>Ga0210388_10000009_pt1 | contig 419631 bp, 446 predicted proteins | sample IncBWC19OmetaG_FD_155485 | JGI IMG/M metagenome (GOLD analysis project Ga0210388, IMG submission 155485) | Forest soil microbial communities from Barre Woods Harvard Forest LTER site, Petersham, Massachusetts, United States - Inc-BW-C-19-O ... | reverse complement strand
GGGCCGAACTGCAGCATGACGGTTCACTCGAAGGGGAGATCTGCCTCCTCAACGGCGACAACGTCCCATTCATCGCCCGTCGCTCAAAGACTTCTTCAACAGCCTGCTAGAACTCGTCCCCGATACGTGGCCGCGTTTCGAGAACTTCCTTAAGCAGGTCGCGAAGGCTGGACCGCAACACAAAGCACCCAAGAAAACCAAGATTGCCAAGTAGCTAGGAGCAGCGATCCCGGCATTTGCGCCGGGATTCGCCTTACTCACTACAGGTTCGCGGAAGGCAAACGCACGAACCCAAGCTACCGTTAGCAATGATCGGTTTTGCAGGCCGATCTAGAAGTCGAAGCTGAGTTGTTTCGGCCAAGAACGCCAATGAGCACAAACGTGCTCAAGGTGGCCAAACCGCGTCCGTGTGTACGAATTAACGTGCACACGCTTCGACTCCAACATGGGATGATCCATGTTGGTTCTCCATGGCTTTGGCGGGTGTAAGCCCGCGGCTCCGAACTGCACTTGCGCAGTCCTCGCGGCATGGAGCCCGGCAAATTTGCCGGTCATGGGGAAGCCGCCGACGGTAGCTTGAGCTCACTTTACCTGATTCGGCAGGCGTTCCCGCCAAGCCCTAAAGCGTTCAGCTGCTTAGGTAACAATTTCCCGAGAGTGGCTGACCTCACTCTCTCCTCCGATTCAATCAAAACCCGCTTTTAGCGCTCTCACTGCAACCAGCGGCAATCAAATGTGACTTCGTGATCCGGCCGCGCGACGGCATGCTCGCGCACGTTTCGGGTGAGGCAGGGGAGGGGCGAAATTGCAAGCTCGCGGCGTGCGATCTGCGACGGAGGCCGAGATCGCAGCGATCAACGCCAGGCATCTGATCGTGACGCCGATCAAACCCGCCGATCTCCTGTTCGTGTTCGGCACCCGCGAGGATGTCGGGCGCCGCGTCGAGGAATCCGTCAGGCTGTGGCGCGAGGGCTTCTTTCGCTGGTCGATCGTCAGCGGCGGCGTGACGCCAGGCTCGCAGCTTTCCGAATGCGAGATCATCAAGGCCGAAATGGTCGCACGCGGTATCCCGCCCGAACGCATCCTGGAAGAACACCGCGCCACCAACACCGGCGAAAACGTCGTGTTCTCGCTGCCGATCCTCGAGGCGGCGCTCGGGCTGCAAAATATCCGCAGCGTCATCTGCCTCGGCAACAGCTGGACGGCGCGCCGCTACCCGATGACGCTGCATCGCCACTGGCCCGAGGTGGAAAAGATGCTGGTCACCGTCGACAGTTTCGAGGTGGCGCGCTCGCTCTGGCACACCGATCCGCTGTTCCGGGCCCTCGTTGTCGCCGAATGGGACAAAATCGAGCCATACAAGGCCCGCGGGTTTATCGCGGAGTGGCCGGTTTGACGCAGCTAGAACGTTTTCGAGCGAAAGCCTGCCCCGGACTTGATCCGGGGTGGTTACCGGTTCGCGTGAAGAAAACGCGTCAAAACAAGAATCTAGGGCCTCGTTTCGATTCGATCGAAACGGAAAAGGCTCTGAAGCGGGATGAGTTTTGATTGAATCGGCCGCTCCGCGAGTCCGGTCGACCTCCCCGCAACCGGCACACGCGTTGCGATGATGGCGTCGTGCCGCTGATTTGCCCGACGTGTCAAATGGTTTCGCAAGATGCGTCAGGCATCACGCCGGCAGCGATCGGCTACTTTGCATGGGGTTGTTTTCGATATTTTTCATTGTCCGGTCGCGGAAGCCTCGGACCGGACCTCATCTCATCTTGCTCTGGAGCATGATCCGGAAAAGTGAACACCGGTTTTTCCGAAAAGATCATGCTCAAACAAAAAGATAGGGCGGGATGACGATTCGAAGAAGAGTCATCCCGCTCTAGTGTCGCACCACCAGCACCGAGCATTTGGCGTAGCGCACCACATGGCCGGCGTTGGAGCCGAGAAAATAGGTCCGCATCGCCGGCCGGTGCGAGGTCATCACGATCAGGTCGGCATGAACGGCAGCCGCCTCTTCGAGAATCTCGTGATAGATGCCGCCCTGCCGCACTACGCTGGAGATGCGCTGCGGCTCGATGCCGGATTCGCGCGCCACGATGGTGAGCGCCTCCTCCGAGGCCTGGCGCTGTTGTTCGTCGAAATCGGCCGGCACATATTCCGCCAGCATCACCGGCGTCATCGGCAAGACGTTGAGCAGGCGCACCATGCCGCTCCAAGTCTGCGACAAGGTCGCCGCGGTCGCAATCGCTCCCTTTGCCAGATCGGTGTCGGCGAGATCGATCGGGACCAGAATGGATTTGAACATCTTGCGCCTCCCAAGTCCCGCGTCCCCAAGTCCGCGGGTCAGCCTAGCACAGTTGGGCGGCCTTTTCCGACGCGGGACGGCACGCCTAGTCGTCCGAAGCCTGCTTCAATAGCCTGGGGCTGACAAACAACTCCAGCCGGCCGCGACGGAATGCCACGTCGGCCCAATCGTCGATCGCAAAGTCGAGCACGGCAAGGCCCGAGGTCGGCAGGTTCTCGGCGAGCGCCTTGCGCCCACTGGCGTCGCCGCTGCCGGCCAGCGCCAGCGCCGTCTCATGCATGCCCGGATTGTGGCCGACCAGCATCAGCCGCTTGGGATCGGTTTCCGATGCCGAATGGATGGTCTGCAGCAGCTGCGCGGGATCGGCGCCATAGAGTTCCGGCATCAGCTCGACCTGCGGCTCCGGAACCCCGTTCTTCATCGCCTCCCAGGCGATTTCCCAGGTCTGGTGCGCCCGGATCGCGTGCGAAACCAGCACCAGAACCGGGAAAAAAGCCGGATGACGGCCGATCCAGCCGCCTATGTCGGCGGCATCCTGGCGGCCGCGGTTGTCGAGCCGGCGGTCCTGGTCGCGGCCGCTTGGCGCGTCGCTTTCGGTCTTGGCATGACGCAGCAGCATCAAACGGCGCATGGCCCAATCTCGATTCGTTTCGAAGCTTGCGGATTAATGTACAAGCCGGAGCCCAAGGACAAGGTGACAAGCGCCGGATCGATCCGTAAGAAAACGCCATGAGCGAGACTTCCGCAAGCAACGCCATCGCCCCCGCCGCCGCGGACGCTTTCGAGCGCGCGCGGCTGTCATTCGATCTGGACGTCGACATTGCGGTGGTCGGCGCCGGCCTTGCCGGCCTGACGGTCGCGCGGGAAGCCGCGCGGCTGGGCGCCAGCGTCGCCGTGCTGGAGGGGCGGCATGTCGGCTGGAACGCCTCCGGCCATCAACTGGGCACGGTGTTGCCCGGCTTCTCGCTTCCGATCGGCGAATTGATCGCGCGCATCGGCTTCGAAGACACCCGTGAATTATGGGCGCTGTCGCGGGAGGGCGCCGAATATGTGCGGTCGATCGCGACCGAGGAATTGATGCCGGGCATCGCACTGAGCGAGGGCGCGCTCGAAGTATCCAACGTCGAGGCCGGCGACGCGCTGATCGCAAGGCTGCAAATGCTCGGCGAGGATTTCGAAACCGAGGTGGAGGGCTGGCAGGTCGACCGCGTCCGCGCCGAACTCAAGACCGATCACTATTTCCACGGCGTCTATTATCCCCGCGCGTTTCAGGTCGACGGCCGCAAATACGTCCATGGCCTGGCCGCGCTGGCGCGGCGGGCCGGTGCGCGGATCTTCGAGGACACCCCGGTCGTCAGTATCGACCCCTCCGGCATCCGCAAGCGTATCGTCACGCCGTCGGCGCGGTTGCGCGCCTCCCATATCGTGCTCGCCGGCAACATCCATCTGGGGGCGCCGCTGCGGCGCCTGTCGGAGACCTTGCTGCCGGTCTGGCGCTATGCCGGGCTGACCGCGCCGCTCGGCGAGCGCCTCGCCGAGATCATGACGTTCCAGGGCTCGGTGACCGACAGCGACGGCGTCGATCATTTCCGGATCGTGGATGGCGACCGCCTGATGTGGGCCAGTCCGGAAACCACCTGGCCGGCGCGCCCCCAACGTTTCGCCTCCGCGATCCAGCGCCGGATCCGGACGATCTTTCCAAAGCTCGGACCGGTCGCGATCTCGGAAGTCTGGGGCGGGGCGGTCGGACAGACCGTGCACGGCATGCCGCAGATCGGCCAGTTGCGCAAAGGGCTGTGGGTCGCCAGCGGCTTCGGCCGCCAGGGCCTGAATACGACGGCGATGGCCGGACAGTTGATCGCCCGCAGCATCCTGTGGGGCGATGAACGCTGGCGGCTGTTTTCGCCGTTCGAACTGGTCTGGGCGGGCGGCACGACCGGCCGGGTCGCCGGACACCTCATCGGCATGTGGGGGCGCCAGTTTTCGAAGGCAGCCGGTGCGCTCGCCCGGCATCGCGAGCGGGTCCGCGCCCAGGAACGCATCCGCGAGGCGCGCCTGGCGGAAGCCAATCAGAAGGCCGGAACCCGGCCGGCGCAGCGCCGCCCGCCGCCGGGCCGCCCGCGTCCGCCACGGCCGCAGTTGCCGCCGGTGGAACCATCCGAAGCCGAGGGGCCTCCGTCCTAGCCCCCGGCAGGGAGCTTGTGGCGCCGCATCTCGCAAGAAAGTGACAAATTTCGATCCCGATCGGTGTAACTTCTGTTTGTACGCCCCGTATTTGACGGCGAACCATCCGGTATCCCGCTTCGCACGGAGACCCCCAAATGATCGACCGCCGTATCCTACTCGCCACTGTCGCAAGCCTGCTTGGGCTGGCCGCCTTCCGCTGGCTGCGCGCAACGCCCGCACAGGCCGCCGAGAAATTCGAGATCGAAAAGACCGACGCCGAATGGCGCGCGCAGCTCACCCCGCAGCAATATGAAATCCTGCGCAAGGAAGGCACCGAGCGCCCGGGTTCGAGCCCGCTGCTGAAGGAGCACCGCAAGGGCATCTTCGCCTGCGCCGGCTGCGACCTGCCGCTGTTCTCCTCGGAGACCAAATTCGAGAGCGGCACCGGCTGGCCGAGCTTCTATCAGCCGCTCGACAACGCGGTCGGCAAGACCGAGGATCGCACCTTCGGGATGCTGCGGACCGAAATTCATTGCCGCCGATGCGGCGGCCATCTCGGCCACGTCTTCGACGACGGGCCGAAGCCGACCGGCCTGCGCTACTGCATGGACGGATTTGCGCTGGTATTTCATCCGGCCTCACCGTCGGCTACCTGAAGCCGTTTTTGCTTCGCAATCACGGGTGGGCCCGGCAATTGTTGCCCGCCCGGCAAATCTGCCCCGGTCCTTGGACCGGGGCATTTTCATTCAAGCATTTGAAATGCATGGATTTTCGTTTTTGGCATAGCGCTTGCGACGGGCTCCTTCGATTGCGGCCAACGCAAGCGCAGTTCGGCTGGCCGCCGGGATCGAATTTGGAGACGATGTTATGGGTATCTTCGACGCTCTCAATACCGCGGTGGGTGGACTTCAGGCGCAGTCCTTCGCCCTGCAGAACATCTCGGGCAATATCGCGAACGCTTCGACCACGGGCTACAAGGGGATCGACACCAGCTTCGAGGACCTGATTCCGGATTCGACGTCGCCGAGCCGGCAGGTGGCGGGCGGTGTCACCGCCTTCGCGCAGGCAACCATCACCACCCAGGGCACGGTCTCCACGACGACCGTCGGCACCAACATGGCGATCAACGGCGATGGCTTCTTCAACGTGCAGCAGTCCACCGGCACCGTCGACAACGTGCCCACTTTCTCCGGCGTCACCGACTATACGAGGCGCGGCGATTTCCAGGTCAATGCCAACGGCAATCTGGTCAACGGCGCCGGTTATTATCTGATGGGTGTTGCGGTCGATCCGAAGACCGGCAATCCGCTCGGAAACGTTCCGCAGGTGCTCCAGTTCCAGAACAATTTCATTCCGGCCCAGACCACCACCTCGATCAACTATGCCGCGAACCTGCCCTCCACGCCGACGACGGCCACCAGCTCTACGTCGGCGCCCGGAACGATCAATGCCCTCGGCGGCCTCAATCCGCTCGATTTCAGCGTCAATCCCGAGCCGACCACGACGGCGGCCATACCGCCTGGCGACAATACGGTGACCGGCACCGCCGCAGAGAACCAATTGGCGACCCCGACGCCGATCACAGCGGCGACGGCGCTTTCCGGTGCAGCCCCAAGCGATTCTTTGACGTCAGGTTTTGCGGCCGGTGACACCATCACGGTCGACGGTACGATGATCACATTCGTAGCCAGTGGCGCCACCGGCAATCAGCTGAACGTTACTGACAATGTCGGCACGTTGCTCACCAAGATTGACTCAATCACCGGAACGTCGACGCCCTCGAGCGTCACCGGTGGCGCGATCACGCTTCACACGGGTACGACGGCCGATCTCTCAATCACCAGCAGCAACGCCACGGCATTCGCGGCGCTCGGTTTCTCGGGTACCGTGACGCAGGCTCGCACTCCCGCGGTGCCCCAAGGAACGGGAACGGTGATCGCCAACGATCAGCAGACCTTCCTCAACGAGTCGATCAGCGGCGGCGCCATCACGGCCTACGATTCGACGGGTACCGCCGTCAACCTGCAGCTGCGATGGGCAAAGACCGACAGCGCGGCGCTCGGCGGATCTCACACCAACACCTGGAGCCTGTTCTACCAGGCCGATCCGAACGCGTCGGGCACCCAGGTCGCCTGGGTCAATGCCGGCACCAATTTCACCTTTGGCCCGGCTGGCGCGTTGATCAGTCCGACCACGCCGGCCATCACCATCCCCAATGTCGCGGTGGGCAACCAGTCGCTCGGAAACCTGTCCTTCAGCATGGGCGCCGGCAGCCTGACCCAATATGCCTCCACCGGCGGCACCGCCACCATCAACGCGGTCACCCAGAACGGCTACGCCGCGGGGCAATTGCAATCGGTTGCCATCAACAACAACGGCATCGTGGTCGGCACCTTCTCCAACGGGCAAAACCTCGATCTCGCCTCGGTCTCGCTGTCGCACTTCAACGGCACCAACTATCTCAAGAGCCTCGACGGCGGCGCCTACGCCGTCACCGAGCAGTCGGGACCGGCGATTCTCGGCGCTTCCGGCACCATCAGCGGCTCCTCGCTGGAAGGCTCGAACACCGACATCGCGTCCGAATTCACCAAGCTGATCGTGACCCAGCAGGCCTATTCGGCGAACACCAAGGTGATCACCACGGCCAACAGCATGGTCCAGGATCTCCTGAACGTGCTGCGCTGATCGAGAGGTCGGCACGGTTTGACCTGAGGCGGCCAAGATGAGTTTGGGTTCAGCTCTCGCCACTGCGATGTCCGGTTTGCGCGCGAACCAGGCCGCGCTTTCGATCGTCTCGTCGAATATCGCGAACGCGCAGACGCCCGGCTATGTCAGCGAAAGCATCAACCAGGTCGAGGTGGCGACCGGCGATACCGGCGCCAGCGTCAGCGTACAGGGCGTCAACCGGCAGCTCGATCAATATGTCCAGCAGCAATTGCGTTCCGAGACCTCCGGCGGCGCCTATGCCGACCAGATGGCAAACGTCCTGACCCAGCTGCAATCCGTCTACGGGACCCCCGGAGCGGCCGGGTCGCTGGAAACCGCCTATTCGAATTTCACGACCGCGATCCAGGCGCTGTCGACGACCTCGGGGAGCTCCTCCTCGCAGATCGCCGCGGGGTCGGCGGCACAGGCACTGGCGCAGCAGCTCAACGCGACGTCGCAAGGCATCCAGACGCTCCGCAGCAACGCCGAACAGGACATCAGCATTTCGGTGACTCAGGCCAATTCGGCCATGAGCCAGATCGCGCAGATCAACACCCAGCTGCAGGGAATGAGTTCGACCGATCCGGCGGCTGCGACCCTGGAGGATCAGCGGGACGCTGCGATCGACCAGCTGTCGCAACTGATGGATATCCGGGTTTCCTCCGCCGGCAACAACCAGACCTCGATCTACACCACGAACGGCGTCGAACTGGTCGGAGCGCAGGCCTCCCAGCTCAGCTTCAATTCGCAGGGAACGCTGAGCGCCACTTCGCAGTGGAACAGCAATCCGGCGCTGTCATCGGTCGGCACCATCACCTGCACGCTGGCGAACGGCGCCAAGGTCGACATGATCGCGACCAATTCGATCAGCTCCGGCCAGATCGCGGCCGACGTCACGCTGCGCGACAAGACGCTGGTGCAGGCGCAGGCCCAGGTCGATCAGCTCGCGGCGTCGATCTCGACCGCGCTGTCGAACCAGACCACCGCCGGCACTGCGGCGCCCGCGTCGCTGGCGCCAAAGGCCGGCTTCGACCTCGATCTGTCGAACGTGCTGCCGGGCAACAGCATCAATCTCACCTATACCGACGCTGCGACCAACACCCAGCACAACGTCACCATCGTGCGCGTCGACGATCCCGGCGCGCTGCCGCTGTCGAACACCGGCGGCAATCCCAACGATCCCGTGATCGGGGTCAACTTCACCGGCGGCATGGCCTCGGTGGTCTCGCAATTGAACAGCGCGCTTGGCAGCGCCAATCTGCAGTTCTCGAATCCCTCCGGCTCGACGCTGCGCGTCGTCGACAGCGGCACCGGCGCAACCGCGGTCAATTCGGCTTCCGTCACCACCACGGCTTCGTCACTGACCGGCGGCAGCGCGCAGCTGCCGCTGTTCATCGACGGCACCTCGCTCTACACCGGGGCGATCACCGCGACCGGTGCGCAACAGACCGGCTACGCGTCGCGCATCACGGTCAATCCCGCGCTGCTCACCAATCCCTCGAATTTCACCGCCTACAGCACCTCGCCGCCGACGCAGGCCGGCGATACCACGCGCCCGGACTATCTCTATACGCAGCTGACATCGGGCACGTTCAGCTATTCGCCGCAGACCGGGTTAGGCTCGGCCTCGTCGCCGTACAATTCAACGCTGCCCAACTTCATGCAGCAGTTCCTGAGCCAGCAGGCCAACGCCTCCACCGCGGCCACCCAGCTGCAGCAGGGCCAGGACGTCGTCGTCAGCACGCTGCAGCAGAAGATGAATTCGACCTCCGGCGTCAACATCGACACCGAGATGGCCAACCTGATTTCACTGCAGAATACCTATGCCGCCAACGCTCACGTGATGTCGGTGGTCCAGAGCATGATGAACAGCCTGCTGCAGGCCCAGGTGTAATGTCCGAGTGTAAGGCTCAGGTGTAAAGGCGATCGATATGGCAATCAACGGCGTCACCTACGGCACCTCCTCGGTGCTCAACCAGTCGGTGCTGAACCTCAAGAACCAGCTTACGACGCTGCAGGCGCAGCTGACGACCGGGCAAAAATCGACCACCTATGCCGGCATGGGCGTCAACGAGGGATTCGCGATCGCCGCGCGCTCGCAACTCGCAAACATTTCCGCGTTCACCGACACCATGACCAACATCAACACCAACATCGGTGTCGCCAACACCTCGCTGCAGGCGCTGGTCAGTATCGGCACCACCGTTCAAAGCAGCGCCGCCAGTTCGGACCAGACCCTGAACAGCAGCGGGCAGACCATGGGCCAGCAGACCGCGGCGGCACAGCTCGGTTCGATGCTCGGAATCCTAAATACCCAGTCAGGCGATCGCTACCTGTTTTCCGGCAGCGCCATCAACACGCCGTCGGTGGCCTCTTACGACGACATCATGAACGGGACCACCACCCAGGCCGGATTGAAGCAGGTGATCGCCGAGCGGCTGCAGGCCGACCAGGGCGCCAACGGCCTCGGCCGCCTGGTGATCACGTCTCCGTCGCCGACCTCGGTGCAGGTCGCCGAAGACGTCGCCGGCTCGCCGTTCGGCCTGAAGCTGAACGCGGTGTCGTCGACGCTCACGGGCGCGACCGTGACCGGACCCTCGGGATCGCCGAATGCCATCTCGGTCGACCTCGGCGCCACCAATCCCAACAATGGCGACACGATAAGCTTCGAATTCAATCTGCCCGACGGCTCGACGCAATCGATCAATCTGACGGCCTCGAGCGCTGTGCCGCCGCCAGCCGGAAGCTTTGCCATCGGCGCGACTTCGACCGCGACCGCCACGAACCTCAACGCGGCCTTGACGTCGGCGATCGGTACGTTGTCCAATACCTCGCTGGTGGCGGCATCCGCCATGGAAGCCGGCAACGATTTTTTCAATTCGTCCTCGATCGCGGTCGGCAGCGTGGCCAATAACCAGGCCGCGATCCCGGTGCCGATCACGGGCGCGACCGCCTTGTCCGGCACAGCCGGCACGGACTCGCTTTCGACCAGCTTCGCGCCCGGCGATACCATCACCGTCAACGGCACGCCGATCACCTTCGTCGCCTCGGGTGCGACCGGCAACCAGCTCAACGTCACCGACAGCGTCCAGACGCTGCTGTCGAAGATCGACCAGATCACCGGCACCTCGACCCCGTCCACCATCAGCGGCGGCGTGGTCACGCTGCACACCGACAACGCGTCGAGCTTCTCGGTGACGAGTTCCAACACCGCCGCGCTGGCCGCGCTCGGCTTGCCCTCCACTGTGACGGCGATCCAGCCGCCGCTGCGGGTGTCCGGTTCGCCGTTGAACGCCGCCACCTCGCTGGTCAGCGGCACGCCGGCCAACACGGTGTCCTGGTACACCGGCAATCCCGGACCGACGTCGCAGGCGCGTGCCTCGTCGACGGCGCGGATCGATCAGTCGGTGAGCGTTGAGTACGGCATCCAGGCCGACGAGCCGGCGATTCGGTCCCAGATCCAGAACCTCGCTGTCTACGCCGCGTTCACGGCCTCGCCGACAGGCGCCAATTCGACGGCCCAGATCGGGACCCTGAGCCAGGATGTGGCGCAGAATCTGTTGACCCAGCCCGGGCAGCAATCGATCGAGGACATCCAGTCCGATCTTGCCACCGCGCAGGCGACAATGAGCGCCGCCGGCACCCGGCAGACGCAAACCCAGTCGATGCTGCAAAATCTTATCTCTCAGGCGGAAACGGTTTCTCCGGATCAGGTGGCGAGCCAGATTCTGGCGCTGCAGACCAGCCTGCAGGCCTCCTACCAGACCACCTCGATCCTCTCGCAGCTGACGCTGACCAAGTTCCTGCCGCTGGGCGGTTAACGCGCGGCCATTTCGGCCGCCGCCGGCGATGAAGAGCTCGGTCGGCGATCTTCCGGTCCTGATGCAGTATAATGAGTGCCTGCTCTCGCTGGCCACAACCGGTCGCCGCGGTGGCGCGGCGCAGCCTCCCGGCACGCCCCTAGCCGGCACACCCGGCTAACTGCGGGATCGGCCGTTAGGCTTTCGTTAACCACGCTTATTTACTGTTTGGTGAGGAATGCCGGCCGTTGCGCCGCTTCGGAGCCGATCATGACCGAACGATTTCATCTCGTGGTGGCCACGCCCTGCTTCGGCGGCCAGGTCTCCAGTATCTACGCCAGCTCGATCTTTCACCTGCAGCGGGTGCTGCGCTCCAAATCCAACATCGACCTCAAGGTTCACCTGCGCGACGGCGATGCGCTGATCACGCGCGCCCGCGCCAACCTGGTGACGATGTTCCTCGACGATCCCGCCGCGACGCATTTGCTGTTTGTGGACGCGGATATCGGCTTTACGCCGGAACAGGTGTTCCGCTTGATCGAATCCGGCGCCGATGTCGTCGCCGGCACCTATCCCATCAAGCGGGTCAACTGGGACAAGGCGAAGAGAATGCTGGAGGGCAACCGGCCGCCCGTGCCGTCGGCCGCGCTCGACTACGTGCTGGAAATCAACGATCCCGACAACATCGTCCTCGTCAACGGATTTACCCGGGTGCGCTATGCCGGCACCGGCTTCCTGATGATCCGGCGCCACGTGCTGGAGAGGATGTGCCGGCACCCCGCTTACGCATCGCTGCAATTCTTCCGCGAGCATTCCGCCGATGCGCTGGCGGGCAGCCCGAACCGATTCGCGCTGTTCGAGTGCATGATCGATCCAGGGAGCGGCACCTATCTCAGCGAGGACTTCGCCTTCTGCAAACGCTGGACCGATATCGGCGGCGAAATCTGGGCTGATCTCGAGAGCCGCCTCGATCACGTCGGGCCGTCGATGTTTCGTGGCGATATCTCGTCGCAGTTCGCACTACCAGCCGGCGCGGCCGACGCCGCCTGAGATCATGCCGGCGTCGAACGCATTTCGCGGAGCTTTCACATGCAGTCTGATCCAGACCGAATAGCGGTTAGCGAAACGCTCTGCGCCGACCGCGTCGGCATGGCCCGGCTCGCCAAGATGGCGTTCGACGGCAAGGACCTTCGCCCGATGTGGCGAGACCTGATCGAAAAGCTGATCGATGGCACCGCGGAAGCGGGCGAAGGACTCGATCTCTCGCTGATCGCGCAATTGCTGGGCGACAAGCCGGCCGGTCTTGCGATCCAGCATGAGGTCCTTGCGTCGCACCAGTTGTTCCGCTCGCCCTGTGCGGCAAAGCACCCGCGGCTGCGGGTCCTTGCGCTGGCGGCCGCTACCGACATGGGCAGCAACACGCCGATCGAGTTCCTGCTGGAGGAGTCCGGGATCGAGCTGTTGATGCTGTATGTCATTCCGGAAGTGGAATTGCCCGCACCGCTGCCCGATCACGACATCGCCATCGTGATCGCTTCCGATTCGGAGGATTGCCGGGACGCGCTGCGCAAGATCGACGAGGCGGAGGCGCGCTGGCCGCGGCCGCTGCTCAATCCGCCGGCGCTGGTGGGCAATCTCGATCGCGACAAGCTGCATCAGCTGCTTCGCGGCATCGAAGGTCTGGATATTCCGGCGACCGTGGCGGTGTCGCGCGCGCTATTGTCCGATGTGGCCCAGTCGAGTCTTGCCTTTGCCGACATCGCCGCTGAGCTCGAATTTCCTGTGATCGCGCGCCCGCGCGGCTCGCATGCGGGCGTCGGCCTTGCCAAACTCGATGACGGCTTGGCGCTCGGCCGATATCTCGGGCAACGCGAGGAGGCGGAATTCTTCATTTCCCGCTTCGTCAACTATGCGAGCGAAGACCGGCTGTTTCGCAAATATCGCGTGGTGTTCGTCGAAGGCCGGCCCTATGCATGCCACATGGCGATCGCCGATCGCTGGGATATCTGGTATCTCAACGCGGGAATGTCCGACAGCGCGGCCAAGCGGCTCGAAGAAGAGACCTTCATGCGCACCTTCGACATCGGCTTCGCCCGCAGGCATCAGTCCGCGCTGGCCGGTCTCGCCGAGCGGATCGGTCTCGATTATTTCACCATCGACTGCGCCGAGACGCGCGATGGATCGCTGCTGGTCTTCGAGGCGGACAACACCGCTGTTGTCCACAACATGGATCCGCCCTCGGTGTTTCCCTACAAGGCGCTTCACATGCGCAAGATATTCGATGCGTTCGCGGCGATGCTGTACCTGCGCGTTCGGCTCGGCCAGGAGAACGCCGCGTGACCCGAGCGCTGCGCGAGGCGCCGCTGCGACCGGCCTCCAGCGAGACGCTCGATCCGAAGGACTGGGACGAGATTCGCGCGCAAGGTCATCGCATGCTCGATGACATGCTCGACTACGCCGCCAACATCAGGAAGCGTCCGGTCTGGCAGCCGATACCGGAAGAAGTTCGCGCACGATTCCGGGCGGAGCTTCCGCGCACGGCTTCCGATCTTGCCGATGTATATAAAGAGTTCACCGACTGCATCGTGCCCTATGCCACCGGCAACGTTCATCCGGGCTTCATGGGCTGGGTGCATGGCGGCGGCAGCGCGGTCGGGATGCTGGCGGAAATGCTGGCGGCCGGGTTGAACGCCAATCTCGGCGGCCGCGATCACATGCCGATCGAAGTCGAACGCCAGATCGTCGCGTGGACGCGCCAGATGTTCGGTTTCCCTGACGGCGCGAGCGGCATTTTCGTCACCGGCACGTCGATGGCGAACCTGATGGCGGTGCTGGTGGCGCGGACCCATGCGGCCGGACGTCTCGTTCGACAGCACGGCGTCGGCGGCGAGGGCACTTCCCTGACCGCATACACTTCAACGGCGGCGCACGGTTGCATCAGCAAGGCGATGGACATTGCGGGTCTCGGCAGTGATGCGCTGCGCTGCATCGGGATCGATCGGTGCCACCGCATCGACGTGGCGGCATTGCGCGCGCGGATCGCGCAGGACCGCGGCGCCGGCCTGAAACCTTTCCTGGTCGTCGGTTCGGCTGGAACCGTGGACATCGGCGCGATCGACGACCTGAAAGCGCTGAGTGCGCTGTGCAAGGAAGAGGGATTGTGGTTTCACGTCGACGGCGCCTTTGGCGCGCTTGGAATTCTCTCGCCGGCGCTGGCGCCGCTGCTGGCCGGAATTGAAGATGCGGATTCGATTGCGCTGGATTTCCACAAATGGGGGCAGGTGCCCTATGACGCCGGCTTCCTGATGGTTCGCGACGGCGAACGGCATCGCGACGCGTTTGCCGCGCCGGCGGCATATCTGCGGCGGGAAACCCGGGGTCTTGCGGCAGGCTCGGTCTGGCCCTGCGACCTCGGTCCCGATCTGTCGCGGGGTTTTCGGGCGCTCAAGACCTGGTTCACGCTGAAGACCTACGGCACCGAGAAGCTCGGCGCCGTCATCGCCCGCACTTGCGCGCTCGCCGGCTATCTGGAAGCGCGGATCCTGGCCGAGCCGCGGCTCGAATTGATGGCGCCGGTTCAGCTCAATATCGTCTGCTTCCGCTATCGCGCCGATAATCCCAACCGGATCAATGGCGACATCGTCATCGATGTTCAGGAATCCGGGATCGCTGCGCCGTCGACCACGCTGCTCGACGGTGAGCTTGCGATACGGGCTGCGATCGTCAATCACCGCACCGACACCTGCGATATCGATGCCCTGATGTCGGCGGTGCTGGAGTTTGGCGGACGGCGCGCGTCGCCGGACAACGGCCTCGTGCTGCAGGTCGAGGCGTCCCCGCCGCTTTCGATGTAGGCGACTTCAGGCGGCCTGGCCGGCATCCCGGGGTTTGCCCCGGCGAGCTTCATTGTGGTCCAGAAGCTTCCGCTCATAGGCCACCAGCCTCTTGGCGTCCTTCAGGGCATGGTACAGATCGCCGTTCAGGATGTGGTTGTTGATGTCTTCGATGATGGGCCAGGCGCTCGGCGCCGCGGTGACGATGTCGCGCACCAGGTTGAAGTAGGTGCCGTGATTGCTCTGCGGGTCAGGCGAGATGTACATCAGCTGTACCGCGAGATAGACCAGTTTGGCCGGTGTGTCGGCGGTTTCCGGCGTCAGGATATCCTTCTCGCGCAAAATCGGGATGTTGTCGCCGTCGATCAGGAGCCGGGCGCGCTGGTCGGTGTTGGTGATGACGCAGGCGCCGATGATGATCCGTTCATGCGGCTTGAGTTCGACTTTCAAAGCCATGCCCGTTCTCCGTGGCCGCTTCTGAGGCGGGTCATCATTGCTGCGAGTTAAAATGAGTGGACGCTGGTCGCGCCGGATACACACTAATGATTTCCCGGACGATGTTGCCGCGATCCTTTCCTATCGTGGTTAACGGCTCGTTAACGAAGTAGAAATTCGCAAATGTCCATTCTTTTCAATGTGTTTGGGATCGACAAGACGACGTCAGCGCAAATTGATTCGGCGCCGGAGCGGTTCCGCAGCGGCCGGAGCAGTGACAATTCACCCTTTGTTAGCGGCTTGATACGAACGTCAACCGTCATCCGATCAAAAAAGATTGGGAAGGCGTTCGCACTCTAGTTTCACACCAGAAAGGTATGAAAAATGTCCGGCATTGTTCTTTCGGCATCGGTTCGCCAGAACCTGCTCTCGCTGCAGTCGACCGCTTCGCTGCTGGCGACCACCCAGAATGACCTCGCCACTGGCAACAAGGTCAACTCGGCCCTCGACAATCCCACCGAATACTTCACCGCGCAGGGACTCAACAACCGCGCCAGCGACATCAGCAACCTGCTCGATGGCATCGGTAACGGCGTGCAGGTCCTGCAGGCCGCCAACACCGGCATCACCTCGCTGCAGAGCCTGGTCGCAAGCGCCCAGTCGATCGCCAACCAGGTGCTGCAAAGCCCGGTCGGTTATTCGACGAAGTCCAACTTTACTTCCAGCGCCATCGCCGGTGCCACCGCGACCAACCTGCTCGGTAACGGGACCAACGCCACCGTCACCGGTACCGCGGTCGACAATCACCTGACCGTCCCGGTGCCGATCACAGCCGCCACCTTACTGGTTACCGCGACCAACGCGGACACGCTGGCCGCGACGCCCGCGAACGGGTCGTCCTTTACCGTGGACGGCAAGAGCATCACCTTCAGCACGGCGCAAACGACGGTGACGACCGACGGCAGCGGCAACGTGACGATCGGCGTCGGCGCCGGCAGCACGGCGAGCGTGCAGACCCTGCTCACCGCGATCGACGGGATCACCGGGGCTGCGACCGCCTCGACCGTCAATGGTTCAGGCCAGCTTGTCCTGAGCACGGGTACGTCGCAGAATCTGGTCATCGCCGCAGGCGGCACCAGCGCGCTCGGATCTTTCGGCCTCTCCGCCGGCACCACCAACCTCACGCCTCCCGCGCTCAGCGGCGAGACGCTGACGATCGGCGCCACCGGTGGCGGCACCGCGACCAGCATCTCCTTTGGCACCGGCAACGGTCAGATCTCGACCCTCAACGGGCTCAATGCGGCGCTGGCGGCGAACAACCTGCAGGCCACCATCGACTCGACCGGGAAGATCAACATCGTGACCTCGAACGATGCGGCTTCCTCGACGATCGGCACGATTGGCGGTACGGCGACAGCAAGCGGTCAGGCGTTCGCCAGTGCTTCGGCCGCGGCGCCCGTCGCCGACCCGAACTCGCAGGCCTCCCGCGCCAGCCTGGTTGCGCAGTACAACAACGTGCTGCAGCAGATCAATACCACCGCGCAAGACTCGTCCTTCAACGGCGTCAACCTGTTGAACGGCGACACCCTGAAGCTGACGTTCAACGAAACCGGGAAGTCGACGCTGAGCATCACCGGCGTCACCTTCAACGATGCCGGCCTTGGGTTGTCGACCCTGGTTGCGGGCACGGACTTCCTGGACAACAGCTCGGCCAACACCCAGTTGACCGCGCTGACCAACGCCAGCACCACGCTGCGCTCGGAAGCATCCGCCCTGGGTTCGAACCTGTCGATCGTGCAGATCCGCCAGGACTTCTCGAAGAACCTGATCAACGTGCTGCAGACCGGCGCATCCAACCTGACGCTGGCCGACACCAACGAGGAAGCGGCCAACAGCCAGGCGCTGTCGACCCGCCAGTCGATCGCGGTTTCCGCGCTGGCGCTGGCCAATCAGTCGCAGCAGAGCGTGCTCCAGCTGCTTCGCTGATCCAGATACCATCACCGATCAAGGCGGCGGGGGAAACCCCGCCGCTTTTTTGTTTCGGGAAGCCCGGTAAAAACAAAGCGGGCTGAAGATGTTAGGGGGAGCCCCGGGGGGTAAGAAAGCGTTAAGCAAACGCCTTAAGCCGCCGTTAACTCTAATTTAAAGGAGTCGCCGTACAACGATGTCGGTAAACTAAGGAAGGCTTGACACATGTCCGGTATTGTTCTTTCGGCATCGGTTCGCCAGAACCTGCTCTCGCTGCAGTCGACCGCTGCGCTGCTGGCGACCACCCAGAACGACCTCGCCACTGGCAACAAGGTCAATACGGCGCTTGACAACCCGACCGAATATTTCACGGCTCAGGGGCTCAACAACCGCGCCAGCGACATCAGCAACCTGCTCGATGGCATTGGTAACGGCGTGCAGGTCCTGCAGGCCGCCAACACCGGCATTACCTCGCTGCAGAGCCTGGTCGCAAGTGCCCAGTCGATCGCCAACCAGGTGCTGCAAAGCCCGGTCGGTTATTCCACGAAGTCCAACGTGACTTCCAGCGCCATCGCCGGCGGCACCGCGACCAACCTGCTCGGTAACTTCAACAACGCCACCGTCACCGGTACCGCGGTCGACAATCACCTGACCGTCCCGGTGCCGATCACAGCCGCCACCTTACTGGTTAGCGCGGCGAACTCGGATACGCTGGCCGCGACGCCCGCGAACGGATCGTCCTTTACCGTCGACGGCAAGAGCATCACCTTCAGCACGGCGCAAACGACGGTGACGACCGACGGCAGCGGCAACGTGACGATCGGCGTCGGCGCCGGCAGCACGGCGAGCGTACAGACCGTGCTCACCGCGATCGACGGGATCACCGGGGCTGCGACCGCCTCGACCGTCAATGGCACAGGCCAGCTTGTCCTGAGCACGGGTACGTCGCAGAATCTGGTCATCGCCGCAGGCGGCACCAGCGCGCTCGGATCTTTCGGCCTTTCCGCCGGCACCACCAACCTCACGCCTCCCGCGCTTGTCGGCGAGACGCTGACGATCGGCGCCACCGGTGGCGGCACCGCGACCAACATCACCTTTGGCACCGGCCCCGGTCAGATTTCAACGCTCAACCAGCTCAATACCGCGCTGGCGGCGAACAACCTGCAGGCCGGCATCAGCACGACCGGCCAAATCAACATCGTGACGTCAAACGATGCGGCTTCCTCGACGATCGGCACGATTGGCGGTACGGCGACGGCAAGCGGTCAGGCGTTCGCCAGTGCCTCGGCCGGGGCGCCCGTCGCCGACCCGAACTCGCAGGCCACCCGCGCCAACCTGGTCGCGCAGTACAACAACGTCCTGCAGCAGATCAACACGACGTCGCAGGACTCGTCCTTCAACGGCATCAATCTCTTGAACGGCGATACCCTGAAACTGACGTTCAATGAGACCGGAAGGTCGACCCTGAACATCACCGGCGTCACCTTCAACGACGCCGGCCTCGGTCTCTCGACCCTGACCGCAGGCACGGACTTCCTTGACAGCAGCTCGGCCAACAACGCTTTGACCGCGCTGACCAACGCCAGCACCACGCTGCGCTCGGAAGCCTCCGCGCTCGGTTCGAACCTGTCGATCGTGCAGATCCGCCAGGACTTCTCGAAGAACCTGATCAACGTGCTGCAGACCGGCGCATCCAACCTGACGCTGGCCGACACCAACGAGGAAGCGGCCAACAGCCAGGCGCTGTCGACCCGCCAGTCGATCGCGGTCTCCGCGCTGGCGCTCGCCAACCAGTCGCAGGCGAGCGTGCTGCAACTGCTGCGCTGATCTCGACGACAGCAAGCCATACCGAAACGGCGGGGGAAACCCCGCCGTTTTTTTTGACCGCCATGCGCGGCTAGCGAGCGGTTTCCAAATTTACTCGGTTCCGGACATATTGGTAACGGCCGCTAACCATATTTTAAAGGCAACGAAGTACAAAAGTTGGGCAGCTTTCGAAAGCTAGCGTCCCCGCGAAGCCCCCGTTGAGGTGATGGATGTCTCATGCCGCTCAAGCCTATGCCCGCACGTCGCAAACGACGGCGCCTCCTCGGGAAATCGAGGCGCAGGCGCTGCTGAAGGCGGCAAGGCAGCTGCAGGACGTCCAGACCAACTGGGCCGGTCCGAACAAAAACATGCACAACGCGCTGCTCTTCAATCGCCGGCTGTGGACTATCTTCATGAGTGCTGCCGAAACCGACGACAATCCCCAACCGCTGGAAATTCGCCAGAACATCGCCAACCTCGCCTTATTCGTCATGCAGCGGACCATCGAAATACAGCTCAATCCGGATCCGACGAAGTTGAAGTCGCTGATCGATATCAACTGCAACCTTGCTGCGGGCCTGGCCGGCCGGGGATGATGGGTTCAGGCGGGGGGCGTTGATTGATGACGGATGCAATGAGCATCCTGTCGTCCAGCTACGAATCAATCAGAACCTCGAGGATCTACGCCTTGCGGTCGGTGGCGAGACTACGGGTCGGCTCGCTTTTGGCCAGATCGAGGGCGTGAAAATAGGCCCGGCGGCGCAGCACCGCCTCGTCGGGATATTGCTGCACCACCGTGTCGGTCTTGTCGTCGATGACTTGATAAACGATCGAGGCCGCGGCCTGGTCGATGAAAGCCTGACGCGATACGACATCGCTCGGGGTCTGCGGATCGTTACGCGCCACCGCGCTGGCGTCGGGCGCGGTGACGCTCTGGCCGGGCGGCAGCTCGGTCTCGACCGCGCCTTCGCGCGGGGATTGCACCACAGGCGATTGAGCCGGTGCCCCCACCGGCCTGATGCTGAAATCCGTACTCATGGCAGCCTCCTGGCTCTCCTCGAGTCAAATCCCAACCCCGCTCCGGCGGCAACTATGACATCCACCTCTCAACGCAATGTTAGAGAACGCGCTCAACGGCACGCTGCGGTCGCTGCGACCATTTGATTTGAATTGCTGCTATTGCCGCACGCCGCGCAATCGCTCAGAGCGAACGGCTGACCGCCAGCGGCGTGATGTGACGCGGTCCCGGCGTCGCGCGCCGTCCGGCCGCGGTATAGGTGTTCGGAATATTGCGGCGCTGCATCTCGGTATTGACGCCGCGCACGATGCTCTCGGATACCGCGTGCGCGGTGGCCAGCACCGTTAGATTCACTTGCAGCATGGCGCGGAAGGTGTCGTGATGACGATGCAGCGTGGTCAGAAGCTCGGGTGCTGTTTGCGACAGATATTTCTGGCTGGCCTTCAACTGCCCGACGGCGTTGACATAGCGGCGGGACAACGCGGTCTTGTCGGGTTCGAACGCCATCGCCTCGCGCAGCTTGCCGGCGCGCACCAGCGCGGTTTCGCGCTCGATGACGCCGAGCAGCGCGCTCATGACGTCCATCAGGTTCTCGGCGAGCTTGCGGGCATCGGCCGGGGTCGCGGCCACAGGCGCAGGTGCGGGCGTTTGTTGTCGTTGCGGATTCTGATTCATGGCTGGCTTCCTCGGGTCTAGCTGGCGCGGCCGGCTTGCTGCAGGATCAGCGTGCGGTAGACTTCGTTGGAAATTCCGACGCCGCCGGCCTTGGCGAAGGTCTTCGAATATTGTTCGGTCAGCATCGAGCGCCAAACCCCGGTGCCCGGCGTATCGCCATACGGGCCTTCGCCCTTGAGGCCTGAGGTCATCTGCGAAAACATTTGATTGAGGAACATCGCCTCGAAATCGGTCGCCGTCGACTTGGCCTTGGCCTGCGCCTGCGGCGAGACCTTGGTCAGCGCCTTGGCGAGGTCATAGTCGGGCCGGCCGTTGATCTGGGGCATCGCGGGCTTGCCGGGCAGGGCGCCATGGAGGCTGGCGAATGCGCTGGTCTGCATCACATCACCTCGATGTCGGCTTCGATCGCGCCCGCGGCCTTGATCGCCTGCAGGATGCCGATCAGGTCGCGCGGGCCGATGCCGAGCCCGTTGAGGCCGTCGACCAGCTGCTGCAGCGATACGCCGTCCTTCATGACCGCGAATTTCTTGCCTTCTTCGGACACCGAAACGCTGGTGCGCGGTGTCACCACCGTTCGTCCGCGCGACTGCGGATTGGGCTGGCTGACCTGCCGGCTTTCGGAGATCGTCACGGTCAGATTTCCCTGCGCCACCGCGACGGTGGCAACCCGGACGTCGCGGCCCATCACGATGATGCCGGAGCGTTCGTCGATGATGATCTTGGCCGCGAGGTCGGGCTCGACCTGCAGCTGCTCGATCTCGGTCAGGAAGGCGACCACGTTGCCCTTGAACTCCGGCGGAATCGAGAGCTGCACGGTCGAGGGATCGATCGGCTCGGCGGTCTTGGTGCCGAGGAAATCGTTGACCGCCGCCGCGATCCGCTTGGCGGTGGTGAAATCGGCGTTGCGCAGCGCCAGCCGCACATTGGGCAAACGGTTCAGCGCGAACTCGATCTCGCGCTCGATGATGGCGCCATTGGCGATGCGGCCGACGGTGGGTACGCCGCGCACGATCTTGGCGGCTTCGCCCTCGGCCTGAAAACCCGAAATCGCGACCGAGCCCTGCGCCACCGCATAGACGTTGCCGTCGGCGCCGAGCAGGGGGGTGACGAGCAGGGTGCCGCCCTGCAGGTTCTTGGAATCGCCGAGGGCTGAGACCGTGACGTCCATCCGGGTTCCCTGGGTGCCGAACGGCGGCAGGTTGCCGGTGACCATGACGGCGGCGACGTTGCCGGTGCGGATGGTGGCGCCGCGGATGTTGACGCCCATCCGCTCGAGCATCGCCTGCAGCGATTGCTTGGTGAAGGGGATGTTGTTCAGCGTATCGCCGGTGCCGTTGAGGCCGACCACGAGGCCGTAGCCGATCAGCTGGTTCTGCCGCACGCCCTCGATATTGGCGAGATCCTTGATCCGCGAGGTGGCGCCTGCGGACATGGCTGACAGCGCCAGCGTCGCCAGCGCGGCGCAGGCCAACCCCATTACTCTTGCCGAATAGACGCCAGGCATCCTCTGCTCCCCGCTGAGGTCTTGAAACTTCGGAGCCGCCAGACACTCCCATGACGGGCGATCCGGCATTAACTATGCGAGCGCCGTGCCACGTCCCATCATGGGATTAAGTCATTGATGTTATTTGATAAAATTTTATGCACGAGCCGTCGGCCTGGACCCGGGCGGCGGCGAAACTGCCGTGCGGCGGCAGATTTTGCCGGGCCATTTACGCGCCGTTAACCATAACGGGACCAAGCTCGCCGTCATCGAGCTGCAGGATTTCACCATGCGCATCTACGGACCGAATGGCACCACTTTCGGCCCTCCGGCCGGCACCGTCAGGCGAACCGTTTCCACCGGGTTTGCGCTGCCGGAGGACACCGCATCGGCCCCCGAAGCGCGCGCCGCCAGCGCGCCGAGGGCTGCGGCCAATATCGATGCGCTGCTGGCGCTGCAGGGCATCGAGGAGGATCCGACCGAACGCCGCAAGCGCTCAGTGCAGCGCGGCAAAGGCGCGCTCGACGTGCTGGACGACCTCAAGATCGGGCTGTTGTCGGGCAATTTCGACACCTCCACGGTAAGTCGGCTGCGTGACGCAGCCGCCAACCTGAAATCCTCCTCCGGCGATCCGGGGCTGGACGCGGTGCTGTCCGAGATCGAACTCAGGGTCGAAGTCGAACTGGCCAAAGCCGGGCAGTTCTAGGCGGCATTGGCCTTGCGCACAGGTTCCTGCCGGGAAACCCCCTCCTTGCACAGTTTCACGGCGGCGGCCGATATTGTCTGTCACATGACGCCGCTATATAAGGCGCGCGCGGACGGACCGTTTCCGGCCGCCTTGCACGTGAAGATGGGCTGGCCTTGGAAAAGTTGAAGAATTATCGACCCTCCGAAAAAGAGCCTTTCATGAACGAGCGCCAGCGCGATTATTTTCGCGCCAAGCTTCTCTCCTGGAAGGACGAAATCCTGAGGGAATCGCGGATCACGCTGCAGACCCTGCAGGAAGAGAACGTCAATCATCCCGATCTCGCCGACCGCGCGTCCTCGGAAACCGACCGCGCGATCGAACTGCGCGCGCGCGACCGGCAGCGCAAGCTGATCTCCAAGATCGACGCGGCGCTGCTGCGGATCGAGGACAACACCTACGGCTATTGCGAGGAAACCGGCGAGCCGATCTCGCTGAAGCGGCTGGAGGCGCGCCCGATCGCGACGCTGTCGGTGGAGGCGCAGGAGCGCCACGAAAAACGCGAGAAAGTCTATCGCGACGAGTAGGTTTGGCCGCCAACGTGCGGTCATTTTGATTTCTGAGGACGGCGATCCGGAAGCCGCCGATGAATAAGCTCGGGGCCACCGACGCCGGGCAGGCACGGGGCCCTCCCATGAGCGACGAACCTCGACAGGGCAGCGCCGCCGAGGTGTTCGCGGTTTTCACAAAGCTCGGCCTGACCTCGTTCGGCGGGCCGGTCGCCCATCTCGGCTATTTCCGCAACGAGTTCGTCGAGCGTCGCCAATGGCTGGACGAGCCGACCTATGCCGATCTGGTCGCGCTATGCCAGTTCCTGCCGGGTCCGGCCTCCAGCCAGGTCGGAATTTCGATCGGGCTGTTGCGCGCGGGATATCTCGGCGCGCTCGCCGCCTGGACCGCGTTCACGCTGCCGTCGGCGCTGGCGCTGGTCGCCTTCGCCTACGGACTTTCGGCTTTCGGCAATGCGCTCGCCAGCGGCTGGCTGCACGGGCTGAAGGTCGCGGCCGTCGCGGTGGTGGCGCTCGCCATCCTCGGCATGGCGCGGACGCTTGCGCCCGACCGCGAACGCGCCAGTCTCGCGGTGCTGGCGCTCGTGATCGCGCTTGCGATTCCCTCGGCCTGGGGACAGATCGGCGCCATCGTCGTCGGCGGCATCATCGGTGTGGTGTTCCTGAAGGCGGAAGCGCCGGCTGTGCAGACGAGCTTCAGGCTGCCGGGGAGCCGCGCCAGCGCGATCATCGCGCTCGTCATTTTCGCCGCGCTGCTCGCGGGCTTGCCCGTTCTCGCGGCCCTTACCGGCGATCCCGATATTCGCCTGGTCGACACCTTTTATCGCGTCGGCTCGCTGGTGTTCGGCGGCGGCCATGTCGTGCTGCCGCTGCTGCAGGCCGAGATGGTGCCGCCGGGCTGGGTCGGCAACGACGCCTTCCTCGCCGGCTACGGCGCGGCGCAGGCGGTGCCGGGGCCGCTGTTTACGTTTGCCGCCTATCTCGGCGCCGTCATCGGCGGCTGGAAAACGGCCGTCCTCTGCCTGGTTGCGATTTTCTTGCCTTCGTTCCTGCTGGTAATCGGCATCCTGCCATTCTGGGATGGCTTGCGGCGCAGGCAGAGGGCACAGGCCGCGCTGCGCGGCGTCAACGCCGCCGTCGTCGGCCTCCTGCTCGCGGCATTCTACAATCCGGTCTGGACCTCGGGCATCCTCGGCAAGGCCGACTTCGGCCTTGCGGCGGTCGCATTCCTGCTGCTGTTTCTGTGGCGAACGCCGCCATGGCTGGTGGTCGTTCTCTGCGCGGCGAGCGGTGAATTGCTGGCCGCGTTGCCGTGACGATCTGGTCGCATCGTTGAAAGGCCGCCGATGAACGCAACGCTCGAAGCCGCCGGGATCATCGCCGCCGCCCGTCGCAACCGCATGCCGCTCGATTCCGTTCCCGGCGCTGCCGCACCGCGGACCGAGGCGGAAGGCTATCTGATCCAGGACGCGCTGCACGGCCTGCTGGCGGCCGATTTCGGCGCCCGCGTCGGCTACAAGATCGGCTGCACCAGCGCGGTGATGCAGCAATATCTCGGCATCCCGCATCCCTGCAGCGGCGGCGTGTTCGCCAAAGGCGTTCACGGCAGCGGCGTTTCCTTGCCAGCGAAAAATTTCGTCCGCGTCGGCGTCGAATGCGAAATCGCGGTAAGGCTGGCGCGCGACCTTCCGGCCGCAACTGTGCCGTTCACGGCGGATACGGTCAGCCAGGCGATCGCTGACTATTTGCCGGCGATCGAGATCGTCGACGACCGCTACAGCGACTGGCAAACCATCGGCGCGCCGACGCTGGTGGCCGATGATTTCTTCGCCGCCGGTTGCGTGCTCGGGACGCCCGTGGCGCGCGCCGCCGCGCCGGATTTGCTTGATGTGATCGGCCGCGCCGTCATCAACGGCGTTGAAGTGGGGCGGGGCACTGGCGCCGACGTGCTTGGCCACCCGCATCAGGCGCTGGCGTGGCTCGCCAACCATCTCGCCGCGACCGGCAAAACCCTGCGCGCCGGCGAGATCGTGCTGACCGGCAGCCTTGTCAAGACGGTGTGGCTCGGGTCAGGCGACCGCGTCACGATGGAGCTGGAGGAGCTGGGCAGCGTGGACATCTCATTCCTTTAGCCGGACGCCCCGACAAGACGCGCGCGAATCAGATGGCGGTTGTTGTATTAGCCAGGCATGATCCTGCGTCGCTCCCGCTTCATCCATCAACTGCCGGTCGGCAAGGACCGTACGCTGATCGTGCATGCGATCAGCCAGACCCGCTTGCCGGCCGACCGCGACATCGGCGCGCTGATTGAGCATTTCGCCGAGCCGCGTCAAATCCCCGGGGATTGCGCCGCCATGACGGCGCTGTTTCCGGACACCGGCAACCCGGCTGACATGCGCGACATCGTCGAACACACGGTGATGGAGCTAAAGTCGCGCGGCATCCTGACGGAACTCACGCCGGAACAGGAACTGGCCGAGATCGGCCGTGAACTCTCCGCCAAGCACGGCCGTGATCCCACTGAGCTGCTCAAGCGCTACCGCCGCGAGGCAAAGGAGGGTGTCGCCTCCTATTGGGCAGTCGGCGCCGCCTACGGCCTCGATGATCTCGGCGGCGATCGCCGCCGCGTCGATGCGCTTTTGTTCGGCGATTGCGATATCCAGATGGAAGCCGATTTCCTGCGCCGCGAGGCGGCGCGCCGCGGCATCGACCTGCACGTCTCGGCGACGTTCCCCGACGACACGAGGTTTGCGGCCGAGCGCAAACACGACATCGTCTTCGTCGGCGCGTTGCGGGCACGCCATCTCGTCGCCGAGGACACAGACGGCATCAACCCGCACGCGGCCTATATCGCCCACGCCACCCAGCTCCTGACCGAATTGCGCGCGATGACATCGGCGCCGATTTTGATCGACAACCTGCCGGAGCCGACCGTGCAGCCGCTCGGGCTAGCCGAACGCGGCGTCAAGGGCCACCGCACCCGCTTCCGCCTGACCAATGTCGCGTTCGCCGAACTCGCCAATGCCTTCCCCGACGTCTATGTGATCGACATCGCCGCCGCTCTCGCAGCCGGCGGCGCCGAAAAACTGCTCGACGACGGGCAGGTGGGATTTACCCATTTCGGCTCGCCGGGATGGCTGCTGCAGCGCCCCGAGAGCGAGAAGGCCGCCGTCCACGGCATCTTCCCGGATACCGCGCCACTGGCGCAGGCGGTAGGCCACGATCCCTATGGTCGCGAGGCGGTGACAGCGCAAAAGCACATCGACGCGCTGGTCACCGTAATGGGGATCGGGCGCAAGAAGTGCGTCATCCTCGATCTCGACGGCACCCTGTGGCCGGGGGTGTTGGCGGAGACCGGCAGTCCGTTCGCATGGACGCCGGAAATCAGCGGCGCGTTCTCCTTCATCGGGCTGTATTTCGGGCTGCACGAGGCGCTGCTGTGTCTGAAGCGGCGCGGCGTGGTGCTGGCCTGCGTCAGCAAGAACGACGAGGCTACCGTGCGCGAGCTCTGGAAATATCCGGAGCATTATCCCGCCGAGCGGCTGCTCAAGCGGGAGGATTTCGTCACCTGGCGCGTCAACTGGGACGACAAGGTCGGCAACATCCGTTCGATTGCCGATGAACTCGGCTTCGCGCTCGATGCCTTCCTGTTCATCGACGACAACGCCGTCGAGCGCGATCGGGTGCGGCAGCGCCTGCCCGAGGTCGAAGTCTGGGGCGAGGATCCCTTCGGCCTGCGCCGCCGCCTGCTCGACGATCCGCGATTGCAGATCCCGGTCATCACCGCGGAGGCGGCCGCGCGCAGCGAACTGGTCAAGGCGCAGATCGCGCGGCAGCAGCTACGGGCCGAGACGCTTGGCGAAGCGCAATACATCCAGTCGCTGCGGATCGAATGCCGGATCGAACAGCTGGCGGCGGGCTCTCCGAAACTGCCGCGGGTCGAGGAGCTGTTTCAGCGCACCACGCAGTTCAACACCACGGGCAGAAAATTCTCCGCGACCGAACTTTCGGCGCTGGCGGAAAATCCCGACGCCCGCCTGTTCGCGATCGAGGTGTCGGACCGGCTCGGCGATCACGGCCTGGTCGGCGCCGCCGTGATCGAGAATTTCGAGATCACCGGGCTTGCCATCAGCTGCCGCGCGCTCGGCATCGGCATCGAACACACCTTCCTGCGCCATGTGCTCGATGAAACGAAGGCCGCGCTTCGCGCGCGCATTGTCCCGTCGTCGCGCAACATCCCGGCGCGCAACATTTTCCGTGACAACGGTTTTGTCGAGGTGGAAGGCGGCGTCTGGCAGTTCGGCAGGCTTTCCGCGGCGAGCTGACGCCAGGCTTTGCCGGCGATCGCGACGCCAGCGATCCGAGACGCGGCACCGGAGTCTTGTTTCCAGATCTTTCTGACGCCCGCCACGAAACAGCAGGGAACATCTTCGCGGCGTCGGTAATATTTCGTTAACCACGTTTACCCTAACGTCCGCGCGGTCTCCAGGCGACCCAGGCGATTCACGTCGCGACAGGTTTTGCCCGCCTGCCGTTTCGGTTCCGACGGCGGGATCAGGTGGGGACCTCGCCGCATTCCGCCGCCTCGATGGCGGGGAAACTGTCCTGGGAGATTTTTTCATGCTGCAACCGGCCGCAAGCGACAACCGCATCGTGCTCGGCGATCCCGTGCCGCCGTTCAGCGCGCCGCTCGTCACGGGCGGTTCGTTCGACCTCCATGTCAGCGCCGGCCGCTGGGTAGCTCTGAGCTTCCTGGGCTCGCCGGAAAATCCGCGCGCGATGCTCGAGATCGCCGAATTGGTGCGCGAGAGCGGCTCGTTCAATGAGGACCATCTCGTCGTCGGCTGCGTCTTCACCGCGCCGCCCGCCGATATCGAGAGCCTGAAGGCGATCGCCGGCTCGACGCTGTTCTTCCTCGCCGACTATGACGGCGCCATCAGCCGCGCCTACGGTGCGCATTCGATGCCGCGCACCGTCGTGCTCGATCCGATGCAGCGCGCGGTCGCCGATATCGCCTGGGACATTCGGAGCGGACATGCCGAGACCGTGCGCAACGTGCTGCGCAGCCTGCCCGCGGTTGACGATTCCGCAGGCGTTCCGATGTCCGCGCCGGCGCTGATCGTGCCGCGCGTGTTCAGTTTCGAGCTGTGCGATTTCCTGGTGCAGTTCTACCAACAGCAGGGCGGCGTCGAAAGCGGCTTTCAGTACGACATCGACGGCAAGACCGCGACGCTGTCCGACTTCCGCCTGAAGCGCCGCCGCGACGTCGCGGTCGCGATTCCCGAGGTCCGCGATCTCGTGCGCGGCCAGATCGTGCGCCGGCTGGTTCCCGCGATCGAGCGCTACTTCCAATTCAAGGCGACGCGGATGGATCGCTGCATCGTTGCCTGCTACGACAGCGCGGACGGCGGCCATTTCCATCGCCATCGCGACAACGTCAACGCCGCCGCGCAGCATCGGCGCTTTGCGGTCTCGATGAACCTCAACAAGGATTTCGACGGCTGCGACCTGGTATTCCCCGAATTCGGCCGCAAGGCCTACCGGCCGCCGGAAGGCGGCGCCATCGTGTTTTCCTGTGGCGCGCTGCATCAGGTGACGCCGGTCACTCGCGGCCGGCGCTATGCCTTCCTGGCGTTCCTCTACGGCGAGGATGACGCCGAGCGCCGCGAGGCCAACAACGCCAGACTGCACGCCGGCGAGACGCACTATAGCGGCGGCAACGACCGGCTGTTTCCCGAAGCTGCCCGCGATAACGGCAACGGCGATCCCGTCCGGCTCGCGGCGGCGGATGCCGGCGAACTGGTTCCGGGCTAACGAGAGCGTTCCGAACGCGGCGACGCCGCCGCGTCGAACGGTCAGCTGTGCCGGCGCACCAGCGGCCGCGGCGGCAAAGGCATCGGCGGGGGCGGCGGCAGATCGCGTCGCCACAGGGTTCCGCTGTCGAACTGAACCGTCATGCCGTCGGGTGAATAGACCGCGCCCTGGTTCCAGGCATCGACCCAGATCCGCCTGTCCGGCGCCGTCCAGTCCGGCCAGGCGCGGGCGGGCTGGCCCGCCTCGTCGACCAGATTGAGGTCCTGTCCGTTCTGGGTGATGAAGGCCGGCGCGCCGATCATGCCGTCGCGGCAGTCCGCGACGCATCGATAGGGGCCGGTCAGATTGACCGATTGCGCCATTGCCGGGCCCGCGGCCAGCAGGCCGAGGATGCCTGCGGCCAATGATGTCATTCTCATGAAAATCGCTCCATTGCTCAGCACCGAAAGCGACCAGCCATCGCTTGCGGCGACCTGCTTCATTGATTCCGATCGGGGCCTTCTGGTTCCGTCGAGGATGATTTTGTGAAGGGAATTGACCGGGCCGGTTCCCTCGCGGCGAAGTCCGCAAAGCGCCGCCGGCCGCGTGATTGGAACCCGTGGCTGGCGTCATTGCGAGCGCAGCGAAGCAATCCATTCTTTCTTTGCTCGGCAAGTCGGCAAGATGGATTGCTTCGCTGCGCTCGCAATGACGCTGAAACATGACTCCGCGATCTCGCCGCATGCGTTTTGCGCGAGGTATTCCTTTATCTCCGCCCTCTCAAACAAAGGGCGCAGGGAATGCCGGGCGGCCGATGCGCCCGATAGCCGCGTGTGCGATGGTAGTAGGTAGAATGCACACGCGTTAGCAGGTCACACCGGAATCACCCGGCATTCCCCACGCAATGGTTTTAACGGCTACTTCGTGATCTCCCCGGTGCTCCGGGCTTGTTGGCCACCGTCGCCTGCGCTCCTTCTCGCAGACTTGACACCAGCGTCGGGGTGTCAGGACCACACGACTTCGCACGTCCGCTTCAAGTGCCATCGTCAGAAGCACCATCGGCGTCCACCGCACCCCGCCCCGCGTTTCGCGACGATCATGATACGCCCCTTTTGGTGGGACGGGATGGGGTGAATATAGGTGTGATTTTTGATTCTGTAAAACAGAATATTTTTTCGTGGAGGGCTTGACATCAAGGCAAATCAGTGCCGTCGTTTCCGATAATCGGAAGTAATGTACGTCGAGGCCGATCATTCGCTGACGAACACGCGGACGCGCGGATCGGCTTCGTTTCAGAGAAACGGATTGACGATGGCGAGGTCGCCGAAGGTGCGGCCGTTCTGCATGTCTTCCGTGAACAGCGTGTCGCAGCCGGCCTCGATCGCGGCGGCGACGATGAGCGCATCGTAGAAGGACAGGCCGTGATCGCGGGCAAGCGCGAGGGCGGCTCCGTGGGTCAGCACGAAGATGCTGCGCACGCGCCCTGACCGGCCGCGCACAAGGCTGAGCGTCGCTTCGACATCGGGCCACGGCCATTTGAGCTTGGTTCGCGCGACATTGGCGAACTCGTTCAGGACCTGGACGCTGATCGCGCCTCCGGCCGCCAGGAGCCGCTCGGCCGCCCGGCAGCGCGGATCATTCGACAGGACGGCATAGACCAGAATGTTGGTGTCCAGGAAAGCCTTCACCGCTTGTTGGCATCCTCGCGGTTCCAGACGAATCCCTCAGGTCGGGGCTTTTGTAGCTCACGGAGCCTGCGGATAAAATCGCCTTGACCATCGTCCTTCGCAATCACGATGGTTTCGACGTCCGCGGAGACGACGTTGATATTGTCGCCCTCGACGAGACCGAGGTCCTCGACCAGCTTCTTGGGGAGCCGTACCGCAAGGCTGTTGCCCCATTTCGAGACCTGCACGTTAGACACTCCATTATATCCTGATTTGATGTATATCATAGTATGGATATCATGGGCTTTCAAGACGCGCGCCACCGCCGCGAACGAGCCGGTATGAGGTTGTCATTCGTCGAAGAAAACGCGCGGGTCAGGTTCGGCCGGCGGATCGTCGGGGATGCCGTCAGGCAAAAAGTCTCGTGTGCCGAGTTCATCGAGACGCGCGAACCACGCCTCGATATCGATGGGCGGCGGCCTTTGCAGCGGCTCCAGGATAACCTTGTCGCCGACCTTGCTGATCCGCACCTCGGTGCCCTGGAAGCGAAATGCCTCGGGCAGGCGCACGGCCTGGCTGCGGCCATGCATGAACAGTTGGCGGTTGCACTCATGATTCGCCTCCCTCACGATTTCGATGGATGCGCGGCTCGTCGATGCCGTCTTCGGGAAACAAATCTTCCCCGTGACTTGACGATTGTCAGCCTACGCTGGCCCTTGCTCTTAAATATATCAATCGACCGTTTTGATTTTATAGAAGAGGGTTTTCGACCCCTGCGATTCGTTTTCGCGTGGCTCCCAAGCCGCGCCCTTGTGGGAAGGCTAGACAGCATTCTCAAAGCGCGAGTTACCACTCCTGCTAAAAAAATACAACGATGAGGCGTGGAGAAAGTTCTCATGAACAATGAGCCAAGCGATCATCATTACGTGCCCCAATTCTACCTGCGCAATTTTGCGGTCGGTCCAGAACAGAAGAAGCTGACCACTGTCGCGAAGCACGGTCACTTAGCTGTGTGGGCCGAACGCTCAATTGAGAACCTTGGCTATGAACGTGATCTATATGTGCACTTTCGGCGGGGCGTTCCTGTATCCGTTGAGGGCGATATCAATCGCGCCATCGAAACACCAATCTCACAGAGCGACACGTGGGCAAAAGTCGTTAGCGGTCGAACCGACGCGCGCGATAGGTCCGATAAGCCAATCCTGTATGCCCTCATCAGGCATCTTCACGCCCGAACGCCACACGCCTTTTCCACGATGAGGGAACTCAGTGAGCTTTCCGCTTCACCGGACAGCGACATTCCATTCACCGATGAAGAACGCGAAATGGAGGCCCAGCTTCGTAGCAATCCGGGGCTCGCAAACGCTATGTTCAATATGATGGTGTCCTCACTGGACTGGACTGTAGACGCTTATCGAGGAGCGGAACTTTCAATCTGGCGCTCACCCATACCACTCCGTTCCTCGACGACGCCAGTTTTCGCGATGGGGGCACCAGCGCATCCGGCACTGCGCTTGCCCCTACCAGGAATGACGCCTTACCAATTGATCGTAGCGCTCAATAGAACAACGCTGGCAACGTTGGTGCTCGCGATTTTGACGACGCCTTCAGTAACATCGAAATTGATGCTCACGTCGCACGCGAAATCAATCGGCGCGTTGCTGGTCAGTTTGCCTATTTCCCGGCCATTCGACACCCAATAACAGGGCGTGACGATCTGATCACCGATATGACTTGGGCATCGTATGATCTAATTGAAGAAACCGCCCGCAAAATCACGTTCCGGCAAAAGGGCAACGAAGGCTAGCGAAACCTCGCTGAGTGGTCCCTCAGGAATTTCCTGGTCGTAGCAGAGCGTGGTAGCAATGGCGAAGCGACAAAGCTAATTTGCGCACGTTTTATAAGGGTTTTCTAAGGCGTTCGGTCCTTCCCCTAGAGAGCGACCAGAGCCGCCGCGCAGTGCGTAAGATAAGACCCGCGGCGATCGCCTTTAGCCGACTTCGCGAAATGCCCTATAGAGCGCGGGCCTTTTCTTCTTGCCACCCCCCAAACGCTCACGGCCTCCGCCAGGGGAGCTGGCGGAGGCCGCGTAGTACATCGCATCGCGCCTAGGTTCGCGACGTGATGTGGGAGCTCGTGTCAGACGCTAGAACGGCAGCAGCACGTCCATGACCTGTTGGCCGTAGCGCGGCTGTTGGATGTCCATGATCTGGCCGCGGCCGCCATAGGCGATGCGGGCCTGCGCGATCTTTGAGGAATCGATGGTGTTGTCGCTCTGGATGTCCTCGGGGCGCACGATGCCGGCGACGATCAGTTCGCGCACCTCGTAATTGACGCGGATCTCCTGCTTGCCCTCGACCACGAGATTGCCGTTCGGCAGCAGCTGCGTCACCACCGCGGCGATGTTGGTGGTCAGGCTTTCCTGGCGCTGGATCGAGCCCTTGCCGTCGTATTGGGACGCCCCGTTCGCCGCCAGGAGGTTGCCCGGCAGCACCTTCTGCGCCTGCGCGCCGAGCGTCTTGGCGCCAAGGAAGTCGGTGATGGCGGAGCTTTCCGTGCCGGTGAGATTGCGCTGGGTCTCGTTGGCGAAGTTGGCCTGGTCGGTGATGTTGACGGTCACCGTCAGGAGATCGCCGATCTGGTGGGCGCGCTGGTCCTTGAAGAACGAGCGCGAGCCGTTGCGCCACAGCGAATTGGCGTTGTACGACACCGCTTCCGGCTTCGGCATCGGCATCTGCACCGGCTTGTAGCCGGGCTGCGCCGTGGGATTGTCGATCGACGACAGTTTCGGCTGCTCGCCGATCTGGGAAAGCCGGTTGATGCCCGAGCATCCGCCGGTCGCGCTGAGAAGCGCGAGCAGCGAAGTCGTACTGACGAGGCGCTTGAAGCTACTGGACCTGAACATCAACATTACTCGGTTTTTGGAGAAGCTTGCGTGGCGTTGCCGGCGGCGAGCGAAACCTGCGGCGCCGTCTCCAGGGCGCCGACCGTCGAGGATGCATCGGCTGCGTCCGGACGCGGCGTGGCGACCGAGATCGCGACCTGGCCGCGGCCGACCACGACGCCGGTCACCGTGCGCTTGGATTGCAAATTGAGCACGCTGACGACGTCGCCTTCGGTGCCGCCCTCCAGCGCCTTGCCGCGAACGGTGAGATAGATCCCGGTGGACTGAAAGATCAGCGTGACGGTCTGGTCGCGCTGCACCAGGTCGGGCTTGACCAGATCGGCGGTGCGCAACGCCGCGCCGGCCCGCATGGCTTTTCGCATCTGCATGCCGACCGCGCGGTCGCGCGATGCCGCGTCATTGCCGATGGCGATTTTGGGGCGGCGCTCGATCACGATGTCGGATGATTTCAGGAGATCGTTGCGCTCGACGTCGCGCACCAGGATCGCAGCCGCCACGGTCTCGATCGCGGTGCCGGTGAAGCGGAGTCTGGTGGACGCCAGCCCTGCGTCATTGGCGATCTCGAAGGAGACGTCGAAGCGGGTCGAACGCGGGTCGTATTGCGAGGAGACCGCGGCCATCGCACCGGTGTTGACGGCATCTAACCGCATGTCCTGCAGGTCGCGGTCGAAGGTCAGGCTGAGATTGGCGGCATCGCCAAGCCCGCCGCGATGCTCCAGCGCATGCGCGACCTGGGCTTCGATGTCCTTGGCATCCAGCGTGCGGGCGAGCCGCGTCACCGAAATCTCGTGCAGGTCTTTGGTGTCGACGCCGATCACCTGGTGGGCGCGCAGCACGGCGAGCACCTGCGCGGTCGGCAGCGAGCCGGTGGTGCCGAGATCGGGCGCGCGGTAGATCGCGATCTGCGCGGCGGTACCGGCATTGTCGACGAGGTCGCCGATCCGCACCACGTCGCCGGAGACGGTGACGTTGGCGCGTAGCGCCGGCGCCACGATCACGTCGTCGGCGTCTTGCGCCCAAGCCGCAGTCGCGGACGCCGCGAGCAGGGCGGTAGCAAGGAGAAACGAACGCAGCGTCATCATCGGCTCCCGTTACCTGAACAGCGCGGAGGTGGTTTGCATCATCTGGTCGGCGGCGCTGACCACCTTGGCGTTCATCTCGTAGGCGCGCTGGGCGGCGATCAGATTGGACATCTCCGAAACCACGTCGACATTGGCCTGCTCGAGGCTGCCCTGAGTGATGCTGCCATAGCCCTCGGCACTGGCGAGACCGTCCTGCGGCGGCCCGGAGGAGGGGGTGTCGGTGAACAAATTGTTGCCGACCGGCTGCAGGCCGGCCTTGTTGATGAAGCGCGTCAGCGCGATCTGGCCGATGATCGAGGAGTTGGTCGATCCCGGCAGCGTCACCGAGACCTGGCCCTGCGCGTTGATCGTGATACCCGAAGCGTTGTTTGGAATGGTGATGCCGGGCTGCACCGGATTGCCCTGCGCATTGACGATGCGGCCCTGGTTGTCCATCTGGAAGGTGCCGTCGCGGGTGTATTGAAAGGTGCCGTCCGGCATCTGGATCTTGAAGAAGCCTTCGCCGGTGATGGCGAGGTCGAGATCGTTGCCGGTCTGCGACAGCGTGCCCTGCGTCATCGAGCGCGGCGTGCCGACGGTCTTGACGCCGCCGCCGATGTCGATGCCTACGGGCAGGATGGTGCCCTGATCCGAGGACTGCGCGCCGACCCGTCGGATATGCTGGTAGATCAGATCCTGGAATGCCGCGGTCTGTTTCTTGTAGCCGGTGGTTTGCAGGTTCGCGATGTTGTTGGAGATGACCTGGACGCTGAGTTCCTGGGCCGCCATCCCGGTCGCCGCGGTGTGTAGGGCTTGCATGGGTCGTCTCCTGAATGGCCGTTAAGTCGGAACGTCGGCGAGTTGCTGGATCGCGGTCTTGTGTAGGTCGCTCTGCTGCTGCAGCAGGGTGGCAATTTGCGTGTAGGCGCGCGTCACCTCCATCATGGTGCTCATCTCGGCCACCGCGTTGACGTTGCTCTTCTCGAGGAAACCCTGCTTCACCACCGATTTGGTGTCGGGCTGCGCGGTGTTGCCTTCGCCGGCGGCATAGAGGTTCGAGCCCTCTTTCAGCAGCTTCTGCGCATCGGTGAAGCTGACGAGGCGAAGCTTGCCGCGGACCGAATCCGTCCGCCCGCTGCCTTCCAGCACGCTGATGGTGCCGTCGGGCGAAACATTGATGTCATGATCGGTCGGCTGCAACACGATCGGTCCGGAGGTGCCGAGCACGGGATCGCCGTTGGCGGTGACGATCTGGCCCTGGTTGTTGAGCTGCAGGCCGCCGTCGCGGGTGTAGCGTTCGCCGCCGGCGGTCTGCACCACCAGAAAGCCCGAGCCGTCGACCGCGACATCCAGCGGATTGCTGGTCGACTGCGTGGCGCCTTGCTCGAAATCGCGGAAGGTGCCCCGATCCTGCACGTAGCTGACGCTGCGGTCGCTGCCCTTGAAATTGTCTTCGTGCGCGCCCGACTTGAGATATTCCTCAAACATCGGGCGGTCGGCCTTGAAGCCCGTGGTGTCGACGTTGGCGACGTTGTTGGCGACGACATCGAGTTGCCGTTCCAGTACCGCCTGCCGCGAAAGTCCGATGAGAAGTGCATTCTCCATCGGTGGTTCTCCCCTGATCTGTCGATCCGCAAGGAAAGGCCCTCCCAGGCCGTCTTTCGGATCCGTCTCGAACCGGTGAGGCTCTCCCAAGCCGGTAGGTTCGCAAGGGTTATCAGCGAAAGCCGTGCCAAGTTGGAAAATTCAGATTTTATAGAGGGTTAGCTCTATTTCGGGATGCGGCCGGGGGCGGCAATAAGGTCTTGTTGACCATGTTTGCCCGGCAACTTTTTCCTACCCAAAGCGCAAATGAAAGGTTCCATTAACCATTATTACCCTAGCGTTGCACCCAAGAGAGCGCGTCTGCGCCGGGGGCATTTGTATCGCGTCATGGGCTGCCGTTCGCACCTCGCGTTGATTTCCAAATCGTGACGGACCGGGCGGGGCGATGGCAGAGAACGAACAGGCCGAAGGCGCAGGCGAGGCAACCGTTGCCGCGCCGCCGACCAAGGGCAAACTCAAACTGATCATCGCGGTCGTCGGCCTGCTGTTCGTTGTCGGCGGGGGCGCGGCGACCTGGTTCCTGTTCTTCCGCCATCCGGCGGAGGAAATGCACGCCGAGGCGCCGCCGGCCAAGCCGCCGGTATTCGTCGAGGTGCCGGACATGATGGTCAACCTGGTCGGCGTCGCCGGCGAGCGCGTCCAGTTCCTCAAGATCAAGATCGTGCTCGAGGTCAAGGAGGAGAAGCAGGCCGAGGCGATCAAGCCGTCGATGCCGCGCGTCACCGATATTTTCCAGACCTATCTGCGCGAGTTGCGGCCGACCGATCTCTCAGGCTCCGCCGGCCTGTTCCGCCTGAAGGAAGAACTGACCCGGCGGGTCAACGTCGCGTTGCTGCCGACCCCGGTCAGCGCGGTGCTGTTCAAGGAAGTCGTGGTTCAGTGAGGGCGCGGATCTAAAATCATGGCGGGCAATCCCCTAGACGACCAGGATGCAATCGCAGCCCAATGGGAAGCCTCGCTCGATTCCGAGGACCCGGACGAGGCCGCGGCCGCGGCTGCGGCCAATGAACTCTCCGGCACCATGGCGCTGCAATGGGCCGCCATGGTCGAGGACGGCAGCCGCGACTTCGGCGGCAAGAACAATGGCGAGCGCGTCCTTTCGCAGGAGGAAATCGACAACCTGCTCGGTTTCTCCGTCGGCGAGGTCAATCTCGACGACCATTCCGGCATTCGCGCCATCATCGATTCGGCGATGGTGTCCTACGAGCGTCTGCCGATGCTCGAAATCGTGTTCGACCGCCTGGTGCGGCTGATGACCACGTCCTTGCGCAACTTCACCTCCGACAACGTCGAAGTCTCGCTCGACCGCATCACCTCGGTCCGCTTCGGCGACTACATGAATTCGATTCCGCTGCCGGCGGTGCTATCCGTGTTCAAGGCCGAGGAATGGGAGAATTTTGGCCTCGCCACGGTGGATTCCAGCCTGATCTATTCGATGATCGACGTGCTCTTGGGTGGCAGGCGCGGCCAGACCTCGCTGCGCATCGAGGGCCGGCCCTACACCACGATCGAAACCAACCTGGTCAAGCGGCTGGTCGAGGTGGTGCTGTCGGACGCCGAGCAGGCGTTCCGGCCGCTGTCGCCGGTGACCTTCAAGATCGACCGGCTGGAGACCAATCCGCGCTTTGCCGCCATCAGCCGGCCCGCCAACGCCGCCATCCTGGTGCGGCTGCATATCGATATGGAAGACCGCGGCGGCAACATCGAGCTGCTGCTGCCCTATGCGACCATCGAGCCGATCCGCCCGGTGCTGTTGCAGATGTTCATGGGCGAGAAATTCGGCCGCGACCCGATCTGGGAAGGCCATTTCGCCACCGAAGTGGCGCAGGCCGAGATTTCGGTCGATGCCGTGCTGTACGAAGCCGAGATCCCGCTCAAGCAGCTGATGAAACTGAAGGTCGGCGATACCCTGCCGCTGGAAATGCGCGCCGACGCGCTGGTCGAGGTGCGCTGCGGCAAGGTCATCCTGACCGAGGGGCGGATGGGGCGGGTCGGCGACCGCGTCGCCATTCGCGTCACCAAGCAGCTGCGCAAGCCCAATACCACCTTCGCGATGTTCGAGAAGGCCGATGAGCAGAACAAGGCACTGGAGGCCCAATGAGTCATTCCCTCGGAATCATGATCGAGAGCCTGGTCGCGGTGTTGCTGATGCTGACGATCGGCTACTGCATGCTGCTGAACACGCGGCTGAAGCGGCTGAAGGCCGATGAGCATTCGCTGAAGGCCACCATCGCCGAATTGATCACCGCGACCGAAATCGCCGAGCGCGCCATCGGCGGCCTCAAGCACACCGTGCGCGACGTCAACGAGAATCTCGGCAACCAGCTCGCCTCCGCCTCGCAGATGTCGCAGCAGCTGAAGAAGCAGCTCGCCGAAGGCGACAACGTGTTCCGGCGGCTGTCCAAGATCGCGATCGCGGCAAGGCCTCAAGGCGCGGCCGAACCGGCCGAACCTGTCGCGGCCGCCGCGCCGCGGATGTCCTCGGCCAAGGCGGTCGCAGCGGCAGCCCAGGCGTTCTCCGACCGCAGAAGGACTGACGGCTTAGCGGCATGAGATCGTTTCGTGACATCAGAGTCATTCCGGTGGTGCTGGTGGCGATCGCCGGCCTCGCCGTGCTCAAGGTCGTCGGGCTGGTGATCGACGGCGGCTACGTGTTCGACTACCAGCCGGATTCGATCAGGCCGTCCTGGGCCCAGGAAAACTTCAATTTCCCCGGCGGCACCAAGCCCGACCCGGCCGACATCACCGGTTCGGTCGACAAGCCCAAGGAGGAAGCCAAGCCCGAGGTCAAGGCTCCGGAAGTAGCGAAGTCGGACGGCACCGTGACCTTCCCCGAACAGGCGGCGCCGGTGTCGGCGTCGGAGCGCGCGATTCTCGAGCGGCTGCAGTCGCGGCGCCAGGAACTGGAGGCGCGGGCGCGCGAAGTCGACATTCGCGAAAGCCTGCTGAAAGCCGCCGAGAAGCGGATCGATTCCAAGACCGAGGAGTTGAAGGCTGTCGAATCCCGGATCACGACGGCGACCGACCAGAAGAACGAAAACGAGGCGGCGCGCTTCAAGGGCATCATCACGATGTATGAGAGCATGAAGCCGAAGGACGCCGCCAAGGTGTTCGACCGCCTCGAAATGCCGGTGCTGATCCAGATCGCCTCTCAAATCGCGCCGCGCAAGATGTCCGATATCCTCGGCCTGATGCAGACCGATGCGGCCGAACGGCTGACCGTCGAACTGGCCCACCGCGCCGCGCCCGATCAATCCGCCGGAGGCGGCGAGCTTCCCAAGATCGAGGGCAAGCTGTTGTCGCAAAAGCCCAATTGAGCCGGGGATAATTAACAAGTCCTTAAACCGCCAATTCTAGATTCGACGGCGCGAGGCGGGCATCGGTGCGTTCCGCGGACGATTCCGGAATCGTCGAAGCGAAAGACTGGTTGGAATGGCGCGCATGGTTGCCGCTGGATTTTGGTCGCTGACCCGGGCCCTGGCGCGGAGGGCGCGACGTTGCCTGCGCGGCGAGATATGGCTCGCACTGATACTGGCCGCCCTGACGTTTTCGGTGCCGTGCCGGGCCGCCGCCGATCCGGTCAAGGGCGAGGCCACGTTCTCGGCTTCCGGCGGCTATGCCCGGCTGGTGCTCAAGCTTGCCGATGACGTCGATTCCGAAGTCACCACCGCGGGCTCGATCATCGTGATCCGCTTCAAGCGTCCGGTCGATATTCCGATCGACAAGATCGCCGACGCCGTGCCCGACTATGTCGGATCGGTGCGCGCCGATCCCGACGGTTCGGCGATCCGGCTGTCGCTGGCGCGCCGGGTGACCGTCAACACCATGACGGCGGGCGAGCGGGTGTTCGTCGATTTCCTGCCCGACAGCTGGACCGGGCCGCCGCCGAGCCTGCCGGCCGAAGTGATCCGCGAACTCTCCGAACGTGCGCGCGCCGCCGAGCGCGCCTTGCGCCTGCAGCGCGCGGCCGCGGAGGCCAAGAAGCGGCCGCCGATCCGCGTGCGCACCTCGGTGCAGCCGACCTTCGTCCGTTTCGTGTTCGAAATGCCCGACGGCGTCGGCGTCTCCTCGGTGCTGAACGACCAGAAACTCACCTTGATGTTCAACGCCACGCTCGGCTTCGACCTGGCGGACGCCAAGGAAGCGGCACCCCCGAACATCGCCTCGATCAACCAGAAGCCCGATGGCGACGGAACCGCGGTGGAAATCACGCTGATCGGCGATGTCGATGTCCACTCCTTCCGCGAGGAGAAGAACTACATCGTCGACGTCGCCTTCCAGCAGTCGGAGAAGCCATCGGCGCTGGCGCCATCAGCAGCGGTCGCACCGGTGGCGGCAACACCGGTGTCGATGCCGGCGACGGCAGCCGCGCCGGCCGCCCCCGAAAAGCCCGCCGCTGCCGCGGAGCCGCGGCAATCCGGCGAGATCAAGCCGCCGACGTCGGAGCTGATCGCCAAAGAGGCTCATCTCGAGATCAACCCTGCGGCGCCGCCAAAGATGCCTCCGGCATCGGAAGCGCCGAAAGCGCCGGCTGCACCGGAGGCGGCGAAAATGGCGGCGGCACCGGAAGCGCCGAAAATCTCGGCAGCGCCGGAGGCTGCGAAACCCGAGCCTGCATCCGAGGTGGCGCCCAAGCCCGCCGCCGCGACGGCGCCCAAGCCTGTCCCCGCCGCTTCAGCGTCGCCGGCCGATTCCGATGCCGTCGTGGTCCGCACCATGCGGTCGAGCGAAGGCCTGAACCTGACATTCAGCTTTGCCACGCCGACGCCGGCTGCGCTGTTCCGGCGCGCCGATGCGCTTTGGCTGGTGTTTGATTCCACCAGGCCGATCGACATCGAGCCGATCCGAAACGGCGGCGGTGCGATCATAGCGGAAGTCTCGAAGTTGCCGCTGGAGAAGGGGCAGGCGATCCGGATCCGGCTCAACCGTCCGCAAATGCCCTCGCTGAGCGGCGAGGAACAAGCCGACGGCGTGATCTGGACGCTGACCTTCGCCGATACCATGCGCGCGCCGACCCAGCCGCTGGTGGCGTTGCGCAACATCATCGATCCGGCGTTTGCCAATGTCGCGGTGCCCTTGTCAAAACCCGGCCTGCTGCACCGGCTGGTCGATCCGGACGCCGGCGATACCACGCTGGTGATCACGGCGCCGCCGCCGGTTCGCGGCTTCATCAAGCGGCAGGATTTCGTCGAGCTGTCGCTACTGGAGTCGATCCATGGCGTCGCGGTTCGGCCGAACTCCGACGACGTCACGGCCGAGATTGCCTCCGACAAGATCATCCTTGGGCGGCCCGGCGGCCTGACCCTGTCGTCGGCCGACGTCGGGACCGAGCGCGCCACCGCGGTGGTGCGGCCGATCTTCGACATCGGCGAATGGAAGAAGAACATCGCGGCGAATTTTTTCGCGCGGCAAAGCGAGCTGATCGCCGCCGCCGGCGCGGCCGAGCCCGCCCAGCGCACGCCGGCGCGGATCGACCTGGCGCGGTTCTACATGGCGCGCGGGCTGTATCCGGAAGCCAAGGGCGTTCTCGATCTCGCGCTGGCCGAGGCCAAGCCCGGTCTTGAGGATCCGATTGCGCTGGTCGTGCATTCGATCGCGAGCAGCCTGATGGAGCGGCCGGCGCAGGCGCTGCGCGACCTCGCCAATCCCGCGGTCGGAACCAATTTCGACTCCCAGCTCTGGAAAGCGCTGGCCTATGTGCGCCAGGAGAAGTGGGCGGAGGCGCGGGAGAAATTCAAGAACGTCGAATTCGCCATCACCTCGCTGCCGATCGAGCTGCAACGCATCGTGGTCACGGACGCGATGCGCGCCTCGCTCGAAGTCAAGGACTATCCGGGCGCTGCCAAGCGCTCCGGCGATCTGGAGGTCATCGGCACTACGGCGGAGATGATGCCTTCGATCTCGGTGCTGCGCGGCCGGCTCGCCGAGGCGCTCGGCCACGACAAGGACGCGCAGGACGAATACCGGCTCGCCGTCGAATCCACCGACAGGGCCGCGGCCGCCGAAGCCAGGCTGCTCGACATCGAGCTGCGCCAGCGGCGCGACGAAATCAGCCAGGCCGACGCGTTGCGCGAACTGGAAACGCTGTCGGCGACCTGGCGCGGCGACAGCATCGAGGTGAAGACGCTGCAAATTCTGGCGCGCATCTATTCGGATACCGGACGCTACAGTGAGGCGTTCGCAGCAGCCCGCACCGCGACCCGGCTGCAGCCCAATTCGGAAGCCTCGCGCGCCGCCCAGGACGCGGCGTCGGCACTGTTTTCGCAGCTGTTTCTCAGTTCGAAGGGCGACGACCTGCCGCCAGTCGATGCGCTGGCGATGTTCTACGAGTATCGCGAATTGACGCCGATCGGTCGCCGCGGCGATGAAATGATCCGCAAGCTGGCGGACCGGCTGGTCGCGGTCGACCTGCTCGACCAGGCCAGCGAACTCTTGCAGTACCAGGTCGACAAACGGCTGGAGGGCGCGGCCCGGGCGCAGGTCGCCGCACGGCTCGCCATGGTGTACCTGACCGGCCGCAAGCCCGATCGGGCGATAGCAGCGCTTCGCTCCACGCGGATCGCCGATCTCTCCGGCGAATTGCGGCAGCAGCGGCTGCTGCTGGAAGCGCGCGCGCAAAGCGACGTCGGGCGCCACGACCTCGCGCTCGACATCATCTCCAACATCCCCGGCCGCGAGGCGATCCGGCTTCGCTCCGACATTTACTGGGCGGCGCGGCGCTGGCGCGAGGCCTCCGAACAGATCGAATTGTACTACGGCGAGCGCTGGCGCGACTTCAAGCCGCTGAACGCGGCGGAGAAGGGCGACATCATCCGCGCCGTGGTCGGATATGCGCTGGCCGAGGATGTCATCGGGCTCGCGCGCTTCCGCGAGAAATATGCCCCGCTGATGAGCGGGGACGCCGATCGTGCCGCCTTCGAGACCGCGAGCAAGCCTGCCTCCGCCTCCAGCGCCGAATTCGGCGAGGTCGCCAAGCTGGCCGCGAGGGTCGATACCCTCGACGGCTTCCTGCGCGAGATGAAGGCCCGCTTCCCGGACGCCACCGCGTGGCAACCGGAAACACGGAAGGCCGATCCGGCGTCGACCGGCTCGCTGCCGCAGATCATCGGATTGAAGCGGGTCGAGGCGGCAAGATAGGCCGCAGCGCCGCCGTCACGCTCTCGACAGATACGTTCCGAGACGGCAACCTGCGGACATATACCATCCGGAGGAACGGACCCCCATGAGCAAGCCCAGGAAGACCGAAGCCGAACTCATCGCGATGGCCAGGGCCGAGCTCAAGGTTCATGTCGACTGCCCCGACGGGATCGGGATATTTGTGCTGCGCAACGATGACGGCTGGGAATTCCGCACCGAGGCCGACGAGGCCACCAAGGCCAAACCCGGCTATCCCGAATGCGTCGCGATGATCGTCCAGATCGGCGACCACCTCGGCAAGCATTACGATGTGAAAGGGTAGGGGCTCGCGCTTCGCGGCCTGTCGTTCAAGAGGCGCTCGCATCGATGCGCTGTGCATCGGACAAATCGACCGAGCCGATGGAAACCATCTCCATCGCCGAAGTGCGCAGGCCCGCCGCCGGCACCATGATCATGGTGGCGACCCGGCGGAATGACGCGAACGACAATCCTTCGATCATCTCCTCATCGGTGATGACTTCGTAGGCGCCCGGCGGCAGCAGCCGATCGATGCCCTTGATCCGGAAGGGATGCTTGAAGGTGACGGTTTCCCGCCGCGAGCGCATGGTCATGCGTGGCCGTCTTTCGCAAACAATTCCGTTCCAGCGCCGTGATTGTGCATCCATCCACCGTGCGCTCTTTTAGCCCGATTGGCTATCGCTATCCGGAAGGAACCGCGGCAGCGGGTCGAATGTTCGGCGCATTGCCTTGTATTCGGCCGCCGTCGTAGCCAACTTCACAACACGCGCAATTGATTTCAAAAAACTCGATGGTTCGCCGGCGTTTGTGACCGTACCAGGCGGTCCGTCGACGTATTGCTTTTTGAACAATGCGAGCGGCTCGAGCAGGTGTTTCGCATGAAAATCCGTGTCGGCTTCGAGATGATCTACGACTTCCCGCAGCCGACGCCGTTGATTGCCGTGCTTGGCACGCATTTCACGCGAGCTTCCGACATCGTCGTGCCCGACTACCTTACCGTCAGCCCCTCGGTGCCGATCACGCCCTACCGCGACGGTTTTGGCAATTGGTGCAGCCGGCTCGTCGCGCCCGCCGGGCGGGTGCGGCTTGCCGCCGACGGCACGGTGCGCGATAGCGGACTGCCCGATATTGTCGTTCCATCGGCGTCACAACATGCGGTGGAGGATCTGCCGGCGGAAGCCATCGTCTATCTGCTCGGCAGCCGCTACTGCGAAACCGACCGGTTGTCCGACATCGCATGGAAGCTGTTCGAGAACACGACACCGGGATGGCAGCGGGTCCAGGCGATCTGCGACTTCGTTCACAACCACATCGGCTTCGGTTACGAGCATGCGCGCGCCACCATGACGGCCTTCGAGGTGTTCAACGAGGGCAAGGGCGTCTGCCGCGACTACGCCCATCTCGCCATCGCGTTCTGCCGCTGCATGAACATTCCGGCGCGCTATTGCACCGGCTATCTCGGCGACATCGGCATGCCGCTGCCGTGGGCCGCCGGCGATTTTGCCGGCTGGTTCGAGGCCTATCTCGGCGGCCACTGGTACACTTTCGATGCGCGCAACAACATTCCGCGAATCGGCCGCGTACTGATTGCGCAGGGCCGCGATGCCGCCGACGTGCCGCTGACCCAAACCTTCGGGCCGAACACCCTGGTCAGCTTCAAGGTCTGGACGGATGAACTCGTGTAAGTAGACGGCCCTGTTGCGTTGCGCTGCGCCGAGAGCTCGTTTCAGGCTGCCGTGATTTTTGGAGATTGCATCAGGCCGATTTGCGCTCCGACAATTCAGCAAACGCGCGGCCGGCCACAGCCCGCAGCCCTTCCAGCGTGACGTTTCCTTTTTTCACGCTTTGCATGAGCTTTTTGGCGATATGCTTTCGGCTCTCATGGTCGCCCCCGTGTGGCAAATTCCGGCAGACTTCCTCGAGTACGACGTCCATATTCGCGGCTGTTCGTTCTTCGATTTTGGTCATTTTGACACCAAGGTCGGTTATCGATGCCAATCGATCGGCGTAAATTTGAGTCGTCGTCGCTCCATTTCTTCGCGAAGGGTGTCGGCGTATTGCCTTGTTGCCTCGCCGATGAAGCGATAACGCCCGCCAGAATGCATGTCGGCTCGAACTTGCCGTCGAACACTTTCATAGAAGGCGATCAGGCTTTCATCTCTCGCATTTGAAAAATTCATCACTCACGCCATTTTCTCTACCTAGCGGCGGGTTTTGAATGTCGTCACCCGGCTCCGCGAGCTTCAACGCAATCACGGCTCGAACATCGAATGCCATACCGCGCAGGTCGGCGGCCAATCGATTGAAGGGTTCGCGCTTCCTTGCATCGGTGGCCAGTTTGCCAATGAGGGCGCAATCCTCCGCATCGGTCAGCAACTTTTCGAGCCTTGCCTGCAGGTCTTCCACGACGACACCTCGCGGGCCCTTTCCTCATACCGCACGCCGCTCCGGCGAGATGTCGTGCGAATAGTGCGAACACTCGACCACGGCCGACAGCGCGGCCAGTTTTAGTGTCGCCGGATTTCGCTCGCCCTTGCCGGCACGGCTGAGAATTTGCGAAGCCATTTCGGCCATCATCGTCGACGTACGCTTCGATTCCGGAAGCGTCGCGACGGCATCGTCGAGGACTGCTTTCATCAGCTGGATCAGTTCCGGCGGAAAAACCGCTCCGATTGCGTCCATTGCCGTTTCCTCACCCATCCTCACTCGCCACGCCCCTTTTATTGTTGGACAAGAGCTGGCTGTCTGTCCGGTACCGGACAAAGGCATTTCAATTAATGATTCGGGCTTTTTGCTGCGCTGCGCCGGCCGCCGACCTGCTCGCCGCAGACGAGGTGCTTGAGTAGGGTACGGCATCCTGCGGTGCATAAGTCCGAAAGGGCAAGAAAAGGGCAAGAACGGACACGCCGACCAGGTTGTTCGGACTACCTCCGTTTTGGAGGCACAAGGAAAGGTCGACAAAGAGCTAATGCAGGCGAAAGCAAAACAGGTTCAGCCGTTCCCGTTTGCCGCCGATGACTCGAGGTCCGTGGCGTGACCACGGTTCAAGGTGGGAGGCCGCCTTGGTTGGCGGCCCCTTTCGATTTCCAATCAATTTTTGGCGCTTCGCCTGTCGGCGCCGAACGGTCATGAAGGGCCCGCCGCCGTGCGGTCAGGCCCCTCTGCCAAGGCTTGCTGCTGCCGAGGCTTAATACGCACCTTTCATCGGCTTCCACCCCCATTGCGATTGGGACGGGGCTTGCTGTGTGGTTTCCGGTGTGGTTTCCGCCGGAGCTTGGGCCAGCGTATTGGCGTACGGGGCTTGGGTCACGCTGCCCGCGTTCATCGCACGGCTAAGATGCATCGCGCATCCACGCATATTGCCATTGAGCATGGCGTCCTGCGCCTGAGCGACCTCCCTTTGCGCCGTGAACTTGCCGGGACCGTCGGCCATGGTCTCAACTGCGCCTTCGACTCTCGCCTGGTCTTCTCCACTGCAACCAAAGCCGATTTGTGCGGCATGTGCGGGCACGAAAGCATAGGCACTCGCAGCCATGGCGGCTACACCGAGTAATTTTCTGAGCATGTTGCTCTCCTTTGTTTTTTGTTTTGTCTGTTTTTGCTTTTCATATCCGGTTTCATTGCCGGATACCGAACAACACCAATTTCCCTGGATCAGGGAAGAGGTTCGGAATGAACTTCGCGCGATACAAATGTGATCGCCACCGATTGCAACCCGCCCATGCAGACGGCTCATTGCACGGATATTTTTCTGAGCGCAGACCAGCAGGCTTCCGCCGGTTCAGTGACCGCTCCGCCGCTTTGGGTTTTCTGCGCCCATCGATGTGGCTCATCGAGGTGAATACCGCGCCGTCCGCGACCTTGCCGGGCCGGCGGCAGGCCGCAGGACTTTCGGCGGTGCCGCTACCTTCGGTCGTACTCGTCCGGCCCCATCGCCCAGAGCCATTCGTCATGGCCGTTGGCGTAGGTGCGGTTGGTGGTGGCCGGATTGCGGTTGACCAGCGGCCGCAGGTACATCGGATGGGTGGCGCTGCGCACCTCGTGCTCGACCGTGAAAAGGGGGCTGCCGCTTTCGAGGTCGACGATGTCGCGAAAGCGGTACTGGTACTGATTGTCTTCCTGCGAAACCAGGCCGCGCTCCAACAGGCGGCGGTACGGACCCGAGAAGTCGGTGATGTAGATCTGCACGTGGTGACCGTCGAATTCGCCCTGCGGGGAATCGGTCTCGCGGAATTGCAGATACTGGTCCTTTCCCACCTTGACGCGGGCAACCGTGCCGTCGCCGTTCTTCAGTTCGGCCGGAATTCCCATGATCTCCGGATAGAAGGCGCAGATGCCCTTCGCCGTCCCCTTCGGCACAGCGAATTCGACAAAGGGGATGCCGAGCGTGATACGTCCGAAGCGCGCGGCATCCGGCTCATAGCAACGCAGGCGATTGCCCCACGGGCACCTCGCCTCGACATAGTCGTTGTGCTCGCTGTAGGCGAAGGCGGTGCCCTGAAGCTTGCCGGCGACGGCGGCGAGGCGGGCGAGCAGCGCCTCGCGGCCCTCGATCACGAGCGCGGTATGGCCGCGCAGCACCTGGGCGTGTCCGGCCGGCAGGTGAAACTGGCTTCGGCCGACATTCACCCACATGTTGCTGTCGGACACCATCAGATAGGGATCGCGGGTCAGCCCGAGGCCGGTGACATAGAACAAGGTCGCCAGCCGCTGGTCGGGTATCGTTACATTGACATGTTCGAGATGGATCGAGTTGCCGAGATCTTCGGCGGCGCGGTCGAATGGTTGTTGCATGGCGGTGGCTCCCGAGGCGTCAAGGTCATCATAACGGAGCGGGAGGCGCAGTCCAACAATTCGCTGGCGGGGCTCCCATGCATCCCGGTACACTCGATCGCAAACGAAAAATTCGGGAAGAGGCGCCATGCGTGGACTATCATTGCTGCTGTTGGCGGGGCTGATGTCGCTTGCCGAGAGCGCGTCCGCGCAGACCGCGGACCGCACCATCGACGAGATCAAGGCCGAGACGCTGGCGCGGGCGCAGACCGGCGCCTATCCGGCGCTCGGCATCCAGCCGGATGACGCCAAGGATGCGCTCGGCCGCATCAAGACGCGCGACGCGGACGAATGGGCCGCGGCCTGGAGCGCGGTCGCCGACGGCTACATGGCCAAGGCAAGAGCGGCTTCCGACCCGAAGCAGGCCGACGCCAATTACCTGCGCGCCTGGCGGCTGTATTATTTCGGGCAGTGGCCGGCGCCGACGTCGGTCGGCAAGCAGGCCGCCTACCAGCGCGCGGTGGAGGCCTATCTGCTGCACGCCAAATATGCCGATCCGCCGCTCGAAGTCGTGCGCATTCCCTTCGAGGGCAGCGAGATCGTGGGCTACCTGCGGCTGCCCGCCAACGTCGCCCGGCCGGTGCCGCTGGTGCTGGCGATTTCGGGCCTCGACAGCCGCAAGGAAACGGTGGCCGAAACCTATGCGGCGGCGCTCGCCGAAGGCATCGGCTTCTTCGCGGTCGACAGCCCCGGCACCGGACAGGCGCCGCTCAAGGCCCGCGAAAACTCAGATCGGATGTATTCGCGCGTGCTTGATTATCTCGCCACGCGCAGCGAGATCGACTCCGGCCGCATCCTCGTGCACGGCCAGAGTTTTGGCGCCTACTGGGCCGCCAAGCTCGCGCATACCGAAGCCAGGCGCCTGGTCGGCGCCGTCGCCCAGTCGCCGCCGATCCACCATACCTTCCAGCCGGATTTCTTCCGCGGCCGCATGTACACCCGCGAATATCTGTTCGACCTGCTGCCGGCCAGCCTGTTCGTCTACGGCCTGACGTCGACCGACGAATTGCTGGCGCTACTGCCGAAGATGTCGCTGCAGGCGCAAGGGCTGCTCGGCGGGCCTTCGGCGCCGATGCTGGTGGTCGGCGGCACCAAGGACACCCAGGTGCCGATGGACGATCTCGAACTTCTCATCAACAGCGGCAGCGTGCCGCGGGAGGCCTGGATCAATCCGGCCGGCGGCCACATGGGCCGCAGCGCCGGCACTTGGCCCGATCCGGTGATTTTTCGAAAGGTCATCCTGCCCTGGGAAATGCGACATCTCGGCGAGCGACGCGAGAACTGAGCAGGGCGCCGCGTCCCGACGCTGTGCCGGGACGCAGGCCTTCGTGTGCCCGTTACTTGCTGCGGAGCAATGGCAGCAACGGCGACGGCAGCAACGAAACATCGCCCCAAATCGAGTTCGGCACCTCGTAAGGTGAGCCTACGGCCAGCACGTGGCTCGACGCGATCAGCCGGCTCGGCAGCTTCGGAGGTGGCAGCTTCTGGAATGTATAGGAACCGGGATTGTGGCAGGCGAAGCAGTTTATCACGCCGCTGATCGGCGTATTGTTGGGGCTCTGAGCGAACGTCTCGGCCGTGGCATTCGCTAAATTGACCGAACCGACCGCGTTGGTCTGGTTGCTGTTCAGGTTATAAGTATTCGGCGCCAGCCAAACGGTTCCGATCAGATTATAGTGGGCAAATACCGATTGCGGAGGCGGGAAGGCCGAGACGGCGGACTGAGCCTGACCATTGATGGCGATGATGTTGCCGACGCCGTTCGTCAGATCCTCGCCGCCGGTCTGATTTTCGAGCACCACATTGGTCACGGGCGTGATCTTCTGGGACGTCTCGTCGAGTTGCAGGGTCGGTGGCTTGAACGCAGCGTTCACCTGGGAGAACGGGGTGCCACCCTTGTACAAGGTATAGCTCTTCGGATCCTTGCGGGTCGCCGACGGCGTGAAGGTGTTGTCCGCCGTGGCCGGCGAGTTCAAGTTGTGCTCGAACGTCCCCCAGAGGAATTCGGGGTGATTGTCGGTCAGGCCGACCACGTGCAGGCCAACCAGCGCCACCGTCGCGGTGACGAACTTGCCGTCCACGGGCTCGATGGTAACGCGACCCGGAATGACCTTGGTTTCCAGCACCGGCAGCTGCGCCTGTGTCGTATAGGTGCCGGCCGGCGGCTGTTGTCCGGCATCGAGCCGCAGCCAAGTGGCTTTGAAGACGGCGGCGCCGACGTCGAAGTTGGAGTCTGCCGGCTGGCTCTGGAAGCCGCCGGTGGCGATCAGGTTTTTCTTGGCGGTGTCGAAATACGACTGGTTCATGTGAACCGAGGCATAGACCGGGTAGCCGTTCTGGGCGACCAGCATATTGCCGTCGGCCTCGACGATGGCGCCGGCGCCTTCGGTGAATCCGGGGGAGCCCAGGAATGTCTCCGAACGGGCGGCGAGCTTCAGCGTCAGCCGCTTGGGCTCGGCGGCAGCCACGCCGGTACTGAGGAGCTCGGCCGGCGTGTGCAAGGTCATGAATCGCGGCACCATGTCGCCCGACGCCGGGTCCTTGAGCAGCGCGGTGGCCCAGACGAAAGCCTCCCAGGACCATTGATGAAAATTACAGTCGGGGGTCGGCACGGGCTTGGTGTCCGAGGTGGGAAACGGGAAGTCCGGCGCCAGGAAACTCTTTAGTCCTTCCGACCAACCAAACTGCGGACAGTTCTTGGCGGGCGGTGGCGGCGCGGCGCCGGCAACGTTGCCGACGAAGCCGATCGCGGCGATTGCCAGCGTGACGAGGAGCGCGTGTCGCGGTGTTTTTTTCATGTTCGGTTTCCCTTTTCTGCAGGCACCGAGCACGGCCCAACCGTTCAACGCAACGCATTGCCTGACCCCGCCCGGGACACCGTCGAACCATACAAAGATCCGTTGTCACTGCAACTACAAATAGATACCGGACGAATGTCAGTCAGTCGATCTCCACACAACTTTGAGATGTAATTTCATGGCGATTGCGCGCATCCGAAGGGCCGGATAGGACCGTCGAAGGCCATCGGCGCAGCCGGCGCGACAAGCGCGAATCAGGCCTTCAGCTTGCCGCGAGTTTTCTTGGCCGGTGGCTTTTCGGCTCGCAGCCGGCCGGTCTTGTGCACCTTGGAGCGCGTCTCCACCGCATCCGCCAAAAAGATGCTGTGGCCCGGGAACATGGTTAGCGCGTGAGTGGCGGCGAACCCGAAAAAGCTCGAGCGACTCATGCCGAGTTCGGTCGCGCGGCGGTCAATCCGGCCGATCAGGCTTTTCGGCAGGTAGACATTCACCCGTTCCGACGGATTCGGCGGGTTGACCCCGACAATGAAATAGGCGAGCAGGTCGCACCCTTTGGGAAGCACGATTCGTTCGATCGGCGTCGGCTCCGGAAGCGGCCGGCTTTGTTCGGCCAGCGCGTCGACCGTTTGCGCCAGCTTGTTTTCCGCCTTCTCGATGGTTTCCTGCTGCGATCTGCCGCCGGCAACGCAGCCGGGGAAATCGGGAAACCACGCGCCGAACGTCCCCCGGGGGCCACGCTCCAGGACCGCCGGATAAAGCCGGTTTTTCATTTCCGTCTCTTTTGGCTGTTATGCTATTTCACACATCCTGATGTGTTTAATCGCACACTAGCCTAGCACCCGCCGGCGCGGGCCGAAAGGGGCCGATCGACCGGCAGGGCGAATTCCGCATCCGGCGGGCAGCTGTCGCCATGCGGATTCCGGCTTTCGCGGCTCAGACCGCTGCCGCGCCAATGGCTGGATCTGCAGCCTATCCGCCGTAACTCTGCACCAGGCTTCCCGCCACCAGCGACCAGCCGTCGACCAGCACGAAGAAGATCAGCTTGAACGGCAGCGACACCACGACCGGCGGCAGCATCATCATGCCCATCGACATCAACACCGAGGCGACCACGAGGTCGATGATCAGGAACGGCAGGAACAACAGGAAACCGATCTCGAAGGCGCGCTTCAGTTCCGAGATCATGAAGGCCGGCACCAGGATCCGCAGCGACATGTCCTCGGGCGTCGCCGGCGGCGGCTCGCCCGACAGGTCCATGAACAGTTTCAAATCCTTCTCGCGGACGTTTTTCTGCATGAAGCCGCGCAGGGGCACGGCCGCGCGCTGCAGCGCTTCCTCGACGCTGATCTGGTTGGCGACCAAAGGCTTGATGCCGTCGTCGTAGGATTTCTGCAACACCGGCCCCATCACGAACGCGGTCAGAAACATCGCCAGCGCGATGATCACGGAATTCGGCGGCGCGGTCGCGGTGCCCAATGCGGTGCGCAGCAGCGACAGCACCACCACGATCCGCGTGAACGACGTCATCATGATCAGGATCGAGGGGGCGATCGACAGCACCGTCAGCAGCGCAATCAGCTGGATCGCGCGCTCGGTGACGCCGCCATTGCCGGCGCCGAGATTGATGCTGATGTCCTGCGCCAACGCCGGAGCCGAGAGCGTTCCGGCGGCGATCAGGGTGATAAAAAATAAAACTCTACGCGGGTGAGGCGGGCGCCTCACGAAGGCGTCTTCGGACGGCCCAGCAAGGACGCCATCTCGTCTTCGAGATTCTCAAAGCCGGTCTTCGCAGGCGCGGCAACCGGCGGGGCGGTCGGCGGCTCGCTGCGCGAGGCCCGGCTTGCGGGCGGTTCGGGCGCGACCGGCGGCGCGTCGCCGGCCGGCCGGCGCAGGGCTGCTTCCAGCCGCTGCGCCATCTCGGCCAGATTCTGGTCGGCGGCCGATGTCGCCGAAGGCGGCGGCGGCGCGGCGGGTCGTTCCGCGCGCAGCGGCGGCGGCTTCGGCGGCTCGCTTCGCTGCGGGCGCGGCATGGCCGGCTCGCTGCGCGAAATCACGCCGCGCGACGGCATCGGTTCGCGCGGTTCGGGCCGCGGCTCCGCACGGCCGCCAATGCCAAGCGGACCGCCGAGCGGCTCCGGCGCGAAGCCGGCCAGCGGATCGCTGCGCAACGGCTCGTTGCGCAATGGCTCACTGCGTAACGGCTCACTGCGCCGTTCCGACAGCGCCGGCGCCGGGCGGCGCACTTCGTCGGCGAAAGAAGGCCGCGCCGGGCGCGGCGGCGGCTCGGGCATTTGCGGCTCGACATGATCGAACGCATCGGCCCGCTGTCCGTCGCCATCGGTCCAGCCGGCGTCGGGCAGCGGCGCCACCCGTGGCGGCGGAGGCTCGGCTGCGGCGACGCCGGGCCGTTGCGGCAACTGATCCCGTGCCGGCATCGCGCGCACGATGTTGGTTTCCACGACGATATCGGTCGGGCCGCCGATCATCAGGAGATGTTCGATGTTGTCGCGCCGCACCAGCACCAGCCGCCTGCGGCCGTCGACGGCGGCGGCATCGATCACGGCGAGCCGCGGCATCCGGCCGCGACCGGTGTTGGCGCCGAGGCGATTGCCGGCGAATCGACGAACGAGCCACGCGACGCCGCCGATCAGTGCCAGAACGCCGGCGAATGCGAAGATGAAAAGGCCGTAATTCATGCTTGTCCCCGGCAGATCGCGGTTTTCTTCAGGTCTCTCGTTCGTCGCAGCCGGCACGCGACGCAACCGACGGCGAGTTCTTAACACCCCGCGGCAGAAACTGCCGCGACCTCACTCTTAATAACCTATGAATCGGCTGGGCCAAAACGACTTCTTGGGTTTTCGGCTTCCGAGATTTTCATTGGTTAACGCAGCATTCGTGGCGAAAATGCGCACAATTGATGTTTGGGCGCGCGAATCGGCCGTGGATGTGCCTGCGACTCGCCGGCGCGTCTTAACCCGTTGTTAACCATACACGCGGCAAATTCTGCCTACCCCAAGCGGCGTCTTGCCCGGCGAGGGCAAGCGGAGCGGCTCTCGATGTCCATCAGCGATCTTCCGGTGTTGTCGGTGCTGCGCACCAAGATGCAATGGCATCAGGAGCGTCAGCGCGTGCTCTCCGAGAACGTCGCCAACTCCGACACGCCGAATTTCAGGCCGCGCGATCTGGTCGAACCGAAATTCGACAAGGCCGGCGCCACCACGGGCTCGATGGGAGCGCTGGCGATGCTGCGCACCAGCAGCTCGCATATCGCGCCCGCCGGCGGGGCTGCAGACAGCTTCGACCAGAATCGCAAGGCCGGCTTCGAGACGAGGCCCGCCGGCAATGCCGTCAATCTCGAAGACGAGATGATGAAGTCGAGCGCCAACCAGATGGACTATGCGGCGGTCACCTCGCTCTACAGCAAGAGCTTGCAACTTTTGAAAACCGCGATCGGCAAATAGCTAAGGACGCGAGACCATGACCAACGCCAGCGATGCAAGCGATTTCGCCCGCTCGATGAGCATCGCCACCTCGGGCCTGCGCGCCCAGGCGGGCCGGATGCGGGTGATCTCGGAAAACATCGCCAATGCGGATTCCACCTCGGCGAGCGCCGGCGGCGATCCCTATCGCCGCAAGGTGCCGACCTTTTCCTCCGAACTCGACCGCAGCCTCGATGCCAGGGTCGTGGCGCTCGGCAAGGTGATTCCGGATTCGTCGGCGTTCCGCGTCAAGCACGAACCCTCCAATCCGGCCGCCGACGCCGCCGGCAACGTCAAATATCCGAACGTCAACCCGCTGATCGAAATGACCGACATGCGCGACGCGCAGCGATCCTACGAGGCTAACCTCAACATCATCTCGGCGACGCGCCGGATGATCCAGCGCACACTCGACATCCTCAAGGCCTGAACAGGAAAGTTTTGACCATGGCTTCACCGACAGTCGCCGCCAACGCCTACGCCAACCTCGCCCGCATCCTCGATACCGGCGGCGCCGGCAAGGGCCCCGACGCCGGCGGCGGCCCGTCGTTCGGCGCGCTGCTCAAGGATGCGATCGGCTCTGTCCTCGAGGCCGGCAAGAAGTCCGACGCGCAGACCGTCGCGATGGCGCAGGGCAAGGCCAACGTCATGGACGTGGTGACGGCGGTGGCCGAAACCGACGTCGCGGTCTCGACGCTGGTATCGGTTCGCGACAAGGTGATCCAGTCCTACGAAGATATCATGAAGATGCCGATCTGAAGATGGCGAATTGCGAATAGAAAATGGCGAATAGGGAGGATGGTGACGAACAGTTCTGGAATCCATTCGCTATCCGCCACTCGCCATTCGCGCGCCTCGGAATGACGAAACAAACAAGATGAGTCAGGAGTTGAAATGACCGGTGCTGAAACCCTCGACGTGGCGCGCGATGCGATCTGGACCATCGTGGTGGTGTCGTCGCCGCTGATGGTAGTTGGGCTTGTGGTCGGCGTCGTGGTGTCGCTGTTCCAGGCGTTGACGCAAATCCAGGAACAGACCTTGGTGTTCGTGCCGAAGATCCTTGCGATCTTCATCACGCTGCTGCTCGCCCTGCCGTTCATGGCGGACGCGCTTCACGCCGAGATGATGCGGATATCGTCGCGAATCATAGGCGGCTGATGCACTATGCGTGAGCCATGCGCATCGATATTTCAATGCTGCCCGCGCTCGCCGCCGCCTTCATGCTGGTATTCGCCCGCGTCGGCGCCATGGTGATGCTGCTGCCGGGACTGGGCGAGACCAACATTCCCGTCAACATCAAGCTTGCGATCGCGCTGCTGCTGACCCTGATCATCCTGCCGCTGCACCGCGACGCCTACCATGTCGACATGGGCTCGCTGACGCCGCTGTTGGTGTTGATGCTGCGCGAGATCGTCATCGGCATCGTGCTGGGGGCCACCGCGCGGGTGACGCTTTCGGCGCTGCAGGTCGCGGGCGCGGTGATCGCCCAGCAGATGGGTCTCGGATTTGCCACCTCCGTCGATCCGACCACCCAGGGCCAGCAGGGCGTGCTGATCGGAAATTTTCTCACGCTTCTCGGCGTGACGCTGCTGTTTGCGACCGATAGCCATCATCTGGTGATTGCAGCCCTCAGCGACAGTTATTCGATCTTTTCGCCGGGCGAGACCATGTCGAGCGGCGACATCGCCGCGCTTGCCACCCGCGCCTTCGCCGCCGCCTTCAAGATCGGTCTGGAGCTGTCGGCGCCGTTTCTGGTGTTCGGCCTGGTCTTCAACATCGGGCTTGGCGTACTGGCGCGGCTGATGCCGCAGATGCAGGTCTATTTCGTCGGCGTGCCCTTGGCGATTCTCGCGGGCTTCCTGATCTTCGCCCTCGTCATCTCGGCGCTGATGGGAACCTTCCTCGATTATTTCATAGGCGTCATGCACGAGATGATCCCGCTCAACTGAAGGCTCCCTAAGAGATGGCCGACGAGAACGACTCATCCGACAAAACAGAAGACCCTACGCAAAAACGGCTCGATGAAGCGCACGAGCGCGGCGATGTGGTCAAGAGCCAGGAAATCAACACCTGGTTCATGATATCGGCCGCCACGCTGGTGCTGTCGACCTTTTCCGGATCAGCGGGCGGCGGGATTCTGATGCCGCTGCGCAACCTGATCGCCAATTCCTGGATGATCCGCGCCGACGGGCCGGGCCTGCTGGCGCTGGCGCAATCGCTCGGATATGCAATGCTGGCCGCGCTCGGCGTGCCGCTTTTGATGCTGGTGCTGGCGGCGTTCGCCGGCAACCTGGTGCAGCACCGCCTGGTATGGTCGGGCGAATCGCTGAAGCCGAAGTTCAGCAAGATCTCGCCGGGCGCCGGCGCCAAGCGCGTCTTCGGCAAGCAGGCGGCGGCGAATTTCGGCAAGGGGCTGTTCAAGGTGATCGCGCTGGGCGGCGTGATGACGATGATCCTGTGGCCGGAGCGTCTGCGGCTGGAATCCTTCATGCACTTCAGCCCCGGCATGATTCTGAGCGCCACCACGAGCCTGATCGTGCACCTGCTGGGCGCGGTGGTGGCGATGCTCGCGGTGGTCGCGATCGCGGATTATTTGTTCCAGTACCGCCAATGGTACGAGCGGCAGAAGATGTCGCTGCAGGAAATGAAGGAGGAGTTCAAGCAGTCCGAAGGCGATCCGCACGTCAAGGGCAAGCTCCGGCAACTGCGCCAGGCGCGGATGAAGAAGCGCATGATGGCGGCGGTCCCCAAGGCCTCCGTGATCATCACCAACCCGACCCACTATTCGGTGGCGCTGTCCTACGAACGCGGCATGCAGGCGCCGGTCTGCGTCGCCAAGGGCGTCGACACGCTGGCGCTCAAGATCCGGGAGATCGCCAAACAGCACGACATCCCGATCGTCGAGAACGTGCCGCTGGCACGCGCGCTGTATGCCGCCGTGGAGATCGACGACGAGATCCCGGTGGAACATTATCACGCGGTCGCCGAGATCATCGGCTACGTGATGGGGCTCAAGCGCGGCGTCTTCAACCGGCGGGCGTGAGGATAGAGCGGCTGGCGTGGTGGAACGGGCCGGAAATGCCGGGCTTTGAGCGAAATAGCGGGGTTGCGGACTTGCGCTTGCGGGTGCGATTCAGGCACTCAGGTGTCAAGTGGGCGCCGAATGCGCGCCACGTCCGACCAGACAGGCCGCGCCCGCCGCCATGACCGCCGCACCCGACACCGATCCGTCCCCTGAGCCGATGGCCGCCCCCGAGCCGGCGCGGCGCGGCGGTTCCATCGTGCTGGTGCTGCTGGTGGCCGGCGGCATCGTCGCGGCGGCGGTGGCGCTGATGACCATCGGGCGGGCGCAGGCGCAGCCCTATATCCTCGGCCTGTTGGCGCTGCTCGCCATGGTCGGGCTGTTCAACCTGTTCGCCTTCGCCGCGGGCATCGTCCGCTTCGCCGACCGCGCCACCGACGATCCGGTCAAGGGCCGGATCGCCGATCAGGCCTATGACGGGCTTGCGGTCACCGATTCCAGCGGGCATGTGGTCTATTCCAACGCGGCCTATCTGGTGCTGACGGGGGCCGCGGGCGCGCAGGACGTGCGCCCGGTGGAACGGGTGTTCATCGGCAACCCCGATGTCTCGGAAGCGGTGTTTCGCCTGCTCAAGGCGGCGCGCGAGGGCAAGCGGCAGCAGGAAGAGGTCCGTATCGCCGGCCAGGACGGCGAGCACGGCCGCTGGCTGCGGATGCGGGTCCGCCCGCTCGGCCAGAGCAGGCGCGAGGCCAAATACGCGGTGTGGTCGATCGCCGACATCACCCGCGACCGCGAGCGGCAGGAGGACGTGTTCCAGGAACTGCAGCACGCCATCGAATATCTCGACCACGCGCCGTGCGGCTTCTTCTCGGTCAATCCAGCCGGAGACATCGTCTATGTCAACGCCACGCTGGCGAACTGGCTCGACCATGACCTCGCCGAGATCGGCTCGGGCGGGCTGAAGCTGACCGACATCGTGTCCGGCGACGGTGCGGCGCTATTGACGTCGATCGTCGCGGTGCCGGGCGAAGTCAAGACCGAGGTGTTCGACATCGACCTTCGGATGCGCGGCGGCAAGACCATGCCGGCGCGGCTCTATCACAAGCTCGCTTTCGGCGCCGACGGCGTGCCCGGCGCCTCACGCACGCTCGTGATCAACCGCGCGCGCGACGAGCGCGCCGACCCGCAGCGCGCCGCCGAAGTCCGCTTCATGCGCTTCTTCGACCACACCCCGATGGCGATCGCCACCGTCGACCGCGGCGGCGTCGTGGTCCGCGCCAATGCCCGCTATGCGAAACTGGCGCAGGGGCTGAGCGGCGATGGCGTCGCCGCCAAGTCGATCTTCCGGGCGGTGAGCGGGCGCGACCGCCATCTGCTGATCGCGGCCATCAACCAGGCGGCGGAAGGCCAGGGCGATATTGCTCCCGTCGAGGTGATGCTCGACGGGCCCAAGGAGCGCTGGGGGCAGTTCTTCGTAACCGCAGTCGAGGAGGACGAACGCGAGACCGAGGCCGCCATCGTCTATCTGCTGGAGACCACCGAGCGGCGGGCGCTGGAGAACCAGATCAACCAGTCGCAAAAGATGGACATGGTCGGCCAACTCGCCGGCGGCATTGCCCATGACTTCAACAACGTGCTGTCCGCCATCATGATGGCCAACGACTTCCTTTTGAACGCGCACAAGCCGACCGACCCGTCGTTCCAGGACATCATGCAGATCAAGCAGAACGCAACCCGCGCGGCGACGCTGGTGCGGCAGCTCCTGGCCTTCTCGCGCCGCCAGACCCTGCGGCCGCAGGTGCTCGACCTCGGCGATGCCTTATCCGACCTCACCATGCTGTTGCGCCGGCTGATCGGCGAAAAGGTGAAGCTCGACCTGGTGCACGGCCGCGACCTGTGGCCGGTGAAGGTCGACGTCTCGCAGTTCGAGCAGGTCATCGTCAACCTCGCGGTCAACGCCCGCGACGCGATGGCCGATGGCGGCAAGCTGACGGTCAAGACCGCCAACGTCACCTCGGTAGAGGCGGCGCAACTCGCCTACAAGGGCATGCCGGCGGCGGATTATGTGCGGATTGACATATCCGACACCGGCACCGGAATCCCCGCCGACATCGTCGACAAGATTTTTGAGCCGTTCTTCTCGACCAAGGAGGTCGGCAAGGGCACCGGCCTCGGGCTGTCGACGGTGTACGGCATCGTCAAGCAGACCGGCGGCTTCATCTATGTCGACAGCGAGGCCGGGCAGGGCACCTCGTTCCACATCTTCCTGCCGCGGCATCATCCCGAGCTCGAGACTGCACCCGAGGCCCATGTGGTGAACGGCGTGGCGAACGGTGCAGCCAGGGAAGCGCCGGCGGAAACCAGGCCAAGGACCGATCTCACCGGCCAGGGCACCATCCTGTTGGTCGAGGACGAAGAGGGCCTGCGTTCGCTGAACGCCCGCGGCCTGCGCTCGCGCGGCTACAGCGTGATCGAGGCCTCCAACGGCGTCGAGGCGCTGGAGGCGCTGGAAGAAAAGAACGGCGCCGTCGATCTCGTGGTCTCCGACGTGGTGATGCCGGAAATGGACGGGCCGACGCTCCTCAAAGCGATGCGCGGCCGCAACCCCGACCTCAAGATCATCTTCGTGTCCGGCTATGCCGAGGACGCCTTCGAGAAGAGCCTGCCGGAGAACCAGCAATTCGCGTTCCTGCCAAAGCCGTTCACGCTGAGCCAGCTGGTGGCGGCGGTGAAGGAGACCATGGCGCCGTCTTAGCTTGGTGTCCCGGACGCGGCGCAGCGTTCTTCACGGTGCGCCGCAGAGCCGGGACCTGTTGCGGTCTGGATCCCGGGTCTGCAGCGTACCACATTCGGGCCGCGCGACCCGCGAACCCGAATGTGATGCACTGTGCCCGGGAAACGGCCGCCGAACGACGCAATTGCCGCATCCCCGCGACCGAGGGCCGCAGCCGCTATTCCCTTTAATGGCTTCACTTTTGGGCATGGCTGCCCACCTTAAAGGCGCTTCCCCTGCCGGGGATTTGAGGGAATTAGCCATGAATCTCACGCAACGCGCCCGCGGCATTATCCGGGCGATCGCCGTCACCCTGGCGCTGGCGCTGCCATTGATGTCAGCGATCTCGCCGGCCGACGCCCGGATCGGCGGCGGCTTCAGCTCGGGCTCGCGGGGCGCGCGGACCTTTTCCGCACCGCCCAGCACCTCGACCGCGCCCGGTACCGCGCAACCGTTCAATCGCACCATCACCCAGCCGGGCAGCCCGGGACTGGGCGCGCCGGCTACCGCCGGCGGCGGCTTCTTCAACAGCCCGGGCCGCAGCATGCTCGGCGGCCTCGCCGCGGGCTTCCTCGGCGCGGGCCTGTTCGGCATGCTGTTCGGCGGCGGCATGTTCGGCGGGCTCGGCGGGCTTTCGTCGATCTTCGGCCTGATCCTGCAGATCGGCCTGATCGTGATCGTGGTCCGGATGGCGATGTCCTGGTGGCAGCGCCGTCACGAAACCGCCTTTGCAGGTGCGGCCGCCGGCCCGGGCGCGGCCACGAGCTTCCGCGCCGCCACCGGCTTCGGACTGGGGTCGGGCAGCGCGCCGCTCGAAGTCGTTCCGGCCGACTATGAGGCGTTCGAGCGATTGCTCAGCGATACCCAGGCCGCGTGGTCGAACGAGGATATTGCCAAGCTGCATACGCTGGCGACGCCGGAAATGGTGTCCTACTTCACCGGCGATCTGCAGGCGAACCGGGCCCGCAACGTCGTCAACAAGGTGTCCGGCACGAAACTGTTGCAGGGCGACCTCGCCGAAGCCTGGCGCGAGGGCGATACCGACTATGCCAGCGTGGCGATGCGGTTTTCGATGATCGACAAGACGATCGACCGAACCAGCGGCCGGCTAGTCGAGGGCAGCGAGACGCCCACTGAGGCGACCGAAGTGTGGACCTTCGTGCGGCCACGCGGCGCGAACTGGGAAGTCTCGGCGATCCAGCAGACCTGAAGTTTTGGATCAAGATGAAGAGGAAAAGCGTTGCGGTTGATTTCGCAACGCTTTTTCTTTTGCATGGATGGTCGATGAAGTCGTCATTGTGGACGTGCCAAACTGGAATAAACTGCCCCCCGGACAAGTTGATGTCAGGCAAGCGGACCGTCCGCGTTCAAAAAACAAAATCGGAGGAATCGATGTCCACTTTTACCGCCAGCATCTCTCGCGCGTTTTTCGGCCTGGCAATCCCGTTGGCGTGCCTTGCGGCCCTGCCGGCGCAGGCGCAATCGGCCGACACCAGCTTCTTCGTGAGCTCGATCGGCATCGGCAATGGCGGCGATCTCGGCGGGCTCGCCGGCGCCGACAAGCATTGCGAGAGCCTGGCGCAGGCCGCCGGCGCAGGCGGCAAGACCTGGCGCGCCTATCTTTCGACCCAGGAAGCCGAGGGTCAGCCTGCCGTCAATGCCCGCGACCGCATCGGCAAGGGGCCGTGGCAGAATTCAAAGGGCGTGGTGGTCGCCAAGGATGTCGCCGAATTGCACGGCGCCAACAATCTGACCAAACAGACGGCGCTGACCGAGAAGGGAGACGTCAATAATGGCCGTGGCGATACGCCCAACCGCCACGACATCCTGACGGGATCGCAGCCCGACGGCACGGCTTTCCCTGCGGGCGCCGACCGTACCTGCGGGAACTGGACCAGCAGCGCCAAAGGCGCGGCGATGCTGGGCCATGCCGACCGCATCGGCCTGCGCGATGACGATGCCTCGCGTTCCTGGAACTCCTCGCATCCCTCGCGCGGGCCGGACGGCGGCTGTTCGCAGAACGACCTCAGGAGCACCGGCGGCGACGGCCTGCTTTATTGCTTCGCGGCGAACTGACGCATGAAGATCATCGATGCGCAGGTCCACATCTGGTCGAAGGTGGTCACGCCACCTTCCGGCCTGCATCGCAAGGTCTCGAGCTTCACGGCCGAGGAATTGCTGAAGGAGATGGACGAGGCCGGCGTGGACGCCGCGCTGATCCACCCGCCGCGCAGCTGGGACCCCGATTCCAATGCGCTGGCGGTCGAGGCGGCACGGAAATACCCGGATCGTTTCGCCGTCATGGGTCAGTTTGCGCTCGACGATCCCGAGCAGCGCGGACGCATTCAGGGCTGGCGCAACCAGCCGGGCATGGTAGGCCTGCGCTGGCCCTTGCTGTCGGAGGAGCACCAGAAGTGGCTGCACGCCGGCACGCTTGAATGGCTGTGGCCGGCCGCCGAGAAGGAGGGCCTGCCGATCGCGATGATGGGCGGGTTGTTCCTGCCGAAATTTCGCGAGATCGCCGAACGCCATCCTCATCTGCGGATGATCGTCGATCATTGCGGGCTCAACCGGCACGGCCAGGATGCCGAGGCCTTCATCCGTCTCGATGAACTGGTGGCGCTCGCCAAATTGCCCAACGTCGCGGTCAAGGCGACCGGCGCGCCGCATTATTCCACAGAGCCTTATCCGTTTCGCAACATCCAGGACGGATTGCACCGCATCTTCGATGCGTTCGGCCCGAAGCGGTTCTTCTGGGGCACCGACATCACCCGCATGCCCTGCAGCTACCGGCAATGCGTGACATTCTTCACCGAAGAACTGCCGTGGCTGAAGGGCGAAGATCTTTCCGATGTGATGGGCCGCGGCCTCTGCGCATGGATCGGCTGGAACTACAAATTTCAGGACGTGAACCCATAATTCGATCGGCCGGCGGGTGCCCCGATCGTGGCAAAGCGAAGGGGGTTTGCATGTACCAGATGTTATGCGTCCTGGTGGCGACGATCGCCTATGGAACAGCGACTGGGCACTGCCAAAAATCTCAAGCCGGCATGACCACGGTCACGTTTCAATCTTCCACCTACAGCGACATGCGCCGGCTTCTGGCGCGAGAGGCTGAGGCCGGAGCCGTGACGGTTACGGCCTCGCTCGGCTTTCCCGAACAGACGAGGGATCGTTATCCCGCCGTGATCGTCGTTCACGCCATCGGCGGCTATCGTGACACCAACGAAGGCTATGTCGCGGCCGAATTGCGCAAGGCAGGCTTCGCCACATTGACCTATGACAGTTTTGCCGCGCGCGGGACCACGGGCGCTGCCCTGCAGGGATCACCAGGCTATCTGACGGTTGGCGTCGCAGATGCATACGCCGCGCTGCAGCTTCTTTCGGGCGAGAAGCGGATCGACGCCGACCGCATTGCTATCATCGGCTTCTCGTACGGCGCTGAAGTGGCGCATCTCGCGGCATTCGAGACGCTGCGATCGGCGCTCAATCCCGGACCGGGCCGGTTTGTCGCGCACGTCGCGTTCTATCCCGGCGGGACTTTTGGCGCGATCGCCGAACCCGGCGCGTATACCAGTGCGCCGGTACTGATGCTGCTCGGCGGGAAAGACGACAATCTGCCGGTGACAAAGATCGAGAGTTATCTGGCCTACGCGCGCGCCGCGGGGGCTCCGGCCCCGATCGAAACGATGATCTATCCGGGCGCGTACCATGCATGGACGGTTCCCGACGCCGGCCCCGCGCGCTTCTACCCGAACTTCGTCAGTACGAAAGAGTGTCCGCTCATCCTGCTCGGGCCGAAGCGCGTGGCTTTGCTGATCGACGGCGAGGCGAAGCCCTTCGACCCGGCCGCCTTCGGCGCGTGCGTCGCTGCAGCACCCGGCTATTCGATGGGATTTGATGCGGCGGTTCGGGCCCAATCGATCACTGAGGCGGTGCGGTTTCTTCAACGAAGCCTGCGACCGCAGGATGCGTCACAGGCCAGATAGAGATCGACGCCAGACCAGGCTCTACTTCGCTCTCGCGAAACGGGATAGAACGGCTGCCACCAAAAAGGGGGCAATATGGATCTTCTCCGTCGAACATTCCTCAAACTCGCAGGCGGCGTTGTCGCGGCTCCAGCGCTGACACAGCCGGCATCGGCGGACACTTATCCGGCGCGGCCGGTGCACATCGTCGCCGGTTTTGCCGCCGGCGGCGGGGTCGACATCACCGCGCGCCTGATCGGCCAGTGGCTTTCCGAGCGGCTTGGGCAGTCCTTCATCGTCGAGAACCGGCCGGGGGCCGGCGGCAATATCGGCACCGAGGCCGTCGTGCATGCGGCACCCGACGGCTACACGCTGCTGCTCTCTACCGTCCCCAATGCGGTCAACGCGACGCTCTACGACAATCTCAATTTCGATTTCATCCGCGACATCGCACCCGTCGGCGGCATCATCCGCGTGCCGATGGTCATCCTGCTGCATCCGTCCGTGCCGGCCAAAACGGTTCCCGAACTGATCGCCTATGCCAAAGCCAGTCCGGGCAAGGTCAACATGGCTTCGGCCGGCTTCGGCAGCGCGCCGCATATGGCGGGCGAACTGTTCAACGTGATGGCCGGCGTCAAGATGGTGCACGTGCCGTATCGCGGCCAGGGGCCGGCGCTCACCGACCTGCTCGGCGGGCAGGTGCAGGTGCTGTTCGCGACCACGCCGGGGACGTCGGACTATATCGCCACCGGCAAGCTGCGCGCGCTGGCGGTGACCACGGCGTCGCGGATCGCGATGTTGCCGGACCTGCCGCCGGTCGGAGATTTCGTGCCGGGCTACGAGTCGAGCCAGTGGTATGGGCTCGGCGCGCCCGCGAAAACATCAGCCGATATCGTCGCGACGCTCAACCGGGAGATCAACGCCGCGTTTGCCGATGCGAAAATGAAGTCGCGGTTTGCCGATATCGGCGGCGAGCCGCTCACGGGCACCCCCGACGAGTTCGGCAAATTCATCGCCGGGGAAACCGAGAAGTGGGGCAAGGTGGTGAAGTCGACGGGCATGAAGCCAGAGTGATCCGGCTAAGCCGCCGCCGTCGCGCGGGCGGTTTCCGTGACCGATGGCGCAGCGTCATCGCGGACGAAGCGGGCGGCCGCCTCGATCGCCGCCGGCAATTGGGCGAGGGCTGCGGGTTTTGCGAATAGATAGCCCTGGCCCTTGGCGCAGCCTTCGCGGGCGAGAAATTGCCATTGCGCTTCGGTCTCGATGCCTTCGGCCAATACTGGCATGCGCAGGCTGTCGCCGAGCGCCAGCACGGTGCGCACGATCGCGGCTGCTGCGGCGTCGTTCGGCAGCCGCTTCACGAACGACTGGTCGAGCTTGATCTTGTCGAAGGGGAAGGCGTGCAGCGTCGACAGCGACGAATAGCCAGTGCCGAAATCGTCCATCGCCACCGATATCCCCATCGCCTTCAGCTTGCGCAGGATGTGCAGCCCACGGCTCTGGTCGGACATCACGGTCGATTCGGTGACCTCGACCTCGAGCCGCCGCGGCGGCAGGCCGGCTTCCAGCAGGATCGCGTGGATCATTTCCGCCAGATCGTCGCGGGAAAACTGCACCGGCGACAGGTTGACCGCGACAGTGCCGGGAATTTTGCCCTGGGCGGCATCGCGGCAGGCGGTGCGCAGCGCCCACTCGCCCATCGCGACGATCGCCTCGGTTTCCTCGGCGAGCGGGATGAATTCCGCCGGCGAGATCATGCCGCGCTTCGGATGGCGCCAGCGCATCAGCGCCTCGGCGCCGCAGATGCGGCCGTCGCCGAGCGAGGTCTGCAGCTGATAATGCAGTTCCAGCTCACTGCGTTCGACGGCGGTCTGCAGGTCGCGCGCCAGCGCGCGGCGGGCGCGAGCGGTATCGTCCATGGCGCGCTCGTACATGCAGATCGAGCCGCGCTGTCTGCTCTTGCCCCGGTGCATCGCGAGCTTGGCGTTGCTCAGGATCTGGTCGCGCTCCGGGGTGTCGATCGGAAAGATCGAATATCCGATCGAGGCGGTGAGGGTGACCGGCTGGCCCTGGATCTGGAAAGGTTGCGCCAATACGCCGGCGATGCGTTCGGCGAAGGCCTGCGCGTCCTGCGGATGGTTGCCGGACATCTGCAGTCCCAGAAATTCATCGCCGCTCTGGCGGGCGAGGAATTCGCCTGCGGCGAGCACGCGGCGCATCCGATCCGCCACCTCGATCAGCAGCAGGTCGCCGGCGCCGTGGCCGAACACGTCGTTGACGTCCTTGAAACCGTCGAGGTCGATCGAGAACGCGGCGAGCTTGTGCGCCTTCTCGTGCGCCTCCGAGGCATCGAAAGCCAGCCGCTCGTTGAAGGCGATGCGGTTGGGCAGCCCGGTCATGGTATCGTTGAACGACAGCTGATGAATGCGATCGGCCGATTCCGTGCGCACGTGCAGGTCGATCACATAGGTCGAAAACCCGCTGCCCATCACCAGAAGAACGGCGCCGAGCAGGGCGGCCGCCAGCATATCCGCTGGGATCAAATAGGGCGGCAGTGCGACCGATGCGTCAGGGACGGCGGTCGCGGATGCCGTCAGCGCGTAATGCATGGCGCAGATCATGAACGCCAGCACGATCGCCGCGCCATGGCGGCACCAGCGCGTCACCGGCCGGTTGGCGCGGTTGACCGCGAGCGCGCTCAAGCCCAGGCCGAGCACGAATGTCATGACGACGCCATAGGCGTCCCACTGCGTGGTGCCGGCGACGTGCCAGGCCTTCAGCCCGATGAAGTGCATCACCAGGATGCCCGTTCCCATCACCAGCCCGCCGAGCTCGGGGGCCAGCGTAAAATGCCGGCTGCCGATGTCGAAGCCGACGCGGCAGGATAGGATGGCGATTATCAGCACGGCGGCGGTCTTAACCGGCTCGAATCCGCTGACGAGCTGCGGGTCGAGCGCGAGGATGGAGATGAAGGTCGAAGCCCACAAGGCCGCGCCGGTGCCGACCGAGGCCATGAACAGCCAGCCGTAGCGGGTCGCCCCTTCGGTCGCGCGGGCGCGCGCGAAATGCCGCATGCCGATCCAGGTGCCGAACAGGCACACCAGGCCTGCGACGACGACGAGCAGCTGGTGATAGGCGAAGGCGAATGCAGTCGCTGGCGGCATGCCTGTTTCTCCGGTGCCGAAAGCTACGCACCGGAGCGTTAAAGGGTTGCCCTAGGGGCTTGAAGGAACGCGCAGTTCGGCAAACAGCGTTGAAACTTTGTAAGCGGCAGGCGATGGAACGCCCCTTTATGCGGGCCCCGAACCAATGCACTAATCCTTCGTTAACGCTGTGCAACGAACCTGGGGGCGCGATATGCGCTACGAACTCTATTACTGGCCCTCCATCCAGGGCCGCGGCGAATTCGTCCGCCTCGCGCTGGAGGAGGCCGGCGCCGCCTATGCCGATGTCGCGCGAGAGCGCGGCACGCCTGCGATGATGCGGATGATGGAGAGTGGCGACAAGCCGCCGTTCGCGCCTCCCTTTCTCAAGGCCGGCAAGCTCGTGATCGGGCAGACCGCCAACATCCTGCTCTGGCTCGGCCCGCGCCACGGGTTGTCGCCGAAGGCCGAAGCGGGACGATTGTGGCTGCACCAGCTGCAGCTCACGGTGACCGATTTCGTGGTGGAAGTGCACGACACCCATCATCCGCTCGGACCGTCGCTGTATTACGAGGACCAGCGCGGACCGGCGAGGAAACGCACCGAGGAATTCCTCGGCCAACGCGTGCCGAAATATCTGGGCTACTTCGAAGACCTGCTCAAGGGCAGCGGCGGCGCCTGGCTCACCGGCCGCCGGCTGACCTATGTCGACCTGTCGCTGTTCCAGATCGTGGTGGGGCTGCGCTACGCTTTCCCGAAGCGCATGAAGACGTTCGAGCGCAACATTCCCGGGCTGGTCGAACTGCACGACCGCGTTGCGGCGAGGCCGAATATCATGGCCTATCTCGCCAGCGAGCGGCGGATTCCCTTCAACGAGGACGGGATTTTCCGGCATTACAAGGAATTGGATCGTTAGTTCGTCATTCCGGGATGGTCCGAAGGACCAGACCTCAGATGCGCAATTGCGCATCGGGGAATCTCGAGATTCCGGGTTCGCGCTATGGCGCGCCCCCGAATGACCGCGGTGCGGTCACCTATTCCGCCCGTCGATCGCGGTCATCGCGAGTTTTGCCAGGTCGATGCCGTCGATGCAGCTGACGTTCAGCGCCACCACTTCGGTGCCATCAGGCTTCTTGCCGCGCGCGAACACTTCGACGCCGCAGTCGGTACAGGACTGGTGCCGGATCGCCTGCTTGTTGAACAAATACTCCCGCAAATTGTCCTCGCCGGCGCGCAGCTGAAACAGTTTTGGCGCCAGGAACGCAAAGTGCAGGCCCTTCTTGGTGCAGATCGAGCAGTTGCAGGCGGTCACCATGGCAAGATCGGTGGTGCATTCGAAGCGCACCATGCCGCAATGGCAGCCGCCGGTGAAGGTCCTGGTGTCGGGCATCGGTCTCCCCGATTCGAGGGATCACCAGGATCGCGGCATTTTCCGGCAAACTTGCGGCGGGCCGCGCGCTGACCGTCATTGCCGGGCTTGACCCGGCAATCCATCTTCTTCGCAAAGTGCTCTCATGAAGGTTGATGGATACGCGGGTCAAGCCCGCGTATGACGAGTTGTGGTTGCCTCCGCCCTCAACACAGCTGATCGATCCGCATTCCCTGTCCAGGGGGCAGGGCGGCGAGAACCGGCGGCTGGGAGGCGGCCAGGAGGTCGGCGTCGGCGTCGCTGTCGGTCTGCACGTCCGGCGCCTTGGGCGCGCTGGAATCGGGCTGGGACACCGGGGTCGATGCCGGAATGCTCGAAATACTGCTCATGGAAAGATCCTCGCATTCGCTTTGCCCGACTGTGACGGGGGGGAGGCGAAGGCCTCATGAACGAAATCGCTAAACTTCGCGGCATCGGGACCGATGCTGCCCCAAGGTGAACGGGTAACTGCGATTTGCGCGTAAAGGGCGATTGCGGGATTTACCGGGCTTTGACCGGTGCAAGCCCTGCCGCTCGTGCCGTCGCCTATTCGTCGACGCCGCGCGAGATCGTGATCGACGCGTCGGTCTTTGTCCGCACGCAGCGCATGTCGAGGCGGCGGTAGCGGGTGGTGACGTCGTCGCCGTGGATCAGGCCCATCCGCTTGATGCAGCGGGTGGCGCCTTTCAGCATGTCGTCTTTCGGCAGGGTGAAGATGATGGCGGTAGCGCTGGCGACCAGATCGATGAAGGCGGCTTGCGGCTTGCGGCTGTCGGCCTTGGCATACAGCTGGTTGGAATAGTTGCGGCCGGCGCAGCCGAGCGTGATTTGCTTGGCAAGCGGATGCGACAGATAGATCACGTTGGCCGCGGTCTTGCCGACGGCGACGCCGTCGATCTGGCTTTTGAGCTGGGTGGCGAGATCGTCGCAGCGGTCGGCGCGCGCCGGCGACGCGGCGAGCATGGCCGATAGCGCAAGCGCGGCGAAGATCGAGCGGGCGAGCAGGTTCATGGTCATTGAAACACCCCCGCGCCATTGAAGCTTGCGCGGGGGATTCATGCAAGCGCCCGGCCCCGATCGCCGGGCGATGGCGGGGAGAGTGTTGCGCCGAAGAGCCAGCCGACCAAGGCCCTATTGGCACTTGCCCCTGTGGGCCAGCGAAACTTCTGCCTGCTGGCGTTTGCAGTCATTGAAGTAGGTTTGGCCGTTGCAGCCGCAGACCTCCAGCTTGGGACTGGTGATCTGCGAGCAGAATCTCGGTATTCGCGCGCACCTGCCGCTCTGGTCGGCCCCGTGGAACCACCCGCACTCTCCGGGTTTGTGTTCACAGAACAGACCGGCGTCGCAACGCAGGCCCGCGATTCCCTCGCATGTCTTGCCAAGACCGACGGCGTTGGCGCCGGTGGGGACCGACAACATCAGCGCCAGCGCCGCTGCGAGCAAAATAACGAATTTGGTTTTCATGGGTCGCCTCCCTGTCACGTTTGGTGTTTGGAAAGACAACTTTAGGTTACGTTGATCTTCGCCGATGCGCAATGGCTGCCGTACCGGAGGTGGCGGTACGTTCGCCGTTGTTGCTGCCTGCCCATCTTCGCATTTCCGCCGCTCCGTGATATGCTGATCCCATGAGCAGAGAGCAGGAAAAGCTGTCCTGGACCGTGTGCTGACCTGGCCGAGCGAGCGCCAGGAGGATGCCGCGAAGGTGTTGTTGCTGATGGAATCGCAGGACGAAAGCGTCTATCAGCTGACCGACGAACAGGTCGAGGAAGTCCGGCGGCGCGTCGCCGATCCTGACGCTCGCAGGTTGACGCTCGAGGAGTTCAAAGAGCGGCTGCAATGCCGTCTTGGCGAATGAGGGTTGTGGTCCGTGAGGCGGCGGCCTGCGATCTCGACGACATTTTCGATTGGATTTCCAGGGATAGCCCTGCCACTGCGAGGATCGTGACTGAACGACTTTTCAGCACTACGGAACTGTTGATTTCGTTTCCGTTCAGGGCGCGCGCCGGTCGCCATGCCGGTACGTCCGAATGGCCGCTGCCGCGACTGCCTCACATTGGGTGAATTATTCGGCTAGATGGGCTATTACTACCGAGAACCCTTGGATCATTGCGGCGATGGAAAACCGCCAGCCCACCCATTGGCATCCGTTACCGAGCGAAATGAGGTCTCTCGCCAAGTGGAGGTCTTGGTTGGACCGGTGCGCTATACATGTGACGGAGCAATTCCTCCAGCTTGAGGTCAAAGTCAATGTCATCACGCATGTCAATGTACGCGCGGCCACGCAGGAATGAAGGGATTGCTTCGTTGTAGTTCCCGCTACGCAGTATCGGGAGAAATTTAGAATTATCAGAAGTGTTAGCGTAGTATGAATCGAAGATTTCTGCGGTCACAATCGATGTCTCGTATCCAACTCCTTGCCGGGCCGCATCTGCTTTCTCAGCAAACGCCGGCGTGCAAATCAGAATCACGTATGAAGAGCTCCGGATCGCTTGCAGCATGAATTGTGGCAGCGATACGCCAGGCTTAACATCCCAGCGATCAAATTTGACGAAGACTCCGTTCGCTTGCAGCGCCTCGGCTAGCTTGGTTACCCACTTCTGATGTTTATCGTCTTCCCAAGCGTAGCTGATAAAGGAAATTAACGGTGGCGTTTTGGGCCCTGTGGTCGTTCTCTGCTTCGTTGTATCTTTGTTGCTTGCCGGCTTCTCTTTGCGATACGGGCCTAACTTCAGTTCTTTCATTCGGTCTTTTGCCAAATCGCGGTCGACTCCGCGCGTCATCGCAAGTTGACCGACAGTGTTACATCTGCGGACAACCGCTCTTGGCAATAGAAGTTCAACCGCGAGTGAGTTTGCTTCGATCTCTGCTGGTTGCAACTTCCTCGAATAATGTAGAGTTTTCCCATGTAACAACCAATGTGCCAGTTCGTGGGCAGCCAGAAATATTAGCTGAGGTTCTCTCTTTTTTAGTTCGAGGTAAGCGTGATCCGAAAGAACGATCCGCTTCGCAACATCGCCTTCAGCCTCCGAATAGGCGGGAGGCTCGTCACCTGCGGTCGGATACACCAAAAGATAGTAGTCAGCATCCACCAGACAAAGGAGATGCTCCAAAACATAAAGGAAATCCACAAAAGGGCGGTTCCTTAGGTCGAAGCATTCCAAGAACGTGATAGCTATACGCCTCAAGTCCTCTTTCGAGCGGGTTCCTGGTTCGGATTTTGTTAGTCGCTTTCGAAGTTGCTGAAGCTGTTGATACTTATCGGCGTCAAACTCAAAACCGAGTTGGGCCACCGGCGCCATGTCATCGTTGATTGGCCCAGTTTGATACTTCGGAGCTTTCGCCAGTCGGAGGAGTTCGTCAACTTCCTGCTTGGGCAAATCCTCCTTTGAGAACTCCTTCAGCCAAGCCACGGTATCTAAAACAAAATCCTCAGAAGCGTCTTCGTCACCTCGCTCGATCCTCGAGATGTCTGAAGGTAGGCAGGCCAACTTTTCGGCATGATCACCCATATAGAGACCACGCCGACTTTTGAGCTGTCTAAGCCGAATTCCTAAAGGATGTAGACCCCCGCCCATGCGCGAATCATTCCGTGGCGTCAAATTATAGGCTGATCTACCATATATTGGGGTGTCAACAGCCCAACTCGGCCCGATTCGGGGTATTCCACGGAGTTCAGTAGGCACAGACAGAGAACACGTGTAGGGGAAGAAGAACATTGGTTAGATAGGTAGCTTCCATGAACGCCCCCACCGCCTTTCCCGATCCAAAACCCGTCCCGCCGTACAAGCACACGCCGCTGTTTCCGCTCGGCGCCGACACTGCGCCGTACAAGAAGATCACGACCGAGGGCGTGCGGGTCGAGAAAGTGCTGGGCAAGGACATGCTGGTGGTGTCGCGCGAGGCGCTGCGGGCGCTGTCGGAGGCGGCCTTCGGCGACATCAATCATTATTTGCGGCCGGGGCACCTGAAACAGTTGCGCGCGATCCTCGACGATCCCGAGGCCAGCGACAACGACAAGTTCGTCGCCTTCGACTTTTTGAAGAACGCCAATATCGCCGCCGGCGGCGTGCTGCCGATGTGCCAGGACACCGGCACCGCGATCATCATGGGCAAGAAGGGTTTTCGCGTTATCACCGATGGCGACGACGAGGCCGCGCTCTCGGAAGGCGCGCGCGATGCTTATCTGCGCCGCAACCTGCGCTATTCGCAAGTGGCGCCGCTGTCGATGTACGAGGAAAAAAACACCGCCAACAATATGCCGGCACAGTGCGAGATCTATGCCGAGGGCGATGACGCCTACAAATTCATGTTCATGGCCAAGGGCGGCGGCAGCGCCAACAAGAGTTTTCTGTTCCAGGCGACGCCGTCGGTGCTGACCAGGGAGCGGCTGCTGGCGTTCCTGAAGGAGAAGGTGCTGACGCTCGGCACCGCGGCATGCCCGCCCTATCACCTGGCGATCGTCATCGGCGGCACCTCGGCCGAGCTCTGCATGAAAACCGTAAAGCTTGCTTCCGCGCGCTATCTCGACGCGCTGCCGACCCACGGCTCGGCCGACGGCAACGCGTTCCGCGATCTGGAGATGGAGCAGGAGATCCTCAAGATGACGCAGTCGCTCGGCGTCGGCGCGCAGTTCGGCGGCAAGTATTTTTGCCACGACGTCCGCGTGATCCGGCTGCCGCGCCACGGCGCCTCGCTGCCGATCGGGCTCGGGGTCTCCTGTTCGGCGGATCGCCAGGTGCTCGGCAAGATCACCAAGGACGGCGTTTATCTGGAGGAGCTCGAGCATAACCCCGCGCAGTATCTGCCTGTGGTCGAGCAGGCGCTCGGCGGTGAGGTGGTGCAAATCGACCTCAACCAGCCGATGAAGGAAATTCTCTCGACGCTCTCAAAGCACCCGATCAAGACGCGGCTGTCGCTATCAGGCACCATGATCGTGGCGCGGGATTCCGCGCACGCCAAACTGCGCGAGCGGCTGGAGAAGGGCGAACCGCTGCCGAACTATTTCAAGAACCATCCGATCTATTACGCGGGCCCCGCCAAGACGCCGGAAGGCTATGCCTCCGGCGCGTTCGGTCCCACCACGGCGGGACGGATGGATTCCTTTGTCGACCAGTTCCAGGCCGCCGGTGGGTCGATGGTGATGCTGGCCAAGGGCAACCGCGCGCCCGCCGTGCGCGAGGCCTGCAAGAAGCACGGCGGCTTCTATCTCGGCTCAATCGGGGGAGCGGCGGCGAACCTTGCCGAGCACTGCATCAAAAAGGTCGAAGTGGTGGAATATCCCGAACTCGGCATGGAAGCGATCTGGCGCATCGAGGTGGTGGATTTCCCGGCCTTCATCATCATCGACGACAAGGGCAATGATTTCTTCAAGGAATTGAATCTGGGGTAGGTCGTCGTCCCGGCGGACGCCGGGACCCATAACCACCGGCGGTCATGGTTGAGGGAAAGCCGTCGACTATCGAGGCAAACAACTATCGCCGCGGCGTATGGGTCCCGGCGTTCGCCGGGACGACGCAAGTAAATTATTACGCCCTCATTCCCGTGAACGGAAAGCTGCCCATCGGGCCGATGCCCATTTCGCCGGACATGCTGTCGCCCGCGACCTTGCCGGTGAAGGCAAGTGTCAGCTGCATCGGGTTGGTGATGGAAATCTTCCAGGCGACATCGTCGCCGGATACCGTGCCGTCAAAAATCTCGCCCGTATTGCCCTCGGCGCCTTGCGTGCCCGTCAGCGTGCCATCCGAGCTTGTCAGCGACAGCGTCGCATTGCGCTCGCCCATCGGCGTCGACATGGTGATGTTCCAGTTGCCGTCCACGGCCATTTCAGCTCTCCTCAAATTTGTTCGCAAAACCGGAATGGTTCTGGGATAAAGCAGGCTCCGCCTCGCGGTATAGCGCATCTTGCAGCGCAGGCAACCGCGGCAATCAAGCGCGAGCGGCCCTGATCCGGCTGGTGACGAGGATGCGAAACGCCAGATATTGCACGGCGAAGGCGGCGAGCTTGGCCCCGAGCAGCACCACCGACACATAGATCGCCCACAGTTTGAGGTCGCCAGTGAGCGCGATCGCGATCGTGCCTGCGCCCAGCACAAACATCAGTGCCGCCCAGGCGTAGCCGGCGAAGGTGACGTATTCCGGAATGGTCTCGGCCACGATCGGCGGCATGTAGCGCAGCATCCAGCCGCGCTTGAGCATGATCGCGCCGATCGCGAAATGCGCGATCGAGGGCTTTGCCAGCACGAAGCGGGGATCGTTGGTCAAAAGCGTCGCGCCGCCGAGCACGATCACCAGCGCAAGAGACGCATAGGTCATGAAGCCGAGCGGCTGGCCCTTGATATGGCTGTAGATGACCTGCGCGACGGCGCCCACGATCGCGACCGATGTCGCCAGCACCACATTGTCGGTGACGAGATACACGACCAGGAACACGATGGTCGAAAGGAAGTCGGTCAGGAGCTTGGCGAAGACGTCTTTCATCGTGGTACATTTCCTTAGGCGGTTGGCGATGACGATCTCTATGGCGTGCTTGTGGCCGAGGTCGCGAACTTTGCCCGCTGGCGTTCCGGATACCATTTGGTAAACAACAGCGCGGAGTTGCGGGCGGCAAGCGCGATGGCCAGGCCGCACCACAGCGGCAGGCCCGGCAGATAGATCAGCAGCGCATTGGCCAGCAGCATCAGCACGAAGGCCGCTGACCATACAGAGGTGATGACATAGTTCGCCCTGCGAAACTCCGGCAATTGCGCGGTCTCCGCGTCGACCGATTCGAGGGCATATTGCTGCGTGAAGGGCTTGCGGATCGCCATCGACAGCAGCGCGATGGCGAGCATGCCGGCGTCGACCATTAGTTTTACTTCCGAACCGCTCAGGCTGGAATCGACCAGCACGAGGTAGCCGCCCAGCGCAAGGAACACGATCGCGGAGCCGGTGCCGAGCATCTTGATCGAGCGTCCGCGCCAGGCGTCCGCGGCAATTACCATCAGGCAAAGCGTGGCCGCCGCAAACAGGCTGGTCACCGCCGAAGTCAGCAGCATCAGAACGGCGAACACGCCGTAGGGGGCAAGGATCAGGAAAATCATCATGGCAGCCTCATGGGGCTATCTTTACAATGTAAAGATGCTAGGGACGCGCCAAGCTGCCGTCAAGCCAAATCTTTACAGTGTCAACATAAAGTGACCGAGGGGATTGGCGGCTCCGCCAGAAGCGCGCCGGACGGGCAATTGCGTGTCGGCCTCCCAAAGGCGCTGTCATTCCGGGGCACGCACCAGCGCGAACCTCAGATGCGCAATTGCGCATCGGGGAATCTGGAGCTAACGGGAGCGAGATTCCGGGTTCATCACCAATGGGGCGGCGCGAGGCGCCGACCCGTTGGCGATGCCCCGGAATGACACTAGGAGGCGGCGGCGTTACGCCGCCCCGACCCAGTTGCCGTGAAAGCCGTCGGGCACGCGATGCCCGAGTTGCACCAGCGCGACCGGGCCTGCCTCGACGTCGGTGGCGTTGAAGACCGCCAGATCGCTGCGGTTTTCGCGCGCGCGCCAGACCGCGGCCAGGAGCCAGCCATCGCCCTCGGCGGCATCGTCGCGGCGGGCGACGAATACCGGCTCGGAGATGGTGTCGCCGGCGGGGAGCAGATATTTGCCGAGACGCGAGCCGGCGCCGTCGACATGGACGATGCCGGATAGCCAGGTTCCGGCCGGCGCATCCGGATTGGCACAGCCGTACCAGCCATGCTGGCTCGCAAAACCGGCGTGGCGATCGTCGATGCGCGGGAATTCGCCGGTGACGTCGTCGAGATAGGTTTGCGTGAAGCGGTCGGTATTGCCGGCGAGATCGAAGATCCAGCGGCACAGCCGCGCGCGCGATTTCGCAGGATCGGTCGGCGAGCCGTCGGGGTGATTGAACAGCGGGGCTTCCTCGAACTGCATGACGTCGGCGACGATGCGGCTGCCTTCCTCCCACGCATTCATGACGTGGAAGACGTAACAGCTTTCCGCGCGGAACCAGACGATGTCGCTGGCGGCGCCGTTGCGTTTCATGACGCCGACATAGGCGCCTTTCTCCGGCTCCCAGGCGTAGGGTGCTTGTCCGCGCATCGCCCGCTCCAGGCTGCCGGTGATCGGCAGCACCGGAAACAGCAGATGATTTTCGGTGACGATGAAGTCGTGCACCATGCTGGCATAGGGCGCCTCGAAGCGCTCGAACCGCGTTACGATGCCGGACGCGTTGATGGACCCGAAGGAAAGGGCAGGGGTCAGGGGACCGGCGGCATTGTAGCCGAAGAACACCATCTCGCCGGTGACCGGATCGATCTTGGGATGCGCGGTGAACGGGCCGGCAATGCCGCCGCCGTAATTGCAGGGGCCGCGCGTTTTCAGCGTGCCAGGCTCGATCTCGATTGGCAGATGCGCTTCCTCCAGCGCGAGCAGCCGGCCGGCATGAAAGATGATGTTGGTATTGGCGACGCCGCTGTCCTGCGTGACAGAGGCCGGCACATCCGGCAGCTTGCGGCCGAAACCGCCGAACAGCGCGCGGCCAGCGTCATGCTCGGCCTGCCATTTCGCGGTGCGGACCCAGCGGTTGCGGTAACTGGCCCGGCCATTCTCGAGGTGGAAGGCGTGCAGCATGCCGTCGCCGACGAACCAGTGCGCGTCCGGCGCGTCGAACTGCGGATTGGGGCCGTTGCGGTAGAGCGTGCCGTTGAGCTCGCGCGGCAATTCGCCCACGACCTTGAGGAACGGTGCGTCGCATTCCATCGGTATCGGCGCCAGATTGGTCCGCGCCGGCTTGGTCGCCACATCCTGTTGCATCGGGTCGCTCCCATGATTTATCTTTACATCGTAAAGATACAGATAGCGTCCGTCAAGCCAAATCTTTACAGTGTCAAAATCGGGGCATATAAGGCAGCGATGGTGACAAAATCGAATTTCGGCCGAACCCGCGCCCGACGCGCGCCCGGCAAATCAGCGCCGGTGCGCGCGGGGCGAAAGCGAAGCGTGCCCCGGGCTGCCGGCTCGCACGAGACGCCGTATCATCACGGCGCGCTGCGCGACGCGCTGCTCGAGGCGGCCGAGCGGGTGCTGGAGCGCGACGGGCTGGCGGGTCTGACGCTGCGCGCCGTGGCGCGCGAGGCCGGCGTGTCGCATGCAGCTCCAACGCATCATTTCGGCGACCTCACCGGCCTCGTCAGCGAGCTTGCCGCGATCGGCTTCCGGCAATTCAATGCGGCCATGGTAGAGGCTGGCGTCTGCGCCGGCGATTCGCTGGCGGAAAAGGGGCTGGCCCGGGCCCGGGCCTATGTCGGCTACGCCCAGGCGCATCCCGGCATGTACGGGCTGATGTTCCGCACCGAGCGCCTCGATCATTCCCGGCCCGCGCTGCGCGAGGCGGCCGAGGCCGCGTTCGCAGGATTGGCGGGCTCGATCGGCGCCAGCCGCCAGGAGAAAATCCACGAGCAGGCGCTGTCGCTGGAACAGGGGGCCGCGATCGCGCGCGCCTGGTCGCTGGTCCACGGTTTCACCATGCTGCTGCTCGATGACCGGCTGTCCGACATCCTGCGGCGGCTGCCCAAGGACACCGACGCCGAAACCCTGCTGGAGGCCATGCTGAAGGCGACCATCGGCCGGCCGCCGGCAATGTAGTCAACGCCGTGTCGCCAGTTCGACCGCGCGGCCGCTTGCGCCGATCACCTTCACCTCGTCCTTGCCGCATCTGAAGCCGCGCGCCGATTCATCGGCGGCCCTGCGGGCGAGTTCGCGGGCGTCCGGATTGGCCGCAACGTCGACATAGGCCACGTGGCACACCGGACCGGGCGGCAACCGCGTCACCACCAGCATCGGTTTTGCGATCGGCCGGCCATTCCTGTCCTCATCGGCGTTGTCGGCGAGGTGCCAGCGCTGGATGATCGCAAACGGCTCGCCATTGGCCTCGCGCCATTCGACCGTCGCCGTGGTCGAGTTGAATGGGCCGAACCAGGTCTGTGCGGCCGGCTGCTTCGCGGCAGCCGTGCGATTGCGGCCGACCGAGACGGTTTCGCGCAGATCGTCCTCGCTCACCAGCACCACAAGGCCGGCCTTGCCGGGGCAGAGGCGCGTGGTGCTGCCATCGAGTTCGCCGGGCTTGCCGATGACATGGCAGTCCTTTGCTGCGGTGGAACTATACGTGCTGCCAATTGTTTGGGCGCTGGCCGGCGGAATGGCCCCGCACAATAGCGCCGCAATGGCAAATCCCAGTGTGAGATGCAAATTGGGAACGCGTTTCATCCCGCTATCCTCGGTGCGAAGCACCAGCTTCGACGCCCGCAATCTGGGGAAGGTTCAGCCAATGAGCGTGAAAAGCCTGACATTGGTCCGGAATCGTTTTAGAACAGCGGCCTCATCGTCCCTGTCTCGCCAGCGTGCAGTAGCTTCATCGATCATGCCTGCCATTTCGTCGAAAAAACCCTATCGCGTCGGCCGTTCCCGTACCGGGCTCGGCCTCTTCGCCACCAAGCCGATCAAGAAGGGCGCCAAGATCGTCCGCTATTTTGGTCCGCTGCTGGATTCCAGGAAGAAGAAGGACGACGCGATCGAGAACAAATATCTGTTCGAGCTCAACGGCCGCTGGACCATCGACGGCTCGGTGCGCAAGAACATCGCCCGTTACATCAATCATTCCTGCCGGCCCAACGCCGAATCCGACGTGATGCCGCGCAAGCGCAAGGTGGTGATCCGCGCCGTCAAGAACATCGAGCCGGGCGAGGAGATCAATTACGACTACGGCACCGATTACTTCAAGGCCTACCTCAAGCCGATCGGCTGCAAATGCGCGGCTTGCGAGAAAAAGCGCAAGAAAAAGCGCGCCGAGGCGCGGGCCGAGCGGCTGCGCGCCAAAGCTAGGGAAGAGAGAAAGGCCGAAAGAAAGGCTTTGAAGCAAGCCGAGAAGCAGGCGAAGGCCAGGAAGCAGAACGTAAAGCTGAACGGTTCGAAAGCGAACGGCAAGCTGTTGAACGGTCATGGCGGAAAATCCAACGCCCACAAAATGGCCGCCGCGAAATCTCGGATATTTGCCAAGCCGGAGGGCAGGCAGGACCAGGAAAACCAGGCCTCGGCCTAGGGCCCCTTGACGGTAGAGTCGTCATGCCTGGGCAAAACCGCGAAGCGCGTCTTCGCGCCAGTTGTCCAGGGCTTCCACGTCTTTCTTAGCCGGGCAACAAGAAAAAAGACGTGGATGGCCGGGACAAGCCCGGCCATGACGAATGTGGATTCAACTGCCCGCTCTCACAAACGCCAGGTTGGTCCAGATGACGCCGGCGAGGCGGTTGCGTTCCTGGCTGGATTCGGTGCGACCGTTCAAAACCGCATGCAGGTCCTGCATCCGGGCCAGTTCGATCGTCTCCTCCGCCGGGATGTCGAACATCCGACGTCCCACAGGCACCGGCCCGTGCCGGATCTTCATGATCAGCGTGCCGCCCGGCCGCAGTAGCGCGGCGAGACTTGGCATCGCCCGCCGCCGCTGCGTTTCGTCGAGGTGCATCCAGACCGCGGTCAGCATCACCAGGTCGAAGGTCTCGCTGCGTCGGCGCAGCACGGTGAGATCGGGCAAGCTGTCGTCGAGCCATTCGATTTGCGGCTGCGGGTGCAGCGCCATCGCGGGGATGCGCATGGCGTCGGTCGGCTCGACCGCGACCACGCGATGGCCTTGGGCAGCGAACCACGCCGCATCGCGCCCGGTTCCGGAACCGATATCCAGCACCCAGCCGGGCGCTTGTGGGATCAAATGCAGCACCGCCCGGTGCGCATCGGCGGCCGGGATGCTCTCGTAGAGCCTGAAAAGCTCCTCGGCCTCGTCGGCGTATCCCTCCGTGCCGCTCACCGTGGTCACGCGAGTCTCCGTAGTTCTCGTTAGTTCTCGCCGTTGCCTGCGACAAATGCGAAGCGTTTGCGCAAGGGAGCAACGCGACCAAGCAATCCATAGCACGGGACACTGAGTCTGAATTGCTTCGCTCGCGCTCGCAACGACGATTTTAGGCAGCGACTACGCCGCCGCTCCGGCGCAACCCGATATATTGCAGCTCAGCGAGGACGCCGGGTACGAGCGCTTGCGCCGCGATGAAGACCTGGCCAAGCAGGTTCGGTGTCAGCGCGTCGGAGAACAACAGCCCGATGCTGACAACCGTCCAGGCCGCGTTGCCGGCGATCACGATGATCACCAACAGCTTCGGCATCGATTGTCGCGTGGCGAGCCAGCCGACCAGCACGGTATAGGCGATCAGAAACAGTCCGGTCCCGCGCAGCAGCGTCTCGGGTAAATCAAGCAGGGAGGCAAGCGGCCCGGCGCCAAGCGTCAACAATACGGCCATCGCGCCGCTGGCGCTGGCGTCGGCAAGGAAGGCGCGGCGCAGGAACAGGGAGGGCTGGATCATGGTGTTTCTCCGTCGTTTGCTAGATGGACGGCCGCGAGGATGGTCGCCTCCCGAAAGCAAATCGATTACCTCCGACGTAATGGAACGGGTGAAATCCGCATGCTAGGTTTTCCCCATGAACCCACAGATCGCCACGGCGCGCGCCGATCGCATCAAACCTGCCCATGTCGGCGATCATCTGCGGCAATGGCGGCAGCGCCGCCATCTCAGCCAGCTCGATCTCGCCGGCGATGCCGAAATCTCCGCGCGTCACCTGAGTTTCGTGGAAACCGGCCGCGCGACGCCATCGCGCGACATGGTCTTGAGGCTGGCGGAACGGCTCGACGTGCCCTTGCGCGAGCGCAACGTACTGCTGGTGGCGACGGGATTTGCGCCGGCGTTTCCGCAGCGCCCGCTCGACGATCCCGCGCTGAAATCGGCGCGCGCGGCGATCGATCTGGTGCTGCGGGCGCATGAGCCCAATCCGGCGTTGGCCTACGACCGGCACTGGAACCTGGTCTCGGCCAATCGCATGGTCGCGCCATTGCTCGAGGGCATCCCGGAGCGGTTGCTCGGCCAGCCCTTCAACATCCTGCGCCTTGCCTTTCATCCGGAAGCGCTGGCGGCGCGCACCGTCAACCTCGCCGAATGGTGCAGCCATCTGCTGGAGCGGCTGCACCGCCAATGCGAGGCCACCGCCGATCCCGAGCTCATAAAGCTCTATGCCGATCTGAAGGCCTATCCGATCCCGGCGCGCTCGGCGCCCTTGTCATCGGACAATGTCGTGATCCCCTTCAAGATGCGGTTCGGCGGCGAGGTCTTGAGCTTCATGTCGACCACCATGATCTTCGGCACGCCGGTCGACATCACGCTGTCGGAGCTGGCGCTGGAGACGTTCTTTCCTGCCGACGATTTGACCGCGGAGCGGATGCGGGCGATGGCGCCGCGCTAGCCGGATAGGGCCGTCAATCCCGTCGATCCATAAGTGACGTGCAAAAGAGGACGTGTTTTTTAACGTTCCCTGCCTTACAATGTGGCGCATGACACGCGACCAGATCATACAGAAATTGAAAGAGCGCGAGGCCGATTTGCGGGCGCAGGGCGTCGCCCATGCCGCGCTGTTCGGCTCCGTCGCGCGTGGGGATGACCGCCCTGACAGCGATATCGACATCCTGGTTGATCTCGATCCCGCAATCGTCGTGACGATTTTCGACTATGCCGGCGTAAAGGATTTTATCGCCGACATGTTCGATCGTCCGGTCGACGTGGTCAGCCGCGAAAGTCTGAAGCCGCGTCTCCGACCCAAAGCTGCTGCCGACGCGATCTATGCTTTCTGAAACCGAACGCGACAGCCTGTCGGATATTCTCTTCAATATCGACCTTGCAAATTCGTTTGCCGAGGGGTTCGACTACCAGCGCTTCCTGGAGGATATGCGGACGTTTTACGCGATTACGCGTTGCCTCGAGATCATCTCGGAAGCTTCGCGCCGCCTGTCGCCTGTCGCCTGAATTGAAGGCGCGCCATCCCGACATTCCATGGCGCCAGGTTTCCGGCTCCGGCAACACTTACCGGCACGATTACGAGGAGGTCGCCCATCGCCTTGTATGGGGCACCGTGCACGAGTTTTTGCCCGCGTTGCGCGCTATGGCAGAAATCGAACTCACGGAAGACAGATAGGCTCGCCCCGGAGGCTATATCGCGGGCGAGACATGCGGCCTGCCCACTTGTTTCGCAGGCCATTCGGCCTATTTTCGTTTGCACCGTCGCAGCGAGGAGGCGTACTCATGAACACCCTAAAACCGCTTCAGATCGATATCGTCTCCGACGTCGTCTGCCCCTGGTGCTATATCGGCAAGCGCCGCATCGAGAATGCATTGGCGCTGACGCCGGATGTGCCGGTCGAGATCCACTGGCGGCCGTTCTTTCTCAATTCGTGGGTGCCGCGCGAGGGCATCAGCCGCGACGAATATCTCACGGCGAAGTTCGGCTCGCCCGAGGCCTATAAGGGTATCGCCGGGCGCGTGGTCGAGGCCGCCAACGAAGCGGGCCTCACCTACCGGCCCGATCTGGTCCGCCGCCAGCCCAATACGATCGACTCCCATCGGCTGATTCACTGGGCCGAAGCCCACGGCAAATCGGCCGAGATGAAGCAGCGGCTGATGGAATTGTATTTCCGCGACGGCGGCGATCTCACCGACACCGACGTGCTGGTGCAGGCGGCGGCCGATGTCGGGCTCGATGCCGATGACGTGCGCCGGCGTCTTGCCACCGACGAGGACGTAGCATCGATCTCGGCGCAGGCGCAGGAAGCCTCCGACAAGGGCATCTCCGGCGTGCCGACTTTTGTATTTGCGCAGAAATATGCGGTCTCCGGCGCGCAGCCCGCCGAACAACTCGCCCGCGCCATCCGTCAGGTCTCGGCGGAAGTCAACGCGCAGGCGGCAGAGTAGGATGCGGCTTGAATTGGCCCGCCATAGGCGCAACAATCCACGCGGAGATTGGGAAAATGAAGATCAAGATCGTAGTGCATGAGGCGGAGGAGGGGGGGTTCTGGGCCGAAGTCCCTGCTATTCCGGGCTGCGCCAGTCAGGGCGACAGCATGGACGAGCTGATGCAAAATCTTCGCGAAGCGATCGAAGGCTGTCTCTCCGTTGAAGTTGCCCAGCCCGAGCCGGGCGGCAGCGAACGGATGCTGGAATTGCCTGCGTGAGGCCGATATCCGGTCGCGACTTCGCTCGAATCGTCGAGCGTCGTGGCTGGACCCTGCTTCGCATCAACGGTAGCCATCATATCTATGGTAAGAGTGGAAGCGTTGTGCGGCTTTCAATTCCAATTCACGGCAATAAGCCGTTGAAGACAGGTTTGCTGCGGCACCTGGCGAAGCTCGCGGAAATCCCGGACGCCGACCAGGGTTGAGATTTTTACCGGATCACCCGCAACGCACGCCGCGCGGCGTCACGGCCCCACATGCGCAAGCGCAGCGCCGCATGGATCAGCGGCACGACGGGGTCGTTCTTTCGCAGCGGAATCAGCACGTCGCCGATCGCAAAGCGCCCGCGCCAGATCGGATTGATCATCGGATGATCCGCGCTCGCGGTGGAATCGGCCACGGCAATGGCCGGATCGGCGCAGAGATGCCGGGTCAGGTCGAGCGTCAGCTGCACGCCGGGCGAGAATTTCGCAAAACGTTCGTCGATGCCGAGCTTGAAGAAGAAGGCGCGGTCCTGGTGCCGCAGCACGATGCCGGCGGCGACCGGCGTGGTGCCGGCCCGCAGGCTCACGATCTCGCATTGGCCGCGCTCGGCGAGCGCGGGCGCGGCGCGCCGGATGAAGGCGGCATCGCCATCGTGCTGGATCAGCGCGGTGCCGCGCCGACCTTTCCAGCCGCTGGCCTCAAGCCGCAGGAAGGTTTCGAGCGCGGCCGCGACGTCCACGCGGCTGCGCGCGACGTCGAAGCGGACGGCGCCGTGGTCGGCGAGCCGATGCCGCTGGCGCCGCAATTCCTTCAGCTTCTTGTTGCCCAGCGCGTCGCGCAGCAATCGGTCGGCGTCGCGCGTGGCGTCGAGCGCGGCGCGCAGTCGGGAATGCAGCACGCGCGGACGCAAGCCCTCTTGCCGCAGCGCTTCGCCGACGGCTTGCATGGCGGCGCCGTCGAGCGGCACGTCGCGCAGCACCAGCGCATGCGCGCCGGCTTTACGCGCCGCTCGCAGCAAGCCCACTGCTGCGTCGCGCGCCATCGCGCGATCGAGCAGAGGCGTACAAAGCGTGCCATAGGGTTGCGCGCTGACCAGCGCCGGCAGGGGAATTTTATAGGCGCGCGCCAGCGTGACCATCGGCATCAGGCCGATCAGCGCGCCGTCCGGCGCGGCATCGCCCGTCGCGATCAGCGCGGACACGCCGGTGCGGCCGCGCCCCGAGGCGTTCACCGCAAGCGCCCAGTCCGGCAAATGGTAGCCGTTCGGCTCGACCGCGCGCTCGGCCAGCGCGCGCCATTGGCTGACGGCCACGGCTGCAAGCGGTGTGTATGCTTCGACAGCAGGCGAAGTCGCTGCCGTCTGCTTGCGCGTTGCGACATCCTTCGTCGATGCGCGACGGACCGCGGTTATGTCAGCAATCTCGACCACGTCCCCGTTTTCCCCGTTCGCGGAGAACCGGCGGTGCCTCGCAGCGCCGCCGTTTCCACCGCGTCGTCGGGAAAGCCTAGCGCAAAGATTGGAAAATAAGGTTGGCGGGGGCGTTGAATTCGAGCGGTAATGTTAACCCGGCGTTTACCGTTTGGACGGCGCTAGATCGGCTCGTAGCTTTCGGAAGCGCAGGTGTCATCGTCCTCGACGCGGAGCCGGTCGAGGATGACGCCCCCGCTGATCGTGATGCGGTAGGTTTGGGTGCCGAGCGGCCTGCCGGTGGCCGAAGTCAGTTCGGCCCTGACGCAGGCCATCCAGCCCAGGCCGTTGAGCACATGGTGCGGCGGAGAGACCCGTACCCGGCGCGGATAGGAGGTGGCGACGAACACCGATTCCAGGTTGTTGCGGAGCATCTGCCTGACGTCGGGCGGCGCTTCGGGCGGCGGCGGGTCGAGCGGTTTGCCACGCATGAATGCCGGCACCGGCGAGCGGCTGTCGGCGAAGCCGCAGCCCGCCAGCATCAGCGCTGCGCCTGCCATCAATGCCGCCTGAACGATCCTTCGCCGCATCCGCCCTTCACCCCGCGCCGGGTTAAGACTACGCACAGCGGCGGTCAATCCGCACGCCCCCGGCCATCAACAAATGCTGAAGCCCGGTCACGGCCCCGGCAATCTTCGGAAATATGCCAAACCCCTTGTTGCCATGATCGAGCCTGAGAGTAGGCTCTGCCATCCTCACAGGGAGACCGAGGCGATGAAGACGTTCACGGTTGCAGCGGTGTTGCTGGCGTTGATCGCAATGCCCGCGCACGCCCAGATGGGCGGCAAGCGGCACAAGGGCGACGACAGCAAGACGGAAACGAAGAAGCCGCAAGTCGACGACAAGGCCTACAAGGCCGCGCTCGAGCGGATCCCGGAGCCCAAGGAAAAGTATGATCCATGGGGCGTCGCGCGGCCCGCGGACCCCGCGAACAAGTCGAAGGAAAAGCCCAAGAATTAACCGACGACGCGGCTTGAACCGCTGCGCCGATCAAGCGACCTATCTACGGGTGGCAATGTCGGGAGGTCGGTCTATGTTTCGTCATTTGCTTCGCAATGCGATCATCGCCACGGCGATCCTCTCGACGATCCCTTTGGGAACCAAGGCTGCGCTGGCCGAGAATCGCGTTGCACTGGTGATCGGGCAATCGGCCTATCGGTCCGTCCCGGCGCTGCCTAATCCGGCCAACGACGCCAGACTGGTGGCGAAATTACTGACCGACTCCGGTTTCGAGGTCATGACCGCGACCAATCTTACCCAGAACCAGATCCGGGAGGCGGTCGGCGATTTCGCAGCCCAGCTGGCGGCCAAAGGACCCGACACCGTCGCCCTGGTGTTTTATGCCGGCCATGGCCTGCAGATCGATGGCGAGAATTTTCTGTTGCCTGTCGACGTCGACCCGAAGCGGGAAGCCGACATCCCACTGCAGGGCGTCCGCCTCAACGACCTGCTGAATACGCTGACATCGGTGCCGAGCAAGATGCGCATCGTGCTGCTCGACGCCTGCCGCAACGACCCGTTCGCCGAGATCGAAAAGACCGCCGGCCATGGGCTCGCGATCGTTGACGCCAGGACCGGCGTCCCCGGCACCTTCGTCTCGTTTTCGACGTCACCGGGCGCGGTGGCGGAGGATGGCGACGGCGCCGACAGCCCCTATGCGGTCGCATTGCTCGCCGCGGCCAAGGAGCCCGGGCTTCCGATCGAGGATACCTTCAAACGCGTCCGTGTTTCGGTGAACAAGGTGACCGAGGGACGGCAGACCCCTTGGGACAGCTCCTCGCTGACCGAGGATTTCAGATTCACGCCGGGGACCGGTCCCGCCGCGCCGAAGCAGGTCGATTCCAGGCGCACGGTCGAAGAGTGGCGCCACGAACTGCAGGGCAAGCCGGTCGAGGTGGCCAATGAGATGATCGTCGCCGACGGCACCGAGGAGGCCTACGAGGCGTTCGTTGCATTATACGCGCAACCGCCGTTCGGGCCGCAGGCGCGGGAATGGCTCGATCGCCATCGCCGGATGGCGGCGTGGAACATTGCCGTCATCACCAATACGGCTGCCGGCTATCGCGCATTTCTTGCGGAATATCCCGACAGCGATCTGACCGCGACCGCCCGCAAGCTGGAAGAGCGCCTGCGCAATCGCCCGAACACCGTTGCGGCCGTGGCTGCCGTGGTCGGCGGCGCGCCAACCGCCGCGGCTGCGCCAAGCCCGGGGGCCGGGTCCAGTCAGCCGACCGCTGCCTCGCTGGTCGCGCCGACTTGTCCTTGCAGTGCGCCGCCGGAGCCGCTCAAGAAGGCCGATCTGCCGAAGAAGAAAGCCGAACCGGATGCGCCCAAGCGCGCCAGCGCCAAGCCGCCGCGACGGTCGCGCGCGGGAGACGACGATGCCGTGATCTACGGCGGTCCGCCGCCGCGCGGCTATTACGAACCATCGCCAGGGCCGTCGATCGGCATAGGTATCGGTGGCTATGGAGGCGGAGGCGGCTATGGCGGCGGCGGCAGGTCGAGGGGCGGATACTGAGGCAAGTCTCGGTCGCTCACCGGGTCAGTCGGCCATCCCTGCCACGACGGCCCTGAAGCGACGGCTGCCTGGAACGGTTTCGCCGGTATCGAGGCGGACCGCGAAGTCGCCGGACGGCCGCCGCTGCAATGCGACGATCCGTTTCAGGTTGATCAGCCGCGAGCGGTGCACGCGCACGATGCCGAACGGCGCAAGCCGCGCTTCCTCGGCCTGCAGCGTCGTGCGGATCAGGTGCCTGCGCAGCCCTGTCAATTCGTATTCGACATAATTGCCGGCCGAACTCACGGAGACGATTTCGCTTGCATCGATCAGCAGGCTGGCACGGCCGTCGCGCAGCCACACTTCCCGCCGGGCCGGCCTGCCGCCTGCACCCCTCGGCTCGGCTTCGGCTGATAACACCGGCGCGGCGCGGGCCGGCCGCTCTGCGAGCCAGAAGATGGCGGCCAATGCGAGGAAGCTGAACAGGTCCTTCCGCAATTCGTAGACAAATTGCTGAGACCACGGAAAGGTGTAACTCCAGCCGGCCAGCCCGTAGGCGAGTTCGCGCAACAGGCCCATGCCGATGATGTGCAGTGTGGAATAGGCCAATGCCAGCGCGATGACGGCAGTTCCCATCAGCAGTGGCCGGTTGCCGCCGGCTCTGACCAGCATCGCGTTGCGCCGGACCAGCGGCAACAATGCCACCGTCACGATACCGCTGGTGCCGTACCAGAGCGCCGGCTCCCAGAGATTGCCCCGTGCTCCCAGACGCCAGGCGATGTCATGCGCGGTCGAGAGTGCCCCGACGATGCAGGATGCCGCGATCAGCGCTACAACGACGACATAGACCGTGCGAATCGAGATCTGCGCATCTATTCCGCCGGTCCACGAAATTCCGCCGCTTGTCATGACGGCGTGCGGCTCGTCACACCGGCCAAACCATCCGTCCCGCGCCGGCTGGACAGAGGTTCGGGCACCAAGTTGGATGAGGGACTTGATCACGGGGACTTCCTCATGACGACAAACACGGGGGCCAGTGAGACAATGCCGGCCATCCTATATCGCGCCCTCGGCGCTGGAAAGCGTCACAGGTCTTTCACATTCGCGCTCGCCCATGTCGCTGGAATGTCCGGGTTATTGCTCGCGCTCCTGCTGCTGGCCGCTCCACCGGCATGCGCCTGGGATTATTGGGGCGGCGATAGCGGCGGACAGCGATTCTCGCCATTGGCGCAGCTCACGCCGGTCAATGTCGGCAATCTGGTACGGGCGTGGCAGTTCCATACCGGCGATCTCGAAGCCCGGGCGCCTGCGCTGATGGCGCGCACGAAATTCGAAGCAACCCCATTGTTGGTCGAAGACAGCCTGATCTTCTGCACGCCCTTTAATGAAGTGATCGCGCTGGATCCGGCCAACGGCGAGCAGAAGTGGCGTTACGATCCCAAAATCAGTACCGCCCAGCGTCCGGCAAACCGCTACAACTGCCGCGGCGTCGCCTATTGGGTCGATGATCGGGCGGCCGAAGGCGCGGCCTGTCGCTCGCGTATTTTCATGGGCACCAACGACTACCGCGTGATCGCGCTCGATGCGAAGTCCGGCGTTCCCTGCGCTGATTTCGGTTCCAACGGCGAGGTGAAAATCGAGATCGGCAAGCCGCTGCTGTGGCCGGGCGAATTCCAGATCACCTCCGCGCCGGTGGTGAGCCGCGGCGTGGTCGTGGTCGGCTCCTCGATCGCGGACAATGTGCGGGTCGACGCGCCGCCCGGCACCGTGCGCGCGTTCGATGCGCGAACCGGTGCGGCACGCTGGAGCTTCGATCCGCTGATTCACGGTGGCATCAGCGCGGGCCACGCCAATGTCTGGGCGCCGATGTCCACGGATGAAGAACGCGGCCTGGTGTTCCTGCCGACGACCTCGCCAAGCCCGGATTTCTTCGGCGGCAAGCGGCCCGGCAACAACGAGCATGCCAATTCGGTCGTGGCGCTGCGCACCGAGACCGGCGAACTGGTGTGGTCGTTCCAGACCGTGCACCACGACGTCTGGGATTATGACCTGCCGGCGCAGCCGACTTTGGCGCGGATCGATACCGGGGAGGGCATGCGCGACGTCGTGATCCAGCCGACCAAGCACGGGTTTGTGTTCGTGCTCGACCGCGACACCGGCAAGCCGGTATGGCCGGTCGAGGAACGCGCCGTGCCGCAAGGCGGCGCGGAAGGTGAAACGCTGTCGCCGACGCAGCCGTTTCCCACCCATGTGCCGGCCTTGATGCCGCAACAATTTTCGATGGCCGACGTGTCCGAGCCGTTTCCCAGCTTCGGCCGTCCGTCCTGCGAGGAGAAGCTCGGCGGCTTGCGCAACGAGGGCCTTTTCACGCCGCCATCGACACAGGGCACAGTCGTATTTCCGATGACCGGCGGCGGCGTGAACTGGGGCGGTGCGGCGTTCGATCCGGTCAACCAGATCCTCTACGCCAACACTTCCTACGCGATCCACATCATCAAATTGATTCCGAGAGCGGAAGCGGAAGGTTTCAAGCCACCGCCGGGTTCCGATTTCGGACCGCAGCGCGGCGCGCCCTTTGCGCTGTCGCGCGTCGTCGCTCTCTCGGGACTGGGCCTTTTGTGCAACAAGCCGCCGTGGGGCGCGATGGTCGCCGTCGATCTGAAGGCGGGCAAGATTCTGTGGCGCTCCAGCGTCGGCACCACGGAAGATCGCGCGCCGCTCGGCCTGGCATTCCAATGGGGCACGCCGCTGGTCAATGGCGTGGCGGTCACGGCGGGCGGCCTGGTTTTCACTGGCGCCATGGACGCGTATCTGCGCGCCTTCGACGCCAAATCCGGCGAGGAGTTGTGGCAGGGCCGGCTGCCGGTGCCCGGCATCGCCAATCCCATGACCTATCTGTGGAAGGGCGAACAATATGTCCTGATCGCCGCCGGCGGCCATTCCGAATCGGGTGCCACGATCGGCGACAGCGTGGTGGCGTTTCGGCTGGCGCGGCCGGGCGAAGCGCCATCGCTGTGGTCGCGCACCATCGACCGGCCCGGCGGCAGGTTCTGGAGCGGGGCGCTCTCGGTTGCGATTGCAATCGTGCTGATCGCGGTCGCGGCGTGGCGCTGGCGGCGACGCGTCAAATTGCGCAGAGCCGGCGTCTAGGGGCTGCCGATGCATCTCCCGGCGCAATCAATCGTGAATTGCCTCACCTTGTCGGAGGGTGACTGCCACGTTGCGCGTCAGGCTGTTCCGGGTAAGCTGATTGCCTGCGTCGCAGTGAGGACACGCAGCACGGGAGGATGGTCCGATGCCGAGAAAGGGAGTCACGGGCCACGACGGATGGGTGATCACGGAAGCGCTGGCGACCGCGCTGGTCGCGCTGGAGCAACTGCCGTCGAAACACCAGCCGCGCACCCATATGGAGGAAATCCGCAAGCTGTTGGCCGCGGGTTCCGCGCCCGAAACCGTCAAACTGCACCTCGCCCAGGCCAAGTGCAGGCTGTTTCCCGACCGCGATCCGCTGACCATCTATGACGAGTACGGCATCGGGGACGGGCAGGGCTGAGACGGCTCCCGTTCCAGCCGATCAATCGAACACGACACCGACCCGCTGTGCGTCGTTCCAGACCGCGTGACAGCGGCGCAGGAACTGATCGGTCTCGATCACCAGTGTGAAAGCCTGCGGCAGGCCGATCGGGCTGACGATATCGACCCGCGCGCCGTTGGCCGAAATGTTTCGTACGGTGCAATCGACGCCGCCGCCGCCGCCGAAGGCGAGCATGCCGTGTTTGAGCACCCTGTGCCGCGGGGCTGCCCTTCTCTCGCTCGTCTGCGCGTTCATCGCCGTGGTCCGCAGTCGTTGTCCTGCCGGACTTTGGCACACCGGACTTGCGGGCTGATAAATCCGCATCGTTCCCACGATGCATACAAGTTTAGGATTGGTTTACGATAAATGCCGGCGCGCCGCTTTGGGATGCGCCTAAAGCCCTTTCCGTTTCGATGGAATCGAAACGGGGCTCTAGATTCTTGTTTTGACGCGTTTTCTTCACGCGAACCGGTGGGCACTTCGCTCGAAAACGCTCTACAGCATCGCAAACGCGCTGGAGACCATCGCCACCGGCTTGTTGTCGCCGGCGCTCGACAGGGTGACGCGGCCGAAGCTCATGGTGCGTCCGAGCCGAACCACCCGCGCATCCGCCACGACATCGGATCGCGTCGCCGCGCGCATGAAATGCGTGGTCTGATCGACGGTCGTCATCGGCCGGTAGCCGCGGTTGGCCACGAGATTGGCGATCACCATCGCGGTGTCGGCGAACGCCATCAGCGCCTGGCCACAGACGATGCCGCCATTGCGGCACAGGCGTTCCGAAAACGGCATGCGCAGGATCGCCCCTGGCTGCCAGTCGGCATCAGCCCCCTCCGGCGGGGCGCATTCGATGCCGCTGATCGAGAGCTTGAGGTCCTGCACCCAGGGTGCGAACACCTCGGCGAGCACGCGGCGGGCTTCCTCGATGTCGAATTCTGCTGTCGGTTGTTCGCTCTGCATGCGGTTCCTCGCCCGGTTTGGACGGTATTGTAGAGGGCATCTGGCGGAAGGGAACAGTGGCGCGGCATGGCTTGAAAATGCCCAGCTTGCGGCCGTATGCTGGGGACTTGGGGAGCAGGTGGACCATGTTCAGGCGATGGGCACTGATTTTGGGCGTCGTAGCGGTCGGACTCGCGCTCAGTGGCTGCACCAAATGCGGTCCGATCTGGGACGACTGGATGGCCCCGAAATCCTGCAAGTCGGACCATTTTTAGCGCTTGGGCCGCGGTACTTGGTGTGGCGTTCCGCGCGGTGATATATGACATGAGAAAATGCAGGGAGCATTCCATGAGGGTTTTCCGCATAGCGGCGGTGTTCGCGGTGCTGGCCGGGCCGGCTTACGCCCAGATGCCCAACATCAATTTACTCCCCGCGGACAAAACCGTGACGCCGGAGGAGAAGGAAGCCCAGGAGGCGCGTGACAAGGCCTACAAGGAATCCCTGAGGAAAATTCCGGACGCCAAAACCTCTACCGATCCGTGGGGCAATGTGCGCAGCGATGCGCCCAAAACGGTGGCGCCGGCAAAGCCGAAGACGAAAACCGGCAGCGCGCAGACCAAGACGGAAACCCGCTGAGTGCCAGGCTATCTGGGCCGTGCGCGGCGCGTCAGGAAAGCGCGACCGACTGGTCCACCAGCGTTTCGTAGCACTCGCACGACATCCGCAGCAGCGTCGCCCGGTCGAGGATCCTGATCACCCCACGTGAATAGGTGATGACGCCGGCGCCCTGGATCTTGCTGGCGACCTCGGTCACCGAGGTGCGCCGCACTCCCAGCATTTCGGCAAGGAATTCCTGCGTCAAGGCAACGGTGTCGCTGGCGGCCCGGTCCGCGCTTTGTAACAGCCAGCGGCAGAACCGCGCCTCGATCGAGTGCAGCGCGTTGCAGGCGGCCGTCACCCGCGCCTGCGACAGCAGCACCTCGTTGTAGCGGATGGCGAGATTGCGAACGGGATCGCTGGTGGCGGCCACGGTGCGGAAATGCGTGGCGGCGATACGGCTGCAGGCCATCGGCATCTGCACGACGACGCGGACCAGCGACTTGTAGAGACCAAGGCCGGCCATCGCGCCGACCACGCCTTCGCGGCCGACGGTCGCGGTCTCGATCGCCTTGCCGTCGCGCAGCACCGCGAGCAGCGAGAGCATGCCGTAATGCGGGAAGTAGACCTGATCGACCTCGTCGCCGGCTTCGGTCAGCACGTCTCCCTGCGGCAGGGAGAGCGTCACGAGATGCGGCAGCAGCCGATCGAAATGATCGCGGGGAAGGGAGGCCAGCAGTTTATTGTCCAAGGGAAGACCGGCGTTTGCAACCTGTGTCAATGCCACTGCGATATCCTGCCCGGTCGGTCGGGCCGATTTACCGCAGGAGGTGAAAGGACGCTCCGAGAGGGCGATCCGCGGAAAGCTTGTTTATAGGGACCGCGAAGGGGGGTGTCGGTCCGGTAGCCGTCATAGCGTACATTCCGGGCCGGCCTTTAATCGCAATGGCTTGCCTCGGCGCCTTCCACCGATGGAATTCAAGGGTCCGAAATCCGACACAGGTGAGGGCGCGGCGTCTTTTTAACCGACTTCGGTGACCAGCCGATGCTTCTTGTCGGTCCGCGGCGCGAGCGGCGTATCGCCGAGCAGGCGATCGAACTCCAGCCGCGATATGTCGTAGCATTCGCAGGCGCGCAGCCGCAGTGCCTCGACATCGAGGATGGTGACATGGCCGCGCCGATAGCGGACCAGCCCCGCTTTCTGCAGGTTACCCATCACGTCGGTGACCGTGGTTCGCCGCACGCCCAGCATCATGCCGAGGAATTCATGGGTGAGCAGGAAGTCGCCCTCGGGCATCCGGTCGCGTGTCATCAACAGCCAGCGGCAACAGCGTTGTTCGACCCGGTGCAGATGGGCGCAGGCGGCCGATTGCGCGACCTGGTTGAAGAAGGCATGGGCGTAGCGCAGCATCATCAGGTTCAGACTCGGGCTGCGCTCGAGTTCGCCGCGGAACGCGCGAGAGTCCATCACCAGGGCTGTTCCCGGTACCTGCACATAGACCGCGGACGGCGCGTCGCGGTCGCCGAAGCAAATCGGCAGTCCCACCATTCCCTCGCTGCCGATGGTGCCGACCTCGGCGCTCGCGCCCTCAGCCGTCGTGATCACCAGCGACGCGACGCCGTCGACGGGGAAGTAGACATGTTCGATCGGGCGTGAAGCCTCGTAGAGGCTTTTTCTGTATTCGAGAATGACCTGCGACAAATGCGGCCGCAGCCGCTCGTAATCATTGTCCGACAACAGCGAGAGCAGCCGGTTGGTCCGTCGGTGGTACATGCCCTGTTATTTCCAGTGTTTGACGGCTGCATCCAACGCCAATGGCTGCAGGCCGCTTGGTCAGCGCTGTCGGTCGTCCGAACCTGCCCGCCAGACCGCCCGGTCGTCATTTTCCCCGGCATCGACCCGTGCGGCATATTCCTCGGCGAGCCTGAGCAAACTATCACGTAGAGCCGGGTCGGTAGAATCGCCGGCAAGCCGACGGCAACGCTCGGCCTGTTCACGGAGCTCGGCCTGTTCGCGGAGATGGAAGAGCTGCGCCATCCGACTCACTCGCAACGCGGCGGGAGGTCCCATCGGGCTCTCGGTCGCCGGCGCCGTTGGGGTCCTGCCGGCAATGCCGCGATAGTATCGAGATTATGTCGGGTAAGCGACTCAATTCGTTGAGTTCCGAGGACTCGGATTGGCCGGCACACGCGCTATATTCAGTCGGTCGTCCTGTGTTGGAGTAGCGACATGGCCTTGCGCCCCCGCGATCTGGCAAGCCGCATGGCCGGCCGGCGGAAGTCGGACGATGGCTATCTGCGCGAGACCTTCACCTTGCCGCGCGACAAGGCACGCACCAGGGCGCGCGATTACTTCGCCCGCTATCCCAAGGCCGCCTATATGAGTTCCGTCGAAAGCTGGCGCGAATTGCCGGGCGGCGACATCGAATTTACGATGCGACGACTGCCGAGCGCCGACTGAGGTTGCGCAAGGGGAACCCTGATCGCGTCCGGTTTCGCCTCCAACCCCATAGGATTGTTAACATTTTTGCGGCATAGCTGGTTTTCGCCCGAGCCTCAGGCTTGAGAGAATCCGATGGCGAGACATCGCAAAGACCTCGGCGCGCGCAAGCACATGCGGGTCGAGCTGTACAAGCCGGGATTCCTGATCCCGGCGCCGGACGCGCCCTGGATCGAGTGCCAGATCGTCGATGTCTCCGACAACGGCGTTCGCCTCGATGTCGGCGCGCTGGCGGTGCCGAAGCTGTTCGGATTGGCCTTCACGGAGCGCGGCGAGGTGCTGCGGGTATGCGCGCTGGTTTGGCGCCAAGGCGAACTGGTCGGCGCCCGCTTCGTCACCGCCAAACAGCTTCGGGAGGGTTTTGAGCCTGACGACGCCGATCCGAAACGGAAGACGCTGGTCGAGTAGAGCCTCGCAGGCTTCAATCCAGCGACTCTGCGACGATGCGGATTCGAAACAACGGCCGCTTGGACTCGTCGAGAAGCTCCATTTGCCACTCGGAGTTCTCAATCCCCGGATTGATCAACTCCGGGCTTTTACGGAGATAAGTACGCTCCCGCGCCGCGGCGCAGCCAAGTCGGTTTGGTGCCGCGCTCACTCGCTCTCGGTGATCCGGATCAGGCCGTCGCCGGTCACGACCGGGCCTTTGGCGGTGAGGGTGACGTAGCCGAGGGTCAAGAGCTTTGCCAGATGAGGGGCGGGTATCCTGGGATTGGGCGCCGTGACCGCAACTTCGATCAGCGAGGCGAACTCTTCGGGCGTCAACAGCTTTGGCGCGTGAACCGTCATTCCTGAACCCTGCATTCCTGAACCTTGGGCCGGGATGCGCTGCGGCCACTAACATCGAAACAAAACCGGCCCCAACCGGGCCCCGAACCGCGCGGATCCGGGGCAACATCGCAGCTCCCGCCGTGCGCAGTTCGGCAATGACGATATAAATTCTGGCACAGGTCGCAGCAACCGCATCGAGTCAGATCAAGGGCTGCGAATCGCTGATCAGCGGGAGGAGGTAGGCCAGCACGAATGGCCAAGCCATCGTCTCCGCCACCAGCCGGATTCGAAACAGCGGCGCATCGGTCGCATCCACCTTGATGAGATTCTCATCTTCAGCCGGGCGCTATCCGTTTGAATACGGCATAACGTCGCCATCCGTACAATGCTGTCGGTTCGGGAATCCGCGGAATTAGAAGGCTTGTTCGCGTTCAGACTTCTTCAGCTCGCGGTCGATGCGCAGCTGGACGCGCCGAATCGCCAATAGGTTGATCCTGGTTTCCGTTCTGCCCGTCTTGACCTCGTCGCCGATCCGGAACTGCCATTTCCAGACCCCCGGCGTCGCCGTGGTTGTCACCATATAGTCCACGCCCTTGTGATTCATGGGAAATCTCCGCCGCGACTCGAATTGAGCATTTTAACCACATCTCCTTGGTTGCATCTGTTCAATTTTGCTCGCGTCTAATGGTGATTCCTGCTTGCTCTGCAGGCTATTGAAAAAAAGGCGGCCTATCGGCCCGATTCTGCGCTTCGTCCGACCTCGTTTTCGCCGATTTGAATAAAATCCGTAGTTCTACGGATTTTGAATGCGCTGCAACTTAAGGGTTCATCTCTCTACTTTAACCGTCTAACAGATTGAAATTACGCAACTTATAAGAGCGGAAGGTGCTAACTACACGCTAGAAAAAGAACATATTGCGAACTTAGAACAAATAGGGTACATTGTTCCACCGATCAGGGTTCTTGAAACCTTCATCTCCGCCCGTTTGTCCCGCTAGCGAATCCCCGCCATAAGGAGCACGACCTATGTCCGCCACTGCCCTGCGTATCGTCGAAGGATCCTCCATGGACAAGACCAAGGCCCTGTCCGCTGCGCTCTCCCAAATCGAGCGCCAGTTCGGCAAGGGCTCGGTGATGCGGCTCGGCAAGAACGACCGCTCGATGGACATCGAGACGATTTCCTCCGGCTCGCTCGGGCTCGACATCGCGCTCGGCGTCGGCGGCCTGCCGCGCGGACGGGTGGTCGAAATCTACGGGCCGGAATCCTCCGGGAAAACCACGCTGGCGCTGCATACGGTCGCCGAAGGGCAGAAGAAGGGCGGCATCTGCGCCTTCATCGACGCCGAACACGCGCTCGACCCGGTCTATGCCCGAAAGCTCGGCGTCAACATCGACGATCTCCTGATCTCGCAGCCCGACACCGGCGAGCAGGCGCTGGAAATCTGCGACACCCTGGTGCGCTCAGGCGCGGTCGATGTGCTGGTGATCGATTCGGTGGCGGCCTTGGTGCCGAAGGCCGAGCTCGAAGGCGAGATGGGCGATGCGCTGCCGGGCCTTCAGGCCCGCCTGATGAGCCAGGCGCTGCGCAAACTCACCGCCTCGATCAACAAATCCAACACCATGGTGATTTTCATCAACCAGATCCGGATGAAGATCGGCGTGATGTACGGCTCGCCGGAAACCACCACCGGCGGCAACGCGCTGAAATTCTACGCTTCCGTCCGGCTCGATATCCGCCGCATCGGCGCGATCAAGGAACGCGACGAGGTGGTCGGCAACCAGACCCGCGTCAAGGTGGTGAAGAACAAGCTGGCGCCGCCGTTCAAGCAGGTCGAGTTCGACATCATGTATGGCGAGGGTGTCTCCAAGATGGGCGAAATCCTCGATCTCGGCGTCAAGGCCGGCATCGTGGAAAAATCCGGCGCCTGGTTCTCCTATGACAGCCAGCGGCTCGGCCAGGGCCGCGAAAACTCAAAAGCCTTCCTCAAGGCCAATCCGGACATGACCGCGAAAATCGAGGCTGCGATCCGACAGAACTCCGGCCTGATCGCGGAGCAGATTCTCGCGGGCTCCCCCGAGCGCGATGCCGAGGGTGAAGAAGAGCCGGTCGAGGAGTGAGGTTTTCGGACCGTCGGGCATGGTCGGGAAAATGGCGGGAATCGTTTTCCCAAAAGATGGTGTTCAACCAAGAAGATGAGGTCGTGATCCGAAGTATCGGATCATGATCGGGTCGACTTGAGGTCCGACATCAACGGGCGCTGCGAACGTGAGTTGCCGACGTTCTCAGCGCCCCTTTTGTGATGTGCGTAGTCGGCGAGGGCCATGAGACGCCTGATTTTGACCAGCATGTCTGGCACAAGCCTTTACCGTACGGACCTCGCGGACGCGGTGGTTTGTTTCCCTTTCTTTCGCTTCGTGTGGGGGCCGCTGCCGTCTCCGGACAAGATTGCGACCTACCTCGGCGCCCTTTCGGACCAGCACGGTCCTGGGGAACACTGGTCGATTTTCGCCTACCGCTGGCCTCAAGGCGCCGCCGGCAGGGAGATCGAACTGGTCGAGCTCTGCCGGCTGTGCGAGGTGGTCGAGTTATGGTTTGATCCCAACCCGAACGACCAGTTGCAACTGGTTTGGCTGCTCGATTTTTTTCATTTTCACCCGGATGTCGTGGCCCGGCTGCGATTGCGCCTTGTCGACTTCGACTTGATCAGCGTTCCGTCAACAGGACTTGGCAAGCGGAAGGTGCAGGACATCGGCGTCACCGGCGCCGAGCTTGAGACGGCCAGCATGGCGTGGCAGGCCTATCGGGCGACGACGCCGGAAGCCTGCCTCGCGCTGCTGGCCACTGATTTGAGCCCGTTGCTGCTGTTAAAACCGGCCTTGCTTAATCTGCTCGCCGAGCTTCCATCCAGCACAACAGGGCTCGGCGCAACGGAAATGCGAATGCTGGAGATGATTGCCTGCGGATTTGCGAAAACGAACCCGCTTTTCCATTTCCGCACGCTGCGCGGGAAGCGCGTATTCGATGAGTCGGAACTTGGGTACCTGCTTGAGGGACTGGCGCATGGCCCGACGCCGGCGGTGACTGGTCTCGACGATGAACTGCGCACACTCGAAAAGAGCAACCATCGGGGCCGTCACGATGCATACAGGCGAAGCCGGCTGTCGCTGACCGAATTCGGCAAGGCAGTCGTCGCGCACAAGGAAGACTTCAGCCGGCATAACCCGATCGATCGCTGGTGGGGCGGCACTCATTTGACCAACGATTGCCTGTGGCGTTGGAATCCGACGCTGATGAAGCCGCAAGTCGTCGGCTCGAAGTAGGGCGTCCCATGAAGCGACTGATTCTGACCTTTGACGACAGCGCTGCGGGTGCCCTCAGGGGTGCGGGTCTCGCCGATTGCGTGGTGCCTTTCGGGTTGTGCTTCGTCTGGGGTCGGTTGCGGCCTGCGAACGAGCTCAAGACATTCCTGTCGCCGCGAGCGGCCAAGCCTGCAGCCGCGGATTTCCATTGGCTCGACAATCTCAACGGCGCTCACCTTGAGGAAGCGCGGAAGCGGGGTGCTGGATTGATCGAATTCTGCGAGCGCTTCGAGACGGTCGAACTATGGGCTGATCCCGAGCCGAATGCGCAACTACAGTTGGTCTGGCTGCTCGACCAACTTCGGCTGCATGCGGATGTCGCTTCCAAAACTGTTTTGGTCCGGACGGATACGAGGATCGGCGATCATCCGCCAACGGATTGGGTCGAGCAGCGGTTCACCGCTGTTCCGGTCCGCAACGATCATCTCGAAGCCGCCTGTGCGGCCTGGTCGTCCTGGCGCGCGCCGACGCCGGTCGCGTGGTTCGGTCTGTTGGCGCGGAATTTGACTGCGCTTCCACAACTACGAAACACTGTCATCGCACTGCTCGAAGAGCTTCCGGCGCGCGCCACCGGGCTCGGCACGACGGAAATGCGGATGCTGGAGCTGTTGGCCGCAGGCCACGTGCATCCGTACGACCTGTTTCCCGGGCACCAAAGGCCTAATGATCGCCGAACCTTCGGCTTTTGGGAGGTGGGCGAGTTGCTGGATGGAATGGCCCATTGCCCCGCGCCCGCCATCGCGGGCCTCGACGAAGGCCCCTTCGATGAAGAGTTGCGCGACGCGAGGGAGCGTCACGATCGGTACAGGAACAGCACGCTTTCATTGACCGGTCTGGGAAAGGCGATCCTTGCGCAGACCGACGATTTCAGCCGACACAATCCTGTGCATCGCTGGTGGGGCGGCACCGAACTGAACAATGACAGCCTGTGGCGCTGGGACCCGCGGCAACGAGTTTTAGTCGCTCCCTGACCTCACTCCGCCGCCTGCGCATAGTCCTCGATCGGCGGGCACGAGCAGACCAGGTTGCGGTCGCCATAGACGTTGTCGACGCGTCCGACCGGGCTCCAGTATTTGTCCGAGCGCGAGGTGCCCGCCGGGAAGCAGCCCTCGACGCGAGAATAAGCCCGGGCCCAGGAGTCATCGGCGATGTCATGCACCGTGTGCGGCGCGTAGCGCAGCGGCGAGGCCTCGATCTTCCAGCGTCCGGTTTCGATCTCTGATATCTCCTGCCGGATCGCGATCATGGCGTCGCAGAAGCGGTCGAGCTCCGCCTTCGATTCGGATTCGGTCGGCTCGATCATCAGCGTGCCCGGCACCGGAAAACTCATGGTCGGCGCATGAAAGCCGTAATCAATCAGCCGTTTGGCGATGTCGTCGACGGTGACGCCGCTGGTTTGCTTCAGCGCGCGGGGATCGATGATGCATTCATGCGCGACGCGGCCCTTGGCGTTGCGATACAGCACCGGGAAATGCGGATCGAGTTTTGTCGCGATGTAGTTGGCGTTGAGGATCGCGATTTCGGTCGCGCGCGCAAGACCTTCGCCGCCCATCATCAGAATGTAGATGTAAGAGATGGTCAGGATCGACGCCGAGCCGAACGGCGCCGCCGACACGGGTCCGACCGCCGATGGCTTGGCACCATCGGTCGCGGGATGGCCGGGCAAATACGGCGCCAGATGCACCTTGACGCCGATCGGCCCCATGCCCGGGCCGCCGCCGCCATGGGGAATGCAGAAGGTCTTGTGCAAATTGAGGTGGCTGACGTCGGCGCCGTAGTCACCGGGCCGCGACAGCCCGACCTGCGCGTTCATGTTGGCGCCGTCGAGATAGACCTGCCCGCCATGGCCGTGAACGATGTCGCAGATCTCGCGGATATGTTCCTCGAACACGCCGTGGGTGGAGGGATAGGTGATCATCACGGCGGCGAGGTTTTTCGAATGTTTTTCGGCCCTGGCGCGGAGATCGCCGACATCGACGTCGCCGTTGATATCGCAGGCCACCACCACCACCTCCATCCCGGCCATATGGGCGGAGGCCGGATTGGTGCCATGCGCCGAGGAGGGGATCAGGCACACCTTTCGATGGGGCTCGCCGCGAGCCGCGTGATAGGCGCGGATCGCAAGCAGGCCGGCATATTCGCCCTGCGCGCCCGAATTCGGCTGCAGCGAGATCGCGTCATAGCCCGTGATGTCGCACAGCCATTTTTCCAGCCGGGCGAACAGCGCGTGATAGCCTGCCGCCTGCTCGCGCGGCGCGAATGGATGAAGCGAACCGAATTCGGGCCAGGTCAGCGGGATCATCTCGCTCGTCGCGTTGAGCTTCATGGTGCAGGAGCCCAGCGGAATCATCGCGCGGTCGAGCGCGAGGTCGCGATCGCTGAGCTTGCGCATGTAGCGCAGCAATTCCGTCTCAGAGCGATGAGCATGAAACACCGGATGGGTGAGGAACGCTGCTGTTCGCTTCAACTCGGCCGGCAGCGCTTCCCGTGCGCCGGCCTCGATATCAGCATAGTTGAGCGCGCCGCCGAACGCCCGCCATACCGCCTCGACCACGGCAGGCGTCGTGGTCTCGTCCAGCGCGATGCCGAGCGCGCGTTCGCCGATCCGCAGGTTGATCCGTTCAGCGAGTGCCCGGTCGACGATCTCGCCTTGCTTGGCGCCGACGTTCACGGTCACGGTGTCGAAAAATGCTTCCGATCGCAGGACAAAACCAAGCTTGCGCAATCCGGCCGCCAGCACGGCCGTGCGGCGATGCACCGCGCGCGCGATCTCCGTCAGCCCCTCCGGCCCGTGATAGACCGCATACATCGAGGCGATCACGGCGAGCAGCACCTGTGCGGTGCAGATATTGGAGGTCGCCTTTTCGCGGCGGATATGCTGTTCGCGGGTCTGCAGCGCCAGCCGGTAGGCGGGCTGTCCCCGCGAGTCGATCGACAGGCCGACAATACGCCCGGGCAGCGAACGTTTCAGTTCATCGCGCACCGCCATGTAAGCCGCGTGTGGGCCGCCAAAACCCATCGGCACGCCAAAGCGCTGCGCCGATCCGATCGCGATATCGGCGCCGAGATCGCCCGGCGAGGCCAATAGCGTCAGCGCCAGCAAATCGGCTGACACGACCGCCAGCGCGCCCCTGGCGTGCAGCGCTGCGATCGCCGCGCGAGGATCGCGCACCGCGCCTGACGTATCCGGATATTGCAGCAGGGCGCCGAACACGTCTGATTTGTCGAGATCGGCTAGGGGATCGCCGACGATCAGATTCCAGCCCAGCGGCTCGGCGCGGGTGCGCAGCACCGCCAGCGTCTGCGGATGCACCCCGGCATCGACGAAGAACGATTTTGGCTTTGAAGGCGCGGCGCGTTCGGCGAGCGCCATGGCCTCGGCGGCCGCCGTCGCCTCATCGAGCAACGAGGCATTGGCGACGTCGAGCCCGGTGAGATCGCAGATCATGGTCTGGAAATTGAACAAGGCTTCCAGCCGGCCCTGGCTGATCTCCGGCTGATATGGCGTATAGGCCGTGTACCAGGCGGGGTTTTCCAGGATGTTGCGCTGGATCACCGCCGGCAGGACCGTGCCGGAATAGCCTTGGCCGATCAGCGAGGTGAAAACCTGGTTCTGCGCGGCCAGTTCGCGCATGTGAGCCAGCGCCTCGGTTTCGCTCAAGGCGCCGCCGAGGTCGAGCGGCGCGTGCTGGCGGATCGACGACGGCAGCGTCTGCGCCATCAGCGCCTCGAGGCTTGTTGCGCCGACGGTCTCCAGCATGCCGGCGACGTCGCGCGGCGAGGGGCCGATGTGGCGGCGGACGAAGCTGGTGGCGGGCTCGACGAAGGCTTTGCGGTGCGCGGTCATCTCATACCTCAGGCGGTGTGCTTGGCGTAGGCGGCCTCGTCCATCAGGCCGTCGAGTTCACTTTTGTCAGCGATCCTCATCTTGAAGAACCAGGCCTTGCCGGCCGCATCCGAATTGATCAGCGCGGGTTCGCCGACGACCGCCTCGTTGACCTCGAGGACTTCACCGGAAATCGGTGCGTAGACGTCGGAGGCGGCCTTGACCGACTCGACCACGGCGGCGGCTTCTCCCTTCTTCAGGCTGCGGCCCGTCTTCGGCAGTTCGACGAACACGACGTCGCCGAGCTGCGACTGCGCGTAGTCGGTGACGCCGATGGTGGCTGTGTCACCCTCGATGCGGAGCCATTCGTGGTCTGGCGTGAAAAGCGTGGTCATGACAATTCCTTCGGCATTTTTCGGGTTCAGCGTTTGTAGGTGTTGGCGACGAACGGCATCGTCGCTGTCCGCAGCGGCAGACGCTGCCCGCGCAGTTCGGCAAACACGGTGGTGCCGATTGTGGCCTGCGCCGACGGCAGATAGCCCATGGCCACCGGCGCATTCAGGCTCGGGCCGAAACCGCCCGAGGTGACCGCGCCGATCGGTTCGGTTGAAGCCGCATCGGCAAATAGCCGCGCGCCTTCGCGCACCGGAGCGCGCCCCTCCGGCCGCAAGCCGACGCGGCGGCGAGGAGCGCCGGTTTGAAGCCGCGCCAGAACGATATCCGAACCGGGAAACCCGCCGGCGCGTGCGCCGCCAGCGCGGCGGCTCTTTTGAATGGACCATTCCAGCGCGCCCTCGACCGGCGTGGTCGTGGTGTCGATGTCGTGACCGTAGAGGCAAAGGCCAGCCTCGAGCCGCAGGCTGTCGCGGGCGCCGAGCCCGACCGGCAACACGTCGCCATCGGCCAGCAGCGCCTTGGCAAGCTGCTCGGCCTGTGCGGCGGGAACCGAAATCTCAAAGCCGTCCTCGCCGGTGTAGCCGGAGCGCGAGACGAAACAGTCGACGCCGTCGACGCGGCGGGGACCTGCATCCATGAACCGCATGGCCCGCGCATCCGGGCAATATTTCGCCAGCACCGCTTCAGCCTTCGGCCCCTGTAGCGCGATCAGCGCGCGGTCGGAGAGCGGCTCGACCTCGCAAACATCCGACAAATGCGCGCGCAGATGCGCCTCGTCGTCGGCCTTGCAGGCGGCATTGACCACCAGGAACAGGTGGCTGCCGAAATTGGCCACCATCAGGTCGTCGAGGATGCCTCCCGCATCGTTGGTGAACTGCGCGTAGCGCTGCCGCCCCGGCGCCACGCCAACAATGTCCTGCGGCACCAGCCGCTCCAGCGCCAGCGCCGCATCTTCGAGCTTGCCGGATTTCGGACGCAGCTCGATCTGACCCATATGCGAGACGTCGAACAGGCCGGCGCGCTCACGGGTATGCAGGTGTTCCCGCAGCACGCCCGTGGCGTATTGCACCGGCATGTCATAGCCGGCGAACGGCACCATCTTGCCGCCGCTGGCCACATGCAGCGCGTGCAGGGGGGTATGTTTCAACCTGGATTGGTCTTCGCGCGCAAGCATCATGAGGCCCTCGCGGTTCCCGAGGACAATCCCTCGAAAACCTGTCGAAGCCCCATCTGTCGCTGTGCCTGAGAGTATTATCCCGTCGGCGGACGCTTTGGGCGGCAAGGCCCTTGGCGCCTCTTTCCAGATGCTAGCAAGTCACGCGGTCCGTTTGCCTGAGAGTTTCCGGGGCGGTTGCTCCTTCGGCGCCGGCACGTAGCCGATCTCTCCCGACGTGACTATCTACAGATAGGAAGAGAACACGGCTCAACCAAGCCTGTCAACGCGGCTGCCAGCGGTATCAACGGCTGTTGTGCTGCTGCGGCAAGCCGCTGATCCCGTGCACACTTTCTGGACACCACGGTCCCCCTTGTCTAAAAGCGTGCGGGGACAAATGACCTGTTTTCAGGCGAATCCCCGGTGATTTTGCGATTGGACCGATATGAGCGGCGTTAACGAGATCAGGTCGGCTTTCCTGAACTTCTTCAAGGCGAACGGCCACGAGATCGTGCCGTCGTCTCCGCTCGTGCCGCGCAACGACCCGACCCTGATGTTCACCAATGCCGGCATGGTGCAGTTCAAGAATGTCTTCACCGGTGTCGAGAAGCGGCCCTATCTGCGCGCCACCACCTCGCAGAAATGCGTGCGGGCGGGGGGCAAGCACAACGACCTCGACAATGTCGGCTACACCGCGCGGCATCTCACCTTCTTCGAGATGCTCGGCAATTTCTCGTTCGGCGACTACTTCAAGGAGCGCGCGATCGAGCTCGCCTGGAACCTGATCACCAGGGAATTCGGTCTGAAAAAGGACAAGCTGCTCGTCACCATCTATTACGATGACGACGAGGCGGCGGGTCACTGGAAGAAAATCGCTGGTCTGCCGGATGACCGCATCATCCGCATTTCGACCTCGGACAATTTCTGGGCGATGGGAGACACGGGGCCGTGCGGTCCGTGCTCCGAGATCTTCATCGATCGCGGCGAACGCATCTGGGGCGGACCTCCGGGCAGCCCGGAGGAGGACGGCGATCGCTTCCTCGAATTCTGGAACCTTGTATTCATGCAGTACGAGCAAGTGACGAAGGAGGAGCGCCTGCCGCTGCCGCGTCCCTCGATCGACACCGGCATGGGACTGGAACGCATGGCCTGCATTCTGCAGAGCGTCGACAGCGTCTTCGAGACCGACCTTTTCCGTCATTTGATCGATGCGACCGCGTCTGCCCTCGGGACCGGCCCGCAGGAGCAGACCGTCGGCTCGTTCCGGGTCATCGCCGACCATTTGCGCTCATCGGCCTTCCTTATCGCCGACGGCGTATTGCCGTCGAACGAAGGCCGCGGCTATGTTTTACGCCGGATCATGCGCCGCGCGATGCGCCATGCGCAGCTGCTCGGTGCGCAAGAGCCGCTGATGCATCGGCTGGTGTGGGCACTGGTGCGCGAGATGGGCCAGGCTTTTCCGGAGCTGGTGCGCGCAGAGAAACTGATCGAGGAAACGCTGAATCTGGAAGAAGCCCGCTTCCGCAAGACGCTGGAACGGGGACTGTCGATCCTCGACGAGAAGAGCGCGGGCCTGAAGAAGGGCGACATGTTCGACGGTGATACGGCGTTTACGCTGTACGACACCTATGGCTTTCCGCTCGACCTCACGCAGGATGCGCTGAAATCGCGCGGCATCGGCGTCGATATCGCCTCCTTCACCGACGCCATGGACCGGCAGCGCGAAAAGGCGCGCGCGGCATGGGCGGGAAGCGGCGATACCGCCACCGAGAATATCTGGTTTCCGTTGCGCGAAAAACTCGGCGCCACCGAATTCCTGGGCTACGAGACCGAGACCGCCGAGGGCGTGGTCGGCGCGCTGGTAAAGGAAGGTCACGAGGTCGAAAGCCTCAAGCCCGGCGAGACCGGCGCGATCGTTATGAACCAGACACCGTTCTATGCAGAGTCGGGCGGCCAGGTCGGCGATTCCGGCGTGATGACCGGCGAGGGCGTCCGCTTCCGTGTCACCGAAACCCAGAAGAAAGCCGGCGACCTGTTCGTGCATCTCGGCACGCTGGAGCAGGGCATCTTGAAGCCGGGCGCGGCGCTGCTGCTCGAAGTCGACCATGCGCGCCGTTCTTCGATCCGCCGCAATCATTCGGCGACGCATCTGCTGCACGAGGCGCTGCGGCAGGTGCTCGGCGATCACATCGCCCAGCGTGGCTCGCTGGTGGCGCCGGACCGCCTGCGCTTCGACTTCGTTCATCCCAAGCCGATCACGGCGGAGGAACTGAGCCGGATCGAGGATATCGCCAACGACGTGGTGCTGGAGAATGACGAGGTCACCACGCGCCTGATGGCGGTGGATGACGCCCGCGAGGCGGGGGCACGCGCGCTGTTCGGGGAAAAATACGGCGACGAGGTGCGCGTGGTTTCAATGGGCAAGACGGCGCGCGAGCACGGGGCCAATGCGCTCGGCTGGTCGGTGGAATTGTGCGGCGGCACCCATGTGCGGCGGACGGGCGACATCGGCCTGATTTCGGTGACCGGTGAAAGTGCGGTCGCCTCCGGCGTACGCCGGATCGAGGCGCTGACCGGACGCCATGCGCGCAAGCACGCCAACGAGACCATGGCGCTGGCGAAAACCGCCGCCGCGGAATTGCGCACCACGGTAGAGGAGGTGCCGGCGCGGATCACGGCGCTGATGGAGGAGCGCAAGCGACAGGAGCGCGACCTGTCGGATGCGCGCAAGAGGCTTGCGATGGGCGGCGGCGCGCAAGGCGCGAACGGATCGGCGGTGGGCACAGCCGGCGTGCGCGAAGTCGGCGACGTCAAGCTGATGGCGCGCGCGGTCGAAGGCATCGAGATGAAGGATCTCAAGAGCCTCGCCGATGACGGCAAGAAGCAGCTCGGCTCCGGCGTGGTCGCCATCGTCGGCGTCACCGCGGACGGCAAGGCTGGCGTCGTGGTCGGCGTCACCGCCGATCTCACCTCGCGCTATAACGCCGTCCACCTGGCGCGGGTTGCTTCCGTCGTGCTCGGCGGCAAGGGCGGCGGTGGACGTCCCGACATGGCGCAGGCCGGCGGGCCCGACGGCGCCAAGGCGGATGCGGCGCTTTCCGCCATCGAAAAGGCGATGGCCGGCGCCTGACGATTACCTCAACGCGCGCCCTTCAGCGTGCAGGAGGTCGAGCAGGTCGCCCGGGTTCCATGGTCGCATTTGATGCAGGCGCCCATGCATTGATCCATGACTTTGGGATTGAAGGAGGGATAAAGCTCGGCCGCGCATTTGCTCGAGACCGAGCCCGTCACCTCGTCGTCGCCGGAGCAGGACATCATCAACAAGGCCGCGGCGATCAAAACAGCGAAGCGTTTCACGAACCCCTCCTGTCAATGTTCGATATCTCTGCGCCACGGCGCATCCCGGCGACGCCTGTTCACCGCCATCTTGCCGGACGAGATTGCACCGGCGCGGTGATTCCCGCCAGCCGGCACCGCAAAAGATGGTTGCCGAATCGGAAAAGCTATTTCGGTTCCAGGAACGGGGCGACCACTTCCCGGGTCTCCTTGCTCGGGACCACCGGCACGATCTCGAAGCTCATGCCAAAACCCCGGCAGTTCAGGACCCATTCCTGCAGCTTACGCGCGTCGTCGCATTCCATCAGCTGGAAGCAGCGGTCGAAATTGGGCTCGATCCAGCTGCCGAGATATGTCAGCCCCTCAGGAAATTCGATCCCCTCGTCGCGCACGCGCCGGTAGACCGGGATCGGGTCGCGGTCTTTAAAGCGCTCGATGACCATGAACAGCATGGGCGGCCTCACCCCTTGCGCAGGAACACATAGTCCGTGGAGTAGGGCGCGCTGCGGAAGGCGCCGGCGGTGTCGCACCCGCCCTTCAGGTTGCCGCCCTCGGTATGGATCCGCTGCACGGTCGTGACGCCGCTGAGGATGCCGCTGCCACGATGCGAAGCCACATCGAGCCTGAGCCAGGGAATATCGGCCGGTGTCGCGCCCGGAACGCTGGCTGCGACCTTGCCGACCACGGCGCTGCCGTCGCTGTCCTCCCAGCTCGGGCCGGCATAGTGGCGGCCGACAGTCTTGCCGTCGGAAAGCAGTGTCGCGATGGGTTCGCGGAACGACCACGCCAGCTTGCCGTCAGTGCCGGCCTTGCATTCGTACACCTGCGCGCCCTCGGCGTGCACGCTGAGCAAGACGGTTTCTCCCGGCGCCGTGATGGCGTCGGGCAGGGTCTCGGCGGCGCATGCGCCGAAGAGTGACCCCGCCAGCAGCAGGGCAAGCGCGCAACTCCGGAACGGTGACACGGCGGCGCCTTTCGGCTTCGTCGCGAGATCGAGCGCTGCGGCGTCAGACATTTTCCGGCGCCATCGCTTTGGTGAGGTTTTCCGCGACCTTGTCGAGGAAGCCGGTGGTAGAGAGCCAGCGCTGGTCGGCGCCGACCAGGAGCGCAAGATCCTTGGTCATGTAGCCGGCCTCGACGGTCTCGACACAGACCTTTTCCAGCGTAGCCGCAAATTTGGCCAGCGCCGCGTTGTTGTCGAGCTTGGCGCGATGCGCTAGGCCGCGGGTCCAGGCGAAGATCGAGGCGACCGAATTGGTCGAGGTCTCCTTGCCCTTCTGATGCTCGCGGTAATGCCGCGTCACGGTGCCGTGGGCGGCCTCGGCTTCCACCGTCTTGCCGTCCGGCGTCATCAGCACCGAAGTCATCAGGCCGAGCGAGCCGTAGCCTTGCGCAACCGTATCCGACTGCACGTCGCCGTCATAATTCTTGCAGGCCCAGACGTAGCCGCCCGACCATTTCATGGCGGCGGCGACCATGTCGTCGATCAGGCGATGTTCGTAGGTGATCTTCTTGGCGTCGAACTGGGCCTTGAATTCCTTGTCGAAAATGTCCTGGAAGATGTCCTTGAAGCGCCCGTCATAGACCTTGAGGATGGTGTTCTTGGTCGACAGATAGACCGAATAGCCTTTCGAGAGGCCCATGTTGAGCGAGGCGCGCGCGAAATCGGCGATCGAATCGTCGAGATTGTACATCCCCATCGCAATCCCGGCGCTCGGGGACTTGTAGACCTCCCGCTCGATCACCTGGCCGTCCTCGCCGACGAATTTCATCGTTAGCGTACCCTTGCCCGGGAATTTGAAGTCGGTGGCGCGGTACTGGTCGCCGAAGGCGTGGCGGCCGATGATGATCGGCTTGGTCCAGCCCGGCACCAGCCGCGGCACGTTGCGGCAGATGATCGGCTCGCGGAACACCACGCCGCCGAGGATGTTGCGGATGGTGCCGTTCGGCGATTTCCACATCTCCTTCAGGCCGAATTCCTTCACCCGGCCCTCGTCGGGGGTGATGGTGGCGCATTTGACGCCGACGCCGACCTTCTTGATGGCGTTGGCGGCATCCACCGTGACCTGGTCGTTGGTCTTGTCTCGGTTTTCCATCCCGAGGTCGAAATACATCAGGTTGATGTCGAGAAACGGGGTGATCAGCTTGTCCTTGATGTATTGCCAGATGATCCGGGTCATCTCGTCGCCATCGAGTTCGACGACGGGGTTGGTCACCTTGATTTTTGCCATGGGGAGGAGGGCCTTTTTGGGAATAGCGCGTTGGGACGGAGGGTGCTGCCCGCGCTATAGCACTGCCGAAGCTGCGGCGAAAGCCGAGCCGTTATGCACTTTCAGCCCATCTTTTAGCTCAGAGCCTCGGTTCTGATGGAGCAGAACCGAGGCTCTATCTCTTTAATTTTTGACGCGTTTTCTTCACGCGAACCGGTGCCCACTTCGCTCGAAAACGCTTTAGAACGCCGCCTGGGTGGCGGTGCCCGCCACCACATACCAGGTGACGAACAGGCCGCAGATCAGCGCGCCCGGCAGGCTGGAGCCGGTGCGCCGCCAGGTGAAGGTCGCGATCACGGCGCAGATCGCGAGCAGCGGTAAGAACTGGATCGCCACGATGGTGGAAAGCGGCACGAAGCCGGGATCGGGCAGCGGGTTGAACAGCTTTCCGGATAGAAACAGCGTGCCGTATTGCAGGACCAATAGCGCGATGAAGCCCAGGGTCAGCGCCAGGACGTTGGTCAGATAGAGCGTGGCGCGGCCCGCGCCCAAGGTCGAGAAATTCCGGTGCAGCACATGCAGGGCGATCGCGAAAAACGCCGTGAACGGCAGGAGATAGATCAGGAAGATCAGGAACTGGTTTGCGTTCATCAGCTTGAGTGCGACGATCCAGAACCGGAAATCGATCTTGAAGGCGAGATCGGCCAGCCACAACGCGGCATAGCCGACGATGATGGTTGCGATCGCGATCAGGATCGATGGCACGACAATGCCGCCCCGGCTGGCGCGCTTGGGCGCGAACGGCATCAGGGCCAATGTGATCAGCCCGTTGATGATCGCCCAGATCATGATCTGGTTGGTGATGCCCTGGGGCAGGTAGGCGGACGGCTTTACGAATGTGCCGGCCAGCGCGAAGGCAGGATAATAGGTTAGCGCGGGAATTGCGGCCGTCAGCAGGAATGCCGCGGTCCAGTGTCCGCCGGACGCGGCCGGCGGCGCCGGCACGGAGCCATCGGCGATCTCGGGCAATCTCAGATGCGAAAACAAGGGCGCCTCGAGCAGCCCGTCGAATACCCCGAGCAGCAGCACGACAAAGCCGATCAGCGCGATCAGCGTGCCGATTTCCTTTCGGTACCAGATCTGGTCGTCGGATGGTTTCGGGGTGCCGCCCTGCAAGGTCCTGGCGAACCAGTCGAGGCTGTAGCCGATCGCCTTCGGCGAAATGTGCTCGGCCGGATGCGTCATCGCGGGCGTGTAGAGCACCCGTGCGGTGCCTTGCGCGATGTCGCCATAGACCTTGCCGGGTACGACCGGCCCTTGGGTGCCGAACAGCGCCCAGAGCTTTGGACTTTGGGTGACGTCGCGGGCCCGCTCCACGCCCCACATCAGGTTGGAAAATTCCTCGTATTGCGCGAACACGAGCGCGACATTTTTCGGCCAGCTGGCGGTGCCCTCGGCGGCGAACGGCTTGCCGGTGGACGAGCCCTCCAGCACCATCGATTTGTAGTCATTGGGCATGGCCGTCGCGGCCGCCAGGATGGTCCAGCCGCCCATCGAGTGGCCCTCCATCCCGATATTGTTCTTGTCGACGAAATCGAGGCTGCGCAGATGCGCCAATCCGTCGGGCCCGCCAAAGCCATTGGCGAAGGCGGGCGGGTCGCTGTAGCCGTGGCCGGTCTGGTCGATCGCGAGCACCACATAGCCGCGGCGGGCGAATTCGATGGCAAAGCCGTCCTGGGTTTCGCGTGAATTGATGTAGCCGTGGACCGCGAGGATACCGGGGGCCGGGGTCTGGGCGGTCGCATTCGGCGGAATGTAGAGCAGGGCGCTCATGGTGTTGCCCTTGGCGCCCTTGAAGCGAATATCCTCGATCCGGATGCCGCCCGCTGTCTGCGTCAGGTAGGCCAGCACGCCGCCGGCCAGAACCAGGATCACGCCGGCAATCGCCAACGACCATCTTCGGCGCATGGTGGCCTCCCTGTCCCCGAGCCTTGATCCGGCCCGTGGGTTCGTTTTGCAGCTTTGTTTTGTTTGTGATTGATACCGTAACCGAACGACGAATGCCCGCAAGCAGGCCTGCGGCAGGCGGCGCAGTTGAGGTTTTGAGTGAAAATCAGAAAGTCCGCCTAAGCTGATAATATAGCTTGAGAAAAGCTGGCGGACCGGCGATCGGATGGCGGCCGCGCTCATGGTGCGAAATCGGCTTCCTCGGAGCTCGATTCAAACCTGGAGATCGAACCAGAAAGTGAAGTGAGATGTCCGGCTCGGGCACCGACAAGACCAAATCAGGCCTCGCATTGGCCGGCCCCGTTGTGATCCTGGTTGAGCCGCAGCTCGGCGAGAACATCGGCATGGCCGCGCGCGCGATGGGCAATTTCGCGCTGACGCGGCTGCGCATCGTCAACCCGCGCGATGGCTGGCCCAACCTCAGCGCGCAGCGGGCGGCTGCCGGCGCCGACCATATCCTGGATTGGGCGGAGCTGTTCGACACCGTCGGGCAGGCGGTCGCCGATTGCACGCTGCTGTTCGCCACTACCGCCCGCGCCCACGACCAGGCCAAGCCGGTGGTGTCGCCCGAGGTGGCGGCCCGCGAGATGGCCGGCCGGATCGAGGCGGGCGGGGTGGTCGGCATCCTGTTCGGCCGCGAGCGCTATGGCTTGCAGAACGAGGAGGTGGCGCTCGCCAACCGCATCATCACCTTTCCGGTCAATCCGGGTTTTGCCTCGCTCAACCTGGCGCAGGCGGTGCTGTTGATCGGCTATGAATGGTTCAAGCTGCAGACTAAGGGCGCGCTGCCGTTTGCGATGCCCGAGCGTTCCGAGCCCGCCTCGCAGCACCAGATGCAGGCCTTCTTCGACAATCTGGTGCGCGAACTCGACCGGGTCGAATTCCTGCGCCCGGCCGAGAAGCGCGAGACCATGCTGGTGAACTTGCGCAACATCTTTATCCGCATGGACCCGACCAAGCAGGACATGCACACCCTGCACGGCGTGGTGATGGCGATCGCGGAGGGACGCAAAGGTCCGGCCAAGGGCGGCGTGCTCGATGGCGAACAGGCGACGCGCCTGCGCGCGCTGCTCGCCGAGCACGGGCAGGGCGCCGCACCCTCGGAAAGCGGCACGGTGCGCGGGCTGGCGCGGCTGTTGCGCCGAAATCCGACCGATGCGGAACGCATCCTGTGGCAGGCGCTGCGGAGCGATCGGCGCTTCGCCGGAAAGTTCAAGCGCCAGACGCCCGTCGGCCGGCACATTCCGGATTTTGTCTCGTTCGTTCACCGGATCGCGATCGAACTGATCAATCCGGACGAGACTGACGGCATCGCGGGCGACCGCGCGGCGCGGCGGGCGTGGCTGGAGGCGCGCGACTACCGGGTGATCGACATGAAGGTCGCCGATGTCGAGGGTGATCTCGCCGGGCAGCTCGACCGGCTGGAGGCGGGTCTTCTGGAAGCCCGCTAGGGAAGCACCAGCGATCTGGCGCTCCGGGTGCGGCGCGGCGGGTGCCGCAGGGCCTTACCAAAAAATCGCAAAACAACCCCATGCAAAGTAGAAGCCTCGACTCAAAATCGAGCTCCGAAAGGAGTGCTGGTTCGATTCCGGCCAGGGCACCAGATAAGAAGAAGTGGGGTGGGTAGAGGCGCCCTGCGCCGTGCCCACCATCTTTTTCGATCGTTGCATTGAATGGTGGGCACGCTTCGCTTTGCCCACCCTACTGTCTAGTCAGTTCACCGTCATTGCGAGGAGCGAAGCGACGAAGCAATCCACTGTCGCGTGACCCAACATGGATTGCTTCGCTTCGCTCGCAATGACGGTCTTGTCGGTCAGCCTCACACCGCCATCAGCTGCGCGGATGCGGCGGCCGCACGTTTCGGTTTCCTGGTCTTGGCCGGCGGCAGCAGCGAGCACGCGGCAAGTCCCGCGGTATCCGCGACGCCGGGATCGCCCGACACCATCGCCGCGACGATGGCGCCGTCGATCAATAGCGCGAGCTGATGCGCCAGCACTTCCGGCTCCGCCGCGCCCATCTCGCCGGCGAGTTTTTCGATGTGGGCGAGAACCACCTTCTTGTGGCGCAGCGCGATGTTGCGAAACTGCTTCTGGTCCTTGTCGTGTTCGGCCACTGCATTGATGAAGGGGCAGCCGTAAAAACGTTCCTCGCCGAACCAGATCTTCAGCGCCGGAAAGATCCGCGCAAGCTTGGTCTGCGGATCGCCGCCGCCGGCCTCGATCGCGCCGATGAACCATTCGCGCCACTGCTTGCCCTCGCTTTCGAGCACCGCGTGCACGAGATTGGTCTTCGAGCCGAACAGCTTGTAGAGCGTGGTCTTCGCGGTGCCGGCCTCGTCGATGATGGCGTCGATGCCGGTGGCATTGATGCCGTTCTTGCAGAACAGATGCGTCGCGGCGCTGAGCAAGCGCCCGCGCGCGGATTCTTCATCGCCTGCGGCGTGCGCCGCGGCCACCTTCTTCCTCGAAACTGATTTGCCCATGCGCTGCAGTTAATCGGACCGCGGCGGAATCATCAAGACGCATCTTGATCTGCCCAAAAAAAACGCGGCGAAGCGTCGATTGCATTGCGATTGAGCAAGCCCCCGCTGATCGATTCCTGGGCAGGGGACGCTAAGGGACTTCAACACTTCGCGTTTTCCCCCGCGCCTCATCTGGCACGCTTCATGCAGGAAACAGACCGTTCGGTATCCTACCCCCTAGGGAGAAAACAGATGACCGCGGTCGCTCAAAAAACGGTGCTTACAGGCTGCCTCGCCCCGATCGACAGACAGGGGCTGGAGCAGCTCATTGCGAACGGCAAGGCCAATCCGAAGGTCATCAAGACCTTGAAATGCAAGACGGTGGCCGAGGGCAAGTTCCGCCACGCCAACTACATCCGCAACCTGCCGCCCTACATCGTCGACGAGCCGCCGGGGCTGCTCGGCGACGACACCGCGCCGAATCCGTCGGAGGCCTCATTGGCCGCGCTCGGCTCCTGCCTCGCGGTCGGGTTGCACGCCAATGCCGTGCATCGCGGCTGGATCGTCAACAAGCTCGAACTGCAGCTCGAGGGCGACCTCAACATCACCGCGGTCTGGGGCACCGGCGACGTCAGCGAGAAGCCGGTCGGCTTCACCGACGTGCGGATCAAGGTCGACATGGAGTGCGAGGGCGTCCCGCACAGCGAGATCGACGCGCTGGTGGCCCATGTCAAGAAATGGTCGCCGGTCGCCAACACTTTTACCCGCCCGGTGAATCTCGAAGTCAGCGCTTAACCGTCCTTTTTCGAAACTGCTCGCTCGGAGCCAGTGATGAACAGAGTAGCCGCATCGCGATTATCGGTGGTGGAAGACAGCGATCTTCCGCCGGCATCGATCGCCGATGCGGTCGCTTCCATCGCGCGGAACGAGCTGGCGCCGCTTGCCGCCGACATCGACAGCGGCGCCCTCTATCCGGCGGATTTGCTGCGGCGTCTGGGCGGTGCCGGCGCCTGGGGCAGCCATCGTCCGGACAGCCGTGGCGCGGCCGATCTGCGTTGCGCCATTGCCTCGATCGCAGCCCTTGGCGAGGTCTGCGGCGCCACCGCCTTCATGGCGTGGTGCCAGAACACGCTCGCCTGGTATGCGATGAATTCGAGCAATCCGGCGCTTGCCGGATTTGCCGATGACGTTGCGAGCGGAAAGATCCTCGGCGGCACCGGGCTTTCCAATCCGATGAAGAGTTTTTTCGGCATCGAGAAACTCAAATTGAAGGGAGGCCGGACCGAAGGCGGTTATATCGTGCGCGGCGCGCTGCCCTGGGTCTCGAACCTCGGCCGCGATCATTTCTTCGGCACGATCTTCGAGGTCGAGGACCGGCCTGGCGAGATCGTGATGTTTCTCGCCGATTGTTCGGACCCTTCGATCACGCTGCAGCCGTGCAAGCCGTTCCTCGCGATGGACGGCACCGGCACCTATGGCGTGCAATTCCGTGACGCCTTCGTCCCCGACGGTTTGATCCTGGCGGAGGCGGCCGCCCCCTATGTGAAGAAAATCCGCGCCGGTTTCGTACTGCTGCAGGCCGGCATGGCGATCGGCCTGATCCGCGACTGCATCGCGATCATGAACGAGGTCGAGGGTTCGCTCGGTCACGTCAATCGCTATCTGCCGCAACAGCCGGCCGATTTTCAGGGCCTGCTGTCGGACCTTGAATCGCACACGATGACGCTGGCGCGCGATCCCTACAATGCCGACGACGGCTATTGGCGCGCGGTCGTCGACCTTCGCCTGCAGGCCGGCGATGCCGCCGTCGCCGCCGCGCATGCGGCGATGCTTCATTGCGGCGCGCGCGGTTACCTGAAGAGCCATCGCGCCCAGCGCCGGCTGCGCGAGGCCTATTTCGTCGCCATCGTCACTCCCGCCACCAAGCAGCTTCGCAAGATGCTGCACGACGTCTGAGTTTCGCACCAAAGGGATTTTCAGATCGACCCTAACCTTCAACCACAAAACAGGAGAGGCCTGCCATGACGGACGTTCTGATTACTGCCGGCGAACTCGCCGATCTCACCGCCAAGGAACCCTGCGTGATCATCGACACGCGAAATCCCAATGCCTATGGCGCCGGGCACATCCCGAACGCCGTGAACGTGCACGAAATCTTCACCTATCTGGCGACCTCGACGCCGGAGGGCATGACTGAGCTGAAGACGAAATTCGCCGATGCGTTCGGCAAGGCCGGGCTGTCGGGCAAGGAAACCGCTGTCATCTACGAGCAGTCGATGAACTCCGGCTTCGGCCAGTCCTGCCGCGGCTATTATCTCCTGGCCATGCTCGGCTATCCCAAGGTCAAGGTGCTGCACGGCGGATTCGACGCCTGGGCGGCCAAGGGCCTGCCGGTCACGACCGACCTGCCGAAGCCGGCAGCCGCGTCGTTCTCGATCGTGCCCGAGGCCGGCGACATCCTGATCGATGCGAAAACCATGCTGGCGGCGGTCGGCAAGCCCGGCATCGCGCTGCTCGACGTGCGCGATGTCGATGAATGGATCGGCGACAGCTCTTCGCCCTACGGCAAGGATTTCTGTCCGCGCAAGGGGCGCATCCCCGGCGCGGTCTGGCTCGAATGGTACCGCATGATGAAGCCGACCGCGGAAGGACCGCGCTTCAAGTCGAAAGACGAGATCCTGGCGGAGTGCGCGACCGTCGGCATTTCGCAGAACACGCCGGTCTATCTCTATTGCTTCAAGGGCGCGCGGGCGTCGAACACCTTCCTCGCGCTCAAGAATGCCGGGGTCAAGGACGTGCGGATGTACTTCGGCTCGTGGAACGAATGGTCGCGCGATCCCTCGCTGCCGATCGAGGAAGGCCTGCCGACGGACGTCAGGCTGACCGAAAAGGCGGCATAAAAACTGCATGCTTTTTCACCGTCTGGCCGCGTTGCCGCGGTCGGGCGGTGAATCCGCTGGAAGTGGCGGGTCTGCCCTTTGGTTTTTTCGGCACCACGCAAAGGAATGGGGCATGTCCACCTTCGACGATCCGTTTGACGCCGACCGCAAGCTGTCACGCGGCACCTGCGTGTGCGGCCGGCACGGCTCGCCGGCCGAGCACGATGCCGTGGCGCCGGCGTTGCGCTGCGAGCCGGCGCCGTCGGAGCAAAAGCGTTACGAGGGGGTGGTAGCCTCCGCCGTCATGCGCGCGGTGTTTCCGAAAGACGCGGCGCGCCGGGCGTTCCTCAAGTCGGTCGGCGCATCGACCGCGCTCGCCGCGGTCTCGCAATTCTTCCCGCTTCGGACCGCGACCGAGGCCTTTGCCGAGGGCGTACCGGAGAAGAAAGACCTCAAGGTCGGCTTCATTCCGATCACCTGCGCAACGCCGATCATCATGGCCGCCCCGCTCGGCTTCTATGCCAAACATGGTCTCAACGTCGAAGTGGTGAAGACCGCCGGCTGGGCCGTGATCCGCGACAAGACCCTGAACAAGGAATATGACGCCGCCCACATGCTGGCGCCGATGCCGATTGCGATCACGCTTGGCCTCGGCGCTACCGCCATCCCCTTCACGGTGCCGGCGATCGAGAACATCAACGGCCAGGGCATTACGCTCGCCATCAAGCACAAGGACAAGCGGAATCCTGCGGACTGGAAGGGCATGAAGTTCGCCATTCCGTTCGACTATTCGATGCACAATTACCTGCTGCGCTATTATCTCGCCGAGCACGGGCTCGATCCCGATACCGACGTGCAATTGCGCTCGGTGCCGCCGCCGGAAATGGTCGCCAATCTGCGAGCCGAGAACATCGACGGCTTCCTTGCGCCCGACAACATCTGCCAGCGCGCGATCTATGACGGGGCCGGCTTCATGCACATCCTGTCCAAGGAGATCTGGGACGGCCATCCCTGCTGCAGTTTCGCGGCCAGCCGGGAATTCATCACGACCTCGCCGAACAGTTTTGCCGCGCTGACGCGGGCGATCGTCGACGCCACCGCCTATGCTTCCAAAGCCGAGAACCGCAAGGAGATCGCGGAAGCCATCGCGCCGGCGAACTATATCAACGCTCCTGTCACGGTGCTGGAGCAGGTGTTGACGGGGACGTATGCGGACGGGCTCGGCGGTGTCAAGACCGACGCCAAGCGCGTCGATTTCGATCCGTTCCCCTGGCAATCCTTCGCGGTCTGGATGCTCACGCAAATGAAGCGCTGGGGCCAGATCAAGGGCGATGTCGATTACAAGCAGGTCGCCGAGCAGGTCTATCTCGCCACCGACACCGCCAAGCTGATGACCGAGATGGGGCTGAGCCCGCCTTCGACTTCGTACAAGTCGTTCGCGGTGATGGGCAAGACCTTCGATCCGCAAAAGCCCGACGATTATCTCGCAAGCTTCAAGATCAGGAAGGCGTCGTGAGTTTGCACCCGTCGTCCCGGCCTAGTGCGCAATTGCGCACGGGGGCCGGGACCCATAACCACAGGCGTGGCTTGATGCGGAAGGTGTCTGCGACCGTGCCAAACGAAAAGTCACGGCGTACCGGCCTTCGCCGGGACGACTCGGTGAGGGGTCGCGCGCTATGACCGCCTCCCTCCGTTTCCGCGCAGGCGTCGTCTCCGTCGCGCTTTTCCTGGCCTTCATCGGCGTCTGGCATATCGCCACCCGCGGCACCGGCGCGGTGGCGACGATGAGCCCGGAATACGCCAGGCTGATGGGCGCGACCGCGACGCAGGGCAAGTCGGTGATGCCGGGTCCGCTGGATGTCGGTGCGAAGCTGTGGCAGCACCTGAAGCGGCCGTTCTACGATAACGGGCCGAACGACAAGGGGCTGGGCATCCAGCTCGGTTATTCCATCGCGCGGGTGGGCCTCGGCTACCTTCTCGCCGTCATCGTCGCGATCCCGCTCGGCTTTTTGATCGGGATGTCGCCCCTGATCAACAAGGCGCTCGATCCCTTCATCCAGATTTTGAAACCGATCTCGCCGCTGGCCTGGATGCCGCTCGCGCTCTACACCATCAAGGATTCCGGACTGTCGGCGATCTTCGTCATTTTCATCTGCTCGGTATGGCCGATGCTGCTCAATACCGCGTTCGGCGTCGCCGCGGTGCGCAAGGAATGGATCAACGTGGCGCGGACGCTGGAGGTCGGCACCGTCAGGCGCGCCTTTACCGTGATCCTGCCGGCGGCTGCGCCGACGATTCTGACGGGTATGCGGATCTCGATCGGGATTGCCTGGCTCGTGATCGTCGCCGCCGAGATGCTGGTCGGCGGCACCGGCATCGGCTACTTCGTCTGGAACGAGTGGAACAACCTCTCGATCACCAATGTCATCATTGCGATTCTGCTGATCGGCGTGGTCGGCATGCTGCTCGACCAGATTCTCGCGCGCTGCACCGCCATGGTCACGTTTCCGGAGTGATCGAGATGGAGCATCCAGGCATCGGCGCTTCTTCACCTCGCCCCGCTTGCGGGGAGAGGTCGGATCATCGCGAAGCGATGATCCGGGTGAGGGGGACTCTCCGCGAACTGAGCTCGTTGAGGCAGCCCCTCACCCCAACCCTCTCCCCGCGAAGGGCGGGGCGAGGGAGCGCACTTCCCGCAGGGAAACGGCGCGCATGAACTCAAGCAAGTTCATCTCCATCGAGGGCATCGCCAAGCGCTATCCCGGCGCCGACGGTGGCGAGATCGCGGTGTTCGAGAATCTCTGGCTGTCGATGGCGCGCGGGGAATTCGGCTGCGTGATCGGCCATTCCGGCTGCGGCAAGACCACGGTGCTGAACATCCTCGCCGGCCTCGATGAGCCGAGCGAAGGCACCGTGATCGTCGATGGGCAGGCGATCGAGGGCACCAGCCTCGACCGCGCCGTGATCTTCCAGAGTCATGCGCTGTTGCCGTGGCGCACGGTGCTCGGCAACGTCGCCTATGCCGTGACCTCGAAATGGCGCAACTGGGACCGCGCCAGGGTCAAGGCGCATACGCAGAAGTTCATCGATCTCGTGGGCCTGACCGGCGCCGAGCACAAGCGGCCGTCGGAACTGTCCGGCGGCATGAAGCAGCGCGTCGGCATTGCGCGCGCGCTTTCGATCACGCCCAAGATCATGCTGATGGACGAGCCGTTCTCGGCGCTGGATGCGCTGACGCGCGGCACGCTGCAGGACGAGGTGCGCCGCATCTGCCTGGAAACCGGCCAGACCGCGTTCATGATCACCCACGACGTCGATGAGGCGATCTATCTCGCCGACAGGATTTTCCTGATGACCAACGGCCCCGGCGCGGTGCTGGCCGAGGTCGTGGAAAATCCGCTGCCGAAGGACCGCGGCCGCACCGATCTGCACCGGCATCCGCTCTACTATGCGGTGCGCAACCACATCGTTGATTTTCTGGTCAGCCGCAGCAAGACTTTTGCAGCCGATATGCCCGATCACGATCCGCGCCATGTGCCGTTGGTGCGGATCGGCAAGCCGGAATTGGTGATCGCGTCGGTGTCTAATGCACCGCATGAAGAATCAAAGCAGGCGTCATGGCCGGGCTTGTCCCGGCCATCCACGTCTTCGTAGGTTTCGGCAAGAAAGACGTGGATGCCCGCGACAAGCGCGGGCATGACGAGAAAGGGAGAGACCATGAAACGATCCGACCTCACCGAAAAGCTGCTCGACATCAAGCGCGAGAAGGGCTGGAGCTGGAAGCATATCTGCGAAAAGATCGGCGGCTATTCCGAAGTGCTGATCGTCGGCGCCATCCTCGGCCAGATGAAGCTGACGAAGCCGCAGGCCGCCAACGCCGGCGAATTGTTCGCCCTGTCCAAATCCGAGACCGCGATGCTCAACGAAGTGCCGATGCGTGGCGAGGGCACGCCTATGCCGCCGACCGATCCGCTGATCTATCGCTTCTACGAGCTGGTGATGGTCAACGGTCCGGCCTGGAAGGCGCTGATCGAGGAGGAATATGGCGACGGCATCATGTCGGCGATCGATTTCGACATGGTGATGGAACGGCTGCCCAATCCCAAGGGCGACCGCGTCAAGATCACGATGTCGGGAAAATTCCTGCCCTACAAATATTATGGCGCGACGGGGAATGTGCCGGAGTATGGGTTCAAGGAGGGGTGAGGCCGCTTCGCCGTCGTCCTTCGAGGCGCGCAAGAGCGCGCACCTCAGGATGACGGCTACGCTCTCTAAATCGTCATCCTGAGGTGCGAGCCTCTTCGGCGAGCCTCGAAGGATGGCGATCGGGCGAGACGCTTACGTCCCCGCGTTCACCTGCGCGATGGCCTGCGGCATCAATTCGTCCATCCTGACGCGGATCTGCGCTTCCGTGATGGCGACGTCCTTGGCGGCCAGATCGGCGATCACCTTGCGAATCACGCCGGCTTCGCCACCGTCAACGTCCGTGGCAACCACGGTTTTGGCGTAGTCGCTGGCGGCCTCGCCCGACGATCCCAGCTTTTCGGCAACCCACAGCCCGAGCAGCTTGTTACGGCGCGCTTCGGCCTTGAACTTCATTTCCTCGTCATGCGCGAACTTGTTCTCGAAACCTTCCTCGCGTCTGTCAAATGTGGTCATGATGAAAGGTTCCGATTCCGGGGGCGGAATGGCTCTATCTGCTTCATTGCAGCAGATCGCCTCGATGCTTAAATAGAGGGGCGAAATGGTTAAGACAACAGCCGGAAAGCCGCAGGCGGCACGGTAAAACTCAAGCCCCGGGGGACCGGATCGATTGTACTGGGTAGACCAATCAGATAGGTTGGATTCCAGGCCCGGTTCTCGTTCTGTTTCCCGTTCCTGGCCTTCACGGCAGCTCCGTCGTGGGTCGCAATCCCTAGGTCATCCGGAGCACACCAAATTCATGGATTTCAACAACACACGGTACATCCCAATGAGCCGTCGACGCCGCATTTATGAAGGCAAGGCCAAGGTGCTTTACGAAGGACCGGAGCCGGGCACCCTGATCCAGCACTTCAAGGACGATGCGACCGCGTTCAATGCCAAGAAACACCAGGTGATCGAGGGCAAGGGCGTCCTCAACAACCGGATTTCGGAGTACCTGTTTCAACACCTCAACGATATCGGGGTGCCGACCCATTTCATCCGCCGCCTCAACATGCGCGAGCAGCTGATTCGCGAGGTCGAGATCGTGCCGCTGGAGGTCGTGGTGCGGAATGTCGCGGCCGGATCGCTGTCGCAGCGGCTCGGCATCGAGGAAGGTACCCAGCTGCCGCGCTCGATCATCGAATTCTACTACAAGAACGACCAGCTCAACGACCCCATGGTGTCGGAAGAGCACATCACGGCGTTCGGCTGGGCGACCCCGCAGGAAATCGACGACATCATGGCGCTGGCGATTCGCGTCAACGACTTCCTCACCGGACTGTTTTTGGGCATCGGCATCCGTCTGGTCGATTTCAAGATGGAATGCGGCCGGCTGTTCGAAAACGAGATGATGCGAATCATCGTCGCCGACGAGATTTCCCCCGATTCGTGCCGGCTGTGGGACATCAAGTCGAACGAGAAGCTCGACAAGGACCGTTTCCGCCGGGATCTCGGCGGCCTGCTGGAGGCCTATACCGAAGTGGCAAGACGGCTGGGCATCCTGATGGAAAACGAGCGGCCCGCGGGCTCAGGGCCGGTACTGGTGAAGAGCTGAGGCCAACGTGAAAGCGCGCGTTACCGTTACGCTGAAATCCGGCATTCTCGATCCCCAGGGCAAGGCCATCGAGGGCGCCCTGAAATCGCTCGGCGTCGACGGCGTCGCCAGCGTGCGCCAGGGCAAGGTGTTCGATATCGAACTGTCCGGCTCCGACAGGGCCAAGGCCGAGGCGGCGCTGAAGGATGCCGCCGACAAATTATTGGCCAATACCGTGATCGAGAATTACCGGGTCGAGGTTCTTGGATGAGGCAAAGGACGATTTGGTTCGTCGCTTTGACGGCAATGCTGTTTGTCATTGGCGGCCAGTCCGTAGAAGCCCAAGCGCCCGGGACGACCCGCGTCACAATCCGAAATCCCGATCCTGCCAAATGGGCCGGGCAGACCAACCTCTTCGGCAATAGCACCGGCGAATTCGTCTGCCGTCCGCTGGCCTGCCCGGACGCAGCCAAGGTCACCGCGAGCATAAAGGCCAGTCCTACCCGCAGTCCCGATCCACAAGCGCTGGCAAAGCTGGCCAGCAAAATCCCCGAGTCGGTCGCGCAGGCCAACGCCAATGCTGCTGCCACAGGCAGAAAGCTTGAGCGGTTATCCAGCGGTGCGACGACACTACGCGGTTATCCGGCAATCGTGCAGGAGTTGCGAGTCGACGGTGAAAAGGGACCAGCCTATCTGAGCAAGGCGACCATGTTCGTCAAATCGGCGCTGGTCAGCATCACGTCATATTCGCCCTCGCTGGAACTTGCGCGGCGCAACCGGGAACTCTTCACCAAGGCGATGGAAGTGGAAGACACGCCAATCCCGCGCTAGCGGGACTGGCGGGAACTGCTCGCAAATTGTTGACGGAGAATTATAGGTTGAATATGCCCGGATCGGGCAAGTTTCGGGTGGGGGCTATGGGGACGGTTTCAGGTGTTCTTCGGTGCGCGGTTATGGCTGCCACCTTGTTGCTGACGGCTTGCGTCACGACGGCGGTTGGTCCGGAGCATCCCGGCACCAAGGTTACCTTCAAGTCGCCGGATCCCGAAAAATGGACCGGAACCCGGGTGTTCGGCGAAAAACGCTCGATTTTCCGTTGCAAGCCGCTGGCGTGTCCCGAGAATTCGATCGTCAGTATACGCACAGCTCCCAGCCCGACCCGCAGTCCCGACTCGGTCGCCTTGCAGAAATTTGCGCAGGAAGATGCTGAACGCCAGATGGCCCAGACCGAGCAGGCGTCGGCCGAAGCGGTCGGACGCCTGAGAGACCTGACGCTAGTTTCCTCGCGTGTGCTGAAGATGAAGGACTTTCCGACCGTCCACTGGGAGTATCGCGCGACCGGCACAAACGACAAGCCGATCTATATCGTTCGCGACATGGTGTTCGCAGGAAATACCTTGATCGACGTCATTTCGACCTCGCTCGGCGTTGAGGTCGCCCGCCGCAACAGCAGCGATTTTGTCGATGTCATGGAAATCGAGGATTTTGCGCCGCCGGCGGTGACAACAATTCGCCAATGAGTGCGACGTGCTCGCCGGACCGGTGTAACGGAAAAAGAGCGGGCCATGATTCCCGCTCATAAATCCGCGACGTGCCGGAAAATCGTCAGGACACTGGAAAAGCTGCAGTCAAACGGCTATGTCAGGCCTGCCGGTGAATAGCCGGCGAATCTCATTTCTTCAGCTGGGAACGCCATGAAATCCGCCGTCCTCGTCTTTCCCGGAATCAATCGCGAGCGCGACATGGCGCGGGCGCTCAAGCTCGCTTCGGGCCGCGAAGCCGCGATGGTCTGGCATGCCGAGGCCGCGCTGCCCAAAGGTACCGATCTCGTCGTGGTGCCCGGCGGGTTTTCCTATGGCGATTATCTGCGTTGCGGGGCGATCGCCGCGCGCGCGCCTGTCATGGACGCGGTGCGCGCGTTTGCGGCCCAAGGCGGTCTCGTGCTCGGCGTCTGCAACGGCTTTCAGATTCTTTGCGAAGCGGGACTATTGCCGGGCGTGCTCATGCGCAATGCGCGGCTGAAATTCATCTGCCACGACGTGCATCTGCGGGTCGAGCGCTCGGATACGCCGTTCACGCGCGGCTACAATGCCGGCCAGGTCATTCGCGTGCCGATCGCCCATGGCGAGGGCAATTACGAGGCGGATGAACAGACCTTGAAGCGGCTGGAAGGCGAGGGCCGGGTGCTCTACCGCTATTGCTCGCCCGAGGGCACGGTCGACCAGCCCTCCAACATCAACGGCGCCGCGCACTCGATTGCCGGTATCGTCAACGAGCGCGGCAATGTGCTCGGCATGATGCCGCACCCGGAAAACCACGTCGAGGATATCATGGGCTGCACCGACGGCAGAGGCCTGTTCGCAGGGCTTGTGGCGCATCTGGAACGCGCGGCTTGAACCGCATTCCGCGCGAATGCGACAAAGGGTGACGCGACACCCAGCAATGCCGCCCGCGAGCCCATTCGGCAACTGGGGATTGAGCGTTCGCGCGTGCCAAGCTATGAAGGCAACATTCGAGACCACTTGATAGTTTTGCCGGAAAATTCGCCGTGCCACTCGCATTAATCATCGTGTTGCTCGACGTCACGCTGGTTTACCACGCCGTCAAGACCGGTCGCGTTCAGCCCTGGGCCTTCATCATCCTGATGGTCCCCGGGGTCGGCGGGCTCGCTTACATACTGATCGAACTGCTGCCGGAATTCGTCGGCGGCCCGCAAGCCCGACAGGCCCGCCGCCGTGTCGCCAAACGGCTCGATCCGGAAAAGCAGTACCGCGAACTATCCGACCAGCTCGCCGTCAGCGACAGCATCGCCAACCGCGCGGCGCTTGCCGACGAGTGCATGGAGATCGGGCTGTTCGAGGAGGCCGAGCGTCACTACGATCACATCCTCAAGCTGCCGATGGGCGGCGAGCCGCTCTACGCATTGTCCAAGGCGAAAGCCCAATTTGCGCGCAACCAGCCGACTGATGCGATTGCGACGCTGGAGGATTTGCAGGCGCGCTGGCCCGGGTTTCAATCCGCCGAAGGCCATTTGCTCTACGCCCGGGCCCTGGCCGAGGCCGGCCGCACCGATGAAGCGCTCGAAGAATTCCATGCGGTCGTGGTCTACTTCCCGGGAGCCGAGGCGCGCGCGCGTTACGCGCTGCTGCTCAAATTGGTGGGACGCACCGCCGAGGCCAAGGTCGTGTTCGCCGAACTGCTGATTCAGATGAAGCGCGCGCCCAAATATCTGCGTCAAGCCCAGGCCGAATGGATCTCGATCGCCGAGAAACAATTGTCAGGCTGAGCTGGCTGCCGCCGTGCCCGCCGGCGTCTTCCGCTTCACCCGCTTGACGGTGCCGGAAAAAGAGAACAGTGGACGTGAGCCGGATTTCAACATTCCGCGCAAGAAGATCATCGAGCGCCCGGCGCGGGTGATTTCCACTAAACCTTCAATCAACTCGCCGTCGCGCGCGGCGTCGAGGAATTCGCAGGCAAAGGACACCGTCACGCCCGGTCCCTCCCACGGCAAACAGGCAATAATCGGCGAACGACATGAAGGCGCCGCCGTGGACATTGCCCGAGCCGTTGAGATGTTTCGTCGTGACCCGGAAGGCGCAGTGGATCTGCCCGTCGTCGTCCATGCGGTGGTAGAATGGCCCGTTATGGGTCTCGAAATTGTCCCGGCTCCAGGTTCGCCAGCCGGCGAATTCACCTGACGTTTCGACATCCAGATCGGGTCGGTTGAGGAATGCGGATTTGGCGAGGTCGTCCACGCGATTCAAGCCCTTCATTTCGGCGGTTCAGCCCTTAAATCCGATCCATCGGCGATGCGCAAACCCCGATGCCGGGTTCTGCGCCCGCAAAGCTATGGACAGGGCGAAATAGCGCCATAAAAGGCCTTTTCCGCAGCTTCCGATCTCCCTAATAAGGCCTCATGAACCAGCCGCAGATCACCCCTGAACTCGTTGCCAGCCATGGGCTGAAGCCCGACGAATATGAGCGCATCCTGAAACTCATCGGTCGGATCCCGACCTTCACCGAGCTCGGCATCTTCTCGGCGATGTGGAACGAGCACTGCTCGTACAAATCGTCGCGGCTGCACTTGAAGGGCCTGCCGACCAAGGCGCCCTGGGTGATCCAGGGGCCGGGCGAAAACGCAGGGGTCATCGACATCGGCGACGGCCAGGCGGTGGTGTTCAAGATGGAGAGCCATAACCACCCGAGCTATATCGAGCCCTATCAGGGCGCGACCACCGGCGTCGGCGGTATCCTGCGCGATGTCTTCACGATGGGTGCGCGCCCCATCGCCTGCCTCAATGCGCTCTCCTTCGGCGCGCCGGAGCATCCCAAGACGCGCCATCTCGTTTCCGGGGTGGTCGCCGGCGTCGGCGGCTACGGCAATTCCTTCGGGGTGCCGACGGTCGGCGGGCAGGTGCGCTTCCACACCCGCTATGACGGCAACATTCTCGTGAACGCGATGGCGGTTGGGCTGGCCGACACCGACAAGATCTTTTATGCGGCGGCCTCCGGCGTCAACATGCCGATCGTCTATCTCGGCTCCAAGACCGGGCGCGACGGCATTCACGGCGCCTCGATGGCGTCGGCCGAGTTCGACGACGATTCAGCCGAAAAACGTCCGACCGTGCAGGTCGGCGATCCCTTCGCCGAAAAACTGCTGCTGGAGGCCTGCCTCGAAATCATGGCCGCCGATTGCGTGATCGCGATCCAGGACATGGGCGCGGCGGGGCTGACCTGCTCGGCGGTCGAGATGGGCGCCAAGGGCGATCTCGGCGTCGATCTCGATCTCGATCGTGTGCCGACCCGCGAAACCGGCATGAGCGCCTATGAGATGATGCTGTCGGAAAGCCAGGAGCGCATGCTCATGGTGCTGAAACCGGAAAAGGAAAAAGAGGCGGAAGCGATCTTCCGCAAATGGGGACTGGATTTTGCCGTGGTCGGCTACACCACGCCGAGCAAGCGCTTTGTGGTCAAGCATGGCGGCGACGTCATGGCCGACCTGCCGATCAAGGAATTGGGCGACGAGGCGCCGCTGTACGACCGGCCGCATGTCGCTTCCCCGCCGCTGCCGGTGATTCATGCGCGCGACGTCGCCGCGCCGATCGGAATATCGGCGGCGCTGGAAAAGCTGATCGCAACCCCCGAGCTTTGCTCGAAGCGCTGGGTCTGGGAGCAATACGACCATGTCATCCTCGGCAATACCGTGCAGCGGCCCGGCGGCGATGCCGCTGTGGTGCGGGTGCAGGACGGGCCGAAGGGGCTGGCGCTGACGGTCGACGTCACCCCGCGCTATTGCGAGGCCGACCCGTTTGAGGGGGGCAAGCAGGCGGTGGCGGAAGCCTGGCGCAACATCACCGCGGTCGGCGGCAGGCCGCTTGCCATCACCGACAATCTCAATTTCGGCAATCCGGAGCGGCCGGAGATCATGGGCCAGTTCGTCGGCTGCCTGAAGGGCATCTCGGAAGCCTGCCGCGCGCTCGACTTCCCCGTCGTCTCCGGCAACGTCTCGCTCTACAACGAGACCAACGGCCGCGGCATCCTGCCGACGCCCTCGATCGGCGGCGTCGGCCTGCTGGATGATTTCACCAAATCCGCGACCCTCGCCTTCAAGGCCGAGGGCGAGGCGATCCTGCTGATCGGCGAAACGCACGGCTGGCTCGGCCAATCGGTCTACCTGCGCGACATCTGCGGCCGCGAGGAGGGCGCGCCGCCGCCGGTGGATCTTGCGGCGGAAAAGCGCAACGGCTGCGTGGTGCGCGGCATGATCCATGCCGGCACCGCGACCGCGGCGCACGACATCTCCGACGGCGGGCTGCTCGTGGCGCTCGCGGAGATGGGAATTGCGAGCGGGATCGGCGCAGAGCTTCTGGCCGCGCCGGCTTCGATCGTGCCGCACGCCTACTGGTTTGGCGAAGACCAGGCGCGCTACGTCGTGACCGTGCGCGCCGAAGACGCCGGCCGGGTGCTGGCGAAGATGAGAGGCGCCGAGGTGCCCTGCGTGCGCATCGGCACCACCGGCGGCGACAGCATGGCCATCGCGGGCGAGACGCCAATTTCGGTCGGCTCGCTCAAGGCCGGCTTCGAGGGCTGGTTCCCCGCCTATATGAACGGCAAGGCTTCCTAGCTTCCCTGTTCGTTTCACTGTCATTGCGAGGAGCGCAGCGACGAAGCAATCCAGCTTTCTTCGAAGTAGACTGGATTGCTTCGCTTCGCTCGCAATGACGGTGCTGAACTACAACACCCGCGCCGAACCCGGAATTTGCCGCAACGCTCGCGTCAATGCCCAGCTGAACGCCACCGTCAGCATGAATCCGATGGCGGCCTTGACGATCGCCGGCAGGTCGTAACTGTAGAGCCAATATTGCAGCCACAGCGCGATCGGATAGTGCACCAGGAACATGCCGTAGGCGTCGGGCTGCATCGGGTCGAGCACGCTCCAGCCGGAGCGCCTGAACCTCAGGAAGAACGCCAGAATCGCGAACAGGATGGCCGCGCTGAAGGCGACAAAGAACAAGCTGTAGAGGGCCAGATACCAATTCGGCTGCACCGGCGGATTGCCCAGTATCTCGTGCTTGATGTAGATCATCACCCACATCAGGCCATACGGAATGAGCGTCGCGACGATCCAGCCCCAGCTGCTCTTCGCCAGCCGCCCGTCCGCGCTGAGCACGCCGCGGTCGAAATTCGCGGCACCGATGCCGGCGCCGATGAAAAAATACGCGGCATAGAGCAGCACGCGGCTGGCCTGGACCGAGAACGGCCCGAATTCCCACCAGCGGTTGCCTCCGAAATAGAGCAGCGCCGGAATATAGACGACGGCGGTCACCGCGAGCAGAAACAGGAAGAACACGGCTGGCTGGTCGAAGCCGCGCTGCGACAGGCGGTTGATGGGGTCGACGAGGTGCGACGACAGCCGGTAGGCGAGGCTCGCCGTGAGATCGAATGCCAGCAGCACCCAGACGAACCAGACCGGGCCGCTCGGCCACGGGCCGACCGTGATCGTCTTCCACCAGAATTCCGAAAAGCCGATCTCGGGGTGATACCGCAGCGAAATCGCGTAATAGGCGATCGGGATCACCGTGAACGCCGCGATCGCGAACGGCAATCCGAGCCGCAGCAGGCGGTCGCGCAGAAAAATCCAGGGCGACTTATGCCCGAGGCCCGGCCAGACGAATAATCCGGACAGGAAAAAGAAACTCGCCATGAAGAAGCTGTCGGTGGCGGTGACCACGAAGTCGAAGCCGAACCACGATTTGGGATCGGTATGTCCGAAATAGGTGTAGGGGATGACGGCATGGTGGAGCAGCACCACCAGCGTCAGGAAGGTGCGGGCGCGATCGAGCGCGGCGTTGCGCGCTTTGGCCTTCGGTACCGCCCTGGGCTCCGCGGACGCCACTGCGCTGGAAATGGTGGTCATGCAGGCCCCCGCAGGGTGATCGTTGCAGGATGTTGCCGTCGGGAACCCGATTCAGCAAGGCCCAAATAGCATGCTGCAGGACGGCAATGGCGGCCTGCGGCGGGCTGACGGGAACAAGTCCGATCCCTCGAAGTTGGACCGGTGATTTCGATCACACCCGCCGGACTGCCGGCGCGGGACCGACGGAGGCATCGGCGATGACACTTCTGAAATGGGCGTTGATCTTTTTCCTGGTGTCCGTCGTTGCCGGCATTCTCGGCTTCACCGGCATATCGGCGGCGTCTGCGGACGTCGCCCGCTTCCTGTTCTACGTCTTCGTCGTGATCTTCCTGGTGCTGCTGATCCTGGGACTGACGATCTTCAGGGTATAGGCGATAGGCTCGTCCTGCCCGGCCTTGTGCCGGGCATCCACGAACGTTGCCTTGGAAGCTGGCTCGTTTTTTAAGCCACTTCCTCGATCTTCACCTTGTCGGGATAGAACGCCAGGTGGCCGGTGATCCCGGCCATCGCCGGAAAGGGCGTCTCATAGGTCCAGATCGAGTTCTCAAGCATCTTGCCGTTGGCCTTGATGCTGAAATAATTTGCATCCCCCTTGTAGGGGCAGTGCGTCACCCGCTCGGTCCGCTCCATCAGGGCCAGATTGGCGTCCTCGCGGGGCACATATTGCACCGCCGGATAGCTCGCTTCCTTCAGCGTCAGAGCGTGGGTGGTGTCGGCGATGACGACGCCGCCGGCGGAGACGCGGATGCGCTTGGGGTTCGCTGTAATCGTGATGGGGTGGTCGGGACCGGGGAGTTTCATCGGGGAGCTCTTTTTTGGTCAAGCCGCTGTGATCGCGCGCTGCCGTCCGGGCGGCTTTGCGGGGATTGGACGTCGAATATAGTGCCTGGGAGCGTGACGTAGAAGGGCGGCCGCGCTAAAGTTCTGGCTGATCCGCGGCCAACGAAGGCTGTGATTCGATCCGCCGGCATGGGAGACATACTGGGATGCCAATGGACGCCCACGATATCGAATCGATGATCAAGGCGGCGATACCCGACGCCGAGGTGACGATCCGCGATCTGGCCGGTGACGGCGACCACTATGCGGCCACCGTGATCTCGGAGTCGTTTCGCGGCAAGTCCCGCGTCCAGCAGCACCAGATCGTCTATCAGTCGCTGCAGGGGCAGATGGGCGGCGTGCTGCACGCGCTGGCGCTGCAAACCGGGGTGCCTGAAAGCTAGTCCGGACCGGGGGACGCCATGGCGGGGGCCAGTGAACGCGGCGCGCTGTATCGCCCGATCGTGCCGAACCAGCATAGCCGCGTCACTTACGCCGAACTTTTCTTCGATCTGGTGTTCGTTTTCGCGGTCACCCAAGTTTCCCACACGCTGCTCGGCCGCTTCACCCCGCTCGGGGCGTTGCAGACGACCCTGTTGTTTTTGGCCGTGTGGTGGGTGTGGGTCTTCACCTCCTGGATCACCAACTGGCTCAATCCTGAAACGACGCCGGTCCGGATCCTGCTATTCCTGCTGATGTTCGGCGGGCTCGTGCTGTCCACCTCGATCCCGAAAGCCTTCGATTCCCGTGGATTGTGGTTCGCGACCGCCTATGCCGCCATGCAGGTCGGCAAGACCGTCTTCCTGTGGGTGGCGACGCCGCCCAATCGAACATTGGCGCGCATGAATGCGGTCCGTATCACGGCCTGGCTGTCGCTGTCGGCCGTCTTCTGGATCGCGGGCGGTGTGGCCGAAGGGCATACGCGACTGGTGCTTTGGGTGGCGGCGCTTACAATCGAATATGTCTCGCCGGCAGTCCGGTTCTGGATCCCGAAATACGGCGCAACGCTGGTCTCGGACTGGGTCGTGGAGGGCGGCCACATGGCCGAGCGCTGCGCCGGCTTCATCATCATCGCGCTCGGCGAATCCATCGTCGTGACCGGGGCGACCTTTGCCGATCTGCCCTGGACCATCGAGACCGTCACGGCCTTCGCCTCGGCCTTTGCCGGCGTCATCGCAATGTGGTGGATCTATTTTCACAAGGGCGCCGAAGCCGGCTCCGAGCAGATTTCGAGATCCAGCGAGCCGGGGCGGCTGGCGCGGCTGGCCTACACCTATCTGCACATGCCGATCGTGGCCGGCATCATTCTGTCGGCGGTCGCCGACGACCTGGTGCTGACCCATCCGGCTGATCATTCCGACCCGAAGACGGTGCTGAGCACGATCGGCGGGCCACTGTTGTTTCTGATCGGCACCATCCTGTTCAAGCACACGATCAGGGGCTTTCTTCAACTGTCTCATGGCGCCGGCATCGTCGCGCTCGCGATCCTCGCCTGGTTCGCAGGCGGGCTGTCGCCGCTGATGCTGTCGCTTGTGACGTCCGCGATCATGATCATGGTCGCGGTGTGGGAATCGATTTCGCTGCGATCGGACGCACCCCAATCCAGATCTGAAAAGCCGCCGTCGGAAAAATCTCAGTCCGAAGCCGCCAGCGCGTGAACCGAGAACATGCCCGCGCCATCGGTCCAGGATTCGCGCGGCGTCCAGCCTGACCCGCGCGCCAGCGCGGCAAAGCGCTCGAGGCTGTATTTGTAGCTGTTCTCGGTGTGGATGGTCTCGCCGGCGCGGAAGGAAAAGTTCTGGCCGAGCAGGCGCACGGTCTGTGCCTTGCGGCTGATCAGGTGCATCTCGATGCGGTGGCGATCGCGGTTGTAGATCGCGCGATGGGTGAAGGCGGAAATATCGAAATTGCCGCCGAGTTCGCGGTTGATGCGATGCAGCACATTGAGATTGAAGCGCGCGGTGACGCCGGCCTTGTCGTTATAGGCCTCGTACAGCGCGCGCTCGTCCTTCTCCAGATCGACACCGATCAACATCAGCGCATCTTGCCCCAGGATGTCGCGGGCGCTGCGCAGGAAGCTGCAGGCCTCATGCGGCTCGAAATTGCCGAGCGTCGATCCGGGGAAAAATCCGACCTTCGGCATCCTGGCGATGGCGTCGGGCAGCGCGAACGGCGCGGTAAAATCCGCCGTGACGGGATAGATCGCAAGCGCGGGGAAATCCCGCCGCAACGCATCGGCCTGCGCTTTCAGGAAGTCGCCGGAAATATCCACCGGGACATAGGCGCCGAGCGCGCATTGCTCGAGCAGCAGCCGGACCTTGGTGGTCGCGCCGGCGCCGAATTCCACCAGCGCCGCGCCCTCGGGAAGGATCGCCGAGATCGCGCTGCCACGATCGCGCAGGATCGAAAGCTCGGTGCGGGTCGGGTAATATTCCGGCAGCCGCGTGATCTGCTCGAACAGTTCGGAGCCCGCGGCATCGTAGAAGTATTTCGGCGACAGCCGCTTCGGATGCTGCGACAAATCGTCCAGCACGTCACCGGCAAAGGCGGAAGTTTGCTCGTCGAACTGATGCGCTTTGGCCAAAGCGGTGGCGTGCACGTTCATGACAATCTCCTAAACGCGCTTTTCCGGCGCGCTCGAATTTAAAAAATCAGTTCGCGTAGTCGGCGAGGCGAAGTCCCGTGAATTGCCAGCGATGGTGCGGATAAAAGAAGTTGCGATAGGTGGTGCGGCTGTGCCCGCCAGGGGTTGCAAGCGAGGACCCGCGCAGCACCAGCTGGTTGACCATGAACTTGCCGTTGTATTCGCCGAGCGCGCCTTCGATCGCCCGATAGCCCGGATAGGGGGAATAGGCGCTGCGGGTCCATTGCCAGACGATCCCGAAGGCGTCGTTGAGGTGGCCGGCGCGCGCGGCGACCTCCCATTCCATCTCGGTCGGCAGATGCTTGCCGGTCCAGCGCGCGAACGCATCGGCTTCATAATAGCTGACGTGGCAGACCGGCGCGGCCGGGTCGACCGGCCGCAGACCGCCGAGCGTCATGACCAGCCACTCACCATCGATCTCGCGCCAGTGGCCGGGCGCGCGCCATTCCTCGTTGCCGACGGCGGCAAACCCGTCCATCAACCACAGCGTCGGCGTCGAATAGCCGCCGTCCTTCATGAAGGCGAGCCATTCGGCATTGGTCACGAGGTTGCGGTTAAGCTTCACCGGGCCCACCAGTGCGCGGTGGGCGGGTTTTTCGTTGTCGAAATGAAAGCTGTCGTCGGCGTGCCCGACGGTGTGGATTCCTTCGTTGAGGTTGATCCATTCGTCGGCACCGCGGGTCGAAGCGGGAAACTGCCACGCCGGATCGTAAGCCGGCGGGATTGGATTTTGCGCAAAAGCGTGCAGGATATCGGTCAGCATCAATTCCTGATGCTGCTGCTCGTGATTGAGGCCGACTTCGACCAGCGGCACGAGTTTCGCCAGCACTTCCTCGCCGGCCTCATGAAAGAATTTTGCCACCGCGGCGTCGACATGCCTTCGGTAGGCGGTGATTTCGTCTGCGCCGGGACGGGTCAGATGGCCGCGCTGGTGGCGGGCATGGCGCGGGCCGGCGCTGACATAATAGGAGTTGAACAGGTAGGCATAGTCGGGGTGGAACGGTGCATAGCCGTGACAGTGTTCGCCTAGCAGGAATTGCTCGAAGAACCAGGTGGTATGGGCGCGGTGCCATTTTGCCGGGCTCGCGTCCGGCATCGACTGGATCAGCTGGTCTTCCGGCGAAAGCGGGGCGGCGCGGCGCTCGGTCTCGTTCCGCACAGCCAGATAGGCTTCCACCAGATTCTGGGCAAGATTGCCGGAATCGGAGAACAATGACGGGCAAGGGCCGGCAAGCGTGGCCGCAGCAAATGCTGTTTTCGTCACGGTAGTCTCCGGTTCGCAGGAGAACGTCGCTCCAGCCGGCGGGTTCCCCGAGAATAGCCTGTCCTAGATAGGGGCTTCCGTCCGGGAAAAAAGCCTCCCTGGACCATGATATTGGCACCATCAGCCCATGGGCGGGGTCGATGGCCGAGCCTCGCGCGCCTCCGGGACGATCGGCCCCGCGCATGCCAGCTCCTCGCCATTTTACTTTGGATGCACAACGGTTTGGGGTACATATATGAGATGTCGGGTTTGTCGGGCCGGCCGGCCCGGAAGGCTATGCCGCCAGCGGGCACGCCCCAAAAGGAAGCGAAGATGAGCATCGAGCAATTCATTGACAACGAAGTGAAGTCGAACGACGTCGTGCTGTTCATGAAGGGAACGCCGCAGTTTCCGCAATGCGGTTTTTCCGGCCAGGTGGTGCAGATCCTCGACCATGTCGGGGTCGGCTACAAGGGATTGAACGTCCTGGAATCCGCCGAGCTGCGCAACGGCATCAAGACCTATTCGAACTGGCCGACCATTCCCCAACTCTACGTCAAGGGCGAGTTCGTCGGCGGCTGCGACATCATCCGCGAGATGTTCCAGGCCGGCGAACTGCAACAGCTGTTTGCCGACAAGGGCGTCACGGTCAGCGCGGCGGCCTCCGCCTGAATCGGGCGGCATGCCAGATCGGCCCGGCGCGGCTGGAAGTCATCGTCGCCGACATCACGACGCTTCGCGTTGACGCCATCGTTAACGCGGCGAACACCTCGCTGCTCGGCGGCGGGGGCGTCGATGGCGCGATCCATCGCGCGGCCGGACCTGAACTTCTGGCCGAATGCCGCACCCTGAATGGGTGCATGACCGGCGGCGCCAAAATTACCAGGGGTTATCGGCTGCCGGCACGGCATGTGATTCATGCCGTCGGTCCGGTTTGGAATCAGGGCAGCCACGGCGAAGATGCCGCGCTCGCCTCGTGTTACACCAGCGCCGTCGAATTGTGCCAAAGCCACAGCCTCGCCTCCGTCGCGTTTCCCGCGATCTCGACGGGCATTTATCGTTTCCCCGCCGACCGCGCCGCGCGGATCGCGGTTAAGACGACGGTGACTGCACTGGCTGCGGCGCCCGCGGTTTCCCGGGTGATCTTCTGCTGCTTCTCGAAGGAGAGCGCCGCCCTGCACGCGGAGGCGATGGCCGAATTCGGCAGCCCGTGCGCCGATTGAGCCGTCATGACGGCTTCGGCGCCGGCCAGCCGAAAATCCAGGTCAGAACCGGAAATGGCGTCAGAAACTGCAGCAGACAGGCGGCGATCACGATCATCGCCGCGTAGAACAGTAACGCGCGCAGCATGCGGTGTCCGAGCGGTGGGTAGGGCGGCTTGTTGTCCGCCGGCCAGGCGAAAGCCTCTTCCCAGTCTCGCTGGGAAATGTGATCAGGCCTGATTCGCTCCAAGGGCACCCAGGCGCGGTAAGCCCCGATCCCGCGCTCGCGCGCGATCGCGCTTCGCAGGTAGAACAGGTTGTGACGCCCGGCAAAATCAATGGCCGCAATGGCCAAAAGGCGCGCAAGCCAGAGAATGAAGGATCCGGCCAGGTAGACATAGGCGATCATGAAACCAAATGTGAGCCAGGACCGGGTGAAGGATTTTACAGTGAAAATCGCCGAGACCATCTCCACAGTGGATTCGACCAGTTTGTCGAGGCCGGCAAAGATTTCGCCGAATATCGATTTGTCGTCTGCGGCCTGCAGCCAGAGAATGATTGCGATCACGATGGCGAACTGAACCAGGGGAAATCGGATCAGGCCTCGTATTGGAGCTGAAATCAGCTTGATCATCCGGCGGTGCTCCCATGGGCACAAGGCATATATCACGATCCGGGTTCCGCAGATGTCGCGAAATAGACCGGCCGCGGCCGAGGGACGTGGTTGGCGGGCCTTGTGCCCCTTGAACCGGCCGCTACACTCTGTCGGCAGGATTTTGCGGGAGGGGACATGAATTCACGCGATGCATTGCGGTTGCTTGCCTGCGGAGTGTGGCTCGCGATCGCGCCGACGTCATCGGCTGGCGCCGAAGGCACCTTCGATATTCCCGCCGGTGCGCATTTCAACCCGCAAAAACTCGAGCGGGTCGGCGACTATCTCCGCGACCAGGTCGCGCAGGGCAAGATCCCCGGCGCGATCGTCCTGATTGAGCAGCACGGCAAGCCGGTCTACCACGAATTCTTCGGCGTGCGCGATGTCGCGACCAAGCAGCCGATGACGGATGACACCATCTTCCGGCTGTTTTCGATGTCGAAACCGATCACGTCAGTGGTGGCGATGCAACTGATCGAAGAGGGCAAGCTGAAGCTCGACGATCCCGTCGCGAAATACATTCCGTCCTTTGCCAATGTGAAGGTCGGCGTCGAAAACAAAGCCGCCGACGGCACCAAGACGCTGGACCTGGTGGCGCCCAAACGGCCGGTAACGATTCTCGACCTGATGACCCAGACTTCCGGAATCACCTATGGCTTCTATGGCGACAGCATGGTGCGGCTGGCCTATCGCAACGCCAAAATATATGACGGCGATTTCGACAACGCCGAGTTTGCCGAGCGGATCGCCAAATTGCCACTGGCGGAACAGCCGGGCACGCTGTGGGACTACGGCCACTCGACCGACATTCTCGGCCGGATCATGGAGGTGGTGTCGGGGAAATCCCTGCTCGGGATCGAGAAGGAAAAGCTGCTCGATCCGTTGCACATGTCTGAGACGACCTTCTATGTCACCGATCCCGACAAGCAAAAATTGATCGCCAAGCCGATGCCTGGCGATAGCGACTTCCGGGTCGGCTTTACGGGTTATGCCGACGTCCCGATGAAGTGGGAATCCGGCGGCGGCGGCATGGTTTCGTCGCTCGCGGACCTCGCCCGCTTCTCGCAAATGCTGCTCAATGGCGGCGAACTCGACGGCAAGCGATATCTGAGCCCCAAAACCTTCGAGAACATGACCTCGGACCATATCGGCGCCACCTCAGGGGTCGGGCGCGACTTTTTCTATTTCCCCGGCGACGGGTTCGGCTTCGGGCTCGGTTTTGGCGTCCGTACCGATCCGGGCAATGCAAAACCGCCGCCGGCGGGCTCGCTGGGCGAGATCAAATGGGACGGCGCCAGCGGCTGCCTTTTCGTGGTCGACCACAAGCAGGACATGTTTTTCGTATTGCTGGAGCAGACCCCGTCCGAGCGGCAGAAGATACAGCCGATGGTGAAGAAACTGATCTATGAAGCGATGGAGAACTGACGGGTTTTCACGATGGCGGCGCGGCCTTGCCGCGCTCGGGCTTCTGATTGTCGCGCTCGCGGCCGGGCGACCCGATGCCGGGAGCGCGGAAACGCCCGCTCCGATTTTGGCGAGTTTTTCGCCGCAGAAGCTGCAGGGGATCGGCGACTACTTCCGCAATGAGGTTGCAAGCGGCAAGATTCCCGGCGCCGTCATTCTGGTCCAGCAGCACGGCGACCCCGTTTATTTCCAGAGTTTTGGTCTGCGCGACGTCGCAACCAAAATTCCAATGAGCCCGGACACCATCTTCCGACTGTATTCAATGTCGAAGCCGATCACCTCGGTCGCAGCCATGATGCTGGTCGAGGACGGCAAGCTCAAGCTCGACGATGCCCTCTCAAAATACATCCCGGCATTTGCGGACACCAAAGTTGGCGTCGAAAAGCCGGATGAAGGCGGCGAGCTGGTGCTTGAGCCGCTGCAGCGGCCGATCACGATCGAAGACCTGCTGCGCCACACCTCGGGCCTCACCTATGGCTTCTACGGCGACAGCACGGTGCGAAAGCTCTACGCGAATTCCGGCCTGTACGAAGGCGATTTTGACAATGCTCAATTTGCCGATCGCCTGGCAAAGCTGCCGCTGGCCGAACAGCCGGGAACGCTGTGGGACTACGGGCATTCGACCGATGTACTCGGCCGCGTCATCGAGGTGGTGTCGGGGCAGTCGCTGTTCCAGTTCGAGAAACAGCGGCTGCTCGATCCCCTGGGAATGAAGGATACGGCCTTCTACATCACCGACGAGACGAAGCGCGCCCTGATCGCCGAACCGCTGCCCGACGATCGCTTTGTCAGCCCGGTGGCCGGAATTCACGATCCGATGACGCCGCGTCGCTGGGAATCCGGCGGCGCGGGCATGATCGGCACGATCGGTGATTACGCCCGCTTTGCGCAAATGCTGCTCAACGGCGGCTCGCTTGACGGCCGACGCTACCTCAAGGCGGAGACGGTGGCCTTGATGACCTCCGACCATATCGGACCGGAAACGAACATCGCGCGCGACTATTACTATTTTCCGGGAGCTGACAGCGGCTTCGGTCTCGGCTTCGCCGTACGGACCTCGCACGAGCCGGGAACAGATTTGCCGCTCGGCGAATACCGCTGGGACGGCGTCGGCGGCACCTTCTTCTTCATCGATCCGCAAGACGACATGTTCACGATCTGCATGATGCAGTCGCCGTCGCAGCGCGGACGGATCGAGACGGAACTGAAGGGGATGGTCTACCAGGCGCTGGAGAAGTAGATAGCGCCACTTCCGTCATTGCGAGCGAAGCGAAGCAATCCATCTTTGCAGCGGCAAGAATATGGATTGCTTCGTCGCGGAGTTTATCATCGGGCCGGCCAAGGGCCGGACCCGTTGGCTCCTCGCAATGACGGGGTCATGAGAGACTAAGCCCCCCTTACAATGTCGCGCACCAGGGTGACCGTTTCCTCGATCATGCCTGCCGTGACGTCGAGATGGGTGCAGGCGCGGATGCGGCCGTCCATCATGGCGAGCAGCACGCCTCGCCGGCCGAGGCCTTCGACCATTTTCTGGCCGCTGACGCCTGCGCCATCGGGTTTGAAGAATACCAGGTTGGTTTCGGGCTCTTGCACTTCCATGCCTGCGATCTGCGACAGCCCCCGCGCCAGCGCGCGGGCGTTGGCGTGATCCTCCACCAGCCGATCGACATGATGGTCGAGCGCGTAGGTGCAGGCCGCGGCACAGATGCCGGCCTGGCGCATCGAGCCGCCGAGCCGCTGCTTCCAGCGCCAGACCTCGTCGATGAAATCGCTGCTGCCGGCGATCACAGCGCCGACCGGTGCGCCGAGACCCTTGGAGAAATCGATCCAGGCGGAATCCCAACCCGCCGCCATGTCCTGCGCGGATATCCCCGTCGCAACGCAGGCGTTGAGCAGCCGCGCGCCGTCCATGTGGGTGGCAAGCCCGCTTTGTTTGGCGATCTGCACGACCTCGTCGAGCGCGGCCTTCTTCCAGATCGTGCCGCCGCCGATATTGGCAGTCTGTTCGACGCTGACCACGGCCTGCGGCGGCTGATAGCGGCTGCGCGGGTGCAACGCCCTGCGAAAGGCGTCGGGTGAAAATTGGCCGTCCGCGCCCGGCAGCGGCATGATCTGGAAACCGCCGAGGGCTGCATGGGCGCCGCCTTCGCGGGCGATGATGTGGGCGGTCTCATGCGCCAGGATTTCGTCGCCGCGCCGGCAATGCACCAGGGTCGCCGCGACGTTGCACATCGTGCCCGAGGGCATGAACACCGCGGCCTGCTTGCCCAGCAGGCCGGCGACGCGCTCGCATAATTCATTCACCGCCGGATCGTCGCCGATCTGCTCGTCGCCGACCTCGGCGCGTGCGATCGCCTCGCGCATCCCGGGCGTCGGCCGGGTCTGGGTGTCGGAAAGGAGATTGATGCGGACCGGCGGCGATTTGGGATTGCGAGGGGGAGGGGTGTAGGTCATGGCTGGTCTCACCGCTATTCGAAAAGTCGTGGTCGGATGTCTTGGGCGCCATGAATGATGGCGTGAATTTCGACGTGATCCGGCTGAACACTGTAGAAGATCAGATGTGATTGAAAGCGGAAGCGTCGATAGTCCGGTGCCAGTTCGTCAACCGGCTGGCCGATCCGGGGAAAGTCGGCAAGAAGTCCACAAGAACGAACCAAGCCGGCGTGGTAAGCATCGGCCTGATACGCCCCAAATTTGCTTTCGGTAAAATCGTAGATGTCGATCAGGTCGGCGCGCGCACGATGACTAAGCCGGTATTCAGCCATGGCGGCGCGCGGCGACTCGCAACCTGGCAGCGGCAAGAATGTCGTCTGGCGTATCGGTTGTGAAGGTGTTGCAATCCGGGTGCTGGAATAGCTGTTGGTAGCGACGCACCTGCTCGTCGCGGGGCAAGTCCGCCCACGCGGCAAGTTCCGCCTCGGTCGGCGTGGCCGACGGCATCATGCGTGCTGGCATATCGATCGTCTTCGACATCCCTGAATCATAGCACACAAAAAGGCCCCGGCAAAACCGGGGCCCTTCGATCTCGTTCACCGCCGACAAAATCAGCGCGAATAGAATTCGACGATCAGATGCGGCTCCATCTGCACCGGGAACGGCACGTCCGACAGCGCCGGGATGCGGGCGAATTTCGCCGTCATCTTGGAGTGATCGACTTCGAGGAAATCGGGCACGTCGCGCTCGGAAAGCTGGATCGCTTCCAGAACGTGGGTAAGCTGCTTGGAGGATTCCTTCACCTCGATGAGGTCGCCGACCTTCACCTTGTAGCTCGCGATATTGACGCGGCGGCCGTTCACCTTGACGTGGCCGTGGTTGATGAACTGGCGCGCGGCGAACATGGTGGCGACGAATTTGGCGCGATAGATCACGGTGTCGAGACGGCGCTCCAGCAGCCCGATCAGGTTCTCGCCGGTATCGCCCTTCATCCGGCCGGCCTCGACATAGACGCCGTGGAACTGGCGCTCGCTGATATTGGCGTAGTAGCCCTTCAGCTTCTGCTTGGCGCGCAGCTGCACGCCGAAGTCGGAAAGTTTTCCCTTGCGGCGTTGGCCGTGCTGGCCGGGGCCGTATTCCCTGCGGTTGACGGGGCTCTTCGGGCGGCCCCAGATATTCTGGCCCATACGGCGATCGATCTTGTATTTCGCCTCACTGCGCTTGGTCATCGCGTCCTCTTTAAAGGTTGGTTTTGAGGAAACGCGCCCTCCTGTGCGCCGGGAAGTTCCCGGTGCCGACAGGTCCAGCCCCCAAAGCTTGAGGAGACGGACCGCGGGTCGCGAAACGCATCGCGGGCCGAAACCGGCCCGCGAGCAGGCGGTTTCTAGGCATTATCGGTCCGACTGTCAAATCGGCGATCCGGCCGGTAAGAGAGGGCCGTGGGATGCCTCGGCAGGCCTCCGATGTCCGAAAAACGGGTCGCCTTCATGCAGCCAGCCATCGTGGTCACAGGGGCATCTTCCGGTCTGGGAGCGGAATTTGCCAAATTGGCGGCCGCTGATGGGGCGAGCGTGGTCCTGATCGCGCGCTCCAGGCCCGAATTGGACCTGCTGGCGGCCGATATCAACCGATCGGGCGGATCTGCCGTGGTCCTGGCGATCGATCTGACCGCGCCCGATGCGGGTGAAGTCATCGCGCGTGAGCTCAAAACCCTCGATTTATACTGCCACATCCTCGTCAATAACGCAGGCTTCGGCCTGTTCGGCGATGCGGCGGAACTGGATCGCGAGCGCCAGCTCGCCATCATCGACGTCAACGTCCGTGCGGCGACCGAGCTGATGCTGCGATTCCTGCCCGCCATGGTCGCCCGCAAGAGCGGCGCCGTCCTCAACGTCGGATCGGTGGCGGGATTTGCGCCGGGACCGCGAATGGCGGTCTATTTCGCGAGCAAGGCCTACCTGCTTTCCATCTCGCAAGCGCTGATGGGTGAAGTCAGGGATAGCGGCGTCACCGTGACATGCCTTTGCCCGGGTCCGTTACGGACTCCGTTTCTGGCGCGTGCGGGAGCCGACAAGACGGCGCTGTTCAAGGGAATACACAAACTCGACGCCGATGCGGTGGCCCGCGCCGGCTGGGACGCCATGAAGGCAGGGCACGCGCTTTGCGTGCCAGGCTTCGGCGCCAAATTCGCTGCGATGGTGACCCGGCTGCTTCCCCGCGCGGTCCTGCTGGCGATCGTCGGGCATATGCAAGGCGAGCGCTGACCCGGCCGTTACGGCAGCTTCTGCATCTCATCCTCCGGGATGATGGCGCCGCGCGATCGCCATCCCTCGCGATTCAGGAGGTCGACGAGCCCCGGAAAGAAGCGGTTGAGGTACCACATCACATGCGCGGCGAAGGTGACGATGACCAACCCGCGGTCGCGCTTGATGGCCTCGACGGTGGCGTGCGCGACCCGCTCCGGCGTCGTAAACAGCCACGCCGGGATCCTCGGCATCTTGGAATAGATTTTTGAGGGACCGTCCGGCTCGATCATCGGCGTCTTGACCAGGCCCGGACAAATCACGCTGACCCCGAAATTGTTGCGGTGATAGTCGTTGCGCATCGCCAGCGTAAAGCCGACCAGGCCGTACTTGCTGGCCTGATAGGCGGCAAGCCCGCGGACCGGGACCAGGCCGAAAATACTCGACATGTTGACGATATGGGCCTCGTCGGCGCGCGCCAGCAGGTTCATCAGATGGGTGGTGATTTGCATGGGCGCGAGCAGGTTGACGGCCATGAGATTGCGCCAGTCGCTGTCCTTGACCGAGCGCTGCTGGCCATAGAGCGCGATACCCGCGCAATTGACGAGAATGTGCAGCGGACCGGCTGAAAACAGCCGGTCCAGCAGCTCAGTGATTTCCTCGGGCTGCGTCAGGTCGCAAACGGCAGTCGTTGCGCCCACGCCAAGTTTCGCCGCTTCCTCTCGGGTCGATTCCAGCCCCGCGACATCGTGGTCGGTGAGCACGACATTGACGCCCTCGCGCGCCAGCGCGATCGCGATCGCGCGACCGATTCCGGAGGCGGCGCCGGTGACGAATGCGGTGCGTCCACGTAAGGTCTTCATCGGTCGGCGGCTAGCCCCATTGTTGCATCTCCGTCAAGCGCTCGACGGCCGGTCAGGTTGTGTTGGTGAATTCCCGGGAAATTCCGCTCGCCAGACCGGGGTCGATCCGCCTGGTGAGCGTCGGAGCGGCTGTAGCCCGCTCATTTGCGACCAGCGCCAGAATCTCATCGGAGAGCGGATTGTTCAAGATTTGCTCGAGCCGCGACAGCTCGCCACCGATAAAGGCGGCGTCGGCGATCCGGTGATCCCAGCGGATCATCACGTCGATGGTGCCATCGTCCGATACCTTGTCATAGCTGAGGATGAAGGATTGCGGGCCGAGCGCTTCGACTTCACCGCCGCCGAAGGCTGCGACCGAGGTGACCAGAAGCGTGCCCAGATAGTTGCCGCGCTGGCGGCCGAAATTGAGGCCGATGGCCCAGGCGAGCCGCCGGAGCGGCTGGGGCAGGCGGGTCACCATCATGGTCTTGCGGAAGAACGGCGTCGCCTCGATGGGCTGGCTTTTCGCGCTCCGGATCATGGCATCCGCCTCGGCCAGCGAGGTCAGATCGGGCGCCTTGACGGGAAACAGCAACACGCCATCGGGGGTTGCGTCAGGCGCCACGACAATCATGGCAAGTGTTTGGGGAAAATCGTAGAAGTGCGGCCACGGCCATTTCAGATAGACCCGGCGCAGGATCGGCTGTTCGGCGGCCAGGATCGCAAACGCCTTGGCGAAAATCGCGGCCCAGGCCGGCCGGTTGCGCAGACTTTTTCGCGCGGCGGCCAGCCGTCCGATGGAGAGGGTCCGGCGGACGGCGACGAACGGGACGTCTGCCGACGCGCGCATGAGGTCGATGATGACGCGGCGGGACAGGGAAATCTTTCGAACCGTTCCGCGCATCGTTTCACTCGAGTTCCCGCAACCGCAAACCGGCGAACTGGATGGCTCCGCTCGCCGGCATCTGATCTAGCACGAACCTGGGGGACTGACGCCAGATGCTTGTGCGGCCAGGGCTTGAGCGAGCCGAGTGGCCGGGGTCGGCGACGAGACAAATTCCAAGTATTTTCAGCAGCTTGTTTCGACAATTCGCCGGATTTAGCGCCGAATGCCCGCAAAACTCGCAACGATGCCCCGTTGAAACAGCGACCAGTCGAAGCCGAGCGCCAGCGCCAGATAGCCGCGCTCGATCATCTGGTTGGCCTGCTCGGCGGTGCGCGCCACCCCGCCGATCGGGACGCCGCTCTTGAGGATGCCGGCCTCGGCGCGCGCCATCAGCGCCTGCACCTCGGGATCGTCGATCAGGCCGCGTTTATCGACGGAGGTCGCGAGATCGCCGGGGCCGATCACCGCGACATCGATGCCGGGAGTAGCCATGATCTCGTCGATACGGTTGACGGCCTCGACATGCTCGATGGTGATCATGCAGATCATGTCGTCGTCGGCGGTTGCCATGTAGTCGCCCATCGAGACGCCCCAGCGGAACGGGGCGTGGAAGGGACCCCACAGCCGTTCGCCGCGCGGCGGATAGCGCACGCTGCGCACGGCTTTTTCGGCATCGGCGCGGCTGCAGATCATCGGGAAATTGATGCCGAGCGCACCGATGTCCATCGGCGCCTTCGCCAGCCATGGCTCGTTGGCGGCGATCCGCGCCAGCGGCACGCAGGGCGTGCCCGAGGTCGCCACAATCATCGCATGCGCGGAGGAAAGATCGATCGGTCCGTGCTCGAGGTCGACGATGATCCAGTCGAGCCCGGAACGCGCCATGATCTGCACGGTCTGGATGCTGGGGATGGTCGCGATCGCGCCAAAGGTCGGACGCCCCTGCCGCCATGATTCGCGCAGGCGGTTCAGCGGTGCAGGCGCAGGCGGCGTCAAATCCATGCTCCGTTCGCTAAGGCGTTGAAGGGCGGTCGCAGATGACGCTAGCAGCGCGGCCACGGGCCGGAAAGCGTCAATCGCCGCTTCACACGGGAACACGGCCGCCGAAAAATGGCATCAAGGCGTGGCTCAGCGCGTGCGGCCGCTTCGACGTGAAGATCATTTCGGCCCCGGCGTGATCTGCCTCGGTGCCGGCGGACGGCAGCAAATCCGAAACCCGCCGCGCGATCGCCGGCGCCGGATCGATCCAGTCGACCGGCCACGGCGCGAGCCGCACCAACCGGTCCAACAGCAACGGATAATGCGTGCAGGCCAGCACAATGGTGTCGGTGCGCGCCGGATCGGTCGCGCCGGTGCCGACAAAACAGGGCGCCAGTTCGTCGAATATCTCGCGGTCGCTCACCTCGACACCGTTCAGGGCGGCTTCCGCCAGCGAGGCAAGCTCCGCCGATCCGATCAGCGTCACCTCGCAGCCCTGGCCGTGATCCCGGATCAATGCCTGGGTATATTCGCGCTTGACGGTGGCCTTGGTGCCCAGCACCGAGACCCGCCTGGTCTTCGAGGCGGCGCAGGCCGGCTTGATCGCAGGCACGGTACCGACAAAGGGCACGCGATAGGCGGCCCGCAAATGGCTCATGACCGAAACCGACATCGTGTTGCAGGCAATCACGACCAGATCGGGCACATGCGCGGCGATCAATTCGCCGACCAGCGGCACCACGCGCGCGATGATCTCTTCCTCGCCGTGGTGGCCATAGGGAAAGAACGCGTCATCGGCGACATAGACATAGTGCGCATCAGGCCGCGCACGCACGATCTCACGCAACACCGTGAGGCCGCCAAGGCCGGAATCGAACACGAGAATCGTCGGAGGTGGTGACACGAAAGCGATCTTATCCGATCCGGGGTTACCGTTCAGTTGTTATTGCTGGTCGGCATGGCTGTGCCGCAGAACGGCCCCGGGGATCGTGCGCCGCACCCGATCGCCGCTCAAGCCCATCCCCATTCTCCCTGTGATTGCAGCTTGCCTATGTCGCAATTTCAGGCAAGCTTGGCGGTTTTACGGCGGGAGCAGGGGGGCATCCATGTCGAAAAATATCATTCTGCTATCCGACGGCACCGGCAACAGTTCGGCCAAGCTTTTCAGGACCAACGTTTGGCAGCTGTTTCAGGCACTCGATCTCACCGATCCGGCGCGGCAGGTCGCCTATTACGATGATGGCGTGGGCACCTCGTCATTCAAGCCGTTCGCCATCCTCGGCGGCGTCTTCGGCTTCGGCCTGAAGCGCAACGTCATCGACATCTATTCCTTCTGCTGCCGCAACTATAGGGATGGCGACAAGATCTACGGTTTCGGCTTCAGCCGCGGCGCCTTCACGATCCGCGTCGTCGCCGGTTTCATCGCCCGCATCGGGCTCGTCAATTACGACGGCAACGAGGCGCATCTGGCGCGCGATGCCGAGATCGCCTACCGCGGCTACCGCAAGATCAAGAATTTCAAATCCGGCGGCAACATCCTGATCGGGCCGCTGCGGGCGCTGCGCGACTGGGTAAGCCACGTCGTTTTCCGCAAGCCGACGCTGGAACAACTCGATTTGGTCGGAATCGAAAAATTCGACTTCCTCGGCGTCTTCGACACCGTCGGCGCCTATGGCGGGCCGATCGAGGAGATCACGCGTGCCATCGACTACTGGTATTGGCCGCTGTCGATGCCCGACCAGTTCATGAATCACAAGATCGTCCGCGCCTGTCACGCGCTGGCGCTGGAGGAGGAACGCGACTCCTTCCATCCGGTGCTTTGGGACGACCGCTATGTGCGCGCCGACGACGGGCTCTATCCCGCGGCTCACGGCTGGGCCCCTGCGCCGCTGGACCCGAACAAGGTCTTGGCCGCCATCGACCGCGAACGCATCAGCCAGGTGTGGTTCGTCGGTGTGCACTCCGACATCGGCGGCGGATATTCGCGTGACGGTCTCGCCTATTGCACGCTGGCATGGATGATGGAGCGCGCCGGCGTCTATGGCCTGCACTATCTGTCGGTGCAGGAAAGCTGGCTCAAGAGCTTTGCCGACCGCTACGACCAGCTCAACGATTCACGTCATGGACTTGGCGGCTACTATCGCTATCGGCCGCGCAAGCTCGCCGATATCTACAACGAGCCACCCTATAAGCTGTCGATCGGCGAGGATCTGCGGCGCATCTTCAATCTCCTCTTTGACCGGGGCGACCCCGAGCACGAAGTGAAGAAGGAACTCGCATTGCCGGGGTCGTATGTTGCGCGACCCGCGCCAAAAGTTCATCGGAGCGTCCTGGACCGCATCCGGTCGGGGACCGACGGCTACAGCCCCATCGTGTTGCCGCAAGAATATTATGTCGTGGGTGATGACGGTGCGGTTGCGTTGAACATCGCCGCTGCGGAGACCGGCGCAGCTTCGCGCGCGATTCGTCAGGAGAAAGCCTGGGATTGGGTCTGGGCGCGCCGCATCACCTATTTTCTGACGGTGTTCGCTTCGTTGTTCCTGGTGGCGCTGCCGGCCATCGAAAAGCACAAGCCGCCACGCGGACCTGCCAGTCCGGCCGAGGTCGTCGTGCCTTTCATCGACCTGGTGGGTGCGTTCCTGCCGTCCTTTGCAAAACCCTGGCTCGAGGCGTTCAGGAATTCGCCGGGGCAATTCCTCGCCGGCGTGCTGCTCCTCGGCATTCTGATGTATGCAGGCGGCTGGATGCAGGGACACATCCGCGACGTGATGCGCGGTATCTGGCGAACCCCGACCGCCCCGGCGCAGCCGCCCGGAGGTTTTGTTTACAAGCTCCGCACGGCCGGGCCCTATCGCGCATTCTTCTATGTGGTCAAACACTGGATTTTGCCGAGCATTTTCGCCTTGCTTATTTTCGTTGTGCTGGTGATCGCGGTCGTGACGCTGGTCAACCGGGTGTCGTTCGCGATGTTCGATCTGACGGGGCAGGTGTGCGTGCCCAGCCAAAACCCGCAACTCGTCACCGGCAGCGCCACCAAACCGTTCGAAACCAGGACGCTGTGCAACGCCACCGGGCTCGCGATGGAAAGGAACAAGTCCTATCGACTCTCCATCGTCGTCACCGACCCCTGGGAAGACGGTCACAACTTCAAGGAGCCCGATCCGGTAAAGGCGAAGGGGATCGAAACCGATCCGCAAGGCTTTGGCGTGGAAAAGATGACCCCCGCGATGTGGCTGGGTCTTCCGATCCGGCGGCTGGTCGGCTCAAACTGGTTCGCGACCATCCTTCGCATCGGCAACAGGGGTTTTGGCGAGATCGTGCCGTCGTTGGATCGCATAGATCCACCGCGTTGCCAGTGCCCGGGTACGACGAGCTATACGGCGACATTCACGGCGCGAAAATCCGGCGAACTGTTCGTCTACGTCAACGACAGCGTGATCGGCATTCCCAAATATTTCGATTACTTCTATACCTTGAACAACAAGGGAACGGCCAATCTGACGATCGAGTTGCTGCCGGACAAATAGCGAGCAGGCCTTGGTTAGCTTTCCCCGAACACGCGGCGGAAGATGGTATCGACGTGCTTGAGGTGATAGCCGAGGTCGAACTGCTCGGAGATTTCCGCATCGGTGAGATACTTCTTCACCTCAGGGTCTTTCTTCAACAGCGTCTGGAAATCGCCTTCGCCGCGCCACACCGGCATGGCGTTGCGCTGCACCAGCTTGTAGGCATCCTCGCGACTCGCGCCTTTCTGCGTTAGTGCCGTCAGAATCCGCTGCGAGTGGATGAGCCCGCCGAGCCGGTTCATGTTCCTCAGCATGTTTTCGGGATAGACCAGCAGGTTGTCGATCAGGCCGGCGAGCCGGTTGAGGGCAAAATCCAGCGTCACCGTCGCGTCCGGCGCGATCATGCGCTCGGCGGAGGAGTGCGAGATATCGCGCTCGTGCCACAGCACGACGTTCTCCATCGCCGGCGTCACATAGGCGCGCACCATGCGCGACAGCCCGGTGAGATTCTCCGACAGCACCGGATTGCGCTTGTGCGGCATCGACGAGGAACCTTTCTGGCCCTCGGAGAAGAATTCTTCCGCCTCCAGCACCTCGGTGCGCTGCAGGTGCCGGATTTCGGTGGCAAGCCGCTCGACCGAGGAAGCGATCACGCCAAGCGTTGCAAAATACATCGCATGGCGGTCGCGCGGGATCACCTGCGTGGAGATCGGTTCGGGCGTCAGGCCCATGGCCTTGGCGACATGCTCTTCGACGCGCGGATCGATTTGCGCGAAGGTGCCGACCGCCCCCGAAATCGCGCAGGTCGCGACTTCCTTGCGGGCGGCGAGCAGCCGCTCGCGGGCGCGGGAGAACTCAGCATAGGCGTAGGCGAGCTTCAGCCCGAAGGTGACGGGTTCGGCATGGATGCCGTGCGAACGGCCAATGGTCGGCGTCATCTTGTGCTCGAAGGCACGCTTCTTCAGCGCCTTAAGCACCTTGTCGACGTCGTCGATCAAGAGATCGGCGGCGCGCGTCAACTGCACGTTGAGGCAGGTGTCGAGCACGTCGGAGGAGGTCAAGCCCTGGTGCACGAAGCGTGCCTCGGGGCCGACGATCTCCGCCAGATGGGTGGTGAAGGCGATGACGTCGTGCTTGGTTTCGCGCTCGATCTCGTCGATCCGCGCCACATCGAAAATGACGTCGCGGGCCTTGGCCCAGATGGCTTTGGCGGCTTCCTTCGGAATCACACCCAATTCGGCCTGTGCGTCCGCCGCATGCGCCTCGATTTCAAACCAGATCTTGAAGCGCGTCTGCGCCTCCCAGATGGCGGCCATTTCCGGGCGGGTATAACGGGGAATCATCGAGGACTCGTGGCTCATGGCGGGACTGGTGGGGGTTACACCGCGCTTTAGCAGAGCGGCGGGAGTGAAACAAACCTGCGCCGGTCGCGAACTGGTGCTTCCGCACAGCTATGCAGCCGGCCGGGTCCGCTCAATCACGGAATATTGAATGACAGATATTGAAATCTGTCAGCGGGATGTCCTATATTCGCTTTGACGCCAAACTGGGCGTTACCGGGATTTTGCGGGCCCGTCGGCCCGAAAAGCCCCGGAGTTGCAAAGGACGACCGCTATGACTATCGAAATTCTTTACCTGACCTCCCAATTCCAGCGCTGGCTCAACCGGCGAGTGGCCCGCCACCTTGCCGCCCAGGTCGAGCGGCTGACCCGTTAACAGATAACGGCGGCGACGAGCCGCCGGATCGCGATCCGCAAGCCCGAAAATGATGCGGAAGCTCAAAAAAGGGATGGTGCGCGCATGAACGAGAACGTTGTTCTGACACCTGAGCGAATTCTCGAGGTGACCGAGGACGTGCTGCGCCGCTTCGGGCTCGCCAAAGCTACCGTGGTCGACGTGGCGCGCGCGCTCGACGTCAGCCACGGCAGCGTCTACCGCCATTTTCCGAGCAAGGCCTCGCTGCGCGAAGCGGTGGCCAAACGCTGGCTCGACCGCACTAACGCGCCGCTTGCGAAGATCGCGGAGTCTTCCGGACCGGCGCCGGCGCGGCTGGAGCGCTGGCTGCGCACGATGATCGCGATCAAGCACAAGAAGCTTCTGGACGACCCCGAGATGTTCGAAACCTATCTCACTTTGGCGCAGGAAGCGTGCAAGGTGGTGAAGGCGCACAAGGACGGCCTGGTCGATCAGATCGTACATATCCTGTCGGACGGGGTAGAACAGGGTGCCTTCCAAATCGCCGACGTCAAGGCCACGGCGCGGGCGCTGTTCGACGCCACCAGCCGCTTCCATCATCCCGCCCATGCCGAGGAATGGAAGGACCCGCTTCTATCGGTGCGGATCGACGCTGCGCTGGCGCTCCTGCTCAAAGCCCTGGAGGCGCCGCGCAAGCGCTAGGCCATCTCCGGCGCTCCATTTCAGTCGTGTGATTTTCAATCGCGCGCTTTCGGCGCGATTGTGCGCCGCCTGCTTGCTGATGTTTGATGTCGGTCAAATCGGGCGTAGGCCCGGCGAACGGGATCGGCGCGGAGGAAATCGTGCGGCTGGCCGTTTTTTCCGATATCCACGCCAACCGGCAGGCGTTTAGCGCCTGCCTTGATTTTGCGCGCGCCCGCGGCGCGGAAAGGATGATCCTCCTCGGCGACTATGTCGGCTATGGCGCCGATCCGGAATGGACGGTCGAGACGGTGATGGGCCTCGTCGCGAACGGTGCTTTGGCGGTGTGCGGGAATCACGACAACGCCGTCAGCACCGCGTCCGAATTCATGAACGCCGAAGCCCAGGCCGCGATCGAGTGGACCCGCGGCAGGCTCAGCACCGCGCAGCGGCGCTTTCTTTCCGAGCTGCCGCTGACGCTGCAGGAGGACGATCGCCTCTATGTCCATTCCGAGGCCAGCCATCCTCAGCATTGGCGCTATGTCCAGAATACGCTGGATGCGGCGCGCAGCCTGGTGGCGACGAAGGCGCATGTCACCTTCTGCGGCCACATCCACCGGCCGGCGCTGTATTCCATCTCAATAACCGCGAAAATGACGAGCTTCGTCCCGATCACGGGTGTCCCGGTGCAACTGCTCAGGGGGCGGCAATGGCTCGCGGTGCTTGGCTCGGTCGGTCAGCCGCGCGACGGCGATCCGGCCGCGGGGTTTGCGATGTTCGATACCGTGAGCGGGGAAATCACTTATTGCCGCGTGCCCTACGATGTCGAGGCGGCGGCGCAGCGGATACGCGACAACGGCCTGCCGCGCTGGCTGGCCGATCGTCTCACGGCAGGGAGGTAACGCCACGGCCGGGCTCGCGGTCGGTCTCGGCGCCGTGATCGACGGCTTCACATATTCGGCCTGACCGGCAACTTTTGCGCCACTGGAAACTTATATCGGCTGGTCCCGATTTCGGGCAACGCCGGAGCCGATGGCCGCCAGCATTTCCGTCATTCAAATCTGCTCCTATCGCCAGCCTGCACGGTTCATGACGCGGGAAAAGCCGCTGATAGTGCCAGCCAAGGCGTCCAACCAGGGGAACGGTCAACATGACGAGTCTTTCCGCCGAAGTGATGCGGCGTATCAGGCACTTCGGCGACTTCGTGACCGTGCCGCTGGCCGCCATGATCTTCATGGCGCTGGCCGGCATGGACCGGCTCTATCTGGTCCTGTTCGGCCTCGCGGCCTGGACGCTGATGGAATATCTGGTGCACCGATTTGTCTTCCATCAGTTTCCTTCCCTGGGCCAGCGCCTGCACCAGCTCCATCACGACCATCCAAACGATCCGGATTCGGAAAGATCCAGCCTCAGCACGCCACTGCTGGCATTCCCGATCGGACTTCTGCTGGTCGGCACCGCTGGCTTGCGGGACGGATCGGCGATTTTCGCCGGCCTGTTGCTGGGCTATCTGGCTTTTATCACTGTCCACTATGCCGTGCACCGCTGGACCATCGAGCCGAACTCCTGGCTCTATTCGGCAAAGCTGCGGCATCTCACGCATCATCGTTTCGAGAATTGCAATTTTGGCGTATCGACGATCTTCTGGGATGTCGTGTTTCGCACCAATGCGAGAATCGTCAGCGGGCGCATAAGCTCTGGCGCCGGCTGAGACCGCTCGATTTGAATTGCACCTAGATCGCCTCGCCGCGCGCCAGCGCCGCCGCATTGCGGATCGCGGAAATATTGGCCTTGTAGGCCTCCATCGTGCCGCCCTTGAACACCGCGGAGCCGGCGACGAAGGCGTTGGCGCCTGCGGCCGCCAGCTGGCCGGAATTATCGGGGCTGACGCCGCCATCGACCTCGATGTCGATCGGCCGTCCCGCCGTCATCGCGCGCAAATCCTGGATCTTGCCGAGCGCCGACGGAATGAAAGCCTGGCCGCCGAAGCCGGGATTGACCGACATCACCAGTACGAGATCAATCATGTCGATGACATATTCGATCGCCGTGATCGACGTGCCCGGATTGAGCGAGACGCCGGCCTTCTTGCCGAGCGCGCGGATCGCCTGCAGCGAGCGATGCAGATGCGGGCCTGCCTCGGCATGCACCGTGATGTGATCGCAGCCGGCCTTGGCGAACGCCTCCAGATAGGGATCGGCCGGTGAGATCATCAGATGGGCGTCGAAGATCTTCTTGGTATGCGGACGGATCGCCTTGATCACGTCGGGCCCATAGGAAATGTTCGGCACGAAATGCCCGTCCATCACGTCGAGATGAATCCAGTCGGCGCCCGCGGCATCGACGGCGCGGACCTCGTCGCCCAGTTTGGCAAAATCGGACGCCAGGATCGACGGCGCGATGACGAGCGGACGTGACGCGAATTGGGCGGACATGGGCGCTGTTTCCGAGATCACTCTTGATGCGCGCGGAGGGCCCCCGCGTAACATGGGCAAGGCGCGGCGGCAATGCCGAGCGGATCCCTCCGCAGGGGGCGGAAAATTCTGCCGCCGGGGCAGCAATTGCCGGGGAACCGGACCCGCCGGAGCTGAGAAAGCCCATGTTTTATGGGCTTTCCCGCGATGGCACGAGGCTTGCTGATCGATCGGCACGAATTGTGTGGGCCGCGTTACGCGGCACTGTTGGAGTATGGCCATGCTGTTTGCCCTTGGCGCCGCCTCATCCGCGCTCGACGCCATCCGTTCGCTGACCTCATCGGGTTCGGCGTCCAGCCAGGCAGCGGCCTTTGCCGAGGCCGCGACCGATCCTTTCAGCGCCAACGCCGGCGCCCCGACCGCGGGCGGCTCCAGCCCGTCGACCGCGCCGGGCGGATATTCCCAGATTTCACCGGCCACCATGAGCGCGCTGCTCGCGGCGCAAGGCCAGTCGTCGACCGGAGCAACCACACCGGCATCGACCGATCCGTCCAGCGCGTTGCAGGACCTGTTCTCGCAGATCGACGCCAACGGCGACGGCTTGATCTCGAAATCGGAATTCGAAAACGCGCTCGGCGCCGGCGGCACCAACCTCGCGCAGGCCGACGACGTCTTCAGCAAGCTCGACACCAATGGCGACGGTTCGGTCAGTCTCGGCGAATTGAAATCTGCGCTGCAGGGAGCGGGGGGCAGGGGTGGCCACGGCCATCATCACGCGCATGTCGGCGGATCGGGCGACAGCACCGGGGCCAGTGGGACCAGCGCTGCCACCAGCGCCGACGGCGCGAGCGACCCGCTGCTGCAGGCATTGGCAGGTGCGACCGCCACCACCGCCACCAACAGCGACGGCTCGACCACGACCTCCATCACCAATCCCGATGGCTCCAGGATCACGATGACCTCGCCCGCGGCAACGACGTCATCGAGCAACGCGACGGCATCCTACAATTTCCTCGAGCAGCTGATCCAGCGCCAGGCGCAGGCGATTTCATCCGGCGCCACCCCATTGCTCTCGCTCAATGCCTAGTTCGCCCGCCGCCGGAAGCGCAGCGGGCTATCCGAAGCGGTCCTTCCACGCCGGCAGCGCGTCGGGGAAGGACAGCGCGGTCGCATTGTAGACGCCGCGCGCAATCGCGCGAGACACCGCATTGGCGGCGACCATGCCGAGTTCGGTAAGGCCGGCCAGCGGATCGACCGGCTTCTCGCCGGTCGCCGCGGCAAACAGCACGTCGCCATCGGTCGGCGCGTGCACCGGATAGATCGCGCGCGCAAATCCGGTCTGCGCGATCATCGCCAGCCGCTTGGCCTGAGGTTTTGTCAGCGCCGCGTCCGTGACCACGACCGCGAGCGTGGTGTTTTCCGCCGCCGTCGCGGCGGCCGCGCCCTTGATCCGCATTGCCAGCATGTCCGGGGTGAACGACGGCGGCAATCCGCGCCCGCCATACTCGCCGTCGATTTCGAACGGCGCCGCCCAGAACCATGGCCCATTGCCGACGGTGACGCTGCCGACCGCATTGACGACCGCGATGGCGCCAACCCGCACGCCGGCTTGCGTCATGGCGGATGCCGAACCGAGCCCGCCCTTGAAATTCGCCGTGGTCGCGCCCAAGCCGGCGCCGGCGCTGCCGAGCGCAAAACTCTCGCCTGCGGCGACTGCCGCGGCGTAGCCGAGATCGCGGTAGGGCGAGAAGCGGCCCCATTTCTTGTCGCCGCCGTTGAGCAGGTCAAAGCAGATCGCGCCGGCAACGATCGGAATCACCGCGCCGCGCACCACATAGCCGCGGCCCTGTTCGGCGAGCCAGGCCTGCACCCCGCCGCCGGCCTCGAGCCCGAACGCCGAGCCGCCGGAGAGCGTGATGGCGTCGATCCTCTCGACGCTGTTGGCGAGATCGAGCAGCGCGCCCTCGCGGGTGCCGGGGGCGCCGCCGCGCACATCCATCGCAGCCACCGCGGGCTGGTCGAAGACAACCGCGGTGACGCCGGAGGCGAGCTTTGGGTCATCGGCATGGCCGACCTTGACGCCGGCAATATCGGTGAGGAGATTCTTCATCGCGTGTTTCCTGCGCCGCAGACGTCATGCAAAAACGCCCCGGCGAAGCGGGGCGTTTGACGTTGCTATCCGTCGATGAGTCCTACGACCCCTTCGGATTGATCTCGGTGTAGTTGCCCTTGTCGTCCCATTTGTAGACGACATAGTCGAGTTGCTTGATGTCGCCCTTGGCGTCGATCTCGATCTGCCCGATCACGGTATCCCAGGCGCCGCCACCCTTGATCGCGGCCATTACCTTCTTCGGATCGGTGGTGCCGGCTTTCGCCGCCGCCTGCGACCAGATCTGCATCGCGGCGTAGGTGTAGAGCGTGTAGCCCTCGGGATCGATGCCCTTGGCCTTGAACTTCTCGACGATAGCTTTCGCGGTCGGCTTGTTGCGCGGGTCGGGGCCGAAGGTGAACAGCGTACCGGCGCCGGCCGGCCCGGTGATCGAGGCGTATTCCTTGTCGGCCAGCGCGTCGCCGGCCATCAGCACGGTCTGCAGGCCCTGGTCGCGCATCTGGCGCACGATCAGGCCGGATTCCTGATGGTAGCCGCCGACATAGACGAGGTCGATCTTTTCCAGCTTCAGGCGCGACACGATGGCGTTAAAATCCTTGTCGCCCTTGTTGTAGGACTCGTACAGCTTCTCGGTCACGCCGGCCTTGTTGAGCGCCTTCTTGGTTTCGTCGGCCAGCCCCTTGCCGTAGGTGGTCTTGTCGTTGAGGATGGCGATGTTCTTGCCCTTGTAGTTCTTGGCGATGTAATCGCCGGCGACCTGGCCCTGCTGGTCGTCGCGGCCGCAGACGCGCGCGACGTTCCACAGCCCGCGCTCGGTGAACAACGGATTGGTGGAGGCCGGCGTGATCTGCAGCACGTTGCCGTCGGCGTAGGCTTCCGACGCCGGGATCGACGACGACGAACAATAATGGCCGGCGACGAACGGGATTTTCGCGCTGGCGATCTTTTCCGCCACCGAGCGCGCCTGCTTGGGATCGCAGGCGTCGTCCTCGACGTCCAGCGCCAGCTTCTTGCCGAGCACGCCGCCGGCGGCGTTGATGTCGGCGATCGCCATGTCGGCGCCGTTCTTCATCTGCCGCCCGAAGGCGGATTCGCCGCCCGTCATCGGGCCCGCCACTGCGATGGTGATGTCCTGCGCAGAGGCTGCCGTCGACAATGCCAACGATGCGCCCAATGCCAGGCCGATGAGTTTCAGTGATTTCATGAGAGGTCCTCGCGGTAGATCGCTACGGGAAGTGCCCGGCGGGCGGCCGGGTCCGAAGATCGCACCTATTGTCGGCTGAATTTGCCGCGAAGTCATCGGCATTTTTCAGGCAAATCGGTCTTTACCGGGGCGTTTGCGGGGCGCGGCTTCGGGGCTGCGGCTACCCATGCCGGCCGCCTTCCAGATAGGCCGCGCGGATTTCCGGGCGCTGCAGCAGCTCGGTGCCGGTTCCCTGCAGCGTGATCAGGCCGTTGACCATGACATAGCCGCGATGGGCGAGCCGCAGCGCGTGATTGGCGTTCTGCTCGACGATCAGCACGGTCAGCCCGTCCTGCCGGTTCAGAGTGCGGATGGCGTCGAAAATCTGGCGCGCGATCAGCGGCGCCAGGCCCAGCGAGGGCTCGTCCAGCATCAACAGGCGAGGGCGGCTCATCAAGGCGCGGCCGATCGCCAGCATCTGCTGCTCGCCGCCGGACAGCGTTCCGCCGCGCTGGGCCATGCGCTCCTTCAGCCGGGGAAACAGCGTCAGCACGCGCTCGAGCCCGGCCGCACGATCGGCCTCGCTCGAATCGGTGGCGTCGGCTCCCATCTGCAGGTTCTCCGCGACGCTCATGCGCGGGAAAATCCGCCGGCCCTCCGGTGCTTGCGCGATCCGCAGGCGCGCGACTTCATGGGTCGGCATTTCCGTAATGTCGCGGCCGTCGAACAGGATCTGGCCCGAGCGGGCGCGCGGCTTGCCGAACACCGTCATCATCAGCGTCGACTTGCCGGCGCCATTGGCGCCGATCAGGGCGACGATCTCGCCCGGATTGATCGCGATGTCGACGCCCTTCAGCGCCTCGATCTTGCCGTAGGCGGCGCGCAGACCGCGAATCGCGAGCAGGGGTGATGTCATGCGACCGCCCCCGTGTCCCGGACGCGGTGCCGCGCTCTTGCGATGCGCCGCCGAGCCGGGACCCATGGCTGCGCGCGAAGGTGTTGGAACCGGATCAGCGGCGCGTCACGCCGCCATGGCGGCGCGCGGCGCAGCATCCGGGGAACATGCCGAAGCCCCCTCACAGCCCCAGCTCCTGTTCGACCGCGGCGACCTCGTCATCCTCGACGCCGAGATAGGCCGCGATCACCTTGGGATCGTCGCGCACCTCTCGCGGCGAACCTTCGGCGATCTTGACGCCGTAATCCATCACCACGACATGGTCGGAGATTTCCATCACCACGCTCATGTCGTGCTCGATCAGGAGGATCGAGGTGCCGCCGTCGCGAATCGAGATCAGCAGTTCGCTCAAGGCCGCGCTTTCGCGCGCATTCAGTCCGGCGGCCGGCTCGTCGAGGCACAATAACGCCGGTTCGGTGCACATCGCGCGCGCGATTTCGAGCCGGCGCTGATCGCCATAGGGCAGGTTGCCGGCGGCATCGTCGGCGCGCTCCAATAGCCCGATGCGCGTCAGCCAGCGCGTCGCCTGATCGATCGCGTGCTTTTCCGCCCTGCGCCACGACGGCGCGCCGATCAGCCCGAGAAACGTCAAACCGGAGGCCCGCATCAGCGCGTTGTGCTGCGCCACCATCAGGTTTTCCAGCGCGGTCATGCCGGGAAACAGCCGGATGTTCTGAAAGGTGCGCGCGACCTTGGCCTGCTTTGAAATGCGGAAATCGTTCAGCCGTTCGAGCTGGATGGCGCGGCCATCGTCATGCGTCAGCCGCATCGCGCCACCGGTCGGCTTGTAGAATCCAGTGATGCAGTTGAACACCGTGGTCTTGCCGGCGCCGTTCGGCCCGATCAGGGCGGTGATCTTGTGCCGCTCCGCTGTGAACGACAGTTCGTTGACGGCGACGATGCCGCCAAAGCGCATCGTCAGGCGATCGACGGTGAGGATGGTTTCGTCGCTCACCCGTGACCCTCCTTGACGAGGTCGGAGGAGATCGCCTGGCTGTGCTCGAGGTAGACGGTGGGCGCACGATGGCCGATCAGCCCGCGCGGCCGCCAGATCATCAACAGCACCATCGCGACGCCGAACACCAGCATGCGATACTGCTCGAGCCCGCGAAACAGCTCGAAGCCGCCGATCATGGTGAGCGCCGCCAGCGCGACGCCGAGCTGCGAGCCCATGCCGCCGAGCACGACGATCGCCAGCACCAGCGCCGATTCATTGAAGGTGAAGGATTCCGGGCTGATGAAACCCTGTCGGGTGGCGAAGAATGCGCCGGCGAATCCGCCGAACATCGCCCCGGTCGCAAACGCCGTCAGTTTGGTCGTGGTGATGTTGATGCCGAGCGCGCGGCAGGCGACCTCGTCCTCGCGCAGCGCCTCCCAGGCGCGGCCGATGGGAAGGCGCCGCAGCCGGATCGTGACCCAATTGGTCAACAGCGCCAGCGCCAGGATCAGATAGAACAGGAACACGATGCGGTGGGTTGCCGAGAATTCGATGCCGAGCCTTGCGGCGAGGCCATTATCGCTGGGGTCGAGCGGAATGCCGAACAGCGTCGGCCGCGGGATTCCGGAGACGCCGTTCGGGCCGCCGGTCAGGCTCTGCCAGTTGATGATGACGAGGCGGATGATCTCGCCGAATGCCAGCGTGACGATGGCGAGATAGTCGCCGCGCAGCCGCAACACCGGAAAACCGAGCATCACGCCCCACAATGAAGCGAGGATGCCGGCGAGCGGCAGGCAGACCCAGAACGATAGCCCGAAATTGGTCGCCAGCAGCGCGTAGGAATAGGCGCCGACGGCGTAGAACGCGACATAGCCGAGGTCGAGCAGGCCGGCGAGGCCGACCACCACGTTCAATCCCCATCCCAGCATGACATAGGTCAGCACCAGAATGCCGAGGTCGAGGATGTAGCGCTGATCGTAGAAGATCACGGGCACCAGCAGGGTGAAGATCAGAAGCAGCGGCGCGATGGCACGCCGTGCCAGCGCCAGCGCGCGGGTAACTGCAGGCGGAACGATCGCGATGGTGCCGACCGGCCCCCACCACCAGCGCAGCAATTCGACCGCGATGCTGCCGGCGAACACCGCGGCGACGATTGCCGCGAGATCGCCGAACCGCGTCCAGTAGATCAGTTGCCCGGTGGGTCCGGCTTCGGTGCGGATGCCGATCATCAGCGAGAACAGCACCAGCGCCACCAGCGCGCTGATCAGCGCCTTTTTGAGGATGAAGGCCATGCCCGGCGCGCGCGCGGCCGGGCTCGAGTTGGGCGCCGATGCTGTCACGCCGGCGGTCAAACTTTTTCAACTTCGGGCCGGCCGAGCAGCCCGGTCGGCATGAAGATCAAGACCACGATCAGGATCGAGAAGGCTGCTACGTCCTTGTACTCGACCGAGAAATAGGCCGACCACAGCGTCTCGATCAGGCCGATCGCCAGCCCGCCCAGCATCGCCCCGGGCAGCGAGCCGATGCCGCCGAGCACGGCTGCGGTGAAGGCCTTGATGCCGGCGACGAACCCCATGTAGAAATCGACCAGACCGTAATAGAGCAGGTACATCATGCCCGCGACCGCGGCGAGGGCTGCTCCAATCACGAACGTCATCGAGATGGTGCGGTCGACATCGACGCCGAGCAGCGCCGCCATGGTCTGGTCCTGCTCGCAGGCGCGCATGTCGCGGCCAAGCCGGGTGCGCGCCACCAGCCAGGTGAAGATCGCCAGCAATACGATGGTGGTGACGACGACGATAATCTGCACGTTGGACAGCCGCACCACGAAACCGTTCTGGTCGAGCAGCGTGTAGCCGCCGGTGATGATCGGCGGCACCGGCTTGACGCGCGCGCCTTGCGCGACTTGCGAATAATTCGACAGCACGAACGACATGCCGATCGCCGACAGCATCGGCGCCAGCCGGAACGAGTGCCGCAGCGGCCGATAGGCGATGCGCTCCACGGTCCAGCCATACAGCGCGGTGATCGCCATCGACACCAGCAGCACGATCAGCAGGATCACGGGAACCGCCGTCAGTCCCATCGAGACCAGGATCAGGAACGTGATCAGCGCGATGAAGCCGCCGATCATGAAGATGTCGCCATGAGCAAAATTGATCATGCCGACGATGCCGTAGACCATGGTGTAGCCGATGGCGATCAGGCCGTAGATCGAGCCGAGCACGATGCCGTTGATCAGTTGCTGGGCAAAATAGTCCATGCGCTGCCGTCAGTTAAAGGACGCGGCGATGGCCCCGGCAGCCGGAACGGCGCGTCGTGCCATTTTCTAACAGCGGGAACCGGGGGCGGCAACAGCGCAGGGTGCGGCTCAAACGCTTGTACAATGGTACTTTCGCCTCAGGTTCCCCCCGCCGCGATCGGGACAGGCGGCCGCCATCCAATCACCGCGCGGGAACCGATTTTTCCCTGAAACCATTTTCTGCCGGCGCGGTTATCTCCGGTTAGGTTCAACCAGGGAGACCGTTATGGCGAACCAGAATCCGAATCCGGGCCAGCAGAACCAGAACCCGAGCCAGAAGCCCGGCCAGCAACAGGGCGGCGGCCAGAAGTCCGGACAGCAGCAGCAGGATCCGAACCGCCAGGGCCAGAAGCCCGATCAGCGCGACCGGTAAAGCGGATCGAGAGTTGAGTGAGAGCAGGAAGGTCCCGCCGCAAGGCGGGACTTTTCTTTTGGTGCGCAGGCCGCAATTGTCAAGCAGCCTCGTCATTGCGAGCGCAGCGAAGCGATCCATAGCGCAGCAAGCGAAGAATGGATTGCTTCGTCGCAAGTGCTCCTCGCAATGACGTCGACGCACACCTTCGCGATCTCGCCGCATGCGTTTTGCGCGAGGTATCCCTTTATTTGCCGCCCTCTCCATTGAGGGCGCAGGGAATGCCGGGCGGCCGATGCGGCCGATAGCCGCGTGTGCAACGGGTAGCGGTAGAACGCACACGCGTTGTCAGGTCACACCGGAATCACCCGGCATTCCCCACGCAATGGTTTACGGCTTACTCCGTGATCTCCCCGGTGCTCGGGCTCTTTGGCCACCGTCGCCGGCGCTCCTAAGCGCCAACTTGACACCAGCGTCGAGGTGCCAGGACCACACGGCTTCGCCGTCCGCTTCAAGTGCCTTCGTCAAGAGCACTATCGGCGTCCACCGCATCCCGCCCCGCGTTAAGTGACGACCGCGAAACGCCCCTCATGGTGGGACGGGACAGGGAGTAATATAGGATAATCAGAATATTCGGTAAAGCAGAATATTTTTGCGAGAGGGGCTTGACAAGGGGGCAAATCAGTTGGGGGAAATACAGACGCGGCCGGCGCTACCGTGGCGAGACCTGCGCCGATAGCGGAAACGCGAAGTACAGATTGCAGGCGGCAAGCGCTGCGCCGTTCGCACCATGGCTTGCAAGACTTCCCGGCGCTTCGACCCGCGCGGCTAGGTGGCCGCTGCCGCCGGCCTGGAACGCGACAAAGGCGTCATAGATCGCGCGGCGCTCGCCGACCGACGCCTGTTTGGGATTTTCCGGATAATAGGACGGTATCGTCAGGATCAGATAATCCATCTGACAGCGCGGCGCGGAGATCGCCACGGCCTTCTTGCGCAGCGCGATCTCGAAGCTGCCCGAGCGCTCGTCGAATCCGGCAAGCCACGCGCGGCGGGTGTGCAATTGCGCGAGCGTGGCGCCGATCACGAAGTCGGCCGGATGCAAGCTGATCGTCCATGCGGCGACCTCTTCGCCCAACGCGGCGGCCGACGCCCCGGTCAGGATCGACATCGCCAGCAGGCCGGCCAGTAACGCTCGCATACAGAGGACTATACCATGGAGAGGATGGATCGTAGTCAGCCTTGCACGAGCGGATCGATCCCTGCGACATGATGATTGAATGAAAGAGGCCGCCAACTGAGGCGGCCTTACTGCGTTTGCTCAGGGTGAAGTGCCATCTTCTGGGCCTTCATCTCCTCAATCAATTTCTTGATCCCATCGATGGTGCGTTGATCGATAATTCTGTCTGCCAGTCGCTGGTAGTGCTCGATCTTGCCGTCGAGTTCGACACACTTGTCACACATTTTCCAGCTCCGCATTCGCGCGTGAATGCAGTCGTCATTGGCTGCTGTCTATATGACGACGAAGCGGCGAAAATGTTCAGTTCCATTTTGGGCGATCGGGGACGGCTACTCCAGCTTGCTGTCAAACCGGGCGATCCGGCGATCCCGCTGCCAAAGCTCCAAATCGTGTCCGTCAATTAGTTGCTTGGCCGATTCGATGGCGGCATTGTCGTCCGCGCAGCTAAGGTCGATGGATCTGATGAAATGACCGTCCTGGCCGATGACATAAACGCGGTAAAGCTGCATGAGCACAAACTCCCGGTCAGGCGGGAGCACTACCGAACTCTCCGTCACCGGTGATTGCCGAGAATGGACGGTGATAGGAAGCATTTACGAGCGTTAAATTTGGTTTGTCTGTCCGGTTTCCAACTCACAATTGAAATCAGGCCATCACTGTCAGCGCGGTGCGTGCCGATCGATCGCCGCGTCATCACGACATTAGACGAAAGAGGCCGCCAACTGAGGCGGCCTTACTTTTTCTCTTTGGTTTCGATATCGACCGCTTCCGTAGTGTATTCCGGGGCCAGCCTCCGAAGCTCCAGTTGCGTTTGCTCGTCCGTCAAGGCCGTGGCGTGAGCCTGGCATTTGGCGGCCTGATACCTCAGATAGATGGAGCCTTCGGACATTTGGCAGCCTTGGCTCAAAGGCAAGTTAGACCAATGTCTTAAATTGAGTCTGATCCATACGGATCACCAACTGGACTTATCTTCGCCTCCAGCCGCTTCACGAGTCGGGCGCCGCTCCAAATCTCAACCGAATGATCGCCGAGGAGGCGACTGGCAAGCTTGATAGCCTCAGCGTCGTCGGCACAGACCAACGGTTCGAACCCAATGAAATGCCCATCGCGCCCGATGGTGTAAGCCCGATACTCTGCCATCCGAAAAGTCCCCTGACGGATATCGGCCGGTAGCGAGGCTATGAAATATATATTGTCCGGTACCGGACTCAACCAAAAATAGGCGAACTTGCCAGACTGCTTTTGTTCAAAAGTGCACTTAGGTTCCATCCGTGCATTACCCCGCCGAGGGTGCCCCCCTCATCAGAAGTTGTACCCGAAAGGGCCAATGGCTTCTGCAAAAAGGGACCGGCGCCACCGTCGATGCCGACTTGGAAAAATACGAAGAGATCGAAGCTGCCACAATGAAAGAGGCCGCCAACTGAGGCGGCCCTTACTACTTCCCTCGAAGAATGCCGGCCAAGCCGTCAATTAGGTGCTTAACCCAACGATCGTCATCGGCTAGCAGTTCGGCAGTCGATTTCCTCTGCTCTTCGTCCAAAGGCACAGCTGCGGGCGGCGGAATCTTCTCCTGATATATCATCATGCGGCAAGGCCGTATACTTGGGGATGTATCTTAAGGCAAGAGACGCGAAGTTAACGACCGACCGAACGTTTGTTCGTATTGAAACTGCATGGTTCCATCATTCAGTCTTTGACATCCGCCCCTTCGCCTTAGTCGCCAACTTCTTCAAACGTTTTGGAGACCTTTTGGTGACCGGGTATCTTTTTGCCAGAACCTTTTTCTGACTTCTTATGGTCCTTGATCAGCCCGTCCGGGCTGCGCTCAACCGCGTGCGTCACCTTTTTCATGATTGACGCGCGAGACTTTTTGCCGAGCGAATAACCCTCTATCGTTATCTTCAATTTGTCCTTGCCAGCGTGGTACTCGTGATCAATTTTTGGCTTTTTGGACATTTCATCCTCCTTGCTAATAGCTTTACTTTTTCTGTCCACAACAGAGTCCCAATTGCTCTCTTTGAAAGAAAATGTTTACCGTGCTGCGGAAACTGAAAGGCCCGGGGATGCCCGGGCCTTTCTGCCTCGCTATTTCTGCTGCTGGCTCTTCGAATGGGCCTGGTCGGTGTGTTGGTGAGCGGTCTGCGAATGCTGCTTCGCAGCATTGGCGTGCTCCTTACCTTTGGCGTGGTCGCCCTTACCGTGATGTTCGGCGGCGGAGCGATGTGCCTTGGCAGCGTTTTCGTGGTGTTCGGCAGCCTTGTTGTGCTCGTCTTTAGCCATGGAATCCTCGTTGGTTGTTAGCTCCCAGCCGGCACAAACTCACCGTCCCCGAAAACGTTCCAATAGTCGGATAGGCAGACGCAGGCGAAAAAGGAAATTGGGTGATCTGTCATGGTCGAGCTCGCGCGCAATCTCGCTTATTGGCACCTCTGAGACATGCCGAGCCGCACCAGCGACGTTCGCTTTGGGGAGGATCGGAAGTAATCGAGTTTAAAACGTCGCCCTTGTCATATCGTTCGGCGAAAAGAAAAGTGGATCGGTGTGGCGTTCGGTGAGCGCCCTCAAACCCTCACCGGCGGCGGGCGACGGCTATTCCCAACAGGAACGCGATTAGCAGTGAACCTAGAGGCGCTTCGCGCGCGATATTGCTTAAGACACTCAATGGCATACCGGGCTTTCGACCCGCTTCTATCGCGCCGCTAACTCGATTGACAGTAGCTTTCACAGCGTCGGAGACTTCCGCGATGGTGGATTTCGGTTCTGGAACGGGATCCAAGCCTTCGTGGACGAAAGAGGGCAGCGGGACGTCATCACTCACGATTTAATCTCCAAGCCAACAAGCAGCCAATCAATCGAAAGTGCGATTCTTCCGATATGGCCATCTTAGCCGTAATGTCGCGGCCGAGGGCGGCGCAGCGGGCGCGTCATCAATAGTGCCAGCGCAAAACCGATCCCGCCCGCGATCAACATCGAACCGAGCGGTTTCTCCTGCACCTTCTTCGCAATCGCTTGCGAGCCGTCACGGAAGGTGTCGCCGCTGTTCTGATAAGCTTCTTGGGCATAGCTGACGGCTGCATCCGAGGTTTCGCGCGCTACATCCTTGGCCTGACCGTACAGGTTCTGCGCCGCGCCGGTCGTCTCTCGGACGCGGCCGGCTGCCTGGGTCTTTGCGTCGCCGGCGACATTGCCGACGGTGCTCTCGACCTTACCAGCGAAATCCTTCGCCGAGCCGGCAATTCGATCGTTGTCCATAGCGGACACTCCCAGCGATGAAATCTCGGAGAGCCAACTGACAAGGTCTGTTTCGGTTCCGCGCGCGTAGAACGCCGGTCTGCAATCGTGGGCGGGCCAAAACCTCTTCCATTCCGAACTCGCCGCTCGACGGCATCGTAGCGATCAAATCAACTTGCCGATTGGCGCTTGTGATCTGGAACGGGCATCCAGCCTGAACGCCGGCCTCCCCCCGGAGTTGAGGCGGCCTTACGCTATCGACTGTCGCGTTGATTTTCTGTCGATTGGGCGAGTCTCAGCCATTCCTCCGCGACGCGTAGCCACGCTTCCTTGTCGAGGGTGCTGACGGACTTGGCCGCCGGCTCCCGGCACTCCTCAGCCTGTTTACGAAACCTGGCTGCCTCGTCGCCAGACATGATGACTAGGGCTCAACCGGGGCTTCGAAAGCTACAGCGCAAGCAAAACAGCCCGCCTTGACCGTTCAGGCATAGACTGCGCGCTGGCGTTGCCGTCCGACCAGCACGCTGATCAAAAGCAGGTTGAGAAGGTTGGTGCCGATGCCGACCGCGAAGGCGGGTGCATAATATCCGAGATGGTCGTAGATGAGGCCGGCGAGCCAGCCGCCGGCGGCCATGCCACCGCCGCTGAACAGCAACAGGGTCGGGATTCTCCAGGAGGCTTCCGATGCCGGAAACAGTTCACGTACCGCCAGCACATAGGCCGGGATGATGCCGGAAAAGCCGAGCCCGAAAGCGGCGGCCACCACGAACAGGCCGGCTTCGTTCTGCGTCAACAGAAAGGCCGTCATCGAGGCGGCCTGCCAGGCCGATCCGATCAGTACGGTAGCGAGGCCGCCGATCCGATCGGAGATCGCACCCCAGATTTGCCGGCTCACGAACGCGGTGCCGAGCAGCACCGACAGCATCACGGCGCTCATCGACCGGCTGATACCGAGATCGCTGCAAAGAGCAACGAGGTGGCCCTGCGGCATCGCCATCGCCATGCAGCACAGCACGGCGGCGCCGCACATTGCCGCGAACACCGCATTGGGCGGCCAGCCGAGGACGCGCGTTCTGTTCGAACTGGCACCGGATGGCGCCGCCGGATGAATGATCTCGGGTGGGCTGCGAAAATAAATCGACGCAAGCGGCACGACCAGAATGATCTCGGCCAGCGCATACCACAGCATCGTCTGCCGCCAGCCGAAATTGACGATGGCATGCTCGAATATCGGCGGCCAGATCGCACCGGCGAGATAGGTTCCGCTCGAGATCAGCGCCAGCGCCGAGCCACGGCGGCGGTCGAACCAGCGGCTGACATAAATGTACAGGGGTGCATTGATGCCGCCGATCCCGATCAAGCCGATGAACAGTCCGTGGCCGATCCACAGCGGCCAGGGCGGCCCAAGCGTCGAGATCGACAGCCCAACGCCGATCATCAGCGAGCCGAAGATGACCGTCCACCGCGTGCCGATCCGATCGGCGATCCGGGACATGATGATGCCACCGGCGCCGGTGCCGAGCCAGGCCAGCGAACTGGCCAGCGCCGGCACGGAGCGCGACCCGTTGACCTCGCCGGCGATGTCCTTGAGCGCCACCACGCCAATCCAGGCGCCGCCGAACGACATCCCGAGGATGAAGAGCGCGACCGAGGCTATGGCCCAGGACGCCCTGGTCTCGACGGAACGTGGGAATTGCAACATCAGGAGGGGACTCAAAGGCCTGCGGATACCGTTTCCTTACAAGCCGCGGGGAATTTCACCACCCATATCCACGTGGGTCTGCTCTACCGCTGCACTGCGTCAAAATGCGTGAACCAATCCTGGGGCCCAGCCCGCTTGTCGCCATTGGGCGCGGGAGTATATTTGGCCGATGGCTGTCAGCTCCCCCGATCTGAAAGCGTTCCTGATCGCCACGCCTTTCTTCGGTGGCCTCTCGGACGCAGGCCTCGATCTCCTGGTCTCGATGCTGGTCGAGCGCCGCTTCGACGCCGGCGCCACTGTCGTGGCGGAAGGCGAACAAGGGCGCTCGATGTTCATCGTTCACTCCGGCAAACTGGTGGTGAGCCGGCTGGGGAATTCCGGGCGCGCCATTCGCATGTCGGATCTCGAACCGGGCGATTTTTTCGGCGAAATGACGCTGATCGAAATGCAGAACCGATCAGCCACCGTCGTCACCGAGAGCCCAACCGTATTGTATGAGCTCACGGCCCGAAACCTCTACACCTGCTACAAGGCCGACATCCATGCCTATGTGATAGTGCTGCAGAATATCAACCGCGAACTTTGCCGACGGCTCCGCCGCGCCGACAATCGCATTCCCGAACTGCAGACGCCGCACACGAACTGATGAGACAGATCGTAGGGCGGGTTGGAGGCGAAGCCGTAACCCGCCGCTTTGATTTACGGCCCGGAGCGGCGGATTACGCCGGAGCCTGTCATCGGGCCGCGCTTTGCGCGGACCCGTTGGGCTCCAATCCACCCTACGACCTTTCGCAAGAGTCCTGGGACGATTGGGTAGGGTCCCGCCGCCTGCCATTAAGGTAAACAAAGGGTTTAAATTGCCTGTCGCAGTTTAAGGAGGTTACCTCGCCCGCAAAGCCGCCGCTCTCTCAGCGCCGCGGAAAAAGCGGGAAGCGGCAATGGCGACCAACTGGCGGATCAGTTCATTCAACGGCGCGCTGCTTGCGGCCTATTTCATTCCGACCTGGACCATCGTCGCCTTCAAGATCATGGTCTCGCCGATCCATGCGCTTTTCGAGCGGCCGAACATCGCGGTCGGGCTGTTCATCAGCGATCATCTGCAGCTCGCCGCAACGGGCACGGTCCGCGTCGCCTGGCTGTTGGCGCTCGGCAAGCTCACCGTGGTTGCGTTCTTCGCGGTGTTCGTGATTTTGCTCACGCGCGCCTCGATCCGCAAGACCGGCGGCAGCGATGAAGCGCTGGCGATGGCGCTTGCGATCGGCAGCGTGATCAGCTTTGCCAGCATGGTGATGGCCTCCCAGGTCGGCGAGACAGCCGCCCTTCGACTGCACGCGACCGAACTGTTGATGCTGCTCGGCACGGGAATCGTGCTGCTGGTCGAACGTCCCGCGCAGCCGCAGGCCGAAAGCGCCGCGATCGCCGACGATCTATCCCTTCAGCAGTCCCAATTCCTCGAGCACCGCTGAGGCATTTCCTCATAGCGTTCTTCCCGTCATTGCGAGCGCAAGCGAAGCAATCCATCTCTCAGCCGTCACTGAACTCAGATGGATTGCTTCGTCGCAAGGGCTCCTCGCAATGTCGTTGCGGGAGTCTAGCGTTTCGCTGCCCTCGCAATGACGCTGTTAGAGTTTACCGCTGCGTCAAAAAGCCGACCACCGCGTCGGTGAAGACGTGCGGCTGCTCGACGTTGGAAATATGCGCGGCGTCGAGGATCGTCAGTGCCGCTCCCGGAATCTGGCTGCGGATGTACTCGCCGGCCGCGACCGGCGTCGACATGTCGTGGCGTCCGGCGATGACCAGCGTCGGGCTCTTGATCCTGGGCAGCAAGTCGCGCTGGTCGAGCGTGCTCAGCGCCTCGCAAGCCGCGATATAGCCCTGTGCCGGGGTCGCGAGCAGCATGGCCTTCAAATTCGCCGTGACCTGCGGCTCGCGCTCCCTGAAATCCGCGGTCAGCCAGGCGGCGATCACGGTGTCGGCGATCGCGGCGATGCCGCCTTCCTTCACGGCCTTGATGCGGTTGTTCCAATTGGTCGGATCGGGATAGTAGCAGGCGGTGTTGGAGAGGATGATCTTGCCGAAGCGCTGCGGCGCGTTGGCGGCGAGCCACTGTCCGACCATGCCGCCCATCGACAGCCCGCACCAATGCGTCTTCTGGATGTTGAGATCGTCGAGGATCGCCAGCACGTCGCGCCCGAACCGCTGCATCGAATAGGGTCCGGGCGGCACGCCGGATTTGCCGTGGCCGCGGCGGTCGTAGCGGATCACGCGGAATATTTGCGTGAGCGCCTTCATCTGCGGCTCCCACATCTGCAGGGTGCAGCCGAGCGAATTCGACAGCATCAGGGTCGGTCCGCCGTCGCGGCCCTCGACCGATACGTTGATGAGGCAACCGTCGGCGTCGATCATCGGCATGGCATACCCCGCGAGTTCGGTAGATGAAGACTCTATTCAAGACGATGGATTGCCGGGTCAAGCCCGGCAATGACGGTTTTTGGCAAATATGCATCGCTCGTCATCCCCTGGTCCCCTTCCTTTTGGGCCGAGCGTGCTTTACTTGGAGGACAACAGACCGATGATCCGGGAGGCAGCCCATGGCCATGACGATGAACGGCGAGGTTCAGCTGGCGGCGCCGCGCGAGGCGGTGTGGGCCAAATTGAACGATCCGGAAGTGCTCAAGGTCTGCATCCCCGGCTGCGAGGAACTGGACAGGACCGAAGACAACAGCGGCTTTCGGGCGGTGGCCAAGATCAAGGTCGGCCCGGTGTCGGCGCGCTTCAAGGGGCGCGTGACGCTGAGCGATCTCGATCCGCCGAACGGCTACAAGATCTCGGGCGAAGGCGAGGGCGGCGTTGCCGGCTTCGCCAAGGGCGGTGCCACGGTGGCCCTTGCCGACAAGGATGGCGGCACGCTTCTGACCTATGACGTCGAGGCGCAGATCGGCGGCAAGCTCGCCCAGCTCGGCCAGCGCCTGATCAACGGTTCGGCCAAGAAACTGGCCGACGAGTTTTTCGCGAATTTCGCCAGGGCGGTGCAGGGTTAGTCCGGCCAGGCCGATAGTGCCCGGCAAGTCATATCAGGCCATGCCTTAGGTGAGGTTGCTCATTGCCGGGATGGCTCATATTATGGCCTTGCAATGATTTTAACGACTGTGCTGCCGCCCCAGGCGGCGCAGATGAAGAGAGTGCTGAATGGCCAAGATTTCCCTGATCGTGAACGGCAACCCCGTCAACGCAAATGTCGACCCCCGCACGCTGCTGGTGCAGTTTTTGCGCGAGAATCTGCGGCTGACCGGCACTCATGTCGGTTGCGACACCTCGCAATGCGGCGCCTGCGTCGTGCATCTCGACGGCAAGGCGGTGAAGTCCTGCACCACGCTCGCTGTCATGGCCGACGGACACGAGGTCCGGACCATCGAGGGGCTCGCCGCCGACGGCGCGCCGCTGCATCCGATGCAGGAGGCGTTCCGCGAGCATCACGGCCTGCAATGCGGCTTCTGCACGCCGGGCATGATCATGACTGCGGTCGACATCGTCCATCGCAAGGGCCACGATCTTTCCGACCACACCATTCGCGAAGAGCTCGAAGGCAATCTCTGCCGCTGCACCGGCTACCAGAACATCGTTGTCTCGATCGCGGCCGGCGCCAAGGCGATGGCGAACTCCGATCTCGCATAACGAATTTTCGTCGCACGGCGTTTGGGGATCATTCATGTACGAATTCAAATATCATCGTCCGGCGACCGTGCGGCAGGCCGCCAATCTGCTGGCCAAGAACGAAGACGCCAAGGTGATCGCCGGCGGCCACACGCTGCTGCCGGTCATGAAGCAGCGGCTGGCGAGCCCGCCGCATCTGGTCGACCTCTCCCACATCGAAGGTCTCGACGGCATCGAGATGAAGGGCCGGTCGCTGGTGATCGGCGCCACCGCGACCCACCACGCGGTCGCGACCTCCGCCGTCGTCGGCGAGGCGATCCCGGCGCTCGCCGAACTCGCCGGGTTAATCGGCGATCCCGCGGTGCGCCACAAGGGCACCATCGGCGGCTCACTCGCCAACAACGACCCGACCGCCGATTATCCCGCCGCCTGCCTCGCGCTCGGCGCCACCATCGTCACCAACAAGCGCCGGCTGAAGCCGGAGGAATTCTTTCAAGGCCTGTTCACGACCGCGCTGGAAAGCGACGAGATCATCACCCGGGTGATGTTCCCGCTGCCCAAGAAGGCGGCCTATGTGAAATTCCGCAACCAGGCCTCGCGCTATGCGCTGGTCGGCGTGTTCGTGGCCAAGCGGCCCTCGGACGTGCGCGTCGCCGTCACCGGCGCCGGCTCCGACGGCGTGTTCCGCGTCGCCTCCTTCGAGGAAGCGCTGAAGAAGCGATTCTCGGCGAAGGCGCTGGACGGGTTGACGGTGCCCGGCGACGGGTTGAACAGCGACCTGCATGGCAGCGCCGAATATCGCGCGCATCTGATCGCGGTGCTGGCGCGGCGCGCGCTCGAAGCCGCGACCGCCAAAGCCTGACATTGCAGGTCTCCGCCGAACCGGGATTGGTCTTGCCATGAGTGCATCGGCGCTGCCCACTTCCGTCGATGCGACGCTGGGTCTTTTGACCTCGCGGGGCTATCTCGCCGAGCGCTCGCTCGGCACCGTGACCTACCTCGCGCTGCGCATGGGCCGGCCGCTGTTTCTGGAAGGCGAGGCCGGCGTCGGCAAGACCGAAATCGCCAAGGTTCTGTCGGCGGCGCTCGGCCGCAAGCTGATCCGGCTGCAATGCTACGAAGGCCTCGATGTCGCCAGCGCCGTCTATGAGTGGAACAGCGCCGCGCAGATGATCGCGATCAGGCTTGCGGAAGCCGCCGGCGATACCGACCGCGAGCAGCTGTCATCGGACATCTTCGCCGAGCGCTACCTGATCAAGCGGCCGCTGCTGCAGGCGCTGGAGCCGGATGTCGCGGGCGCGCCGGTGCTGCTGATCGACGAACTCGACCGCGCCGACGAGGCGTTCGAGGCGTATCTTTTGGAAATTCTCAGCGATTTCCAGGTCACGATCCCCGAACTCGGCACCGTGAAGGCGCCGCATCCGCCGATCGTGATTATCACTTCCAATCGCACCCGCGAAATCCATGACGCCCTGAAGCGCCGCTGCCTCTATCACTGGGTGGACTATCCCAGTGCCGAGCGCGAGCTTGCGATCGTCAAATCGCGCGTGCCGGGAATTTCCGCAAAGCTGTCGGAACAGGTCGTCCGCTTCGTGCAGGCGCTGCGCGAGCAGGATTTCTACAAATCGCCGGGCGTGGCCGAGACCATCGACTGGGCCACCGCGCTGACCGAACTCGACGCCCGCTCGCTGACGCCGCAAGTGGTCGGCGATACGCTCGGCGCATTGCTGAAATACCAGGACGACATCGCGCGAATGCAGGGCGACGGCTTGCAGAAGGTTTTAAAGGAAGCGACGAGCGAGACGTAGGTTTGGCTTGGGAAGCAACGCAGTGCGCTCCCTCTCCCGCCCTTGCGGGGGAGGGTCGGGGTGGGGGCTCTCTCAGGTTACTCCATTTATGAAATTTGGCACTGACGGATACAGCGCATGCATATCGGACAGAGTGCTCGCTGCGGCAGCCCCCACCCCAGCCCTCCCCCGCAAGAGCGGGAGAGGGGGAGCACCGCCCGCGGTTTGGGAGAATCGTAGAACCAATGCCCATCGATCACCTCAATCCCCCGACCGGCCAGATGGCCGACAACGTCATCGGTTTTGCCCGCGCGCTGCGGGCGGCCGGGATTCCGGTCGGGCCGGGGGCGGTCATCGATGCCATGAACGCGCTGCAGGTGATCGATATCGGCAACCGTGCGGATGTCTTCACCACGCTGGAATCGATCTTTGTCAAACGTCACGAGCATGCGCTGATCTTTGCCCAGGCCTTCGACCTGTTCTTCCGCGCCGAGGAAGACTGGAAGCACATGCTGGATTCGGTGCCGCTGCCCGATCACGCCAAGAAGAAGCCGAAGCCGGCCTCGCGCCGGGTCCAGGAGGCTTTTGCACAGCCGCAGACGACCGAGGTGCCACAGGCCCAGGAGCGGGAGCTTCGGCTTTCGGTCTCCGACAAGGAAATCCTGCAGAAGAAGGATTTCGCGCAGATGAGCGCGGCCGAGATCGCCGAAGTCACCCGCGCCATCGACAAGATGAAACTGCCGCAGGCAGAACTCCACACCCGCCGCTATCGGCCGGATGCGCGGGGCCTGCGGCTCGACATGCGCCGCACCTTGCGCGGCAGTTTGCGTACCGGCGGCGACATCATCGACATCCATCGGCTGGGGCGGATCGACAAGCCGGCGCCGATCGTGGCGCTGTTGGATATCTCGGGATCGATGAGCGAGTATACGCGCCTGTTCCTGCATTTCCTGCATGCCATCACCGACGCGCGCAAGCGGGTCTCGGTGTTCCTGTTCGGCACCCGGCTCACCAATGTGACGCGGGCCCTGCGGGCGCGCGATCCCGACGAGGCGCTGGCGAGCTGTTCGGCCACGGTGGAGGATTGGGCCGGCGGCACCCGCATCGCCACCTCGCTGCACACCTTCAACAAATTGTGGGGCCGGCGGGTGCTGGGGCAGGGCGCGATCGTGCTGCTGATTTCCGACGGGCTGGAGCGCGAGGCCGACGACCGGCTGGCATTCGAGATGGACCGGCTGCACAGGTCTTGCCGGCGCCTGATCTGGCTCAACCCGCTGTTGCGCTATGGCGGCTTCGAAGCCAAGGCGCAGGGCATCAAAATGATGCTGCCGCACGTTGACGAATTCCGCCCGGTGCATAATTTGAGTTCCATCGAGGGGCTGATATCGGCGCTATCCTCCGCCCCGCCGGTGCAGCATCGCAGCCTGATCCGCCCCGTAGCAGCCTGAAAGAGGATCCCATGCTCAATCGCGACGAAGACATTCTCAAGGCGGCTGAGGACTGGCAGAAGGCCGGTCACGGCGTGGCGCTGGCCACCGTGGTCGAGACCTGGGGCTCGGCGCCGCGCCCGGCAGGTTCCTCGCTTGTGATCAACGACGACGGCACGTTCCTGGGCTCCGTCTCCGGCGGCTGCGTCGAGGGCGCGGTCGTGACCGAAGCGCTGGACGTGATCGCCAGTGGGCAGCCGAAGATGCTCGAATTCGGCGTGGCCGACGAGACCGCCTGGAATGTCGGGCTGTCCTGCGGCGGCACCATCCGCGTCTTTGTCGAGAAAGTAGGCCAGTCGTGAAGCTCGAAACGCTGCATCAGCTCAATGCCGAGCGCGTCGCGCGCCGGCCGGTCATTCTCGTCACCGACACCGCCAATGGCGAGCAGCGATTGGTGAAGGCCAAAGACTTCGCTGCCGACCCGCTGCGTGCCGAGCTTGCAAAGCAATTGCGCATGGGCAAGAGCGGCATGGTCGAGGCTGGCGGCAAGAAGCTGTTTCTCAACGTCTATGCGCCGACCGCCAAACTCGTCATCATCGGCGCGGTTCATATCAGCCAGGCGCTGGCGCCGCTGGCGCGTGCGCTGGACTACGACGTCACCGTGGTCGATCCGCGCACCGCCTTTGCGAGCCCCGAGCGGTTTCCCGACGTGCCGCTGATCGCGGAATGGCCCGATGTCGCGCTGCCGCCGCTCAACATCGATCATTATACCGCCTTCGTGGCGGTGACGCATGATCCCAAGATCGACGATCCGGCGCTGCTGCATGCCTTCGAGCGTGACTGCTTCTATATCGGCGCGCTCGGCTCGCGAAAGACCCATGCCAGGCGTGGCGAGCGGTTGCGGGCGCAAGGCGCCAAGGAAAGCGACATCGCCCGTATCCACGCGCCGATCGGGCTGTCGATCGGCGCGGTGTCGCCGTCGGAGATCGCGGTCGCCATCATGGCCGAGATCACGGCCGTGCTGCGGCTGCCGAAAGAGGCCAAAGAGGCCGCGGCATGAAATTCGGTCCGGCCAGCCCGATGGAAGCGATGGGCGGCGTCACCGTCCATACCTTGCGTCAGGGATCCCTGGTGCTGAAGAAGGGCACCACCATCGGCCATGCCGAGGTCGAGGCGCTGACGTTGGCCGGGGTGAAAGAGATCGTGGTGGTGCGGCTCGAGGACGGCGACGTCTCCGAGGACGCCGCCGCCGCCAGCATCGCGCAGGCGGTGGCCGGCGAGGGCGTCAATGTCGAGCGCGCCTTTACCGGGCGTTCCAACCTGTTCGCGGCAAAACCCGGCGTGCTGGTGGTCGATCGCGCCAAGGTCGATCGCATCAACGCCGTCGATGAAGCCATCACCTTTGCGACGCTGGCCGCGTTCAAGCCGGTGGTCGAAGGCGAGATGGTGGCGACCGTCAAGCTGATCCCGTTCGGGGTCGAAGCAAAACTTTGCGATGCCGCGGTCGAAGCGGCCCGCGGCGGCGCGCTGCGGATCGCGCCCTATATGATCAAGCGTGTCGGCATCGTCTCGACCTTGCTGCCGGGGCTGGCGCCGAAGGTGGTGGAGAAGACGCTGCGGGTGACGGCCGAGCGGCTGGCGCCGGCGGGTGCTGCCATCATCGCCGAGCGCCGCGTGCCGCATGAGGAGACCGCGCTGAAGGCCGCGATCAGGGAATTGCTTGGGCTCGGCGCCGAACTCGTGATCGTGTTCGGCGCTTCCGCAATCGCCGACCGGCGCGACGTGATTCCGGCGGCGCTGACCGGCATCGGCGGCGCCATCGAGCATTTCGGCATGCCGGTCGACCCCGGAAATCTGCTGCTGATCGGCAATGCGCAGGGCATCCCGGTGCTGGGCGCGCCCGGCTGCGCGCGCTCCCCGGTCGAGAACGGATTCGACTGGGTGCTGATGCGCCTGCTGGCGGGGCTGAAGGTCACGCGCGCCGACCTCACCGGCATGGGCGTCGGCGGGCTATTGATGGAAATCGTGACGCGGCCGCAGCCGCGCACCAAGCCTGACATCGAGGGCAACCGCAACGTCGCCGCGGTCATCCTCGCGGCCGGACGCTCGACCCGGATGGGCGGCCCCAACAAGCTGCTCGCCGAACTCGGCGGCAAGCCGCTGGTGCGGATCGTGACCGAGCAGGCGCTGGCCTCGAAAGCGAAAGGCGTCATCGTCGTCACCGGCCACCAGGCCGGCGAGGTCGAGAAGGCGTTGCGCGGCCTGAAGGTCACCTTCGTGCACAATCCGGATTTCGCCGCGGGGCTCGCTTCTTCGGTCAAGGCGGGCATCGCGGCTGTGCCTACCGGCGCCGATGGCGCGGTGATCTGCCTGGGCGACATGCCCCTGATCGATTCGCAGCTGATCGACCGGCTGATCGAGGCTTTCGCGCCGGACCGCGGCCAGCTGATCGCCTTGCCCGTCAGCGATGGCAGGCGCGGCAATCCGGTGTTGTGGGCGCGCCGCTTCTTCAACGAATTGATGACGCTCGACGGCGACATCGGCGCCCGTCATCTGATCGCCAAGCACGGCGAGGCGGTAGCCGAAGTCCCGGTCGAGGGCCACGGCGCGTTCCTCGATATCGACACCCCGCAGGCGCTCGCGGATGCGCAGCAGAGCAGGCGTCAGCCCGAGCGGTTATCCTAGGTCAGGCCGCCACCCCAAATTTTCAACCCCTCGTTCACCAAGTTGAAACGTCCTCTCCCGTAGATTTGCGGCGAACCCGCCTCGGGGGAGGGGATTTTGATCGTTTCGACCGCCGCAGCGCAACGCCGCGCGCTGTTTCTGTTTGCTCTGACGCTAGCGATCACCGGCACCCGGTTCGCAACCCAATCCTGGGCGGCCGGCGCGTTTGCGATCGGCAAATGCGGCGCCTATGGCCAGGCCTATGATTTCGGCGGCGAGGCTGCCGCGCGCGCCGCGGCGCTGAAGCAATGCAAGGGCGACTGCACGGCCGTGACCATGAAACGGGCCTGCGCGTCGCTCTCGATCGACATGAAAAATCCCTGCGGCCCCTATGGCTACGCGGTCAAGCCGCACATTTCCGGCTCGCTCAACGAAGCCACCCGCAAATGCTACGAATTCGGCGGCAAGGAATGCGTGATCCGCGCCTGGGCCTGCGACGCCAAGGGGTGATTCCATCAGCCGGCATTCCGGGCGCATCCAACGGGTCCGCACAAAGCGCGGCCCGATGACAGGCTCCGACGCGGACCGGGCCAAGGCATCAGCCCATCAATCAGGAGTGGTCGGCGGACGGCGGCTTCGGTGCGCCTGACGGACTCACATCGGACATCGCGCCATATCCGAAAAGTGCCACAACCGGACTCATGCGCCGCAAAAAGCGGACATTGCCCAATGCAGTCGGCATGTCTCAAAGGTCGGGCAGTGTCCTAATTTGAGGCTCGTCAGGAGTGGATAACAAGCCGGATTAGCCCGACTAGGGCTATTATCCCGCCGACAAAAGTGGCGGCAAAGGCAAACAGGCCCAGCCCGACCGGCATCGCATAGCGATCGTACGCCTCGACAATCCACAACGGCACCCATGACACGACTGCGATGAAAATGCCCACGAATATCGAAATCAGGTTTCCCTTCATTTGGGAGCCGCCCTTCCCATTGGTCAGTCATGATAGCCGATCGAATCGGAAGCATTAGATCGAGTCTGCCGCAATATCCGAAACCCGGCGATGACCGGGTCTGCCCCCGCTTTACCGCGGAAACCGACATCCAGCGAAGCTGTCGACGGCGTGCGAGAAGTCCCAAAGACGGAAGTGACAGCCGCACTATTCAATGACCTCGTCGGCGCGAACGAAGACCGACGGCGGTACTGTTAGCCCGATCGTGCGGGCAACCTTATTGTTGATGGCCATCTCGAAACGGGTCGGCTGCTCGAATGGCATCTCAGCCGGGCTGCCGCCGGAGAAGACACGCACGACAAAATCGGCGGTGCGCAGTCGAAGCTCGGCAAGATCGGGGCCATAGCCGATAAGACAGCCATCGGAGGCCATGGCGCGCCATTCGCAGATCGTTGGGAGGTGCCGCTCCAGCGCGAGGAGCGCCAGTTGCACTGCGTCACGATGGAATACGGGCGAGGACTGAATGACAATGCCGTCAACACCTGCATTGTGAATGGCATCAAAGATCGACTGATAATCGGCCGGACTTTTTGCCTCGAAACTGACGATTTCAACGCCGATGTTTTCGGCCGCGCGCCTGTACTCGTCCTTGCGCGTCATCCCGTCCTCGTCCGCTACAAAAGCGAACTTGTGAGCGCCCGGGATCGCATCATGCAAAAGCTCAATTCGCTTCTTGTCACCCTCGGATGCCAGCATGGCTATGCCCGTGACCTCACCTCCGGGCCGTGACATGCTCGCCGCCGCACCTTCCGCGACCGGATCGATGGTGAAAGATGCAACAATAGGCGTTTGAGGCGCCGCCTTCATCGCGGCCGTAATTGCCCTCGGGGAAACGGCAATGATCACGTCGGGTTTGGCCGTGGCGAGGTCTTGCGCGAGCCGGGCAAGCTGCTCGGAATCAACATTGCCGCCCCACCGCGGCAGCACAACGAGATTCCGGCCCTCGACGAATACGCGTCGCGCCAATTCAGGAATCATGACGCTATGCATCGTGGTATCGGCCGGCCAATCAAACGGCGTAAGCACGCCCAGCCGCCAAATGCGCTCTTCGGCTGAAACCTGGCCCGCAAACAGCATCAAGCCAAGCAAGAAAAAAATTCGACTCATTCGATCACCTCGGCACTGAACTCCTTGAGGTCGTACTTCCGGTCTGCCCCCAACTCCGGACATTCTCAGCGGAAGTTGGCATGTCTCAAACGTGCCGAGATACGACATGGCCGGGATTCTGCACCATATTTTTTGCACCGAAAAAGCTCTTTCCGATCGGCGGTCTTTCAGTACACGCACGGAAACGCCTGGAGCGTGGAAGGCAGCTTCAGCTTCAAGGATCTTCCACTACCCAATCTGGCTGAATGGCAGGGCGACATGCTATCATGATGCTATGCTCTCTGACAAACTTCCCCTTCTGAGTTTCTCCAGCCCATCGGCATTCAAGCGTTGGTTGGCAGCCCAGCCCCGCAACTCTCAGGGTGCTTGGTTAAAATTCGCCAAGAAAGGGGCGGCAAAGGCAACAATTAGCAAGTCGGACGCCATAGACCTTGCCCTCGCGCATGGCTGGATTGATGGGCAGTTGGGACGTGTAGATGAGTTTTACTTCAAGACGCGTTTCACGCCACGGAAACCAAAGAGCGCCTGGTCGAAAATAAACTGTGAACGCGCCGAGCGGCTGATCGTGTCCGGCCAGATGACACAACAAGGGCTGGCGCAGGTTGATGCGGCAAAAGCGGACGGGCGATGGCAAGCCGCGTACCCATCGCAGAGCACGGCCGCTCCCCACGCTGATTTGGAGGCAGCGCTGCATGATGATCCGCGGGTTCGTAAGGTGTTTGACGCTTTGGACTCGGCGAATCGCTACGCCATTATCTATCGGGTTCACCAAGCAAAGACCGCCGAGAAGCGCGCGGCGAAGATCACGGAACTCTTGACCATGCTTCGTCGCGGCGAAACGATCCATCCGCGCAGCGTCAAACGTTCCTCGAATTCATAATTCTTGATTTCTGCACCTGAAACCAAAGCGGCGCGAGGTCCGTCCCAGGTCAATCGGATCATTTTGGCCGACGGCCGGCTACTTCCGTTCTTCCTCTGGAAACGGACATCCCCGGAGCCGGTCGCCACGTCTCAAAGGTGCCAATTTCGGAAGTGCGGCGACTATTCAATGACCTCGTCGGCGCGGCCAAGCAACGACAGCGGAAATACGATGCCGAGTGCTTTAGCGGTCTTGAGATTGATGACCAGCTCGATTTTTGTGGACTGCTGAACCGGCAGATCGGCTGGCCTTTCGCCCTTAACAATTCGGCCAGCATAAAGGCCGGCGATGCGAAGTGCTTCAACGATGCTAGTGCCATAACTCATCAGACCGCCGACCTCCGCAAACTCGCGCAGAGAATACATCGTGGGCAACTCATAACGTGCTGCCAATTCAACAAGTTTGTCCCGTCGGGTGTTGAAGAAAGGATCGGCGCCGACCACGAGCGCGCTTGCATGCTGTTGAGCCAGCATGTCAAAGGCCGCGCCCAAATCGCTGTCGTTGCGGGCCTGAACGATGACCATTTTCTGCCCAACAGACTCCGCGGCTGCAAGCGCATTTTTTGTCTGACTTCCGGCATCCGCGAGGGTAGGGTTCACGAGGAAGCCGATCAACGCTGCATTTGGAACCGCTTGGTGCAAGACCTCAAACTGTTTCGCGGCCAACTTACCAATCAAATTGGTCACGCCCGTGACGTTGCCGCCGGGCCGGTTGAAACTGGCGACAAGGCCAGCCTCGACCGGATCGCCACCCATTTCGAAGACGATTGGGATGGTTGCAGTTGCCGACTTGGCCGCTATGGCCGCAGTGATGCCGCCTATCGCGACAATCACGGCGACCTCGCGACGGACCAGCTCGGACGCTAGCACCGGCAGTCGCCCGTATTGATCCTCCGCCCAGCGGTACTCAAACGCGACGTTCTTACCCTCTATGTAGCCGGCTTCCATCAGGCCCTGGCGAACAGCGGTCACTCGAAAAACATCGGATTGCGGCGACCCGGTTCCGAGAAATCCGACCACCGGCATCGCTGCCTGCTGCGCCACCGCCCCGAACGGCCACGCCGCTGCTCCGCCGCCGATTAGACCGATGAACTCGCGCCGTCTCATGCCCACCCCCGTTCGACGGGCGGCATCGTAGCGGCTGAGGAGCGTCCGGGAAGAGACAAAAACTACTTTGCGCCCGAAATCTCGCAAGTGCGGTCGATGACTGTTGTGAGTCAATCGCGTCATTTTGGCCGACGGCCGGCTACTTCCGCTCTTCCCCTGGAAACGGACATCCCCAGAGCCGGTCCCATGTCTCAAACCTGCCAGACTCGGACATCGGCAACTCGCCTATTCGATCACCTCGTCGGCGCGGCCAATCAGCGCCAACGGGATGGAAAGACCGAGCGCTTTTGCAGACTTTAGATTGATGACCAGCTCGACTTTCGTGGACTGTTGCACCGGCAAGTTTTCAGGCTTTTCGCCTTTGAGAATACGCCCGACATAAATGGCGGCCAACCTTCCGGCATCGATCGGATCCGCACCATAGCTCATAAGGCCGCCAGCAGTCGTGGCCACGCGGATGGGGTAAACCGTTGGCACTGCATGTTCTGCGGCCAGAGCCACAAGACGAGCGGAGTTGCCGAGAAACAATGCCTCGCCGCTTACTACGATGCCAACAGGCCGCTCAACTGCAACGGCTGCAAAGGCCGCATTGGGTTGCGTGCTGATGAGCCCGCGTCCTAACATGCGCTATTGCGCATCTGAGAATCTCGAGATTCGCCTATTGCACATCTGAGGTTCGCGCCATCGCGCGCTCCTGCATTAACACCGGAGCAAATCATGCAATTCGACACCAAGATCGCGGTCGTGATCCGGACCGATCTCGAGGCGTGGCAGAAGTTGAACGTCGCCTCGTTTCTCGCCGGCGGCATCGCAGCCTCGTTTCCGCCATGCGTCGGCGAGCCCTATCAGGACGGCTCCGGTACCCGATATCTGCCGCTGATCGGCCAGCCGATCCTGATCTACGGCGCCGACCGGCCGCAGCTCTCCCGCGCGCTGGAGCGGGCGCTGGCGCGCGACGTGCGGCCTGCGCTCTATACCGAGGACATGTTCAGGACCACCCATGATGCGGCCAATCGCGAGGTGGTGAGGGCGGTCGCCCGCGCCGATCTCAACCTGGTCGGGCTTGCCATGCGCGCCGAGCGCAAGGTGATCGACAAGATCGTCGATGGACTGAAATTTCACTCCTGACGGTTTCACGACGACCTCGCGCAGCTCGGGGGCGCTGCTTCATAAACGTGCATGGTTGCTGGGCAACAGGTCGCATGATGTGCGACCTTCTAACGACGAACGGCGGCCGCAAGGCGCTTGACATCGGTCGGCGCTGCCCGTGTGATGGGCGCCAACAAGACCAAGAAAAACCCGAGAAAATTCCAAGACACAGTTCTTCCAGGGAGGTTGTGATGCCGATGCCTAGGGCTGCCCGTCTGTTCGGTGGGCTGATCGCGGCTGTCGCGGTGCTGGGGATGGCGCTTTCCGCCCACGCCCAGGAAAAGAAAATCAAGATCGGCGTGGTCTTCGACCTCACCGGCCCGCTCGCGGGCGGCGGTTCGGAGCTCGAATATCTCGGCGCCAAGATCATGCTCGACCACTACGCCAAGACCGGGGTCGAGGGCTACAAGGTCGAGGCGGTCTATGCCGACGCCCAGAGCAAGCCGGATGTCGCCATCAACGAGGCGGTCCGCCTGCTCGAGCAGGAAAAGGTCGACATGCTGTTGGGCTTCTTCTCGTCGGCGCAGTGCGTGCCGGTGGCCGCCCGTGTCGAGCAGCTGAAGAAGTTCATGTGGATCACCACCTGCATTTCGTCGGCCGTGATGGATAACAAGAACTTCAAGTACATTTTCCGGCCGCAGGCGAGCGGCGACCAGTTCGGGCTGATGACGATGGATTTCATCGCCAACAATTCGATGTCCAAGTTCGGCAAGGAGCCGAAGGATCTGCGGGTCGCCATCATCCACGAGGATGGCGCCTATGGCGTCGACGTCAGCAAGGGCAACGAGGCCGGCGCCAAGAAGGCCGGCTTCAACGTGGTGCTGGACGAGGGTTATTCCGCGACCGCGCCCGATCTGTCCGCGCTGGTGACAAAACTGAAGCGGGCGCGGCCCGACGTGATCTTCCACACCGGCTACAATCCGGACATCACGCTGTTCTTCCGGCAGGCGCGCGAGCAGGGCCTGAAGTTCGGCGCCATCGTCGGCCATGGCGCGGGCTACGGCGTCTACGACAAGCTGAAGGAAGGCCTCGGCCCCGATGCCAACTATCTGTTCGACACCGACCCGATCTCGATCTGGCAGGCCAAGCCGGAAGGGCTCGATCCAAAGCTGTTGCCGGTGATCAAGATGATCGGCGAGGAGTACGACAGGCTCAAACCCGGCGCCTCCATCCGTTCCGCGCATGTCGGCATCGCTGCCTCGAACACCTACGTCTTCCTCAACGACGTGCTGCCGCGTGCGATCAAGAAATATGGCGGCGTCGATTCCGAGGCCTTGCGCAAGGCCGCGATGGAAACGGATATTCCCGAGGGCGGCACCATGCTGGGCTACGGCGTCAAATTCTTCGGCGAGGGTACTGAGATGGCCCACCAGAACGAGCGCTCGTTCCCGGTGGTGGTCCAGTATATCGACGACAAGGCCTATGTGGTCTGGCCGAAGAGCCAGGCACAACGCGACACCGTATTGCCGTTGCCGGCAGGCACGACCTACAGCTACAAATAACGGTCCTGAAGAACGGAAGGGGCCGTCGTGCTGGTGGTTGAGGGGCTGGTCAAGCGGTTTGGCGGCTTTACGGCCGTCAACAAGGTATCGTTCAAGGTCGATCAGGGCGAGATTCTCGGCCTGATCGGCCCGAACGGTTCGGGCAAGAGCACGATCTTCAACATGCTCTCCGGCACGCTTTCGCCGTCGGCCGGTTCGATCCGCTTTGCGGGGGCGGAGATCGCGGGCCTTCCGCCTTATCGCATCATCAATGGCGGCATCGGCCGCACCTTCCAGATCCCCCGTCCATTCCACCGGCTGACGATGTTCGAGAACGTGGCGCTGGCCGGCTATTTCGGGCAGGGCCGGCACAGCCGCGCCAGGGCCGAGGAGGCCGCGGAGAAGGCACTTGGCATGGTCGGCCTGCCGGCGGATCGCCGGGCAAGCGTCGACGGCCTCGGCGCCGCCGGCCTCAAGAAGCTGGAGCTTGCGAAGGCGCTCGCGACGGGTCCGAAACTTTTGCTCGCTGACGAAAGTCTCGGCGGCCTCGACGAGACCGAAATGGACCAGGCCGCCGACATGCTGCGCAAGATTCGCGACGAACTCGGCATCACCATCATCTGGGTCGAGCACATCATGGGGGTGTTGATGCGCGTGGTCGACCGCGTGATGGTGCTGGATCACGGTGAAAAAATTTCGGAAGGCTTGCCGCGCGAGGTGTCGAGCGATCCGCGGGTGGTCGAGGTCTATCTCGGCACCGACGCCCATGCGACCCAAGCCGCCGCCGCCGAAGCGCGGCGATAGCGGAGCCATCGCATGCTTCAGATGAGATCGATCGACGCGGGTTACGGGACCTTTCAGGCGCTGTTCGGCGTCGACCTCGACGTCAGGGCGGGCGAGGCGGTCGGCGTGATCGGCCCCAACGGCGCCGGCAAGACCACCTTGATGCGGGTGATCTCCGGCCTGATCCGGCCGCGCGCCGGCACGATATCGATGGAAGGCGTCGACATCCTGAAGACCCCGGAGCATCGCATCGTCAGTCTCGGGATCGCGCATGTGCCGGAAAACCGCCGGCTGTTTCCGCGGCTTTCGGTTACCGACAATCTCAAGATGGGCGCCTTCATGCCGGAAGCGCGCGCCCGCTACGCCGAGCGGCTCGACTTCGTGTTCGATCTGTTCCCGCGCATGAAGGAACGCCGCAACCAGCTCGCCGGCACCATGTCGGGCGGCGAGCAGCAGATGTGCGCGATCGGCCGCGCGCTGATGTCGGACCCGAAATTGCTGCTGCTCGACGAGCCCTCCGCGGGGCTTGCGCCGGTCGTGGTCCAGCAGGTGTTCGAACTGGTGAAGCGAATCCGCGGCAACGGCCTGACCGTGCTGATCGTCGAACAGAACGTGCAGCAAGTGCTGCGCGTGGTGGACCGTGCCTATCTGCTCGAGGCTGGCACCATCCGGGCCTCGGGCAGTTCGACCGACATGCTGCAAAACGACACGATCCGGCAAGCCTATCTTGGAGTCTAGGTGAGACGATGACGGGATTTTTCGATATTTTCGATATCTACCTGCTCGAGGCCGTCGTGAACGGCATCCTGCTCGGCGGCGTGCTGGCGCTGCTGGCGCTCGGCTTGAACCTGATCTTCGGCGTCATCGACGTGACCTGGATCTGCTACGCCGAACTCGTCATGATCGGCATGTACGGCATGTATTATCTGGTGCAGTACTTTGGACTGCCCTATTACGCCGCCGCACCGCTGACGATCCTTTTGGTCGCAGCGCTCGGCGCGCTGCTGCATCTCTTGGTAATCGCGCCATTGCTGTCGGCGCCGCCGATCAACCAGCTGCTCGCCACCGGCGGCGTGCTGTTCGTGCTGCAGAGCTTTGCCACCGTCGCCTTCGGCATCGATTTCCGCAATCTGGGCATCCGGCTGCCGGTACTGCAGTTCATGGACATGCATTTGAGCTACGCACGCCTGCTGTCGTTCGCCGCAGCGCTGATCGGCATGGTGCTGGTGTTCCTGTTCATGAAGCGGACCTTTCTCGGCACCGCCATCCGCGCCATCTCGCAGGATCGCCAGATCATGGCGCTGATGGGCGTCGATACCCGCCGCATCTATCTCATCACCTCGGCGATCGGCGGCGGGCTCGCAGGGCTCGCCTCCTGCCTTTTGGTGCTGCAATACGACGTGCATCCGTTCGTCGGTCTGTCGTTCGGGCCGATCACCTTCCTGATCTGCGTGCTGGGCGGGCTCGGCAATTTCGTCGGCGGTTTTGTCGCAGCCTTCGTGTTCGCCGAGATCATCTCGCTCGGCGGGCTGTTCTCCGATCTGGAATGGGGCTACGTGCTGGCCTTCGCCTTCTTCATCGTGATGATGTTCATCCGGCCCGCCGGGCTATTGGCGAGGCGTTCGTGACCGCACGCCGGCTTGCCCAGGGGATCGCGGGTGTCGCGCTGATCGCGCTGCCGTTCGTCTATCGCGATCCCTATCACCTGCACATCCTGATCCTGATCCTGATCTGGTCGTTCGCCTATACCTCATGGTCGATGATGGGCCGCTTCGGCCTGGTCTCGCTCGGCCATGGCGGCTTCATGGGGGTGGGCGCCTATGTGACGGCGCTGTTGTGGAATCATCTTGGCATATCGCCGTGGCTCGGAATTCCCGTCGCGATGGCGGCCGCCGCCTTGCTCGCGGTGATCGTGGCCTATCCGTGCTTCCGTTTCCGCATCACCGGGCACTATTTCGTGCTGGTCACGCTGGCCCTGTCGGGCATCGTATTGCAGGTCATCACCGCGACGCGCGACTATACCGGCGGCTCGCTCGGCTACACGCCCGACCGCACCAGGGGCAGCCATCTGCTGGCGCTGCAGTTTGACGACAAGACCACCTGGTACCTGATTGCGCTCGCGGTGTGGGCGGCGGGCCTCTTGATCTGGCGCTGGGTCGACCGCAGCATGGATCGCTATGCGCTGGAGGCGATCTCCGAGGACGAGGATGCCGCAGCCGCCGCCGGCGTCAACGTTACCTGGGAAAAGCTCAAGATCACGGTGATCTCGGCGCTGATGACGGCGCTGTCCGGCGCGCTCTACTGCCAGTACCAGATGTTCATCTCGCCCGACACGGTGAGCGGCATTGCGGTGTCGCTGCAGATGGTTTTCGCCGCCATCGTCGGCGGCCTCTATATGATGCTCGGCCCGACCGTCGGCGCCGTCATCACCATCATGCTGGCCGAGGTCCTGCGCATCGGCTTCGGCACCGGCGCCGTCGGCTGGGACAATCTCGTCTATGGCGTGCTGCTGGTGCTGTTCATCATCTTCCTGCCCAAGGGCATTTTGGGCAGCATCGTCGAGCGGCTGAAGGCGCAGCGCAGGAAGAAGCTCTAAGGCGCGGATTTTTGGCCGTGGCGTCCGGACGTTGCCGCTCTCGTTGGGTCCGACCGCTCCGCTTGCGCGGCCTGCGGCGGATCAACGCCGATTTCTTCCGATTTGAAATAACGGCGTAGTGAGAATGCGGTCCGGTCAGTTTATTGACATTGACTGACCAGTCAGTCATATTTGACCTATGTCAGGTTCCAGCACCATCAAAGGCGCCCCCGCCAAGCCGGCCAACCGCCGGCGTGGGGGGAAGACTGCCGTGAACCATTTGCCGAAGCCGGATGTGGCACCAGGCTCGCCGCCATCCAGCCGCGCCGCGCGCGCCGCGGAGCGGCGCCAAGCCATCATGGAAGCGGCGCTGGACGAGTTTATTGCGCGCGGTTTTACCGCGACCAGGCTCGACGACATCGCCAGGGGCGCCGGCGTCGCCAAGGGCACGATCTACCTGCATTTCAAGGACAAGCAGTCGATGTTCGAGGAACTGATCCGGACCGCGATCGTGCCGCTGATCGGCCGCCTGACGTCACCGCCGCTGCCGGGGGCGTCGGTTCGCGCGACGCTCGAGGGCTTTGCCCGGACCTTCATCCAGGAGGTCGCCTCCACGCGGCGCGGCGACATCGTGCGCCTGATCGTCGCCGAGGGTCCACGATTTCCAGGCATCGCCGACTTCTACTACCGCGAAGTGATTTCGCGCGGCCTTGCCGGCATGCGTGCCATGATCGAACTCGCCGTTGCGCGCGGCGAGATCAGTCAGCCGGAATTGGCGCGCTTTCCCCAGATTGTCGTGGCGCCCGCGATCGTCGCCGTGATCTGGAAAAGCTTGTTCGAACGGCATGCGCCGCTGGACGCGCTCGAAATGCTGCGCGTGCATCTCGATCTGATTTTTGGCGAACGGAGGACGGCATGATGTCGTCACGAATAGTTTTGCGAGCGCTCGTGGCGCTGGCGCTGGCGGCAGGGCTCGCCGGCTGCAACCCGCCGCGCGATCCGGGCTTCCAGGGCTGGGTCGAGGCCGACATGATCTTCGTCAGCCCCGACGAATCCGGCCGCGTCACCGAACTCAATGTGCGCGAGGGCGACGAGGTCAAGACTGGCGCGCAACTCTATTCCGTTGACGATGATCTGCAGCAGGCCGACCTCAACCAGAACAACGCAACGCTGGCCAACGCTAGGCAGAGCTACGACCGCGCCAACTCCCTGAGCAAGACCGGCTCCGGCACCCAGGCCAATCTCGACGCCGCGCTGTCCGCGCTGCGCGTCGCCGAAGCCCATGTCAACACCTCGCAGACCCGGCTTTCGCGCCGCCTCGGCTATGCGCCGGTCGACGGCGCCGTGCAACAGATCTATTTCCGCGAGGGCGAAACCGTGCCGGCGCAGCGCCCGATGCTGTCGATCATGCCGCCCGGCAACATGAAGATACGATTCTATGTCCCGGAGCCGAAGCTGCCGAAACTTGCGATCGGCGACGAGGTGCGCGTCAGCTGCGACAATTGTTCGCCCGATCTCACCGCCAGGATCTACTTCATCTCGACCATGGCCGAATACACCCCGCCAGTGATCTACAGCCTCGATGAACGCGACAAGCTGGTCTACCTGATCCAGGCGCGGCCCTCGCGGCCCGATTCGCTTCGCGTCGGCCAGCCGATCAGCGTCTACCTCAACGCCAAAACGCCGGTGGCGGACCAGCGATGACCGGATTGTCTGCTTCCGCCCACGATATCGCCATCGACGTTCACGGCCTCTCAAAATCCTTCGGCGGCCGCGAGGTGGTGCATGACCTCAGCATGCAGGTGAAGCGCGGCACCATCTACGGCTTCCTCGGTCCCAATGGCAGCGGCAAGACCACCACCATCCGCATGCTCTGCGGCCTGCTGACGCCTGACAGCGGCGAGGGCACCTGTCTCGGCTACGACATCCGGCGCGAAGCGGACAAGATCAAGCTCCAGGTCGGCTACATGACGCAGCGCTTTTCGCTGTACCAGGATTTGTCGGTGCGCGAGAACCTGGAATTCGTCGCCAGGCTCTATGGCGTGCGCGATCCGCGAAGCACCGCGAGCGACATGATCAAGCGGCTCGGGCTGACCGGGCGCGAAGAGCAACTCGCTGGCGAACTCTCCGGCGGCTGGAAGCAGCGGCTTGCGCTTGGCGCCTGCACCTTGCCCGATCCGCAATTGCTGCTGCTGGACGAGCCCACCGCCGGCGTCGACCCCAAGGCGCGCCGCGATTTCTGGAATGAGATCCACGGGCTGGCGGCCAATGGGCTGACGGTGCTGGTCTCCACCCACTACATGGACGAGGCCGAGCGTTGCCATGAGATCGCCTATATCGCCTATGGCCATCTCCTGGTTCACGGCACCGTGGACGAGGTGATCGCGAAATCGGCGCTGACGACCTGGACCGTGACCGGCGAGCATCTCACCGCGCTCTCCGCTGAGCTCGCGGGCCAACCCGGCATCGACATGGTGGCGCCGTTCGGCACGAGCCTGCACGTGTCTGGCCGCGACAAGGCCGCGCTGGAATCCACCATCGCGCCCTGGCGCGAGGCTCACGGGTTGCATTGGCAGCACAGCGAGCCATCGCTGGAGGATGTCTTCATCGAACTGATGACCCGCGCAAAGGATAATTTCCAATGAGCGTCGTCGGCATACCCGGTCACAGCCGCGACAGCATCGAGCGGCCCTTCGGCTTCTGGCGGCGCAGTTCCGCGATGGTGATCAAGGAATTCATCCAGCTGCGCCGCGACCGCGTCTCGTTCGCGATGATCGTGATGATCCCGGTGATGCAGCTTATGCTGTTCGGCTACGCCATCAACACCACGCCGCGCCACCTGCCGACCGCGGTGCTGCTGCAGGAGGACTCCGATCTGGCGCGATCGATCCTCAAAGCCCTGCAAAACACCGCCTATTTCCAGTTCACCCGCGAAGTGCACGACGTCGCGGAGTTCGACAATCTCCTGCTGTCGGGCAAGGTGCTGTTCGGCGTGGAAATCCCGCGCGGCTTTGAGCGCGCGGTGCGGCGCGGCGACCATCCCGCGCTATTGGTTGCGGCCGACGCCACCGATCCGGTGGCGGCGGGCTCGGCGCTGGGCGCGCTCGGCACCGTGGTGCAGACCGCGCTGCAGCACGATCTGTTCATCGGCGATCCGCCGTCGATGCCGTTCGAGATCCGCACCCATGCGCGCTACAATCCGGCAGGCTCCTCGCGGCTGAACATCGTACCGGGCCTCGTCGGCACCATCCTGACCATGACCATGCTGATCTTCACGGCGTTGTCGGTGACCCGCGAGATCGAGCGCGGCACCATGGAAAGCCTGCTGTCGATGCCGATCAAGCCGGTCGAGATCATGCTCGGCAAGATCGTGCCCTACGTGCTGGTCGGCTTCATCCAGGCCTCCCTGATCGTCGGCATCGGCGTGCTGCTGTTCGGGGTGCCGGTGCAGGGCAGCTTGATGCTGCTGGCGCTGCTGTCGACGCTGTTCATCACCACCAATCTTGCGATCGGCTACACATTCTCGACCATCGTGCAGAACCAGCTGCAGGCGATGCAGCTGTCGATGATGTTTTTCTTGCCCAGCATCCTGTTGAGTGGCTTCATGTTTCCTTTCGCGGGCATGCCGGTCTGGGCGCAATATATCGGCGAAGGCCTGCCGCTGACGCATTACCTGCGCATCGTCCGCGCCATCATGCTGAAGGGCGCGATCCTGCATAACCTGGAATATGACACGATCGCGCTGGTCGCGCTGATGCTGCTGGCGATGACAATCGCCGTGACGCGCTTCCGCCGAACGCTCGATTGAGGCAGGATGGTTGTTGTCATTCCGGGGCGCGCGCAGCGCGAACCCGGAATCTCGAGATTCCGGGTTCGATGCTTTGCATCGCCCCGGAATGACCGGGGAGAGTCATGCTGGGGATATGGCGCAGTAAGCCTGGCGGGCAGGGAGCAGCGGTCTCGGCCGAGTTCGAGCATGCGTTGAACCGGGAGGTGATGCAGACCGAACTCATCCGCGTCAAGGCGCTGATTGCGACCGCCATGCTTCTGCTGGTCGTGCTTTGGGCGGTCGATATCCTCGACCCCAACGGGCTGAACCACATCTGGCGCGGCCACTTCCGTCCGACCTACCTGGTCAGGATCCTGGTCCCCTTCATGCTGTTCGAACTATGGGTGCACCGGGCCATCAGCCAGCGCCTGAAGCTCGATCGCGACCTCTCGGTGATCAGGCGCTATGTCGGTGTGCTGATCGAAACCTCGCTGCCGACGCTCGCGCTCGCGGCGCATATCGAGAACATGGGACCGGTGCAGGCGCTCGGCTTCGTGATGCCGCTGGCCTATTTCATCTTCATCATCCTCTCGACCTTGCGGCTCGATTTCTGGCTCTCGGCCTTTACCGGCTTTGTCGCCGCCGCCGAGCTGTTCGGCATGGCGATGTTCTATCATCCGTTCCCGACCACCGATCCCCCGCCGGATATCTGGTATCACGGCGCGCGCAGCATGATCGTGCTGATCGCAGGCATTCTCGCCGGCGCGGTCGGCCTTCAGTTGCGCCGGCAGTTCGCCGCGAGCATCCAGGCGGCGACCGCGCGCGATCGCGTCACCAACCTGTTCGGCCAGCACGTCTCGCCGCAGGTGGTGGAGCGGCTGATGGCGGAAGGCACGGAAGCCGCCAGCGACATCCGCCGCGTCGCCGTGATGTTCGTCGACTTCCGCAGTTTCACCGAAGCCGCGCGGTCGCGCTCGCCGCAGCAGGTGGTCGATCGCCTCGATGGCGCGTTTGCGGTGCTGGTGGAAATCCTCGACCGCCATGGCGGCATCGTGAACAAGTTTCTGGGCGACGGATTCCTGGCGCTGTTCGGCGCGCCGTTCGAGGCGCCCGAAGCTGCCCAGCACGCCGTTGCCGCCGCGCGGGAAATGCTGGCGGCGATGGAGGGCATCAATGCCGGCAGCGGCTGGCCGCTGCGCATCGGCATCGGCATCCATTTCGGCGAGGTGGTCGCCGGCAATATCGGCTCGCCGCGCCGCAAGGAATATACCGTGATCGGCGACACCGTGAATTTTGCTTCGCGGCTGGAGGCGCTCAACAAGGAATTCGGATCGCAGCTTCTGGTGTCGAGCGCGGTCCGCAATGCGCTCGGCGCCGACGGCGGCGGTGCGGTCTCGCTCGGCGAGGTCGCGGTCAGGGGCTATGACGCGCCGATGACGGTGTGGCAATTGGGATAGGGGGGCTCTTGGATGCAGCGACGCTATGTCACCGTGGACGTTTTCACCGATCGCGCCTTCGGCGGCAATCCGCTGGCCGTGGTGCTGGACGCCCAGGGGCTGTCGACCTCGCAGATGCAGGCGATAGCGACCGAATTCAATTATTCCGAGACCACCTTCGTGCTGCCGCCCCAGGATCCCGCGCACGATGCGCAGGTTCGAATCTTTACCGTGCGCCACGAACTCCCGTTCGCAGGCCATCCCAATGTCGGCACCGCCTTCGTGCTGGCGACGCAGGCAGCAACGCCGCCGGCGCGGCTGCTGTTCGAGGAGAAGGCAGGCTTGGTGCCGGTCGAGATCCTGACCGAGAAAGGTCGCGTTGTCGCGGCCGAACTGACCGCACCCCAGCCGCTGAAGCGGTTGACGCAGCTGAGTGGGGAACAGGCGGCGGCCTGTCTTTCGCTGCCGGCATCGGACGTCAAGACGGATCGTCACCCGCCGCAGATAGCATCGGTCGGGTTACCGTTTCTGATGGTGGAACTGGCCTCGCGCGATGCGTTGCGGCGGGCCAAGCCGGATGCCGCGGCGTTCGCAAAGACCTTGCCGATCGACGGCAACGACGCGATCTATTTCTATACACGCGAGGTGCCGGCCAGCGAGATGCCGCTCGATCTGCAGGCGCGGATGCTTCATCCCGGCGCCAGCGGCCTTTGTGAAGATCCCGCCACGGGCAGCGCGACCGCGGCCGCCGCGGCGCTGCTTGCCGACCTCGCAACTCAGCGCGACGGCGAATTCAAGCTGCGGATCGGGCAGGGCGTCGACATGGGCCGGCCGAGCCTGCTGCTGACCCGCGTGCGCAAGGAAAACGGCGCCGTCGTCTCCGCGCATGTCGGGGGCGCCTGCGTCGAGATGATGGAAGGCACGTTCCGGCTGGCGGGCGAGGGGTGAGGCGGGCGCGAAGAGTTCCGCCGTCATTCCGGGATGGTGCGCAGCACCAGACCCGGAATCTCGAGATTCCGGGTTCGATGCTGCGCATCGCCCCGGAATGACGAGTCAGATTTGTTTCGCCGCCAGATTCTCCACCCTCACTCCGTCGCGTTCCCCGATGATTTCGGCGATCCACTGCCGGTGGCAGTGGCTGTGGTCGCGCTCGTAGCAGAGGATGCAGACCGGTCCGGATTTCTTCACCAGCGCCGACAGCTCGTCGAGTTCTTCCCTCGCCTGCGGCGTCTTCAGGTGCTTGGCGTAGATCCTGTGCAGCGTATCGAAATGCCCGCTGCGCGCGGCCAGGCGGCCATCCTTCGGCGTGCCGAGGCCGCGCAGATGCAGGTATGAAATGCCGCGCTCGTCGAGGCTTGAGGCGAGCTGGTTCTTGGAGAAGCCGGGCCGGCGCGAGGAAGCGACCGCGCGCACGTCGACCAGAAGCTTCACGCCGGCCTGTTCGAGTTCGTCGAGCACCGACTTGGCGGGTGTCTGCTCGTAGCCGATGGTGAAGAATTTTTTGGCCTTTGCCATCTGGCCTCAGTCTATTTCACGCGTTCGATCAGTTCCATCGCGCCTGCCGGCGCGCGCACCTTGCCCTCGTGGATCACATAGGCGAACACGTCGCGCGGGGCTTTCTTCGGCTTGTCCTTGTCGACCTTCGGCAAATCGTCCGGTTCGCTTCCCGCGGCCCAAGTTTGAAACCGATTCGCCCAGGCATCGAGCTGTTTTGGCGGATAGCAGGTCTTGATCTCGTCATTGCCCTTCTGCAGCCGCGCATAGACGAAATCGCCGGTGACGTCGGCAATCGCCGGATATTTGTGGTGTTCGGCGAACACCACCGGCGTTTCGAACTTTCGCAGCAGTGCGATGAAGTCAGGCACGCAAAAACTGTCGTTGCGCACCTCGACCACGTGGCGCAGCATCCTGCCTTCAAGCTTGCGCGGCAGCAGCTCGAGGAATTTGCCGAAATCCGCTTCATCGAATTTTTTGGTCGGCGCGAATTGCCAGAGCGCCGGGCCGAGCCGGTCGCCGAGCTCGAGCACGCCGGAATCGTAAAACCGCTTGATGGAATCGCCGGCCTCCGCCAGCACGCGGCGATTGACGGCAAAGCGCGGCCCCTTCACCGAGAACACAAATCCGTCCGGCACCTCGCGCGCCCATTTGCGAAAGCTCTCCGGCTTCTGCGAGCCGTAATAGGTGCCGTTGATCTCGATCGAGGTCAGTTTCGAGGCGGCGTATTCCAGCTCCTTCGCCTGCGTCAGTTTCTCCGGATAAAACACCCCGCGCCACGGCGCAAAGGTCCAGCCGCCGACGCCGATATAGATATGGCTGGAGGTCTTGGCAGGATTGTTTTGGGGCTTAGCCACGTCCTACCTCTTTCTCTTGGCACGAGAATTCTTTTGGCATGAAAGATCAGGTCCCAGTCGAGGCTGCCGGGTTTCGTGGTGATGCGGCAAATCCAGCCCTTGCACTTTCGGATAGCACCGACCCCGCGTCAATTCACTACATTATCGGCCGCGACAAGGCACGCGAACTTAACGCGGGAGGTTCGAGCAGCTGCCAGGCTGCGGTATGCCGCCAAGCGCCGAGTTGAGATGCAATCTAGGATTTATATTTTCAGAGTTACATTTATCGCAAATTGTGGTGCACTGTTGCAAGATACTTTCAAAAAGGTACGGCCTTGAGCGAATCGGAAAATCCGCGCCATCCGGGAACGGCGATGAAAGGATATTTTGCGCGCAGGCCGCGGCTGGCGGTAGCGATCGTCGTCATTCTTTGCGGCGCGGCACTCTTTTGCCGGTGGCTTTGGGCCGGATCGCAGAATCAGGACGCCTCGGTGGCCGCCTGCGTGTCGCACGGCGAGCCGGCGATTGGTTCGCAAGCCGTAGCAGACCCGATCGAGGCAGCCTACGTCTTTCTCGACACCCAGATGGACCGGTATCACAGGTCCACAGCGATCTATTCCGAACCGGGGTTCAGCGCCTACTATCCCGAGGGGAAAATGGGTGACGTCGACGATATCGTTGCCGGTTCCGATGTGTTGATGCCCGATACGGGTCGGGCTCCGCTGAGGATCGACTATCGGCCGCGGCAGTCGGGTGGACAAGGTTGGGCCGGCATCTATTTGCTCTACCCCGGCGGCAACTGGGGCCAGTTTCCCGGAAGGAACCTGACCGGCGCGACGAAGCTGTCGTTCTGGACTTGCGCCGAGCGGGAGATGCGAGCGGAGTTTTCCATCGGAGGCATCCGCGACCCCGGACTTCCCCATGCCGATTCGTTCGCAAAGGTCTCGACCGGCCCGCTCGTACTGACTTCGAAATGGCAACGCCACGAGATCGATCTCAGGGGTCGGGATCTTTCATCCGTGATCGGTGCCCTTAGCGTGGTATCGAGCCGCGATGGCGACGACGCTCCGCGCACATTCTTCATCGATCTGGTCACGGTCGATCTGCCTGCCCTCGACCAGCCGCGCTTCATCCAGAGTTACTATCCGGGAAGCTGCCGGGATGGCGGCTTGCCCAACAGGGCGGAAATCTACGATCAGGCGCTGGCGCTGCTTGCGTTCCTGGCGCGAGGCCGGCCGGACGATCTCGCGCGCGCCGAGCTGATCGCCCGTGCCATGATCGAAGCGCAAAGCCACGATCGGACCTTCAAGGACGGGCGACTGCGTAATGCCTACGCCAGCGGCGAACTGATCGATCCTCATTTCGGCACCACGCGAATTCCCGGCAAATACGATCGTGAGGTCGGAAAGTATCTCGAAGATGAAAATTCCGCGGGGACCGATACCGGCAACATGGCGTGGGCCGCGCTTGCTTTGGTGCAGGCACACGCGCTTCTGCCGAAGCGTCCGGGGGATCCGTATCTGAACGCCGCCAGGACACTCGGAAAGTGGATCATCGAGAACACCAAGGTCGACGACGAACTCGGAGGGTTTTCGGCCGGCGTTCAGGGGTTTGAAAAAGCGGCGGGAAATCCCGAAGGCCAGGTGCGGAAGGCCTATCGTTCGACCGAGCATAATATCGACCTGGAAGCGCTCTTCGAGCGGCTTGCCTCGATCGCCGGACCCGACTCCCCCGAAGGTCTCTCCTGGATGGCCGCGGCGGCGCATGCGCGGTCGTTCGTCGACGCCATGCAAAACAAGGCGCCGGACGCGCCGTATTTCTGGACGGGGACCGCGGCCGGCACGTCGATCAACGAAACGAACATTCCGCTGGACGTGCAGACCTGGGCTGTGCTCCGCACTCGACAGGCGGACAAATACCGGGGCGCACTCGATTGGGCCTTGAAGAATTGCACCGCGAAAGGGAGCAGCGATACGTTCGATTTCAATTGCAACGATGGCGACGGCGCCTGGTGGGAGGGGACCGCGCAGGTCGCGGCGGCACTGCACTGGCTGAAGCGCGATCGCGAGGTGGCGCCCGTGCTGGATCGGCTGCGGGGCGCGCAGCTGACGAACGGGCCGGTGCCCGGAGCGCTGCCGGCCGCGTCCCGTTGCGGGCTCACGACCGGTTTCCAGCAAGCCTATCTCTCCGGCAAGTCGTTGCCCTGGCTCTATCCGGACTGGCCGCATATCGGGACAACCGCCTGGTTCATCTTCGCAACGCTCGGCGTCAATCCATTCCATCTGGCCGACGGCCCCAAAGGCAAGCCTTGAAGTTGGCGCGGGGACGGCATCGTCCCTGCGCGCGATGCTCTTCTCAAGTACAGCCTGGGCGTGCTATTACGGAACTCGCCCGGTCGGGCGCGTTTTATCGGCGCGGCAGCAGCATGGCGGAATACCCGCTGCCGCGTCTTTCATGGTGGGGGCAACGATGAAGCGAACGGCAGTGCTGATCACGTTCTTGAGTGCAATGCTGTTGCCGATTTGCGCGTATGGTCAGAAAATCAGCATCGATTACGTAAGTGCGACGCAAGGAATCATTAGAGGTCAAGTGCGGGGCTTAACGCGGGCCGACTCCCAAATTATCCAAAACATGCGGGTTGTGGTTTATGTCCACACTGACAAGTGGTATAAACATCCATTTGCTACTGGGGCCTCGGACACTCGTATACCAAGATAGACACCAATGCGACGTGGTCGATTGCGATGGTACAGGATGAAGAGCGTCACGAACCGGACGCAATCGCTGCGCTGATCGTCGACGCATCGACCGTCACCCCCCCAAAACTCATGCCTGTTGAGCTCATGAGACTCACCTATCGGGATATCGACATAGAGGGACTTTGCCCGGAGCCAATTCATCTTTGCCCCCTTCAATGAAGCGGCTATCGTCGCACAGGCTATTGCGCGTTGTCTTGCGGCTGGCAGCGTGGTTCATTGCACTCGCCGTTGCCTTGTTTCCAGCCTTTGTCGCTAGCCGAAACCTGCCGCACACCGTTAGCCTGTTCGAATTGGGGAGGCTGCTCTACGCCAACGGGCATTTCGCGGATTTCTATTTTGCCGGAATGATCATGTCGGCATTTTCGCTGTCAAATCTTTGGGAAAACATCATCACCAAGTTCCTCTGGGATACAATCGAATCCGGCACTAAAACGATCGCGATTCTCGCGGCAGCGATATTTCCGCTGTTCTTGATCTTTCTGTTTTACGGATTGATGACCTACATGACCCTGATCAGGGACGAAATTATCCTGTCGCCGGACGAAGTGAACTTCGATGTTTGGGTAATTATAGTGGTGCTGTTGGTCAGTCTCGGCACCGAAGTCTTGATTGCGTTATCGGCGAAGCCGCATGCGTAACAAGATGATCCGGACGTGGATGCTGTAAAGGTTTGTCAACCTTCGAAAATGGGTCGCGATGCCTAGGGCCGCGTTTGAACTTGATTCTTGGACAACAGTTCCCAGTCCGGTATCTGCATCCCCAAAATTGATCCTATTCAGTCGCCCCCTCCCTAGGGGAAGAGGCTCGAAAAACCAGACCTTCTTGGCGCGTCGCCGGACTGTATCTATCGCCCCGTCTTGCTTCCCCTGGCCACCAGACGCTCCAGCGGCTTCAGCGTCTGCTTCGCGAGTTCGCCGTGCAGTTCGCCGATCTTTTGCGTCTCGGCCACGAAGGTAGCATAGGCCTGTTTAGCGAAATCGCGTTGCACCTCGATCGCCTTGTCCAGCGACCGTGCGCCGGTGAGCCGTTCGACGAAGCAGCGGGTCTCCTCCAGCGATTTCAGGGTGTAGTCGCCATAGGCATTGGCGATGGTCCGCAAGCTGATCGGGGCGGCATCCGCACGCACGGTCTCCGCTGCAGCCGGCGGGTCGATCACGGCAGCCTCGGGCGAGGCGGCCATGGCCTCGACCGGCGCCTCTTCGGCTTGTTCCGGTTCCGGGGTCTGCGGTCGCACAGGTTCCGCGCTCAGCGCTTGATCCGTCGCCACGCCCGGCGGCGGCTCGGATTTCTGTCGCCGCGCTTCCCCCTTCCGGTTTCGCCGCGCCGGCTTGCCGATCGGCATGTTCTGGTCTGTATCGGACATCTTTTTCCCCTGTTGTTCCCTGTCAAACCAAACGCACAGGCTCCGCCATGTTTGCGCTGGAATCGCGGTTCGGGTCTGTCACTTGCGCGGCACTAGCGTGTTGATATTTGGAATCGGGCCGCACGGAGCTTAAGATGGCGAAAAAAGGAGAACGCGATGCGGGCGCTCATGGTGGCAGTTTTGGCGATGACGGCTTCGGCCGCATTGGCCGACGAGATCGATGACGCGCACCGGCTGGCGGTGTCGGGACGCGACTCCTACTGGAACTGCCTGGCGGATCAATATTCCAGCAACCGCAGCCAGGGCATGTCGGGTGCGGATTTCACCGCGCTGATCGCCAGTGCCTGTCCGTCCGAGCGGCAGAATTTCCGGGTGATGCTGGTGGATTTCCTGTCGCGGCAATTCCCCGACGTCGACGCCGGCGCGCATATGACAACGGCGAACAACGCCATTGCCGCCGCGCAAAAGGATGTCGTGACGGCGTTCATCCATCACAAGGCGGCGGCGAAGTAGCTTGTCCCACTTGCGGCGGCTCGAACTCCATGACATGGACGCCGCGGCACGGATTCATCGCGCCGCCTTCGATCAGGCGCTGCCGGCGTTGGCCGGCTTGCATACGCCCGAAGCAGATCGCTGGTTTTTTCGGGAACGCGTGTTCCCCGGGTGCCTGCTTTGGGGTGCGTTCGATGACGCCGGGATGACCGGCATCGTCGCCTTCCGGGAAGGTTGGATCGACCAGCTCTACGTTCTGCCTGTGGCGCAAGGGCAGGGCGCGGGCACCGCGCTGCTGCAAGTCGCGCAAAACGCATTCGACCGGCTGCAGCTCTGGACGTTCCAGCGCAACTGGCGCGCGCGCCGGTTTTACGAGGCGAGAGGGTTTGCGCTGGTTCAGGAAACCGACGGCACCAGAAATGAGGAGAAGGAGCCGGACGCGCTCTATCTCTGGATACGAGCTTGAGGCGCCGACCGGCGAGGCCCAAAGTCGGTCTTCGCAACTCGACACAGGCCGGTTAAGGTCGGCCGAAGGCAAGACCCGGGGATGATCGAGATGGACTCGGAACGAATAGCAAGCATTTTGGGCGCGATCATAGCTGTGGTGGTGCTGGGGATGGCGGTCGTCTTTGGGCCGATCGGGCAATTCGGCAAGCCGCCAAAGCCGGCTCAGAGCGCGCAGCAGCCAGCGCAGCCGGCAGCGCCGCCGGTGAGGGGGCCTGTGGTGCGCGAAGTGCCGCAGTGAGCGCTGCCGGCGAAGGCGCCCAACAACACCTCTTGCGGAACCCTCCAATCATCCCTATGTAGGTTCCAACGGCGACGTCGATGCTTGATAGCTCCGGCGCTGGGACGACCACTGAATAGTCAGGCTGCGCCGGATGTACGCGCGCCCTCTGTTCGTGGTCGTTGGCATTTTGGGGCTTGTTTTGGCCCGTTTTTGCAGCCCCAGCGGCGTTTTTCCTGGAATGGTGCGTTGGCTTCCCCCGAGTCTATCGGCTATACGCTTGCCGGATGAACCAAGCCATCAGACCGGGCGTCGAAAACCCGCCGCAGGCCGTTGCCACGCCTCAGCTTTCGGTCGTCGTCCCCACCTTCAACGAGCGCGATAACGTCACCACGCTGTATCGGCGGCTGGAGGCAACGCTTTCCGGCATCGCCTGGGAAGTCATCTTCGTCGACGACAATTCCCCCGACGGCACCTGGGAAGTGGTGCGGGATCTCGCAGCCGGGGATAGCCGCGTGCGCTGTATCCGCCGGATCGGACGGCGCGGCCTGTCGGGGGCCTGCATCGAGGGCATTCTGGCGTCAAGCGCGCCATATGCCGCCGTGATCGACGCCGATCTCCAGCACGACGAGACGCAACTGGCAAAAATGCTGGCGCTGCTGCAATCGGGCGAGGCCGATCTCGTGGTCGGCAGCCGCTACATCGAAGGCGGCAGCGCCGACAGTTTTAATCGGCAGCGCGCCGGCGCCAGCCAGTTCGCCACCGAAGTGGCCAAGCGCGTGCTGCGGGTCAAGATTGCCGATCCCATGAGCGGCTTCTTCATGATCCGCCGTGATAAATTCGAACAACTGGCCCCGCAGCTCTCGACGCAGGGCTTCAAGATCCTGCTCGACATCGTGGCGTCGGCGCAGGGCGATCTGCGCATCAAGGAAATTCCCTTCACCTTCGGTTCGCGGCTGCACGGCGAGAGCAAGCTCGATTCCATGGTGGCGCTGGATTTTCTCGGGCTGGTGCTGGCGAAGCTGACCAACGACATCGTGTCGCTGCGTTTCCTGATGTTTGCGATGGTCGGCTCGCTCGGGATATTGGTGCATTTCTCGGCGCTGTATATTGCGCTTGAAGCCCTCCATCTGCCGTTTGCGGAAGCGCAGGCCTGCGGCGCGCTCTCGGCCATGACCAGCAATTTCATCCTCAACAATTTCCTCACCTATCGCGACCAGCGGCTGAAGGGCATTGCCATCCTGCGCGGGCTGTTGCTGTTCTATCTCGTCTGCAGCGTCGGCCTGCTCGCCAATGTTGGCGTTGCGTTCTCGGTCTACGCCCAGGAGCCGATCTGGTGGCTGGCGGGCGCCGCCGGCGCCCTGATGGGCGTGGTCTGGAATTACGCGATGTCCGGCCTGTTCGTCTGGCGCAAGCGATGAAGCTGCCGAAGAATCTGCAATGAGCGCGAACGAGGGGCGGCTCGTCCGCGACACGGCCCTGACCGTTCTGGCGCTGGTGGCACTGCGGCTGGTCGCCGCCGCCTACACGCCGATCACTTTCGACGAAGCCTATTACTGGATGTGGTCGAAGCATCTCGCACTCAGTTACTACGATCATCCGCCGATGGTGGCCCTGGTGATCCGGCTCGGCACCATGATCGCCGGCGACACCGAACTCGGCGTGCGGCTGGTGTCGATCCTGCTGGCGCTGCCGATGAGCTTTGCGGTGTTTCGCGCGGCCTCGATCCTGTTTGGCGGCGTTCGCGTCGCTTCGACCGCGACCATCCTGCTCAACGTGACGCTGATGGCGGCGGTCGGCACGCTGGTCGTCACGCCGGACGCGCCGCTGTTGGTCGCCGCAAGCTTCGTGCTGTTCTATCTCGCCAAGGTGCTGGAGACCGGCCGCGGCGCGTGGTGGCTTGCGGTCGGCGCCGCGGTGGGGGTGGCGCTACTGTCGAAATACACCGCGCTGTTCTTCGGTCCCGCGATCCTGATCTGGCTGGTCGCCGTACCAAAACTGCGGCGCTGGCTGGTGTCGCCCTGGCCCTATCTCGGCGGGCTCGTGGCGCTTGCGGTATTTTCGCCGGTCATCGTCTGGAACGCCGATCACCACTGGGTCTCCTTCCTCAAGCAGATCGGCCGCGCCCGAATCGAGGATTTCAGGCTGAGCTTCATCGGCGAGTTGATCCCGACCCAGATCGCGTTCGCGACGCCTCTGGTTTTCATCCTCGGCGCGATGGGACTCTACGCGCTGACGCGGCGCAAGGCCGGCGCGATGGCGGCGCGGGTGCTGATCAATGCGACGTTCTGGACCATCGTGGCGTATTTCACCTGGCATTCGCTGCATGCCCGCGTCGAGGCCAACTGGTTCGCGCCGGTCTATCCGGCGTTTGCGATCGCCGCCGCAGTCGCCGCAAATCTCACGCAATGGGGTTTTCGCGCGCAGCGCCTGGTCGACTTCTGCCTGCGCTGGGCAGCGCCCGTCGGCATCGTGATGTTCGCGTTGCTGATCGTGCAGGCCAACACCGGATGGCTGTCGGGCTATCGCCGCGACGCCACCGTGCGCAGCGTCGGCGTCGGCTGGCGCGAACTGGCCGACGGCATCGAAGCGGTGCGCGTTCGCACCGGCGCCACTTGCGTACTGGCGCCGGATTACGGCACCACCAGCTGGCTCGCGTTCTATCTGCCGAAAGGAACCTGCGTGGTGCAGCCGACGCAGCGCATCCGCTGGGTCAACATGCCTGAGCCCGATCCAAAGCTGCTTGCCGGAAAACTGCTCTATGTCGATGAGGCGCGGCCGGGCGGACGGCCGTATCTGAACCAGGATTTCGCCCGCGTCGAGCGGGTCGCGGAACTGCCGCGCATGCGCGGGCCACTCAAAATCGAAACCTACGCGCTCGATCTGCTCGAAGGCCCCAAAGGCGACGTGCTCGACCACTCGCCGCCGCCGGAACTGGAGTAGGGGCGGCTTACGTGCCCCGGATGCGGCGCACCGCTCTTGTGGTGCGCTGCTGATCCGGGGTCCAGGCCGTGGTGCGATGGGTCCCGGCTCTGCGGTGCAGCGCGTAGCACTGCTCCGCGTCCGGGACACGAAAGGTGGATTCACCCGCGAATCATCCCGCGTTAACCATGAACGATGGCGATGGCGCCGCGTCGACACGCGCACCCCGCAACATTCCGGCATTTTTACGGCAACAAATGCGTCGCGCGGTCCGTAGATTTGCGGAAATTTTTGCGCGCAGTTGTCTCGATTTCGAACACCCCAACATCGCTCTGCACTTAATCTGCATTTAACGAAAAATCGCCTTAATGACGCTCCGTGTCTCTGCGAAATGCATCGCCGGAACTTGAACGGTCGCAGCACTTCGAAGGGGAACAAAGTGAAACCGTCCTGGGCGCAGAGTGTATGAGTAAGAGTACCGGTGCGTTAGCTGCCCGGAAGCGTAAAAGTTCTTCCCGGAAAGCCATCTCTCACAATCTCCTCGGCGGGGCTGCGCTCGCGTGTCTTGTGCTCGCTTCCGGCTGGACCGTGTATTCCAATATTCTCTCGGCCAGCGTTTATCCGATGCTCGGCAGCGCGGGCTTCGACGAACCCGTCGTCAAGCGGCCGCCTGTTGTTGCCGCGCGCGGCGCGGCGCCGGATTTCAAGGACAGGTTTGCCTCGTTGTCCGAACCGCCGGTGATCGCAAAGCCCGCGACGGTGTCCGCGATCAGCGCGACCCAGTTCAACGAACGCTTCGCAGCCGCCGAGCCGCAAAGTGTTGCGTCCGCGGTTCCAGCCGAGCCGGCTGCCGCGCCAGCGCAAAAAATTCCTGCGCCGAAGCTCGCGGAAGCACCGAAGCCGGTGAGCGCGCCGAAACTGGCTGAAGCGCCGAAGCAGAAGGACACGCCGCCCGCGCAGGTCGCGCTCAATGTTCCGCCGCCGCCGTCAACTCCGGCCGAGGCCAGACCTGCGAAGTCAGGCAGTTCGATCCGCGACATGGCGCAGCGCGCCAAGGCGGCGGTGATGTCGATCGCGTCAAGCGAAAAACTCTCAATCACCGAAAAACTCTGGGGCAAGCAGCCCTCGCACGGCTCGCTGCTGGCTTACGCCTCAGCCGACGCCAGCATCACCGGCAGCATCGGCCACGAGCAAAATCCGGCACTCGGCGGCTCGGCGCCCTACGATCGCGACACCGCGGTCTACGATATCTCCGCGCACACGGTCTATTTGCCCGACGGCAGCAAGCTCGAGGCGCATTCCGGCCTCGGTTCCGACCTCGACGATCCGCGTTCGGCGCGCGTCCGCATGCGCGGCGTGACGCCGCCGCATATCTATGAGCTGAAGCCGCGCGAGGCGCTGTTCCACGGCGTGCCGGCGCTGCGGCTCACTCCGATCGGCGGTGAGGACGCGATCTACGGCCGAAGCGGCCTGCTGGCGCACACCTTCATGCTCGGCCCCAACGGCGATTCCAACGGCTGCGTCTCGTTCCGCGATTACAACGCCTTCCTCAACGCCTACCGCAACCAGGGCATCAAGCGGCTGGCGGTGGTCGCGAAGGTGGAGTGAGGCGGGGACTTTGGCGGAGCGCGCAATAGCGAAACGTATTGCGCCGTCAGGCCGAACGGCGCTATCACCAAACCATGCCCGAGCCCGATTTTCAGCCGACCCTGACCGGCCCGACGGTGGTCGTGAGGCCGATTACAGCCGATGACTGGTTCGAACTGTTCGCCGCCGGCTCCGATCCGGAAATCTGGAAGGTGCATCCGCGGTCGAACCGCTACACCGAGCCCGAATTCAGAAAATATTTCGACAGCGCGGTTGCCTCGAAGATGGCGTTCGTATTCGTCGACCGCTCGACCGGGGAGTTGATCGGCTCCAGCCGCTATTACGGCCATGAGCCCGAACTCAGCGAAATCGAGATCGGCTGGACGTTCGTGGTCCGCAAGTTTTGGGGCGGGGCCACCAATCGCGAAGTCAAGCGGCTGATGCTCGACCACGCCTTCACCTTCGTCGACACCGTGATCCTCTGGGTCGGCGAGCAGAACTGGCGCTCGCAGGGCGCGATGACCAAGATCGGCGGCCTCAAGCGCGAGGGTCTGTTTACCCGCGAACTGTCCGGCGCGACGCCGCACGTCATCTTCGAAATCCGCAAGAGCCGGTACGAGCAGGGCGGCCGGGCGCTGGTGGCCTGAGGTCAGGCGGCCGAGCGCGGCACGATCTTCTTGTAGCTGTGGGCCTTCTCGGCTTTCGAGAGGTCGTACGCGGCTTGCAGGTTCAGCCAGAAGCGCGGATCGGTGCCGAAATAACGGCCCAGCCGGATCGCCGTATCCGCCGACACATCGCGCGTGCCGCGCACGATCTCGGTGAGGCGGTTGGCCGGAACGTTCAGTTCTTTCGCGAGCGCCCGTGCCGACAGGCCGAGCGGCACCAGATATTCCTCCCGCAATACTTCCCCTGGATGAGTCCGCAAGCGTGCCATTGGTGCCTCTCAAGGAAGTTCGCCGAGCTTTGCAAGCTCTTGCTCTATGGCCGCCAACAGGGCGGGAAGCCGGTTATGTACGGTCCCCCAGACCAGACGCTGACGTACATCTTCGTAGTCATGCCTGTAGACGTTGCCCGCCCCGGCCATCTCGACCCACGGAATATCCGGGTGCCGCGCCTTCAGGTCATCGGGAAGTCGCCGCGACGCTTCGGAGATAATCTCCAGAGCCCGCGTCACCGCATAAAACAGAAGCTGATTGTCGCGGAACGCGTCGAAATCGACGCCCTCGATGAAAGCGCGCGCAAGCCCGATGTTGTCGCGGATGTCGAGCAGCCGCTTCCGCGGGCCAGACGACCTAGAAGGCATAAACCGCATCTGCCGTCACGGCGGGACGAACGTAGGATTTCAGCGCCTCGCGGTCGACGACATCGACCGTGCCGGCAAAAAGACCGGCGATGTAATTCTTCAAGCCGACATAGGCATAGACGTCCTGGACGGCCTCGGGCGCGATGTCGATCATGATGTCGATGTCGCTGTCAGGGCGATTGTCGCCACGCGCCCGCGAGCCGAACAGGGCGGCATGCGTGACGCCACGCTCGCGCAACGCGCGCTCGTTCTCCCGGAGCCGGTTTAGGATATCATGTTTGTTCATGTCTTTATCGTACCACAAAATTGGCGACAAAAGCAGCCCTCGATGATCGGCAAGTTGACAACAAAAACCCCGGCATCGCTGCCGGGGTTTTGCATTGTTGCAGTCGCCTGAACGGCTGGATCAGAAATCCATGCCGCCCATGCCGCCGCCCGGAGGCATGCCGCCACCGCCGCCGGCGTTCTTCTTCGGCAGTTCGGCCACCATGGCTTCGGTGGTGATCAGGAGTGCCGCAACCGAGGCTGCGTTCTGGATCGCCGCACGGACCACCTTGGTCGGGTCGATGATGCCCTTCTTGACGAGGTCGCCATATTCGCCGGTCTGCGAGTCGAAGCCGTAATTATACGACTTGTTCTCGAGGATCTTGCCGACGATGACGGAGCCGTCCTCGCCCGCGTTGATCGCGATCTGGCGGGCCGGCCAGGACAGCGCCTTGCGCACGATCTCGACGCCGGTCTTCTGGTCGTCGTTCTTGGTGCGGATGCCCTTGAGCGCCTCGGAGGCGCGCAGCAAGGCGACGCCGCCGCCCGGTACGATGCCTTCTTCGACGGCCGCACGGGTCGCATGCATCGCGTCATCGACGCGGTCCTTGCGTTCCTTGACTTCGACCTCGGTCGCGCCGCCGACGCGGATCACCGCGACGCCGCCCGCAAGCTTGGCCAGACGCTCCTGCAGCTTCTCACGGTCGTAGTCCGAGGTGGTTTCCTCGATCTGCGCCTTGATCTGCGACACCCGCGCCTCGATGTCGGACTTCTTGCCGGCGCCGTTGACGATGGTGGTGTTCTCCTTGTCGATCATCACCTTCTTGGCTTTACCGAGCATGGCGAGCGTGACGTTCTCCATCTTGATGCCGAGATCTTCCGAGATCGCCTGGCCGCCGGTCAGGACCGCGATGTCCTGCAGCATGGCCTTGCGGCGATCGCCGAAGCCCGGCGCCTTGACGGCGGCAACCTTGAGGCCGCCGCGCAGACGGTTGACGACGAGGGTAGCAAGCGCTTCGCCTTCGACGTCTTCCGCGACGATCACCAGCGGCTTGCCGGTCTGCACCACGGCTTCCAGCAGCGGCAGCAGTTCGTTGAGATTGGAGAGCTTCTTCTCGTTGATCAGGATGTAGGCGTCGTCGAATTCGACGCGCATCTTGTCGGCGTTAGTGACGAAGTAGGGCGAGATGTAGCCGCGGTCGAACTGCATGCCCTCGACGACGTCGAGTTCGGTCTCCAGCGACTTGGCTTCCTCAACCGTGATGACGCCCTCGTTGCCGACCTTCTTCATGGCGTCGGCAAGGAACTTGCCGATCTCGGCATCGCCATTGGAGGAGATGGTGCCGACCTGGGCGATCTCCTCGTTCGAGGTGACCTTCTTGGAGTTCTTGACGAGGTCGGCGACCACGGCTTCCACCGCCAGGTCGATACCGCGCTTCAGATCCATCGGGTTCATGCCGGCGGCAACCGACTTGGCGCCTTCCTTGACGATCGCAGCCGCCAAAACGGTTGCGGTCGTGGTGCCGTCGCCGGCCGCATCCGCGGACTTGGAGGCGACTTCGCGCACCATCTGGGCGCCCATGTTCTCGAACTTGTCGTCAAGCTCGATTTCCTTGGCGACGGTGACGCCGTCCTTGGTGATGCGGGGCGCGCCGAACGACTTGTCGAGCACGACGTTGCGGCCCTTGGGGCCGAGCGTCACCTTGACCGCGTTGTTCAGGATTTCGACGCCGCGCAGCATGCGATCGCGGGCATCGACGCCGAATTTGACTTCCTTAGCTGACATATTTGATTTTCCCTGAGTTGATATCTGTCTTCACCCTTCGAGAGGCGCCTCACAGGCGCTCCCCAGGGTGAGCGTGTGCGAGTTGTGGCTTAAGCGGCCTTCTTCTTGGCGGTGGGCAGATCGGTGAGAACGCCCATGATGTCGCTTTCCTTCATGATCAGCAGCTCCTGGCCGTCGATCTTGACTTCGGTGCCCGACCATTTGCCGAACAGCACGCGGTCGCCGACCTTGAGGTCGATCGGGATCAGCTTGCCGGCTTCGTCGCGGCCGCCGGGGCCGACGGCGGTGATTTCGCCCTGCGAGGGCTTTTCCTTCGCGGTGTCCGGGATAATGATGCCGCCAGCTGTCTTTTCCTCGGCGTCGATGCGCTTGACCACAACGCGGTCGTGAAGCGGACGGAATTTCATGCAGTCCTCCTAAGCTTTTGAAGATGTTGTCGATGTTCTGAGAATTGGCAGTCCCCACCAGCGAGTGCCAGCGTGGCCGCAGTGGACATAGGCCAGACTTGTTGTGGGGACAAGGGCTTCTAGCAGAAAAATTGGCACTCAAATATGGCGCCTGCCAATTTTGTTCATCATCATTAATTCGGGCCGCCGGACCCCGAACCCCGTATTAGCAGGTGCGGTAAGCTGCTGCTAACGCGAGAATTTTCAACAATTAGTTAAACATTTAGGCTTGTGATGGGTTGGTCACGTGCGTCACATTTCTCTCATGTGAGCGCATCTCCACCGGGTGGCTCCCCGGTCGGCAGCCACCGACGGAAAATGCGCTCCTTAAATGGAGGTTGGCATGGTCTCGCGGGTTGGGGTCGTTTCCGAGGATTTCCGGAAACAGGTGCTGGGTTATGGGCTGACGACGGCGCAGATTCTGTATCGGATGCCGGATCATCCCTCGCTTTTGCAGACGTATGTCTGGCAGGACTACGATCTGTTTCCGAAATTCCCGAGGCTGAAGGATTTCCTCTCCTTCTGGGAAGAGAAGCTGGAAGGCCCGCTCTACGCGGTCACGGTAGCGCATTCCAAGCTGATCAAGCCGGCCGAACTGCGCGCCGTCGACGGCGTGTTCCGGCTGCATTGACCGCGAACCGGGTAGGGTGGGCAAAGCGCTTGCGTGCCCACCATCTTTGTCAGGCTGTCGCTGCAAGTCGGTGGGCTCGCTGCGCTTAGCCCACCCTACGAAGCCTGATTTGTGCTAGCATTCTCCCGCATCACGCAAAGGGAGAACGTCGATGGCCAGCAAGAAGCCGAAATCGCGGGCAGCGGCCCGCATGCCTGCGCAGAAGAAATCGCCGGCGCGCAAGAGCGCAGCCAGCAAGAGCGCCGCCAAGCCCAGCGCGCGCAAGAAGCTCAAGGCCAAAGGCCGCGCGCCGGCCCCCGCCAAGCGGGCGCGTCCGAAACAGCGGATCGCCATCAGCCATCACCGCGAAGAGGATTTCAAGGCCGACGGCCTGCGCACCTACGCGAAGTATCGCGACCTCGGCTTTGCGGATGCCACCCACGGCTTGGCGCATGCACAAGTGATCCGCCTGATCGGGCCCTGCAACCCGGCCGAGGTTTCAAAACTGCATTTCCACGATCTCGACTTCCAGATGGTTTATGTGCTGAAGGGTTGGGTCAAGACCTACATGGAAGGGCAGGGCGAGACCTTGATGCAGCAGGGCAGCGCCTGGACCCAGCCGCCGCGCATCAAGCATCTGGTCATGGATTATTCCGACGACGTCGAATTGCTGGAAATAGTCCTGCCGGCGGAATTCAAGACCGTCGAACTCGCGGCATGAGGCCAGCGCGCCTCGATCAGGCCTGGACGGCATAACGATTGTGAGGCGCACCTATCGCGAGGATATCGACTGGCTGCGCGCCATCGCGGTTCTGGCGGTGGTCGCGTTCCATTTCGAGGCGCCGGCGGTGTTCGGCGGCTTCGTCGGCGTCGACATCTTCTTCGTGATCTCGGGCTATCTGATCACCGGGATCATCGCCTCCGAAGTCAAGGACGGCACGTTCTCCTTTGCGCAGTTTTACGAGCGAAGGGTGCGGCGGCTGTTGCCCGCGCTCTATGCGATGGTGGCGCTGACTGCGATCCCGTCGTTTCATTATCTCCTGACCTCCGAACGCGCGGAATTCTTCCGCTCGGTCGCAGCCGTCGTCACCTTCACCTCGAATTTCTTCTTCTGGCTGCAGACCGGCTATTTCGACCATGCCGCGGTGGAAAAGCCGCTGCTGCACACCTGGTCGCTCGCGGTCGAGGAGCAGTTTTACCTGGCGCTGCCATTGTTGCTCTGGACGCTGCTTCGATTTGTGCGCGGCCGCGTCGCGCTGCCGCTGGCGCTGGCAGCCCTCACGCTGGCCTCGTTCGCGCTCGGCATCTGGCTGATGCGGACCGACCGCTCCGCGACCGCCTTCTTCATGAGCCCGCCGCGGGCCTGGGAATTCCTGATCGGCGGGCTAGTCGCAACCCCTGGCTTCCCGGTGCTGCGCCATGCGCTGGCGCAAAATATCGCGCGCGGCATCGCGCTGGTGCTGCTCGCGATCCCGATTTTCTCGCTGCGGCAGGGCCCAGGCTTTCCCGGCTTCAATGCGCTCACCCCGTGCATTGGCGCTGCGATGTTCATCTGGAGCGGCATCGGCGTGCCGACGCTGGAACGAAGTCGGTATTCGCCGCTAAATGTCGCAAGATTCTTCGGGCAGATTTCCTATTCGCTCTATCTCTGGCACTGGCCGCTGTTCACCTTCGCGCGGTTCTCGAAAAGCGGCCTGGTGCTGGATGCCACCGACAAACTTGCGCTGTTCGCGCTGACGGTTGCGATCTCCTGGCTGTCGTGGCGCTTCGTCGAACAGCCGTTTCGCGAGCGCCGGCTGGCGCCGACGCGAGGCACCGCGTTCCGCATCGCAGGCCTGGCTTCGATCGTGCTGCTGGCCGGCAGCGCCGGCGGATGGTTTTCGAGCCGGACGCCGTCGGATGCCGACCGCGCCGCGCTGCAGCTCGAATCCTACAACGACTTCGACTACCGGCCGCTCTACCGCGTCGGCAGCTGTTTTGAGCCTGCCGGCGGGGTGCTCGACGCATCCTGCCTCGCGCTCGCCCCTGGCAAGACCAATCTGCTGTTGTGGGGTGACAGCCTCGCCGCGCATTATTTCCACGGCTTGCGCGCAGCGACCGATCCGCAAACGACAAACATCTTGCAGGCGACGCAGGCCGCCTGCATGCCGACCTTCAACGCCTCTGCCCAGGGCACAGCGGCCTGCCGCGATTTTGCAACCCAGATGGACAGCTTCTTTGCTACTCACAAGCCCGATCTCGTCATCCTCTCCGCCGACTGGCTGGAATATTCCCGTCCGCCGCGGTTCGACGGCATGATCGCCGACCTCCGGCAGACGATCGCAAAGCTCAACGCATCAGGCATATCAGTGGTGCTGCTCGGCCCGGCCGTGCAGTTCAGGTCGAGGCTGCCGTCGATGCTGATGCGCGCCCATCTGCGTCAGGTCGAGCCGCTTGCGGATGATTTCGTCCTGCCGGATATCTTCGTGCTCGACCGCACCATGCAGGCGGCGCTCCCGGCGCACGAGAAGTTCTCCTATCTCTCGGTGCTCGATGCCGTCTGCCCGGCACGGCAGTGCCCCATCACCATCGACGGCGGCATTCCCTTGGCATGGGATCATGCGCATCTGACCGCGGAGGGATCGGAATATGTGATGGGGAAGGTGACGCCGCTATTGGGGTTGAAGAAGTAAACCGTCATTCCGGGGCGATGCGGAGCATCGAACCCGGAATCTCGAGATTCCGGGTTCGCCCCGCGGGCGCCCCGGAATGACGAGCTACGTCAGCACCCCGACGATCGCGCCCATCAAACACGTCGTCAGCGTGCCCGAGACGATCGATTTCAGCCCGAGCGAATTGATCTCGTGGCGGCGTTCGGGGGCCATGGTGCCCAGCCCACCGATCATGATGCCGAGGCTGCCGAAATTGGCAAAGCCGCACATCGCATACAGCATGATCAGCCGCGAGCGCGGATCGAGCGCGTCGGTGCCGAGTTTCGATAGATCGACAGAGGCGATCAGCTCGTTGAGCACGGTTTTCGTGCCCATCAGGCTTCCCGCCGTGATCGCCTGCGACCACGGCAGGCCCATCAGCCAGCATACCGGCGCCATCAGGTAGCCGAGCATCCGTTGCAGTGAAATCCCCGCGCCGCCGACGTTGGGCAAGAGTCCGAGAATAGCATTGGCGAGATAGACCAGCGCCACCAGCACGATCAGCATCGCGACGATGTTGAGTAGCAGTTCGAGACCAGCGGTGGTGCCCTTGACGATCGCATCCATGGTGGAAGAAGCATGCAATTCGGGATCGCCCAGCCCGCCGCCGGTGCGCTGTTCGGTCGTCTCCGGCACCATAATCAGGCTGACCAGGATCGCCGCCGGCGCGCCCAGCACCGACGCGATGACGAAATGTGCCGCCGCATCCGGGATCAGCGGCGCCAGCAGCGTGGCGTAGAGCACGAGCACGGTGCCGGCGATGCCGGCCATGCCGCCGGTCATGACCAAAAACAGTTCACTGCGGGTGAGTTGCGCCAGATAGGGCCGGATGAACAGCGGCGCTTCCACCATGCCGAGGAAGATGTTGGCCGCCGTCGACAGGCCCACCGCGCCGCCGACGCCAAGCGTGCGCTCCAGCACCCACGCCATGCCGCGCACCACCGGCGGCAGCACTTTCCAGTAGAACAGCAGCGTGGTCAGCACGCTCATGATGAGCACGACGGGCAACGCCTGGAATGCGAGAATAAAATCCGCGCCCGGCGTCTTCAGGTCGAACGGCAGCGTGCCACCGCCGAGATAGCCGAACACGAAGGACGTGCCGGCGCGCGAGGCCGACGAAATCGCCCCGACCGCGTCGTTGATGACGCCGAATCCATGCGCGACGAACGGCAGTTTGATCAGTGCCACGGCGGTCAGGATGGTGACGAAAAGGCCGATGGCGGCCTGTTTTGGGGAAACGGCGCTGCGGTTCTCGCCGAACGCCCAGGCGATCGCGAGCAACGCGAACATGCCGAGCAAGGATTGCAGCTGAAGCATGATTCCCCCGAAGGCCCGGGACGATTATGACGGCATCGCCGGCGGGAGCGCAATGCGCCGGTAGCGGCCTTGCATCAGCCGGCGGCTGCGAGACCGTCGTGCTGCCCGGCGCGACGCATCATCGGCGCGAACAGTTTTAGCATCAGATACGCCGCGAACGCCGGCGCGATGAAACCGGGACCGGGTATTTGTAGATTGCCGAACAGCAATTGCAGCGCCGGCGCCCAGAACACCAGCTGCACCAGCCGCCGTCCGGTCGCATCGAGTTGGCCGGCCGCCAGCAATGCCACCGCCGCAAACGTCAGCGGCAGCAGATCGTAGGCGCCCATATAGGGCGAGGCGCAAACCGTGCAGGCGAGAAACAGCGCGCGCAACAATCGCGGATCGGCATCCCGGCGATAGCGGAACGCGACCGCGACAGTGGCGACTGCCGCGAATGTGAACGCCAGCTGGATCCCTTCACTGACCCGGTTGCCGAGCAGTCCGCGGAGGTTCATGAAAATCGTGGGATGAAACGGCATCGCGGTGCCGGCGGAATCGGCGAGCACCTCGCGCTGCAGCGGCAGCGCCTTGACGATGTAGTCGTGCCAGCTCGCCTCGCCCCCGAGGGCTATGCTGGCCGCGATCAGCGCCAGCGAGGTCGCGCCGGCCGATAGAAACACCCGCCAGCGACCCGAAGCGATCAGCGCGAATGGAAACAACAGGCCAAGCTGCGGCTTGACCGTCAATAGCCCGATCAGGACGCCGGCGACCAGTGGTCGCTTGTCGAGCGAGGCGAAGATCGCGAGCAGGGCGGCTGATGTCAGGAACGAGCTCTGGCCCGAGATCACGCACAACAGCGCGGCGGGCGATACCAGTGCGACCGCGAGAATGCGAAGGGAAACCTCGCGACGTCCCGCCAGGTAGAATGCGAGATACCCGATCGCGAACCAGGCGATCAGCGCCGGGAAGTAGGCGAGGAAGCCGAACGGCGCCATCACCACCAGCGCGGTCGGTGGATTCGGCCAGTTCTGTCCGGGGTAACCGGGACCGAGCAGGCTGGCGAGCGCGTCGTTATAGGTCGCGACATCGTAGAAACGCGCAGGGTCAGTATCGAACAGCGCGCGGCCATACATCCACAGATTCAGGAAATCTCGCCCCAGCACGAGCGTGGCCTTGTCGCGCGGATAAGGCCAGGTCCAGGTGGTGGTGCAAAGATAAGTGAGCAGCGTGAGGGTAAACAGCGCGCCGCCGAGCAGCAGCAGCGCCCGCAGGAACTCGGCGTTGTCGGGATCGTCGGTTTCCGGCGCAAGCGCCATGAAGAACCGGCGAATGCCGCCCACCGCGGCCGCACGGTCCCGATCGGACAGGTTTTGGTGTTGCATCGGGATCCGGCCCTCAAAAGGCATGCCGCGGCCGAACCGGCGGGCAGGGCGCGGCGGCGGCAGATTAGGAGCCGCCACTTAAGATATTCTTTAGGGGAAGCCTGCAAAGCTTGCGCGGATCGCCTGTCCGGGGCCTGGCGCCCCGTTCCGCGACACTCTTGGCAGCAGCGGGTTTTGGTCGATGATTGCCGTCGTTATCCCGGCCTACCGCGCGGCGGCGACGATTTTGCCGGTGATCTCGGCGATCGGCCCCGAAATCGAGCTGATCGTCGTGGTCGATGACGGATGCCCCGAGGGCACGGCGCTCTCGGTCGCCAAAAGCTGTCCGGATTCGAGGGTGGTCGCCCTGATGCATGGCGACAACCGTGGTGTTGGCGCGGCGTTCCTCACGGGCATGCGATACGCGATCGAGCGCGGCGCCGATATCATCGTCAAGATCGATGCCGACGGCCAGATGGACCCCTCGCAGGTGCCGGCGCTGATTCACCCGATCGCCGGCGGCCAGGCTGACTACGTCAAGGGCGACCGCTTCTTCTTCCTCACCAATGCGAGGTCGATGCCGAAAGCCCGGCTGTTCGGTAATCTCGCGCTGTCGTTCATGGCCAAACTCTCCAGCGGCTACTGGACCATCATGGATCCGACCAACGGCTTCTTCGCGATCCAGGCCCGCGTCGCCGAGCTGCTCGACGACGAGCGCATCGCCAAGCGGTTCTTCTTCGAAACTGACTTGCTGTTTCATCTCGGCCTGATCCGCGCCAAGGTGGTCGAGTTTCCGATGCGCGCCTCCTACGGCGACGAGGTTTCGAGCCTGCGCATATCGCAACAGCTGGCGCCGTTCCTCGCCGGACACCTGCGCAATACGCTACGGCGGATTCTCTATCGCTATTTCTTCCGCGAATTCTCGCTCGCCTCGATCCAGCTTGTCGCGGGCGCTGCGCTATTCGGCTTTGGCCTGATGTTTGGATTGTACCACTGGTGGTCGGCGCCGCCGGAGCAGTTGGTGCCGACCGGCACCATCATGATCGCGGCGCTGACATTTTTGATCGGATTCCAGCTGCTGCTGTCATTCCTCAACTACGACATCAGCGCCAGCCCACGCGAACCGCTGCATCCGTTCCTCAGCCGCGCGCCGTCACGCGCGGTCCAGGAGTCTGCGAAGCCAGCCGAGGCCGGCGCGGAGCAGCCGGCGCGGCGGCAGGCCTAGCGAGCCGCTTTCTTCGTCATGGCCGGGCAAAAGTGCGAAGCGCGTCTTCGCGCAGATGTCCCGGCCATCCACGTCTTTCTTGTTGCGATGTCTGCGAAGACGTGGATGCCCGGGACGAGCCCGGGCATGACGAGGTTTGCATGACCGCCGATTTAATTGGCGAGAAGCTCAGCCCCGCCCGACGAACGGCATCTTGCTGGCCATCACCGTCATGAACAGCACGTTGGCGTCGAGCGGCAGCGTCGCCATGTAGGCCACCGCATCGCCGACCGCCTTCGCATCCATGCGCGGCTCCGGAATCTTGCGGCCGTCGGGTTGCAGCACGCCGTCGACCATGCGGTCGGTCATGGGCGTTGCCGCGTTGCCGATGTCGACCTGGCCGACCGCGATGTCGTAGGCGCGGCCGTCGAGATTGGTCGCTTTGGTAAGACCGGTGATGGCGTGCTTGGTCGAGGTATAGGCCGAAGAGAACGGCCGCGGCGCGTGCGCCGAGATCGAGCCGTTGTTGATGATGCGGCCGCCGCGCGGGGTCTGGTCCTTCATGATGCGGAAGGCGTGCTGGGTGCAGAGGAACGGTCCGGTGAGATTGGTATTCACCACCGCCTGCCATTGCGCCAGTGAAAGATCCTCGAAATTCACCGGCGGGGCGCCCATGCCGGCATTGTTGAAGAGCACGTCGAGCCGGCCGTAGGTCTCCATCACCTTGGCGAACAAAGCTGCGATCGAGCCGGGATCGGTCATGTCGGCGGAGACGGGGAGGCTCTTGCCGACATTGTCGCCGAGTTTCTGGGTTTCCTGCAGCTTGTCCATGCGTCGTCCGGCAAGCACGACGGTAAAGCCGGCCTTCATCAGCGCCATCGACGCCGCGCGTCCGACACCGGTGCCCGCGCCGGTCACCACGGCGATCTTGTTTGCTGCCTCGGTCATGTTTCCTCTGCCTTTTCGTTCTTGGTTATGTTTCCGCCTTGTAGGGCGGTCGTGGGATATTCTGGTGTGCCGCGCGCAGCGCCGCCGACCAGCGCGAGCGCAAATCGTGGAAATAGGGCTCGCCGGCCTCGATGCGGTGGTTCAGATCGGCCTCGCAGACGTCCGAACGCACCACCAGCACGTCGATCGGGAGGCCAACGCCGAGATTGGAGCGCATGGTCGAATCCATCGAGATCAGGCTGGTCTTCAGCGCCTCATACAATTCGACATCGTAATGCATGGCGCGGTCGAGCACCGGTTTGCCGTATTTGTGCTCGCCGATCTGCAAATAGGGCGTATCGGTGGTGCATTCGATGAAGTTGCCGGCCGGATAGACCATGAACAGCCGCATCCGCGAGCCCTTGATCTGGCCGCCGAACAGGAACGACACGTCGAAATTGATGTCCTCGGATTGCAGCGCGATGCCCTCGGTAGCGTGCACGGCGCGGATCGCCCGCCCGATGCGCTGCGCCGCCTGGAACATGGTCGGTGCGTTCAGCAGCGTCTCGATGTCGCCGGTGTGCGGGTCTTCCAGCCCCTCGGTCAGCGTCGAGAGCACCGACTGGCTGATCGCCAGATTACCGGCGCTGGCGATCGCCATGATCCGCTCGCCCGGTTTGGAGAAGATGTGGAGCTTTCGGAAGGTCGAGACATTGTCGAGGCCGGCATTGGTGCGCGTGTCCGCGATCATGACGAGGCCATCCCGCACCAGCACTCCGCAACAATAGGTCATCCCAGGTCCCCGAACGCTTCAGCCGGCGGTGAATTACTAGCCAATTTTGGTGGGGTCTCCAACCCCAATCGGGGGATCACCGGCGTCATTCCGGAGCCGTTCCCGAAACGAGCAAACATCGAATCTTGCGATTCCGGAGGACGAATGCTGACTTTGGCCCCCATTTCAATGATAGCCGTAGCTGCGCGCGATGTAGAAACAAGTGCAATCAACGACATTCAAGAGCTGAACCGTGCGCGGTAGTCGGTCGGCGTTGCCGAAAGCACGCGCAGGAAGCTGCGGCGCATGGTTTCTTCCGAGCCGAAGCCGCAACGCTGCGAGATGCGCTTCACCGGCAGGCGTGACTCCGACAATAGCCGCCGCGCCGCCTCCACCCTCAGCCGTTCGATGGCGCGCGCCGGCGTTACCCCGGTAGCCTCGGCATAGTGCCGGCTGAAACTGCGTTCACTCATCCCGGCCTGATCGGCCAGCATCGCGAGCGAAAGATCGTCGGAGAGATGCTTGTTGATCCATTCGTGCAGCGCGCCGAATTCGTCTTCGGCCGATTGCATCGACAGAGCCTCGCTGAATTGTGCCTGCCCGCCCGGACGCTTGAGGAAGACGACGAGATAACGCGCAACTGCCAGTGCCGCGGTACGACCCAAATCCTCTTCTACCAGCGCCAGCGCGAGGTCGATGCCGGCGGTCACGCCCGCCGAAGTCCAGACCGAGCCATCTCGCACGAAGATCGGGTCCGACTCGACCCGCACCGCGGGGAAACGCCGGGCAAGCTCGGCGCAGTATGACCAATGGGTGACCGCTCGTCGTCCGTCGAGCGCGCCCGAGGCAGCCAGCAGGAACGCGCCTGTACAGACCGATGCGACGCGCCGCGCTTTCCTGGTACGCTGCCGCACCCAATCAACTAGTACCGTGTCGGCGGCAGCCGCATCGACGCCCGGACCACCAGCCACGATCAGTGTATCCGGAGCCGTTCCGGTGCGCGGCAGCGGGCTGGTCGTGATCCCAACTCCGGCCGAAGTCGTTACGCCCTGTCCGCCTTTCGCCACAACGCGCAGGACGTAAGGCGGCATTCCTCCGGCTTGCGCGACGTGATCGTTGGCGCAGACGAACACCTGAAGCGGCCCCGTGACATCCAGCAACTGCACCGAGGGGTAGGCCAACACTTCGACAAGGCGAGCCGAATGGCCTCGAACTGTGGTTGGCGGGAAACGAGGGGACTTTGGCATTTCCGCCAGAGGCTATTCCCCTAGGCTGCGCTTGTCCATCCGAACTTGAAGGAGTGCTTCATGATCCCGCGTGACACCCATTTACAAATCGGTTCCCTGCTGTTTGAGGGCCTCGACCAGATCGACCTGACAGGACCGTTCGAAGTGCTGTCGCGCATTCCGAACTCGACCTACCGCCTCTACGGCAAGACCGCCGAGCCCGTACGCGACCTCAAGGGGTTGCGGCTGACGCCGGACGCGGCGCTGTCGGATGCGCCACAACTCGATGTGCTTCATGTCCCCGGCGGATTCGGGCAGGAAGCCCTGATGGAGGACGCCGAAGTGCTGGCCTGGATCAGGCAGCAGGCGGCCGCCGCGCGCAGCGTTTTCTCGGTATGTACTGGCGCGCTGCTCTGTGGCGCGGCGGGGCTCCTCAAGGGAAGGCGGGCGACGACGCATTGGGCGTCATTTCACCTGCTGCCGTACTTCGGTGCAATCCCCGTCAACGAGCGGGTGGTCGTGGACGACAACTGGGTTTTCGCCGCCGGCGTCACGGCCGGCATCGACGGCGCCTTGCGGCTCGCCGCCGAATTGCGCGGTGACGATGCCGCTCGGACGATCCAGCTCCATATGGTGTACGCGCCGGAGCCGCCCTTCGACAGCGGCACCCCGGAAACCGCGCCTGCCGCGATCCTCGCGCAAGCGCGGCAATCGGTAGCCGGCATCACCGCGCAACGCGAAGCGACCGCTCGGCGCGTCGCCGACCGCCTCGGCATCGACGTTTCCGGAGCTGCGCCATGAGTTTCCGCATTTGGCGGGAAACGAGGGTCATTTGGCAAATCCGCCAAAGCATCCAGCCCTGAATAGGGATCAGCTGAACGCTCGGCATTCGAGTTCACCGGTCGGTAGCGGTTCCAGATAATCGAACGGCGCAGCCATCGCGCCAAACCTGTAGGAGAAACAAAATGCAAAGCTTTCCCGTTCTTACGATTGATACGGCACCCGAGAAATCCAGGCCTGCACTGCAGGCACTGCAGGGCGCGTTCGGCATGATCCCGAACGTCGCCGGCGCCATGGCGACGTCTCCCGTGCTTATCGACAGCCTGGTCGCTCTGTTCGGGAAGGTACATGGCGGCAGCTTTACCGAGGCCCAGATTCAGACGCTGCTTCTTACCAATGCGGTGACAAACGGTTGTTCCTGGGCGGTCGCTTTCCACACGGGTCTGGCGCTCAGGGAGGGCCTTGACCAGGCAGACGTCCAGGCCATTCGCGAACGTCGCGTTCCGAAGGGCGCTACGTCCGCGGCGCTGTCGACATTCGCGAGAACCCTGATCGAGAAACGCGGACGCGTTGACGATCACGACGTCGATGCATTGGTGGCGGCCGGGTTCCGCAAGGAGCATGCGTTGGAGGTCATCGCGGTCGTGGCGGCATCCACCATCACAAATTACACTGCCAGCGTCACGAAGCCGCCGGTCGAAGAGCCTTTCCAGGCTTATTCGTGGAGCGCCCGATAATCGCGCCGGGGTCCAAAGCAACGCCCGGCGCCGGCGAAACGAAAACTTGCCGGCGCGCTCGGGCCATATCCGAATGACGACACGTTACGACTGGCTCTGGCTTTGCCCCTGCCGGCCGCCGGCTTGGTCGACCTTGACCGCGACCGTCAGCGTTTCCATGCCGCCGCCGTAACGGGTCCCGCGCACCGGCGCCGCGCCGAGATAATCCAGCCCGATGGCGACGCGGGCATGGGCGTCGGTGGTGCAGATGCCGTTGGCCGGATCGAACCCGACCCAGCCCAAATCAGGCACGAAGGCCTCCGCCCAGGCGTGGCCGGCCTGCTGATTGACCATGCCGTCCGAGCGCAAAAAATGCCCGGAGACGAAGCGCGCCGGCACTAGGCCCGACCGCGCGCAGGCGATGAAGATATGCGCGTAATCCTGGCACACCCCGCGCTTCAGCCCGAAGGCTTCCACCGCCGAGGTGCCGCTGTTGGTGGGGTCCTCGTCGAAGGTCATGTGCTCGTTGATCTGCATCATCAGCGCGTGCAGGAATCCGAGCACGTCGGCCTCGGATTCCGCGCGCAGCTCGCGGGCAAAATTCGCCATCGCCGGATTGACTTCAGTGAGCTGGGTCGAGCGCAGGAACAGGCTCGGCGGAAACCGCTCGTCGGTGCCCCGCAGCACCCCGCCGGTATCGTGGGTCTCGATCAGGCCCTCGACATTGATGGTGAGATTGGCGATCGGCCCCTCGGTCAATACATGCGTGACATTGCCGAACGCATCCTGGTGTACGTCGAGGCGGCAATCCGTTGACACGTCGATCTGCCATTCCGCGACATATTGCCCGTCATGGCTGCCGGGCGTCATGCGCAGGATCTGGATGACGCCGGTCGCCGCCGGTTCGTAGCGATAGCTGGTGGTATGGGCAATTCGCAGGCGCATGATATTCCACGATGAAGCTGGACGTTTCCGAACGCAGACTAGAGCAAAAACTTCGTCATGCCCGGGCCTGTCCCGGGCATCCACGTCTTTTCTTCGTTGACCCATCCTCAAAGCAAGACGTGGATGGCCGGGACAAGCCCGGCCATGACGGTGTCTAAACCAGATATTGCTTGGTGATGATTTCGCCGAGCCTCGCATTGTCAGCGATGAATTCCTGAATGAACTCGTGGACGCCGTGCTGGAAGATATCGTCCATGTGGCTGTGCTCGAGGCGGTTGCGCACGCCCCGGGCGTGGCGCTGGGCGGCGCCCTGGCGGCCATAGGCAACCCCGATCTGGTCGAGGTTGCGCACCAGATTGCCGTAGCAGCTCGCCAGCGAGCGCGGCAGCGAATCGTTGAGGATCAGGAGATCGGCGATCAGCCAGGGTTTCAGCGTCTCCCGATAGACCCAGTGATAGGCGGTGAGCGCCGAGACCGAGCGCAGGATCGAGGTCCACTGGTAATAATCCAGGGGGCCGCCGACATGTTCTTCCTCCGGCAGCAGCACGTGATATTTGACGTCGAGGATACGCGCGGTGTTGTCGGCGCGCTCCAGGTGCAGCCCGAGGCGGGAGAACCAATAGGCGTCGTTGCGCAGCATGGTGCGGTAGGCCGAGCCGTCAAAGCGCAACGAGGTTTCCTGCACGAAGCGCAAAAACTTCGTCAGTTCCTCGCGGGTTTTGGTGCCCTTGCCCCAGGCCTCCTGCAGGTCGATCCAGGCGCCGTTGATGGTGTCCCACATTTCTGATGTCAGCGCGGTACGCACCGAGCGCGAATTGAGCCGCGCGTTCTCGATGCAGTTCTTGATCGAGGACGGATTGGAGGGCGAAAACGACAGATATTCGACGACGCTGCGCTCGTCGGCCTCCTCATAGACCTCGTAGAAACTCACGCTGACGCCGGCGGTCAACAGCGCCGAGTCCCATTCATTGGTCTTGCCGATATAGGTGTTCGGCAGCGCGGTGACGCGCAGCGTCGCCTCGATGGTGCGCGCCAGATATTCCGCGCGTTCGACATAGCGGGCGAGCCAGTACAGGTTTTCGGCGGTGCGCGACAACATGCGGGGCTACTCGTCCAGTATCCAATTCTTATTCATCGAGAATCCACGTGTCCTTGGTGCCGCCGCCCTGGCTCGAATTCACCACCAGCGAGCCTTCCTTCAGCGCCACCCGCGTCAAGCCGCCCGGCACGATGGTGACGTGATGGCTGCCGGTCAGCACGAAGGGGCGCAAATCGACATGGCGCGGCGCCAGCCCCGACGCGACGCAGGTCGGGCAGGTCGACAGCGCCAGCGTCGGTTGCGCAATGAAACCTTCGGGCTCGCGCTTTAATTTGTCTCGGAACGCCTCGATGGTCGCCTTGGTGGCGGCAGGTCCGATCAGCATGCCGTAGCCGCCGGAGCCATGCACTTCCTTCACCACCAGATCGCCGAGATTGTCGAGCACGTAAGAGAGGTCCTTGGGCTCGCGGCAGCGGAAGGTCGGCACGTTCTTCAGGATCGGCTCCTCGCCGAGATAAAATCGCACGATCTCGGGCATGTAGGAATAAACAGCCTTGTCGTCGGCAATCCCGGTGCCGACCGCATTCGCCAGCGTGATGTTGCCGGCGGCATAGGCCGACATCAGGCCGGGCACGCCGAGCGCCGAGTCCGGGCGGAAGGTCAGGGGATCGAGGAAGTCGTCATCGACCCTCCGGTAGATCACGTCGACGCGCTTGAGGCCCTCGGTGGTGCGCATGAACACCTGGTCGTTCTTGACGACGAGGTCGCGGCCCTCGACCAGCTCGATGCCGAGCTTGTCGGCAAGGAATGAATGCTCGTAATAGGCGGAATTGTAGACGCCGGGCGTCATCAGCGCGACCGTCGGCTCGGCGGCGGCGGAAAGCGGGGCCACCGAGCGCAGCGCCGACAACAGCTCGTCCGGGTACTTTTCCACAGGCGCGACGCGGTGGCGCGCGAACAAATCCGGAAACAGCCGCATCATGATTTCGCGGTTTTCCAGCATGTAGGACACCCCCGAGGGCGTCCGCGCATTGTCCTCCAGCACGAAGAAGTTTTCCGGGTCGGTGCGGACGATGTCGATGCCGGCGATGTGGACATAGACGTCGTGCGGCACGTCCTGGCCGTTCATCTCGGGCCGAAACACCGGGTTCTGGAAGATCAGGTCGTCGGGGACGATGTTGGCGCGCAGCACGTCGCGGCCGTGATAGATGTCGCGCAGGAACATGTTGAGCGCGCGGACCCGCTGTTTCAGGCCCTTTTCGAGGATGCCCCATTCCTTCGCCGACATGATCCGCGGGATCACGTCGAAGGGGATCAGCCGCTCCTGGGCCTCGGCGTCGCCATACACGGCAAAGGTGATGCCGATCCGGCGGAACAGCAGTTCGGCCTCCTGACGGCGATATTCCAGGGCGTCCGGTGGCGTCTCCTTGAGCCAGCGGGAGAGCTCCTGGTAGGCCGGCCGGACCAAGCCTTCGGGCCCATTCATTTCGTCGAACGCGACTGCCATATATCCCGACTATTCCCTGCCATGCGGGACAGTGCATGATTGAAAGGGATGGTAGCAAGGCCCGGGCCAGCGCGATATGCATTCGGGGGTGCATTCGGGGGTGAATGTGGGGGAGCATTCGGTCGGGAAGGGTTGCGGCGCTGCCTAAAAAAGTGCTGCTAGCTGCTTATTTCGACAGCAAAATCTCCGTGACTTCAGGGCGCTGCTTGAGCAAGGTCGCGACAAGAAAAAGGATGAGGAGAAGCCATGAGCGAGATCGTCACCGCGGGGATTCTGGTGATCGGCGACGAGATCCTGTCCGGACGGACCAAGGACAAGAACATCGGCTTCATCGCGGAATACCTGACCAATATCGGGATCGACCTCAAGGAGGTCCGGGTCGTCGCCGACGAGGAGCCAGAGATCATCGCGGCGCTGGACGCGCTACGCAAGCGCTACGATTACGTCTTCACCACCGGCGGCATCGGGCCGACCCATGACGACATCACCGCCGACAGCGTGGCGAAGGCGTTCGGCGTCGGCATCGACCACCATCCCGAAGTGGTGGCGCGGTTTCGCGAGCGCTGGGGTGCGCAGGACCTGAACGAGGCGCGGCTGCGGATGGCGCGAATTCCGGAAGGCGCCGAACTGATCCAGAGCGCGACTATCCTCGCCCCCGGCTTCAAGCTCGGCAATGTCATCGTCATGGCGGGCGTGCCCACGATCATGCAGGCGATGATGGACATCGTCGCGCCCAAGCTGAAATCGGGGTTGAGGATGCTGTCGGATACCGTGCGCGCCAATGCGCGGGAGGGCGACATCGGCGGACCCTTGCGCCAAATCGCCAACGCCCATCCCGACACCATGATCGGCAGCTATCCTTTCACCGACGAGGAAAAGAAGCCGAACACCAATCTCGTGGTGCGCTCGCGCGATCCCGAAAAACTCAATGCGGCGATGAATGCGGTGAAGGAAATGCTGGCGGGATTGAACGTGATCCGCTAGCGGACCGGTCATTCTGGCTGCGGGGTCGCTGCGGCTTGCGGCTACCATCCGAAACGATATGGGGAGAACGACGATGGCGGAACATCCGGAACTGAGCGCGCAGGAGCGGGCGGGCAAGGCCTTTCCGGTTTCATGGGACCAGTTTCACCGGGATTGCCGGGCGCTGACCTGGCGGCTGAACGAAGTCGGGCCGTTTCATGCTGTCATCGCGATCACCCGCGGCGGGCTGGTGCCGGCGGCGATCGTGGCGCGCGAACTCGGTGTGCGCATCATCGATACCGTCTGCATCGCCAGCTACGATCACACCAAGCAGGGCGATCTGAAGGTCCTGAAGGGGATTTCCGCCGACACCGCAAAACTCGGCGGAGGCACCGGAAAGGGGCTCTTGATCGTCGATGACCTCGTCGACACCGGCAAGACCGGCCGGCTGGTGCGCGACATGATCCCGGATGCGCATTTCGCCACCGTCTACGCCAAGCCGATGGGGCGTCCGCTGGTCGACACTTTTATTACCGAGGTGTCGCAGGACACCTGGATCTTCTTTCCCTGGGACACCGCATTGTCGTTCCAGCCCCCGATCCGCGAAGGCGCGGCGTGAAAAGGCGAATGGCGAGTAGCAGATGGCGAATAGGGGATGCTCTATTCGCTACTCCCCATTCGCTATTCGCCACCTGATCATGCCCCTGCAAAACCGCGTCACACCATCAGGCGACATCATCGCTACCCCGCATCGCGGCCTCTTCACCGGCAATCGCGGCATCATCCATGATCCCGCGACCAGGACGCTGACGCGGCGCTGGGCGAACAAGGCCTGGCTCACCTGCGTCTGCGAATTCCGCGGCCGGCGGCGCAAGGTGATGGGCGGGCGCAGCTGGACCGAGCTGTTCTTTCTCGACGAGGCCACCGCGTTGTCAGCCGGGCATCGCCCCTGCTTCTACTGCCGCCGCGATGACGCTGAACGGTTTCGCGCGGCGTGGGGGCAGGGCAACGGCGTTGCGGACGTGCTGGCGCCCGACGTCGACGCGGTGCTGCATCGGGAGCGGCTCGATCGCGGCAGGAAACGGCTGCACCCGCTGCCCGTTCCGTGGCAAGGGCTGCCGGACGGGACGATGGTGCAGACGGAAGGCGAGAACTTCCTGATCGCGCAGGGCAGGGCGCTCTTGTGGTCGCCGGCCGGCTATCGCCGGGCCGGCGATGTGCTTGCGAACGCCATGCTGCTGACGCCACCCTCGACGTTGCGCGCATTATCAGCTGGGTATCTGCCGGTGCTGCATTCGAGCGCAACGCAATTCTAACGCAGTGGTCGGCCCTGCTCATCCACGGTCATCCGCGATTCGCGCAGCGTCCAGTCGCGGATGATTTGTCGGCAGCGCGCCAGCGCCGCATCGTCCGGCTGGCTCGCCGCCGCTTGCGCAGCACGCTCGACCATGGCCTTGCAGCTAACGAGTTCGATGCGGCCGTCGGCATAAGCCGGCAGCGCCGTTACGACGAATAGGGCGACCGCGGCCGCGAGTCTCGGCAAAACCCGCATCACCCGAACTTCAGCCTCGCCAGTTGCGCGCCGGCGCCGAGCGCCATCAATTTGGCTTCCGCGATGTCGCGGTGCATCGGCGCCATGCCGCAATTGGTGGTCGCCACGATATTGCTCCTCGGCACGAATTTCGACACCGCGTCGATCACGTCAGCGACGTCCTCGGCGGTCTCGACGGTGTCGCTGGCGACGTCGATCACGCCGGCCTGCACGATCTTGCCCTTGAGCAGCGCCAACAGTTCCAGCGGCACCTTGGAATTGCGGCATTCGATCGCGACCTGCTGGATCGAACTCCTGTCGATCGCCGGGAAAATGTCCTCGTATTGCCGCCACTCGGATCCCAGCGTCTGTTTCCAGTCGGTATTGGCCTTGATGCCGTAGCCATAGCAGATGTGCACCGCGGTGGCGCAGGTCAGGCCCTCGGCGGCGCGCTCCAGCGCCTTGATGCCCCAATCCGAAACTTCGTCCATATAGACATTGAAGGCCGGCTCGTCGAACTGGATCACGTCGACGCCGTCGGTCTGCAAGGCCTTGGCTTCCTCGTTGAGTAGCTCGGCAAACGCGAACGCCATCTTGACGCGGTCGCCGTAATATTTGTCCGCGATGGTGTCGATGATGGTCATCGGGCCGGGCAGGGTGAATTTCAGCTTGCGCGCCGTGTGGGTGCGGGCGATGCGGGCTTCATCGGCATGGACGCGTCCCTTAAGCGTGAGCGGCGCCACCACCTGCGGGACCATTGCCTTGTAGCGGTCTTTCCGGATTCCCATCTCGACCTTGTGGGCGAAATCGATGCCCTCGATCTTCTCCAGAAACCCGTGCACGAAATGCTGGCGCGCCTGCTCCCCCTCGGTGACGATATCGATGCCGGCATCTTCCTGCAGTTTTATCGCAAGCAGCGTGGCGTCGCGCTTGGCGCGTGCCAGCTCATCGCCTTGCGACTTCCAGGGCGCCCATAATTTGTTGGGCTCGGCGAGCCATTCCGGCTTCGGCAGCGAGCCCGCGATGGTGGTCGGAAACAGCATGAGCGCATCCCCCGGCTTTGACTTTAACCGTCTATCTGCCACGACTTGGCCGTGACGTATATATCCTCGTCATGCCCGGGCTTGTCCCGGGCATCCACGTCTTTCTTGGCTCCGTGAAGCAAGACGTGGATGGCCGGGACGAAGCCCGGCCATGACGCTGCCGAGGCTTCAATCCGACTAAAGTCTGCTCTAGGGTAGAGCGAACGACAACGGCGGAAACCCCATGATCGACCTCTATTACGCGCCGACGCCGAACGGCTGGAAGATCTCGATCATGCTGGAGGAGCTTGGGCTCCCCTACACCGTCATTCCCGTCAACATCCGCGCCGGCGAACAGTTTCGGCCGGAGTTTCTGGCCATCAGCCCGAACAACCGGATCCCCGCGATCATCGATCGCGCGCCATCCGACGGCGGCGAGCCGTTTTCGGTGTTCGAGACCGGCGCGATCCTGATCTATCTCGCCGAGAAGACCGGCCGCTTCCTCCCTGCGGACATGCGCGGGCGGTCCGTCGTCACCCAATGGGTGATGTGGCAGATGAGCGGGCTCGGTCCCATGCTCGGCCAGCACGGTCATTTCGCGCTCTACGCGTCGGAAAAAATTCCCTACGCCATCGAGCGCTACCGCGACGAGGCGATCAGGCTCTATCGCGTGCTCGACGCGCAACTGGGCAAGACGGGGGCTTACGTCGCCCGCGACTATTCGATCGCCGACATCGCCTGCTTCCCCTGGACCATGACCCACAAGGCGCAGGGCTTTACGCTCGACGATTATCCGAATGTCAAACGCTGGTACGCCGAGGTCCGCGCGCGGCCTCAGGTACAGGCGGGCCTTGCGATCGGCAAATTCGTCAAAGAGCCGTTCGACGACGAGGCGCGCAGGAACATGTTCGGGCAAAGGGCGAAGGAGATCGCGGGGAAGAAGTGAGGGCTCGTCATTCCGGGGCGATGCGGAGCATCGAACCCGGAATCTCGAGATTCCGGGTCTGGTCCTTTGGACCATCCCGGAATGACGGTTAGGCCAATCCACCCGACACAGCGGACCAACAAAACAAAAGGAAACGTCATGATCGAATTCTTCCTCGACTGCTCCAGCCCCTGGACCTATCTCGCCTTTCACAACATCCAGCCGCTGGCGAAGGAGTTCGGCGCGGAGATCATCTGGCGCCCGATCCTGGTCGGCGGCATCTTCAACGCCATCAATCCCAGCGTCTATGCCGCGCGCCAGCATCCGGTGGCGGCCAAGGACGCCTACCAGAAGAAGGACCTCGCGGATTGGGCGCGTTCCGCCGGGCTCGTCATCAATGCGCGGCCGACGGTGTTTCCGGTGAACAGCGTGAAGGCGATGCGAGGCTGCATCTTTCTGGCCAAGGACTTGGTCCCGTTCGCGCGCGCGGTATTCGAGGCCTATTGGAGCCATGACAAGGACATCTCGAAGGACGCGGTGCTCGCGGAAGTCTGCAAGCGCGTCGGCGTCGATCCCCAGAAATTCCTTGCCGGCATCTCCCAGCAGGCGATCAAGGATCAGCTCAAGGCCAACACCGATGAGGCGATGGCGCGCGGCGGCTTTGGCTCGCCGACTATCTTCATCGACAGGACCGACATGTATTTCGGTAATGACCGGCTGCCGCTGGTGCGCGAGGCGCTGGCGCGGCGAAAAGCGAGCGCCGCCTGATGCCGAAGGCGGTGGTCTGCCGCGAACTCGGCCCGCCCGAAGGGCTGCGGCTGGAAACCTTTGCATCGGCGCCGCTGAAACCGGGTGGGGTGCGCGTCGCCATCCATGCCGCTGGCATCAACTTTCCCGACATCTTGATGGCGGCCGGCGAGTACCAGCTCAAGCCGGAATTACCGTTCACCCCGGGCATGGAGGCCGCCGGCGAGGTGGTCGAGGTCGCCGACGCGGCCGAAGGCGTTGCGATCGGCGACAAGGTGATCGTCAAGCTGCGACATGGCGGCTACGCCAGTGAGGCGGTGGTCACGCCGGCGCAGATCACGCCTTTGCCATCGACGTTCGACTTCGCCGAGGGCGCGACATTCCTTGCCGCCCACGGCACCGCCTATCACGGGCTGATCGACCGCGGGCAGCTCCGATCAGGCGAAGTGCTGTTGGTGCACGGCGCCGGCGGCGGCGTCGGGCTTGCGGCGGTGGAAATGGGGAAAATGCTGGGGGCGACCGTGATCGCTGCGGCCTCTTCCGAGGAAAAACTCGCGGTAGCGCAGGCGCGCGGCGCCGATCATCTCGTGCTCTACAGCCGCGAGCCGTTTCGCGACGCCGTCAAGCGCCTCACCGACGGGCGCGGGGTCGACGTCGTCTATGACCCCGTCGGCGGCGAAATCTTCGAAAATTCATTGCGCTGCATTGCCTGGGGCGCGCGGCTGCTCGTGATCGGTTTCACCGGCGGCATCGGACTTGCCCGCACCAATCTGTTGCTGATCAAGGGCGCCAGCGTGCTCGGCGTCCGCGCCGGGGAAGCGGTGCGCAAAAATCCCGCGCTCGGTGAAGTCAGGCAAAGGAAGTTGCTGGAATGGGCGGAGGCCGGAAAGATCCGCCCCAACGTGTCGCACCGCCTTCCGCTGGAAGATTACGCGCAGGCGATGCGGCTGTTGATCGACCGCAAGGCGATCGGACGGGTGGCGCTGATGATGAGCTGATCCCCGTCATTCTGAGGTGCGAGCTCTTGCGAGCCTCGAAGGATGACGGAGCCCGTGGCCATCCTTCGAGACGCGCGCAAGAGCGCGCTCCTCAGGATGACGGTGGAATTGCGGCTGCTCGCCTTACTCATACTCCCGCTCGTGCCACCACGGGAAATAATCCGGCATATCAGCCGATACCTTGTCCTTGAACAGCGCGGGGCGCTTTTCCAGAAACGCGACCACGCCTTCCTTCACGTCGCCCGATCGCCCGCGCGCGTAAATGCCGCGGCTGTCGACCTTGTGGGCTTCCATCGGGTCGTCGGCGCCCAGCATGCGCCACATCATCTGGCGGATCAGCGCCACCGACACCGGCGCGGTTTTCGCGGCGATTTCGCGGGCCAGCGCGCGTGCGGTCGGCAATAGCTCATCCGGCGGCACCACCTTGCTGACGAGGCGTCCGACGAGCGCCTCCTGTGCCGGAAATACCCGGCCGGTAAAACACCATTCCAGCGCCTGCGCGATGCCGACGATGCGCGGCAAAAACCAGCTTGAGGCCGCTTCCGGCACGATGCCGCGCTGGGAAAACACAAAACCGAAACGGGCGGCTTCGCTCGCAATCCGGATATCCATTGCGAGCTGCATGGTGACGCCGATGCCGACGGCCGGGCCATTCACCGCCGCGATCACGGGTTTCAGGCATTTGAAGATGCGCAGCGTCAGCTGGCCGCCGCCGTCGCGCACATTGGGATCGCTGTAGTCGACCTTGCCGTCGGCAAGCCGCTTCACCGGCCCGCGTCGCGCGTCGCGATCGAAAGTGTCGGCGCCGGAGGAGAGATCGGCGCCGGCGCAGAAGCCGCGGCCGGCGCCGGTGACGATGATGGCCCTGACGTCGTCGTCCGCGTCGGCGGCATCGAGCGCGTCGATCATCTCTCGCAGCATCACGCCGTTGAACGCGTTGAGCTTGTCGGGCCGGTTCAGCGTGATGGTGAGGATCTGCTCGGCGACCTCGTATTTGATCGTCTCGTATGCCATCGGGGTTTCCTCTCGGGTGTTTTTTTGCGCCGTCATTCCGGGGCGATGCCAACGGGTCCGGCCTCTGGCCGGCCCGATGACAGGCTCCGCATCGAACCCGGAATCTCGAGATTCCGGGTTCGCGCTTCGCGCGCCCCGGAATGACGATGAGTTTATTTCACCGGCGGCGCCGGCCACGGCTTCTGCGGCCCGCGCAGGCCCTCGAACGCCTTCGCCATGCCGAGCACGCCGAGATCGTCGAAGCGGCGGCCGACGATCTGGACGCCGATCGGAAAACCTTGGGCGCCAAAACCGCCATTGATCGAGACAGCCGGATTTTCCGCCATGTTCCACGGCACGGTGTAGGCGATGTGCTCGAACGGCTTTGCGGGATCGTTGATGGGGGAAGCGCGTTCGGCGGCGAAATTCACCACCGGCGACACCGGCGAGATGACGTAATCGAGATCGCAGAACAGCTTTGCCGCGGCCGAGCGGATCGCCATGGTGGCATTGAAACCCCTGACGACGTCTACGCCGGAAAGCTTTGCGCCGCGCTCCGCCCATTGCACGATATAGGGCAGCGCCTTGGCGCGCTCGCTTTCCGAAAGCCTGGAGAGATCGTCCCACATCCGCGCCCGCCAGAAATCGTCGAGCCCGTCGAGCATTTCGCGGGTCAGGATACCCGGCACCTCGGTGACGACGGCGCCGGCCGCCTCGAACGCCTTGGCGGCCTTCACGGCGACCTCGCGCACTTCCTTTTCCAGCGCCTGGCCGGTGCCGGGGTCGAGCATCAGCCCGATGCGCAATTTGCGGATGGTCTTTTCCAGCGCCTTCCAGTTGATGTCGTTGGGCGGCAGGCTCATGCCGTCGCGGCGGTCGGGCCGCGACAGCACGCTCATCATCAGGGCCGCGTCATCGACGGTGCGGATCATCGGACCGGCGACGCGACCGACATAGGGCGGATCGACCGGAACCCGCCCAAAACTCGGCTTCAGGCCAACCAATCCGCACCAGCATGACGGCAGCCGTACCGAGCCGCCGATATCGGTGCCGAGATGCAGCGGGCCGTAACCGGCGGCCGCGGCCGCACCGGCGCCCGCGGAGGAGCCGCCCGGATTCTTGGTCAGGTCCCAGGGATTGCGGGTGAGGGGATGAAAACTCGACAAGCCCGACGACAGCATGCCGTAATCCGGCATCGTGGTTTTGGAAAAGATCACCGCACCCGCCTCGCGCAGGCGCGCCGCCGGCGGCGCATCGGCTGTGGCCGGCACCAGTTTTACGCTGGCCGCGCCCAGCGGCACCGGCACGCCCTTGGTCGCGATATTGTCCTTGATGGTGGCGGGGACGCCGTCGAGCGTGCCCATCGGCTCGCCCTTTTGCCAGCGTTCCGTCGAGGCCTTTGCGGTGGCCCGCGCGCCGTCGGGATCGAAGGCGTAGAGCGCCTTGATGTGCGGCTCCCACAGCGCGATATGCGACAGCACGTCTTCCAGCACTTCGGAGGGCGAGAATTGCCTGGCCCGAAAACCCGCGAGCAGGTCGTGGGCGGAAAGGTCGTGCAGCGAGGTGACCGCTTCCTGTGACATCGATTTATGCATGGGCACCCGCCGGTAGCCGTGTCTCGATGATGCGCGCGAACACGCTGGCGCCGATGGGCAGGATCTTGTCGTCCAGCACATAGCCGGGATTGTGCACCGGCACCGATCCCTCATGGCCGACCCAGAAATAGGCGCCGGGCACCGCCTGCATCATGTCGGCGAAATCCTCGCTGCCCATCTTCGGCTGGGTCCGGGTGATGACTTTGGCGGGATCGACCACGGTGCGCGCCGCGGCCTCGACCACCCGGGACTGTTCCTCCTGGTTGACCAGCACGCTGAACGTGTCGCGGATATCGGCTGTGATCTCGACCTGGAACGCGGTCGCCATGCCGGCGCAGAGCGCGCGCATCCGCTCGCGGATCAGCGCGCGCGTCTCATCGGAGAAGGCGCGCACGGTGCCGCAGAGTTTGGCTTCGCCGGGGATCACATTGTAGGCGGACCCGGCATGGAACTGGGTGATCGACAGTACGGCGGGCGAATGCGGATTGACGTTGCGGCTGACGATGGACTGCAGCGCCTGGCCGAGCGACATCGCGATCACGATCGGGTCCTTCGAGCGCTCCGGCATCGCGCCATGCGCGCCGTAGCCATGAATGGTGATGTCGAAGAAGTCGGCGCCGGCCATCGCCGGCCCCGGCAGGATCGCGACCTCGCCATGGTTCAGGTCCGGCGCATTGTGCAGCCCGTAGACCTCGTCACAGGGGAATTTCTCGAACAGCCCGTCCTTGATCATGGCGCGCGCGCCGCCGAGGCCTTCTTCGGCGGGCTGGAAGATGAAATGCACGGTGCCGTCGAAATTCCTGGTTTCGGCGAGATAGCGTGCGGTGCCGAGCAGCATGGTGGTGTGGCCGTCATGGCCGCAACCATGGAATCGCCCGGGAATGGTGGAGCGCCATTTCAAATTGGTGTTTTCCTCCATCGGCAGCGCATCCATATCGGCGCGCAGGCCGATGCGTTTGGTGCCGCTGCCGTTACCCCTGAGTACGCCGACCACGCCGGTGCCGCCGAGCCCCCGATGCACCTCGATGCCCCATTGCGTCAGCTTGTCGGCGACGATTCCCGACGTGCGGACTTCCTCGAAGCCGATCTCGGGATGGGCGTGCAGATCCCGACGGATCGCGGTGAGTTCGTCGGCGAAGGCTTCGATGCGGTCGATGGTGGGCATGTGATCTATCCGGTTGAGCGTGACTTGGTTGCGGGAATGAAAGCGGGACCGTTCGGCTTGAGGCGAATGCCCGGACGCAGCCGCGTCCAGGGCAGAGCCGCGGTGTCGGCGGGCATCGCGCCGGGTGCGGCGCAGATCAGCAGCTTTTCCGCGATCGGTTCGAAATCGGCGCGGAAATGCACCGAGCTCTTGTTGACGAGAATGGCCTGTTCCATCGGTTCGATGCCGACATAGCGGTACATCGATTGGTCCGCAAGCTGCGCCTTGTAAGAGGCCACGACCACGCTGATGCCGCCGATCCGCAAACAGGCCGACGGTCCCATGTCCATGTCGCGGCCGCCATAATAGGGGCCGGAGGCGACGAACTCGCCGTCGGACAGTTTCTCGACGACGAATGTTTCCTTGTACGGCGCATCATTCGGGATGCCCGACTTGCCGCCGAGCGCGAGCGTCACGGTTGACCCGACGCCGGCGGCATGCGCGGCCTTGGCGGAAGCGGGATCGCAGATTGCGCCGATCGCCGCGCGCTGCGCCTTGTTGTGGACCAGCGCGCGCAGCATGCCCGTGGTGTCGGAATCGCCGCCGGCGCCCGGATTGTCCTGGGTGTCGGCGATGACGATCGGCTTCTTCGCCGTCTTTGCCAGTTCCATCGCAAGCCGCACGCCCTCGTCGGGCGAATAAATGCGGCCGTCGAAATCATCTTCGTGACTCTCGACCAGCGCGGCGAGTTGATCCGCCGCCGCATCGGCATCGGCTTGCGTTCGGCCATAGGCGAACACGCTCGGCCCGCAGTGACAAAAGTCCGCCGCCGGAAAACCCGGCGCGAAGGACAGCGTCGGAACCGCCTCGCTCTGCATCTCCGCCAGTTTCTGGTAGATGCCCTTGGCCGGCTGGTCGTTGGTGCATTGCCAGCTGATCGGAATCAGGAACGGCAATTGCCGGAACGCCTTTGCGAATTTCTGCCTGGTGCCGAGCAGCAGCGCCAGATGCCTGGCGGCGGCGCGGCCGGTGTCGGCCATGTCGACATGCGGATAGGTGCGATAGGCAATCAGCGCGTCGGCATGCTCGACCATTTCCGGCGTGACATTGGCGTGCAGGTCGAGGCTGGCCACCAGCGGCAGGTCGCGGCCGATGACCTCACGGACGCGCCTCAACACTTCGCCTTCGCCGTCGTCGAAATGCTCCGACACCATGGCGCCGTGCAGATCGAGATAGACCGCATCGAGCGGACCCGCCGCTCGGATGCGCTCGATCATGTCGGTGACGATGCGCTCATAGGCATCTTTGGTCACGTGCGCGGACGGGCTCGCCGCAGCCGAAATCGTCGGCGCCAGTTCCCAGCCCTGCGCTTCCGCCGCCGCGACAAAGCCCGCGAGCCCGACATTGATGTCGCGCATGACCTTGAGCATGTCGGTGCCCACGGCCATCGACGGCCAGCCGCCGCCATGCACGAAGTCGTCATAGACAGCCTTCGTCGGCGCGAAGGTGTTGGTCTCGTGCAGGAAGCCGCCAATGGCGATGCGGGTCATTCAGTCTGTCTCGGCGAATGTTTCGCGCGCAACGTTAGCCCCGTCGTTGCGAGAAGCGCAAGCGACGAAGCAATCCGTCCTCGCATGGCTCCGCGGTATTTCTGGATTGCTGGGCGCGTGCAGAACCTCTCCGCGTCATTGCGAGGAGCCCTTGCGACGAAGCAATCCCGTTTTGCATGCCGCGCGGGCGGTACGGATTGGCTTGCACTGTCGTTTCACCGTCATTGCGAGCGAAGCGAAGCAATCCATCTTTCTTTGTCGCGTCAAGATGGATTGCTTCGTCGCAAGAGCTCCTCGCAATGACGGCTATTCTGCGGCCCCCGCCGCCGCCGCCACCGGCCTGAAATTCGCAAAATCCCAGCCCCGTCCGGGCGCGGCCTCGAGCAGTTGTCGTGTATAGGCCTGTTGCGGATGGGTCAGCACCTCGGCGGCCGGTCCCTGTTCGACGATGCGGCCGTGTTGCATCACGGCGACGTCGTCGCAGATTTGTGCGGCGACGCGAAGATCGTGGGTGATGAACAACAGCGCGATGCCGAGCCGGGTCTGGATTTCATCGAGCAGTTCCAATACCTGCGCCTGCACGGAAACATCGAGCGCGGAGACCGCCTCATCGGCCACCAGCACGTCCGGATCGAGCGCCAGCGCGCGCGCGATCGCGATACGCTGGCGCTGGCCGCCGGAAAACTGGTGCGGATAGCGCGAGATGGCGTCGACCGGCAGGTCGACCAGTTCCAGCAGTTCGCGCGCTTTCGCGATCGCCTGCACATGCGGCATGCCGTAATTGATCGGGCCCTCGGCGATGGTCTCGCCGACCGTGATGCGCGGATTGAGCGAACGATAGGGGTCCTGGAAGATGATCTGGATCTTCTTGCGGTGCGGCTGCAGCAGCCGTCGCGACAGTTCGGAGATTTCGCGGCCCGCAAGCCGGATGCCGCCCGAGGTCGGATCGATCAGCCGCACGATGCAGCGCGCCACCGTCGACTTGCCGGAGCCGCTTTCGCCGACGATCCCGAGCGTGCGGCCCTTGCGCAAGGTGAGGGTGACATCTTTGGCGGCCGCGACTTCGCGGGTTTTGCCGAACAACGAGCGTTCGCGATAGACTTTTCCGAGTTCGTTGGCCTCCAGCACCACCGGCTCCGTCGTATCCGCGCGAGGCCGGCGCGGCACCAGCGACGGCACCGCCGACAGCAGGTTGCGGGTATATTCCATGGTGGGGTCGCGCAGGATGGCATCGAGCGTGCCGGTCTCGACCAGCCGTCCCCCGCGCATCACGGCCACCCGATCGGCAATCTCGGCGACCACGCCCATGTCATGGGTGATGAACAGCACGGCGGTGCCGTGATCGCGCTGCAAGTCGCGGATCAGGGTCAGGATCTGCTTCTGCGTGGTGACGTCGAGCGCGGTGGTCGGCTCGTCCGCGATCAGAAGTTTGGGCTCCAGCACCAACGCCATTGCGATCATGATGCGCTGGCGCTGGCCGCCCGACAGCCGGTGCGGATAGGAGGCAAAGATACGCTCGACCTCCGGCAGCCGCACCTGCTCCATCATCGCCAGAATGCGCTGGCGCCGGGCGCGGGCATCGAGATCGGTATGGGCGCGCAGCACCTCGTCGATCTGGCGGCCGACCGGCACCACCGGATTGAGCGCGGTCATCGGCTCCTGAAAGATCATCGCCATGGTGGTGGCGCGCAGCTGTCGCAGGCGGCGATCGCTGGCCGTGAGCAGCTCCTCGCCGACCAGTTTGATGCTGCCGCCTGACGGCACCAGCGCGCCCTTCTGTAACAGGCCCATCACCGTCAGCGAGGTCACGGATTTACCCGACCCGCTTTCGCCGACCAGGCACAGCGTCTCGCGTTCGCTGACCTGCAGCGAGATGCCGTCGATGATTTTTTCGGTGCCGGATCTCTTGCCGAGGCTGACCGCGAGATTGTCGATTTCGAGGATGGGGTTGGTCATGCCACAACCCTCTCGCCGTCATTGCGAGCGAAGCGAAGCAATCCATACTTCGTCATTCCGGGGCGATGCGAAGCATCGAACCCGGAATCTCGAGATTCCGGGTCTGGTGCTCCGCACCATCCCGGAATGACAGCGTGTGGATGAAGAGTCACTTCCCGCCCTCCCGCTTCTTCATGCGGGGGTCGAGCGCGTCGCGGGCGGCGTCGCCGATCAGGTTGACGCTGAGAATCGCGATCGACAGCAGCAGTCCCGGCCAGAAGATCAGTGATGGTTTGATCTGAAAATAGGCGCGGCCCTCGGCCATGATGTTGCCCCAGGTCGGGGTTTCCGGGCTGATGCCGGCGCCGAGAAACGACAGGATCGCCTCGGTGAGGACGGCGGAGGCGCAGACATACGTGCCTTGCACGATCAGCGGCGCGATCGTGTTCGGCATCAGATGCCGCCACATGATTTTCGGCAGGCTGGAGCCGACGGAGATTGCCGCCTCCACATACGGCTCCTCGCGCGCCGACAGCACCACCGAACGCACCAGCCGCGCGACGCGGGGAATTTCGGGAATGGTGATCGCGATCATCACCGTCATCAGGCTGGCGCCCGACAGCGAGACCACGGCGATCGCCAGCAGGATGCTCGGGATCGCCATCAGGCCGTCCATCACCCGCATCATCACGGCGTCGACCCATCGGAAGAAACCGGAGACGAGACCGATCACAAGCCCAATGCCGACGCTGATCACGGCGGCGCCGAGGCCGATCAGAAGCGAAATCCGGCCGCCAAAAAGGATGCGCGACAGCAGGTCGCGGCCATAGCCGTCGGTGCCGAGCAAAAATTGCGCGCTGTTGGGCTTTAGCCGTAGCGCTGGCGCCAGCAGCTGCGGATCGTGCGGCGCCAGCCATGGCGCCAGGATCGCGGAGGCTATGATCAGCACGAGGCAGATGGCGGCGGTAGCGATGATCGGGGTCGCCGTGAGAAAGCCGAGCCCCGGCCGGAACGGCGTGGTGATGGGTATCGATGGTTCGGGAAGGGTTTCGATCGCCATCAGCATCTGACCTTAATAGCGGATTCTGGGATCAAGCAGCGTGTAGGCGACGTCGATCAGGAGGTTGACGGTGACATAGATCAGCGAGGTCAACAGGATCATCGCCTGAATCACCGGATAATCGCGCGCCAGCACGGCATCGACGGTGAGGCGGCCGATGCCGGGCAGGTTGAACACGCTTTCGGTGACGACGACGCCCGAGATCAGCAGCGCAAAGCCCGAGCCGATCACGGTGATGACGGGCACCGCGGCGTTGCGCAGGCCGTGGCGTAACAAAACGGCGCTCTCATTGATGCCTTTGGCGCGGGCGGTGCGCACGTAGTCCTCGCCGAGCACGTCCAGCATCGAGGCCCGCGTCATCCGCGCGATCAGCGCGACATAGATAAAGGACAGCGTCAGCGTCGGCAGGATGATGCGTTCGAGGAACGGACCCAGACCCGCCGTGATGCTCTTGAAGCCCTGCACCGGCAACCAGCGCAGGTCGATGGCGAAAACCTGGATCAGCACATAGCCGATCACGAACACCGGCACCGAAAAGCCGACCACGGACAATCCCATCACGAAACGGTCGATCCAGGTGCCTTGCTTCCAGGCCGCGATCACCCCGAGCGGCACCGCGATCAGCACCGACAGGATGATGGTGGACAGCGCGATCGAGATCGACGGCTCGACGCGCTGGCCGATCATCTGCAGCACCGGCACGTTGGAGATCAGCGATACGCCGAGATCGCCGTGCAGGAGTTTTCCGATCCAGGTGAAGAATTGCGTATAGAGCGGCTCGTGCAGCCCGAGCGAGACGCGGATGCGCTCGAGCTGCTCGGGGGTGGCATTGTCGCCGGCGATGATCGCGGCAGGATCGCCCGGCGTCAGCCGCAACAGAAAAAACACGAACAGCGCCACCACGCCCATCACGGGAATGGCAGCCAGCACGCGGCGAAGCAGGTATCCGAGCATCAGCCGCTCCGTCGTCCCTGCGAAAGCAGGGACCTATACGCCGCGGCCCTCATTTTTTTAGACGCCGTTCGACGGCTTTGGTGCGACAATTGACGACAGTGGTTATGGGTCCCTGCTTTCGCAGGGACGACGAATGGGGTTTGCGGAACGCTCCGGTAATCCATCATCATACCACTCTCGCATTCTCTGCCGCCCCGATGGAAGGATTTAGCAAATCCTGTGCCATGAGAGCTCCCATCGGCAACCCTCGTCATGCCCGGCCCTGTGCCGGGCATCCACGTCTTACTTCGTTGCAAGAAAGAAAGACGTGGATGGCCGGGACGAGCCCGGCCATGACGAAAAAATTCGGTCACTCCAGCGTCGCCAGCAGTCCCGCCATCAGCCTCCCGCGTTCGGCGAGGCTGTCGACTTCGATATGTTCGTTGTGGGTATGCGGATCGGCGCCGCGGACGCCCAGCCCGTCGAGGGTCGGGATGCCCATCGCGCCGGTGAAATTGGCATCCGAGCCGCCGGCGGCGCTGGCGTGGGGAAGCTCCTTGCCCATCGCTTTGGCAAGCCCGCGCGCTTTTTCGTACAGCGCCATGGTGGCGGCATCCGGCTCCCACACCGGCCGTGTCACGCCGCGGGTCACCTTGAACATCACGTCGTTGGAGGTCGAGTTCAGCGCCAGCATCCGCTCGACGCCGCGGTCGAGGTCGCCCTGGCGTTTGGCCATGCTCAAGGCCTCGCCGGTGCAGGTGGTGGCGACGCAATTGACCCATTGGCCGCCATGCACGATGCCGACCGAAAACGTGCAGTCATCGCTCGTCATGCCGTCGATGGCGATGATCTGCCGCGCCATTTCGCGGATCGCGGAACGGCCGGCCGAGAGATTGGCGCCGGCGTGGCTGGCCCTGCCGGTGGCCTCCAGGTTGAAGCGGGCGATGGCGTAGCGCCCGGTGACGACGCCGTTATTGGCGCGGCCCGGCTCCGGCACCAGCACATATTTGTTGCGCGCGGCTTCCGCCTCGATGATGTCGCGGGTCGAAGGCGTGCCGACTTCCTCGTCGGGCGTGAACAAGACTGTGATCGGCAGCGGCGTGGTGAAGGCCGCGCGCGCCAGTTGCCGGATTGCTTCGAGCGCGAGGTAGCTGCCGCCCTTCATGTCGTAGATGCCGGGGCCGAAGCATTTGTTGCCTTCGCGCCGGAACGGCAGGCCGTTTTGCAGCGTGCCTATGGGATGCACGGTGTCGAAATGGCCCGCGATCAGGATTCCCGGCTCGCCCGCCTTCGGGTGCGGAAACCGCGCCCGCACGCAGCCGCCAAAACCTTGCCGGCCGGCGATGCGCTCGATCGAGGCACCCATGATCGCCATGTCGCGCGCGGCGATATCGAGCATGCGGTCGACGGCGGCTGCGTCCCAGGTCGGGCTTTCGCACTCCACCCAAACGCGCAGTCCCTGCAGCATGGCCTCGGAATCGAACGGAAGGTTGGCGGGGTTCATGGAGAATCTCTTGAGGTTAGGGCTGGGGTTAGGGCCGGCATCGGCGGTGCGTGGTCGGCAACCGCAGGCTTACGAGAATGACCGGCGATCGATTTGTAAAGTGAAAGATGAGCGATGCGCCACGGCTGCATTCGCGGCGGGGCCATCAGACCAAAACCCGATTGACGCGCAACGCGCTTGGTGCAAGTCTCAAAATCTGAAGAGTTACAGCGTGTTAGTGCGCCCAATTAACGGCCGGCATGCATAACAAATGATCCGGCTTTGACCGGTTTCACGTCAGGAGAGACAGAATGTTCCACATCTTGCGCTGGAAACGGCCCGTCATCGCCTCGAGCATCGCGCTCTCGGTGCTGGCGTTTTCGGCCGTATCGACATCGCCGGCCGCAGCCGCCGGCAAGACCATCACCGCGGTGATGCATGCCGACCTGCGCACCCCCGGCACGATGACGACCGCCTACATCGTGCGCGATTTCGGCTACATGGTGTTCGACACGCTGGCGGCGGAGGACTCCAGCTACAAGATCCAGCCGCAGATGGCCGAATGGAAGATTTCCGACGACAAGCTCACCTATACCTTCACGCTGCGTGACGGCCTGAAATGGCATGACGGCGCGCCCGTCACGGCGGAGGATTGCGTGGCCTCGCTGAAGCGCTGGGGCAAGGCCGACAGCATGGGCCAGAAGCTGATGGATTTCACCGCCAGCATCGAAGCGCCCGATGCGAAAACCATCGTGTTGAAGCTGAAGGAGCCCTACGGCCTGGTGCTGGACTCGATCGGCAAGCCGTCCTCGCTGGTGCCGTTCATGATGCCGAAGCGGATGGCGGAATCTCCGCCCGACAAACCGCTTCCGGAGCTGATCGGATCCGGGCCGTTCAAGTTCGTGGCGAGCGAATTCCAGCCCGGCGTCAAGGCGGTGTTCGAGAAGAACAAGGATTACGTGCCGCGCAAGGAGCCGCCGAGCTGGACCTCCGGCGGCAAGGTGGTGAAGGTCGACCGCGTCGAGTGGATCACCATGCCCGACGCGCAGACCGCGGCGAACGCGCTGCAGTCCGGCGACATCGATTTCATGGAGGTGCCGTCCTACGACATCCTGCCGGTGCTTTCGGCCAACCCGGACATCAAGGTCGAAACCCTGAACAAGCTCGGCTTCCAGACCGTCGGGCGCATGAATTTCCTGTGGCCGCCGTTCGACAACGTCAAGATTCGCCGCGCGGCGCTGCTGGCGATGAACCAGAAGGATGTGCTGGACGCGCTGATCGGCTATCCCGAATATTACAAGGTCTGCGGCGCGTACTTCATCTGCGGCACGCCGCTTGCGACCGAAGCCGGCTCGGAGACCCTGGTCAAGGGCAACGGCATGGCGGAAGCCAAGAAGCTGCTCGCTGAATCCGGCTATGACGGCACGCCCATCGTGATCATGGCGCCCGGCGATGTCGTCACCTTGAAAGCGCAGCCGATCGTCGCGGCGCAATTGCTGCGCGAGGCCGGCTTCAAGGTCGACGTCCAGGCCACCGACTGGGGCACCGTGATCTCTCGCCGTACTCTGCAGAAGTCACCGAAGGAGGGCGGCTGGAACATGTTCTTCACCAACTGGGCCGGCGCCGACGTCATGAACCCGATCGTCAATTTCGCGATCGGGGGCAGGGGCAAGAACGGCGGCTGGTTCGGCTGGGCGGAAGACGCCAGGATCGAGCAGCTGAAGGATGAATTCGTGCGTGCATCCTCGCCCGATGAGCAAAAGAAGATCGCCGCCAGCATCCAGCAGGAAGCCTATGACCAGGTGATCTTCATTCCGCTCGGCGAATTCACCCAGCCGAGCGCCTGGCGGAAATCGCTGTCCGGCGTGCTCGACGGCCCGGCCACGCCGATCTTCTGGAACATCGACAAGAGCGAGTGATATCCGTTCAGCGCGCCGTGCACGGTCCTTCAGGCCCGTGCACGGCGCGGTTCCGTCTAACCGGAATCAACTCACCTTGTGAGTCGAGATGTCGATGGTCACCTTGTCGAATGACTTCTTTGCGTCCGTGGTCTCGATCATATCGATCTCGAGTTCCGTCTCGCTTGCCGTTATGATGAGATAGCCGTAGCCCTTCAGCGATTTTTCAAAGACGGCGCCGTTGACGTGCTGGCCGCTTGCGGCCGTAACCGCTGACGCCGCGTGGCCGCCGCACCCCGCCACCAGATAGGGAATCCCCACCGTAGCGCCGCCAATTTGCGCCGTCCGCGTGTAGCGCTGATAGGTATGCGAATGACCGGCAAGCATCGCGTGCGGCGCGATGCCGGCGTCATTGCACGCCTTGTCGATCTGGGCCAGCATTTCCGGGCTCCCGCTGTGGCCGCCGGAACTGTAGGCCGGATGATGCGTGGCGATCACCAGCGCCTTCTTGTCGGCCGACTGCTTGAGGTTCGTCAACGTCTTGGTCAGCCACTTGACTTGCTGGTCGTCTCCGTTCGCGCCCAGCAGATTGCCGGGACCTTCCGCGATGTTGGAATAGAGACCGATGATGTTGACGAACGGGGCCGACAACATCCAGTAGACTCCCGGCTGCGTCATTGTTTCGCGGAAGATACGGACCTCGGCCGCGGTCTTGGGAACCACGGCGCTCGGCGCGCAAAAATTGTTGATGAATTCCTTGAGCGGAACCGGATCGGTGCCGGCGAACACCTCGCCATCGTGGTTTCCGGGTATCGCGACGATCTTGCCGGGATATTTCATATAAGGTCGGTAGAATTCGTCTCGATATAACTCGGCCTTGTCGTGGCCGTAGATGACGTCGCCAAGGTGAAGGAACAGGGCAGGATTGCGCGCCCCTGCCGCGGGATCGTAATCACCGGCCATGGCTTCTGCGACTTCCTCCTGCTCGGTGTTGGCGCCACCCGGTCTGCCGGTGTCGCCCGTGGCGTGAAACCTGATCGTGCCAGCAGCCTGGATTTCGTCAGTCCCCGGCTGGCCTATGATGTCTTTCAGTTCCATGCTCGAGTCCCCGGTCGGCTTGGGTATCGGTCCGAGCTTTTGCGAGGCGAATTGCGCCATGCTTTTCGTATTGGTCGCTGGACTGACCTTGCGCTGCGCGGCGGGCGTCGTCGTGAAAAATGGATGGGCAAATCGCAACGGTGCCGACTTCGTCTTGCGCGAGCTGTCTGCCTTTGCAGGGGCCGCCTTCTTGGCAACTTTCTTAGAACTCTTGGATTTCTTGGCCATGGAATATTCCTCTCAAAACAATGGTTGGGTAAGACCACGCTGTTTACGGTGATCAACACGCCGGATTCGATTTTTCGATAAGGATGGTTCAGCGATATTATTCGCTCCCGGCCAATCGCCCGAAAACGAGCGGCCGTGGAAGCTGGGGTATCATTAGCATGACACAACTAAAAATGGTAGGATCGATCTGCCTATATATCCCGCTCGGGGGATTCACCCAGCCGACCGCCTGGCGCAAATCGCTCTCCGGCGTGCTCGACGGCCCGGCGACGCCGATCTTCTGGAATATCGACAAGAGCGAGTGAGGGGCACGGATCAGGTCCCCACGCGCAGCGGCGCGTTGAGTTTGCGCAAACAGGCGATCACCGACAGCGCGGTGATACGACCGGTGCGCGGATTTTCGCTCGGGATGTTTTCGATGGCCATCGAGAACGTCGCCGAATCCGAGACGACCTCGATGCGGTGGGTGTTGCGCTCGAGCGCTGGGTCGGCCCAGATTTCGAGCGTGGTCTTGTCGGCGCCGATGCCGGCGAGCGACAGCGCGACCGCGACGTTGAGATTGGCCGGAAACCCGATCGCAGCTTCCCGCGCGGTGCCGCTGAAGATGCGCAACGGTTTTGTGATGTCCTCGATGCGGATATCGTGCTCGACGAGATAGGGCGCGCCGACAAGGCCGCGCACCGGCTTGCGGGTGACCATCCGCACGATGCGGATCTCGCCTTCGGCCGCCGCCGTCACCGCGTCGAGGCCGATCAGCGCGCCGGTCGGCACGACGATCTGGCCGCCATGGTGCCGGGCGAGGGCGACCAGGTGCTCGTTCGTGAGCAGGGCGCCCGCGCTCAGCACGATCACGGTCTTGCCCGCCTTCAGGAACGGCTCGGCGATCGCGGGCAGCAGTTTGGCCGGCGCGCATTCGACGACGATATCGGCGAGCGGCTCGAGCTCGGCGAGTGCCACCACCGGCGGCGGGCGGTCGAGATGCGAAAGCCGCTGCGCCGCCTTGGCCAGCCCGTTGGCGGAAACCGCCGCCAGCTCGCAGCCGGGGATGCCCCGGTCGAGCGCCTCGGCGACCTTGAGCCCGATCGCGCCCAGACCTGCGACGGCGATCCGGAGCGCGGGTTTGGCTGTGCGCCCGGCGTCCTGGCGTTCGGCTGGGGCAACGTGTTTCATCGCGTGAACCTCGGATGCGGGCAACTCCCCTTCGCTTGCATCTAGCAGTTCCGGCAAGCGAAGCCCATCCCGTGGCGGCCGGTCAGGCCGGATGCGCCGCGACGTGTTCGAGCAGCAATTCGCTGACCCGATCGGGCGCCTGGTCCGCCGCGAAATGGCCGACGCCTGAAAACACCTCGAAGCGATAGGGCGCGGCGACGAACTCCACCGTGCCCTCGGCCGCGATGCGGCCGACGGTGTCGTCGGCATCGCCCCAGATGTAGAGCGCGGGTACGCGGATCATCCCGAGCGGCCCGCGGATCGCGCCGCGGGCGCGATACCAGGCGAGCGCCCCCTCCATCGCCGGCTTGTTGCCGAGCACGGCCAGATGCAGCTCGATCGCTTCCGAAGGCACGCCGTTGGCCGAAAGCCGCTCGCGCAGCCATCGGGCGTTGTCGGCCAGGACGACATCGGCGGCATCGGGCTCGAGAAACGCCTTGTGGTGCTTTGAACGCTGCGCCTGCTCGCCGTCCGTCTCCAGCAGCGCACGGTTGAAGGCGTTCGGATGCGGCCGCGACAGCACCGTGAGCGAGGCGAGCCGCTCCGGACAACGATCGGCGAGCGCCCAGGCAATGCTGCCGCCCCAGTCGTGGCCCGCGAGATGAAAGCGGCGCTCGCCATGGCCGGAAGCCGAAACGATCGCCATCGCGTCGTCCATCAGCCGGTCGATATGATAGTTCGAGGGATCGCCGGTGTCCGGCCGCGCGCCGGCCGAATAGCCGCGCTGGCTCGGCGCGACCGCGCGATAGCCGGCCGCGGCCAGCGCCTCGACCTGCGCCCGCCAGCAATGCATCGATTCCGCAAAGCCGTGCAGCAACAGCACCAGCGGCGCGCCGGGTTGCCCTGCGGCGAGGGCGTCGAAGGTGAGGGCGGGGGAGATCGCGATGGTTTCCAGTTCGAGCATCGCAAATGTTCTAGATGCGCGGGCGTGGCCGGTCCACCACGGATTTCGTGCGGGCCTTGCTGCCGGTTCCTGCTGGCGCGCATCTTGCGCTGGCCCGCATCTTGCAGTTGTGTGACCATGTTCGCGATATTTGGATGCGATGCGGAAGACAATCGAAACACCACGCCGATTGCACGAAATCTTGCGGTCGACAGGATTATAGCGAGGACAGGCCAGTGCTTTCCCAACAAAATATCTCTGCGCAAACCCCGACCGGCGCTACGCTGATTGCGGCCGGCGCGACCTTCAAGGTCTGGGCGCCGGAAGCAGCCGCGGTCTACCTGCAGGGCATCTTCGGCGGACAGGTTTTCGATCAGCCGATCGACGACCGTTTGCTGCAAAAGGATGCGCGGGGCTACTGGACCGGATATCAAGCCGGTGCGCGCGACGGCGACCGCTATCGCTTCTGGGTCCAGGGCGCGGGCTCGAGCGGCACTAAGCGCGACCCCAGCGCGCGCGAACTCGAGGCGGAAAATTTTCCGGACTGTTTTGCGATCCTGCGCGCCGGCGACTTTCCCTGGCACGACCAGGATTTCGTCACGCCGGATTTTTCCGACATGATCGCCTACCAGCTGCATGTCGGGACCTTTGCGATCCGCAAGCCAGGGGTCTGCTCCAACTTCCTCGACGTGGCGCTGAAGATTCCCTACCTGGAAAATCTCGGCATCAACGTGCTGCAGCCGCTGCCGGTCGACGAGCAGGAAAACAATCCGAACATGGGCTATGGCGGCGCCGACCTGTTCTCGCCGGACTTCCCCTACGTCGCGGCCACGGATTTGCCGTTCTATCTCGAACAGCTCAACGCGCTCTACGCGGCGAAGCAGAAATCCGCCATCGCGCTTGCCGACATCGCTAGCGGACCCGGCCAGCTCAAGGCGCTGGTCGACCTTTGCCACGTCCACGGCATCGCCGTGATCTTCGACGTGGTCTACAATCACGCCGGCGGATTTTCGGTCGATGGGAAATTCGACGACAATTGCCTGTACTACATGGACCGCCGCGCCGATCGCGGCGACAACAATGACAGCCTGTATTTTACCGACCAGGATCGCGGCACCGGCGGGCTGGCGTTTGCGCTGTGGAACGACGACGTCTCGAAATTCCTGATCGGCAATGCGCGCTTCTTTCTCGAAGAGATTCATGCCGACGGCTTCCGCTATGACGAGATCTCGACCCTGATCTCCACCAGCCAGGGCAGCGGCTGGGAGTTCTGCCGCGCGCTGACATCGGAACTGCGAGCTTTGCGCGACCGCTGCCTGCAAAACGCGGAATTCTGGCCCGGGCGTTTTGCCGACATTCCGGCCACTGCCGCGCCCGTGGTCGCGCCGGCGGAAACCGGCGGCATGGGCTTTGACGTGGTGCAGCACGATTATCTGCGCAGCGTGCTGCGCGGCGCGGTAGGCGCCGCGTCGGGCGGAGCGAACGCGACCGTGCAGGTGTCGTCGATTGCGGCAGCACTTTATCCGCCGGGATTCGACCACGCCTGGCGCGCAGTGACCTGCGCCGAGAACCATGACCTGGTGATGGCCGGCCGCGAGCCGCGGCTGCCGGTGCTGGCCGACTCCTCGAACCCCCGCTCCTGGTACGCGCGAAGCCGCAGCCGGGTTGCGAGCGCGATCCTGTTGACCGCGCCCGGCATTCCCCAGCTCTTCATGGGTCAGGAATTTCTGCAAGCTCTGCCCTGGGACGTCCTTCCCAACGGGCCCAACCTGTTGTCATGGGACGGCCTCGATACGCCGGGGGACTCCAGCATGCGCGATCACCTGCGCTTCAGCCAGGACCTGATCCACCTGCGCCGCGAGCTGCCGGCGCTGCGCAGCGACAACGTCCGCGCCTTCTATTGTTCGGACCGTGACCGCGTGATCGCCTTTCATCGCTGGCGCGAGCAAACCGGCGACGACGTCATCGTGGTCGCCTCCTTCGCGGAGACGACATGGACCGGCTACGGAATTGGGTTTCCGTTCTCCGGCCGCTGGCAGGAGCGTTTTAACAGCGACGTCTACGACCATTTTCCCAATCCGCAGGTTTCGGGCAATGACGGCGGCATCGTCGCTTCGGGGAGCGGCCTTCACGGATTCGCGGCGTCGGCGGCAGTCGTGATTCCGGCGAACGGGGTGGTGGTGTTTACGAGGGGGTAGGGGAGGCTGCTGCACGGCCGGCACCAGGACAAAAGACGTTTTCAACAGTGTCGACCCGCAACGGACATAGTGACGCGAGTTAGATAGCCAATTAAGATCCTAGCACTGGACTTCAGGTGCCGATATTAAATACCTCAATCGGGTAACTGCATTTATAATCATTTAGCTTTGGAGCCGTCCCATGGCCGACATGACTGGAGCCCGCATTTTTGATTGCGACTGGAGCGTTGCGTCGACCGCCAATGCGATTAAAGCTGCTGGAATAAAATCCGTCATCCGGTACTACTCTGTCAGTGGCGCCCACCCGACAAAGATATTATCGAAGGATGAACTCGCCGCTTTAGACAATGCGGGTCTCTCGGTTGCGGTCGTATTCGAAAACGGCGGCCAAGCAGACCTTTTCTATGATCCTCAGAAAAAGATCGACGACATTTCGGCGGCGCTCTCTTGTGCGGACACCATCCATCAGCCAACGGGAACCCCAATCTATTTCGCCGCGGATTTCGACATTGCATATCGGAGAAAGAAGAACGCAGATGGCAATTATTACAAGGTTGGAGGCGATTGGGCGCTTGAAACTTCGGCCGATATAAGAGCGGAAAACGAGCAGGCTATTTACGAATATTTCCAGTACGCTTACGAACAGCTGACTCCGAAAAACTACAAGGTCGGCGTTTATGGCTGCGGGAGGACGGCTGACCTGGTCGGAGGCGCCGCGGAAGGAAGAGCCAAAGTCGCCGAATTTTTCTGGCTTTCCGCCTCGGTTTCTTACTCCGACACTGCCGGCGTCTACAATTCCGGCAAATGGCATCTGTTTCAGAACATGACTGAGGTCCCTAGTCATCTCATCCCGGCCAGTTACACAGATGAAGACGGCGTCGTCCACACGATCGATGAGAGTTCGCGCACGATTGATACTGACCTCCTCAACGATCTTTATGAGGACTTCGGTCAGTGGCGGAAGGATGGTTCAAGGCCACCGTATCCAAGCGCGGACTCAAAACTGGTTCTTGCAAATAGAGCTTTTTCCATTCAAAAGGTTGCTGCCGTATTCTCGACACCCGATCCCGGGTCAGCAACCATCACTAGCATTCCGTATGGCCGGAATGCTCGAATTCTGGAACGGCGCCAAGATGGAATTGTTGGTGTCGGCCTTCACGAAAGTAGCAATATCGTGGGTTACTGCAAAGCCTCCGACCTGACCGTGGATTTGACCAAAATGCCTGTGTGGCCCACCGTCGACGCTTGATTGCAAATTCCGCTCCGTAATGGACTTCTGGGGCGTCTTCAGTTTACAGGCGTTCGGCACCTCGTATCCAGGCAAGCCTGCTTCCGAATTCGGCTGCTCGCCGCCTTCACCAATACCTCGCCGGTTCAGCTCTCATCCTCGTCCTGTTCGGCCGCCGCCGCCATCGTCTCCCTGGCGTGGGCGACGAACCGGTCGGCGTCCTTCTTGGTCTCGCGAATGAGGCCCTCGATATCGCGACCAAAGCGGTCGAGATCGAGTTTGAGTCCGCCACCGGAGGGTTTGGCAGCATTCGCCATGTAGCCCACCATGCGCGTGGTCAGTGCGAGCCGGAGCAGCAGCGGCCACAGCATTTCCTCATCGATTTCTTCCTCGTCGGCGAACTCGAGGACGCGCTGATTCAGAATCTCGGTTAGCCGGTTGAAGTCGTCGACGGCTTCATTCCCGTCCTCGCTGAAAAGATCATCCTGGTCGTCGGGCATAGGACCCCACTCTGCCTGTCTGGATTGGTGCGGGCGGTGGGACTCGAACCCACACGACGTTGCCATCGAGGGATTTTAAGTCCCTTGCGTCTACCAGTTCCGCCACGTCCGCTTGTGTCACGAGATCAGATAGTTAGCGCGTTTTCCTGCGCGATGGAATTGGGGTAGGCTTGAAGGAAACGCTAGCGTTTCTTAGGCGAGCCTGCCGGCTTTGGCAAAGCCTCAATCCGGTCATGCCCGCCTGCTTTACGCAACTTCAAGCTTGTCGGTTTACCAAGGTCGCATGATCGTTCGAGTTTCCCAGGGCCATCCGCAGCGCGGCGCCGTCGTGGCGCTGGCGCTGCTCGTGCTCGGCCTGACGCTTGCCGGCTGCGCCGACATGAACGACACTATGCTCGCGGGTTTCGCCGATCCCGCCCAATTCGAGCTCTACGATTGCAAGCAGCTGGAGGGCCAGCGCAAATCGCTGGCCTCGCGCGCCGCGGAACTGGAAGGCCTGATGGCCAAGGCCAATACCGGCGTCGCCGGCCCCGTGGTGGCCGAGCTCGCCTATCGCAACGAATACATCTCGGTCCGCGCCCAGACACGGCTGGCCAATCAGGCCTGGGAACGCAACAAATGCCATCCCTCCACGCCCACGCCGGGCGTGCCGCCGGCACCGCCTCCCGCCGCAAAGAGCGTGCCGCCGTCGGCGTCGGGCAGCGCGGTCTATTGACGGCTCGCGGCCTCTGCCGCCGACTTGCCCGTCGTGCCAATATGCCGCAGGCGCGCTATGCTGAATTACGGAAAATAATTTCAAAATTACATAAATGACGCTTGCGGCCGACCCAAATCACTTTTATATTCCCCGCCGTCCCGCCCCACCAAAGGGGCGTTTCGCGGTCGTCACTAAACGCGGGGCGGGATGCGGTGGACGCCGAGGGTGCTCTTGACGAAGGCATTTGAGGCGGACGGCGAAGCCGTGTGGTCCTGGCACCTCGACGCTGGTGTCAAGTTCTTGAGAAGCAAGCTTCTCAGGGGTGACGGTGGCCAAAAAGCCCGAGCACCGGGGAGATCACGGAGTAAGCCGTAAACCATTGCGTGGGGAATGCCGGGTGATTCCGGTGTGACCTGACAACACGTGTGCGTTCTACCACTACCCGTTGCACACGTGGCTATTGGGCGCATCGGGCGCCCGGCATTCCCTGCGCCCTTTGTTTAAAGAGGGCGGGAAATAAACGAATACCTCGCGCGACGCTCGCGGCGAGATCGCGAACGTATGTCTGATCGTCATTGCGAGGAGCCCTTGCGACGAAGCAATCCACTCTTTCTTTTTGTTGCGCGATGGATTGCTTCGCTTGCGCTCGCAATGACGGTGTTTAGCCGTTCGCGATGCCCGGCTTACACCCGCCAATCGTAGATCCAGTTCTGCTGCGCCAGCACGCGTCTTGGACCCATCGCTCTGATCGCGAGGTCGCGCGCGAGCGCCGCGGGGCCGGTGAGGTGATAGATCGTGCCGTTCCGTCTTGCCGTGTGCTGTACGCGCGTCACGCGGGCGCGGCGCAGCCGGGCATAGCGCTTCAGCGCCGCCGTGATCGCCTCGCCGGAGTCGGCGGCGCCTGCGAGGCATTCGGCAAGCACCGCGGCATCCTCGATTGCCATCCCTGCGCCCTGCGCTGCGAACGGCAGCATGGCATGGGCGGCATCGCCGAGCAGCGCAATGGTGCCGCGGGTCCAGTCGCCGCCCTCGGGCAGCGTGAACATCGCAAATTTCATCCAGGCATCGACCGCGCCGATCACCATCCGCGCCGGGCCCGGCCATCGCGGCGAGCCAAAAATGTTCTTCAGTTCGTTGCCATCGCCGGGCGTGCTCCAGCCCGGCCGATTCCAGCTGCCGGGCACCACCGCAACGACATTGATCTGGCGACCGCCCGAAATCGGGTACACCACCAGATGGGCGTTCGGGCCCATCCAGAGCTGCACCCGCCGCGAGGCATATTCGCGGGGCAATTGGGTGGCCTCCAGCGTGCCGCGCCAGGCGATCAGGCCGGAGAAGACAGGCTTCACCTGCGGGAACAGATGCTGGCGCACCGTGGACCAGATGCCGTCGGCGCCGATCAGCGCCAGCGCCAGATCCGGCTGCCGTATCATGCCGCTGCGATGGACTACGGTCAGTCCCTTGGCATGGGGCGCCGCATCCTCGAACTGGCAGCCGAGCCGCAGCTCGATATCGGGATGGTCGGCGACCTCCGCCTGCAGCGCCGCCTGCAGGTCGCACCGATGCAGCACCCAATAGGGCGCGCCGGCGGCAAGGGTTGCGGCTTCGCCGAGCGGCAGGCGAGCCACCTCGCCGCCGCTGCGCGCGCTCATCAGGCTGACGGCGTCCGGCGTTACCGCGCGGGAAGAAAGCCGCTCCCGCAATCCCAATCCCACCAGCACGCGGCTGGCATTGGGCGACAGCTGCAGGCCGGCGCCGATCTCCTCCAGCCGCTCGGTCTTCTCGAGAACGACGACGCGAAACCCCTTTGCGGCGAGCGCCAGCGAGGCCGTCAGTCCCCCGATCCCGGCACCAGCGACGAAGATGGTGCGTGAGGTGGCCACCGCAGGATCAGGCGACCGTGTCCTTCACCACGCATTCCGGCGGCCGGGCTTCGCCGGCCTTCAGGTCGGCTGCGAATCGATAGAGCGTCGAGCAATAGGGGCAGATGATCTCGTTGTCGTTGCCGAGATCGAGGAACACATGGGGATGATCGAACGGCGGATTGGCGCCCACGCACATGAATTCCTGCGAGCCGATCTCGATCACGGAGACGCCGGCATCGTTGTGGAAGTGCGGAACGACATGATCGGACATAATATCTTCACCTTGGGTAGCAATCGAGGCGGGCGCAATCGATACGACGCGGCAAAGTCGAATTTGCTGCGCAACCTTACTGGCGGGTTCGGTCGATTCCTAGAGCCCCCCAGCCGCTGATTTGCTCATGGAAATTCGACACAATCTTGTCCTCCCAGAGAAGCCCTTCTTTCGTCGGGGCCGTTGTGTCTTAAAAGCGGCACACATGTTGAAGCAGGCGAGAACGCCGTGTTTCCAGGATGAAACAATTGAGAAGAGGCACCAATTGAGAAAAGTTTTCGCATTGGCTGCGATGGCGGCAAGCGCGGTTGCGCTGGCCGTGGTGTCGCCGCATGCGCGCGATGCGTTTGCCGTGCTGTCGGCACAGGACGATCCTGCAGAACTGTCGGATGTCCGACTCAATTCTGCCCTGCGAAATAGTCAGAAAATAGTCATCGAGAATATCGAGGCGGCGCTCGCCGCCGGTGACGCCGATCTCGCGCACAGCTTTGTCGAACTCGCCAGGGAAAGAAACGTCGCGCTCGACGAAGCGCTTTCGCGCCGGGTCAGCGATGCCGTCGCCGGCCGCGGCGCGCTATTGTTGGCCGCCGGCGCCTTTGATCTCTCGCTCTGGGTGTCCGGCGCGCTGTTCGCCCTGTTCAGCCTGCTCGCCTCGATCAAGGCCACCACCGAGCGCTTGACGCAGTCCTGGCTGATCCGCAAAAAGGCGCGGCGGCTGCGGCAGCAGCCGGCGGCGCAACCCGCGCTGGCGATATCAGGCGCAACCGGCTAGCGTTGGACAATCGCGCAATCTCCTCCAGGACATATGGAAAATACTTGATGCCGAGTTTCAACAACGGCGACGTTGAAATTGCCTATCTCGACCAGGGCGAGGGCGAGCCGATCGTGCTGGTGCACGGCTTTGCCTCGACCAAGAACGTGAACTGGATCTATCCGGCCTGGGTTTCCGAACTGACCAAGGCCGGCCGCCGCGTCATTGCGCTCGACAATCGCGGCCATGGCGAATCCGCAAAACTCTACGATCCCGCAGCCTACCGGATCCCAATCATGGCCGGCGACGTCGCCGCATTGATGGATCACCTCAAAATCGAGCGCGCCGACATCATGGGCTATTCGCTGGGCGGGCGGATGACGGCGTGGCTTGCGCGCTACCAGCCGCAACGGCTGCGCTCGGCGATTTTCGGGGGCATCGGGATCGGCCTGATCGAGGGCGGCGGCCCCGGCGAGAATGTCGCCGACGCACTGGAGGCGGCCTCGATCGATGAGGTGACCGATCCGGTCGGGCGGACGTTTCGCGCCTTCGCCGACCAGACCCACTCGGACCGGCTGGCGCTCGCCGCCTGCATGCGCGGCTCGCGCGGCCTGATGACGCGCGAGGAGGCCGGTGGCATCGCGGTTCCGGTGCTGATCGCGGTCGGCACGATGGATGAGATCGCGGGCTCGGCGGAAGCGCTCGGAAACATCATTCCGGGCTCGCAGGTGCTCGACATCCCCAACCGCGACCACATGCGCGCGGTCGGCGACCGGGTCTACAAATCAGGCGTGCTGGATTTCCTCGCGCAACGGCAATGAGTCTTCCTCCACCTCGTTGTCGTCGTCGAATTGCCTGAAGGCGGCGATCATCACCGTCAAGGTTGCGACCCAGACCATGCGTGCGCCATAGCGATCATGCGGCCCCGATATCACCCCGCAAATAAAGGCGTTGCCGAGCAGCGCGAACGACACGGTGGCGGCAAGCAGCCCGAGGTCGTCGAGCCGGCGGCGCCAGATCGCGGCCGCGAACAGGCCGAACACCGCGAGCATCGAGCCAAGGGCGACCGGAACATGGATCCAGTTGACGGGCGCAAAATCCAGCCCCCAATGCTGCTGGCGCGCCGCCTGCATCGGCTTGGTCTGCGCGGGGATGTAGCGCTCGATAATCCCGTAGGTATGGGGGATCCAGTCGCTGGAGCCTTCGCCGGTGGCGACGTCAGCCAGTTGCTGGGCGGTGGCGGCGAGGGCGGCCTCCGCCTGCCAGAGCGGATATTCGGCCAGCGAATGGGTGACGATGAAACCCATCTCGTCGTCCATGCCCTTGAAGCGGCCGAGCGTGTTGAACATGCTGTCGCCCCACAGGAAGGCGTCGGCGGTCGCAGGCAGTTCGTCGCGGTAGGGGCAGAGCTTGAGGCGGGCTTGCGGGCAATGATCGCGCAGATAGCGCGCGACAATGCCATCCTGCAGCATCCGCCCAAAGGCGACCCCGGTGCCGCCGGGCGTCCACGCCCATTGTCCCGACAGCGCGAAATTGGCGGCCAGCAGCATCAGGGCGCCGGCGGCGATCGTCAGCGTGCCACCCACGAGACACGAAATGTCGAACCGGCCGGGCAGCAGGAGCCGCGCGATCCAGCCGAGGCAGCACAGTCCAAACAATACGCCGAGCGTGGCGCTGTGGGTTGCCGCGGCGAAAGCGGTGAAGGCGAACAGCGCAAATTTCTCGACCGCCGAAATCCTGTCGCCATGCAGCACCAGCAGATACAGCGACAGCACCGCGAGTCCTGCAAAGATATCGGTCAGGAGCATGCTGGCGAGCCAGGGCAGCGCCGTGGTCAGGATCAGCGCAAGGCTCACGCCCAGCAGCCGCCATGGCCGTGCCATGCCGAATACCCGCAGCGTCAGCTGCAGGATCCAAAGCGTGGCCAGCGCCTGAATGCCGAGATCGAGCCAGAAGCCCGAATCCTCGCCATAGTGCAGATAGAGACCGAACACGGTGGATCGGCTCGGGACCAGATAGCCCTCGTACCAGCGCGCCAGATAGCCGCCGGTGTCCCATTGCAGCAGCGGGTAGCCGTTCCAGAACGCCGGCGCGAGCAACAGCAGGGGGATGGTGACGGCCGATACCCAGACCCGGGCCTGGTCGGTGACGCGTGCGCGTATGATCTGCGTAGAAATTGCGGCTTCCCCCAATGTCGGGCCACCATGCCCGGACCGGGCGCGGTTCGGAAATCCCCAAATAGTCGGACGCCGGACGGCTTGATTTCCTCAAATTGCAGACCATTTTGAGCCGACGCCGGTGGCGGAGATGGATTTCGGCTGTTTGAATAAATTGTGCCGCTTCAATGTCTTGGCGGGGCAATTCAAGCCAAAGCCTGAAATTCACCTTCGCTTGAGCCGGCGGGACAGAAGTGCGCTTGTCATGCTATATTACAGCGCAGAAACTCCAGAAAATCGCGGGAACAATCCATGGCCGTGCATCAGATCAACCCTCAGGGTGCAAAACTTTCGGCGCTCGATCCGATCTGGGATCGCATCCGCACCGAAGCGGAAGACATCGTTCGCCGCGAGCCGGAATTGGCCTCCTTCATCTATTCGACCGTGCTGCATCACGAGCGGCTGGAGGACTCGGTGGTGCATCGCCTCGCCGAGCGGCTCGACCATTCGGCGTTGTCGGGCGATCTGATCCGGCAGGCCTTTGACGAGGCGCTGCGCGACGAACCCGATCTCGGCAACGCCTTCCGCGCCGATCTGGTCGCCGTCTACGACCGCGATCCCGCGACCTCGCGCTTCATCGATCCCTTGCTCTATTTCAAGGGTTTTCACGCGCTGCAGACCCATCGGCTGGCGCACTGGCTCTACCAGAAGGGCCGCAAGGATTTCGCCTGGTACCTGCAGAGCCGCTCCTCGGCGGTGTTCCAGACCGACATCAATCCGGCAGCCCGGATCGGCCGCGGTATCTTCCTCGATCATGCGACCGGCTTCGTGGTCGGCGAGACCGCCGTCATCGAGGACGACGTCTCGATCCTGCACGGCGTCACGCTCGGCGGCACCGGCAAGGAGAACGAGGACCGCCATCCAAAAATCCGCCATGGCGTGTTGATCGGGGCGGGCGCTAAGATTCTCGGCAATATCGAGGTCGGCCATTGCGCCCGGATCGCCGCGGGCTCGGTGGTGGTGAAGCCGGTTCCGAATAATGTGACGGTGGCGGGCGTGCCGGCCAAGATCGTCGGCGAGGCCGGCTGCGCCGAGCCGTCGCGCACCATGGATCAGATGCTGAACGCGATCGGACTGTGATTTCCGCGCCCAGCTCGCCGCTACGATTTCTGCAAGTTGGGCTGGCGGTCGGCTGCGTCTCGTCCTAAAACTTCCTCGAAACCCGATCCGATTGGAGACTGCCGTGGACGTTCAGGAAGTCAGGAAGCTCGACGCCTATCTCAAGCGCCTGTTCGGCAATCCCAGGATTCGCGTCGTGCCGCGGCCGAAGAAAGACGACTCGGCCGAGGTCTACATCGGCGAGGAATTCATCGGCGTGCTGTTTGTCGACGACGAGGACGACGACCGCTCGTTCCAGTTCCAGATGGCGATCCTCGAGGACGATCTGGTCGAGCAGGGCTGAGGGCTCCCGGCCGCTACCCTTTCGGCCCGTGCAATTGCGCCGTCAATCGGTCCATCGCGCCGGCGACATCGCGCCATTGCGCCAGCCAGCTTCGCGGAAAACGGAACGTCAGGTCGGCATCGTCGATGCGGCGCTCGCTCAGGCACATCCCCGGGGTCGCGGCGTCGCGGGTGCAGCGCGCGGTGAGATCAGGGGTATTGGAGAAAAACAGATCCTCGCCGCTGTAAGGCGTGCCGTCGCGGAACGCGCGCATCGCCAGCCCGTCGTCACCGGGCGTCGAGGCCTGCTCGAGGTAGCGCGGGTAGATGGTGCGCACCAGGATATCCGGCGCCAGCGTATCGTGATGGGCTGAAATCGACAGGAAGAGGCGGTCGATCGGCTGCACCCCTTCCTCCACGACCTCCTCCGCGCTGACATGCTTCGGCGCCTCGGCGGGCTCCAGCGACGGATAGGCGAACGACAGGTCGATGCGTTCCTGCGATCCGGAGTGGCGCTGGATTTTCATGCGGATTGCCGCTGTCGGTACATTGAAGAGGGTGGCGCCGATGCTGACCGGCAGCCGCGCCGGACTGCTGGAGCCGTCGGCGCCCCAGGTCGGCCACAGCAAATAGGCGACGAGCGCCAGCGCGGCCGCCGCGACCGCACATCCCAGCGCGATCGGAATGAGGTGGCCGCCGCGGGCTCCGCGCGAACCCCGGGCGATCTGCTGGGCCGTCGAGAAGAATGTCATGAACGAGCTACCCAAAAGGCATCAGCCGAATCAGTTTTCGAATATGCCACGCGCCGTGGCTTTTTTTGCAGCATTCCGAACGGCTGGAACCTGCCCGCGCCATGTCCGAGAAGCGGTTCCGGCCTCGGCCATTAACCTTTCCTTAAGGATGATGTGGCGGCGGCCTGCCAATTCTGCGAAGCAATGGCAGTTGCCGTGTAGCGGAAGTGTGTTTGATGTCGCCGGATGCGTTGAATTCCCTGTTCTCCCTCTGCATCGGCTTCGCGCTCGCCGGCGCGCTGTCGAGCGGCTATCAGGCGCTGCTGCAGCGGCCTGCGGGATTCGGACTGCTCGGCGAGGGCGTGGCGCCGAAGACCTTTGCGGCGGTGCCATTCCTGGTGTTCGCGGCGCCCTTCATCATCATGCGCAATACGCTGCGCGGCGCGCGGATCGAGCGGCGCCGGTTCGAATTCGTGATGCTGGCAACCGTCCTGGCCGGGTTCTGGAGCATGATGTCCGGCACCTTTTTCCTGATGACGCTACGCGCTGCGGGCCTATTGGCCTGAACGCTGTCGCTGTGCCAAAGTCTCCGCGAACAGGAGACTGACAGGATATGGCGATCTACGAACTCGACGGGCAGGGCCCCGATCTTCCCGCTGACGGCAACTATTTCATCGCCGACACCGCCACCGTGATCGGCAAGGTGCGCCTGCACAGTTTCGCGAGCGTTTGGTTCGGCGCGGTAGTGCGCGGCGACAATGAGTGGATCGAGATCGGCGAGAACGCCAACGTGCAGGACAATTCGACCTGCCATACCGACATCGGCTATCCGCTGACGATCGGAAAGAACTGCACGGTCGGCCACAACGTCATCCTGCACGGCTGCACGATCGAAGAGGGCGCATTGGTCGGCATGGGCTCGATCGTCATGAACGGCGCCCGGATCGGGCGCGGCAGCATCGTCGGCGCCGGCTCTGTCATCACCGAGGGCAAGCAATTTCCTGAGCATTCGCTGATCATCGGTGCACCGGCGCGTGTGATCCGTACGCTCGAGCCGGCGCAGGTCGCGGCGATCGGTGAGACAGTGGGTTTCTACGTCGGCAACGGACCGCGCTTCAAGAAGGGCCTGAAGAAGATCGGCTGACCCCGATCGCTTCAGTCGTTCCCGGAGTCGCCCGCTTCGCTGTCGCCTGCGATGCTTTCGTGCCCGGCGGCCCAGAGCGAATGCTGCTCGCTGCCGTCCTGATACGGGTTGGCTCCGGCCGGGAGGCCATTGCGCGCAGCTTCCTCGCCCTGCTCGAACGGATCCGGATCAGTCGTCATGGTTTCGTTTCCTTGATGCAGCGGCCTTCGCTGTTTTCGGCAGCGCCGCGCTCTTGCGCAGCGCGTCCTTCAGGTCGACCGGAATGCCGTGCTTCCTGAGCAGGTCGGCGAACGCCTCATCCGCCAGTTCCTGAATGGTCGCCATCCGGTCGCGCCCGAGTTGCTTCAGCTTGTCGAATGTGTCGTCGTCGAAGGCGATCAGTTTACGCACGCGTGCGCTCCTGCGGTTCTCGTCGGTTCCAACTACGCAACCGCAAATGGCTTCTCCGAGGTCAGGACGCGCGCGACTGCGCGCACCCGCCATACTCAATCAACTCAGCACATTATATTTCTTGAACCAGGCCTGCATCTGGTTCCAGCCATCCTCGGCGGCTTCCTTGCGGTAGCTGGCGCGGTAGTCGGCATGAAAGCCGTGCGGCGCGCCCGGATAGATCTTGAACTCGGCTGTCTTGTGGGCCGCCGCGAGCGCGGCCTTCAATGCCTCGACGGTCGCAACGGGAATGCCGGTGTCCGCCTCGCCATAGAGGCCCAGCACCGGCGCCTTCATGTCGGGAGCAAGCTGGGTCGGGCTCTTCGGCCAGAGCGGGTTCGGCGGATCGACCGGTGGACCGTAGAACGCGACCCCCGCCTTCAGCGCGTCACTATGGGCCGAATATTCCCACACCGTGCGTCCGCCGCGGCAGAATCCGATGATGCCGAGCCGGCTGGTATCGCCGCCCTGCGACTTGGCCCAGGCCACCGTGCTGTCGAGATCGGACAGCAATTCGGCGTCCGGCTTGGAATTCACGATCGGCAGCAGCTGCGGGATATCCGTGATCTTGGTGAGATCGACGCCCTTGCGGAAGTAGTAGTCCGGCGCGACCGCGAAGGCGCCGAGCTTGGCAAGCCGCCGCGTCACGTCCTTGATGTATTCGTGCAGGCCGAAAATCTCCATCGCCACCAGCACGACCGGCGGATCCTTGACGCCGCTCGGACGCGCGAAATAGCCGGGCATTTCGCCGTCGGCCACCTTGATCTTCGCATCACCCGCGGTGAGGCCGTTGGTGTCGGTGGTGATGACGTCGGCGCGGACCGGTCCGGCGGCCAGCGTATAGCCTGCGGTGACGGCGGCCGAGGCGGTCATGAAGCCGCGGCGCGACAACGGCGCGACTTTTGTCAATCCGACGACATCGGATGTCAGCATGGGTTCGGCGCTCATATTGGTTTCCCCTCGGTTGTTGGCGCGCGCATTGAGCAAACAATCGCGGTGGAAGGCAAATCACCAGCCTGCGAGGACCGCCGAAGCCCTGGCCGATCAGCTGCCGGGCTTGAAGTAAAAATCACCGGTCAGGGAGGAATGATCCCACGGCACCTGCTGCTCGTTGGTCGCCCGGATGACGTCAGCGCGAACCCGCGTCAGCATCGAGCGGATCTCGAGCCCGGGGGTGCGGATGTATCGCAGCATCGCCGCGGTGAACGGGCTGTTCTTGCCGGAGCCGTCGAGCGCCACGGTGTCGGGGCTGGTGGCAAAGGTGATCAGCGTGCCGATACCGGCGTTGAGCTGGGCGAGGCCCTGGCCGACGGAGGCCGAGCGCGACGCTCCGAGCGATCGCGCCAGCGTTCGCGACAACGGATTGTCACGGCAGGCATCGAGGAATACCAGATTGACGCGCTTCTCCGCCTCCATGTCGGAGATCACGGTGGAGACCTCGATGGCTTCGACGCCGAGCGAGGAGGGACGTTCGAGTTTCGCATCGACCGGAATGAGATAATTCTTGCCGGCCACCTGCATGCCGTGGCCGGCGTAATAGAGCAGGCTTACGCCAGCGCCGGGAAGCGCTGCGCCGAATTCCTCGATCTTGCCGCGCATCGCGGTGCTGTCGAGGTTGTAGCCTTCGATCACCTTGAAGCCGAGATCGCGCAATGCGCCGGCCATGTCGCGGGCATCGTTGGGCGGATTCGGCAGCGAGGTGACGTTGGTGTAGGCGCCGTTGCCGATCACCAGCGCCACCCGCGGGCCGCGAGGGGAATCCTGCGACGTGCCGGCTGCTGTGGCCGGCCGGTCCGGAGAAGGCAGTGCTGCAACCGGCGCCGTTGCCGTTGACAATGCCGCCAGCCGTTCGCGCGCGGTTTCGAGGGAGGCTTTCGTGGTGGTGTAGTTTCCGGGCGGACGCTTCAGCGCGGCGTCATAATCGGCCTTGGCCCGTTCGATATCGCCGCGCTTCTCGTAGGCGAGCCCGCGATTGACATAGGCGGGCGTCAGGGTCGGATCGAGCCTGATGCCCTCGTTCAGATCGGCGAGTGCGCGATCCATGTCCCCCCGCCGGCGCCAGGCCTCGCCGCGGTTGGAATAGGCCGCGGCGAATTTCGGATTGATCCGCAGCGCCTCGTCGAGGTCCCGGATCGCGCGCTCATAGTCGCCTTGCATGCGATAGATGAAGCCGCGCGTGTTGAAGGCAATGGCAGCCTTGGGATTGATCCGGATCGACTCGTCGAGATCGCGGACGGCGCGCTCGTTCTCGCCCTTGGCCAAATCGGCAAGGCCGCGGCCGTAATTGCTGTACCAGTCGTTCGGATTGATACGGACGGCCTCATCGTAGTCCTGGATCGCGCGGTCGTAATCGTTCTTCTCGCGGAAGGCGTCGCCGCGGTTGGAATGGATGCCCGAATCCTTCGGGCTGAGCCGGAGCGCCTCGTCGAAATCGCGAATCGCACGGTCCAGATCGCCCTTGCCCTTGTAGGCAAGCCCCCGACCGTTGATGGCGAAGGCGTTTCTCGGCTCGATCTGCAGAACGTCGTCGAGATCGCGAATGGCGCGATCGTAGTCGGCCTTGGTGCGATAGGCGTTGCTGCGGTTGACCAGCGCGACGGTGTTTTTCGGATTGATCCGCACCGCTTCGTCATAGTCGCGGATCGCCCGATCGGGGTCGCCCTTGCGTTCGAACGCAAAGCCCCGGTTGTTGAAGGCAACGGAATTTCTCGGATTGAGCACGATGGCGTCGTCGAGATCGTGGACGGCGAGGTCGTAGTCGCCCCTGGTGTTGTAGACGAAGGCCCGGTTGACGTAGGCGGCGGCCCGCTTTTCCTCCGACTCGCGCCCGCCCCGGTCGAGAATCCGGCCGCAGGCGGCGATCCGGTCTTCGCCGTCGCCTCTGCTGCAGACGGCCTGATCGCGATCGCCACGCGCGTTCGCCGACGAAAGCGTGCCGGCACCGACAAGCAGGAAAAGCGCCGCAAAGCCGGCAAGCCGAGAACTGGCAAGGAAAGGTTTGCACATCGAAGCTGCCCCAATAGCATGGATGTCCAAGAGTAACGCGAGATTAGCAACCCGCGACTCCCTGACAATCGGTAGCAGCGGTTGAGCGGCTGCTTCTGTGCGTTTGGTCACAGTCGATGGGGATAAAAAAACAAGGCCGTCGGCGCAGTATAACGCTAACGGCCTTGCCAGCCCCGGACATTGAAATTGGCTCGCGCCATCCGGTGAACTTCACACTGCCCCGGGAATTCATGGGCGCATGTGATCCATTTCACATTCGACGCAAAAAAATGGCGATGGGCCGCTCTACTGCCGGGAACGAGGCCCGGCGATCGGCATGGGGCCGAGCCCCCGGCCGCGTTTCAGCCGTGCGATCCGGTGTGCCTGTGGCGGGCCGCCGCCCGAGATCGGGTTCTGAGCGGCTTGTTGCGGGTCGAGGCGGGCGCATCGGGGCCCTGGACGCTTGCGAAAGACTGCCGCAGGCCGTCGATCGCCTCGGTGAGGCCCGAGACCTGCTCGGAGAGCCGCCGGGTCTCGGCCTGCTGCGCGGCAAGTTGGCGCCTCACGGTCTGCAACTGATCCTGAACGATCTGCAATTGGTCGATCGATTCCTGCTGGGTGACTTCCAGGCCCTTGGTCTTCTCGACCAGCTGCTCGGAAGTTTGCGCGGTCCTGGCCTGCAACTGGCGGGCGGCAACGACGCGATCCGGTTCAGGGGTCGTGCCGGTGTAGGCGCGCCATAACGTGATGGCGCCGATGCTGAGCAGGAGCACGACCAGCGCGCCCGCAGCCAGCGCGATCGGCTGGGCGCCGATATGCGCGATGCTGCCGGTTCTCGTATCCTGAGGTGTGACTTCGATCATGCCCTCAAAAGCCCGCCGGACCCGAAACTCCACCATACCTAGCATAATGGCCGGCGCCAGGCCCAGCCAAAACAGTGGCCGTGGCAGCGCAAAAAGGTTGTCGGCGGCCAACGGGAAGGGATAAGCCGTGGTCGAATTCCTCCAAGGCTTCATCTCGCATGAGGGGCGCGATTCGGTTGGAACGGCAATCCAGAAGAAGCTGCGGAAGCTGCACGGCATGCTGCGACGGCTGGTTGCAGATTGAGGTGCGCGGACATCGCGTCCGGCGCGGCGAGCCGTGTCCGTTCAGTGTCGAACACCGGTGTTCGATCTACAGCGAACGGCCGCAGCATCCGTGCCGCGAATTCGTGTGCGGGTGGCTGGCCGATTCCAGTCCGCTGCCGGAATGGATGCGCCCCGACAAGTCCGACATGATCATGCTGGCCGCCAACTTTTTCTGGCACGGGCTGCCGGTCGACGTCATCGTCGCGGCCGGAGACCGTCCGAAGAAGAAGGCGCTGGACTGGCTGATGAAGTTCAGCTCGGAAAACAAGCGGTTATTGATCTATCAGATCGAGGAAGACTGGTTCGCCTTCGGACCGCCGGCGTTTCAGGCCGAGATCTCGGAGCTCTTCGCGCGTGGTGAAAAACCGTGGATTGACTGACCGCTCGATCGCGGATCGACCGCTCGCACGTTCCACAACTAAAAATTGTCGCTGGGCGCAGTGGATTTGGCTTTGCACATCAAGACCGAAGGCGCGGCTTCGATGGCATGTGTAATTCAGCATGAACGCGCAGGAAATCGCGGCATTGTGATGGGATGTTTCTAATTGTTGCAATGCAGCAGTACCAATGTACCATTTTTGCGACACGTTACGAATATTTCATTAACCAAGCTCCGCCGCCTTCCATTTGGCATTTGGTATACACTACGCTTCCCCTCGCACAGAAGTTGAATGGACTTCAAGCGTGGGGGCACATCATGCGGAATAAGCTTCTTTCAGGGACGGCATGTGCCGCTCTCTGCCTGGTCTCGTTTGGCAGCGCGGCGCGGTCGGCGACGCTCGATGACGTGATGGCGCGGCTTGACAAGATCGAGAAGGAAAACGCCGAACTACGCGCGAAGGTCAAAGCCCTGTCCGCTGGAAGGCCAGCCGTGGTGACGCCGGTAGCCGTTGCGCCGGCTTCCACGGATCCAAGCAAATTCACGGGCAATCCGGTTCTGCATGGCGCCGTCGCTACTTCGCCAGCGCCGCTCCCGCCGCCGGGTCCGAGAATTGCCGGCATACCGGTAAAGGCAGGTCCGCTGACGCCATTGATCGACAACACCACGGTCACGCTTTACGGGTCGATCGACGTCTCCGGGGACATCTTCAATCCGTCGGTTTACGATCAGGGGACAAAACTCGGTATCGCCAGCAACATCTCGAGCTTCGGCATCCGTGTCAGGCATAACCTCACGCCCTACGGCTGGGATGGCTGGGCGGTCGTGGCCCAGTTGGAATCCCAGGTCGATATCGCTTCAGCTCCAACCGAAAAAGCCGCGCTGGGCACACGTGACAGCTTCGTGGGGCTGGAGGGTCCGTGGGGTTCCCTCAAGGCCGGCAAGAGCGATACGCCCTACAAGAAGGCCACAGCGGCCATGGATCCGTTCTCGCGAACGCTCGGCGACTATAATTCGATCATGGGCAATACCGGCGGCGACAACCGCGCCGAGTTCGACTGGCGCATGGACCACGCGGTCTGGTACGAATCGCCGATCTGGAATGGATTGCAGTTCAGCGCGCTGTTCTCGCCCGGCCAGAATTATGCGCAGGACAACAGCGACTACTCCTACGGCGACGCCTACCAGTGCAACGGCGCGTCGGCGCGCGGCAGCGGCAGCAACTTCCCCAACTCGAGCGGCGCCATTCCCGGTCTGATCGGCGGCAACGGCTGCACCGACGGCTCCTATGGCAACGCCTACAGCGCCTCTCTGACCTACAAGAACGGTCCGTTCAACGCGCTCGCCGCCTATGAGCTCCACGAAGGCGTCAATCGTCACGGCGACGACGGACTGGAGCCGGGCCTGATTGCGCCCGTCTTCCTGGCCGACGGTTCGCAGGTCTTCACCGGCGTTCACAACGAGTGGGCCGCGAAAATCGGCGGCGGTTACCACTTCAATGATGGCCTCGGCGATCTCCAGCTCAATGCCTTCTACGAGTGGCTGCGTCGCGACGTGACCCCGATGGAAGAACCGTTCAACGAACGTTCCCGCGATGGCGTGTTTGCGAGTGCGACGCAGCGGATCGGGAAGTGGGCCTTGAGCGCGTCTTACGCCCACGCCTTCCGAACGCCCGGCAATCCGGCGATGTTGAGCGTCAACGATCCGGTTCTTGCTCCCGCCGCGACCTTGCAAGGGAACCTGTTCGACGACTCCGCCAACCAGTATGCGGTCGGCGCCCGCTACTACTTCAACGATTGGGCCAGCTGGTACATTGTCGCCTCCCAACTCACGCAGGGTCCGGGTGCGCACTACTGTCTCGGCGCCAGCGGCCATGGTTACCAGGTCTGCTCTCGCGATGCTCTCAACGACACCATCGGCGGCGCGACGATCAGCGCGGCGACTACAGGCATGACGTTCAATTTCTGAACGCTTGCGAATATTGGATGAAGGGGGGCCTGGTGACAGGTCCCTCTTTTCTCGTCTCTATACAATGCCACCGCGAATTTCGATTCCCGCGCTGTCGGGTCGTGGCGCGGAAAGCCCTGATAAATTGATTTGGCCAGCCTCCTAGCCAGGGATAAAACCCCGGTGGACGCAACAAGTGTTATGGGGGAATCTGACGATGGACATGCACCCGCCGCCGGCCATCGTGCAACTTGCGCAGGCCGAGGTCCCACCCCAGGCGCCAGTCGAGCCGACACCGATCGAGGTCGACGTTTCGAAATATATCCCGGATTCGGCAACCGCGGTGACGATGATCGTGACGCTGACTCCGCCGACCGGTCAGGCCCTCGTTTATGCCGCCGGCCGCGAGAAGGACGGGACCGTGTTCAAGGGGCCGCGCTCGATCGACGAAGTCAAGCTCTCCGGTCCGACGATATATGTGAAGCTCTATGGAGCGACGAGTTTCGATATCCAGTACACCAACTATCGGCTGCCATCTAACTAGATGCTGCGAGCTTTCGCTTGAAAACGGATGACGCCGTGGGACATCCGACGCCGGAACAACTGCTGCGAGAGGCCCTCGCCGCGCAGCGCAGCGGCGCGATCGGAGATGCGAAGCGGCTTTATTCCTCGGTCCTGAGGATTGACCCGACCAACGCGGCGGCCTTCGGCAACCTTGCGATCATCGCGGCACAGCAGGGCGATCTTGCCGGCGCGGAGCGGATGTTCCGTCACGGCATCAAGCTGCAGCCTGATGATGCGGCGGGTCATAACAATCTCGGCTCGGTGTTGCAGCAGCAGGGCAGGCCGGTCGAGGCCATCGTGGCTCACCGGCGGGCCCTCGATCTCAAGCCGAACTACGCCGAAGCCTATTTCGCAATCGGCAATGCCGAGAGGCAGCAAGGCCGGTTCGAGGAGGCGATGGCCTCCTATCGCTCCGCTATCGCGGCGAAGCGCGGCTATGCCGAAGCCTACAACAACCTCGGTGTGCTGCTTCAGATGCAAGGCCAGCTCGAGCAGGCCGCATCGGCCTATGGCGAGGCGGTCGCGCTGCGGCCGGTCTATGCGGAGGCCCAATTCAACCTCGGTTGCGTGCTGCATCTTCGGCGGGAACTAGATGACGCCGAAGCCGCCTACCGTCGGGTAATCTCACTCAATCCCGGGATCGCCGCCGGCTACAACAATCTGGGAACCGTGCTGAAGGACCAGGACCGGCCCGAGGAGGCGGTCACGGCCTTTGACAATGCGATCGGGTTGAAGGCCGATTTCGCCGAGGCTTATTACAATCGCGGTACGGTGCTGCAGCAGCAGGGCAGGCTGGAGGAGGCGCTCGCGGACTACGGCCGGGCCGTCGGGCTTCGAGGCGATTACGCCGATGCGATCAACAATGCCGGGATCCTGCTGCAGGAACTTGGGCGCGCCACTGAGGCGATCGATCTCTATCGGCAACTGCTCGAGCGGATGCCCGCGCATGCGGACGTCTGCAACAATCTCGGCACCGCGCTGTTGGCGGATGGCCGGCTGGACGAAGCGCGGGTCGCGTTCGAACAGGCGCTGGCGCGCAAGCCGGATTTCCCGGAGGCCTCCTACAATCTGGGGAATGCCTGGCGCGAACTCGGCAATCTGAGCGAAGCGATCGAGTGCTACCGCAACGCGTTGCGTCTGCGACCCGATGACACCGATGCGTTCAGCCAGCTGACCTATCATCGCGCCCAGGCCTGCGACTGGCATGATTACGACGAGGACCAGGAAAAACTGCTCGAGATGGTGCGGCGAGGGGTTCGCGTTCCGCCGTTTTATCTGCTGTCGACGCCGGCCTCATCAGCGGATCAATTGGTTTGCGCCGAGAACTGGATCGCGCCGATCCGCCCGCCGCGGCAAGCTGTTTTCCAGCATCGGCCCGCGGCTCCGCGCGAACGCATCCGTCTCGGGTACCTTTCCGGGGATTTTCACCAGCACGCCACCGCGCAGCTAATGGCCGAATTATTCGAGCGCCATGATCGCGACCGTTTCGAGGTCATCGGATATTCCTACGGTCCCGACGACCACGGCCCGATGCGCGCCCGGCTTGCCTCCGCGTTCGACCGCCTCGTCGATATCAGCGCGCTGCCTCACCGCGAGGCGGCCGCGCGCATCCACGCCGACGAAGTGGACATCCTGGTCGACCTCAAGGGTTATACCCATCAGGCGCGTCCGGCGATAGCGGCGCACCGGCCGGCGCCGGTGCAGATCAGCTATCTCGGCTATCCCGCCACCATGGCGGCCGATTTCATCGACTACATCATCGTCGATCCGTTGGCAGTGCCCACTAGCCAGCAGCCTTTCTTTTCGGAGAGTCTGGTCCATCTACCCGGCAGTTATCAGGCCAATGACAGCCGGCGCGAAATCGCGACCAAACCCACGTCGCGACGGGATTGGGGACTGCCGGAGGTTGGGCTGGTGCTTTGCAGCTTCAACAACAGCTACAAGATCTCGCCGGCATTTTTCGATGTCTGGATGCGGCTGCTCGGCTCAGTACCCGGCAGCGTCTTGTGGCTGCTGGAGACCAACGCGCTGGTCGCGGGCAATCTGCGCTCGGAAGCGAGACGTCGCGGCATCGATCCGGCGCGGCTGATCTTTGCGCCACGCGTAGCGCCGGCCGAACATCTCGCGCGTCACCGCCATGCCGATCTGTTTCTCGACACCTTGCCCTGCAACGCGCATACGACGGCCAGCGACGCCTTGTGGGCGGGATTGCCTCTCCTGACCTGCAGCGGAAACACGTTTGCGGGCCGTGTCGCGGGCAGCCTGCTGACGGCGGTCGGCCTGCCGGAACTGGTCACGGAATCGTTCGAACACTATGAACGGCTGGCACTGAGCTTGGCCCGCGATCCGCAGCGCCTGATCGCGTTGCGCGAGAAATTGCAGAAAAACCGCGACGCCAGTGCTTTGTTCGACGCGCCGAAATTGACGGCGAATATCGAAGCGGCGTACTTGCGGATGTGGCAAGCTTGGCTTGCCGGCGAGGCGCCGGCCGCATTTTCCGTCGAAAGCGCGTGAGCGGGAAAGGATGACGACCATGTGGATGCGAACCATCGCCGCGCTGGCGGCCATTTTCGTGCTCGGGTGCGGCAACGGCTGGGCGAGCGCCCATCACGCGCCAAGACATCATCGCCATCAAGCGGTTGTCCGATATCAGGAGCCGCCGGTGTTGCCGCCGCCCTATTATGGCGGGCGGTTGGTGATGCATCCCGCCGAGAACATCGCCTGCGGCACGCCGTATCGGTCCACGCGCGCGCTGCCGTGCGATCAGCCGGTCTGGGTCTATGGCAGTCCCTGCGAGGTCGATCTCGGCCTCGGGCGCTATCGGTCGTGCGATTGGCACTAGCTGGACGAGGATCCGTCGTTTTCGGGATATCGCCATGAATGCGGGCCGCTTGGAACAGACGCTCGCAGCGGCGATCGCGCAGCATCGCGCCGGGCGTCTCGCCGAGGCCGAGCGGCTCTATCGGCTGGTCTGCGATGCCGATCCGAACAATGCGCGCGCATTCCATCTGCTGGGCGTGGTCGCCCATCAGCTGAAGCGCGCGGACGCGGCATCGCTGGTCGGCCGCGCCATAGCGCTCGATCCGAACTCCGCCGAGGCGCACAACGACCGCGGCGTGATTCTTGCGGCCAACGGATTATCAGCGGATGCCCTGTCCTGCTTCGAGCGTGCCGTGGCGCTCAACCCCTCCTACGGCGAGGCGCGCAACAATCTGGGGCGGGGATTGTGCTCGCTTGGGCGCTTCAATGAGGCGCTGGTGCAGTTTGAATGGGTCCTGAAGAGCGCGCCGGATTCGCCCGCCGCGCACTTCAATCTGGCTTCGGTGCTGCAGCCGGCCGGGCGGGCGTCGGACGCCGAGGCGCATTTGCGCCGCGCCATCGCGCTACGGCCCGATTTCGTCGATGCGCACCTTCATCTCGCCTCGCTGCTTCAGGAGATGGGCCGGCAGCCCGAGGCGTTCGTGCATGCGGAACGCGCGGTCGCGCTGCGGCCGGACAGCGCCGGCGGGCGCAACAATTTCGGCAATATCCTGCGCGCGCTTGGCCGGCGCGAGGAGGCGATCGCGCAATACGAGGCGGCGCTCCGGATCGATCCCGACTTCTTCATGGCGCACTATAATTGCGGCATGGCGCTGCGCGGCGAGACCATGATCGCGGAGGCGCGCGCCCATTTCGCCCGCGCTCTTGCGCTGCGGCCGGATTTTCTCGAAGCCGAGCTCGCGCTGTGCATGGCGGAGCTTCCGGCGCTTTATGAAAATGAATCCGAAATCAACGAGCGGCGCGACGCTTACGCGAGCCGGCTTGCCGCCTTCAGCGCGGACGTCGAAAGCGCCCGCGCGCCTGCCATGCTGTCGGAAGCGATCGGTTCCCACCAGCCGTTCTATCTGCCCTACCAGGGACGCAACGATCGCGAGCTTCAATCCCGGTATGGCGCGCTGGTCTGCGAGATCATGGCGGCGCGATATGCCGCGCCGGTCTTGCCAAAACCGCCGGATTCGCATGAGCCGATCAGGCTCGGCATCGTCAGCGGATTCTTCAGGCAGCACTCGAACTGGAAGATCCCGATCAAGGGATGGCTCAAAATGCTGGACCGGGAGCGGTTTCACGTGTCCGGCTACTACACGGGCGATGAACGGGACGGCGAGACCGATGCAGCGGCAGCCCTGTGCCGGCGTTTCGTGCACGGCCCGATGTCGCTCGACGCCTGGCGGCGCACCATCCTGGACGACGCGCCCCATGTCCTGATCTATCCCGAAATCGGCATGGACAAGGTTTCAGCGCAGCTCGCAGGCCAGCGGCTCGCCGCCGTGCAATGCGTTTCCTGGGGTCATCCGGTCACCAGCGGATTTCCGACCATGGATTACTTCATCAGCAGCGACCTGATGGAGCCCGCGGGCGCCGCCGATCATTATGGCGAGCAGCTGGTCCGGCTGCCCCATCTTTCGATCCATTACGAGCCGTCGGAGGTCCCGCCTGCGACGACCGACCGGGCCCAGCTCGGGCTGCGCGGCGATGCCGTGGTGTATTGGTGCGGCCAGTCGCTGCCAAAATACCTGCCGCAATATGACGGGGTGTTTGCGCGCATCGCCGCCGAGGTGCGCGGCAGTCAGTTTGTCTTCATCGAATTCGCAGGTGGCAGCCGCGTCACCGCGATGTTTCAGTCCCGGCTCAAACGCGCCTTCAAGGCGGTCGGCCTTGACGCCAGCGACCACTGCGTCTTCCTGCCGCGGCTCGCGCCGGATGGTTTCGTTGCCGCCATCGGGCAATGCGACGTCGTGCTTGACAGCATCGGCTGGTCGGGTTGCAACTCGATCCTGGAGAGCCTGATCCACGATCTTCCGATCGTAACGCTCGCCGGCCAGTTGATGCGCGGGCGGCACGCCGCCGCCATTTTACAGATGATGGGCATCGGTGAGACCACGGCGAAAACGATCGACGATTACGTTTCAATCGCCGGGGCGCTCGGCCGCTGCCCGGACAGGCGGAGCGAACTATCGGCCCGGATCGCCGACACTAAATATCGGCTTTATCGCGATCGCGATTGCATCGCGGCCCTTGAGGCTTTCCTGGAAAGCGCGGTGCGCGGCGGCGGCGCGGCGTAAGGTTGCGGCCGGCCTTTGGGGGAAGAAGGTCCGCTGGTTCTGAAGCCGATGCGAGGTGAGGCGAATGTTCGATTCGGTAACGGAGAGTGATTAGCGGTTGCTAGTTCCGTATTAATATTGGTAGGGTTGTAGTGATTTCGGAAGCCTGCGTTTCTCGCAATAGTTCCCGGACTGGAACCTGGGAACTTCCGCCCTCGTGTGGCCTAGGAGGGCCGATTGCGAAACGGGTCAGGGTCAACCCTCATCACTCTGTGCAAAGCACTGGGCGTGAGCGCATGCGGTTTGCTCGCCGTCTATTTTGGATGGATCGGAATCTATCCCACCACACCCTCCGACCCGGACCTGACAGAGCTTGTTCAGCAGGCGCGCTCGATTGCTGCCGCCTGGCGCCATCTGGCGGCGGAGCCTGGTCGCAATCCTTATCTACTGAAAGACCTCGCCTGGTGGGACGGCGCTGACGATCTCACCCCCTACCTCGGCACATTGCCGGTGCCTCCTGGTCGGGTGGTCTCCGCTTCCACGGGAGTCACGCGTTGGTTTCCCGTTCTTCTGGAAGATCCCGCCATCCTGACAACCAACGAAGGCCGGCGGCCACCCGAGGGCAGGGAAGTATCGGGCTTCGTAGCCCCACTTGAACCGTCGAATCCCTCGCTTTGTCGTGCAATTGCTGCGGCCGCGGGCAAAGCGTGGGAATCGCCGCGAGAAGTCTCGAATTACCGTAAGTGGGGGGAGGCTGCCGGTCTGGCGCCCGGCGAATTCGCTTGTATCTGGTTTGATACAATGAAGGTTGGCAAGTTCGTTCCCGGCAATCCCGCGTACTTCATCATGCGCGTTCTCTAGAACGATGCTCTTTAACAGCTACCCGTTTGTTGCGGTTTTCCTGCCGATTACTCTGGTCGGCTATTACCTCCTGGGACGTCTCAATCATTCTGCCGGCCTGGCGTGGCTCGCCGGGGCGTCACTCGTATTTTATTACGCCGGAGCACAAGCCAATCTTTTATTGATCGTCGCATCCATCGTCATCAACTTCCTAGCAGCGCTTGCAATTTCCCGCGCGGCCGAGCGCGTTCGTTTCTGGCTCGCGACGGTTACGATCGTTGCCAATGTTGGCCTGATCGCCTTCTTCAAATATTCCGTACTTTTCGTCACCACGTTGAATGCGCTGACAGGTGAGCAAGTTGCATGGCCTGCGATCGTGCTTCCGCTCGGCATCTCGTTCTGGACGTTTCAGAAGATCGGCTATATCGCGGATACATACCGATCTCCGTCATCCGCGATCCGGAATGTGTTAAAATACATCGTATTCGTGCTGTTTTTTCCCCAGCTGATTGCCGGCCCCATCGTTCACCACAAGGAGATTGTGCCGCAGCTCACGCCGCAAATCACCTCACGTATCGACTGGAACAATATCGCTGTCGGCCTCACCATTTTCATCATCGGCCTGACGAAAAAGGTTCTTCTGGCCGACAACGTCGCCGCTTATTCGACTCCAGTCTTCACCGCTGCATCCGATGGGATCGATCTGACTGCCTTGGAGGCGTTGACCGGGGTGCTTGCGTGGACCTTGCAGATCTATTTTGACTTCTCGGGATACTCGGATATGGCAATCGGCCTGGCTCGACTGTTTGGGATCAAGCTTCCGCTGAACTTCAATTCTCCTTACAAAGCCGCAAGCATCGTCGAGTTCTGGCGCCGGTGGCATATGACGTTATCGCGCTTTCTGCGCGACTACTTGTATATTCCCCTCGGTGGCAATCGTCGGGGAATGATCGACCGCTACGCAAACCTCATGCTGACAATGCTCATCGGGGGTTTGTGGCATGGCGCTGCCTGGACATTTGTGGTCTGGGGCGGTTTGCACGGGTCGTATCTGGTCGTAAACCACCTTTTTATCGCCGCAAGGAAACGGCTGTGGATTCCGCAGGTCTTGCCGCAATCGGCGTCGCGCCATGCTGGACGAGTTCTGACGTTCGTGGCGGTCGCGTTCTCCTGGATATTTTTCCGCGCTGAAAGTTGGGCTGGCGCGCTCAATCTGGTAGCGGCATTAACGTCCCGGAAGACCGCCTTTCCCAATCACGTGATAGCAAATCCGAGCATCGCATGGACATGGATCTGCGCCCTTCTCTTGCTGGTGTGGCTTGCGCCCAATACCCAGGAATTCATGCGCCATCATGAGCCTGCGTTCGGTTGGCGTGACTTCAAGGATTCTCGCCACCTACTTGCTTGGAATCCAAGTATCGGATGGGCGGCCGTTTCGGCCTTGCTGGTCGTCGCTTGTCTGCTGAGCCTGTCCCAGCCGTCCGAATTCATCTATTTCAACTTTTGACCCATGAGCCAATCAGGACGATACGTTGTGAGCTTGCTGGCATTCCTGGCATGCGTGATTGCCGCGGGCGAACTCTATTGCCGATTCTCCCCGCGATTCCTCGAGGAGCATCAGGATTATATTCGTGAAATCATGAATGCAGACGCGAAGAATGCCGTATTCGGGGATTCTCACGTCGGCTACGTGTCGCGCATCCCCGGCTATGCATTTCTCGGTTTTCGGGGACAGGATCCCGAAGAGTTGTTGATGTTGGTGAAATACCTTTATACTTACAATCGCCCAGGAAACATCATCGTCATCGCGTCGCCGCAGTGGTTCGGTCGCTATCACAGCGAGAATGCGCCTGTCCTCTCGGAGGGCTCGCTGCCCAACAGGTGGCTGCCGATTCCGCTGTTGATCCTTTCAAAGAATTTTTTGGCCTCGATTCGCGCCAATGCTCAGGCAGATCTTCTGAATTTGGCAGTTCAAGCCGTCAGAGCAGATGAGCCTGAACAGATGCTCGATCCCAAAGCAGCTCTCGCGATCCTTGGGAGAATGCCGCAGGGCTCCGATTGGTCGACGGTTCCCAAGGACGTTCGATTCGCTTTCACATCGACGAGGGTCCAGGCCCATAACCCCACCGACAATTTTGCATCAAGTGCCGCTGCAGGAGCCTATGAAGAAGCATTGCGTTTTCTGATGACGCGCGGCGCCAAACTGTGTCTCTACCGCACGCCTGTCACGAGCCTCTACCTGGACTTGGCGTATCGCATCCCAGGTACGCGATTTGCCGAGTTTGACGACTATGCTGCTCAGCTGGCCAGCCGGCTGGGTGTCAAGCGCGTCGATTTTCACTCATTGCCATATTCTTTTGCCGATCGCGCCTTTGCCGATCAGGATCACCTGCTGGACGCCAGCGCAACCGAGTTATGGCCCTTGGTCGAGCAAGCTTGCTTCCATTGATTGAGGGGCGGTCGTTGGCATATTTCATCGTCGAATTTTTCGGTGCCGTCGCCAACGGTCATCGGCGGATTCCGCGAAACTTTTGAAACATAACGATTTCGCGGTTCTTGCGGGGGCACAAGAAGTTGCGGCCAGCTCTTGGGGGAGAGCTGGCCGCGCGCGAACCGGTCTGGGACGGGGAGGGGTGGGGATGTGACCGGGTCGCGTGTCCTTATGTTCCGTTGCCTGTTATCGGGCGCTGGCGGTCGAGACCGCCGGGCGGCTGTCGCCGAGCGAGACCCAGACGTTCGGATCGCCCTGCGACTGACGCTTGACGAAGCGGTATCCGGTCTCCGTCCAGGCCACGACCTCCTCGTTCTGGTTGTCGAGAATGAACTCGCCCTTGTCGGTTTTCACCGTCAGCACCGCGTGGCCTTCGCCTTTCTTGTCGCGCACCACCGTGATCAGCAGCGCCTCGCGCGGCCAGCCGGCGTCGATCAGCATCTTGCGCTTCAACAGCACGTAGTCCTCGCAGTCGCCGTAACCGTCGGTCGGGATCGACCATTTCTCGATCACGCCCCAATGATCCATATCGGTCATCGGCTTGATTGTTTCGTTCACCCAGCGGTTGACCTTCAAGAGATCGCGCCATGCCGCCTGCGACATCACGATGTCGCGCGGCTGTGACGCGCCGCCGCGGCACTCGCCGGGAGTTTCGGCGCAGAATTCGACCCAGCCGATCGGCGCCCGCGTGACGTCGCCAAGGCTGGCATAAAGTACGCGATCGTCACCGGCCTTCGCCGACGCAGTCAATCCGATCAGGACGGCGGCGATCGCCAATCCTTTTCCCTGTCCCCTGAACCCGAACATTGTGGCCCCCGTTTCTTGTTGGGACCACGTTTCACACAAAGGTTTTGCGTCGCCGCTAAGTTATCCAAGTACAATTGAGACGAACACAAGTAAAACTATTCGACAGTTCGATCTATACTTGAGTAAAATTCGAATAGAATTTTAAACAACTGCAATTGATTCAAATTTTAGGGGTTAACGCGGCAAAGCCCGCCGCTACGGAACTTGCGGTGCCGAAGGCTCGCCGCATTAACTCTGGAAGCGGTCGCGGCAAGCAACCACAGGCCGCCGCCTTCGACGCAGATACGCCGTTGGTCCGTCAGAAATGCGGGAATTTGCGGTCGTCAGCGCTTTACCTTGCGGTAACGCTGACTTCGGTGAGGCGAGGGAAGCCTGGCGGGATGCGAAGTTCGTGCATCCATGGCGGCGAAGTGCGGGCGAGTGAGGGTGGGTCGATCTACCGCGCGGTAACGCTGTCTTCGAGCGTGTCTTCCAGCTGCGGGTGGACGAATTCCAGTGCAAAACCTTCCTCGAGGTTTCGCACCACCCGCGCCTGGACCTTGCCGAGCATCACCAGCGATTTCAGCGGCGGGCGGTTTTCCGCGGCGATCGCAGCGCCCGACAGCGACATGTCGATGATCCGGCAGGTCATCTTGGTGCCGTCTTCCAGCGTCAGCAGCGCGATCGGGTTGCGCGGGATGATGCGGTCGTGGCGGCGGTCCTCGGGGAGGTTGAGGATATCGCGGTTGGCAAGCCAGGTCAGTTGGGCTGCGAGCTTGTCGCGCTTGCGGGCGGTGGCGCCGACCGTCATGGCAAAGCCGTTGTCGATGATGCGGGTGATCTTGCCCTCGACCCGGCCGATATGGTCGAGATAGGCGATCACGCGGTCGCCGACATTGCCGATGCCGGGCGCCAGCAGCGCCAGCCCACCGGGCGACATGTTAATAATCTGGCAAGGAAATTCGCGCCGGTCGGGGAGCATGTAACGGCCGAGCAGGTGCACCTTCACCCGCTGAAAGCGCCGACGTTCCTCGGCGGCCGGAAGGATCGATTTCTTGCTGACAAACGCCATCTTCGCCACCCGACAGCCGGCTTTTCGGTGTCGCCCGACCCTACGGCGGACAAGGTTAATGAGGGGTTAGCGGGAGGTGCGGCAAGTATGGGCAATCACGCCGGGCCAGGGATAGTTGCCCGAATGCGGTTGAAGGCCCACAGCAGCGGCGGACACGCCAGCAGCACCGCCGCGCCGTAATCGAATGCCGCGCTCGCGCTGCCGGTCCATTTGGCACAGGCTCCGCCGACAATCGGGCCCAGCATCATCGTGGCATAATAGAGCGTATAGAAGATGCCCATGCCGATCGCGCGCGTCGCGGGCGCCAGCACGCGGGCGGGCAGGCTCAGGATCGGCCCGGCGGGCTGGCCGCACACCAGTCCGAGCGCGACAACGGTTGAGACCACCGCGCCGCTGCGCGGCAGCGCGATCATCAATATCGCGAACAGGATACAGCCGCCGACCAGAACCCATTCGGGCCGCCCGCTGCGATCGGCGAGATAGCCGCCGGCGGGGACGGAGATCACCGCCAGCCACAGCACGATGCTGATGATCGATCCCGCTGCCGATATCGACCAGCCGCGCTCGACCAGCAACGAGGGACCGAACGAGAAGATCATCGCGAAACCGACATTGTAGAGGCCCCAGATCAATCCCGCCGCGACGACGGCGATGACCGCCTGCCGATTGAGGCGGGCGGATGGCGCGGCTTGAGTCACGGAACTTGCCGGCGACTGATACGTCGCAGCCAGCAGGACGAACGCCAGTCCGATCAGGGCGGCGACTGCGAGATACACCGCGCCGACACCGTCAGCCGCGCCGATCGAGGGCAGCGTCAGCAGCGCGATGGCGACGCCGGCCGGCCACGAGTTGACGAAGATCGCCATCGCGGTGGCGATCTCCTTGCCGGCAAACCAGTCGGCGACCATTTTTGTCATTTGCACATTGAGCAGGACGCCGCCGGCCCCGGCGATCAGCCGTCCCGCGATCTGCACTGTCCAGGCACCGGACAGCGCCATGGCGAGACCGCCGATCAGCATCAGCTGCAGGGCCGCGAGCACCATTGGCTTGTCGCCAAACCTTCTTCCGATCGCGCCGCCCGGCAACGCCAGCGCCACGCCGGGCGTAAAATACAGGCCGATCAGGATGCCGATGTCGGCAAGGCTGACGCCGAACGTTTGCCCGAGCAGAGGTGCTACCGCGGCGACGCTTTGAAACTGAAAACCCATGGTGAGGCGAACCGTGAACAGCACGGCAAGGATGAACCAGCGACTGCGCAACGCCTCACTCCCGATGAAATGGCCGCGCAACCTGAGGCGCGGCGATGCCGCTGTCAATCGCGGCACGACGGCAGGCCCGCGCATTGGCATTGCCATCGGCTTCACATAGACTCGCTTCGCCCACGTACTGAAAATAAGTGTATCCCAACAAAGAGCCCCCCATGCTCCCCTCGCAGCGCGACCTTTTCGAGATGCCGCGCGACATCTGCTATCTCAATGCGGCTTCCTGGAGTCCGTTGCCGCTGCGCAGCCTGGAAGCCGGCCGAGTTGCGGTTGGGCGCAAGGGCACGCCGTGGACGCTCGACGCTGGCTTCGCCAATCGCCAGCACGAGCGCGCGCGGAGTGCCGCCGCCCGACTGATCAATGCCGAACCCGACGACGTCGCGCTGATTTCCTCGGTGAGCTATGGCGTTGCGACGGCTGCAAAACTGTGCGCGGTGGCCCGCGGCGCCCGCGTCCTTGTGCTGGAAAACGATCATTCCTCGCCGGTGCTGGAATGGCGGACGCGCGCAGACGCCGGCGGTTTTGCCGTCGAGACGGTTTGCCAGCCGGACGATGGCGACTGGACCTCGGCGGTGCTCGCGACAATCGAACGACCGGGCGCGCCACCGATCGGCCTTGCATCGATCTCATCGGTGCACTGGTCGGACGGCGGACTGATCGATATCGAAAAGGTCGGTGTGGCGTTGCGCCGGCAGGGCACCATCTTTCTGATCGATGCGACCCACGGCGCAGGCGTGTTGCCGATGAACGTCAAGCGCCTTGATCCGGATTTTGTGATTTTTCCGACCTACAAGTGGCTGCTCGGTCCCTACGGCCGCGCTTTTATCTATGTCGCCAAACGTCATCAGGGCGGTCTGCCGCTGGAGCAGACGGCGTTCGGCCGCCTTGACGTGCGCGCCGAGAATAAAATTTATTTCGCCGACACGCGCTATGTCCCCAATGCACGGCGCTTCGACATGGGCGAGCGCGATCATTTCATCTCGATGGAGATGGCGGCGATCGGCATGGAAATGGTGACCGAGTGGGGCGCGGACGCCGTGGTGCAGCGGCTCGCCATGCTGACGGACCGTATCGCGGAGGGGCTGCGTGATATCGGCGTCGGGCTGCCGGACCGTCGCTTGCGCGCCCCGCATATCCTCAGTCTCGGCTTCAAGGAGGGGATGCCGGCGGGACTGGTCGAGGGACTTGCAACCAAGGGCGTCCATGTCGCGGCGCGTCTCGGCCGGATGCGGATTTCGCCGCATGTCTATAATGACGAGGCCGATGTCGACCGCTTCGTTGCTGTTTTGGCGGAGCGGCTGCGGTCCTAAGCCAGTCCCTCATAGACCATGAAGCCGCGCGCGATCTTCAGTTTGCGCAGCGCGCGGGGAACCAATGCTTGCGGGGGATGGTCGAGATAGCGCCACGAGGTCAGTGTGAGGCTCCCTAGCCTGGCGTGTTCGCTGTCGAATGGCGCCAAAAGCCCGGTCAGGCTGATCGGCGTGTGGGCGCGGGCGTTGAACGGCAACAGCAGCAATTCCAGATGCGCCCGCGAACCGTCGTCGGCGGTCGCGGTGATGCCGGCTACCGCCGCCAGCATTTCCTCGGCGACCACTGCGATGATCTCCTCGATCTCGCGGCGGCCGCTGCCCTCGAACAGCGCTGAAAAGCTCTTGTCCTTCAGGTCGCAGCCGAGCAGGGCGCAAACGCGGGTGCCGGCGACGCGAAACGGGTGGCCTGAATTGGCGTCATAGGAGAGGACAAAGATGTCGCCAAGCAGTTCGCGCACCGCGCCGGGCTCGATCTCGCTGCGGTCCGGCGCCCGCGCGCCGGCGCGCTTGCCGTCCCAATAGGCGAAGAACGCGCGATTCGACGGATGTTTCATGCTGCAGCCTTGCCCCGGTGCCCGTCTGGCGGGACATATCTGTCCCGCTTTCGAGCACGCCTGTTCCCTTCACTGTCTTGCAGGAGGTGCTTTGCAGCGTCCATGCCGGAGCCGCATTTCGGGGGGCGAGGCGGCCGGTTTGCGCCGTTAAGGTTAAATTAACGATGTTGTTTCCCCTGCGCGGGGGGATGGCTAGTGTCCGCAGCGATCCCTCGCCGGTTCTCTCCAGGTTGCGGCGGGGTCGTTACACAGGGTTGCGCTCAGACAGTTTGGTCATCGCGCGGGGAGGGGTGGGGATGTCACCCGGGGCCCGCGCAGCAAGACCGACACGATCGAGGGAGGGCTTTCTCAGAGCCCTCCCTTTTTCCTGCGCGCTTGTTGGTTGGCCTTCATTCCGCGGCCTCTCTCAAATCCTGCTCCGGCTCCGGATGGGCCTGCACCTGCCGTGGCTGCCCCATCAGCAAGGGCTGGAACAGCACCGCGGCGGCCATGGTGCAGGCCAGCGCCAGGGCCATCAGCTTGCCCATGCTCGACATGCCGGGATAGCTCGATGCCCACAGGCTGCCGAACGCGACCGCGGTCGTCATGGCGCTGAAGACCACCGCCCGGGTCAACGTCGATTGCAGCAGGTGGGTTTTTCCGGCACGCCACGCCATGATGTAATAGATCTTGAAGGCGACGCCGACGCCGAGCAGCAGCGGAAGCGCGATGATGTTGGCGAAGTTGAGCGAGAGGCCGTCCAGCGCGCAGATCTCCAGCGTCACGACGCCTGCGAGCAGCAGCGGGATCAGCGTCAGCAACACGTCCGTCAGGCGTCGCAACGCAATGAAGAGCAAGATGGCGATCGCGACGATGGCGAGAGCGCCGGCTTCGATGAAGGCCGTGGTCACGGTCCTGGCGGCTTCATAAAGGCTGACGGCGCCCCCGGCCGCCATTGGCTCGGCCGCAAGCACGGCGGTTGCGAATGTGCGCAGCACGCCGGTGTCGTTCGGATCGCCCTTCGGCAAGGCCTGCACACGGGCCCTGCCGTCCGGCAATAGCCACTCGCGCACCAGATCCTGCGGCAGTGTCCTGACCGTGACTTCTTCAGGATCAAGATTTTTGCGCAGAAGATCCAGGTCATGGAGCAGCGGCGGCACGATCGCGGCATCGGCCCTGGTCCGCACCCCGCTATCGGCGCTGGCGAGCTGTTTCAACAAGCTCGAAACGTGCCGTGCGGAATCGGCAGCAGGACCGCTCTGGTTGCCGGCGATGGCCGAGAGAACATCGGCTGCGTGCTGGATAGCACCGACATTGTCCTGATCGCTTGGCGCGGGCTGCCGCGCCGGAGGGTTGAGAGCCGGACCAAGGCGTTGCGAAGCGCCCCTCAAGGCTGCAATTTTCTCGCGCTGATCGGCTGGAATGAGGCTGCTGAGGGTCAGGGTGCGCGAGACCTGCGGCAGCGCCGCCAGACGCTTTGCGGCTGCGTTGGCCCGTTCCAATGACGGCGCCAGGATTTCGGCACCGTTGCCGCTGGTTGCCGGATCATTCTGCAATTGGCGATAGGTCACGACCGAGGGAGAATTCGGACTTTGCAGATCGACCGGATTGAAGTCGAAGTTCAAATGCGACAACAGCGGCGTTCCGGCAAGGACGACAGTGAACACGGCCACTATCACCGCGATGCGATGGCGCTGCAGGAAATCGTCGAGCGGCGCCAGAAAGCGAAAACCTACCGGCGCCGGTTCGCCCGGCGGCTTGAGCCATGCCAGTGCCGCCGGCACCAGCGTGATGGAGCAGACGAACGCGATCAGCATGCCGCAACCGGCGATCAGGCCCAACTCCGAAAGACCGCGGTAGCTGGTCGGCAGAAACGCGAAGAATCCCACGGCCGTTGCCACGGCCGCCAGCGCCAGCTGATTACCCGCCTTGCGGGCGGCCCAGCGCAGCGCTTCAAACATATCCGGATGGTCGTGGCGCTCGGCGCGATAACGCACGCTGAGCTGGATGCCGAAGTCGACCCCGAGTCCCACGAACAGCACGAAGAAGGCAACCGAGATCAGATTGAATGCACCGACCATCGCCAGTCCAAGGGCCGCCGTGACCGCAAGCCCGACCACCAGGCTGAAGAAGACTGCCGCAATAATCTTCCAGGAACGCAGCGCCAGAAGCAGGATGATCAAGACGCCGAACACCGCCGTCAGGGTATCGCGCACTGCGCTGTACTGGATGACCGAAAACTGGTCGTCGTTCATCGGCACCTGACCGGTCAATTCGACGGTCGCGCCGAACTTGCCTTGCAGGCCGAGATCGGCAGCCGTTCGGCGAATTGCGTCGTCCGCCTTGCGTCCCGGCTGAAGCTTCGCAAAATCGAGTGTCGGCTGAATGCCGATGAAATGCCGCAGCTGCTTGTCCGCAGGCGGCTGGCCCTGCACCAGCCCCTGCCAGGAGAAGGTTGCGGGCTTGCCGGACAAAACGTCACCGAGGGTTCGATCCGCCAGCGACAGCGTCCAGGCAAGCTGCTCGAGCTTTATCCGGCCCGCCTGCACGGCCTCGGCCGCCGTGGTGAGCGCCGACATGACGCCGCGGAGGCTCGGGTCGCCGGCAAGCGATGCGATGAAGGGCTGAGCCATGGCCAGGCCCTCCGCATTCTTCCTCACCTCCGCTACGGAGCCGTACAACAATCCGTTGCGGTCGAAGAATTCGCCGCTGTCGAGCTGCTCGACCACGGGAAACAGGTCGTGATCCCTCGACAGCGCCTGCGCCAGCGCGTGGGTTGCCTGTTCGGCACCTTCCGGCGTCGGCGCCTTGACGACGACCAGGATGCCTTTTTTCGGAAACGCCTTGTCGAGTTCGAGCTGGCGCTGATGCCAGGGCAGGTTCTGCGAAATCAATCCCTCGATATCCGTATTGATCTTGAATCGCGTGACATCGAAGGCCACCGCTGCAAGCAGCAACAGCGTACCCACGATGACGATGGCCCAGCGGTGGCGGGCGCAGATATTGACGATCCGGACAATGGCTGAATTGATCATGGCAGGCGACGCTCGAAAAAATGGAACCGCCGCACCGATGTCCTGGCCGGCAAAGTCGTTCGATTCACCAACTCGAATATAGAAATCGCAGAGTTGACGGATGTCGTTGCTCACGGATTTGTTACGCGCATGGGATGAATGTTTCCGTGGCGAGTTGCCGCGGCGCCCGTCGTCCCGTTCGTTGATCGGCGGCGGCTTCGAGAGCTGCGGCGTTGCGACTCCGCGCCGCATCGTCCTTGCAAAACATTAATCCGGTGAACATGAGCTCGTAATGTGCGGCCTCCATGTTTGTGCGAGGGATTTTCTCCCCATTCAAACACCGGAGACGCCATTATGAATGATCAATCAAACACCCCACCTGTCGCGCCACGCAAGATCCTCAGGCCGCGGCGGCTGGCGCTGCTTGCATCCGTGGCCGGCCTCAGCATGGCGGTTCTCGCCTTCGGGGCCGGCGGCAACCTGCCGCTGACGGCGTGGAGCACGCCCGTGCATGCCGCGGAAGCCGCGCAGGCGCCCGCGGGCTTTGCCGATCTCGTCGCCAAGGTGAAGCCGGCCGTGATCTCGGTCCGCGTCAAGATCGACGAGGACAACGGCAACAGCTCGTTCGTTCAGCGTGAGCGCAACGACAATTCGGATCAATCCGGCTCGCCGTTCGACCAGTTCTTCTCCAGGCAATTCGGTTTCCGGGGCCCCCAGGACTTCCGTGGCCAAAACATGATGCCGCAGGGTCACCAGGTGATCACAGGCGAAGGCTCGGGCTTCTTCATCTCGCCGGATGGCTATGCGGTGACCAACAATCACGTGGTCGACCACGCCAAGTCCGTGCAGGTCACCGCTGATGACGGCACGATCTACACCGCCAAGGTGGTCGGCACCGATCCGAAGACCGATCTGGCGTTGATCAAGGTCGACGGCAAGAGCGACTTCTCCTATGTGAAGTTTGCCGATGCGCAGCCGCGGATCGGCGATTGGGTCGTCGCCGTCGGCAATCCCTTCGGTCTCGGCGGCACGGTGACCGCCGGCATCGTTTCCGCGCGCGGCCGCGATATCGGCGCGGGACCGTATGACGACTACATCCAGATCGACGCGCCCATCAACAAGGGCAATTCCGGCGGTCCGGCGTTCGACATGAACGGCAACGTGATCGGCGTGAACACCGCGATCTATTCGCCGTCGGGCGGATCGGTCGGCATTGGCTTCGACATCCCGGCAGGCACGGCAAAACTCGTCGTCGCCCAGCTCAAGGACAAGGGCTACATCACGCGCGGCTGGCTCGGCGTGCAGGTGCAGCCGGTCACGGCCGACATCGCCGACAGCCTCGGCCTGAAGCAGGCCAGGGGCGCGATGGTCGACAATCCGCAGGACGGCAGCCCGGCTGCGAAGGCGGGCATCGAGGCGGGTGACGTCATCACCTCGGTCAACGGCAACACCGTCAAGGATTCACGCGATTTGGCCCGCACCATCAGCACGATAGCGCCGGGAACTCAGGTGAAGCTCGATGTCCTGCACAAGGGTGAATCCAAGACGATGACATTGACGCTTGGCGAGATGCCGAATGACCACCAGGCCAATGCGAGCGAGCAGGGGTCGAATGAAACCGCCGGCACCCCGCATCTGGGCCTCAGCCTCGCGCCCGCGGGCGAAGTCGATGGCGCCGGCCAGAAGGGCGTCGTCGTGACCGCGGTCGATCCGGACGGCCCGGCCGCCGATCACGGCTTCAAGACCGGGGACGTCATCCTCAATGTCGGCGGCAAGGCGGTTGCCAATGTCGGCGACGTCCGCTCGGCGCTGAAGGAAGCTAGCACGAGCGGCAAGCACAGCGTCCTGATGCAGGTGAAGACGGCAGATGCGACCAGGTTCGTCGCGGTGCCGCTCGCCAAGGGCTGATCCAGCACCGACAACAAGGCCGGGCCAAGCGCCCGGCCTTGTTTTGGATGACGTCTGTGCAAGTGCCGCAGGCGAGGGCCTTTACCCCGCGGCGAATGAAATCGTGGCCTGGTCGTAATCTCCCGATCCCATGCGGCCTTCGGCAAAAATCTCGTGCTTTGCGATCCAGTCAAAGGACTGCTCGTACACTTCTCTTGAATAGGGCTCGAAAACGATCCGCTCTCCGGGACCCCAGCCCCTGGTATCCATCAACGCATGGAAGCGCTCGGGGAATTCGTTCTTGTAATAGTGTGTGTAGAGCTCCGGCCGCAGATCGATGTCGCGCTGCGCCGATCTCAGGGCGCGAAAATATCGTCTGACATCTTCCGGATCCGGCGTGCCCTTTATCATGGCGGCGATCATGAAGGTGGTGTCGATCACCTTGCGGAATCCGAGTTGTTCGGCGAGGTAATAGGGGCCGCTGAACAGCGCCGCCGCGGCGCTCTTCCGCTCGACCAAGAGCTCCATGCGGTGGAACAGCATACCGTCTTCGAAGGTGAGGTTGATTTGACCGGTTGGAAGGTACTGTTCCAGCGCCTGGATCGTCGAATAGTGGCTGCCGGACTGGAATCCGACTGAAATCGGGACGCCCGCCAAATCGGCCGGGGTCCGCACCGGCGAGTCCGCGGGGACGAAAATCCCGGAAGGCGCGACCGAATAGACATCCGCGAAAAGCTTGGCGTGACCGTTCGAGGCCGCCACGTTGACCGTCCAGTGGCAGGCGCAGCTCACATTGGCTTCGCGCCCTTTCTCTATGCTTTGGAAGGCGCCCTGGTTTGCCTTGTCGTGATGCTTTCCATCGGTCGAGCGGATCAGCTCGCGAAACTCGTAGTCGAGACCTTCGGCGCGGAAATATCCCTTTTCCTCGGTGACCCATTCCTGCAGGCGGAAATGCGGCTCGACGATGAATTTGCCCATGGATGCGCTCCCTGAAATCTCCGCCGACATTTTGATATCTGACATCAGCCGATCTGGCAAAGTTGCCAGTCGGGCCGCATTACGCGCTTGCGTAGCCTCGCCAAGCCGCCTAATTGGGCGCAATCGCTGGCGTCAGCCGCTTGCTTCAGGTCCCAAAGCCCTTGGAATCCCCGACAGAACCGCCGCCGGACATTCCGCCGGATCCCCCGCCGGTGACCCCGCGCGAACCGATCCTGACGCTGCCGGGCGCGCTGACCGCTTATATCCTGCTGCTGGCGGTGATTCACCTGCGGGTGCTGTTGCCGCTGGAATGGGAGAACTGGACCATCGACGTCTTCGGATTCATTCCGAAGCGCTACGATGCGACGTTGCTGGCGATCGATTTTCCCGGCGGCGCCGGCGCCAAGGTCTGGACGTTTGTCACCTATTCGCTGCTGCACGCCAATCTCAGCCATATCGGATTCAACGTGCTGTGGCTGTTGCCGTTCGGCAGCGCGCTGGCGCGCCGCTTCGGCGCCTTGAGGTTCTTCCTGTTCATGGCGGTGACGGCCGCCGCCGGCGCGCTCGCCCATCTCATCACCAATGAGCACTCGATGGCGCCGATGATCGGCGCCTCGGCGTCGGTGTCCGGCACCATGGCCGCGGCGATCCGCTTTGCCTTCGTCAAGGGCAGTTTCCTCTCGTTCAGCCGCGGCGACGCCGATGCCGCGGCACGGGTGCCGGCGCTTTCGCTCTGGCACGCCTTGCGCAATCCGCGCGTGCTGGCGTTTCTCGCGATCTGGTTCGGCGTCAACATCATCTTCGGCGTCGGTTCGATCGCGATCGGCACCGACGGCGCCAGCGTCGCCTGGCAGGCGCATATCGGCGGCTTCCTCGCCGGCCTGATCCTGTTTTCGCTGTTCGATCCGGTTCCGCGCGGCGCCGTCGATGCTGCAGATGCGTCGTCGCAGGATGCATCGCACAGCGGCTGATCGCCGCTTGCGGCTCAACGTGATTTCATCCATCATCGCCATCGTTATGAGGCAAGGCATAAGCCCGCAACCGTGCTTAATTGGGCGTGCTTGATCGACAATGCCTGCCCGATGCGCCCGCAACGAAACCGGCGCCAAACTGTTGATTGAAGGCTCTAACGGAACAAAAACGCGCTCGCTCAAGGGCGCGATCGGCTTCAGGGAGACGACAATGACGGTACGAGCAATTCTCGATTCCAAGGGACATCAGATCCAGAGCGTCGAGCCGGAGGCAAAGCTCTCGGCCGCGGTGAAGGTTCTGGGCGAGCGGAAGATCGGCGCGGTGCTGGTGATGAGCAAGGGCCGCATCGAGGGCATCCTGTCGGAGCGCGACATCGTGCGCGTGCTGGCGGAGCGAGGCGCTTCCGTGCTCGATGAGCCCGTCAGCGCCGTGATGACGCGCAAGGTCGTCAGCTGCCGGCAGAACGACACCGTTGCCGCCATCATGGAGATGATGACAACCGGAAAATTCCGGCATCTGCCTGTCGTCGAGGAGGGCCGGGTGGTCGGCCTGATTTCGATCGGCGACATCGTCAAGTGGCGGGTGCACGAATACGAGACGGAGCAGGAAGCGCTGCGCGAGTACATCAAGACCGCCTGAGCCAGCCGCGAAGCGCGGACTATAACGGCCTATTCGCCGCCGGGCTTGGCGGACGGCGGCGCCAGGATGTGGATCGCCTCCTGTATCGAATCGATGGCGCGCTCGGCGGCGCGCGCGCCATGCGCGATCAGGTCGGCGGCGCGATGGAAATCGAACCAGCCGATCTGGCCGACGCGCGGCGAGATCAGCATGTCAGGCGGATCGCCGGCCAGCCGCGCGCGGGTGATGCGGTCCTGCATGATGTTGAACGCATCGACCATGACGCTGGAGATGCCCGGCCGGCCGCCGCCGCCGAAGAATTCGCGCTTCATAGTGCGCTCGGGCGAAAACAATTTGCCAAAACCGCGTTTCGGCGGCGCCGGCGCGATCACGGGCTCCGGCGCATCGGCCGCGGCGCCATGGGAGTAGATCGTCGTGGCGTGGGTAAAGACGTCGCTGGAGAGGTTGGCGGCAATCACGATTTCCGCGCCGAGTGCGCGCGCCGCCGACACCGGCACCGGATTGACCAGCGCGCCATCGACCAGCCAGCGGTCGCCCACCAGCACCGGTGAAAATATCCCGGGCAGCGCATAGGAGGCGCGCATCGCGTCGACCATGCGGCCATGGGTCAGCCAGATTTCATGGCCGGTGCGCACTTCGGTCGCTACCGTTGCGAATTTCAGCGGCAGCTCCTCGATCAGGGCAGGCCCGATCGCCGCCTCCAGTTGCGAAGCCAGTCTGTCGCCGCCGATCAGGCCAGAGCCGTTGAGGCGAATATCGAGATAACCGAGAATGTTGCGCGGCTGCAGGCTGCGCGCCCATGCCTCGAGCGTATCGAGCTGGCCTGCCGCATAGGCGCCGCCGACCACCGCGCCGATGGAGGTGCCGACCACGACATTGGGGACGATGCCATGGGCCAGCAGGGTGCGGACGATGCCGATATGGGCAAATCCCCGCGCCGCGCCGCCGCCGAGCGCAAGCCCTATCACCGGCCGCCGGATGCTGCCCAGCCCCACCTTGTCGCGGTCGTCGGCGCCGTTCGGGCTGCGTCCGATCAAAATATCCAACACCTGAACTCTCCTGGCAGCGAGAAACTAGTCGCTGCCGGTTCGGCCCGCCAGAATGAAGCACAGGCATGGTTTATGCCGCACTCCGGAGGCCGGGCCAGGCAGGGATTGTGACGGGATCGCGGCTTGGACGATAACACGCCGGCCTGCCGCCGGTTCCCCGGCGCCTTTCCGACTGTGCAGGCTTGAATTTGCCGCGTTTTCGGTGAAAAGCATGGGCCATGATTGCAGGGGGTCATGGCATCGGGCGGGGCGGGCGTTTGCTGCCGGCGCTTGCGCTTCTTTTGACCGCAGCCTTCGCTGCTCCAGCCTCTGCCCAGATGTTCAGCGACCGGCCGCCGCCGGTGCCGCCGGCTTCCGTCCCCGAACCGCCATCCGGGCCGGCGATGAATCTGGCGCCGCCGTCCGGGCCGGCATCGATTCCGAGCCTGCCGGCACCGCTGACGCAACCGGCGATCGCCGCGGTACCGCCGGTGGTCGCCCCGCCGAGCGCCGCTGTTCCCGGTCAGGCGGTGCTGGCGCTGACGGCGCGTTACGGCAAGGACCTTCCGGTCATCAACAGCGGCCTGGTGTGGCGGGTGTTTGCGGACCGGCCGGACGAGACCGGCACCTTCAAGCTGATCCGCGAGGATCATGGCGCCACGCCCAACATCGTATTGCCGCCGGGTGGCTATGTGGTCCATGTCGCCTTCGGGCTGGTCAGCGCGGTCCGCGCCGTGACCCTGAAGTCCGAGACCGACCGCGAAGCCTTCCTGCTTCCGGCCGGTGGCCTGCGCATCGAAGGGCGCGTCGGCACCAGCAAGATCCCGCAGAACCAGATATCGTTTGCGATCTACAAGGGCAGCCAGTTCGAGGTCAGCGAGCGCGCCTCGCTGGTGCCGAGCGTTGCCGCCGGCGACGTCGTGCTGCTGCCGGAGGGCACCTACTACATCGTTTCCAGCTACGGCGACGCCAATTCCGTGGTGCGCTCGGATATCCGCGTGCAGGCCGGCAAGCTGACCGACGTCATCATCACCCATCGCGCCGCCGTGATCACGCTGAAGCTGGTCAGCGACAAGGGCGGCGAGGCGCTCGCCAACACCGCCTGGTCGGTGCTGACGCCCGGCGGCGACATCATCAAGGAATCGATCGGCGCCTTCCCGCGCGTCATCCTGTCCGAAGGTGAATACCGCGCCATCGCCAAGAACGAGGGCAAGGTCTACGAGCGCCCGTTCAACGTCGTCAATGGCGTCGACGGCGAGGTCGAGGTGGTCGCGCACTGAGCGCGGGCGCAAGGATTTCGAATTTCAAACAGCCCAACACCGTCATTGCGAGCGCAGCGAAGCAATCCATGGCGCGGCAAGGCAGTAAGCAAGAGTGGATTGCTTCGCTGCGCTCGCAATGACGGTGAGACACACCTTCGCATTCTCGCCGCATGTTTTTTTGCGCGAGGTATTCGTTTACTTCCCGCCCTCCAATCAAAGGGCGCAGGGAATGCCGGGCGCTCGATGCACCCGCAGCCTCGTATGTAAAATTGAATTGAACATACGAGTGTAGTCACCACAGGTCACACCGGAATCACCCGGCATTCCCCACGCAATGGTTTTAACGGCTACTCCGTGCTCGCCCCGGCGTACCGGGCTTTTTAGCCACCGTCGCCCGCGCTCCTTGACGCGAACTTGACACCAGCGTCGGGGTGCCAGGCCCACACGGCTTCTCCGTCCGCCTCGAGTGCCCTCGTCTTGAAGCACCCTCAGCGTCCACCGCATCCCGCCCCGCGTCGATGACGTTGCGCAACGCCCCTTTGGTGGGGCGGGACGGGAGCAATATAGGATAATCCGAATATTCGGTAAAGCAGAATATTTTTGCAAACGGGGCTTGACAGCTCCGGTTCGCGATGGCACGGCCACTTCGGAAGTGATTTGCCCGACGGGGTATCGCTTCCGCCTCACGTCAAACGGACATTGATCCGGTAACGGTCGATGTCCGTTGTCGGGGCTCGAGCGGACCTTCCGAAACCCCACTGCAAAGTGCTAGTCTTGGCTATTGCGCAAGGCATGTTCTCGGCTGGGTCATTTGCGACGACGCGGGTTCATCACGCTACTCTGCTGCGCGGTCGTCGCCGGGCCCAAGCCGTTTTTGATCAACGGAAATGCGCCATAGCTTGGGGACAGCAACCATGATCAACCGCCGCCGGCTCGTCGCGCTTGCCGCGACATCTGTGCTTGCACCAGCTGTCATCCGCCCGGTGTCTGCCCAGGCTTGGCCTAGCCGCCCTGTGCACGTCGTCGTCCCCTATGCACCCGGAGGATCTACCGACGTGGTGACCCGCGTTGTCGCCGAGCGCCTGTCGAGGATTTGGGGCCAGCAGGTGGTAGTCGAGAACAAACCGGGTGCCGGTACCAACTTCGGAGCCGAGGCGGCGGCAAAAGCCGACCCCGACGGCTACACGATATTGATGGGCAGCTCCGCCCTTGCGTCGAGCCGCAATCTCTATCGCTCGCTGCACTACGCTATCGCCGATCTTGCGCCGGTCACGCTCGTGTGCACGTTTCCCTTGCTGATGTTGGTGCCGAACTCGTCGCCGGCGAAATCGGTCGCGGAATTCATCGCATTCGCGAGGGAGAACAAGGGCAAGGTTACGTTTTCATCCCCTGGCGTCGGCACCACGCCGCACCTGGCGGGTGAACTGTTCAAACGCATGTCCGGCGTCGAGATGACACACGTTCCCTATCGGGGCGACGCGCCCGCGCTCGCCGATACGATGGCCGGGCGGGTCGACCTCCAGATTGGCGGCACCGCAATGCTCGAGCAGGTCAGGGGCGGCCAGGTCCGCGGACTTGCCGTGACCACCGCGCAGCGGAGTCCGGCAGCGCCGGAGCTGCCGACCGTCGCGGAGACTGGCGTTCCCGGCTTCGACGTGGCGGGATGGTATGCGTTATTCGTTCCAGCCAAAACGCCGTCAGCGATTGTCGATAAAATTCACATCGACACGGTAACGGCACTCGGCGATCCCGTCGTCAAGGCAAAACTCGAACAGGTCGGCATGGTGGTTTCCAGCTCGACGTCGGAAGAACTTGCCGCATTGCTCCAGTCCGAAATAGAAAAATGGGGCGCGGTGATCAAGGATGCAAAAATCACGCTGGACTGATGGCTCGTTGGTTGTCGTGCCTCCGCGCGCTCTTGAAAGTTTGAGCTTCGACCGGCTCGCCGGGGGATGGTTTGGCATTTCTCGCTCGCAGCCCGGACGGAAAATGCTAGGCTCGGCGATTGCGAAGGCGTCTTCTCGGGGGACCTGCATGCAACGGCGCATGTTCATCACGCTTCTCGGCGGTGCGGCAATCGCGTGGCCGCTCGCGGCGGAGGCGCAGCAGCCGGAACGGATGCGGCGGATCGGCGTGTTGATGGCGCTTGATCCCGATGACCTTGAGGGTCAATCCGAAATGAGCGGCCTCAAGCAGGGTCTTCAGGAGTTGGGGTGGGTCGAGGGCCGTAACCTCCAAATCGAATATTCCTGGCCTGGCGGTGAGCCCAATCGCATCCAGGCCTTCGCGAAAGCTCTGGTCGGCCAGCAGTGTGAGGTCATTGTCGCTCGCTCCACGCCTGTGGTTGCCGCGCTGCTGAGGGAGACGCGCAGCATTCCGATCGTGTTCGGGTGGGTCGTCGATCCCGTGGGCAGCGGCTTTGTGCAGAGTTTTCCGCACCCCGGAGGCAATGTGACCGGCTTTCAAAATCTGGAATTTTCGATGGTCGGCAAGTGGATCGAGCTGCTGACGAAGATAGCGCCGGCGGTGCGGCGGGTCGTCTATATTTATAACCTGGCAACCGTCCCTACCGGGTTTTTGCGCGCGTTGGATGCGCTGGCTCCTACAATTCCGGTGCAGCTTGTCGCCGCCCCCGTTCATAGCTCCGCAGAGATCGATGCCGCCGTCGCCGACTTCGCGCGCGAACCCGGCGGAGGGCTGATGATGATGCCCGACACGTTTAACGAGGCCAATCAGGCGCAGATCATCGCGCTCACTGCAAAATGCGGCTTGCCGGCAGTTTACCCGCATCGCTTCAATGACGGCTTGATCTCTTATGGTCCGGACCTGCCCAGCCTGTTCAAGCGCGCGGCGTCCTACGTCGATCGCATCTTGCGCGGTGAAAAGCCGGGCGAGCTTCCGGTACAGGCACCGACCAGGTACGAATTGATCATCAATCTCAAGACCGCCAAGACACTTGGCCTTACCGTTCCACAGTCGCTGGTCGTCGCAGCCGACGAGGTGATCGAATAGGGCCAGCGACGTCGGTCGTTGGCACCTTTCGCGCATCATGCGGGTGGCAGGTCGAGGTAAACATAGAGCGCTGCGATCTTGCCGTCCCGCGCGATGATGAAATCGACACCGGTGTAGGCGGGTGTTTCGCCTTTCGGCCCCGAGCCCCAGGCCAGGCGTCCCGAATTGTGCAGAACCTGCGGCGGGCCATGAGGCGTGTAAACATAATGGGGATGGGTTGCTCGGAGATCGCCGGCGAACTTGTCCAGTGCGTCGTGGCCGACGAAGGCGCCGGGCGGCACGTACAGCACACAGTCCTCGGTATAGAGTTCCCCGATTGCGCGCCTTCGGCGCGCCGGATCACCTTCACCGAATACTTCCGGAAGATTGCGGTTGAGCAGCGTCTCGATACCACTCGCATCTGCGCCCACCGACGGCGGGACGCCATTCTTGCCGGCATGCTGGTTCATGGGAGCACTCCTTGTCCGTCGCGGGAAGATATGGTTGCCGGCTCAACCGGCGAAACAGAAATAATCGAAAATCATCGTTTCAGTTTTTTCATGGATGGGGGCGATGGCTTGCCGCGCTTCGAGGTGTCCGGTCCTTGGGGGTACAACGGAAGTCGGAATTCGAGGACGGCAGGTCCGTTGTTGACCCAACACAGACAATTTGCCGGCTTCCGCTAAAAAGGTATTTTGTCCATTAATAGCTGTGGCCTTGAATAACACCGGGCCCTTAAACGCATCCAGGTGATGTTTCGATGGATACAGATCGGCTTCAGGCCAATTCTCTGAGAGATTTCGCGACGGCGGTCTATGCGTCAATCGGCATGCCCGAGGCGGATGCCTGGCTTGCGGCAGATACGTTGGTGCAGGCTGATCTTTGGGGACACCAGTCGCACGGCGTGATGCGTCTTTCCTGGTACGTCGCTCGCATCAAATCCGGCGTTTGCGGCGCAGTGGCGCGACCGGAATTTGTCTCCGACTTTGGGGCGCTTGCTGTCATCGACGGAGGCGACGCGATGGGCCAGGTACTGACGGCCCTATCAATGAAAGAGGCAATTCGACGAGCCAAACTTCACGGCATCGGCGCCGTCGGTTTGCGCAATTCCAATCATTTCGGAACGGCAATGTACTTCACCCTAATGGCTCCGCCGGAAGGATGCATTGCGTTTTTGTCCACGAACGCAAGTCCCGCAATGGCTCCCTGGGGTGGCCGAGTCAAGACCGTCGGGACCAATCCGTGGTCTTGGGCGGCACCGGCGGGTAAGTATTCGCCGATGGCTCTCGATATAGCCAACACGGGCGTGGCGCGGGGGAAGGTTTATCTGGCGAAACAGAAGGGGCAAGCTATCCCCGAAGGGTGGGCGATCAATGCGCAAGGCTTTCCGACGACTGACCCGATCGAAGCGATTGACGGAATTATCCTTCCGATGGCCCAACACAAAGGGTACGCCATCGCTGTGATGATGGATATGCTTTCGGGGGTTGCCACAGGCAGCGCGTTCGGCTCGCGAGTTCGTGGACCCTATCAAAGCAAATATCGCAGCGGCGCAGGGCAATTCATGATCGCGATAAATATCGAGGCCATGCAGCCCCTGATCGACTTCAATGCACGAATGGAGCAGATGATTTCAGAACTAAAATCCGTACCCCTCGCGCATGGTTTCGATGAAGTCGTTTATCCGGGCGAGTTGGAAGCACGCAACCACGAGACGAATACCAAGCTGGGTATAAAGCTTCCGGAAGATACGATGGCTGATCTCCTCAAGTTGGCGCGCGAAACCGGGCTTCAGGACAAGCTGCCGTTCTAAGTCCGGTATTGGCGGCGTAGAAGCCATTGGAAATCAGGTTGAGCAAAGCGCGGGGGAGATCGTACCGCCCAGGGCTACGCAAAGATAACCCGCAACGCCGATTTCACCGGCTACCGGCACCAATTGACGCGTCTGATTGTCAAGGTCCTCGGCGGCGTTGAGCCGAAAGACCTCCCGGTCGAACAGCCGACCAAGTTCGATCTCGTCGTCAATCTAAAAACCGCCAAGGCGCTCGGGCTGACCATCCAAAAATCCTTCCTCGCCCGCGCCGACGAGGTGATCGAATAACGATGCCATTTGCTGCACTGCGTGAGTCCGGAAGTGGCACGAACCGGAAATGCCGCCGCAGCCGCTACATGTCCGCTATCGAAAGCAACGCGGAAGACTGCTCGCAGCGAGTATCTCGACTTTTGACCAGCTCGGACATGGTTCCGGCGGAACAGCCCTCGGTGATGGTCGGCCCCAGGACTCTCGTCGGCTCCCGCCGGTTCATGCCGACGGGTTTTTCTTTCGATCATCCAGGAGCGCCGGCGGCGGCATCATTCTGGCTTTGACTTGCAAGTAGTGATGTTCGCGCTCGCGCGCCATTTTTTCCTGATGGGCTCTGAACGTGCTTACGCGTTGCCTGATTTCGTCGCGCTCTGACGTCGGTAAGACGATTGGCGTGATGTTGGTGCGAGGTGCGACCGGTTTTGGAGTTTCGGCCAACGCTTGTTCAGCTGTCTGCAAGGCAATGGACAAGTCCGGGACAGGTTTGCGTTTGACCTGATTTGCAAATGCCATCGTGCTCTCAATCAGCGCGTCGAGCTCCAGCTTCCAATCCATCACGCAGCCCCTCACCAACGGACGCTAAAAATATGCCTAGCGGCCCACCGGACTCAAAATTGTTCAGGAAATTGAAATACTCCGCCCGGGGACCATGAGCATATCCGCGGCTGGTCGCCAGTGTGAAGTCCAAGATCTGGCTGCGCCTAAGGAACATCCAGCCTGTTGCTGAGAAGACACAAATCAGCGGCTGGTCCAGGCAAGCACTTGCGCCGCGTGCCTCTCGCTCGACTTACGTCCCGGTTTGGCATTTCCCGGATCTCCCGCGATGTCCGCTTGATGCCTGCTTGCAGGAGTAGATCGGAAGTCACGCTTGCGTCGCCCGACTTCCGTTTTGCCCCCAAGGCGGGCGTCGATGCTTCATGCATGCATGGAATGAAAAGATCGACATCGCCGACATCGAGCGCCTATCAAGGATGACTCGCCCATACCCTGCGTCTGGCGCATGGCTGCGCGAAAAAGCCAAGCTGACATCGGGCTCGACAGGCGTTGGCGCTGCGCTAACCTCCCGCGCAAGGACGTGGCGGCGGTCGAAGGCCGCGCGACCCGTCGTCACGGGAGGATGCTCATGAAGGCGGTAGCGGCTGCGGCCGTGCTGGTTATGCTTGGCTGCGCGGCATCGGCGCAGACGCTCGACGATCTCAGGAACGACGGCAAGAACCCCGACAACGTGCTGACCTATGGCATGGGCTATAGCCTCAACCGCTATAGCCCGCTCAAGCAGATCGACAAGGCGACGGTCAAACGCCTGGTGCCGATCTGGAACCTCAGCCTCGACAATCCATGGGGCGAGCAGGCGCAGCCGCTGGTGCTCGACGGGGTGATGTATGTCACCAACGCCAGGGCGACGGTGGCGATCGACGTCGGCACCGGCAAGCAGATCTGGAAAACGCCGGTCGACTGGCTGCCGGAGACGCCGCGCATCGTGTGCTGCGGCGTCTCCAACAAGGGCGCCGCGATCCTGGGCGGCAAGCTCTACCGCACCACGCTCGATGCCCATGTCATCGCGCTCGACATGAAGACCGGCAACGAGATCTGGAACCAGAAGGCGGCGGAGTGGAAGGAGGGCTATTCCATGACGGTCGCGCCGCTGATCGCCGACAACGTGCTGATCACCGGCATCTCCGGCGCGGAGTTCGGCATTCGCGGTTTCATCGACGGTTGGGATCCGGAAACCGGCAAACATTTGTGGCGCCGCTATACGATTCCGGCGCGCGGCGAACCCGGCAACGAGACCTGGCCGCAGGACACCGATGCCTGGAAGACCGGCGGCGGCTCGAGCTGGATCACCGGCTCCTACGATCCCGACCTTGACCTGACCTATTGGGGCACCGGCAATCCGGCGCCCTGGGCCTCGCAAACGCGGCCCGGCGACAACCTCTTCACCGCCTCGGTGCTGGCGATGCGGCCGAAGACCGGCGAGGTCGTCTGGTACTACCAGTTCACGCCCAACGACCAATACGACTACGACGGCAACTGGGAAATGATCCTCGGCGAGCTGAACGTCGACGGCGTCAGGCGCAAGGTGCTGATGCAGCTCAACCGCAACGGCTTCCTTTACGTGATCGACCGGGCCAGCGGCCAATTGATTTCCGCAAAACCGTTCGAGCGGGTGAACTGGGCGAGCGGCGTCGACATGGAAACCGGACGTCCGATCGAGACCGACATCGCCAAAAAACTGCGCGCCGGCGAGCAGGTCGAGCTGTGGCCGACGCAGCGCGGCGCCAAGAACTGGCCGCATGCCGCGTTCAACCCCGAAACCGGCCTGCTCTATGCCAACACCATGCATTCGGCGCGGTTGTTCAAGCATCTCGCCACCGGACCTTACGTGCAGGGACAGCGTTTCCAGTTCGTGGAAAATCTGCCGGCCAAGCAGCCCGACGGCGAGCCGGTCGGCCATGTCGACGCGATCGAGCCCTTGACCGCCAAACAGGTGTGGCGCGCGCCGCTGTGGGACCATCCGCAATGGTCGGCGATCGTGGCGACCGGCGGCGGATTGCTGTTCACCGGCAAGGAAACCGGCGAATTCGTTGCGATCGACGCCTCCGACGGCAAGACGCTCTGGCAGTTCCAGACCGGCTCCGGCATCAATGCGCAGCCGATCACCTACACCTACAAGGGCCGGCAATACGTCACCGTGCTGTCGGGCATCGGCGGCGTGTACTGGAACCAGGCGCGCGAGGCGCTCAAGAGCGTGCCGCCCGGCGGCTCGGTGTGGACCTTCGCCCTGATGCCGGAGTGATGACGCGGGCTGAAGGTTCAGGCATGACAGGACTGACGACAGGCATCAGTCTCGCGGCGGCCATTGCGCTGTGGGGCGTGACGGCCGCCGCGCAAGACCAGAACTTTCCGCCGCAGCAGATCGCAGCCGGCGCCGAAATCTTCGCCCGCAACTGTTCGCCCTGTCATGGGCCGCGGATGCAGGACCCGGAGAGCGCCTTCGACCTGCGCAAGTTTCCGCCTGGCGAGCACGACCGCTTCGTGCGCTCGGTGACCAACGGCAAGAACCAGATGCCGGCGTGGGGCGACCTGCTCAAGGGCGACGACATCGAGGCCCTGTGGGCCTATGTCACCACGGGCGAGAAAAAATAAACTGAACAGGCAAGGCTCCGTGCGAGAAGGAGCAATCCTGTGGCAATGCGAGAGCCGGTCAGATGGCGAATGTGCTGATTGCGGGCGCGGGGCTTGGCGGGTTGACGGCGGCTTTGGCTTTGATGCAGCGGGGCCATCAGGTGCGGCTGTTCGAGCAGGCCTCCGAGTTGCGGGAGGTCGGGGCCGGGGTGCAACTCGGTGCGAACGGAACGCGGTTGCTGATTGCGCTGGGGCTGGAAGCGGCCATGAAGCAAGTCGTTTGCGCCGCGACCGGCAAGGAAATGCGGCTGGGAAGCAGCGGGCAGAGTTGGCAGACGTTCGATCTGGGGGAGACCTCGGTCGAACGTTTCGGCGCGCCTTACTGGATGGTCCATCGGGGGGATTTTCATCGGGTCTTGCTGGATGCGGTGCAGGCGGCTGCGCCGGATGCAATTCAGCTGGGGAATGGGTGTGTCGGGTTCGAGCAGTCGGATGATCGCGTTGTGCTGCATCTGGCCAATGGCGAGCATGCGACGGGCGATGTGCTGATCGGCGCGGATGGGGTGCACTCGAAGGTGCGGCAGCAGATTTTCGGGCAGGGGTCGGCCCGGTTTACCGGCCTCGTGGCCTGGCGCGGGCTGGTGCCGATGCAGCGCTTGCCGCTGCATCAGCGTCGGCTGGTCGGTGCGAACTGGATTGGCGTGGGTGGGCATGTCGTTACTTATCCGCTCCGGCGCGGCGAAATCCTGAACTTCGTTGGCGTGATCGAGCGCGATGACTGGCAAGTGGAGTCATGGACCGAACCGGGGACGCATGAGGAGTGTCTGCGTGATCTTGCGAACTGGCATGACGATGTGAAGACGATCATTCGCAACATCGATACGCCTTATAAATGGGCACTTCTGGGACGGGAGCCGCTGGACCATTACGCTCAGGGACGGGTCTGCGTGATGGGCGATGCGGCCCATCCGACACTGCCGTTTCTCGCGCAGGGGGCAAACATGGCGCTGGAAGACGCCGTCGTGATCGCTCGCTGTCTGGACGGGGCCGATGTTGCGGCGGCGTTGAAAAGTTACGAGGTCGCTCGATTGGAGCGGACGGCGGCTATCGTGCGGGGGTCATGGGACAATACGAAGCGATTCCACAATCCGGCGTTGGGAACTCCGGAAGGAGCGGCGGCGTATGTGGAGCGTGAGTTCCAGCCGGAGCTGGTGAAGCAACGATACGACTGGTTGTACGAGTATGATGCGCTGACAGCGCCTTTGTCGTAGCCGGGATTCGGCGGCCGTTAACCTCGGGGGTGCCGACACTGGTGCTCCTGCAACCCTGTGGCTGTTCAAATGGATCGAATGACCAAGGCAACACTATGGGTCGTTTTTCTTGTATTGGGGTCCTACTTCGTTTGGCTCTTCCTCGATTGTGCGATGGATGACACTTGCCATCGTAGCTGCCCGTCGACCTCCGGAATAATGTTGCCGCGCGGCGTGAATGGCTGCGCCTATTCAAAAGGCCGCCCCTGAAGCGATCAACGTCCCTCCAGCCCTTCCGGATGACCAGTTTCGCCGATACATTCTCCGGTCTCGGACCTGGGCGTGGCTAACGAGGCGGCGGGCTTTGGGAGGATGATGTGACGACAATATCCATGGCGAAAGAGGGGGATCGCAATCCCGGCACCATCGAGGAGTGCCGATCCTTCGTCGCCTACGTCGAGTCGCTGTTCATGCCGTGGAACGTCGATGCGCTGGTTGACGGATTCACCGACGACTGTGTCGTGCGGTTCGGCATCGTTCCCGAATTCAGGGGACGCGAGGCGCTTCGCGCCTTCTTCATGGCGCGCAGCGCCAGGCAGAAAGGATATCGCCTGAAGAAACAGTTTCGCACGCTCATGCACGACAAGATGACGAACATCTGGGACGGAGAGTGGGAAGACTCCGCGACAGGACGGCGCATGAAGGGATTTGGCGTAGAGGTCTGGACCATGCGCGGCGGCCAGATCGCCGTTTGGGAAACTGCGTTCAATAGTGGGCCGGCCGACGAGGCGCTGGATGTCAGCCAGATGTTCAAATGACAAACCGGACAATACGCGCAACAACGCGGATCGGGAATAGTTCGTGGCACAGGTGAACGTTCTGATCTCAGGCGGATTCAGCGGCGCCTATGAGGAATTGGTGCCGCGGTTCGAGCGGACGAGCGGCATCAAGGTTGCGACCGGATCGGGTGCGTCGCAGGGAACGGGGCCGCAGACGATTGCCGCGCAGCTTGCCCGCGGCGTGCCCTCCGACGTGGTGATCCTGTCGAGGGAGGGCCTCGGCGAGCTGATCGCGGCGAACCGAATCCTCGCCGGAACGGACGTCGATCTTGCGCGCGTAGGCGTCGGCGTGGCGGTGCGCACCGGGGCTCCGAAGCCCGACGTGAGCACCGTCGAGGACTTCAAACAGATCCTGCTCAAGACCAAAACGGTCGCGGTCCCGGGAAGCACCAGCGGTATCTGGCTTACGACCGAGCTTTTCCCGCGGCTCGGCATCGCGGAAAGGATCAACGTCGCAGTTACGCCCCGCGGCACCGGCGCGGCCGCGATGGTCGCCGCGGGAGACGCCGATCTTGCGGTCTTGCCGACGAGCGAAATCATGCATGCCGCGGGTGTCGACTTCGCGGGCAACATCGCACCCGAGATCCAGTTTATTCAGACCTTTTCAGCCGCCATCGTGGCCGGCTCGAGCGAGATCGAGGCTTCCAGACGGCTGATCGAATTCCTGACGTCCCCGCGCGCCGCCGAGGCCATCCGGAAAAGCGGCATGGAGCCGCTCACGGCCGGACATGGCGATGGCGGGTGATTTTCCGAAAGCATGGTAGTCTCCCGCGGATTGATCGGTCCCAAGCGGTCGTCTTGCGATGTCCCAAAACCTCTTCCCGGTCACGCCGACCACGCGCCGCAAGCTGACGTCGGCGCTGGTGGCGATGGCGATCTTTACATGTCTTGGCGCGCTGACGACGGCCGCGGTCGGACGTCCCGTCGAAATAGGCGTGACCAATGCCGCCCTGATCGGATTGGGCGTCGGGCTCTTCGAGGAATTCTATGTCCAGAGCCGGCGCGGCGACTGGCTGCGCGCGATGCACCCGCTGCGTTCGATCCCGGTTTATGTCGCCGTAGTCATCGTGCTTTATTTTGTTTCCCTCCATGTTGCCCATCTCGTTCTGGGGCGTCTCGACGACCTGCCGACCGCTTACCGGCGCCTGCCATACGGACTGACCATCTTCACCATTTTTTCGATGGTCGGTATCTTGATGATGCGGGTGGTTCACTTTATCGGACTTGGTACGCTGTTTCATCTGATGGTCGGCACATATCATCGCCCGGTGGGAGAACGAAAAGTCCTGCTTTTCCTCGATATCAACGGCTCGACAGAACTTGGCGAGAAACTTGGCGCGCTCCAGATGCGCCTGCTGGTCCGCAAATTTCTCTCCGAGGTGACGCAGCCGATCATCGACCGTGGTGGCGAGATCTATCTCTACAAGGGCGATGGGTTGATCGCGATGTGGGACTGGACGGCGGCCATCGAGGACGACGCAATCCTGCACGCCGTGGATGCGATGCTGGCCCGTGTTGCGGGCGAGCGCGACACCTATCGTCAATTGTTCGGCGTCGCGCCGGATTTCCGCATCGGTATCCACGGCGGTGACGTCATCGTCAGTGAACAGGGCGACACCAGGCGTTCGATCGGCATCTACGGAGATACCATCAACATCGCGGCTCGCATGGAGGAAGCGGCGCGGGCCCACAATGCTGCCTGCGTCATTTCCCGCGTCATCGCCGATGCACTCGCGGACCGAAGCCGCTTCGATGAGATTGGACAGGAGAGCGTCAAAGGCATCTCGGCGCCAATCCGGATTTTCAAGCTCAGGACGGGTGCGTGTGGGCCCGCCTGACGATGTCCGATCATCGGGGTGGATCCGAACCGTCTTGCCGGCGGGTGGTCTTGAAGTCACGGCTTGCCCGGCGAGCGCGTAGCTGCGTATGGTTGTGACCTTTCAAACCTTTTGGGGGAGGATCGAATTGAAAGCTTCCGTTTTATGCTTCCGCGCCGCCGTGCTGCTGGTTATCGCAGGCATGCTTTGGGGTATCGTGATGGGGATCAGCGAGGATCATTCCACGATGCCGGCCCATGCCCATCTCAATCTCCTGGGTTGGGTGTCCTTGTTCCTCTTTGGCATCTATTATCACTTGCACCCAACCATCGACCGCAACCGTTTGGCTACTTTGCAGGTCTGGATTTGGATTGCAGGTACGATCATCATGACGATCGGCGTAGGTCTGGTGCACTCAGGCCATGAAATTGGCGATCCTATAGCCGCGGTATCCTCGCTGCTGGTTCTTGCCGATATGTTGCTCTTTGGCTGGCTGGTTTTCCGCCGCGAACCGGTTGAACAGACGAGCCAGCGATCCACTGTGCCGGCCGAGTAAGGCCGGCCCCGTAACTCGGGCACCAAACGTCTCAGCCAGCTTTGCGAGCATTTCTGCAGCGTTCACCTTACGGTACGCCATCAACGGCCGGCCGTTTGAAACCCATCGCGATCCATGCACCGAGCAACTTCAATATGAATTTGCCGGAGTGGCCCGGATAGTTGGTGATGTCGTCAGGCAAAATCACGCCCTCCGGCCGTTCGGCAGTCATCATACGCATGGTCGCCGGCGGTATATCGGCGGGAAGGCGGCCGCGATAGATCGTGAGCCAGTGCCCCTTGGTAAAGTCGAGGAACATAGCCGTGCCACAACAGCGCGCGTACATCCGTCTTGTGGCGAAGCTGGTTTCAGCCGTCGCTCCTCAAAAAGCTTCGCTCCCTGGACGCAGCGCACCCGATCCTTGCGGTACAGCACGTAGTCCGTACCGCCATCTTCGGCCAAGACGGAATCGGCGCCGGGCGTTTCCTGATGACGACGACCTGCTGCCTGGCAACTTGAACAATAACAAATTCCCCGCAAAATTGGAGCGCAGGCAACCTCAAGCGCTACTTTTCCGCAGCGGCAGGATGCCAGAATATTCTTGTCATTGCGCATCGCCCACAACCCGCGTTCGACCGTCGGACCGGCAGCAACAATCCTTGCTGCTAGAACCGCGTCACGATATCGCCGAGCTGCGGCCGCGGACGGTCCTCGCTCGGCTTCGACGGCGTGCCGATGTGAATGAAACCGGCGAGTTTTTCGTCGGCTTTCAACCCCAGGCCGTCCAGCACGTCGCGGTCGAACGCGAACCAGCCCGTCAGCCAGCACGCGCCATAACCGAGCGCGGTCGCCGCGGTGACGATGTTCATGGCGCTGGCGCCGGCCGACAATTCCTGCTCCCACGGCGGCACCTTGGGATGCGGCTTGGTGAAGCTGACGATGCCGATCACCAGCGGCGCATCGGTGAGCCGCCGCTTCTCGATATCGATCTCCGCCGGCGTGGCGCCCGGATTTTTCCGTGCGAACACGTTGGCGATCACCTCGCCGGCGCGTGAGCGCGCATCGCCCTCGAACACGATGAAACGCCACGGCGTCAGCTTGCCGTGATCCGGCACCCGCGCGCCGATGGTCAGGATGGTGTCGAGTTCGGCCGGCGAGGGGCCGGGGCCGCCCATCTCGCGCGGTTTGACGGAACGGCGGATTTTCAGGAGGTCGATGGCATCGGGCACGGCAGGTTCTTTCATCGGAGTGTGATTTGGGCATCGCATAGCATGCGGAGCCGCGAGCCACGAGCCCGTAGCAGGCTGTTTAGACCGATTGTGACCTATGACTATCGCTTGGGCGCGGCGGCTACAGGATTGGAACGTAACGCCTTGAGGGCCGTCAGCACATCCGCCTCATCCCATTGCACACGAACGGCGCTGGCGCGGGGGTGCCCGCTGTCATCGAGGATCACCATGTCGAGGCGATGCTGGTTGACGGTGATTGAGCCGTAGCCGACGCCGAGATCGAGCCAGCGCTGAAATGGCTCGAACGGACCCGTGGTGCGCAGCAGCCGGCTGCGGTCGTCGAACGACATTCCCCGGTCCGTGCCGTAGAGGCGAAGGCGTCCCGGCACATCGAATGCGGGATCGTAGCTGACGGCGGCAATATTGAATCTATCTTGCAGTCCTTCGCAGCGGATACGCTGCTGTAGCCGGGCGAGTTTGGTGATGGTGAGCGAACATTTGTTAGGGTTCATGCACCGTGAATAGAAGAAGGTCAGGACGCTCGGTCGCCCCGGAAAGAAATCGCCGAATGAAAATACCCTGCCATCCTGATCCTGCAGCTCAGTGGTTTCGATATCAACGCTGCTAGGAGGCGTTTCCGCAGCGAGGGAAACTGTCGTCGGGTGTGCGGCGCAGCAGTGGGCTTGGTTGTCACCGACGGATACCGCCGCGAGGGCGATCTTGATCTCCGCAATGACTTGGGTGGAAAAACAAGCGGGCTGCCGCTCGAGCATTTCCCCAAGAGGCGCTTGCGCTCCGTTGGCGCGGGGTCCGAGCCAGGCCAGCGTACGGAACAGTTCCATCAACGCCGTTACCGGCGCGCCGGCCGCGGGAGCAGCGCGTAAATCGAAGCTGACCAGATCGTCCGAGCCCCGAATTCGGTCGACCGCGGCAAGTAGCAGTCTTGCGATAGCGTTGGGGAGGTCGCGGGCGCCGCGAATGGCCTTTGCGGCGGCGGCCACGACGTAAGGATTGAAGCCGTTCTCCAGTTCCTCGATGACGACAGGCAGCGCAGATGTCGGCAATCCCGTCGTTTCAAAGCTCGCCAGAAGATAGCCGCGCAGCCGTTCGGCGTCGTTGCTGCTGCGGCCGGCGTAGATCGGCGATTGCTCGGCAAGCATGGCGGCGAGGGCGTCTTGTCGGTCCGGCGCGGCGCGCAGGCGATCAATTTCGGCGATGATCTCCGCGAACGCAACGTCGGCAAATGCGCGCATGCCGGCCCGGCCTACTGCTTCGCCAAGAAGCGTCCCGCAGCGGCGCGCAAATTGGTCAATGGACTTTGGGCGCTCAGATTCTTGACCTGGTCGAGGAATCCGGCGTTGTCGCGAATCACCTGGTGAAGCGGCGTATTGACCAGCGCTCCCAGCGTCGAGGCGCGAATATCCTCGAAGTCGGTCGGGTCCTGAACGATTTTCTGTGCGACTTCGGCAAAGCGTTGCGGATTGAGAACGTTCAGGCCGGTGGCGCTCAATGCACGAAGACTTTTCGGCTGTTGCTTGTCGGTCAGCAATTGCGCGAACAGATCCTGTGACTTCGCGTCGGTCGCGAGCACGCGCAACGCCGCCTCCTTAGCTGAAAGGTTGGTGGTCTTCTGAAAGACATCCCGCGCGAGATCGGCGAGATTGCCGTGATCGTCGAATGCCAGCAGATGCAGCGCGGTCGCCGCCGGCACCAGGGCCGTGAGCGGCTGCTGCAGCCCGCGGCGCAACAGGTCCTGGGTCGTGGAATCCTTCTCGGCGGCGAGGATGGCGAGGGCGCGTGTGCATAGTTGCGGGTCGATGCCGGGTTGCGCGAGTCGACGCAAGGTCTGGAGAAAATCGACGCGGTAGGGCGAGAACTGGTCACCGAGGAATCGCAATGCGCTGAGGGCTTTCAAGGCGGCAATGCGCTCGGCTATCGGCTTGCCGGCGTCGGCCAGCGCCGCCAACAGGGCTGGAACCGTCTGCGACAGGTCGGCGTCAGGCGGGATGCCCAGCGCTGCGGTCGCCGACAGGCTCGCCGGGCCGTCGGCCGAAGGTCCGGCGGCCAACTCGGCCTCGTAGGCCTTGCGATAATCCTTGACGTCCATCGTGATCACCCGTCCATCGACGCTTGATATGGATCGCTTATCCTCCGCCGGCAACCACCGTCGGGGGCAATTCGAACGGCACATCGTCAAAAGCGTAGCCAAGCGGGTCGCCGCCGCCAACCGCCAGGTGATCGAACATATCCATTACTTTGGGCGTCGTCCCGGGCGCCGGCGTAACGCCTGTGTCGGGAAAGGGGCCGCCGGGGGCCGTCGACGGCCGCGGGCTGCCGGTGATGCCGTTCCAGGGCCACATCGTATCGCCCAGGTGATGGCCGATGTTATTTGGCGCAGTCGGGGCGAAGGCGTCGGCATCGGTCGGGCTGGTGTGGTGATTGACCCATTGCCACTTCGCCCACAACCGGTCGACATTGGCATGCAGCATGAAAAACAGCGGATCACGCACGGCGGTTCCGATGAAATGGATCGGACTTGCCTCGGTGAAGCTGACGTGGGCATTGCCGTGGGGGTTTATCTCCATGCCGCGCGGTCCGCCCCAAAATCGAATGAAAGTGGTGCCGAGCCTCATCGTCGCCTTTTCGTCGATCACATCGGCCGAACCGCTAATGTCGAAATCCGGATTGCGTGTGATGCCGAGTTCACTATCCGTGGTCCATTGCTCAAGCGGGTGTCCGGGCCGGAATGAGACCGCCCCATCGCCGTTTGGCGATCCCATGAAATCCTCGGTGAACACATTGGGCGCCCCCATGTCGAACTGCCAATAGGGGACCGCCACGGTCGGGTCGGTCACCTGCAACGCGCGCTCGAGGTCCAGCACGTAGGCGCGATGCCAAGGCAGGAAACCCGGGCTGCCGTGCATTTCGCGCGTCGTATCGTCGGTATGCATGTCGCGAAAATCGCGATAGGCGCCCAGGCCCTTGGCATTCAAGGCGCCCAGCGCCGCCAGAAATCGGTCGCGCTCCGGCCCGCTCAGCGTGTTCGCGCTCTTGCGGATGCGCACCATCACGGCTTTCGACCCGAGCACGGCTCCGGTGGTCTTGTCGCTCGCCTGCACCACGGCGTCGCCATAGGCAACGCTGGGCTTCTTGAACTCGCCAGCGATCCAGAATGAAACCGGTTGGCCATTGCCGGGCAGGCTGAGTTGCAGGCTGGCACCGCCCTGGTCCGTACGGTTGGTATCGAACAGGAGTCCCCCGACGGTTCCCGTGCTGCGCAAGACGACATCGGCTCCTGCGCCTGTGCCATTGACGATTTTCGCGGTCGCCTGAACCGGAGTCCAGGTCAGAAAGACCCGGCCCTGGGCGTCAGCTCCCGTGATATCGATCTGGACGTTCATGGGCTACGGCGTCTCCCCCCGCACAAACGAGCGCTGTCTTAACAAATGAATTTCATGAGCGTCGCGCAAACGCGCACGTGCAGGTCAATAAATACACCTTAGATTGCAAACCCGGTTTGCGCAACATTTCGTTTTGAGGCAGGATCTTGCGCCGACGGGTTACCACCCTCTGGTTGCCGTGCCGAAAGTTGCGGTTCGAGACGGCTAAAACCAGGGGTATCGTCAGGCCGCGGGTTTGACCACGGGATCGAGCCGCGCCCGTTTCACGTCCGGCGGCGTGGCTTCCTCAACCAATGCGGCGATCGCCTCGTCCGTCGGCATGACCGTTTGCCCGTCGCTGCCGAGCCTTCGGATCGAGACCGAACGGCTCTCGGCTTCCTTCTTGCCGACCACGAGCAGCGCCGGGATTTTCGCCAGCGAATGCTCGCGGACCTTGTAGTTGATCTTCTCGTTGCGCAAATCGATCTCGACGCGCAGACCTGCGCGCTGCGCCGCGGCGGCGACGATTTTGGCGTATTCGTCGCCCTCCGAGGTGATGGTGGTGACCACCGCCTGCACCGGCGCCAGCCAGAGCGGGAAATTGCCCGCGAAATGCTCGATCAGGATGCCGATGAAGCGCTCCATCGAGCCGCAGATCGCCCGATGCACCATCACCGGCACCTTCTTGGAGCCGTCGGCGTCGATGTAGAACGCGCCGAACCGCTCCGGCAGGTTGAAGTCGACCTGCGTGGTGCCGCATTGCCAGTCGCGGCCGATCGCGTCGCGCAGCACATATTCGAATTTCGGGCCGTAGAAGGCGCCTTCGCCGGGATTGATTGCGGTCTTGATGCCTTGATTGTGGCTCCTGGCCGCGATCTCCGACAGCACGGTGGCCATCACGCGCTCGGCGTGATCCCACATCTCGTCGGTGCCGACGCGCTTGTCCGGCCGGGTCGAGAGTTTGACGGTGAGTTCGCCCTCGAAGCCGAAATCCTGATAGGTCGACAGAATCAGATCGTTGATCTTCAGGCACTCCTCGGCGAGTTGCGCCTCGGTGCAGAACACATGCGCATCATCCTGCGTGAAACCGCGCACCCGCATCAGCCCGTGCATCGCGCCCGAGGCCTCGTAGCGGTGCACGACCCCGAATTCCGCCAGCCGCAGCGGCAGGTCGCGATAGCTCTTCAGCCCGTGCTTGAAGATCTGCACATGACCCGGACAGTTCATCGGCTTCAGCACGAACCAGCGCTTGTCCTCGGCCTCGTCGCCCGCGGATTGGGCGGCGAACATGTTCTCGCGGTACCAGTCCCAATGTCCCGAGGTTTCCCACAGCGACTTGTCGAGGATCTGCGGCGCGTTGACCTCGCTGTATTCGCCCGCGAGCCTGCGGCGCATATAGGCGATCACCGCCTGGAAGATGGACCAGCCCTTGGCGTGCCAGAACACCACGCCGGGGCCTTCTTCCTGGAAGTGAAACAGATCGAGTTCACGGCCGAGCTTGCGATGGTCGCGTTTCTCGGCTTCCTCGATCTGTTTGAGATACGCGTCGAGTTCTTCCTGTTTCGCGAATGCCGTGCCGTAGATGCGCGTCAGCATCGGGTTGTTCGAATCGCCGCGCCAATAGGCGCCCGCGACCTTCATCAGCTTGAAGGCGTTGCCGATCTTCCCCGTGGAGGTCATGTGCGGCCCGCGGCACAGGTCGAACCAGTCGCCCTGCCGGTAGATCTTGATGGTCTGGTCGGCGGGAATTGCATCGACCAGCTCGACCTTGAACATCTCGCCGTTGTCGCGGAACACCTGCTTGGTCTGTTCGCGGCTCCAGATCTCCTTGGTGAAGGGTTTGTCGCGCGCGATGATCTCGCGCATCTTCTTTTCGATTGCTCCAAAATCCTCCGGCGTGAATGGCTCGTTGCGGAAGAAGTCGTAGTAGAAGCCGTTCTCGATCACCGGGCCGATCGTGACCTGCGTGCCCGGCCACAGCGATTGCACGGCTTCAGCCAGCACATGGGCGGCGTCATGCCGGATCAGTTCCAGCGCGCGGGGATCGTCGCGGGCGATGAATTCGATCCTGGCGTCGTGCTCGATCGGATCGGCGAGGTCGACGATCGCGCCGTCGAGCGCCATCGCCACGGTGCGCTTGGCAAGCGACGGCGAGATGCCCTTGGCGATGTCGAGGCCGGTGGTGTTTTTGGGGAACTCGCGCGTGGCGCCGTCAGGAAAGGTGAGGGCGATCTTGTGCACGGGCTCGACCGGTTTCAGATTCGTGAGGCTGTACTTGAAGTCCGTCATCAGTGTGGCTCCTGTGGCTCACTCCTGCGTACGAGCGCAGGTAAGCGGGAAGCAGCGGTATATCAGGGGATTCGGGCCTTGCAACCGGCAAAACGCGTGGTTTTCGAAGGCTTCAACGCCCGTGGCCGCGATGGCGCGCCACGAGCGGAGGTTGCAGTGCCCCGCTTCATTGTTTAGCCTCACCGCGCTGCAACAGTTCCCGCATCTTCTTCAGCCTGCCATCCATGATGACATTTCGCGTTCTCCTGCTTGCGGCCTTGTTGCTGATCCCGGTCGCGCTCCGCGCAAAACCGGTTACCGAGATGGCCGGGGTTTCGCCGCGCCTGGTCATCTATCTCGCCAAGGGCGCGCCCAATGCTTGCGGGCAGGGCTGTGACCGCTGGATCGCCGTCGAAGGCAAGGTGGATCTGGCCGCGGCTGGCCGCGTCAGCCGCTTCCTGCGCGACGTCAAGGACACGCAACGGCCGATCTACCTGCATTCGCCGGGCGGCTCGGTCGAGCAGGCCTTCATCATCGAGCGACTGCTGCGCAGCCGGAAGGCGGTGGCCCGGGTCGGGCGGACGATCGTGGCCGCCTGTGGCGCGGACCAGCAGGCCGATGCTGCCTGTCTCAAGATCAAGACGTCGGGCGGCGAACTCGAGGCCGCGATCGAAACCCGTCATTCCATGTGCAATTCGGCCTGCGGCTACCTGTTTCTCGGGGCGACCACGCGCGAGGTGGCGCCCGATGCCGCGATGGCCGTTCACAACTCCAAGCTTACCCTGGTGATCCACGGACATCCCTCGCCAGAACAGCTTGCCGAATTCACCGACAACAGCCTGACCAAGGCCGATCGCGAGAGAGCCTCCTACATCGTGGCGATGGGCTTTGGCCGCGAATTCGACGATCTCATCACCACGATCAAATTCGATAATGCGCGGACCTTGACGCGGTCGGAAATTTTTCGCTTCGGCATCGATGCCAGGACGTTCGTCGAGACCCCCTGGTTCGTGGAGACCGAGGCCCGTCCCTATGCCCGCAAGATCGCGCTGGCCAAGAAGCAGGACGATAGCTTGTTCCGCTTGATGGAGTGGCGATTGTTCTGCGAGAACAAGGATCACGCGCGGCTGATGTTCATCCGGGAATTCGACAAGGCCGCGGCCGGCGTGAATGCCGTGACCATGACGGCGGGTGCCGACAAGCCGGTGAGGTTCGGCAGCTATCCCGCGCGAATAGGGAGCTACGAGGCCTGGAGCGGGACCATGACGTCAGATGCGATGAAAATGGTGCTGGCCGTGCCGCATCTGCAGATGGCGGAGGCAACGCTGGTGTCGGGCGACAAGGTCAATCAGGAGATATTCGATATCGACACCTCTGGCCTGGAGCCGGCGTGGACCCAGCTCATTGCGTCCTGTCCCGCGTCGCCCGGCAATTTCAAGCCGGTTGCGTCTCCCGTCGTCACCTCGGCGCCAGCGCAGTGAGCGCGCTCGGTGCCGCGCAAAACACAGGCACGCTGCGGCTGATAGGGACATGGCGGGGCTTTTGTCTTCGGGAGATTCCGGTCCGCAGGCGGGTTCCCCGGCTCGACTCGAAGGTGGCTTTGCCCTACATCGGCTGGCGAAAACGAAGCTGAAGTGAGAACTGCCATGAGAACAATGCTCGCGCTCGTCCTGGTCCTTTGCTCCGGCGCCGCAATGGCGCAAAGCAGCCAGCCTGCCACCGCGGCCCCTCCAGCCGTCGCGGCGCCTGCGACCACCGCGGCCCCGCCGCCCGGAGACAAGCCGCCGGCCCAGGCAAAGTCGAAGAAGACGGCCGCCGCGCCGGCTCCGGCGCAGCACCTGTCGATCGCCAAGCGATTGCAGGCCTGTCTCGAGATCGACGATGGAACGAAGGGCCGGCTCGATTGCTACGACGCCGTCATCGCGCCGAAGCCAAATCCCAAGGCGCCGGCCGCCAAGGGCGTGGCGGATTGCCGTTTCAAGAAGGAAGAGGACGAGCGGCTGAACTGCTTCAACGGCTTCGCCGAGAGCATTCCGAAATTCTAGGCCATCGCCGGGGGGCAGCAGGATGCGGTCCGCGTGGAATGGAATTGCGTTGCTGGTCCTGTCGCATTTGGCTTTCGCCAACGTATCTTCCGCGCTCGCCCAAGCCGGCAGTATTGGCGGCAGCATCGGCAAGCAGGACAAGTCCATCTCGGGAAGTGAGGAGGCGGACAGGCCTCGTGCCGTACCTCATCCGAAACGGCCGGCCGCCGCCATCGATATCAATGGCATATGGGGCAGCAATATCGGCTCCGATTACCAGATTACACAAACCGGAAATACGTTCCGGTGGGTCGTCGTGCATGGAGCACAGCGTGAAACCGCGACCGGCACCATGGACGGGTCCAATGTAAGCGCCAGCTGGTCGGGGACAAACGGCTCAGGTTCGGCTTCCGGCGTCATCGTGGTCGTCGGAGGCCTGAAGAAGATCGAATGGAGCAACGGGGCCGTATTTTTGAAGCGATGAATTTCAGTCGTTGCTACGCATTCCATCTTGGACGCACCAGCGCGCGGGGCGGACGATTGGTTATCCCCGCCTGGAATGAAGACCCCTTCCAATCGGAAGCGGCGGATCGCGTTTGCTATGGGAAAAACACCAGCGCCTGTCCGTGCAGGCGGCGAAAGCGCACCGGAGTTCCGAGAAATGCACCCGTCGTGAAATCGAAGGCGACAACCTCGTCCTGCGCAACACAGTAGAGATTGCCGTCGGGGCCAAAGCGAAGACCGCGTGGCCTGTGAAATCCGGCCGAGCCGTCCGAACAAAAGACGCGGACAAGATGTCCGTCGATGGCGTCGTATTCGCGAACGGACGTAACGGCGTCGGCCGCGCCGAAGGGGTGCTCGCTCGACACCACGATGTTGCCGTTGGGCGCAACAGCCAAATCGAGCGGGCTGAGTGCTGGATCGTTCGAGAGCAGGGACGGCTTAGCGCGCTCGCCGGGGGCGAACGCTAAGATGGTGTTGTCACCCGTGCCGTTGGGACCGATTCCGGAGGCGAGGAACAGCCTCCCGTCGCGACCGAACCCAAAGCCCCGCGGAAACGGCACGATATCCGGCGAGAGGACAGGCTCGCCCGGAGCATCGAGCGCGGCGGTAAACGCCATGATCGTCCGCGTGCTTCGTAACCCGACGTAATAGCGGCCGTCCGGTCCGAAAGTTCCGCCGCCCGGGTTCAGCCCTTCGACCGTGCCGGTGTCGCGAACGACCTGTCCTTGCTGGTCCAGGGCCAACACCCGGTCCGCACCGCTGTTAAGAAACAGCAGTGCCCCTTCCGGATCGACCGCAAGCCCGCGGGGATCGACAATGCGGCTGTCATTGCTGAAAGTGCCAAGCAGGCCGCCGGCGTGATCGAAGGCCAGAAGCGCGCCGTACCCCTTGCCGTTGGCACCGGATGCGCTTGTTACGAGGACGGGCATTCACTCCACCGCTGGCTCTGGACCGTGCAGTGGGGGATAATGGCCGCCCTGCGAGCGCCGCGGAAGTAAGGCTGCGGCAATAGCATCCATTCCTGCGGAGCATGAGCATGGATCGGCTGGCGGCGATGGAGACGTTCCTGGTGGTGGTCGACACGGGGTCATTCTCCGCCGCCGCGCGTCGCCTCAATGTAGGACAGCCGGCGGTGTCGAAATTGGTCGCGCACCCTGAGGAACGGCTCGGCGTCAAACTGCTGGTGCGTACGACCTGCGCGGAACGCCAGCCTATTTTGCCCGCGCCGGCGAACCCACCGCGCCCGGCGAACTGAGCGCGCATCAGGCCGTGATCTACGCTCAAAAGGGCGGCGGCGCGATCTGGATCTTCCGACGCGACGGCGTCGAAATTTCGATCACGCTGGAGCGGCGCTTGCGTGTCAGCGCGGCCGAAGGCGTGCCCGCGGCTGTATTCGCCGGCGCCGGCGTGGCGGTCGCATCCGAATGGATGTTTGCGCCCGAGCTCGCTGATGGCACCGTCAAGGCAGTCCTTCAAGATTGGGAATTGCCTTCGTCGAGGAAATCCTCAATCCGTCGGGCAGTGGGGCAAACGGCGCGTCTGGCTAGCGCGTGATAGTGGGCGGGAAGGCCGCGTCGTCAGTCGCCGATGCGCGTCAGTACCGCCTTGAAGGCGACGCCGGGCAGTTGCAGTGCTTCGCCTTCGAAATCGACCATGTCGCCGTTTTCGCTTCCCTTCAGCGTCAGCGTGATCATGTCGGTTCCGAACAGCGGCGGGAAGCCAGGGTCGGGATTGTGGCGCAGCGTCGAGATCTTGACATGGATTTCGTCGCCCCGTTGGGCATAGTTCCCGATGAAGGCAAAGCCGGAATTGCCGCCGCGAAGTTTGCCCGAAACGGCGTAGAGCACGCCATTGCCGGTGCCATGAACGGTGTGAAACTCGACCTTGTAGAGGCCTTCCTGCAATTTGCGTCCCCGCCAGTTGTAGCTTCGGTGAGTTGCACCCTATGGCCCGCCCCCATGATCAACAATGCCGCGGCGCGCAAATCGCTCCGCCATCAACATCACATTTCAGCGACGGTATTATGAGGCGCAGGGAGGCAGGACCGCCGCCGCGCAATGCGCCGGATTAGAGCATGATCCGGAAAAGTGGACCCCGGTTTTCCCTCGCGACAAAGGCGGAGCGCGTTTGCGCGGAGATCATGCTCGATTGAAGAGATAGGACGGGATGACGATTCGAAGAAAAGTCATCTCGCTCTATCGGGTCGAAGATGACGATGCGCCTGCGGCAACCCGCGTCAGCGACGGGCTCTCCGCCATCCTGACCAGCACTTCCTTGACCGGGTTCTCAGTCCAGGCGCGGGTGACGTAACTGCGATGCGTCACGCCGTCGGGAGATTTGACGAAGACCACGCTGCCGGGGCGCAGCGGCCCGTCCAGTTCATCCGATGTCGCGATGCCTTTTTCGCGCAGCATCGCGATCAGCTCGCGATCGTGCCGCTGGGTGTAGCGGGTATAGGCGCTGACGAAGAAACCGCTGCGGTTGTTCTCGATCCATGAGGCGAACTTGTCGAGCTCGCCATAGACCGCATCGAGCAGGAACACGCCGCGGACCCGATTGCCGAGCCCGCCCACGTCCAGGCTCCAGGCGGTCGGTTCGAAGCCGCCGGAATAGCCGACCAGGATGACCGGCATGTTCGCGAAAGCCTTGGCCGCGTTCGGATCGCCATAAAGTTCGGCGAGGTGGCCGGCCGACTCGTCGATAAAGCGTTTCAGCGCGCCCGGCTGCCAGAATTTTCCGGCGCTGGAATCGGCGGCGTCGACTGCAAGCTGCGGCGCCAGCAACACGGCGTTGACGCCGGAATCGCTGATCTGTTGCGGCACCTGCTGGCGGTCGCGAACGTCGCGCTCCAGCGTCGCGCCGTTGCCGTGGAAGAACACCACGATGACGCCGGGTTTGCGGACGTCGAAATTCTCCGGAATATGCATCAAGGTGCGGCTGTCGTTGAAGGTCTGGTCCTGCCAGAAAACCCGGCCGCCATAGCTGCGATGGCCGCGGCGTCCATCCTGGGAAACGTTCAGGAACGGCTGGTCGGTGCGCGGGTTGTTGCCGAGATAGGGAAACGCCGACGATTTCAGGCTGACCAGCGTGGTCAGATCCTCTTTCGGCGGGCGCTGGTAGGGCAAGGTCGGCGCCAGCGAGGCGACCCGGTACGGGGCAGGCTGCGCCTGCGCCGTGCGTTTGGCCGGCGCGTCGCCGGGTTGAAGCTGGCCAAAAGTCTCGTTCGGCGCCGGGTAGCGATCCCTGAACTGAGGTCGCGGGAAGCGGTCGTCGAAATTATCCCCGATGGCAGCCTGTGAATTGGCCGCAAGTGCGCCGGCGTTCGGCGCTTGTCCGCATTGAACGAGTGCCAGAGACAGCGGCAGCAACGCCGTCAGCGTGGCGACGAGGCGCCAGGGCGAACGCGCAACGGCCGGCGATGCCTCGCCGGCGCGCTCAAGCGTCTGCAGTCTCGCCCCTACCATCCCACCCACTATCCCCAATATCCGGTGGCGATCGGTGTATCGCGCCGGCCTTCAGGTGACGTTAAGCCTCCGGAAAAACTCCCCATCCGGAAGCCACACGACAACACGAAATCGTGTCCTGATTGTGGGAAGGGGCTCTTCTTTTCGCTGAAACCGTAGAGGTCCGGGCTAGCCCAAACTCCGCAATTGGTATCAAGATACCAAATTGCGATCGAGTTTTAAATCATTGTTAACATTGCTTGAATTGGGCGATGCCAGCCTTCACGATGAAGCGCGGGCGTGACGCGCGGCCCGCAAGAGCCCTGGACCGACATGGCGGCAGCCGAAACGAAAACCGCAGCCCGGTCCGACCAGGCGCCCGCAGGGGCCGGCGTTTCGGTTGTCGTGGCGACCGCCATTGTGGTGGCCGACATGGTCGGCGTCGGCGTGTTCACCAGCCTCGGCTTTCAGGTCAAGGATCTCCCGTCGGGGTTTGCCATCCTGCTGCTGTGGACCACGGGCGGCCTGGTCGCGCTGTGCGGGGTGTTTTCCTACAGCGAATTGGGGGCGATGTTTCCGCGCTCCAGCGGCGAATACAATTTTCTCAGCCGCGCCTATCACCCGGCGTTCGGATTCCTGGCGGGCTTTGTGTCGGCGACCGTGGGTTTCGCAGCCCCGGTGGCGCTGGCGGCGATGGCCTTCGGGGAATATGGCAAGTCGGTGTTTCCAGGCGCTCCGCCATTGGCATTGGCGGTCGGCGTGGTCTGGCTGGTCTCGATCGTGCAGCTTTGCGGTATCCGGCATTCCTCGACCTTTCAATTGGTCTCGACGATCCTGAAGGTCGTGCTGATCGGAGCTTTCCTGATCGCGGGTTTTGTCATCGGCACGCCGCAGCCGGTGTCGTTCGCGCCTGAGGCATCCGACTTCGCCCACATCACCAGCGCGCCGTTCGCGATTGGCCTGGTCTTCGTGATGTATTCGTTCTCGGGATGGAATGCGGCGACCTACATCATCGGCGAGATGCACGCGCCGGAGCGAAACCTGCCGCGCGCGCTATTGTCGGGGACGCTGATCGTGCTGGTTTTGTATGTGGCGCTGAACGCGGTGTTCCTGCGTGCCGCGCCGATCGACAAGCTCGCCGGACAACTCGACGTCGCCCGCATCGCCGGCAGCTATATTTTCGGCGACATCGGCGGGCGCATCGTCGGCGCCATGATCTGTATCGGGCTGATATCGTCGATCTCTGCGATGATGTGGATCGGCCCGCGCGTCCTGATGACCATCGGCGAGGACATCCCGGCGTTCTCGGTGTTTGCCCGCAAATCGGGCAACGGCGCGCCGGCCAGTGCCATCCTGTTCCAGCTCGCGGTGGCCAGCCTGATGCTGTTCACCCGCAGTTTTGAGGCGGTGCTCGATTTCATCCAGTTCGCGCTATTGTTCTGCTCGTTCTTCACCGTGCTCGGCGTCATCCGGCTGCGCATCACCCAGCCTGATGTGGCAAGGCCCTATCGCGCCTGGGGATACCCGGTGACCCCTGTGGTTTTCCTGCTCGTGACCGCCTTCATGATGTATTATCTTCTGACGGAGCGGCCGCTGCAGTCCCTTCTCGGTGCCTTGATCATGATTTCCGGCCTTTTGATTTATGCGGTTTTTCGCAAAGGGACCGATCCTGGCCCCGCGATTGCATCCCAAGGCCGCGAATAGCCATGCTTCATTTCCGGCAAATGGCAGCGATTGCTGCAACCCTGTTCCTCGCCGCGGCATCGCCTGCGCGCGCGGCCGAGACCGTGACCGCCAACGATACCGCGCGCTTCCTCGCCGGCATGGCGCCATCGGCCGATTCACCCCTGGCGCCGCTGACCAGGGACCCGTCCTGGCAGCACCATGCCAAATTCTTCGACGCTGCCTTCGCGCAGCTCGAGCAGCGCCAGCTTTCGAAGATCAGGGCCTGGGCCGCCGCCAATCTGGCGGCTCCGAAGCCGACCATGTACTACATGTTCTCGGGCCCTGACTTCCTCTATGCCGATGCGTTCTACTCGAAGGCCACGACCTATGTGCTGAGCGCGCTGGAGCCGCCGGGCTCGGTGCCCGACCTGACCAAATTGGCGCGCGGCGGCATCGATGCCGCGCTTTACAATGTCGAGCGTTCGCTGAGTTCGATCCTGAGCTTCAGCTTCTTCATCACCAAGCAGATGAAGGTCGACCTGCATGCCGGACAGATCAGCGGCACCCTGCCGATCCTCTATGTGTTCCTGGCGCGCTCGGGCAAGACCATCCGCGATGTCAACCCGGTCGCGATCGACGACCACGGCACGCTGCATCTCGGCAGCGACAATCCGGGTCCGAACGCGGCGCACGGCGTGCGCATCACCTTTGCCGGCGGCGATGGGGTGGAAAAGACGCTGTATTATTTCTCGACCGATCTTTCCAATCCCGGCGTCAAGGTGACCGGCTTCATGAAATTCTGCGCGACGCTCGCGCCCGGCAACAGCCTGATCAAGAGCGCGTCGTATCTCTTGCACTCCGGCAATTTCTCCACCATCCGCGATTTCATCCTCGCCAACAGCGCCACCATCATCCAGGACGATTCCGGAATTCCGCTGGCCTATTACAACCCGAAGAAATGGCGCTTCTACCCATTCGGCCGCTATGCCGGCCCGATCTCCGAATTCCCGGGCCGGTACCAGGAGGAATACGCCGAGTTGTTCAGGCGGGCGCAGCCGATGGATTTCGGCATCGGCTATCGCTGGCGCACCTATGAATCGAACCTGCTGCTGTCGGTCAAGTTGCCCACGGACGATACCGGAAACGTCGAGACGACGGCGACGGCCGCGCCCGAAGTGGCGCCGCTCAAGCCTGCGCGCCCGAAAAAACCACGGCCGCCGGCGCCCGTCCCGCCGCCGCGGAATTCTTTCTGGTTCTGGCGTTAGACCAGGCCGTCAGCGCGTCAATGTGCCGGACGGACGGCTTGCCGGAGTCGGCTATGCGAAGGCGGCATCACGGCTGGCGACATCCATGCCGTCGTTTTGACCCTCTGCCCCACTTCCGGTCTTCCCCGATGAACGGACATCGTCGGACCGCTCCCGTTTTCTCCGATCTAGCTGGCGATGATCGGTCCAAATCGCTCCCAGCGTTCGCCATTGAAGCGCATCATCTGCGACTGCTTGATCGGATAGTAATCGTCTGGACTTGTATTCACGGTGATCCCCGGCAGAAGCATCCCCAACTCCACGTGCTTGAGGTCGGCGGCTTGCCTCATCAGGTTTTCGCGCGTGAGGTCGTCGCCGCATTGCTTCAGGACCTGAACGAACGTCTCCGCGACGCTATAGCCCAGCACGGTATAATTGTTGTTCCGATCACCGTCCGGGAAATGCCGATCCATAAAGGCCGACCATACCTTTACGCCTGTGTCGTCGTTCCATGCGGGATCGGTGGGATCCTTCAGGAAGGCGCAAGACAGAATACCCCTGGCGCCCTCCAGGCCTGCTGGCTTGAGCACGGAGCCGACCGAATTCGATGGTCTGGCGAGAAGGTGGGCCGGTTTCCATCCAATCTCCACCATCTTCCTGATCGCCTGGGCTGCAAATTTCGGCGTCGAGGCGTTGAGAAGAGCGTCGGCACCTGACGTCTTCAGGGTAACGATCTGGGAGTCTACGGTCGGCTCGGCTATCTCATAGGCGGCCTCGGCTACGATCGGGATTCTCCCGTCGAGACCTTCCTTGAAGCCAGCAACGTAGTCTTTGCCGTAGTCGTCATTCTGGGAGAGGATTGCTATCTTGCCGTGCGGTTCATGCTCGAGCAGATACTTGGCGAAGGTACGTCCCTCATTGCGATAAGTCGGCGCCCAACCCATCGTCCAGCGGAAGTGCTTCGGATCGCCAAACTCGCTCGCGCCGGAAAAGACAAAGAGTTGCGGCACCTGCTTGGCGTTCAGGTACTTCCTGATCGCGTTGTTCGACGCGGTCCCAAGGCTCGAGAAAAGCAGCAACACTCCGTCGCCTTCGACGAGCTTGCGAGCCTGCTCGACCGTCTTGGACGGACTATATCCGTCGTCATAGGAGATGAATCTGATTTTCCGGCCGTTGATTCCGCCATCGGCATTGAGCTTGTTGAAATAGGCGCCAATCGTCTTGCCGACGAGCGAAAAGGCGGATGCCGGCCCGCTATAGGGCATGATGTTGCCGACCTTGATCTCGGTATCGTCGGCGCCGGGTCCGTATTTCTTCTCCGCGCTTGCTGCCAGCGGCCAGATGACAGCCGTGCCTCCCAGAAGCGAGATGAATTCGCGGCGTCTCATATCTCCCTCCACGCTCGGGGTCACGAAGGTATACCACACGATATTGCGGGTAGTCCGGCGGTTTAAGGACAACCAGCCGATGTCCGTTGCGGGGTCAAAGTGAGACGTCGAGCGGCGGGAGCTGACGCGGCGGGAGTCGAAGCGGCGGGTTACGGCTTCGCCTCCAACCCGCCCTACGAGAGCATGATCTCAGCGCAAACGCGCTCCGCGTTGTCGCGAGGAAAAACTGCTGTCCACTTTTCTGGTCACGCTCTTGCGTTCAATAACCCCGTTCCCAATCGATGACATTCCGCAGCGGGCCGCCCGCGAGATAGGCACGCAGGTTGTCGCAGAAGAGAGTGATGGCGCCATGACGGTCCTCATCGCTGGCGGACGATATGTGCGGCGTGATCAGGACCCTCGGATCGGACCAGAGCTGTGAGGCCGGCGGGTGCTCGAATTCGCCGACATAGACATCGAGCGCCGCGCCGCGCAAATGATCGCGCTGCAGCGCGTCGGCGAGGGCTTCCTCGTCGACGATCTCACCCCGGGCGACGTTGACGAGCACGCTCCCCGCCTTCATCGCGGCGAAGCGGTCCTTGTCGAAGAGACGGGTCGTCTCCGGCGTCCATTGGCAGCAGATCACCACGAAATCGCTCTCCGGCAGGAACCGGTCGAGATCCTCAGGCCCGCCAAGCGCGCGGAATCCCGGCGGCAGGGACTGCTCCGGGTGCGGGCGGCGGCGGGTGCCGACGACCCGCATGCCGAGGGCGGCGCAGAGTTTGCCGACATCGAGCCCGATACCGCCAGCGCCCACGACGCACGCCGTCTTGCCTTCCAATAGCAGCGGCCGATAGGCGCGATGGTCGAAAACGCCCGCGCCCCGATCAGCCGCGGCGCGGTGGAGGCCCTTGGCAAAGTGCAAAATGCCGGCCACCGCGTATTCAGCCATCGCCAGCGTATTGCCCAGACCTCGCGAGGTTGTCACCACCACGCGGCTGCCCCATAGATCGCCGAGCACCAGATTGCTGGCGCCGGCAGGGCGCTGATGAAACCATTTCAGCCTCGGCGCCCTGGCGCGCAGGTCGAGCGGAAATGGCCAACCGCCAAGGATGACTTCGGCTTCGGCGAGCAGGCGATCGCGCTGCTCGCGGCTCCCCGAGCCGGTGGCGCCTGGTGTCAGGTAGCGTGCCGTGGTGAAGGCAGGCCAGGTTTCGCGAATTTCCCCGTCATACCAGCCTCCGGCGTCGGTCAAATCAATGGCCGGATCGACCGCCTCGATCTTCGCTCGATCTTCGGCGCTGATGCGCTGAATACTCAGGACGTTGATCCTCTGCATGGATACCTTCCCAGACCACTCACGCGGAACAAGCGAATGATAGTGTATCCCCGCCGGATTTGTAACTGCAGGCGCGTTGGCGGCAGGTCCTGGGGTCAAAGCCCCGGCATACGGGCGACGACAGATATGCTTGAGCGCTATCCCATTTCCTTTCCCGATGTGACATCATGGAGTTTGGCGAAGTCCGTCCTCTGGCGAACCGGATGTCAGGGATTTTCGAGCAGGGAGTGATTGCAATGTCGCTTGCCGAAGCTGTGAATGACCAGGGCGCGTCTCGTGCTCGGTACGAAAAGCTTGAGGATCGCATCCTTGCTCGCGATCAAGTCGGCGCCAGTGAATGCTACTACGATCTGGTGCGTGACGGTCGGCCGCTCCCCGAGATGTTGCGCGAGGCCGTGCGCATTCACGGGCCCTACACGCACGTTCCCTACCACGAGCGGATCGACAACGGCTTCGTCAACTTTGTCAACAACGACCATTGCCTTTTAAGTGCCCGTGCCACGTTGCACCTGTCGAAGTGGCTGCCTGCAGAGATGGCCGGACTGCCGATGGCGCAGACCATTTGGTACATTCCGACCGGTCTCGACATCTGGAACCAGAAGATCAACAAGGCACCCGGCCACTACGCCCGTGGCATGGCGCCCCAGAACAGCGCACCGCCGAAGCCCGTCGTACACTGGCCGGACCAGGAGCCGGAGCGTCTCGACGGGCCGTTGCGCGACCGCCTCGACCATTGGATGACGCTGGTGCATCGCGGCCGCGTGCTTGAAGCCTATCGCGTCTTTCTCGGACTGATGCAGAACAAGCCGGAGCGCAAAGCGGTGCTCGCCGAGCTGGTGTTCGCCGGCCTGATCGATTTGCAGGACCGCGCCTTCCTCAACCGTTCCTATACCACCGGCCACAAATCCTATCGGGCGCGCGCGACCGTCGAACTGGGAACGGCCATCGGCTGGGACGACGCGCACGCGGTGCTCTATGCAGGCGCGCTGGATATCGCCGTCGGTCCGCGCTGGTATTCGACCTACGAGATGGCGTGCAACTGCGTGACCCACTACCTCGAACAGCAGAAAATCTCTGCCATCCCCTACGCGGGCACCACGGCCGGGGAATTGGCATTGCTTGCAAATTCGGAAGCCCTGACCGCGATCGAGGCGGAGGCATTCCTCGAAGTCGTGTTGCGTCAGCACGAGCCGGCCTATCTCGAGCAGTTGAGCGCCCTGCTGCTCGCGGGCAAGGGGCCGCGCCAGATCCTCGACGTCCTGCAGATCGGCGCCGCGCAGGTGCTGCTCGAGACCCAGGACAACCTCAACTTCTCCATGTCGCAACACTGCTACGAATACTGCAACACGCTCGGCTGGTTCTACGATTCCTTCGAGCATCCGCAACGCCTGAAGCTTTTGTACTCGGCCGCCTCATTCCTCAACCGCAACGCCTGGCATCAAAAGAATATCGGTGATGGACGAACCTCGGTGGCCGAGCTTCCCGCCGGCGCCGAGCGAATGAGCGAGCTGCAACTGCTGGAGCGTACGCTCGCCGCCATCGTCGCACTCGATGGACCCCGGGCCGTCGCCTGGGCCAGGGCGTATCTTGCTGATAGCGGCGACCGCCAAACGCTGGTGCAACAGTTGGCGCTGACCGCCTGCCGCCTCGGCAACGACCCGCACAACCAGGAGATCGCCCAGTGCCTGCTCGAGGACTACGCGAAGAACCGCGGTTTCGACCGCGACCGGCTGCTGCTTGCGTGCGTGCAGCATACCGCCGCGCACAGGAAGTACGGCGATTTTCTTGAATGCGGTCGCCGCTACGGGCGGGCCATGGGCGTTGCCGCGCTGGCCTGACGTCGGTGTCACGACCGGATACGAGGAGCTTGCGGCCAACTATCTGGCGTTCGACAAGCTCGCACCGATTCGAATTTGGCTGCGTGCCGATGCCACGGACGTCCCAGACAAGAACCTCACCAGCGAACGCTTTGGCTCGGGACGATGAGGGCGGATGGGCTCGGCTGATCGGGGTTGCCTTCGACGAATCTGAAGGCGGCGATGATCACGATGACCAGCGCAAGGGCGGCGAGCAGGTCGATCTGTCGGGGATCGTGTCCCCCATGGCTGATTTTCCAGCGCATTGTTCGGCCCTCCCTGGAAGGCATCAAATCAATGTCGCCGCGAGGCCGTGGTTCCCGGCACGGCAGCAATGCGCCTTCGGCTTGGAAGCGGTGCAGCAGAATTGGATCAGCGCAATTCAGTCGGCAACCGGCGCGTTGACGCCGCGCCAGCGCCCGAACCGCCACGGCAAATACCATCGTGCGCCCGGCGGTCGCGTCAGCGGCACATGGTCGATCCCCGAGGTGCCCCAGGGCTGGCAGCGCAACAGCCGCGCCAGCGTCATCCAGCCGCCGCCCCACAACCCGAACCGCGCGATCGCCTCGTCGCCATAGACCGAACAGGTCGGCAAGTGCCGGCAGTTGTAGCCGACCAGCGGCGATAGGGTATGCCGGTAGATCCAGATCAAGGCGCGCCCGGCATTGCGCGGCAGCCGCAGCACCGCGCCGGCGCAATCGGGACAGGATGATGCGTGCTTCATGGGCGGCATGCTGCAATCATGTGCGCCGATCTGCGCGGTTCCAGGGCATGGAACCTCTAACCGTCAGTAATTGTGCCACAGTTTGAGGAATATAGGGTGTTTCAGGTGGCAGCGCAGCAAAGCTGCTATGGACGATAAGGATTCCCACGGTTACCTTTTTCATAACGTCTGCATGACAGAATCATGTGGCGTTGAATTGGGGCCGTTGCCACTGCTCTCTTGGGGTTTTGGGGAAGGAACCAGATTGAGGCTGATGAGGTCGCCTAAATTTCGCGGCTGGGCGCTGCTCGGCGCCGCCGCCTTGTTTGCCGCTTTGCCCGCCGCCGTGGCCGCGCCCGGTTCGGCGCATGCCGGCACGACCCTCGAAGAGCGCAAATTGCCGATGCGGTTCAGCTGGGTCGCCTGCGAGCCGAATTGCCGCGGCTGGGTTTCGGCGGTCGGCATCGTGACAGCCGACAGCCCCGGGGATTTCGATGAATTCGCGCGCGGGCGCGATCTCGCCGGCGCCACCATCGTGCTGGATTCCAGCGGCGGTTCGGTCAACGACTCGATCGCGCTCGGGCGGCGCTGGCGGGCGCTCGGCGCGCTGACCACCGTCGGCATCACCGTCGAAACCCATACGGCGCGGGGCGACCGCGCCAGCGTGGTGCCGGAGGCCTATTGTGAATCGATGTGCGTGTTCCTGCTGCTGTCGGGCAAGACGCGTTACGTGCCCGAAGCCGCGCATGTCCGGGTGCATCAGATCTGGATGGGCGACCGCGCCGACGACGCCAAGGCCGCCAGCTATACCGCGCAGGACATGATGATCGTGGAGCGCGACATCGGCAGGCTCGCCAAATACACCTTCGACATGGGCGGGGCGGGCGACTTGCTGTCGCTCGCGCTCAACGTGCCGCCTTGGGAAGACCTGCACGAATTGTCGCGGGAAGAATTGCGGCTGACCAATCTCGCGACCACCAAGGCGGTTGCCGACGTGCTGCAGCAGCCGGGCAGCTCCGACGTACCGATGGCAGCCCTTGCGGCCAAGCCGCTGCAGGACCGCTTCGTCAGCACGGCGGTCGAGACCGAGGCCACTCCGCAACCGGCAAAAGCGACCAAGACGGCCGAAGCGCTGGCTCCGACCGGCGGTATTGCGGCGACCGGACCGGCGAAGTAGCGACCAAATCGCGCAGTGGTCGCTCCGCGTGCGGCGTGCTAGCCGTAAGGTCTCCTGAAACTGCCGGAGCATGTGCACCATGCGCCATCGTATCGTCTGGATGATCCTGGTCGCCGTTCCGCTGGCATTGATCACCGTCGCCGCAGGCACGGCCGCTGCATTTCCGGCGGCGCGCCACATCGCCTCAGCCTACTGGAACATGCCGGATCGCTTGCCGGCCCTTGCCGGGAACAGCCTGGTTCATTTTGAGCCTGGCGCCGAAGACTACGCGCAGGATGTCTCGGCTTTGCTTCCGGCGGCCATCGCCCGGATCGAGGCCGCGCAGGGCCGGCCCTTCGCTCATCCGGTGACCGTGGGCGTCTATGCGACGCCGGAAGCGTATGCGGCTGCAAATGCCTCTGGCGTCGCGGGCGTGGTTGGCGTTACGGCGTTCGGTCGCGTGGTGCTGTCGCCTGCGCTCAACTGGCCGCAACATCGCCGGCTTCCTGCGATTCTGACGCACGAATTATCCCACGCGCATCTTCAAGGGTGGATGTCGACGAGCGCCGTGATCCACGTTCCAAACTGGTTCAAGGAAGGGCTGGCGGTCATGGTGTCCGGCGGCGGGGGCGCGGAGTTTGTCGACGAACAGGAAGCCCGCGCCGCGATCGAACGCGGCGAACGCATCGTGATCAATGACACCGGCAGCTTCTGGAACCTTTCCGGAGTGCCGTTCGAGCGAGCGCCCGCTGGCGCAACCCCGTCACATCAGATCGTGATGGCCTACCGACAGGCTGGAATGTTCGTCACCTGGCTTCATGACTCCGACGCGCCTGGTTTTGCCCGCATGATGAACGCGATCCTGGACGGACGCCCGTTCGTGGAAGCGGTGACGGCCGGCTACCGGCAGGACGTGCGCTCGCTGTGGCAAAAATTCGCGCAGTCTGATGCCGGGGGAAAATGACCGCCTCGGGGTAAGCATCGTTGCGAGCAACGCGGTCGCCTGATTTTCGTCCCGGCCCCCGCGCCGATGCCGGCGGCTTGGCTTTTGTTTCGATCTGGCTGATGGCGTCGACCGCCCGGGCAACACGGTTAAGCTGCGGCCGGTTATTGCCTGGGAACACGGCCAAGCTTTGCCCATCTACGTTGTTGAAACAGGGACGCAGGCTCAGGTCGCGCCTCGCGGCCGCGCCATATTCGCGTGATGAGGATTTTTATTTCGGATCGTGCAATGCGCGTTCAAGCGCCATCCGAATAAACCGCTGATAGGGCATGCCAACACGTTTCGCCCGGTCTTGCACGGCTTTAAGGAGCTGCGCGGGCAAGCGGAGATTTACCGATTTGTCTTTGGGTTTCAACTCGAAACGCACCACCTCGCCGCCGGAAAGATCGTAGTCGCTAAGGTCTGCCGTCGCTACAAAGTCTTCGGCTTCTTTGTCTGTCTTAAACGTCGGGATAGTTTTTTTCATAGCTCTCCACCTCTCTCTTATGCATGTAGCGGGCGCTGATCGGCCGTATCAGGACGCCGTTGCCACGGTCTCGCTCCGTGAACACTACGAACGCATTTCGCTTCTTCGATGTGATTCCTATTGCCCGAAACCGTCGCTCGCTCTGAGCATTCTCCTTGTCGGGCAGGACAACAACGGGCCGGTCAAACAAGCTTTCAATCTCAGCGATCGAGACTCCGTGTTTTTGGCATTTCTTGCGGTTGCCGGAATCCCAATCAAAACCCGCAAAATCCATATCCTGCCCCTAGGAAAACAATCTGAAGTTTGTAGAGGCATTTGTCAATACAAATCCATCCTCAAAAAGCAGCAAACTCAAGCGCGAAATGGAACTGAAAACGCCAATTAGATTTTGGTGAATCGGAGAAATCTTTAGCGTCCCAAAGAGAGTACAGCGACGTTAAGGCAAGGCCGCCAACAGAGGCGGCCTTACCATTTTGCGTTCGGACGGATGCGCTTCGGGGGGTTTCTGCCAAGACCTCAGCACCGACCCTCTTGGGGTCCGCTCGGGCGTGGACTCCGGCCCAGGAACACGGTTAAGCTGCAGGCGATCACGCCCTCAACTTGGCCGAAAAAACATGGATGCATTCGACGGGGAACAGCAAGCATTCAACGGGAGCCCGCTCGACGACGAGAACCTCCTGAGCGGACAGTTCTGGGGCGAACTGCGGGTCTTTCTCGCCGTGGCCAAGACCAAGTCGTTCAACCGCGCCGCCGAGATCACCAACACCAGCCAGCCGACGGTGAGTCGGCAGGTCAAGCGGCTTCAGGACGTGGTCGGCTCGCAGCTTTTCATCGCAACCGCCCGTGGCGTCAAGCTGACGCAAAAGGGAGAGGCGCTGGCCCAAGCATTGTGCCGGCTGGATCACACGCTCTTTTCGATTACCAGCGACTTGAAGGCGGAGACCAGCGAGGCTGAGGGCATCGTGCGCGTCAGCATCACGGACGGTCTGAACGCGCTCTTTGTTGCGCCCGCTCTCGATCAATTTTCTGTCCGGTATCCGAAGATACAGATGCATCTGAAGACGCCGATCAACATCATGAGCCTGCGGGAAAACCAGACCGACATGATGATCGGCTACAGCCCGGCCGAGTCGTCCGGCATCCAGTTCAGAAAGCTCGGGCAGGTTCATTTCATCCCAGTTGTTGCCAAGGACTACATCCAGAAGTACGGCCTGCCGACGCGCGACAATCTTGAACAGCATGTCTTCTTGCAATCGGAATTTTACCTCGCCAGAACCGGGCTGTGGGACGGTTGGCAGCGGGCCGTGGCGCGCGGACGCATCGCGCATTACTGCGACAATTCCTTCGCTTACGGCATGCTGGTCAAGGCCGGGCAGGGAATCGGGTTGCTCGGCAGCTACGCGCTCCTGGAGCCGTCCGCCGTGCCGCTGGAAATCGACTTGAGGATTTCGGTTCCTCTCTACCTGATTGCGCTCACCGACCGCCTCAACGCCCGCCCGGTTCGTCTGGCGTTCGACTGGCTTAGCGAAGTCTTGGGTAACAACCCTTGGTTCGGCGACGAGTTCAGGTTGAACAATCCACCGAGCGTGTACGATACCGGGTTCAGGAAGATGTTCAATCTTGCAGGGATTGTTGCGACAGACAGGTCTCGTTGATCCGTTCGGCAATTTTCAGGTAAGTCCTGCCGGCGTCACGGAACAGCTCGGCCAGGTCCAGGCTGACGGCCGCTCCCTCGTCGAATAGGAGCTTGTCGAACATCGCCTGGTGGATCGCGACCACCTGCTTTATGTAGTTCCGCGAGAAGTCCACGGTGGCGCTCATATTGTTTATTGTTGCGAGCTTTAATGACAGCGCAAGAGATCCTCAGGCGATACAGATGCTGACTATGCAACCGCCTCGTACCTCGACGGAGCATCCCAGAAGCCCTCGGTACGGAACATAACGGCGGTGTCTGTGCTTACTGAGATTGCATTGTCTGGAGGAGTGAGTTCCTTGACGAGTTCAAGGTACGGCTCTGGGTGACCGTCGAAGTAGAACGGCGCCTTGCCTTCGGCATTCTTGAATCCGAGGATGATTCGCCACAACCGCGCATATTTCGGCTGCGCATGGGTGATGACCTTGTCGTATCCCTTGCGAGCGACGTGGTCGAATACGAAATAGGCGGAAGCCTTCAGCACGTGGGTATTGCGATAGGCCTCGCGGAAGGCCGTGCGCTCGAGCTTGGCGAAATCCTTGAACCATCGAATGCGCAGAGCGCCGATTGGTTCGTCACCGGCGTAGACGATCACGTGGGTGGCCTGATAGTCGTTGCCGTCGAAGGTCTGCTGTGCTTTGACGCCGTGCTCCTCCATGAAGCAGATGCTGCGGATGGCGTAGGCATGCAGCAATTGCTCATATGTCGTCACGATCTCCGTGCGGATTTGATTGTGGCTGGCGACGATGGCACGCACGTTATTCTGCATATCCCGGCTCCTCACTACCCAGCGTAGTATGAAGTAGAGCCGATCCGGCCGGCGGTGCGGAAGATGGTAAAATGTGCCGCCGTTCTACGCCACCGTTGAACTGACCGGGCCGCTGTCCCGGAGACCCCTCGGTGTCCGGCAATCCGGCTGCAGGATTTGTCGCGGGTATCCGCGACGAACTACACGCGGCCGGAGAGTTATCGAGACCCCGGGCCTCGTCGCCCTATCTACAAAACAGCAGAACGGAACCGGGAATTACAAATCTAGAATTGCACCACGTGAATCATCTCCCAAAGGTAGTGTTCCAATGAAGAGAACAACGCGGCGGCCGAATTCCTCGGATTGCCGAGATATGTGCGGTCGAGTTTAGCGACGAAGAGGGCAATTGAAAGTGCCGGTGCCAAGCGACCAAGCCGATGCCGAAAAACGTGACCGCTTCGCGGTTCGCGCCAATTCGATTTTAGCGTTTGTCGATTGCGACGAGGTACTGCGACGGAAATTGCGCGACGCGATCGTCGAAGCGATGCTTTGGGCACAGACTCAACCGAAATGAAATCGAAGCCTATGTTGCCGTGCAATTTGAAATCTGTGCGATTCATCTTCCCAAGGTAGTGCAATTGCAATGAAAAAAAATCGGCTGCCGAATTCCGCGGACATCCTGGTCGGAGAATCCATCCGCGCTCATCGGCTGATCGCGGGTATGACGCAAAACGAGCTCGCCGGCCGGCTCGGAGTTTCGTTCCAACAGATACAGAAGTATGAAAAAGGCGTGAACCGGGTCGGCGCCGGGCGGCTTCCTCAGATCGCCAGGATATTCGATATCCCGATCAGCGCCCTGTTCGATGCCAATGCCGTCACATCTCCCGGCGAGAGAACGGGTACCGCTCCGGCCAAGCTCATTCCCGACCGCCACACGCTCAAGCTCCTGACCGCGTTCGGGGCCATCGCGCATCGCAAAATCCGCTACTCCCTCGTCGACCTGGTCGATGCGATAGCAAAAGCGACACCGAAGACAGCGCGAGCGGCGCCGAGAACGCGCAGATGAACACGGGACTATCGGGCGCCCCGCCTTGCCAGACGTGATGGCAGGGTGTCGCGCAGTCGTTCAGCCCTGCGCCGATGCCGGCTGTTTGGCCTTGGCCTCGATCTGGCCGATGGCGTCGACCACGGCGTCGAAGGTCAGCATGGTCGAGGCGTGGCGCGCCTTGTAGTCGCGCACCGGCTCGAGCAGCGCGATGTCGGCCCATTTGCCTTGCGGGGGACTGCCGTTTTCCTTCAGCATCTTGCGAACGGTCTCGCGCAATTCGCGCAGCTCGCTTGCGGTCGAGCCGACCACATGACGCGCCATGATCGAGGACGAGGCCTGGCCGAGCGCGCAAGCCTTCACGTCATGGCCGAAATCGGTGACGACTGGCCCGTCCATCCTGAGGTCCACCTTGACGGTCGAGCCGCACAGTTTGGAATGGGCGGTGGCGCTGGCGTCGGGGGCAGGAAGCCGGCCGAGCCGGGGGATATTCCCCGCCAATTCGATGATCCGCTTGTTGTAGATGTCGTTCAGCATGATCTGGTAAGTCTCGGGCAGGCCCCGGCAATCGCCCTTGGCGGCTGCGGGTGACAGTCCTATATATGGGGGGCAACGGCGGAAATACAGTCCGGCCATTCGCCAAAGCCGGACTGAAATCGAACCCATTCGGCCGCCGTGGTGTTAGGATTGGCGGACTCAGGCGTCCGGCGGCAAACCCGCCCCGTCTGCCGGTGACACTCCGGTCATTACGACCGGTCGAACGGAGTTGACATGGACGCATTGATCAAATCCCTCCGCCCTGGCAAGGGCTCCGACGCAAAATCTTCCGATCCCGCAAAATCTTCCGATCCAAAGACAGCCGAGGCACGTCCGGCCGAACTCGACCCCGCCGAATTTCTCGCCGCCGCCGTGCGCGCCGACCAGCCGCGTCCGTCGCGCGCGGAAGCCGAAGCAGCGGTCGAGACCTTGCTCGGCTATATCGGCGAGAATCCGGAGCGCGAGGGCCTTCTGGATACCCCGCGCCGGGTGGTCGAGGCCTTCGACGAGCTCTATCAGGGCTATCACCAATGCCCGGCGGAAGCGCTCAATCGCACCTTCGGCGAGACCGCGGGTTATGACGACTTCGTGCTGGTGCGCGACATCGAATTCACCTCGCAATGCGAGCATCACATGATGCCGTTCTACGGCAAGGCGCATATCGCCTATACGCCGGTCGAACGGGTGGTGGGACTGTCGAAGCTGGCGCGGCTGACCGACATCTTCGCCCGCCGCCTGCAGACCCAGGAGCACCTGACCGCCCAGATCGCAGCTGCGATCGACGAGGTGCTGAAACCCCGCGGTGTTGCCGTCATGATCGAGGCCGAGCATACCTGCATGTCGGTGCGCGGCGTCGCCAAGCATGGCGCGATGACCTTCACCAGCCGTTTCACCGGCATGTTCCGCGACAATCCGGCGGAGCAGGCGCGTTTCCTGTCCATGGTGCGAGGGTCGCTGCGCTGACCCTCGCCTCAATTCGAGGGCTAGCCGTGTCACCGTCATCCGAAATCAACGACATTGAGGAAGGGCTCGAGCTCAAGCCCGGATTCGACGCTGCGGGCCTTGTCACCTGCGTCGCCACCGATGCGGCGACCGGCGAGGTGCTGATGGTCGCGCACATGAACGACGAGGCCTTGCGCCGGACGATCGCGAGCGGCGAAGCCTGGTACTTCAGCCGCTCGCGCAACGCGTTATGGCGCAAAGGTGAGACATCGGGTCAGACCCAGCGCGTGGTCGAGATGCGGATGGATTGCGATCAGGACGCGGTCTGGATCCGGGTCGAGCAGAAGGGCGCGGCCTGCCACACCGGCCGCCGCTCGTGCTTCTACCGCAAGGTCGAGGCAGGCGAGGGGGCTGCGCGCTTGTCGTTCGTGGATGCGGAGCGGCTGTTCGATCCGAAGGACGTTTATCGGAAATAACCCCGTCATTCCGGGGCGTGCGCAGCACGAACCCGGAATCTCGAGATTCCGGGTTCGCCTGGCGGCGCCCCGGAATGACGGTGGTTGGAACCCTTTAACCCGCCATTAACCATAGCCGCTGCAGTGTGACGGCGGCCTGAACGTTAGTGGGAGCTCTCGGACAGGCCAGGGCGGGCGTTTCGCGGGGAGCGGGGCACCAACATATGTCGGTTGACACTTCTAACGCCACGGCAACGGCAGGTGCCGATCCGTCGCGCGTGCGCGTCGCGGGCGCGATCAAGCAGGCCGCCTCTACCACCGGCACCAGCTTCGAATATCTGCTCACCACCGCCAAGATGGAATCCGATTTCAATCCGACGGCGGGGGCTTCAAGCTCTTCGGCGCACGGCCTGTTTCAATTCATCGAGCAGACCTGGCTCGGCACCGTGAAGGAAGCCGGCAACCTGCTCGGCTACGGCAAATATGCCGACGCCATCACCAAATCCCGCTCCGGCGACTACTCGGTCGGCGATCCCACCGCGCGAAAAGCCATCATGAAGCTGCGCGACGATCCCGCGGCAGCGTCCTCGATGGCGGCGGTCCTGACCCAGTCCAACAGTTTCAAACTCACCGGCAAGCTCGGCCGGCGCCCGACCGACGGCGAACTCTACATGGCGCATTTCATGGGGGTCGGCGGCGCGGCCAAGCTGATCACCAGCGCCGAGGACAATCCGAACGCTACCGCCGCGCGGATTTTTCCGAACGCGGCCTCGGCGAACCGCTCGATCTTCTACGACCACTCGGGACGCGCGCGCAGCACCTCCGAAGTCTATTCGGTGCTGTCGGCGCGCTACGCCGGCGCCGCGAGCTCCCAGGCGACGCGCAGCGCGATGGCCTCGGTCGGCGGCGACATCAAACCCAATGTGGCGGTCGCCAGCGCAACACCAACGCCCGCGGCAGCCCCGGTCGACAATGCGGCCTATCTGTCGACTTTCCCGGACGCCCGCGCGGTGACCCCGGTCACGACCGCATCCGCGTCGCCCGCGACGGACAATTCGGCGCCGGGCGTTCCGGTTTTCCGTTCGCTGTTCCAGGCTGCCGACCGGACCCAGCCGATCTCGCCGACGGTGCATGAGTTGTGGGGCAACTCGTCGTCGCTGACCTCGGTTGCGCAGGCGTCCCCGGTTGCGTCAGCAACCCCAGTTGCGCAGGCAACGTCGCTTGCAGACGTGAATTCAGCGCCGTCGCCGGCGCAAGCGCCCGCCGTGCAGGCGCCGCAATCGCTTGACCTGTTCAGCGACCGCAACGGCACGTTCAGCTAGCCCGGACGGCTGGGGAGCTTGCCCAGCCTTCGCCACCTTAACAAAACGTCAATAAAACCAGCCATTTATGGTGAACGCTTTATTAAGCGTCGTGGTTTATTTTGTATGACAGTGGCGTCGCGTCGCGGTGCCGTCTTGGTTGCGTAAGCCGGCAGGACCATGATCGTTCGGCAGTTCATCAGTTGGATCAGGAGCGCGCCGGCCGGCGAGCGGGCGGAGGCGACGCGGTCGCTGGCGCGGGCCTGGCTGATTTCCGATCTCAGTGAAGAAGACCACGCCGCCGCCGAAGGCGCGCTGTTGATGCTGCTCGATGATGCTTCGCCGCTGGTGCGCCAGGCCATGGCCGAGGTGTTTGCCCGCAGCGCGGAAGCGCCGGCTGCAATCGTACAGGCGTTGTCGCTCGACCAGCCCTCGGTCGCGCTGCCGGTGCTGGAACATTCCCCGCTTCTGATCGATGCCGACCTCGTCGACATCATCGCGACCGGCGATTGCCAGATGCAATGCGCCATCGCCCGCCGCATCCATTTGCCGGCGTCGGTTTGCGCCGCGATCGCCGAAGTTGGTTCCGCCGCGGCCGCGCTCGAGCTGATCGAAAACGCCTACGCTGAACTGGCGCCATTTTCCTGGGACCGCATCGTCGAGCGCCACGGCCATCTCGCCGCGATCCGGGAATCGATGCTGGTGTTGCAGGATCTGCCGGCGGCGACACGGGTCGCGCTGGTCGCCAAACTGTCGGATACGCTGGCGCAATTCGTGGTCGCGCGGAACTGGCTGTCGCCGGATCGGGCGGACCGTATCGCCGGCGAAGCGCGTGATCGCTCCACCGTCAACATCGCGGCGCGCTCGCGCGGCGAGGACATGCGCGGGCTGGTAGCGCATTTGCGCGCCACCGGGCAGCTCACCGCCGGGCTGATCCTGCGCGCGCTTTTGTCGGGCAATCTCGAACTGTTCGATCATGCGCTTTCGGAATTGGCCGAGCTGCCGCGGGCGCGCGTCTCCGCGCTGCTGCACGATCGCGGCGGCGCCAGCCTGCAGGCGCTGCTCAAGCGCGCAGGATTGCCGGAATCGACCTTCGCCGCGTTCCGCATGGCGCTCGAAGTCAGCCATGAAACCGGCTATGTCGACACGCTCGGCGGCGCTGCCCGATTGCGGCGCCGCATGGTCGAGCGCGTGCTGACGCATTGCGCGACCGATCCGCTTGCCGCCGAGCCGCTATTGATCCTGCTGCGGCGGTTCGCAACCGAATCGGCGCGCGAAGAAGCCCGCATGTTCTGCGACGAGCTGATGTCGGAAGAGGCCGTAGCGCCGCTCCAGCACGAGCTGATCGCGGCGTAGCGTCTTCGGGGGGGCGCTTTCAGGCCGGAAAGGCCCGCAAAGATCAGTATCGCGCGACGACAGGGCCGCCCCAGTTGAAGCGATAATTCACCCCGGCTTTGACGATGTCGAGCGTCTGGGACGAACTCACAAACGATGTTCCCGTGGCCGTGCCGATAACCGCCACGTTTTTCGAACCGAAGTCGACGTGGTTGTATTCGAGTTTTGCAGACCAGTTGGGCAGAAAGCCCCATTCCACGCCGCCGCCGACAATCCACCCGGCACGATCGGTGCTGGTGCTGGATGTTTCAAACGGTGCCCCACCTGCAGTGCTCGCGCCGTTCGAATTGTCATGTCCCCAGGCGCCGCCGCCCTTGACGTAGAACAGCCAGTTGTCCGCAGCAAATCCGGCCCGCGCGGTCGCCAGCGCAAGATCCCTGACATTGGCGGTCACCGTGCTCGAGAACGCAGGCAGCACAACACTGTTCGTGGTCGCACTGCCATTTATATCCGCCCAGGAATATTCACCCTCGACGCCAACGACGAAGCTGCTGACTTGCCAGTTGAAGCCGCCCTGCACGCCGCCAAGCACGCCGCTCAGGTTGTTTTTGGTGAACACCGTACCGACCGGAAAAGCCGCGGTTCCCGGGGCAATCTCGGTCGATTGATTCCCGGCCCATCCGCCGCCGACATGTGCGCCGATGTAGAAGCCGCTCCAGTTATAAAGCGGCGGTGCCACCACCGGTGCCCTGTAAACCGGGGCCGGAGCGGGCGCGGGCGCAAGGTCAGCAGCAACTGCTGAGCCAGCCAAACCCAACGCAACGAAACCGGCAGCACTCAGAAAAACCCTTTTCATACAAATCTCTCCTTGGAAAAATTTGCATGATTATTAGCGATTGGGTTCCCTGAAGGCTGTGACAAAACCGCAACACTCCACAGGCTTTAGATTGCTTGCAGATACATTGCCAGGATTTGTATTGCTCGGCAGAAACATAATGGAACGCGGCCGGGGCGCCGGACCCGCGCTCAAACCCCGGCGCTTACCTCATTCACCCGGCACGATGCTCGGCGCAAGGATCGCTTCGAGGTGCTCCGGGCGGTCGCGATTGGCGTGGGTGAGGTATTCGTCGGCGATGCCGCGCAACTGCCGGCTCAATACGCTTGCGGTCGAGACGGTGTCGAGCTTGGTGCGCTCGCGCACGATTGCCTGGATGGCGTTGATGTGGTGCTCGATCAGGTTGGGGGGCACCTCGTCGAGATCGGGCGCGTGTTCGATGATCCGGCAGAGGCTTTCGGCGGCCGCACCCGCCGACGGATATCCGAAGGTGGCGGCGTCGCCCTTGATGTCATGGGCGGCGCGAAACAGCTCCTCGCGGGTCTCTTCCGTAAAGCCGTCGCTGAGAACCGCGGCGTGCGCCGCCGACAGCCGGTCGGCCTCGACCGCCATCCAGTTCTTGAATTCGCCGGACAGGCCGGCAAGCGCCTTTTCCGCCCGCGCCACGGGATCGTCGTGATCATTGTCGCCGACCCGTCGCAGCACCTTGCGCAGCGGATTGGGCTGCGTGATCACGTGATGGTCGGCGAAGGCCTTGACCTCGATGTCGCGTTTCTGGTTCGCCATGCTGGTTTCCCTGGGTCCGCCCGCCGCTAGACGGCGGAGCGGGCCTTGTCGAGCAGCGAGGGCTGCTGCATCACTTCCACCTCGCCGCCGACGCGGCGCTCGGGGCCGATATAGGCATTGCTGGTGTTGCGCCTGCGGTCCGGGCCGAAGTAGGTCTTGGTCTTGATGAAGGGCCTCGGATTGGCGACGACGTTGAGGATGCGCTGATAAAGGCCCTTGGCCGAGATCGGTTTCGCAAGGAATTCGGTGACGCCGGCGTCGCGCGCCACGGTGACGCGGCGCTTCTCGGAATGCCCGGTCAGCATGATGATGGGCGCGAACGGGTTGCCCTTGGATTCCGGCTGCCGGATCATCTGCGCCAGTTCGAGGCCGTCGAAAATCGGCATCGACCAGTCGGTGATGACGATGTCGGGGACGTAGTGGCTGTACATTTCGAGCGCGGTCGCGCCGTCCTCGGATTCATAGACCTCGCGCGCGCCGAACGAATGCAGCAGCGTCCGCAAGATGCGGCGCATGTGCGGATTGTCGTCGCACAGGAGAAATCGCAGCTTGTTGAAATCGATGCGAAACATGGCCATGCCCTGCGGGTGGACCGGAAAACGACGGTATACCCGGCGTTAACCATATCGCGGCGCAGGTTAACGAATGGTTGCGGTTGCCACCCAGGCCAGATGGAAATCCAGGTCGCTGGGGGCGTGAACTTGCAATCGCGCCTTGTGATGGCTTGCCGGAGTCCGCTTTGGAGCCGTGAGCTACATCGCCACAGCCTTCGGAAGTTGAACCGCCAGGTGCTCAATGAAGGTGCGGACTGAAGGCAAGAGGCCTTGCCGGTAAGGCAGCAGTGCCGTCAACGTCGAATCACCGGCATGCCACGTCGGCAATACCCTGCGCAGCGCTCCTGATCGAAGTTCTTCGCGACAGACATAGCCGGGCAGCGCGACAATGCCGAGCCCGGCGATCGCCGCTTGCTTCAATCCGACCATGTCGTCGCTCATGAGGCGCGGCGTTAGCGGCATGACAACCTCGCCCTTTCGCTCGCTTGTATGGCGAAGCCGCCAGATTGGGGAAACCCCGGTGCGCATCATGAAAAGCGATGAATGCTTTCGGAGATCCTCGGGTGTCTTGGGCGAGCCGTTCGCGTCGAGGTAGGCGGTCCCTGCGAACAGCAGCCACGGCGCCGGTGCCAGCGTCCTCTGGACCAGCGTGGAACTCGGAAGCGGGTCTGAATGCGCCCTGACCGCGACATCGTAGTTCTCGCCGACGATGTCGACGTTTTGGTCAGTCGCATGCGCGACGACGTTGACCCTGGGATGGCGGACAAGAAAATCCGCGACCACCTCGCGCAACGCGAACTGCATGGTGGCCATGCCCGATGTGAAGCGCACGGTGCCGATTGGTTCATTCAGCCGATGCCGTATCGAGGCCTCGGCCTGTTCGGCCTGCTGCAGCATCTCCGCCGCATGGCGATAGAAGTCGGCCCCCGCATCGGTCATCCCAAACCGCCGTGACGTGCGGTTGAGCAGCCGAACCCCGAGGCCCGCCTCGAGCTGGCGGATGCGGTGGCTCAGAGTCGATTTCGGAAGCCGGAGCGTGCGGCCGGCGGCGGTGAAGCCACCCCGATCAACCACCTGTACGAAGTAGAAGAAGTCGTTGAGGTCGAGCATCGGACGGCCCATCGTCCAATCTATTGGACTATAGGTTCGATTATTGCCGACTTCTTGGCCGTTCGTCCAGCCACTAATCTTCATCCCCGAGCGAGCGCCGATCAGCGGCGCATCTCAACCCTTCTCACGTCAGGAGAATGTCATGGCAGACCAAGTCCGCGCTTATGAACCGCTTACGTCCGATAACGCAGCGCTCGTCCTCATCGATCATCAAGTCGGTCTCATGACCGGGGTGCGCGACTATTCGACCGGAGAACTCAAGCACAATGTGATTGCGCTGGCCAAAGCGGCCAAGGCGTTGAAACTGCCGATCGTCGTCACCACGACCGCGCGCGACAGCATGTGGGGTCCGACCTTCCCGGAACTCGTGGCCGCACTGCCTGGCATCCAGATCGTGGACCGCTCGTCGGTCAACGCGTTCGATGATGCAGGGGTCGCGCGCGCGATCGAAGCGACCGGCCGCAAGAAGCTGATCTTCGCCGGCATCTCGCTCGAAGTCTGCGCGGCGTTTCCCGCCATCACCGCGGTCGGCAAGGGATATGGCGCCTATGTTGCCGTCGATGCATCCGGAACGTTCAGCGAGACCAAGCGCCAAGCCGGCCTCCTGCGCATGCTGCAGGCCGGAGTGATCGTCTCGGACTATGCGACCTTGATGGTCGAGATCCTGAAAGACAATGCACGCCCGGAGGCCGGCGCCGTCTACGAGGCAATGGACATGCCCTGGGCGAAACTGGTCGGACAGATCGCGCAGGCTTACGGCAAGTGATCATTGTTGGCGTATCGCCACCCGCTATCACGAGTCTGCTTCGCCAACGAGCGAATAGCTGGTGCTGCGGCCACCTCCGGCGTCTTTGATCAGTATTCGCCGCGCCACCAGATCGGAAATGTCGCGCAATGCCGTATCGGGCGAGCATTTTTCAATTGCTGCCCATTTTGACGACGTAAGCTTGCCCTCGAAGCCATCCAGCAGGCGGTTGACGATGTCGCGCTGACGCTCATTGAGCGGCGCGACCGAATGCTTCTTCCAGAAATCGGCCTTCGCGAAAACGCTGCCGAGAGTTTTTTCGGCTCCATCGAAGGCACGGTCGAGACACCCCAGAAACCATTCCATCCAGGGCGTTATATCGAGATCGCCCTTTTGCGTCGATTCCAGGATGTCGTAGTAGGCGTTGCGCTCGATCCGGATCTGCGCGGACATACTGTAGAAGCGCTGCGGGCTCGCTTCCGAGCGGGCGAGTGACATGTCGGCGATGGCGCGCGCGATGCGTCCGTTGCCGTCCTCAAACGGATGGATGGTGACGAACCATAAATGTGCAAGGGCGGCTCTCAGGACCAGGTCGGTATCATCCTCGCCGTTAAACCAGTCGAGAAAAACTTGCATCTCTGCGTCGAGCCGTCGGCTGGGGGGCGCTTCGTAGTGGACGCGCTCGCGACCAGAAGGACCGGAGACGACCTGCATCGGCCCCGACTTTTCGTCGCGCCATGCGCCAACGATAATTTTTCTCATGCCACTTCGCCGCGTTGGGAAAAGGCATGCGTGCCAACCGAACAGCCGCTCCTTTGTGAGTTCTTCTTGGTACTTCTGCGTGGCGTCGAGCATCATCTCGACCACGCCTTCCACATTGCGGTCGGCGGACGGCAATGCGGCCGCATCGATGCCAAGGCGGCGTGCGATTGAAGACCGCACTTGTTCCTTGTCGAGGATTTCGCCTTCGATCTCGCTCGATTTGACTACGTCTTCGGTCAACGTTTGCAGGACGGCCTCTTCCCGGAGGGGAAAACCGAGCTCCTGCATGCGGCCAATGAGGCGGCCCTGGCGATGCCGGACGATTGCGAGTTGCCTGGCAAGGCCGTGCTGGTCCCATCGGAATTTGGGCCAATTCCGCAATTCGTGGATATATCCGGCCATTCTCCGCACCTCTTGCGGAAATTATGGCAGTTAGTCCCCGCAGAACCAAGTATAATCGCCGCACATCATGCGGTAATTAAGGGGTGTATTCTCCGCAACGTCGAGAGAACACGGAGGCTGCCTGAAGCCTTGGGACGCTTTAATACCCGAATTGCTCGCTCAAAATCCGCTCTTCCAGGCTGTGGCCGGGGTCGAACAGCATCCGCATCGAAATGGTCTTGTCGGACAAGACCTCGACGCGGCGGACGTCGCGCGCCTCGTCGTGATCGGCGACTGCCGCGACCGGGCGCTTGTCGCCTTCGAGCACCTCGATCACCACATAGGCGGTGTTGGGCAACAGCGCCCCGCGCCAGCGCCGCGGGCGAAACGGGCTGATCGGGGTGAGCGCCAGCAACGGGGCGTTGATCGGGATGATCGGCCCCTGCACCGAAAGATTGTAGGCGGTCGATCCGGCCGGCGTCGCCACCAGCACGCCGTCGGCGATCAATTCTGCCATGCGCTCGCGCTCGTCGATCAGGATCCGCAGGCGCGCCGCCTGGTAGGTCTGGCGGAACAGCGAGACTTCGTTGATGGCGTGGTGGAGATGCACCACGCCATGGACGTCGGTGGCGCGCATCAAAAGCGGATGGATCACCGATTCCCTGGCCGCCGCCAGCCGGGCGTGCAGATCGAGGGTGGAGTACTCGTTCATCAGGAAGCCGACGGTGCCGCGATGCATGCCGTAGATCGGCGTGCCCGTGCGCATGTGCTGGTGCAGCGTCTGCAGCATCAAGCCGTCACCGCCCAGCGCCACCACGACATCGGCCTGTTTCGGGTCGCGATCGCCGTAGAGTTCGACCAGCTGTCCAAGCGCCTGCTGGGCTTCCGCACCCGCGCTCGCGACGAAGGCAATGCGGTCATATCGCCTGGGGCTGGTCATGGGATTGCGGCTCATGTGGCGCGACAGCGGGATCGAGGGCGCGCGGGGTCGTCTATACGACCTTGGCGGTGGTTGTCGAGAGAAGGCCGCCGCGCTGGTTAAGTCACCGGATCGTGCGATGAGCGTAACCCCGAAGCCGGCTATGCCTGTCGCGCTTGCCAACGATGCAGGGCTGTCGCAATTTTAGACTATGAGCCTGCTCCCGCTCGGGACATCCGGGGCGGATTGCGGGACGCAGGGAGAAGAAAACGCATGGCCATCCGCTTTGCCGCCGCGCCGCGCCTCACCTGTCTCGCGGTCGCGCTGCTTGCCTTCTCGCTCGTGAACGGGGCGCGCGCCGATGATGAGCCGGCGCCTGCGGATCACCCGATCGCGGCACCTTCCGGCCAGAAATTGGGCGGCCCGGGCGGACGCGGCGCCACGCCGGCTTCGCCGGCCGCGGCCGAGCAGCATCGCCTGCCGCCGGATTCCACCACCAAACAGACGCTGGCGCTTCCGGGACGCACGCTCGCCTTCTCGGCGACCGCCGGTTCGATCCGCCTGTTCGACGACAAGGGCGAGCCGCAGGCCGATATCGCCTACACCGCCTATCAGCTCGACGGCGCCGATCCGGCCACCCGTCCGGTGACCTTCCTGTTCAATGGCGGGCCGGGCGCGGCTTCGGCCTATTTGCAGCTCGGCGCCGTCGGACCTTGGCGGCTGTCGATCGACGGCGATGCGGCGATCCCTTCGGCATCGCCCGACCTGCGGCCCAATGCCGAGACCTGGCTCGACTTCACCGACCTCGTCTTCATCGACCCCGTCGGTACCGGCTATAGCCGCTTCGTCGCGTCAGGCGAGGAGGTGCGCAAGCGGTTTTTCTCGGTCGACGGCGACGTCTCCTCGCTGGCGCTGACGATCCGTCGCATCCTGGAAAAATCCGGCCGGCTGCTGTCGCCGAAATATGTCGCCGGCGAAAGCTATGGCGGCATGCGCGGACCGAAGATCGTCCGCAATCTGCAGGTCGAGCAGGGCGTCGGCGTCAAGGGCCTGATCCTGGTCTCACCGGTGTTGGACTTCCGCGAATTTTCAGGCTCCAGCATCCTGCAATATGTCTGGAGTCTGCCGACCATGGCGGCGGTGGCGCGCGAGAAGAGGGGCCCGGTGACCCGCGCCGACATGGCCGACGTCGAAACTTATGCGCGCGGCGAGTTCACGGCCGATCTCCTCAAAGGCGAGGTGGATGCGGAGGCCACCACGCGACTTTCCGATAAGGTGTCGGCACTCACGGGAATCGACCGGGCCGTGAGCCGGAGGCTCGCCGGGCGTTTCGACGCCATCGAGTTCCGCAGGGAATTCGACCGCAAGGACGGCAAGGTGACCGGACGCTACGACGGCTCCGTGCTGGGCCTCGATCCCTATCCGGACTCCAGCTTCTACCATTTCAACGATCCCTCCGGCGAGACGCTGACCGCGCCGCTGACGAGTGCTGCGGTCGACCTCACCACGCGAAAGCTCAACTGGCGGCCGGACGGCTCCTACCAGGTGCTCAACGGCGCGGTCGAAAGGGCCTGGGATTTCGGCCACGGCCTCAATCCTCCCGAATCGATTTCGCAACTGCGCGAGGCGCTCGCGCTCGACCCGAAACTGAAGCTTCTGGTGGGGCAGGGGCTGTTCGATCTGGCCACGCCGTATTTCGGCACGCAGATCCTGCTCGACCAGATGCCGGCCTTCGCGACGCCGCCGCGCGTCAAACTCGTGGTCTATCCCGGCGGGCACATGTTCTATTCGCGCGACGGCTCGCGCCAGGCGTTCCGCGCCGAGGTCGAGGCGCTGATGAAGTAGGGACTATCAAAACAAAACCGGCGCGAGCCGAGGCCGCGCCGGTTCGATTTAGCGGTTCTGAGAACTCAGTAGACGAGACCGGTGCCGGGCGGCTGTTCCAGCGCAGCCGCAAGCGAGCGGTATTCCTCGCTGTCCTTGCCCGCGAGCGCCGCGATCCGGGTCAGATGATATTCGGCCTGCTCGCGATTGCCCTGTTCGATCTGCCACAGCCCGTAATACTGCCAGGTCTTGACGTGGTTGGGATCGTCCTTCAACGCGCGCTCGTACCAGACTTGCGAAAGCTTGTAGTCGCCGAGCTTGCGATAGGAATAGCCGATCAGATTGGCGACGGCTGCGGTGTCGTCATGGCCGAGCGCCTTTAACTGCTCGATCGCAGCGGCATAGTCGTTGCGGTCATAGATGGTGGAATAGGCCGCACGATAACCGTTCGCGAACGCCGCGTATTCGCGGTTCAGCTTCAACTCGCTGCTCTTTTTCTTGGTCTTCTTGGCGTCGGATTTGGTGGAAGCGGGCGGCGAAGGCGCCTGCTCGTCGGACGCAGCCTTGGCCCTGGTGATCAAGGGTGCGGCGACCAGCGCCATCGAAAACATTGCCAGCGTCAAAAGCCGGATCGCAAATTTGTTCATGCATCGCTCCTGTTGACGGTGAGAGGATCCAAATTCCTCGCTGTTCGTGCTGGCGAGGGCGGCGATCCGGGTCAAATGCCGAAGGCGATCCTACACCCAAGCCTGCCGATTTGAACACCCGGAGCCTCGGAACATTCCCGGGCGCCCCCGCTCATTTGGAGGAATTTCAGCCCTGCGCGGCCCCGGGCCCCCTTGGGAACCAAAGCTGGAACATGGCCAAGCTGTCATGGAGATGAACGAAGTCCGTCGCTGCGCTTCACGGCAGGTTCAGCGCGGGGCATCTAGGCTCGCCAGCATGATCCACGGCCCCGGCCATCCGACCGGCCACCCGTGATCCCCTTAGGAGGACACCATCATGTTGAAGACGATTTCCGCAGCACTGCTCGCCGTTTCCGTTCTTGCCGCGCCTGCGTTTGCGGCCGGCCAAAGCAAGACCGGGCAGGCACCGGTCATCAAGGCCGAGCAGGTGAAGCTGAAACCCAGCGTGCGTAACGCCAACGCCCGGATGGACCATCATCGCCGGCACCACCATCACCACAAGCACATGGGCGCGCTCAAGACGCACAAGACCTCGAAGGTCGCGATCAAGCACGCCGGCCCCGCTCCCAAGCGCGGCTGACACTGATCCGCGGGAGTGTTTCCACCCATCTTACCCCGCCGCTCCCGACGGATTCAGTCCCGGCCCGCGCCATTGCTTCCCCAATGGTTGCGGGCCGGAGTTGCTTTTCGTCAAATTTGCGCCTTGATGGATTCATCGATATGCGAATTCCATTTCGGCGGCGGACGTTCTAGGATTCGCTTTGACGGTCAACGCCGGTACCTGCGAGTTCCAGTTGGGGATATCAGCAAAGCATCTGGCGATCCTGCTGCTGCCGATCGCGCTTGCCGCCTGCGCCAGCAATGACGACGGCCGCGAGTCCTCCATCAGCATCGACAACGGCACCGCCAACCAGCCGTTTCCCGAAAATTATCGCGCGGAATTGCTGGCGTTCATGAAGACCTATCTCAACAATCCCGTCGGCGTCCATGACGGCGCCATGGCCGAGCCGGTGCAACGCACGGTCGGCGGGCGGGTGCGCTATGTCAGCTGCCTGCGCTACACGCCGCGCGAATCCGACGGCAGCTATCTGAACTTGCGCGAACGCGCGATCGTCTATGTCAATGGCCGGCTCGACCGCGTGGTCGAGAAGCCGGGCGAAATCTGCGCCGGCGCCACCTACGCGCCGTTTCCGGATCTGGAGCATATGACGCGATAGCGGCTGCGCCGCGCGCAGGCTCGTACCCCGATGCTCTCGCGCAGAGCAAAGCAGCGGCGCCGCAAATCGCAATACATCCTCGCGATCAAACACGCGCCGAAATCGCGCATGTCAAACCCGCAAACACGCTCGCGTCGATTTTCTTTCGACACAATTTATCACAACGCTGCGATTCGCGCAGTATTGAACATTGCGGCACGAACATTGCTTTACATGAAACGGGGGTAGGTTTGACATTCAGGAGCGTGGCACATGAAACGCATCGTGTTTGGTCTGATCTTAAGCGTGGTGGTTGCTTGCCTCGTCGGCAGCGTAAGAGCGCGTGACCTCGACGGCCGATACGCCAATTCACCGCTCAAGCCGTGGTTCGATCATCTTGCCAGCGGCAAGGGACTCTGTTGCTCGATGGCCGATGGTGAAAGCGTCGCCGACCCGGATTGGGAATCCAAGGACGGCCACTACCGCGTCCGGCTCGAAAGCAACTGGGTCGATGTTCCCGACGACGCCGTCATCACCGAACCAAACCGGGCGGGACGCACGATGGTTTGGCCGATCCGGTTCGACAACCAGATCTCGATCCGGTGTTTCATGCCCGGCAGCATGACCTGACCGCTGCCGGCGCGTCTGGAGATGGGGCGCTCTCCCGCAAGGCGGGAGGCTGAAGCCGCGCGCTCACCATATCAGCGCAATCGGCGCGGGGCTGAATGCTGCGCGTGCCGGAACCCGATGGTGGCTTGCGCGGGCGGGGATGGACCCCGATCACTTTTCAGCGAGCTTTGAGCCTGATCCCAGGCCGCGTCGACCAAAGCACAGCGGGAAGCCTGCGCTTTCCGGGCAAAAAGATCGCCCGGCGGTGGAACAAAACGCCGTTGTTGCCGCGCCGTCACAGTTGCGAACCATCACAGCTCCGGCATTGCCGCGAAGCAACCAAATTGACGCCACGTTGTTTGATTTCATGTCGTAACGACAATAACGGGGATCAAGTTATGAAAAGAATTTTGCTTGGCACGGCTGCGCTGATCGCGCTCGCGGCGCCTGCGTTTGCGGCTGACATGCCGGCGCGCACCTACAGCAAGGCTCCCGCCTATACCGCGCCCGAACCGGTCTACAACTGGACCGGCTTCTATATCGGCGGCAACCTCGGCGGTGCGTTCGCGGGCAACAACAGCCTCGAGAGCAGCGGCGGCCGCTTCATGGGCGGCGTGCAGGGCGGCTTCGATTATCAGTTCGCGCCCAACTGGCTGATCGGTGTGGAAGCGCAATACGACTGGCTCAGCAACAACAACAATAACGGTGTGCTGTTTCCGGCCGGCACGCTCGTGACCGGGAATACCGATCAGATCGGCTCTGTCACCGGCCGGGTCGGCTACACTTGGGGTCCGGGGCTGCTCTACGCCAAGGGCGGCTACGCCTGGCGCGACAATCCCAATATCGGCGTGTCCTTCGCCGGCGCGCCGGTGCCGTTCACGACCGACGGCAACCACACGAACGGCTACACCGTCGGCGGCGGCTTCGAATACATGTTCGCGCCGAACTGGTCGGCCAAGGCCGAGTACCAGTATTACAATTTCGGCAATACCACCTTTACCAGCGGGCCCGCCGAGATCATCGGCTCCCGCTTCCGCAACGACGAGCACACCGTCAAGGTCGGCATCAACTACCGCTTCGGCTGGGGTGGCCCGGTGGTCGCGCGCTACTGAGGTCTCGAGACATTACGAGAGGGCCGGCCTCGCGCCGGCCCTTTTTGTTGTGCCGCCGCATTCGCCGGAGACCGGTTTCTGTTTGAAGCAGAACCAAGGTTTTAGCCCCCTGTCTTGACGTGTTTTCTTCACGCCAGAGTCCCGTTTCGATGGAATCGAAACGGGAGTCTTTGATGTGACGCGTTTTCTTAACGCGAACCGGGGACCACTTCGCTCGAAAACGCGCTGGCCGGTATCCACTTCGCTCGAAAACGCTCTAAGATGCCGCCGATGGATCGGCCCGGACGCGAAAACCAGAGACCTGCCTATCGCGCTGATATCGACGGCCTGCGGGCGATTTCCATTCTGCTGGTGCTCGGATATCACGCCGACCTCGGGCCATTCCCCGGCGGTTTCGTCGGCGTCGACGTCTTCTTCGTGATTTCCGGCTTCCTGATCACCGGCATCCTTCTCAGGGAAATCGAAGCCGGCCATTTTTCGCCGGCGGGATTTTACGCGCGCCGGATCCGGCGGATCTTTCCGGCGCTGATCGTGGTGCTCGCGGCCACCGTCCTGATCGGCTGGGTCGTGCTGCTGCCGGACGGATTTGCCCTGCTCGGCAAGAGCGTCGCGGCCGGCGTTCTCTTCGTATCCAACCTGTTTCAGCTCACCCAGGTCGGCTATTTCGCGCCCGATGCGGCCGAAAATCCGCTGGTCCATCTCTGGTCGCTCGGCATCGAGGAGCAATTCTATATTTTCTGGCCGCCGCTGCTGTGGCTGCTCTCCAGATCGAAGCGGCGAGGGTTTTGGATGGCGGTGGTGGCGGCGATCTCGTTCGGCGTCAGCCTGATGATCTTCGTCGGCTCCCGGGACATCGCGTTCTATTCGCCGATTTCGCGGGCGTGGGAATTGCTGGCCGGCGGCATGATCGCCAACCGCTTTGTCAGCGATCCCAAGGTCGAACGGGGAGGCTCGGCTGCGCGCGACAATTGGCGCGGCACCATCGGTCTGTTGGCGATCCTGGGTGCTGCCATCGGGCTCAACAAGGACAGCCTGTTTCCTGGCGCCTATGCGCTCGCGCCCGTGCTCGGCGCAGTCTTGCTGATCGTCTCGCCGAATTCCTGGGTGAACCGGGCCCTGCTGTCGAGCCGGGCAATGGTCGGGATCGGGTTGATCAGCTATCCGCTCTATCTCTGGCACTGGCCGCTATTGTCGTATCTCGCGATCATCCGAAACAGTGATCCGACCATGCTGGAGGTGTGGGCAACCCTGATCGTTGCCTTCGCACTCGCCTGGCTGACCTGGCGTTTTGTTGAAATTCCGCTTCGCCGCCGGCCGCTTGTGGTGCCGAAATTGTCCTTCGCCCTGATTGGGCTGGGGGTGATCGGAATCCTGATCGCCGGCGCATCCGGCTTCGGCTTTCGCTTTCCTCCGGAAATTCGCGATATCGCGGCTCTCCAGCCGCTGAACAATGCCGGAATGCGCGACGAGTGCTTTTCGGAGGCGCGCGGGGCAAGGCTTGGTCCCAATTGCATCGAGCCAGGCGAGAAGCCCCTGCTGTTCGTGTGGGGGGATTCCACCTCGGCCGCGCTCTATCCCGGATTGGAAACCGCGGAAGCCAGGATTCCGTTTCGGCTGGCCCGTTTTGCCTCTCCGGCCTGCGCGCCGATCCTGGCGTCCGGGTCGCATTGCGACGCCTTCAACGACATGGTGTTCGGTTTCATAAAATCGTCTCGTCCCCAGATCGTCCTGCTTCATGCCATGTGGGACAAGAAGAACGATCTCGACAAACTGATGGAAACCGTCAGGCAGCTGCGCGCCGTCGGTGTCCCGCGCATTGTCGTTCTGGGTCCGGAGCCGGTCTGGAAACGCATGCTGCCGCACACGCTGGTGAACTATTACCGGTTTCGGCACCGGATCGCCGACCGGCTGGCGAGCGGTGTTTCCGGGCCGGAGATCGATCAACGAATGGAAGCCTTCAGCCGGGCCGCCGGCGTGGAATATCTCTCGGCATGGCACATTCTCTGCAACGAGCAGGGTAGGGAGCAGGGGTGCCTGACGCGCATCGGCCCCACGGCGGGCGAGGTGGTCGCCGTCGATAATGTTCATCTGTCGGATGCCGGCGCGAACTTCCTGATCCGGGCCGTCGAAAGCGACCTCTTCCCCCAGCCGCAATTTCGTCGGGACCGCAGCAATCCCGATCGGCCGGATTGACCGGTGAACGGACCGCGGAGACCGTTCGCCGCGGTCACGCGAAGCGGGCGTCCGGCACCTCCGGCGATCGAAAAAATAATTTTCGTCCGTCACGAAACTTATCTCGGCAATCGGCTATTGTGTCTTCGCCGGGTGCTGGACCACGAACATGCGTGCCTTGTTGTCAGGGTTGATCTTATCCGCAGCTACGCTGCCGTGCCTTGCCCAAAATGTCCTGAAATCCGAACCCCTTGTGCTGGCGCCCTACGAGACCGCCTATGTGCAGGACGCATCCTGTCCCGCCGGGAAGGTGCTCAAGGTCACCGGCGTCATCAGGGGCCTCCATCGCAAGAAGGCTTGCGTGGTGCTCGCCACCGATCAGGCCTCGCTGGCGGTAGCGACGCCTTGAGGATCGGTTTGAGAGGCATCGGTTTGGGGGCTGGCTTGGTTCGCCGGACGCCTTGTCCGGCGCCGGACGGACGACGAGCCGGCGCTCATGAATTCACCAGGAAATCCAGATCGGCCTCCGCCTCGCGCTCGGCATCGGCCTGGTTCTGGTCGGGGTCTTCCTGCGGGTCCGGCGCGCAGGGCTTGATTTCATAGTCGTTTTCCAGCAACGGCCGCGGTGTCGGCTTGTCCTCGTCCGAGGCCACGTCGACCACCAGCCCGCTTTTCCGGGCGTATTTCCAGACGCTGGCTTCGGTCGGATAGGCCTTGCTCAATTTGGCGTCGTTGCTGAACAGCGCATACGGCATCGGTAAGGCTCCGCAAAAACAGCCTAACGCGCCCGGCCGGGATGGGGTTCACCCAGGCGGCGGGCGCCTCACGGGCAAGTGAGGGGGGGGGGCCCCGAGTCGCGGTCCAAATGTGACGGAAGGGTGCCTGAGTCGTAAACGAGTCCTGAATCCCCGCAAAAATAATCCGCGAGACTCGTTCGGTAGAATCGCCGGATGTTTTAGCCATGGGAACGACCTTCAAAACATCGGCCAGCCAGGGCGTGCATGTCGCGCTCACGGTGACGCTGCTGGCGGCCTGCGCGGCGAATTTGCTGCTGGTCTGTTCGTGGCTCTAGCAGGTCTGTTCGTGGCTCTAGCAGGAAGGCTTCCGCGATCGCTTCACCCTGCGTGATGCCCGGCTATTCGGCCCTGGTGGCCCGCCATCGGCCGCTGCAGGGGGCTCCGGCGGACGCCGCGTTCCAACGGCCCGATCCGCTCCTGCCGTCGAGCTGTCCGTTGGCGTACGATCCGCCGAGCGATACCCTGACGTAGCCGTCTTCCGTGACGCGTCCCGAAACATCGCCTGCGCCGGACACTCTTCCGTCGCGAACGGTCAGCCGATAATGTGTGGAAGCTTCACAACTTCCAGTCCTGGTTTCAACTGCGACATCCCACGAGCCATCGAAGGGTGTCTTGGCCGATGCCGGCGCAACAATCAGCTGCGCCGCCAGCATCAACAACGACAATGTCGCGTAATTCATGCCGAACTCCATGTCGCGAGAGAAAGCTCGGCACTCGATCAACCTCGAATGATCACGCGGAGCGGCAGGCACTCGGGCGTTCGGCGGTGACAAAATGAAGAACCTGAAGGCTCCTTAAGTTCGGAAAGCGACTTAAGTAAGAACTCCTTGGTTTCATTCATGGAACCGGCAGATCGACAGCATCGGCCACGCTCGCGGGCGTGGCCTCCGGACGGGCGATTGACGCCGCGCCCATTGCCTCCATCATGCGAGGCAAGGCGCGAGAGGTGGCGAATGTTGCAAGCGGGAGGGGTGGGATGATCGAGACGCTGAGACAGCGGGTCAATGCCGACGAGGCGCTGGTCCGGCGCGGGCGGTATCTGACCACGACCTTTCTGCTTGAAGTGGGCGCTTCCGCCTTTCTGGTCTCGATCTTCGAAGGCAGGGTGATGTCGGTGACGCCAGGGCCGTTCGTGATGCCTTCGGCGTCGTTTGCGCTGCGCGCGCCGGAAGACGAATGGCAGAAATTCTGGAGTTTTCGACCGCCGCCCGGCTCCAACGACCTGATGGCGCTGATCAAGCGGCGCGTGCTCGCCGCCGACGGCGACCTCTACGTCTTCATGGCCAATCTGCGCTACTTCAAGGAAATGCTTGCAAAACTGCGCGCGACGGGAGCAGGCGTATGAGCGCGTATTTCGAGCCGATCCTCGGCCGCTACCTGCATCTCGACCTGTTCGGCCGGAAACATCGCCTCTATGTCGAACAGGCGGGCGAGGGCACGCCGCTGTTGTGCCTGCACACCGCCGGCGCCGACGGCCGCCAATACCGCGCGCTGATGAATGACGAGCGCGTCACAAGCCGCCACCGCGTCATCGCCTTCGACATGCCCTGGCACGGCAAATCGTCGCCGCCCTCGGGCTGGCACAACGAGGAATACCAGCTCACCTCAGCGCAATACACGAGCATGATCCTCGACATCATGGCAGCCCTCGGGCTCGACAAGCCGATCCTGATAGGCTGCTCGATCGGCGGCCGCATCGCGCTGCATCTGGCGCTCGAACATCCCGATCGCTTCCGCGCCATTATCGGCCTGCAGGCCGGCGCCCATGTCGATCCCTATTACGATCTGAATTTCCTGCACCGCGCCGACGTCCATGGCGGCGAAATTTCCGGCGCCATCGTCTCCGGACTGGTCGGGCCCGATGCGCCCGAAGCCGAGCGCTGGGAAACGCTGTGGCACTACATGCAGGGCGGCCCCGGCGTGTTCAAGGGCGATCTCTATTTCTACAAGATCGACGGCGACATCCGCGACCGCGTCGCCGATATCGACACGCGCCGCTGCCCGCTGTTCCTCTTGTCCGGCGAATACGATTATTCCTGCACGCCGGAGGAGACGACGGCCGTGGCGAACAGCATTGCCGGCTGCGAGGCCACCATCATGAAGGGGCTCGGGCATTTCCCGATGAGCGAGAACCCGGAAGAGTTCTTGGAATATCTGTTGCCGGTGCTGGAGAAGATCGGACGTGGTGCCGCAAGGACCGGATCGTAGAACCGGCCCGATCGAGTCGGACTGCGTCGATGACCTCCACGCTAGGGTTTCTCGGGGCCCGTCGAACCGGTCTTTGCGACGTCCGGATTGTCTTGATTGCGGATTTTCGCGACCGGAAGCCGCCAGCCGCGTTTCATCGCCATGACACGGAGCGAGAAGCAGGAAATCAGCGCGACTGCCGTCACCGCGGCGACCGGCAATTGCAGCATCTGCCCGATCACCACGATGGCTGCGGCCACCAGTGCCGCGACGGCATAAAGTTCTGATCGAAGTACCGTCGGAATCTCCGCCAGCAGCACGTCGCGGACCATGCCGCCGCCGATGCCGGTCACCATGCCGAGCACGATCGCCATGATCGGGTTCAGTCCGTGGGCCAGCGCTTTCGATGCGCCCGTGACGGCGAAGAGCGCGAGACCGGCCGCGTCGAAAATCAGCACCGAGTTCGACATCCGCACGATCAGCGACGAGAAGTAGAAGGTGATGAGGCCGGCGAACAGCGATACGCCGAGATAGCGCCAGTCGGCGACCGCCCCGGGAGGAACGGCACCGATCAGCAGATCCCGGGTGATGCCCCCGGAATTCGCCGCCGCGAACGACAGCACCAGGACGCCGAACAAATCGAGCCTCCGCTTGACCCCGGCCAGCGCTCCGCTGAGCGCGAAGACGAAGGTGCCCGCCAGGTCAAGCGCAAGCGGAAGCTTCTCCATGATCGGCCCTTTCGTGCGAGTCAGAAATAAACGCCTTGTGATAGCGCCGCCGCTCCTCCGCGCCGTCGCTTCATCCGCCGCCTTTGAGCCGCGCCTCGAAGAAGGCGACAACGCGGCCGATGGCGTCTGCCGTCATCGGATCGCTGTCCGAGAAATCGAAACCATGGGCCTCGCCGGGATAGGCGATCTGTTCGGCTTCTGCACCGACCGATTTGGCGAGTTTTATCAGTTCCTCGCCCTTGGCGAAGGGTACGTTGCGGTCCGCTTCGCCATGCAGTTCGATCAGCGGCGGCAGATGCTTGACTTCAGAGAGCACGGCATCCGGCATGCCGCCATACATCACCGCCAGCGCCGAGACGCGCTCGTCATGGGCCGCCGTGGCGGCCGCGACAAAACCGCCGAGCGAGAAGCCGAGCAGGCCGATGCGGCCGGAGCTGTCGGAACGGGCCAGGATCTTGGTCACCACATTCGAGACCCGCTTCGACCAGCCATCGTATCGGATGGCCTCATAGGCTTCGCGTTTCTCCCGCGTCGTGTTGAATGCCGAAACATCTGCGTCGGTGAGGTAGCGCACCAGATAGCTATCGATACCCTTCTCCGAAAGCGCATTGGCGTAGCGCTCATAGGCGCGCGGCTTGAGTTCGAAGCCGCGCGTGCCATGGAGGACAATCACGCCCGGCCGCGTTCCGGTTCGATTCCCCGCATATCGGGTGAATTCGACGCTGCCGTCGTCGGCCTCGACACTGAGCCGTTCCGGTTTGCCCGCGCGCGCCCGTCGGGCCATGGAGAGCAGCGCAAGGCCCGCGACAGCAACTCGTCGATCGATCCTGTGCATCAAGGCTCCAGTTCGCCCGCCATTTTCACGCGTCTTCAGCCTGCGCAGCCGCGGGTCGTGAGTGTTGCCAACTAGCGACACCAACTACAAATCGCTTTTAGCCTTGGTGTATCGCCAGCTTGCGCCAGATACCATTCGCTGATTGACGGATGCTGCGTCCCTATCAAGCGCTGTAATGTGCCGGGGGGATTTGAGTGGCCAGTTCTGACAATTCCGGTGCCTTGGGCAATCGTGCCGCGAACGCCAAGAACGATACGGTCCGCCGTGGAAGCGGCAAGCCCCGGCTGTCGCTGCCGGCGGGCACCGCGGCCGGCGCATTGCCTCCAGTTGGCCTGATCGCACGGGCGGCGCTGTACGGCGCCGCCATCACCGTCGCACTGACCTATGCAACGGCCGTCATGGCCGACGGCGGCAATGGCGGTGGCGGCGCCGGCGGTGCCGATAGTCCAACCGGTACAGGGTCAAACGGATCAAACACAGGTGGCGGCGGCGCCGGCGCCACGGGCGGCGCGGGCGGTGGCGCCGCCGGTGGAACTGGCGGTGCTGCGGCAGGCGCGAGCGGATCCCCTGGGGGAAGCGTATTCGCCGGCGGCGGCGGCGGTGGCGGTGGTGGCGCCCACGGGTTTGTAGGCGTTGGTCTGCCCGGGACCACGGTAGCCGGCGGCGCCGGGGGGAATGGTGGTAATAGCGTCCTTGGTGCCGGTGCCGGTGGCGGGGCCGGCGGATGGGGCGCCGTGGTCACCGGCGGGGGGGCTCTCGGCACTCTCAGTGTCAACATAACGGGAGGCAACGGCGGTATTGGTGGCAGCACCTCCGACATAGGAGGCGAGGGCAGCGGTGGCACTGGCGGCACCGGCCTGGCGTTCACCGCAGCCAATGTGACGGCGACCATTGGCGGGAACGTTGTCGGTGGGACTGGCGGCTTTCATGGCATCTCTAATCCAATTCCTGGCTTAATATTTCCCGGCGCGGATGGCGCGGGCGGTGTCGGCATTACCGGCTCGGGGCTGACGTTGACCCTTACCGGGACTGTTAGCGGCGGGCTGTCGGGCGATGGCGTCCCGCGCGCCAACGCCATCGACTTCACCGGCGGCACCAACGCGCTCACTCTCAATCCAGGTTGGGGCCTGACCGGTAATATCGACGTGGCCAGCGCGCTTGCCTTTGTGCAATCGACCGACGCGACGCTGAGCAACGTCATCACCGGCGCCGGGTCGATCTCCAAGTCGGGTGCCGGCGCGTTGACGCTGAGCGGGGACAACGCCTATACCGGCGGGACCACCATCAGCGGCGGCACGCTGCAACTGGGCAACGGCGGCACGACGGGGTCCATTGTCGGCAACGTGCTCGACAACGGCGTGTTCGCGATCAACCGTTCCGACGTCTTTACATTTAGCGGCGCAATTTCCGGCACCGGCGCCTTTCAGCAGATCGGAGGCGGCACCACGACGCTGACTGCCACCAATACCTATGCCGGTCCGACGACCGTTTCCGCTGGAACGTTGACCATTTCCGCAACCGGCAGCATCACCTCGAATGTGACCAACAACGCGACGTTCAATAACGCTGGGACGGTGACGGGCTCGTTGACCAATAATGGTACGGCCACGACCACCGGAACGATCAACGGCGCCCTCATCAATATGGCGACGGTGAATGCGGCGGGGGCCGTCAATGGCGCCATCACCAACAACGGCTCATTCAATGTCGCAGGCCCACTGACCAGCAACAGCACTTTTGCCAATGCGGCAACGGGTACGCTCGTGGTGGGTGCTGCCAGCTATACGCTGCAGGGCCTGCTCACCAATAGCGGCTCGGTCACGGTAGCCAATGGCGGCCAGTTGATTGCGACCGTCGGCGGCATCACCAACAACGCCGGTGGCAGCATCACCGTAGCTGTGGGCGGCACCGTGAAGGACGACCTCAACAATGCCGGCGTTGCCACCAACGGCGGCGCTTATTTCGCCAATGTCGCGACCAACACCGGCGCCATCACCAACAACGGGGTGTGGACCGGCAATGTCGCGTCCAACGCCGGCACGATCACCAACAACATGACCTGGACCGGCACGGTGTCGAATGCCGGCACCTTCGACAACAGCGCCGGTGCGACGGTCTCCGGCCTTCTGACCAACACCGCGGGCACGACGAACAATGCGGGAGCGTTGAATGGCGGCGTCGATCTCACCGGGGGAACGTTGACCGGCTCGGGATCTGTGAGCAATCTGACGGTGGCCGGCGGCACCTTCGCACCAGGCAACGGCACGCCGGGCACGTCCATGACGGTCAGCGGCAATCTCGCATTCCAGTCCGGCGCGCAATACCTGGTGCTGCTCAATCCGACGACATCGTCGTTCACCAGCGTCACCGGCACCGCGACGCTCGGCGGCGCCACCGTCAATGCGATGTATGCCAATGGCAGCTACATCTCGAGGCGGTATACCATCCTGACTGCGACCGGCGGCGTCAGCGGCACATTCGGTTCGCTTGTGAACACGAATCTGCCGGCGAATTTCAAGACCAGCCTGAGTTACGACGCCCAGGATGCGTTTCTGAACCTGACGCTGATTTTCGTCCCGCCGCCGAACAGCGGCCTCAATCAAAACCAGCAGAATGTCGCCAACGCGATCGTCGGCTTCTTTAACGCCAATGGCGGGATTCCCCTGGTATACGGCGGACTGACGCCCGCCGGACTGGGCCAGGCCTCCGGCGAGGTCGCCACCGGTACGCAGCAGACCACGTTCGAGGCGATGAACCTGTTCATGGGCCTCCTGACCGATCCGTTCGTGGCCGGCCGCGGCGATCCGGTGACGTCAACCAACACCGCGCCGCAATATGCCGAAGAGGACGACGGCGCGAGCGCCTATGTCGACAACGGCAAGCGGCGCTCGAAGAGCGAGCGCAACGCCTATGCCGCGATCTACCGCAAGGCGCCGCTGGCCGCGCCTTTCGTTCCGAGCTGGAGCGTGTGGGCGGCGGGCTTCGGTGGCTCGCAGACCACCGACGGCAATGCGGCGCTTGGATCGAACACCGTAACCAGCCGCATCTACGGCACCGTCGTCGGCACCGACTATCGCTTCTCGCCGTCGACCATCGCGGGTTTTGCACTGGCCGGCGGCGGCACCAATTTCTCCATCGCTAACGCATTGGGCACCGGTCGTTCGGATTTGTTCCAGGCCGGCGCGTATCTGAGGCACACCGCGGGCCCGGCCTACATCTCCGCCGCGCTGGCCTATGGCTGGCAGGACATCACCACCAACCGTACGGTCACCATCGCCGGCATCGACCAGCTGCAGGCGCGGTTCAACGCCAATGCGTTTTCGGGCCGCCTCGAGGGCGGCTATCGCTTTGCAACAGCATGGATGGGAGTGACGCCTTACGCGGCGGCGCAGTTCACGACCTTCGATCTGCCGGCCTATGCCGAACAGGCGATCGTCGGCAGCAATAATTTTGCGCTGTCCTATGGTGCCAGGGACGTCACCGATACCCGCAGCGAGATAGGCATCCGCACCGACAAGTCCTATGCAATGGCGAACGGCATTTTCACGCTGCGCGGCCGTTTCGCCTGGGCGCACGACTACGACCCGGACCGCAGCATCGCCGCCACCTTCCAGGCGCTGCCCGGGGCGTCCTTCGTGGTCAACGGCGCCGCGCAGGCACACGACTCCGCGCTGACGACTGCTTCCGCCGAGATGAAGTGGCTGAACGGCTGGTCGGCGGCGGCCACCTTCGAGGGCGAATTCTCTGCCGTCACCAACTCCTACGCCGGCAAGGGTGTCGTGCGGTATACTTGGTGAGTTGCTGACTTCCACTGTTGGTACGTTTGAGATATGCCGGAGCGGTCTGGCGCTGGCCTGTTTTGGCGTTCCGTTAACGGAACCCTAATTTACCCTCGCCGTTGACTGAAAACATTCTGACGAATGTCACCTAACTATGTGATTTGCTGGTGCCGGTTGAGAGGATTGAACTCCCGACCTTCGGTTTACAAAACCGCTGCTCTACCGCTGAGCTAAACCGGCAAACTAAATGAAATCAATAGGTTACTATTCCGAGCGGATTTTTTTGCTCCGAATTTGCTCCGTTCTCCAGGAGGCAAACGCGGTGCGACTTTAGAGCATACGAGATTATATTTTTCTAGGTCCGCTCCAAGATTCACTTCACAGTCTAAGGAAAAGGAAGGCACCCAGGCCCCGCGCGGTGGGCTGGGGGAAAAGTGGAGGAAATGGCCTATGGCAGACGAGACGAATTTGCTGCCGGTCATCGTAGGCGGTGCGCTTTCGATGGGAGGAATAGGCATCGGCCTTGTCGTAGCAGTCGTGCGCGATTGGATGTCAAGAAAAGAGGAGAGGCGTAATCGTCGCGCAGACAAATTCGAGGAATTGGTCGCTGCACTGTATGAGTTCGATCATTGGGTAGATACGGCGCGAAACAGAGCGCTTGGTGGTGCGGCTGCTGAACCCTCCGTGTCACCGTTTGCCAAGATACAGGCGATCACGTCCGTATATTTCCCGCAGTTTGATCCTTTAGTTCGCGAATTAGATCGATGCATGGCTAACTATCGCGTCTGGATTGAGACGACAAACTTTAAGAGAACATCAGGAGAATTGACTGAACTTCCTGATGGGTTAACGGAGGTCATGACACCGTACAATGATGCCCACGATAAACTCACGCAGCAACTTAGTAGTTTCGCTCAAAAGAAATTCCAAAACTGAGTGCGTCCGCTAGGACAGCAAGCAATTCTCCGGCTTGTGATTGCAGGAGCTACAGACAATCCGCAAATCGTAATAGGTCGCGCCTTCGTATTTGGTGTGGTGGATTTCGTACTTGCCGTCAGGGATATAGACTGGGCAAAGTTCGCACTGGTTAAAGTCCCGGCCATCGCGTTTCATCATCGCTCGGATGATCTCGCGGAAATGTGGGTGGAACCAATCTCCTGACTTCCTGAACGCTTGGCCGCCTTTGCTCATTTCGCAAAGTATAACATTTTGCGAAGTGTTATCGGAGGTCTGGAACAGCGATCGCCGCTGGCCACCTGTAGTCCGTCAGCCGCCAAAGAAAACGTCGGATGGCGCCAGGAACCGAATATGCGTCACCGCAGTGATCCCAGAAAGACGCGCCATAACATCTGTTCGGGCAGACAAGCGTCGGTCGAAGCGGCGGTTCTCGGTACATGAACGCATTGGGATCAGAGACGTGTTCGACGAGCGTCTCGAAGCGCTGCAAATCTCCTGCAACTAAATCGCGCTTACATTTCGGACAAAACTCTTTCATAACACCTTGCGCGGCTTCGCGCCGTCCTTAGGACCGATAATTCCGTGTGCTTCGAGCTGATCCATCAGGATCGATGACTTGACGTAGCCGATGTTAAGCTTGCGCTGGAGAAGCGATGTGCTGGCTCGGCCTTCGGTGCGGACGGCGGCGAGCGCTTCATCGAAGAGCGGGTCTTTCGCCGGTTCTACTTCCTCATGTGGTGCCTCGTCTTCCGAGCAGCCATCCATTGTCTCGATCAGGTGGTCTACCTTGTTGGCTGCTCGAATCGCCATCTGATGAGCTTCTTTGAGGCGAGGATGCTCCGAGGTGTGCATACTCACTCGGCCGATAACGCCGTGCAGAGTGTCGTTTATTTGTTGCAGTTGATAGATTGTTGTTTCGTTCATATTTTTACTTCGCAAAACACAGATTGCGCGTCGTTAGTTTGTAAGCTTCTCGATCTCCGCTTGCATGTAGTCGAGCGCGCAGTTCCAGCCCGCATCGAACGTATTGGTAGGAGCATCAGCAGCAAGCGGGCGATCGTGCGTTGCCAGCTCCCGTAGATACTCGATGTATCTGAGCAGTTGGTCTTTCATACGCTGGCAATTAACCTGTAATGACAATTCGCCGGATCGGTCTTGCGGTCGGTCTCGATGTGCATCCCCTCTTTCCTGAGATCGAGGATTCTTGCTCCGAGATTTTTGATCTTGCCGCACTGAGGCAGGCCGATGTTGTGGGCGAAGTCGCGGTCGATCACGCCATGCTTCATCAGGTAGCCCTTCACCGCGTCGCGCTGCCTCGCGTGTAGGGACATGGCGGCGAAGGTTTCGGTGAAGCTGAGTTCGAGTTGGGTGGTCATAGATTTTGGCCGTCGCCCAAGAGTAATGACGGGTCAGTTTCAACGTGTTGCGAGAGCGTGCGGCCATCGCGCATCACCGCGTAGGGAAGAAAGACTTCCTGCGTCGTGGCCATCTGGGTTTCGACCAAAGCCATTTGCGCCTCTACCCAGTCTTTCACGATGCGCCAGGCGGTGCGAACCGCCTGTGCGCGCCACTCGCTATCGAAGTGCGCTCGCCGAGCTTCTTGCCACTCTGGCGGTCGTTTCTTGCCTTTCGTGATGATCTCCAAAACCGGACGCCAATCGCAAGGCAGTCGGAAGCCGATCTTTCGTTCGCCAATCGTGACCTGAAAGGAAATCGCAGCAAGAACTCCCTCTTCATAATCTGTGAGGATTGCTGATGCGCCATGCAAGGAGAGGCATTTCGCAATTTCGGCGGCCGTTTTGTCGGGGTCAATCCTCGTCGTGTAATTGAGTAAGCCCATACGCTAGAAGGGAATATCGTCGGGCGTAACTTCATCTTTTGGATACTCGATGCCGGATGCTCCGGCTTCCTTCTCGCTCTGCTGGCCTTTCTCAAACCGCGTGCAGATATGCTCCTTGGTGTAGTTCACGAGGAACCGGCGGACCTGGACGTAAAAGACATTCCAGTCGTCGGATGTGTAGTCGCGCGTGTCTCCCTCCGGCTTCGGAAAGCCGTTCTTGATGATCGTCTTCCCGTCGCCAGCCTTGGCATGGAAGAAGCTATCGACCTTGCGGGTAAACTCGCCTGATCGGTCTTTCTGCGTGATCTCAACGCCCGTGACAGTCTTGTCTTCTCCATCCGGCGTGAATGCATAGGGACGGATACGGACTTCCTCGTTGAAGTTGACGTTGGGAAGCTTTTTGAGGATGTCTGAGGCGTACCGGGTGCCGACGCCGACGGAGATGACGGGCTTCTTGCCGCTTTCGTTCTCGTCTAGGACGATGTTTAGATTGGTGAACTTGCGGCCGTTGCTCTCGCCGTCGTAGAAATTGACATCGGTGATGATGCCAGTGATGGCCTTGAAGACGATCTCGTGCTTGACGCCCTTATCTCCTCCCGCTTCCCATTCGCGCCGTACCGCCTCAGGCGTGCCTTCGGGGACGCTCTGGCGGAGGGAGCCTTGAACGATTGAGAGGTATTGCTTGTTGCTGCTGCTCGTTTCAGTTTTGGACATAGATGATTTTTGACTAGTTTATGACTTAGATTGACTTTTAGACTTAGTGGATTTCGTTCCCCTCTCCGGCGCAGGTGTGGTTTTCGGCGTCTCATCGACCTTGGGCGCCAGTTTCGCCGGAGAGAGGACGATGGGGAAGTCGCGCTTGGTGAAGCCGGGCGTGTTGTCGCCGATCTCGGCTTTCCAAATCTGCTGGGCGACCTTGAAGAGCGGGAAGGCGTTGTCGATTTCGGTGAATTTGTAGCCGGCCTTGTTGCGCTCGTAGCCGACTTGCAGAATGGCGGTCTTGAGACCGGAGACGTTTACCAGCTTGTCAGTCTCGGTGCCGTTCGGGTTCTTCTCGTAGAGCGGATTCTCTCCGTTTTCGAGGGCCACCCGATAGGCACTGATCTGTAGCTCGTATTCCTTCCAAACCTGCTTCGAGGTCTTGAAGTCGATGACGTAGGGAATGCCGTCGATGCGGCACACAAGGTCAACGGTGCCGGCGTAGCCGTGAATGTCCGAGAATACCGTTGTCTCGGTGGCGATGACTTCTGGCTTTACCTCGTTACGCCAGTCGATGAACGATTTGACGCAGAGAAGCTCCTCGTAGGAAAGCTCGGAAAAGGCCGTGTCGTGTTCAGTGCTGCGGCCCTTATCCTCCACTTTGGTGTCGATGCGGAATTCCTCGCCTTTGAGGATCTTCTCGATCGCGAGGTGGACGCGGGAGCCCTTGTCGCCGGCCGCCTGTTTAGCGGCCTCGGCCTCATCCCAGCCTCGATCTGCGAGCCATTTGTAGAAGCCGATGCCCTTGGGCCAGTATCCGGCTATCCAAGTGACGGACGGGACAGGGGTGTAAGTGGGAAGGTCGGATTGCGGGTCTCGGCCTGGCTTGAGATACCAACGTTCGTCGCTTACGGTGATCTGGTAAATGCCGCGCTTTTCATCGGCATTTCGGATTATTTTTTTCATACTTTTGGTTGGTGATTATTCTCCTTCGTTTGCTAATTGGTTTTCGAGGTCGAGTTCTTCCTGCCAGTCGCGGCTCATGACGTTTGCGGCTCGTAAATCTCCGAGATATCGGCGTACGAGACTTCGACCAGCTTGTACATTTTGAGGGTGCCGTTCTGCTTGTAGCAGGCGATCGGCTGGCCGTTGCGGTAGATGATCTTGACGCCCTCTTCTTTGAGTTGGATGGGGCTTGTGTTTTCAGGCATAGAGTGAGTGTGAGGCGAGTAAGGCTGCTAAGAAGGCCATTGAGACTGCGGAGTTGGGCAGCGTCGTGCGGCCCATGATGTTGTTCCAGTGCGTTTTGATGCTGGAGCGGGTCGCGGTGCGTCTGCGGGTGATGCGGTCTGCGAGGCTGCGTTTGCTGTCGGCCGCGTAGGCTTTGAGGTCGTGGGCGTAGATCGCCGGCCCGGCTATTTCGATGCTGTCGTGGTAGAGGTGGAATTCCATATCATTCGTCGCCGCCGAGATTAATGTAGCCGCCGTTTTCCTTCGGCTTCATCGAATAAACGCCGCGCCAGCATTTCGTGCAGAATCGGCTGCAACCCGGAATCTCGACGCCGTGTCGGTCGTGAATGGCTTGCTGCTCAATCGGAGCGCCGCAACACTCAGAGATGTATCCAGGAACTGTTTCCATAAGTGAGTTGATTAATTCCCTCTAGCAGCCGCCGCACGAATGTAACGGCTGCTGCTGGAAGGTTCGTGCTTGTAACTGGTAATGTCGTGTCTGGCTTATGAGGTGATGAGTGGGCGGCTGGACGCTGAAGTATCTTGCTTCATAGGTTGAAACCTCCACAAGAACAGCATTTACGTCGTCCAGCAGTCCACTCACCACGTTGTCAGAGATCAGACGGATTGAAGCGGCTCGCTTCTAGTACGATGTCGCCTTTCGGCTGCGCAGAGCGTACACGGTTCGTATTGAGCGCCACCCGATCCGGCGCACCGCTTCGTTCCATCTGCGGTCATTGTCTCACACACGGGGCACCTTGCAAGCAAGGTTATCCACATTTAGTCAGTCGGAATTGTTCTGCGTCGCTTGTCAAGTGCGGCCATTGAGGCGGCCGTGGCGATTTCTTTCCGGCGTTTCTTGGAGAGTTTTTTTGCGCGCGCGATGCCGCCTTTACGGGCGAACTCTGTAACAGTGAGCGTCATGCGGACACTATATCACACGCTTGCAAGCAGGGTGTGGACAAAGGATCAGAACTTTTGGGCGACGATCTCTAGCCAAATCTTCACAGCGTCCAGCGCTTTGTGAATTTGATCATTGTATGTAGCACCGATGACAACTCCGGCTGCGGGAATGCCGGTCGTAATCGCCGTGTTGATCGCAAGGTCAATCTTCCCACCAACCCACTTAATTGAAGCGAACGCTGCTTTTCCGAGCGCACGCGCAAGCTTCTTCACGATAGAGATTGATGGTTTCGATCTGCCAAACTCGGCATGAAGCGCCAACACGTCGTTGCGCAGCGCTGCAACCGCCTCAATGTCAATCTCTTCCGGCGGATTGTTGTGGCCGATGCCAACCGCTCTCGGTTCATCTAGCTTCGCCAGCAGTTCTTGCAGCACTCCTCGGACGCGCTCTCGCGTTTCAAAGTCGAGCGCCGATCCGTATTGCTCGGTCGGCTGATCGCTGAAGGCGTCCAATGAAGGACTGTCTCCTAGGAACTCCTCGTCGTCGTAGTCGTCATGGGTAGGCGCCCATTCGGTGATTCCTTCGGCTTCTACCTCTTCGGCGACTTCCTCAATCAGCTTTTCGGACGCAAGATTGCCAAACATATCGACGAGCTGTTCTCTCGCGTCATGCGGACCGCCATGATTCCAGAGATAGCCACCCTCGGCTGAGACGAAGGAAGTCCTTTGTGCGGGGTCTTCGTAATTCTGGTGAAACCAAGCCACCATAAGCTCACGCTTCTCGTCCTTCCGCATACGCCGGAAGGCCGTGCGAGAGACGCCAAACTGAGAGCCATCTTCAAGGAAGGGAGGTTTTTCGACCATCTAAAGACCGCCTGCTGACCAGAATGGTAGGTTGAGCCGCGCGGAAAGACAACTGATTACCGTTCCCCCAGCCCCATTCCAGAGAGCAAGAGAAAATACGCTAGAATTATCGTAGGCAGTTCTCTTTAGCGGCGATTGGCCTGCGGGCATCCCTTGCCAACGGCACGAGGCTCTATCCGTCGCGCCAGTCGCCCATGAATAAACTCTACGTCGGATTCACAAAGGAGATCGAGCTACCGAAGGGCGGCTTTCTTTTCATAAACGATGAGGTGCCGGAAATACCAAGCTGGCGCCGGCCGCGGCTATTTGATCCGCACAAGCACTCTTTCAATCCGCTGAAGGATCTGGATTACAAAAAGGCGCGGGAGATCGCCGACGTTTTGTACACGATATCGCCGCAGGGCGAGAACACGCTGACGGTGCGCAACGGCAAGCGGGCGCTGCTGAAGGCCTTATTGAAAGCGGAGAGATTCGACGAGGTGCGGGGCGACGAGGAAGTCGAGGGCATGATCGGCGATATCCTGATGTCACCGGTCCTCAAGTGCGTGCTGTGCAGTCCGCCCAATTTCACCTTCAATCCTAACTCGGTCAATTTAGCGAGGTTCGATCGAGCCGAGCTGGGCGAGTTTGATGCACTCGTTCTCGGTCTCCTCCTCATGTCGCATTTCAAAGGACAGGTCGTTGTCCCTGACTTTGGCTTCTACGGTCGAGATGTCCACGCGGGTTTGAAACGCGAAAACCGCCTGATCGCCGGTGTAAATACCCTGGAAGAACTGTCTCCGAAGCTGAGGCAGGCTGTGCTTTTGATGAGAGAGAAGGTGGCTGCCGGCACAACATATGAGGACGCGGAGACGCTGGCGAGATATAACCGGCTGGCGTCCGGAACGGTAGGCTACAGCGACTTCGTGGCGGCCGCGATCGGGTAGGGCTCTCTCAGGTTCGCGGTGGGCTGGGGGAAATGTGGGAGGAATGCGGTGTCGAAAGATGATGCGAACCGAGATGCTTATGCGTTGGCGATAGGAAAAATCGCGATGGCTTGGAATGAGTATCACGAGGTACTTGGGAGTCTGTTTGCGAGCTTGTTCACGAAGTCACACTATCTGACTGCGCTCGATATTTGGCACTGCTTAGATAATGACCGAACTCAGCGAAGGCTGTTGCGTACGGCAGCCAACACCTATCTGGCGTGGAACAAGAAAGGTCTCGAAGAGCTGAATTGGCTTCTAAACAAAACCGATACGCTTCTGTCAGCGCAGAGAAATGTTGGCGTTCACGCGCCGCTTAACGGTCTGTTTGAGGTTGAGGGAGTGAGCCGGCTGTATCCGGTGCCGGGTCCGGGCAACCGCAATGCGAAGCAGCTGGACGGCAAAGATGTATTGAAGGAGTACGCTCATTATGAGCAGCAACTTCGGAAGATATGTATCTTCGCGACGGCCTTGCGTTTCAAACTGCGAGAAGGGCGCCACACTGACGATCCGTGGCCGGAACGGCCAATGCTGTCTAGCGACTCTGGCTGATACGCGGCTTGTTTCGGTTCGGGTTGGTGCCGTGGATGTAAGCATCGAGCGCGCGTCGTATGTGTTCGGATTTGCTCATGCCCGTCTTTTTGAACAGAACTCTGAGCGCGGCGATCTGGGCGTCGGTGAGGGTGTAGGTTTGTTTCTTCATATCAGATCGGCGAAAAAGCTCTCGAGATCCTTCCCTTCCGCAAGGTGGTCGATGAAGCGGTGCCAGTAATATAGCCACTGCTTTTCTTCCGTTTCAGGTGCCCACCCCCTCGCCTTACCGAGTGCCTGCCAGAAAGAGGGGTCGAGGAACACTTCACTTTCTCGGATGTCATGTTGGCCAGCAGGAAAGCGAGCGTGGACGTGAGGTCCAGCGTCGAGGCCGTATGTCACCGCCTCTTTGATTGCTTGTTCGATGTGGGTCATACGCTGATGAGTTTGTTCTCCAGTAAATATACGAGCATTTTGGCTCGGGCGTCTGCTTCTGTTAGCCCCATCTCGCGGTGGAGATATCCTCCGCCACGTACAGATACGATATCACAAGCGTATCCACTCGTTCCCGCGAACTGGTACGAACACACGACGCAATGCTTCTTGTCGAACTGAAGCTGCGGTAACATCTCCCCAAGCTCTGCGACGGTGAAGGCAGCAACGATGTCTTTGGTGCGGTAGCCTTCTCGTTCTTCCCTATAATTTTTAGCGCGTAATTCCCAGACAGGGAAGGCGGTCTTTGCCTCTGGCGTATTCCATGTGACACCGCGCCAGTAGAAATAACTCCCCTGCTTCACTCCCAACTCCTTCAGCCGCTTGGCGAGGTGCAGGGAGACGACTTGGTGTTCGAGGTTCATACGGAGAGAAGTTGTGGAGTTTCGTAGATGTTGCCGATGACCTCAGCGGAGCTACAAGCAAGCGAGATATTGAGCCACGCAAGACCGCTCTTGTCGTCGAACAGTGTTTTGCGAGCGAAATCACAAACAGCCCAGAAACCGGCGTTAGTCTCGTCCCACTGGATTGCCCAAAGACTGTCAACCGCACGAATTACGTCCCCCTCAAAGATCTCCTTCCCGTCCTTGTCGTGGAGGCCGGTGAATTGCATGAGTTCGTAGTTGGGAAGTCCCAAGCCATCAGCGGGAAACACAATCTTTCGCGAACTGCCAGCGCCCACCATTTGTTTCTGTTCTCTATCCCACGCCCTGAATTTGATTTCACGCATAGAATTTTAGTTGAGTAGATCGGGATGCTCGATGATGTTGCCAATAATCTCGCTTAACGATGCTTCGAAATGGAATCCGACAAGGCTGTCTTCGTCATGTGAGAGGCAGAAAGTCGCGGTACCCTCCAACCATTTGACGAAGTATGGCCGTTTGTCGTTCTTCATTCGAAGAATATCGCCTTCAAATATTTCAACGCCGCGTTTATCTTGAAGGCCGATGAATTGTCCGAGCGTATCGGTTATATCGATACCTTCGAGGTAGTCAGGGGCAGCAAAAGCTAGATCGGCGAGTGTGAAATAGAACCAATCATGGTCGTGAGTGTCTTTTGCTCGGAATTTGATTTCCCGCATACGCTAGTCGGTCGGAACTGGGCGGCTAATTCTGAATGTCTGGGAGAGGGTGGTGACGAGACTGTCGAGGACAGCTTGAAAGTCCTCTTCGTCATCAAGGCAGCGGGCAGACGCAGCCAAGAGAACGGCAGTAATTACTTCGCGCAAATCGTCGGTTGAATTCATAGGAAATGAATTAGTTTGATACGGAATAATTGTATTCCCAAAGGGAATATGCGCAAGTGTATAACCTGTTCGGCGTTTCATCGACGAAATTGTCAAATGTGAATTGCCGCCCTGTGACGTCGTGGGCTGTGAGCCCCGACCAATTCCAATTCGTGCTGGAAGTGTATCGGACAGTAAGGGACAGCTGTCTTCAAGCTAAAGAACGGGACGGGGAAAAAGGACGGCTCTGCTGTCCTTTTTAGAACGGACTGTTCTTTAGCTTGAACCCTGATCGGGTAGATCAGGAAGGGAGACGACGGCTTGCCGCGTCTCCGGAGCGAGGCCCTTGAGGGCCGAGCTGGGAATCGGGTGTTGTCCCTCGTGAGAGGAAGGGAGAACAGTAACCAGCCAGAATTGGAATTGGTCGGGGCTGGATAGCCCGACGGCACAGTGGCGGAATATGCTGAATTGACGCGGCTTTTTGAAAGCCGGAACATGCACGGTATACCTGCAAACATAGTGAGTGTATGTTTGCAGGGGCGTGTGCAGCGGTGTGTGAAGGATTGATGGTTATCCCCAGCTTGGCTGGGAGTTTGGATTGTCCACCGTGGTACGGTTACGAAATGTTCGAAGAAAGGGTAGAATTGAGGTACGAGAGCTGCGGCTTCGACGCACTTCTCGCGCCTTTTCAGGCGAACATCTACAAAAGACCCTGATCTCGTAAGAGGTCGGGGTCTTCGTAGTTTGTACCTTCATACTTCCGGCATGGCTTTCTAGGATACGCCAGAAATCATCCTAAATCGTGCGCCTTCAAATCGCTCGCGCTGTCCTCCGCACTGACAACGAGCGACCTCCAAAGCGCATGACGCAGCGAAATTAAAATCTCACTGTGAATGTTACAGAGAATTCTAATGAGAGGGCATTGAGAGATACTGTTGCCGGAAGACCGACCGAGTACCCGAACGTAGGAGGGGGAAAAAGTGCGGCTATTAATGGGAGGGTTCGGTGAAGCTGAAGAGCTATGAAGAACTGATGGAGTTGAGTGAGGAAGAGCGGCAACGAGAGATCGCGCAGCTGGCCGCGAAGTTAGAGCGGCCGGTCAAGGCAAACTTATTGAGCAGAGCAATTCATAAATGGTTGTTGGAGTTCGTTCGTAATGGACTGGTCGTCGCTACACTATTCTTTCTGGCACGGCGTTCGGGCGATTGGTGGATTTATGGGATTGCTTTCATTGCCGCGTTCTCTCTGCTCGCTTACAGCGAGAGTTACGCTCAGGAGTTCTGGTACAAACTTGAATTCAAGTCGCAGGGATGGCGGCGGAAACTAGCGATTGGTATTGGAGCAGCGCTTTTGGGACTGATTTTGCCGGCAATGACGATAGGAATGTATATAACGATCGACAGGATCGTCACGATACAAATGCAGGCAATGCGGTAGAGTCGGGTTTTTGTCAAATTAGCGTGATGGAGAAACCAAAGGGGCTGGAGGCTGGTTGGTTCTCTTTCGCTGAAATAGGAGAGTTTGAAATGCCTGATGGAAAGAAGGAATATGTGAATTTGCCCGATGATGTCGTTCACGCGACGGTGGATGAATCGACGTACTTGTTCGGAAACCTGACTGGGACAGCGTACGAATCGACGGCCACGAATGATGAGGGCGAACAAGGTACCGGCTACGGCAATGACGAGGGTGAGGCGTTGGCGAATGCCGTAAAGAAGGTCAGCAGTGACGATGAAGCGGAAGACGACGACGAGGAAGATTGAGGTTACTTGTTGTTAGTGTCCCGATTAGCGGCTCACAAGCTGAGCCGCAGATCGGAGCGCTATGTGGTTTGTGATGAGGTCTGGCGATGAATGTACCAAGACCAGCACAAGGCTGCGATGGTGACGATCGCAACGATGCCCTGAACCGCCGTGTAGAGCAGCTGGGGGTCAACGTTGATGTTGAAGAACGTGAAAAGCATCCCGAGGATGCCGACGATATTTGCAATTTCTCCTGAAGACATATTTCGTTGGATTGGGTTTATAAACATCGACCGCTAAGTGAGGAACGTGCTGATTTGGACGTTCGCGTCGCCTCCCATCGCCTGAACGATCGCATCTACATATCCCTGCCGCGGATTGCCGGCGTAGATCTTCGTGAAGCCGGCGAGCGTCCTGGCTTCAGATGAGTGAAAGGCCAGAAGTTCGTCCTGACAGCCGAGAACAAGGAAATTACAGAGCGCTTCCTGTCCCTCCGCAAGAGTAGAAAATTTGCAAAGGGTGCCTCCATCCGATGCTTTAGGTCCGGGGACGGCGTTCCATGTAGCGGTGAGTGTGCTGTATTTGAGATTGCCGGGATTATTAAGTAAGGGGTTGGCACCTTCCTCCTTTGTGATAATCGATGCCCACAGTGTTATCTTAGGGGGAAATAGGACTTCGGTCGGTGTCTGGTCCGGCACAGGTGGAGGGGCAGAATTTTGCGATTCTGGGGCTGTGTCGGCCTGAGGGGCGATCTGGCGAGCCCTTATTAGCCCCAATTCCTGTTCGAGGTCCTGGGCGATCTGCTGGTACCAAGCTAGCTCTTGCTCGTCGAAATCGAAGTCGGCCAGGACCTTTTCGGGCGTACCGGCATAGAAGTAGAGGTGCGTGTTGTCGGCCTTGGCGAGGAGGCCGTAGAAGGCATGGGATAGCTCATGCTTGGCGTAGACGACCGCCGTTTCTCCCTGATCGATCTCGGTGACGTACGTGTGCGAGGTCTCATCCGAGAAGACTGTCATCTCTCCGGACTTGCCCGGTTGGAATACGTCGAGGCCCATAAGCGTGATAATGGTTGGATGATCGGAAGGCGGGACGACGAACATGATGAGATCGGCGCCAGCCGCAAGCGGATTGACGTTTTGCTCGTACCAATTTTCGTCAACGCGATAGACGGTGCCGCTACCTGATGTTGGAGAGTAGGGCACGAATTGCGGTGTGAGCATCGTCGGGGTGAGGGTGATATTCAGCTCACAAGCCGGAGCGTAGAACTCCTTTATAGCTGCAATCTTTTCGGGCCAAGATGCCCATGTGCCGGCTTCGTTGTTGGCAAGGATGCGAAGTGAAAGCGATCGCATATGGGGAAATTATAGCACCTCAATTCGAATGCTGTTGGCAGGTATGGGTATAGATCGCGTCCAGTTCCTTTTCGAGGGCTTGGTCGCTTTGGCGGCCGTGCTTCTCGGGAAAGCGGTCTTCTCCACCCTTTGCGCCGCACTGGCAGCAGCGGAGTTCGTAGACGCGTTCATTTGTGTTTTGGTCGATAATTAGGGCCATAAGTTATGCGTGATAGGTGTTAGCTATTCGTAATGACGAGCCGGCGCCGGCATTTGTGCCGGCGGTTACTGTGTAAGTTCCGCTGTCGGCGGTCAGCGTGGCATACAGGACCAGAATGTTGCCACCGGCACCACCACCACCGGTGCCGCCACCGCCGGTTCCTGCATTGCCATTTGCGCCCGCGGCATTGATCGTGGCGGTGCAATTGTAGGCGCCTGCGCATTCTATATAGAGACCGCCGCCGCCGCGACCGCCCGTTCCTTGAGTGCCGCCGTTAGCCGCACCGCTGTCGCCGTTGCCACCGGGCAATATCTGTCGTTCAAAGCCGCTCAAAGTAGGCAGAAGCGGGCCTCCGATGGAGAGGAAAATGAACGTGGCGCTTGTTTGAGAAGTCCCGGCAGCGGCTGTGCTCCCACCTCCTGCACCACTGACGGCTCCTGGAGAGCCGCCGTTATCTACGAGTTTTACGGCATTGCCCGGACCGCCGCCCATGCCTGTAATGTCGATGGCCGGGTTATTGGAAGAAGTTATCGTTACGTTGCCCTGTGAGCGCAATGTGACCGAGGTCCCAAAAATTGCATTTGCACCGGAGAATGCCAGTTTCGCCGTCGTGCCGGTGATTGATATCGAAGTGTAGTTTTTCTCGACGTACGATGCGCTACCGCATGCGATTGTGGTTGTGCCGCTTGTGATCGATAAAGCGCCGTCGGTTCCGGTTCCGCCGAACTTGGTGATCGCTGGGGCTAAGCCGTTCACGTATATAGCGGACTTGGCGTAGATGTTATTCCACTCAAAAGTCGGGCTGCCAAGATTGCGCGTTCCGTCCGCGTCGGGGAGCAGTGAGTCAGAGATGGCCGCTGGATTGAATTGAAGACCAAGAATAGGGCGGACATCGTTGAGTATGTAACCTTGGCCGTTCGCCTGGTTCGCATTGTCGTAGAGTGCCGTCTCGCCGACAACGTTGTACAGCTCGCAGAGGGCAACTTTATCGGCCGGATAGGCTGGCGCTGAAGGTGAGGAAGCCTCGGTGCCGGTCGTCCAGGCAAGTGTCCCGGTGTTGTCGATTGTGAGTACGTCGATGCGGGGATGCGAGCTGGGAGCGGTGACGGTTGGAGCGGAGGCACCAGCGAAGATTACGCGTGTCCCGTTAACGTAGACGACGCCCGGCTCGACGTAGAGGGCCATCGTGTTCGCCGTGTAGGTGCCACTGGTAACGGTAGTCGAAGCGGAGAAGCTGGACGCCGGCGCGTAGAGCGACGAGTTGAATGAGCTGGCGATCAGATTTGTGCCGGAAGCCGACCAATTGATGTAGTTGATGAGGGTGACGTTGACCGATGTATTGACGCCGATGGCTACCTGCGTCGAATTGGTGATAGTCGGGTTGAGCAAGAGCTGGATAAGGTTCGCCAGTGTGCCCGCGGCGGTGGCTGCGATGAGAACGTTTCCGGCGGCCGATCCGATCGCGGTAACGAATGTGATGACGACGTTGTTGCCGTTGATGTCGAAGGTGAGCGTTTGTCCATTTGACGGGTTGGTCGGTAGCGCGATCGTGCCGAACATCTGGTGGGCGAGAAGGTTGCCGCCACCGGCCGCGTCGCCCAATAGCGCGTTGTAGTCGCTCGGATATCCTATGGTGTTCGGAGTGACTCTTGCGGAGCGCATAGATCAGGAGTTGATCGCGATTAAAACGTCATAAGGCTTGCCATATGTCTCGGTCTGTTTGTGGCAGGGTTCACATGATGTTTTGTCGTTTTCAACAGCGAAACGAAGATCGGGGAAGAATGCGAACGGCTTTATGTGATGAGCGTTTAGTTGGCCTCCGCGCTTCCCGCATTCACACGCGTAGTTGTCACGTTCAAAGACAGCTCTGCGCCATTTCTTGTAGGCAGCCGACCCGCGCACGATCTCATTCGGGCGCGCTGTTCCGCCGCGCCATTTGGGGTTGCGAGAACCGGACCATCGGCCGCGTGAGGCGATGCCGATCTTTCTCCGTGACTCGTCGGAGTGGGTTTTTCCAAAGAACGGATTGCCATTTCCACTATTTTTGGCGGAGAGCAGGCGTCGAGCTTGCGGAGTAGCTGGGCGATTATGCTTGTTGAGATTGCCTACTCGTTGTTTTTCACGGGTCTCGGCAGAAACGATGTGTCCTTGGTTGGACGCTCCGATCTTTGCACGCCATTCGGCTGAGAATGCCGGTCGTTTTTTCCCCGCCCAATATCCTTTCTGCCCTTTGACAAATTGCATACTAAGAGAAGGAGAAATCACACTGCACGGTCGTATCTTGCCCCGATGTTTTTACGTACGGCGTGGAAAAAAGCGCGTGATTGAAAAGCTGCCCTGAAGCGATAGTCGATGTGCCACCGGAAAAAACGCCAAACTCGTAATACGTTTCGTTGGCGAGCTGCGAATCGGAAAAGATGAAATTGAGGATGCAATCCGTAGAGCCGTAGTCCTGTTGGAATGTGACGGCCGCTCGATTGGTAGGCGCGGTGAGCGCGGTGTCCATAGTGGTTGGGGTGGTCGCTCCAGTGCCAATTTCGGCAAACGACAGGGTAAGCGGATATGTCGTGATGCCTATGAGCGCCTGGATAAACAGGTCGAGTCCGTGATTCGGGCTCTGCATGAGAATGTTTTTCTGTTCGACCTCCAATTTGCCGTGTGTGCGGAAGTCTGTGCCGACCGGATGGCTGTAAACGCGAACGGTGCCAACTATTCGCGCTCCATCCCGCAGCGATAGGTCATTCATACGGAAATTATAACATCCTGAAGAGCGATCCTATGCTTGCCATGTGAAAAGGCCCCAAACGATCAGAGGCTGTTGGATAGTAGACGGAGCGTCGTCGGCATAAGGCAGTCCTCCTCCATAAGCGAAGCTGCCGTATCCAAAGGAGCCGTACTGCGCTCCTCCTTCGGCGTTCTGTAAGTTGGTGATAGCAGGTCCCCAGACGTACGGTCCGCTGGCCGCCGTTACCGAGATGGTTTCCGCGACAACAATGTTCTCACCAACTGGCAGAAGGACTTGGAGGACCGTTGAAGAAGGGGTGGACTGGTTGCCGAGGTTTTGTTGAAGGAGCTGCAACATGATGTCGTTGTAGGTCACGTTCTCAGAACCAAGGCACTGGACCTGGGCCTCAAGCTGGAAAGGCGTGCGGGCGACAAAGTTGATCTGTTTGATGATGAGCGTTTTGTTGGCGACCCCGAACTTGGCGGAGTTCAAGATGATCTGTTGCCCTATGGCGAGTAGGTTGGTGTGCTGATCGATCGTGCTGAATTTGACGGTGTAGACCGGATGGCCGAACATATCGATGTCGGTTTGGGCACGTTCCTGGGCCTCCTCAACGCTTAAAATGCTCGTGTCTACGATTGAATCTTCGATAATTCCGTCCGTGCCAAGGAGGGCAGCCATAATAGCGATAGAGGCTGGGTTCGTCACGTAGGCGAGGATCGGGATCTGTGCTTCGCCTTGCACAATGATCTGGTGACCGCTTCCTGGATCGGTGGTGAATCGAATGAACCGGCCGGTATCGTTATAGAGAACCTGGACCGTCGAAGGGTCGGTTTGCTGGTCGGTGCCGATCGCTTGGCCGACGCCGGCAAGAGTAATCGTCAAAGTGCTCTCACTGTACGGGTAGGCGAGAGGATAGACCAACGTGCCGGCGACAGAGGTGTATACGTCCACGGGCGCATACTGCGGTGGGGTTGCGGACGGATTGGGGGATAGGACAAAGTCTTTCGCGTAGGTGCCGCCGACCACATAGACGGCGTTTTTCATGTTCGTAATGTCGATCTGCACATCGAGCGTTGGCCATTCGATTTGTCCGCTGGTGTCGTCGATGATTATAGGAGCCGGGATGACCTCAGAACTCGACGCAGCGTCGCCTTCAGCGAAATAGAAATGCACGTCTTTATTCGGGTCTACGTACCAATCCCAGCCAATCTGTTGCGCGAGCTTTTGGAGCGCCTTGCTGACCGGCATGTAGTTGAACTGCATCGTGCTTACGAGGAAGCCGCCAACCGCAACGTGATTGGTGGTGAAGCCTGATCCGGAAGGGGTAAAGTTCGTGATAATATCGACCACAATGTCGTGCGGGTCCATTCCTGCATAGTTCTTCTTCACAACCAGCGAGTCTAGAAGGTAGCCCCAATCCATTGCGGTGCACTGGTAATAAAGAACGACGCCGCTCGCGACGATGGGCTCAACGGTGACGAGCGTGCCTCCGAAGATGAGGTTTGTGGTGCTGTTGATCGTATATTTGACGTAGATGTCGTCGCCGATCACCGGCATGTTCGCAGGGAGGGTTGGTGCGGCCGGCGCTTTGATGCTGAAGGTGAACTGACCTTTCTGTTTCGTGAGCACGGACTGGATATTGAAGCTGGCATCGAACTCGATCAGAGAGGTGATGTCCTCAGTGCCGTTTAATACCTGAATGCTCGAAGAGTACGGCGGCATACATCAGCGGACTTTGAGCTTGAGCTGTTGTCCGATCATTGTGGCGAGCGCTTGGGCGATCTGTTGAGCGCCGCCTTGATTGAGATAGCTACCGCCATTGATATTAATGACGATGCCGGCCCCCGATCCGCCGCCGCCGGCTCCGGCCAATGACGGGCCGCCAGTAAAGGCTGAGAGCGGGATGATTGCCTCCGGACCGGCTTCTCCGACAAGCGCAAGAGTAGGGCCGGACACGATTCCGCCCTCGGCGAAGGCCTTGACTGCAAGGTTGGCGACGCCGCCTATGCCACCTACGATATTGGATGCGGCGCTGGTCAGGGTGCTGATCGGCGCCATGATGTTATTAATTAGCGACTGAATCTTGCTGATGGCGGTTTGCGCGTCTGAAACGATGCTTCCCCAGATCGTCGAGATAAATGTCGCGATGGCGTTCCATGCGACCTCTACATCACCCCGAATCGTGGTCCAGTTATCGGCAAGGAATGATACGAGGGCGCCCATTCCGGGAAAGAGGATTTGGACGATCGTCTGCCACTCCTGCCGGATGAAATTGACGATCCAGTCCCAGGCGGTCTTTATCGCGTCCATGATCTGCTGGTGGTAGACGATGACAAGCGCAACAACGGCGGCAATGGCGACGAATGCGCCGATGTAGAGGAAGAGTGCGCCTAGCGTGATGCTGGCGGTGATGCCAAGAAGGGCCAAGCCGGTATTGAGTGCCTCTGTTGCGATGATGAGCATACCGAGCGGGACGAGGATCGTACCGAGGACAATGAGAGCGGCGCCCATAAGGCCGAGGAAAACCAGAATAGCCTCGGCGAGCTTGGGATGTGCTTCGGCCCAGGCGGTCAGCTTTTGAACGATGTTATCGACCATAACGAGGAACTGGGTGAGGGCGGGCAGGAGGTTGCTCGCCATCGCCGCTCCGAGTTCGTTGAAATGTTGACCGAGCGCTGCTACCTGGGTGTTGTATTGCTGCAAGGCGACCTGCGGAGAGCCTGCAAGGGCCGTGGTGATCTCGGTGATGGCGGTCATGCCTGACACGCCGTCCTGCATATCGGGGATGACCTGTTGCAGGCCGCGTCCCATTCCCCTGAAGGACTGGGTGACGTCCTGAACCGCAGTCGTCATGTCGGGGATCTTGCCGGAGGCGACTAAGTCAACGGCAGCGCCATACATGGCGGTCGCGTCGCTGACGCTCTTGGTTTGGTTTAGAAAGCTAACGAGTGCGTTATAGCTGTCTTCGAACGAGATGCCGAGATTGGTGTTCTGGGTGGCGAGGCCCTCGAAGCTGTTCGAAATGCCCTGTGCCGACTGGCCGACCAGATCGCCTTGTGAAGCGAGCGGCGTGAGTTCGGCCTGAAGTTTGCCGATATTGACGTTGGCTGTGGCGATGCTGGCGGCGGCCTTTTCGTGCGCCGCGCCCACTTCCAACGTGGTTCCTGTCCACCGTTGCAGCGCGGCGTCATCCTCGGCAATCGAGGCCTTCTGGGCATTGATCTGGGCGGTGAGGCTCGCGATTTGGGTCGCGTTTTCAGCGGTTGATCCGCTACCGGCGTTGTTGATGATGTTATTGATCTGATTGAGGCCTTGGGCGAGCGCCGAAGTCTTATCCGCGGCGTCCTGGACGGACTCGACGACAGGTGCCAGGAAGGCCGCACCGACCAACCCCGCTTGAATGCCTACCGCTTGGAATTTGCCGCCAACGGAGCTGATGCTCGATTCCATTTCCTCGCCTGCGGCTGCGGCTTCATCGGCCATGCCAGCGAACTGCGCGTTTACCTCTTCTTCCGTCGCTGCGCCCAGCGAGGCGATCTCGCTAAGGCTTTCCTGCCAGCCCGCACTTGCGGCGCTGGCTGCAGCAAGTGCGGAGTCGGAAATCTGGCTGTAGCTGTCACTTACGGCCGTGGCGGTGCTGCTCGCGGCGGTGTCCATCTCATCGGCGGCGTCGATCCACTGGTTTGCCGTCTGTGTCGCAGCCTCGGCCGCGGCTTCCTCGGCGGCGGTGAGGCTGCTGGAAATGGAGCTTGCCGCGCTCGACATGCTGTCCGACATTTCGGACGCATCGGTGCTGGTTTGTTCGGCAAGGCTGGCTAACTGGGAACCGACTTCGGCCAACTGTCCAGCCGCGTCGTTGATGACGCTGATGACAATTTGCAGTTGGGCATCAGACATGCCCCAATTATACCCTGCTGTTGGCGTGGTTGATTTCAGCCCTCATGAGTTCAAGAAGCATGGAAACGAACCAGGGCGGCTGGGAGAGGTAGTCTTCGTATGTCCATGCCATTTCGCGGCACAGGACGGCAATGAGCTGGGCTTCGTATTCTACGGCGCCGGTCGAAAAGTAACGATGCCAGGCAGACCTCAGTTCGCCGGCTTCGTAGGGTTTTTGATTTTTTCGATTTCCTTGAGAACGGCGTCGTATTCTGTCGAGGGAAGGTCGAGGAGCTTCTCGACGGCGTTTTCTGTTTCGCCATTGACCGAGACCACCAAGTAATCGAGGGTCTTGCGTTCCTGCTGGGCGATCACGTCACCGGAGATCCCGCCCATGTCGATCTTCTTATTCTCAAGGTCGCTCATGCTCATCTTGAGCGATGAAAGCATGAGGTTCTTGATATCGGATGCCTCTCGGCCAGAAAGATAGGAACGAAGGACTACGGCCGTGCCAGTGGGGGTCGTGAACTGATACGTTTCGCGGTCTGACATAAATGATTATGAGAATAGTTTAATAACGCCTCGGATAAATTTATAGCCGAGAAACGCGAAGCCGGCGAACATCCAAGCTGCGAGGAATACCGCGCCTAGGATGACCGGAATGAATAAAAGTAGCATATGCCGTCAATGTACAACGAGGCAGGAAAAGCGCAAGGAGCGGGTGTTAGTAGCTCGAAACGCTGTTGATGAGGACGACCTTGGCAAGCAGCGTGTCGGAGATGCTGTAGGAAGCTTTGAATTTCAGCGACTGATATACGAGGTCCTTCACTTTGTAGGGCGTGCCGTATTCTCGGAGGGTTACCTTTGGCAGATCGATGTAGAGTTCGGGGTGCGTTGAACCGCCTGCGATGGCATCGGTGTTCACGAGGTCGAGACGCATTGAAATGGGCGTAGGACCCATGAATTGGGTCTTGAAGTCGCTTTCATTCTGCAAGATCGCTTCGAATGTTCCTTCAACCGAAAATTCCTTGTTGAGGAAATCCGCAGGTGAAAGAGAGCCGAGAACTTCCTGGGCTTCGACGTTCTGATTGATCGTGATCTTTGCACTTTTGAGAGCGATCGAAACCGGTCCAAGAGTGAGTGTCACTCCGCTGCCCGAAGCGGTCGTGTTCGCTGAGATGGTGATGGTATTGGAAGTAGTCGAAAGGACGGTAGCGTTTGCAGGAATGCCCGTACCGGTGATCGACATGCCCACCTTGATATTGGCTGTGCTGGATACGCTTGTGATGACGGCCGTGGTTCCGTCCGTCGTGCCGGTGACGGTGTAGGTGCCTTGGAGGCCAGTGTAGTTGAGCGCGAATTTCGCCGCGAGATACTGCGGGACAAAGCGGTTCTCGGTCGTGGTAGAAGGCGTGAATGCCGATTGGGAAACGCCGCTCTGCGCGAGTAGCGAAGCGGTGAACATCACGAATTTCTTAAGGGCAACGGAAAGCTCAAGCTTCTCGACTACGCCGTTGGCGTAGCTGTAATCGACGCCGGTGAGCGGATCGTGCTTGAAAAGCGTCAAGCTCTGGTGCTGGGCGCTTTCGGCGATGCTGAAGGTGTGAGTATAGGGGCCGGAACCGCTGACGGCATGAGCGCCGAAGAGCGAATAGACGATGAGGCCGATGGTCTGATCGGCCACGTTACCGGCAAGGGAGCCTTGCGCCCACTTCTTCGTCTGGGTGAGGTTGGTGTTGTCCTCGACGATGCCGTAGGCCTGGTCGTCGACAGCAAATTCCTTTTTCTCGTCGAGCGTGAGATCGCTCCACGGATTCCAGTAGGAGGCGGAAGACTGAGCCGTTCCGCGGGTACTTTCTTTGGCCACTCCTACTTGGATTAGTCGCCCGATTCCTTTGGATGACATATACGGTAAGTTTAGCTGTTATTTTGCTCCTCTTCTTCGGGAAGGGGTGTGGATTGCTCTTCGGTTGCTGATGCGGCTGGCGGTTCGATGGCCGTAGCCGCTGGGGACATGACGCGCCTGACCTTGTGATAAATGTCTGTCGCTTCCTCGATCGTAGCGGCCTCGATGAATTCTGCGAAGTGAATGCCGTCGCTGGCGAAATGGAAGCCCTTCTTCGCGACGGGCGTTTGGAGCATTTTGTTGGATGGCGGTTGGTTGAGGCTCATGTTCCTGTTTGATATGTACTCCTTGCCTCTAATGTTATCACGAATACCAGGAGGTCTTTCGTGCCTGTGGATACCGGCTGGCCTTGGACGGTAGCTGGGAGCAAAGCAGCATTGGCGGCGCCAGCGAGCGTGAAGTTGCTGTCGAACTGGTTGAGTGCAGCGTCGATCAGGTCTTCTACATCCGTATCCGGATTGGCAAGCGCCGAAGGGTCGATGACAAAGAGAACGTCAAAGCGATAGGTGCGGAGGTTATTCGCCTGATCTTCGAAGTCTGACGCAATTCTCGGCATTCCAACAATGGCAAACGGATAACCGGCGGTCGGCTGGATTGAGAGCGGATCGGGGTGCTGGTCGAGTGAAATGAAAGAGCTAAGCTTACCCGCCGTGACGAGGGCCTGAAGGTTTGCGAGTATTTGAGTCTTAATGGGCTTTGCAAGATCGGTAGCCATATATCATTGTGCGGCAATTGCCTTGGTGATCTGCTGTAAGGCGGTGACGAACGTGGCGTTGATGTCTGGTGTGGCGGCCGCGATGATGCGCTCCATGTAGGGGTTGGGCTTCGTGCCTGGATGATTGACGCGTTTGACAGGGTGCTGTGCGCCCGGCCAATAGAGCGCTCGAGCGTTCTTCGGCTCTATAACGTGCGGGGCGGTACCAAATTCCACAAAGCGGGCGTAGCTGGCTGTCGGATACCAGTGAAGGATGCCTGGTTCCATGTACGCGCTGAAACTCTGGAGGAGGAAGCCCGTGATGAAGGGAACAGTGTCGCGGGTCGTATATTTCGCGAGAACCGCCTGCGATGCGAGAAGCGCACGTTGCACGATGGGTGGGACGATTGAGGGCGCTTGCCGAAAAGCCGCGATGAGCTGGTCAATGTTATTTATGCGTACGAGAAAATCCATATTCAGAAATTGAGCTGGCGGTATTGGCCGAGCACGTCGAGGTCTTCTGCGTCAATCTCATTGCGGTACGTCGTTGATGCGTCGCCGACGCGATCGGACGACTTCCCTGCAAGCTGACGACGGTTGAACCGTCTGACGACGAGGTTTTCGCAGACGTTCGTGAGGTCGCCCGGAAGCCAATGGGTGTTGTGGTCTTCGGGATTGGCCCAATTGACCGGATAGCCAGCGGTGTAGGTCGCACGGATCATGTTGTTGTAGATGCGTGGCAGGACGCCGTAGACGCGGACTTGGCCGGAGGGATACCAAGTAGTGCCTGAAATGGGATCTGTCCGGGGGTCTACCAGTTCGAACTGATCGGGGATGAAGTCGGTCCAGTTCGGGTTGGTGGGCGTGCCTGCGCGCCATTGGAGGCTTGTAAGGGAGAATACCGGGGTGTTTCGAAGGAGAAGGAAGCTTTGGCACGGATTGTCGATCGAGTACGTGTCATTGGCGTAGGTCTGCTGCACGAAGCCGCCCGGCCGCCCGCATTCGTTATTGATGTAGTTGGTGGCCCAGTTGATAAGGCGTGTCAGCACCGTATCGAAAGCGACCGGCTGGTCGATGATGTAAAGGGTTACGGTCGCCGATGCCGTGGCATTCTGCGACATGGTGAGTGCGCCGCTGCCGAGCGCCGTAATGACGGTGCCAACGGGTATTCCGTTTGTCGCGACGGTAGGAACGCCGCCCCCCGTGATTATTTGTCCCACCAGCACGGTTTTGCCGCTTGGGATCGTGACGCTCGATAGTGCGGGGCTATTGTTGGTCGTCGTAGCCGTTATCGTTATGAGCTTGTTAGGGTCGAAGAGCAGGTCTTTTACCCGCTGTAAGGTCGTCAAAGCGAAAGGTGAGACTTGTTCCATAGATCGAGGGTTGCCCTCGTCGCTGCCTCCGCGTGAACAGAGGCAAAGCGAGGGTCGAATACGTTAGGTATTCGAGACGGTCGTGCGGACCGGGAGCTGCATGCCGGTTCCGGGCGCGCCAATGAACATGGCGTCCGCCAGGATGGCCGGGCTCGTGCCGCCCGTGAAAGCGGGTGTGAGCACGATGCGCAGATAGCGCTTGCGGCCACCGTATGGCGCAGCGGAAGCATTGCTGTTGTAGAGCATGATGCCCTCAACACGCGCTTCGCTGACTTGTGCCGCAGAAAGCACGTTGAGTGTCGCGCCGATCGCGGTGCCCGTGTTATCGACGGCTGCGGCCCACGTGCTGTTGTCGGAAGACTCTTGGAGAGCCCAGGCAACGCTGGCCGCCGACGGCGAGCCGGAAGCGATCTCCGCGCGGACGCGGACCATCAACGACTCAAGGCCGACTGACGTATCGAAGCTGTCGCCGGTCTGGGCGCTGCTGCCCGTCAAGGACAGAATGCCGACAGAACTTACGGTTGACTGCTTCGTGTACACGTCATCGTATGGATTGAAACGCATACGAATTTTGAATTTTGCCACTTACCGCGCGTCGATCCGGCGGGTGCGGCGGGCGACCGCGTGGCCTGTTAGCCCTGGTTCGGAAGGCAGACGAGCTGCCCTTCCTGATCGGAAAGCGTGCCCGGACGCCCGTCGGGCGTAGTGCACGCGTCTCCGGCCTTTTGCTCGGCAGGAACTTCCCCACTCGGCACCTCCGAAGGCGTTTCGGCCGGAGCCGGAGTGCTTTCGGGTGCCGGTTGTTCGCCGGGAGTTTCGCTGCCGACGACTACTGGTTCGTCGCTCATACAGAGAAATGTTACCGAGTAAGATTGGCTGATTGGCTTTGCGTGAGGATTACGCAAAAGCCTCGGTCAGCGAGCCGATTAAGAGGACGAGGTGTAGGCGACAGCCCAAGCACGCAAAAGCGTCGGGCTGACGTTCCAGCGACGGCGATAGATGATGCCGCGCTGGTTTGCCAGAGCGATCTCCTTGCCGCCGAAAGAACCGGAATTGAACTGGTCCACTTCCATTTCGCCTTTGTCGCCAAAGGCGACGGTCTTCATGGCGCCGAAGAGTACGGCTGGATTGCCTGCCCCATCGGAGAAGCCGTTGCGGTTGCTGTCACCGATAGCCGGCATCCAGCGGTTCGTGTAGACCGGGTAACCGCGGATATAACCCGCAGGTTTGAGCGGCCCACCGCCCTTCACGTCTTCGACCATCGGCTCGACTTTGGCCCATCCCGCATACGGCAACACGTAGTTGCCAGCGGTGTCCTTGTCAGTGACGATGTTGTTCCAGACGGTGCGGTGCATGTAGAACCCGCAGTCCGGGAGAATCGACTCTTCGATCGCAGCGATGAGACGCGACGAGTCGTCGATGACCGCGTACTTTTCGAACGTGGTCATCGTGGAAGTCGAGCTGCCACCCTGGTAGACCTTGTTGACCTGTTGCCCATTGGGCTGGATGGTCGTCGAGGTCGGTTGGTTGAGCAAACCGATCGTCGGATCTCCGGTGTTGGCGCCACCAACGAAGGTCTGGTAGTCAACATAGTTCGCGAGCGCTTCCGCTCCGAGAGCGAGAAGCCAATCCGCGATGTTGACCGAGGCGTCCTTCAAGAGGTCGTTTCCGACCACGAAGGCAAGCTGCCAGGTCTTGATGATGAGCTGCGTCTGACCGAAGGTGAGACCAGTCACCTGACCGGGAGCGTCTACACCGACGAATGCGCCGGTGAGGAACGCGCCGGTGTAATTGGGGATGGCGAGTTCATCACTCGTCATATCCCAATGCGTGGCTTGACTGAGAACCGTACCAACGGAAGCCGCAATGCGAAGGATCGCATCGGCAAGTTCGCGGGACACAAGGTAACCGCCGCGGTTGTCTTGCTGCTCGATCAAAGCTTCGTTTGCTTTGGTGTCGAGATTGAAGTTACCGCGGGTAGCTGCTTGCGCAACTTTCGCGAAATCCTTCTTTTGAGCTTCCGACAAACCCGTGATGTCGCGTCCGAAGGTTTCGCGCTGTTGGCGAAGCTTCGAGACGACTTCGGTGACCGTTTGCGCGCGCTCTTCCGACATGATTGCCGGCAAGCGTTCTTTGATGACCTCATCGAAAACGGTGAGGTGCATTTCTTTGATTTGTTCTTTTGTGATCTCCATAAATAGCTAGAAAGCTATCTACCGCAGCGCTTTATTTTCGGGCCTGCTTAAGTGTTTTGAGGCCGTCCTGTGCTACGGTAGTTATCCCGCGCAGAATGTCCTTTGCGAGAAGGTGAGCGTTAAGCTCGTCGTCTCGGACATCCTCCGGAGGCCTCGACCTTTTCTTTGCGGGAGCCGATTCCGACTTTTCGTCGGTGCTGCGGCTTTCCTCCCCATCGTCATTCCCGAGGCCTCCGTGGAGTGCCGCGACAATGGCGGTAGCAGCTTTCAGTTGTTGGTGAGCCTCGCTCAGCTTTTCCCGATTTGATGCGGCAAGTTTCATACCGAGCTTGCTGGCGACTGCCGGCAAGAGCTGGGCGTCAACGTGCGGGGTGAGGAATTCTTTGATGATCGCGAGCGTCTTTTCGTCCGCCTCGTCCTCTTCGCCGTATGCGGACTTGCACATGGATTTGGCGATCTTCGTAACGGCCTTCTGGTGGACGTTCTGGTGGGTCTCCATCTTGCCAGTGATCCAGTCGGTGTGTTCGTCGGTTGTGCCTGGGCCGCCCTGAATGCTCTTCATGCACTTTTCCTCGAAGCTATCGAGGGACTTGTTGCATTTGGTCTCGTAGGTGTCGTGCTCATCGCGGAGCGCCTTCAGGTGTTCGTCCTTGTCGAATGCCTTATCCGACGGTTCGAAGCTGCGGAAGGCAGCGATAGACTTGGCGCGGTGCATCGTGTGCTCGTCGGCAAGTGCGGAGCGCAGATCCTTGAGGTTGGCGCGCATCTCGCGAGCTTCGTCGGACAGGCGTTTGGCCTTCTTGCCTTCGTCCTCGTTCGGCTCTTCCTCGTTTCGATCCTCCGCTACCGCCTTTTGGAACGTGTCGAAGGATTTTTGGACCTCCTCGGCGTGGCGCTCGTGTTCTTCGCTCAGCGAGGCCATAAGTCGCTTCTTGCCGGGGTTTTCTGCCTTTGCCGACTTGTCCTGGTCCTGCGGTAGGCAGACCAAAGCGCCGTCGGGGTCCTTGGGATCGGATGTTAGGACACCCGGCGAACCGTCATCAGTCGTGCATTCGTCGCCAGCCTGGGCTTCTTTTTTCTCTTCGTCCTTCTTTTCGGCCTCAACGAGTGTGAGACCTTTCTTGACAAGAAGTGCGGTGTCGAGGTGCAGTTCACGGGCTTCCTCGAAGGTGAGATGGCGGCCTTGTGCGGGTCCGACATCCTGGTTGGCCGGCACGTCTACAAACGAGAATTCCAGCAATTCAGCTTTGGTGATCGTATTGCGAGCGTTCTCGTCGAATTCCTTGGGAATGAAGCCGACGGATGTGGTGCAGCCTACATTGTGGCCCGTTTTGAGACCGAACTCGTAGAGCTTGCGGACCTGTTGCGCGAGTGGATTGATGTCGGCCGATAGGAAAACGCCGCGGGCGCCAAGGGCCGGTACGCCGTTCTTTTCGGTCAGATAGGTCTCGGTGCAAATGCCGATGGGGAGCGAGTAGTAATCATGGCCCCAAAGGACAATGGGATTGTTCTTGTAGTTTGCCAGCTCCCAGCCGCTTTGCTTTACGATCTCCCCCGAGCGGTCGGTATCCTCGGTGGAAATGATAACGTCAAATGTGCCGTTGTCGTCCTTACCCGCCTTCCGTGCCTTTTCGAGAGCCTTGAAATCGAGCGTCTTTACGCGAGCTTTAATGTCGGCGGCGATCTGGTCAGTAAGCTTTAGGGCATCCATATGTTAGGAGAGGACTTTGCTCATATGTGGTAATTGTATAACGGTTAGGTCAACTCCGATTGTTTGTACGTGTGGATAGCATTAAAGTCTGCCAGCTTGGATTAGCGAGCCGACAAGACCCGCGACAACCGCGATGATCGCGTAGGTGACGCCGCCGATCCAAGATATCGCGCCGGATCGGCCGACGCTTGCTTGACGGGTATCCTCCAGCGAACGAATGCGCCTTTCGTGATCGCTAAGGGTGCCTGATGTTCCGTCCGTCAATTTCTGAATATCGTCGCGGACACCCCGCATCTCCACACGCAATTCAATGAGAAGATCGTGATCAGTCTTGTATTCAACGAGTTCCTTTGGCTCTGGCATATCAAAGGCTAAGAAATGGCCACCAATTCGAGGTGTCGTAGGTAGTTCCGGTGGGGGGATTTCCATCTACTTCATAATAGAATGTGTCTCCTGCATCATTCAGGGACCAGGAAGTGCCGCTGTAAAACGAGAGGCCATTGCCTCCAACGCTGGGGTCTTGGGCACCAATCAGATAGGTATTGGTCGTTGAATAGGAGCCTGAGCGCATAGCGACTAAGCAGTACATAGTCCCACCGGTCAGCAAGGTACTGCCAGAAAATGTACTCGTGGCCCACGCGAAACTGCTGGTGAGGCTTGAAGCTGCAATAGAACTGCCAGTTTCGAGTTGCGACGACGGAAGATTGGAAGCTGAAGTCCAGATAGACAATGTAATGCTGTCGGTGGGCGTGCCTTTTTGGGCGAGGTACATGCTTGCTGCGGTAATTTTGCAGGACGTAGCCGGCGTGAAGCAATAGCCTGCGCCTCCTTGGCTATTAGAACCTGAGTTGAAAAAGTAGTTGTTATAAAAATTCACGCTCAGTGCGTTGTTGATCGAGCATATCGAGGCGGCGGAGGCCGTAAGTGGTAGTAGTAAGAGAGGGATGGCGAAAAATAAAGCGAGACGCCTCATATGCAGGTTGTAGCAGTTGAAGAGGCGATGGCGAGATAGATGCCACCTGTTTGCTGGCCATTTGGAACGCTGGAAAGGTAGTGGAAGCCGATTAGGGTGCATGAATTGGCGGCGCTTGATATCGTCGTGGTGCCGTTCGCCCAGCGAATGTTTTGCGCATCCCACGTGACTGCTCGGCTGCCGACTGAATCTTGTTGGATGTAGATGCTGTAGTAGGCGCCATTTACTGCATTTGATGTCGTGCCAGTGAGATTGAATTGGGCTGGGCCATTGAGGAGAAATACTTGTTGATTCCCGTTGTTCCAGTTGATGGTGCAGGCCGTTGCACACGTGGATGAGGCGACCGTGTTTACAAGCTGGCCTCCGGATACGATCGTCGATGTGCCGACGTTCATCCCGGAAATGCCAAACTGAGAGAGCTGCGTCGTTGTGGTGGCGATACCAAGCTCTCCTTCTATGAAGTTTGATGCGACCGTTGTTGACGCGATGAAGTTGCCAAAAGTGAGCGGCGAGCTGGTGGCCGCAATGGACGTGCCGTTGAAATATAGAAGATAGCCGGTCGTAAGGGATGTCGCGTTCGTGCCGCCATTCGCAATCGGAAGGATGCCAGTGACATCGGTTGTCAGCGTGATCTGGGCGCAGGAGAAAGCACCTGCCGCGCTTATGGAATTGGCGTATTGGTGCGATGAGCAGTTACTGCCGCCGAAGGCTGTTTGCTGATGGCTCGAATTGAAAAGGTCGAGGGCCGAGGTGATGCCCGTGTTGTAGACGAGGCCGGCGGTTTCGATTGAGGTGGACGCGTTCGCTAGGTTGACGACTTTCGTAAAGGTGGTGGAGGCCGTCCACTGATTGCTGTTCCCCAAGTTGATGTCGAGGTTGATCGTGCCGCTGCCTGTGACGGGATTGGTGCCACCCGTCGTAAGCGTTGAATTTGGCGATGAGAGGCCGACCGAGGTGACCGTACCGGAGCCACCGGTCGGAAAGCCCAGAGATGAGGTGGCCGTAAGGTTATAGGCTCCGGACGAGTTGCCGACGAGGACCTGGCCGTAACTCGGAGCGGTGGAAGTGCCGGTGCATCCGTTGCCGATCTGACAGACAGTCCCTGCGGCGTTGGCGACGCTCGCATAGAACAGAACCAAGAGGCCGACGATCCCAAGTACGATTAAAGTCCTCTCAAACCATTTTTCTTCCATATGAGATAAGCATAGCCTACTTTCTGTAGTCCGCGATTAGCGCGCCTGTGGAATAACTTTGTGCGGTCGTGATGGTGGTTCCGCTGATCGTGTAGTCGTTGCCGGCGCCGGGGTTGAGCCGGATGCCGCCCGCGTAAAGCTTCACGCTGCCTGAAACCGGCGTGTTGGCGAGCGTCCACGACGTACCAGATCCGCTGACAACTTCGTTCTCGACCGGTATGCCATTTCCTGTCTGCGCGGCGAGGTCGCTAATCATTTTGGCGGTGATGCCGAGAACGAGGTTGTAGGTTTTGGCGGCGGTGTTGTGGTTTGCGGCGCTTGTGCCTTCTTGACCGCGAGAAATGGTGATGGTGTCACTGCTGATATTGGTAACGCGGACGATCTCGACGTTCGGGTCGTTGGCGGGATTCGGATAGTCGGTGCTATTCCACCAAACGAGGTTGAAGGGCGTAGCAGGAAGCTTTGAACCTTGACCGGATTGAAGCGTGATCGACGTTGTCGATGAGCTATAGCCGGTGGAGGCTTGGACCTCGATGAAATTGGCGACGCTATCGAGAGCGCTCATATGCGCTTAATGATAGCATTGGAGTGACGCGGTGTTAGCAGGTTGCAGTGGATAGGGGTTTAGAAAAAAGCGGCGAGCGCGATCACCGCAGCTAACAAGAAACCGAGTGCGACAATCGCGATTATGCGGCCGATGGAAAAGGTGTCGTGTTCGAGAAGTGAATAGACAGGGCCGCCTAAAATTGAAGATACGACAACATACCCTGACCAAAAGTTTGGACTTGTCTGTTCGAGAAGAAACGTCTTGTAAGCGAGTGCCAGGGCCGGATATAAAAATAATGGACTTTCAGCGAAACGTCTGAATAGAGATTGCGGAGGGTTCGCAATCGATGGAGGAATGGTTTTCTGCAGCTTCTTCAGCGTATCGGAGATTGCTAGTGCAGCAACTATTACTCCAAACATGATGCTTGCTGGAACATGAGCCTTTGCAGTCAAAGTTATTTGTTCGATGACTACAGGTGAGCCAGAAAAGTGAGGAATGGGTATCGGAATCTTAAAATGCGTTTGCTCAGTCTCAGGAAGAAGGCTTGCAAGGTAAGCCAGAGCCAATGCAGCGCTGGCGATGCTCGCGCCGATCAAGGCTTTGTAACCCGATTTGAGTTCCAGAAATGGACCTTTTATCAATTCCCAACTGCCAGAAATCAGCAGACCCACCAAGCTGGCTATGATGACTGTTTCGAGAATTTTTCCCACGCGCATCCCCTAGCGATCAGGCCTCTCAACCGATAGTAGCAGGGCGGATATAGCATCTGCAATCCGGATGAAGTGGCGGCGCTTCGATATCGCCGTATTCAGCGGTCATAATCTTGCCGTTCGCGCCCTCGATCGCGTCTCCGCCATCGTAGAAATTGTCTTCGATGCCGATCTCTTTACCGTCCTGGGCCTCGCAAAACTCGCATACTTTGGCGTCTTCCGCTGTATACCATTTCACGGTCTGAACGACGCCGCTTAGCCGCCAAGCGTCTTTGTTGGCAAGGTTCGACGCGCGGAAGCTCTCGGTCTTGGCGATCAATCCAGCGCGGCGCGTATCTGCGAAGCTGTAAACGCCGTCAACTGCCTCGGTCAGTTCGGTGAGGTTTGTACCGCCGGACTGAGCGAGCTTCTCGGTGAGGACGGTCTTGAGGTTGTCGAGCGTCGTCTCGTTATAACTGCGGGCCATTTTGGAGATGCCCTGCTCAAGGGCACTTCGTACTCCGTCGTTAGCGAGAATGTCCTGATGCTGGGCGCCGATCATGGCGAGGGCGGCCGTGGCTTCGTCTCTCGTCAAAGACGTAAGGATGGGCGTGGCGAGGTCGATAGTGATGCCGATCCACTCCTTGAGGTCGAACAGGTCGTCCAGGTCTTTGGTGACGCCGGTCGTCTCGGGTAGACCCGCGATTACGTCTTCTCGCTGCTTGGCGTTGATGCCTTTGAAGACCCTGCGGAGATCCTCGACCGCTCGCTCGGTTCGGTCTGAAAACCGCTTCCAATGCTCCATGTATTCGGCATGGGAGAGGTCCTTGATGCTCTTGACCTGAAATGCCGGTGTCTTATCGAGCTGCTTCGTGAAGGCATCGGTGAGCGCCCGGCGCATCTCGGCTGACGCGCTGTGCTCCGATTTTCCCCCCGTGCGAACGCGGATCGGGCGAGCCTGCCAACCCTCTACCGTCTTGGCCTGCCGCCGGAAGAGCTTTTCGGGAGTGGGGGGCTGCTTGCCGCCGGATGGCTCGGCTTCGGGCGAGAGGTCGTCGCCCTCTGGCTCAATCGTCTGGCCGGCCGGCTGCATTGTGCTGGGGCGCATGAGCTGCTCCCCGCCCGAGATCGGACCAAGACCAAGGTAGTTCTGGCGTGCCTCATTCTGGGTCATGAGCGGCATGCTGGCGACGGTCGCCTGCATTTCCTGCGTGCGGAACGCTTTGTCCTCTGGCACCGGATCAATAAACGTGAGGTACAGATCGTCGCCGTATCTCGGTGCCAAGAATTCATTGAGATAGGACAGGACAAGTTCGATCTTCGGCTTGATCGTTCGCTTGCTGAATACGTAGTCGGCCGTCTCGGCGGTGGCGCGGTTGGTATCGCTTTCAGCAGTGCCGAGGATGGTTTTCGAGACGCGGAAGCCGGCCAAGATGCGGTCGCGCGTGGTCTCTGCGAGGTTCTGGAAGTCCATGTCCTTGTGCGTGACGCCAGTGTGTTCGAGCTTCACGCCCTTAGGCATGACAGGGATTTTGTGCGCGTTCTCCACGCCGCCGTATCCGTCGCGCATGCTGCGCTTGATGCGCTCGATGTTTCCTTCGACGTTCGTGTCGCTTTGGACGTAAAGGCCGATCTGCGCGCCATTGAGGAAGTACTTGCGATTGTATTCCATCGCGTAGTTGTCGCTGTCGATCCAGACGGGAATTGTCTGCGGGACGCCGATGCCGACAAATGGGTCGCTCGGGTCGGGATATTTGATGTGCAGGATCTGATACGGCTGGAAGTGATAGACCTTGCCGTCGATCGTGAATTCGTAGTGGTCGATTTTGTACGGGAAGCTGTCCTTGTTTAGCTTCACCTTTACGCGACCAGGATTGAGCGGGTAGATCGCGCGCGGTGGGTCGGTATCGTTCTTCACTCCGTCAAGAAGCCAGTAACAATTGCCGGTCAGCTCCAAGTGCGCCATCGTGACGTACTTGAGTTCGATGCCGGTCATCGTCTCATTGACGCCTTCGAGGAGCGTCAAGAGGGGATGGTCATCCAGCTCCTCCTGATCGTCTCCCGCTATCTGGTAGAGCCGGAATTGGATGTTGGCGACTTCAGACGCAATGGCGTTCACGGCCGCGAACGTCCAGCCGGTGAAGTTGCTCATCGCCTTGGCGGCATCGACTGTCTTTGCGCCAGATGGCTTGTAGATCGCGAGCGGGTCGTTGCCGAGGGTTTCGGACTTCTCGCTTACGTTCGGGATTTCGGCTTTGAGGGTGCCGCGGCGGTCGCGGACGATGACGGCGCCGGCAGAGGTAAACCCCTCAAAAGTATTGACGGGTGCCGTGTCTTTGCGGCTAAATCTGTCGTTGAATTCGTCGCCGATCGCGCGGAAGATGCGAGGCATAGTGGTGCTTTAAGTGTAGCATTTGCGTCTACCCAAATTTAGCTGCGAGTGGGGATACTACCGTGCCAGCGAGGGCGAAGTGACTGACGAACCGAAAGAGACGAAGAAATTCCGCGAGGCAAATGCTTGGGCGCGTCATCGCGCATCACTCGGGCCGATCGTTAAGGCGCTAGCCAACGTTTCGCTAGATGTAGCGGGTGTTTCAGGCGTCCGATTTTCAACGGAAAAGGCCGAAAGAACAGAGGTTGGTGTAAGAGAAACTCAACTCGGTCTCCTCCAAGAGCTGTCGCAGGCCGGGATTGATCCGCATCTTTTCGACCTTATGCTCTCGAATGAGCTTGATCGGAGCTTAAAGAAGCAATTCGGTGTTGCGTTTCTAGTTGCAACGATATTTTTCACGCTACTTTCGTATGGCATCATTGTCTTCAACAGCATCGAAAAATGGGGAATAACCGGTACGGCGATCACGGCTTTAATCGTTGAGACCCCCATCCAGTTTATTGGGCTATTGTACATAATTGCTCGCAATCTTTTTCCGCAGTCAGGGCGCGCGAACCGTGAACAGCTGGCAACGACAATTGCGGCGGTGCGTGCTAAACGTAATGCACCTTCTGCTCCTCAATCCCATCTCCAACCAGACCAAGAATGAGATAAACCAGCGAGGAAGCAAGCTTAGAGGTGCTTTAAGTGTGGCACTTGTCTCTCTCTGATTTGGTGGAAGCGTGGAAATATTGGGAGCGCAACCATGGAATTTTCAATACGAATTATCGACGAAGATGGAGATGGGGTTTCGGATATAAAGGTTAGCGTTAGTTTCGACTCGCTAGGTGGCTGGCTGGAAGAGTTTACAGATAGCGACGGTTGGGCAACATTCGAACCGTCAGGTCATCATGTGTCTTGCAAGGTATATGTCAGGGACGAACTACTTGGTGAAGTTGGTATCGAGGACGGCGACACGTTTTCGTTCAATATCGACAGCGATTAGGTCATATGTAGTGGACCTTCTGTGCCTCAATCCCATCACCAACCAACCCCAAAATCAAGTAGACAAGCGCATCAACCGCATCGTCGTGCTTCTCGCTGCCAAACCCAAGTAGCTGCGTCATAAGCTGCTCGCATCCTGCCCTTGGAAACTTCACGATGCCCATTTTGATGTAGCGTGCCGCGACGCGAAGTCGGGCTCGTTTGTCTTTGATCGGGTGCATCGGCGTGACAGCGAACGCTCGGCGCTCCATTTCCTCGATAGCGGCTTGCTGGTAGGCAACGGCTTCGACAAAGAACTCGCTGCTCATCGTGGTCGAATGCCGCACGTTGTCGAGCGCGGTCATCGTATCGCTGAAGTTCATGTGCCTGATGATCGGATGTGGCTGGACATAGATTTCCAGCTTGCCATTAGGCCACGTGACCTCCCCACTCACGATAGCCGTGTAGTCAGCGCTTTCCTTCGTGCTAATCGCGAGGTCAACGCCGTGGGCGAGGTAGTTACCATCGTCGAAAGGCGGATCGTCGTAATAGTGGATGTCTTCGGGTAGAACGTCCTGGCCTTCCTCCGGCACGACCTGCAACAGCATCTCGCGGCGGAAGCCGATGTCCCCTAGCTCCTGCCGTTTGAGGTCGATCGCTTCCTGTGTCGGGTATTTGGCTTTCCACGTGCACCGCTCGATGTCGGTGCCGTCGCCTTCGCGTAGAAGCGGAAACTCAAGGACGGTGAAGATCCCGGTGTTCTTGAGCCTGGCCATAAGGCCGTCGGTGTGCAGCCAGTTGCCGATGAGGACGGCGCGGCCGTTCTCGTCGATTGACGGCAGTACGTCGCCGCGGAACCACCTGTCCGATTTGTCGCGGTTCTCCTGTGTGCGAACCCAGTCCAATCCCTCAACGTCGTCGGCGATAACAAGCTTGGGACGATGTTGGCGGTGCTTGACACCGCGCACCTTCTGGCCGCGGGAGCGCGAGAGGATACGGACGCCATTGTCGAGGACGCAGTTCATCGCCTGCCAGTCCTCGTCGCTCTCCAGCGTCGGCTCCGGGCGCGGGTCGTCTATCTTCTTGTATTTGAGGTGGCCGTAATCCCTGAGGATCGGGTCGTTGTTGCGCAGCTCGTATTGGACGCTAGCAGCGTTGATGCTGGCCTGGCCGCGTGTGTCGGCTAGAAGAATGATGAACGGATACAGCTCCGGGTGTTCAAGCGCTGCCCAGAGCGGAAGGGCGAGCGAGGCGAGCGTGGATTTGGCGCAACCACGAAACCCGATCATCTCCACGCGCTTGAGGGCGAAGTCCTCAAGTGCCTGACACATTTCGTCGAAGAAGTCGGATAGTTCGAGCGGGAAGTGGTGGGGAAGGTAGGTGAGGCAGAAGCCCTTGAGGGTCTTGGCCGCTGCGCGCCGGATTTCCGGGTCGTCTACGAGACGCTCAAGCTGGAGGGTCTCATTCATACAATATCGTTGATTGTATCAGGAACCTCTTGTAACCTCTAGGTACGGCACGAAAAACGAAGGGGTGTGAACATGCTTAGGGGCGTGGCGACTGCCTTATTTGTTCTCATTGCAACCGCTCTCAACACAAGTGCAACTGCCCAAACCTGTCAGGCATGTCAGTGCAGCGGTGCTAGCGGCACGTATCCGGTTTACACTGAAGCGGAATGTCTCAACGGATGTACTATTTTTGAGGTTGTCTGCGACGGAGTCGTGAAACAAAGTGGCCTAGCTCGCTTGGGAGTGCCAAAGCCTCCGCAAGATTGCACTGTGACCGTTGTACCTGGTGGAGGGACGTTGGTCGGGCCGGCATCAGGATGTCCTACGCCTACGCCTCCGCCACGTGATGGTTGCCATCCCGCGGGCGTGAAAGAAAGTGTTTGTTAGCCAAACGTCGGTCAAGCTAGCGATAGCCCCCTGCTTAACTTGCATTGAGTGCGAGCCACAACCTCGCTACGGCTTCGGTGGGGGTTGAGCCGTCATGATGGTTATTGTAGTAGGCCTCGTGCGCTTCCCAACGCTTATATCCGCCGTTACGAAGCTCAAGTGTGAAGAAATGGTCGCCACACGCCTCTATGAGTTCTTCGAGGGTGGGATAATACGTGCTGTCATCGGCATTACCCTTTACGTGCGCGAGGAGACCACTAAATCCATTCGGTTCTTTCTGCGGAAACCCTGCATCCTTCAACTGCTTCGCTAATTCATAATCCATAAATATTCGCTCGAACGTGCGCCCCGCTAGCCGCAAAGGCGCACACTCGAACGGGCTAGCTGATACGACTATATCTTAGCACACCGTAGAAGCCGTATTCAGTAACCGTTCAGGGAAGCGCATTATCTGCAGGATTATTCGATTTGAATTATGTGGTCTATCCGAGAATGATCTTTGCTCGGATCGGTACCCCACACACCAGTCGTGTTGCCTTGATGCCAAATCCAATCGGACCTAGTGCAACCTGCGAAGTGGCCGCCAGTTTGGTGATTATCGACATGCCACCAGTGATTATCGTTATTAGGACTCCAGCATAGCCTCGTGGTCAAATCGCTCTCTTCACCCCACGTCAAAAGGAGGCTGTCGCCGTCGCTCGCGAGTCTCATACGCCCGTCGTGGGGGTAATAATGCAGGAGATTAATTGCCGTCGGACCATGTGCCCCGGACGCTATTCCGACTGCAATGAGAAGATCATTTTCATGTCCCACTATCAAACCGAAGTTGTCGCGATTTACAACAATGTTTGAACAATCGAATGGCGGCCCTGCGCCGCCATAGACATCATGGAGATCGATCTGGTAAATAACGCGGCCTTTATAAAGCAACGCCCAAGAGTTAGCGTTGCTTGGGTTAGCTGTGTCAAAATCCTTCAGCAAGGAGAAGTCGGGCGACAGTTTGCACGTCGTTTGCCCGGCTTTCGCTATTCCGACATCGGCGAAGATTAGTAGAAGTAAAATCAGATATCGCATGGTGTCCTCTTTTCCGACGACCGCTTCTTTCAGTGTGCTGCCTATTGCAAGTGGGCGCGCCGGTAAAGATGCTAGAAAAGAGCAAAGAGTTCAACCGGAAGGGGTGTTAGCTTCGAGTTTTTTCTCGGGTACCAGCTTCTGTATAGCCGCCCTCGGTAGCAATCCCCCACGCGTCCACGCGGCGATGACAACGGTGCGAACTTCGGCCGGCAACGGCTCGTAGTGAACTTCCCTTGCCAGGACTTCGAGCGGCTTTTTGTACATGCCGGCGGCGGCCTCAGCCTGTAGGATCGCGAGATCCATCATGACGATGTTCTTGGCAGCTTCGTTCACGTCGCGGTTGGCGGGTGGTTTGCCGCCGTCCTCTGGTTTCCAATAAAGAATTTTGAGAAGGCGCTCGCGGATCATGCGGTAGTTCTCTCGCGTGAAGTTCATGCGCTCCTCGATCTTGGTGCGGTCGGCCTCCTGCAATGCCTGGCGCTCGACTTTGAACGCTAGCTTGGTGATGTATTTGCGTGAAAAAGTGCGGTTGAATTGCTTTTCAAGTTGCTCTTGCAGTGCAACGACGCTGATAAGGGGGTCTTTGGCGCGGGCGTCGCGGATTTCGCGGCGGATTTTGTGGTCTAACTCGGGTACAATTCGCATGAGGACTATTGTAACCTAATTTTGGCTAGTTCCTTGAATAAGGCGTCAGGATCGGAATTTAGACTACATTTCTTGAACTCGTCGTCATCTATAGAATGGCCGCGTGCAAAAATGTTGTGTGCGCAGTCGAAAAAGGTCATTTGCCATTTGATCAAATCATTTATGTTTTTGGTTTCCTTATCGTAGAAGTTCTGCAGTGCGGGTTCCGTGTGCGAGCCATTCTGAAATTTCGCCGCTTCGACTAGAAATTCCAATAGAAGCGCAATACCGTAATCTATCTCCTTAGTGGCTGATGGTGGAAGTGCCAACTTTGTAGCTTCCAACTGATGGATAATAGTTCTAATCTGGTCAGCATCTTTATCGGTAAATAAGATGGATCTAATCCGCTCAACATCACTTAGGCCAAGTCTCTCCATACCCTGTCGAGTAAAGAGTCCGAACTGAGCGGACAATCGTAAGTCATCAAAGCTGGAGTAAGCGATGGCTAGTTGATCTACTTGTTTGCTGTATAGATTACTAAAATACATAGCTTGTAGTTGAGCTTTGGAGATTTCTTCCTGATGAGCGAGGAACAGAAGCGCGTAGACCGCAGCGATAGCAGAACCGATAGCGGCTACGGCGCTGGCAATTGCGGCAAATGTGGCGCCCACCTGAGCGTTCCCCGATTATTGTTGAACCGTGAGTTTATATTCGATCTAAAGCTCCTAGGCTATCCTAACGGGAGAGTGCGCAGGCGACCTCCTTCCACTCCCACGTCTCCGCATGCTTAGCTAACTGCAAGTTGGCTTCGATGCTCTGGTGAAGTTCGTTGAGACCGCGCTGGCCCTGTTGGATGCCGGCGCTGACTGCTTCCATTTGCTTGGCGAGCGCGTTGCGACGTTCTTGTAGAATCCTGCGCTTGCCGCGATTTTCCACGGTGTGGTAGTCGACCGCGGTTTCCAGAGTTTTGATTTCCCCTTCCAGCGCCTCGTCATCCGTTTTGAGCTTACCGTAGTCCTCGATGAGTTTGTCGAGCTGGTCGCCGATCCAGTTGGCGTGGCAGGCCGCGCTCCAAGCTTTCTGGCGGCACTCTTGGATAAAAGCTTCGCGGTGTTCCTTTTGCTGTGCGGCCGTAAAGGTAGGCATATCGGGCCAGTGTATCACCAATTCGCTTATAAGTTGCGGTGGATGGGGAAAAGAACTAGAGTGGGTGGGTCGAAGCTTAAATCGGAGGCATCCATGCGTGCGCTGATTTCAGTGATAATCTTTCTGGCGCTATCCTCAACGTTGTGGGCTGGAGGGTTTGAACGCGCTCCGGAGATTTATAACAACAACTTAGGATCGGCGATCGCCTCCCCAGGCGCCGTTGTCGGTGCTCCAAATACTAGTGTTCCGAATTATCAGGCGCCTGCTGCTGCGACGGCCGCTGCGCCGCCGCCGCCGGAAGCGGAAGTGCCTCATGTACGGGTTCGTTGTGAACGCGATGACCGGAATCCTAACTGCTCGATAGATAGAGAGGGGCACGTATATTGCTACCAAGACAGGGATTATCGGTGCGAGGTTGAGCACCACTGAATCTACCTCGGCAGGTTTAGCTCGTCTATATCGTCGAGCAAGCGAACGGCGTCTCTGCATATCCGGCACATCGCCCAGAAGATACCAAGCAAGATCAGGACCGTTGCTGCGGCCATTACGGCGCATACGCACACCTCAGCCGTTTGTATAACGGGGTCCATAATCATCATCGAACATGCGGGAGGTGTGGTGCGCGTTGGGCAGAATGACGACATCGGGATCTTCGGCAATTATGCGCTTTGAGAAGGGAAGAAGCTTTGCGGGATCGTTATCGAGCAGGAATGTATTCGGCTCGTCGTCGTTCATAGGCCGGCTGATTGGATGTCGTCGATTGATCGAGCGACGATGTACTTGCCACCGCTAAGGACCACCTCGGTTTCGAGTTGTGTCTGCTCAGGACTTTGCTTCCCAGACGCGCTCTTTACTTCAATAGCGTAGAACGTGCCTCTATGCAGAAGGCAGATATCTGGCCAACCCCGCCGCGTGTGCTTGGGTAATGCTCGGAAGGCGCCACGCGTTTTGTCGTAGATCGGCGAGTTATTGGTACGCGAGAAAAGATAGCCCTTGAGACTGAGGTAATCGCAGATCGCCGCCTGGATGTCGCTTTCTTTGAGCTTACGTTCCATCCCCCCGACGCAAATGCGTGCGGGGAGAAAAGTTCGGACCCCAACATTTCTGTTGAGGGGATGAAACGCTGTGTCGATTATAACATGGCCCCACCAATGCAAGGGGCTGAGTTGCACTGGTGGGGCGAGTTACTGAAGACGGCTCGCGAGTAGTGAGAATAGATGTGTGCGCTCTTTGAGGAGTCCGTTCACATCACGCATCGCCTCATCGTAGCCGTCTTGCCATTCCCTGCTCTTGTTCGGTCTCGGCTCTTGATGCAGGGCATTCGCGATTGCTTGGCGTTCAAATGTCTTGCCGATGACGACGGCGCGGAAGATGAAGCAGTACAGAGATATGAGGGAGACAGACGAAGAGCCGCGCTCACGGGTGTGATCCTGAGCTTCAACAAGCAGGGATTCAAGTGAGGGAAGAATGTGCACGGCTTTCAATCTCAAATAGAACCGTCAGCATTAAAAGCATAAATCTTGATTTCTGACGGACCTGTAAAGTACTGATATCGCTTAGCATTTGATAAACTACCTGAGTGAGTTCCAGAAATGAAACACAACCGCTTTTACCGCCCAAAACGTCGCTATTTCGTATTTCTTTACCCGTCTCTCAACTGTCGCTTGCAGAAATCAAGATATTTGCCCGGCTATGAACCTCTACGGCTACGCCCGGGTAAGCACGAACGGACAGGCGCTTGATGCCCAGGTGGCTCAGCTTGAAGCGGCCGGCTGTGCGCGGATCTTCCGGGAAAAGGTGAGCGGCGCAAAGACCGACCGAGCTGAACTCAAGAAACTGCTACGCGCGCTTCGCAACGGCGATATTCTGCTCGTGACGCGACTGGACCGGCTTGCGCGATCTACGCGCGACTTTCTCAACATCCTGGCTCTTGTAAACGGCAAAAGCGCCGGCTTTCGCTCACTCGGCGATGGGTGGGCAGACACAACGACGGCCCACGGTCGCCTGATGATGACCGTCTTAGCGGGCGTGGCAGAGTTTGAGCGGGAGCTGATTAAGTCCAGGACGGCGGAAGGGCGTGCGCGGGCTGTCGCTATGGGTGTCCGGCTCGGTAGGCGCCCTAAACTCGATGAGAACCAACGTCGTGCAGCCTGCGAGCGTAAGCGCGGCGGAGAGGATGTCGCGTCTATCGCGCGGGACTTTAAAGTGTCGGATTCAACGATATCGAGATTGCAATGCTGTGCCTAAAAGAGATGCCCCGCGAAAGCAGGGCAGTTGGGGAGAAGCTACTCGGGAAGCTGGTGAACGGCGTCCCGTTTGACGATCTCCCGCTTGAGCTGGCGGGCGAGCATCAGGGAGACGCTTGTCTCGGAGCTGTACGGTCCGTGCCAGTCGTCCTCGGTGTAAGTCTTTTTGAAGAACCATCCTTTGGCGCGGTGTTCGACGGTATAGCCAGCGAGGGCGTAGATGCGTTTTGCGTTTTGAAGCATGCAAACCTCCTTTGGTCTGCACCTCATTGTAGCGCATAAAAAAATGCCTCGATCGTCACCGAGGCAGTTTCACAAGCACCAAGAGAGCGATTTGATATCTATCGTTGGGCATTCCTTGCCATCGGTCGTTTGGGCTGGGGGCCAACGATATTTTAACACGATGCGTTGCGCGGCAAATCGCTGAGAAGATGAGACGGTTGCCGTGGTGCGCTATGTGCTATGGCGCGAATTGTTCACTTCTTGTTGAGTGCGAGCCATAGGCGCGCTACGGCTTCGGTGGGAGTTGAGTAATAGATTACATCTTCGAGAGACTGACCTTCGAGCTGAACACCAGCGCGACCATCCGCGAGAATCCATAGCTTGATGATCGTTCCTTTGCACAATTCTATGAGTTCTTCGAGGGTGGGGATGTAGCAATCAGCAGGCGGATGAATGATGTTCTCGCCCTTGCTGTCTGAATGTAGGATTGTGCCGTGTCTAAAATAATTTCCGTGTTCTTTCTGCGGAAACCCAGCATCCTTTAATCCGTTTGCGAGTTCGTAGTTCATGCGTCCAATAATAGCATGAAAAAGACCGCCACACCTTTTCGGGCATGGCGGCAAATCGCGTTGGAGCACTGCGGAGACTTTAACTCCGTACAGGGCGTTCTCCAAATTCCCCAAACGCAAGCGCACACGCGCCCGTGGTCGTATCTTGCATCCGTCCGGATGGGAGGCGATCAGAGACTAGACCACGCGTAGTAAGCGGCGCAGCTCGTCCTTGGATTTCGGAGGTTCTTGCTCCGCTTCCCGTTCAGTTCCCCCAGCCGGACAAAAGTCCGCAAGGTTAGGCGGGAATTTCAAAAGAGGCGCTTGGTCAGGCTTCGTAGCGATGCCCAGATAGCCGCAAAGCGTGCCGTCGGGCAGACGCAGAGGGATGCAGATCCGTCCGAGCATCGTGCCTTTCGGGGCATACCCTGCGCCGAGTGCTTCACAAACGTCCTGAGACAGCCCCAGAAGGTCTAAAACTTCGTGCTGGTGCTCCAGATAGGCCAGCGGCTGAAGGCTGCTTGTAACGAATCCGGGATTTTTCGACCCGTTTCCGGACTCTTTCGACGAATTTTCGTCCAAAGCGGGTCGAATAGAGGTTTTTCCTCCCACTTTGAAATGCTGTGACAGGGCAAGCGCAGCGTCGTAGTTGTTGCACTCTCTGATGTGGGCGTAGAGAGCGATGCAATCGCCGCCCTTCTTTTCGGCGAAGCAGTAAAAGCCCTTGTCTGGCGTGATGGCGAGGCCGCGGCTGTTGCCTGGATGGGCTGGACAGTCGCAGCGATACTGGCCGCCGCTTTTTTTGGCGGGGAGCTGAAGCAGATTCATCACCTGTTCAAGCGATACTCCGTCTTTGATCGCAGCGAAATCAAGCTTCTGGCGTTCTGGCATGAGAGCCTCCGTGTGAATGTGCCTATCCCCATTTTGACATGCAGTCGGAGGTGCATTTGGTATGCTGTGCATAGGCTATTCGAGTGCGGATATGCGGCGTGGCGGAATAGGTAGACGCACAAATGCCGCTTTGACAACGGTAGAACATGCGGGATAACCCAATGTCGTACGCATTGATTAATCCGCATGCGAGGTGACTATACGAGTCGTTCTTCGGGACGCTCGGCAAATCCTCGCCGCCGCATACTCGCACTCGAAGCGAGAGAAAGAGAGCATGCAATGAGTACCGATACCGAGACGCGCCCCACGCGGCGCGGTCAACAGGCGGAGCGGCGCGAGATCGCATTTTATGTTCGCGCAAAAACGGGTCCTGGTCCTCGTGACTGGTCGCCTGTTGGCGTGGCGTTCGCTCGCCGCAACGGACTTGAGGGCTTCACTGTGAAGCTCAACACGCTGCCGATTGGTGAATGGAACGGCGCCATGGTTCTCGTTCCTCCCTTCCTCAATGAGGACGAACCGATCGAAGAGTAGTCGAGCAAGAAGAGGGACGGCCACCGGTCGCCCCTCCTTTTTTAGTCGGGTAACGCCTGAAAGCGCGACCATCGAGTTGGATAGGCCATATGCCCGCATTTGCAGCGGATGGTGTATCCATCGAGGATGCTTACAGATTGCCGCCAGTGCCTGCCGCAAGAGCTGCAATTCAGCCATACGTTTCTTCGAAAGACGCTCACAGCTCGTCCTCCTCGTCTTCTTCCTCGTCTTCGTCGTCGTCTTCAAATCCCTCCATTCCGTCCTCCATGCCAACGGTTTGATTTTCGTTGATACGGTCGTTGAGTTCCTGAAAGCCCTCGACTTCCATGTCGGGCTCGGGACCATGAGGCAGGTCTTCTTCGTCGATCTCGGGCTGTTTCTCTTCGGGCGGTTCTTCGTAGCTGAATAACCATTCAAACACTCCCATTTGCGCCTCCTCTCACGGGCTGGGTACGCTGCTTTCTGGGTTTGCCTGAAGAAAGAACCGCCTTCATTTCAGCGGCAAGTTCCTCGCCCAATTTTGCGATTTCATCGCTGATCTTGAGCTTCTGTTCTTTCAGGTCCTTGATGCGCCTAAGTTTGTCGTCCACTAGTCTCACCTCCTATCTATGGTTTGTTGAGAAACAGGGCTTCAAAGCCAACGCGTTCGCACGCGCTGGTGAAGATGTAGCCGGGGGCGGCATGTTCCTGATATGCGAGCTGGAAAAGGATGTAGCGCGACCCGCCACGTGTCATTGAGGCGAGGAGTGCTTTGGCATTGTCCAGGCGCGTCCGATTCGTGAAAACGAAAAGCACGAAATAATTGGGCAGGCCATATCGGGCGTGAAAGCTCTTGCTCTCAATGAAATCCAGATAGGCTTCGAATTTGGCATAGATCGAATTGCCGGTGTATTCGACCGGCTTGGTAGGCTTGATCGTCTCGGTACCGTTGTCAGCCTCGATGACGAAGAAGCGAAAGGCTTTCTTGCCGTCCTTCGTAAGCTCGATACCGAAGGGGTGAGTATCAGGTCGGATGTGTCCCTTTGTCGGATGTGGGACGGCGGTGTTGTCCTTGGCAGTTATCGTTTCTCGCGGGAATTTCGGATGCGTCTGCATCTCTTCCCACGAGATGAGCTTGGCACTGGAAGATTGCGCGACGCCGGCAGTGATCGACGCCATGATGTGCGAGACGAGGCCGGTGTGGCCCAGATTATAGACCCTGCGCGGCTGCTGGACGTGTTCGCCGTTGGCATTGAGCCATTCAACGCCGCGGGGGGCGAGCTGGTAGTAGATGTTTTCCCTGAGGTTACGGGTACGGAGTTGCTCAGGAAGGATGCGGATGTATTCGTTGGGCTTGGCTTTGAGAACAGCCATCGACTGGCGCAGCGCCCGAAGATTGCCACCGACGATCGTGTGGAGATCATAGACTGTAAGGGTGTTGTGTTCGGCGAGCGCTTTCAGGATGGCCGGTTGTCTATCGACCATCAACGCAACAACCGGTACGCCCTTCTTGTTTAGAATGGGAGCGTTTGAATATCGGTCGTAGTTCTTCTGGGCATCCATAGCCCCATTTATTTATACAAAGAAATAATAGCTGTCACAGGGCGCGGCTAAGCACCATGGCGCACCATGCGTATATTCTACCATTCGGAGGAAGAATCGGGATCATCCTGTTGTGGAGCAGGGGGGACTTTTACCGTGAGATAAAGATCGCCGTATGTGTTGTCGGCTCTCAAGTAACCGAAGCCGACCAAACGTATCACGCTATTATGCGCGGTCTTGGGAGGAATCGTAACTTCAATTTTTGTGGGCGTGCCTTTCTTCTGGACGACGAGTGGGATTGAGCCGCCATTTTGAGCGATGCGGGGGCTGACTGTGATATCCCATTCGTAGGAGCCTGTGCGGTTGGGAAGCGTAGATGGTGTTGGCTGAGCGGTTGATGGTTTTGCGGGTGGCGGTTCGCTTGATTGAACTAAGTCCGGGTTTTTCTTGGGAGACGCGGGCTGTTCGATTCCGTACAGGGAACGCATTCGATCTCGTAGAGCCGACTGTTGTTTGGCATTCATTTCTGGAAAAGGTAATGAAGCTTTCGGGATGTCGAATATCGAACTCTCTTTCGGTTCGCCGCGAATATGAGCCGCAAACTGACTGCCCGCGGGCGGGACAAGAAGATTGGTTAGACGCTCTTCAGGGATGTAGAGATGTTTACTGAAATAGGCGGTTTCTGATGCATTGACGTTCGCCATTTTGATTGCGCAATTTTCTAGAGCGCCGAGAATTGTTTTATCTTGAATTTGTGAAACACGCTGATGAGCTAAAATCAGCGCAATCCGTTGACTACGGCAACGGTCGATGATTTCTGCCACTGTTTCGTCGATGACGAGGTCCGCTTCATCTATGTAAACATAGACGGGAGGTTTTTCGTGCTGCGGGCGAATGGAGCGTGCCGTGGCAGCCATCCAAATTTGGGCGATGAAATAGCGGCCGAGAAACTTGGCACCGTCGGAATGCACTTTTTCCTCAGAATTATCAATAACGACGATCTTCCCGGAATCCATTGCATCGGAGATACGGAAGCGCGTGGATGGGGCAGAAAACATTTTCTGGATAAGCTCGGATTCAAGGAGGGTCCGGAGTCGCCATTTCAATTCGGTGCGCGTTCCATCGTATGAATGCCATTCCCCTGTTTTAGGAGTAGTGTCGAAAACAGATTTGAGATCAGGAGGTAGCTTGTCGATGTATGGCAAATAGTTAGAGAGACCAGAAACGATTAGATCTTGTATCGTCTGTAGCGATGGATTTGGAAACGCAATGATGCAGGCCCGTATAAGTGCGCGCAGGAGTGATTTTTGCTTGTCCGTCGTTGCGGTGTCGAGCATCGCGCGAAAGATGTATTCGACTTGATTAGTCGCACGTTTGATATCGGTCTTTGGTACATCAAGCGGATTGAATGCAAAGGGCTCGCTCGGATCGATTAGAACCAAACGTTCACCCAGGTCGAGGTCTTTAATTGCTTTAGTGAGTTCGCCTTTTGGATCAATAGTTATGATACATGCATTTCTCTGTAGATCGGCGCAGAGCATATTCAACAGCAGATTGGTCTTTCCAGCCCCTTGTCGCGCTACGATCCACTGTCCTGAGAAGCGAGTTTCGGGGTTCATATGTTAAACGGGCCAGGCCGCCACTTTTCTTCTTCAATGCGACGTTCGGCGTCTTGTATCGCTTGCCTTTCTGCTAACAATCGTTGTCGCTCTGCGTCGCGCTCTCGTTCTCGCTGTACGCGGGCAGCGTCTCTCTCGGCTGCACGTTGTTCGGACACGACGGCCTTTTGTTCTTCGGCTATCCTATTTTGCTCTTCCCGGTATTTAATGTTGGTCAACAGAGCTTGATGCGCGCTGTTTATTTGTTGTTGTTGGCGCATCTTCCAAAGAGCGTGAAACTCTATTGTATGATCCATGTGAAGACCCTCTGCAAGCCAATGACAATTGGGTTCAACGTCGGGGTCATGTTCGTTGGGAATCGCGTCAAGTTGTTTAAAGGTCGGATGATCTCTCGCAGATTTAAAAAGTCCGTAGTGTGGATCAATGTGTGGCGCGAGAGCGCGGTCATAACATTCGTCCGAGCATAGCCAATAAGCGGTACCAATAATGTTCCGGTCGTTGTCGATGGCCGGATACGTCGTGAAATTGTTTCCGAGCGGCCATGGCGGCTTTTTGTTTTGCGTGCCGCACTGAAGGCATCGAGTGGAATCAAGATGCATAGGTTTGTCTCGGACAAAAAAGGGGCCGGAATTTTAACTCCGGCCTCTGCTCCTATGGAGCGTGGAAGCTTCGGTCACTTTTAGGCCGTTCTTTCATGACTTTCGTCCTCAAAGAAAGAGGGCGGCCGGATGTGCACTCCGACCGCCCCTTGGCTCCCCTAAGAAAGCCTGGTGCCGATTAGGGCTGCCACTGACCTTGAGCGTACTTGCGAACCTCCCGACGCCGATACCAAAAGCGAGAACCGCGAATTTCGCTGGGTTTAACCCGAGGCGGAAATTTCCCGTCATTCTCAAGTCTCTTGATGTGCGTCCTGGATATCTTCAGTCCAAAGTCGTTTTCGAGGTCTTCGTAGTAGACCACAGCTTCGTCGTCCATGACTGCCTCCTTTGAGTGAAAGCCGTCCGGACGGCATTGCTGCCGGCTTGCAAAATCTGACTCCGTCACCCTACGGTGTCAACGCAGGGGCTTTCACCATCATGCACCAAGACGAGAAATGTTTTTGCTGCGGTGCAAAAAATTGGCCCGCTAAGCTGCGCGGGCCAAAAGCACCTGTAGGTGGCTCTCGAAGTTGAGAACCGCCATCCGCATCTGTGGCAAATAGTTCCACCGATCGTATATCGCTTCTACTTCTGTTTGCACCGCAGCAGCGTGGTTGATGAGGCGCTCGGCTATGTCAGAAGGCGTACCGATCTGGCCATGCATGCTCCTGTAGGTTCTCCGAAGGTCATGGAGGGTCCAGTTGGGCAGGCCGTCCGTGAGCTGCTTCTTGTATTTGCTCCATCCGGAGAGCGGCCGCTCGGTCGAGACTTCCGAGGGAAAGAGCAGGTCCGTATCATTCCGGCGGGGGATACTCTCCAGAATGCCCGCAACGAGATCCCCATAAGGAAAAGTGTGTTCCCGTGAGTTCTTGGTCAGCCATTCGGGTAGTGTGATCGTACGGTCGCGCTCGTTAATCCAAGGCCGGCGCAGGTTGGCTATTTCACCCCTGCGTTGGCCGGTGGTGGCGAGTAGCTGGCAGACCGTTCCGTGAGGATACCCCTGTTCCTGCAACGCCTGCCAGACGGTCAAAAGTTCCGTTTCGTCCAAGATGCGCTTCCGCCGCTTGGGTTTTGGTAGCTCGACGCCCTCAAGTGGGGAGTGCTTGATGTACCGGCGAGGGGGCTTTAGACACCAGCGAAAGAACGTACGGGCCACCGCGAGGGTGTTCCGTTTCTCGCTGATCGCCAGCTTGTCGGTGATGCGGGTAATCTGGTCGTATTCGATTTCAGAGAGCTTCTTGGAACCGAGAACGGGTTGCAGGTGCTTTTCGATCACTCGCTTGTAGTCGTGCTGCGTCCTGGGCTTCTTGGATTTTATTGATTCCTTGAACAGCTCGTATGCCGCATTGAAAGTTATCCGGTCGCCCTTCACGGGTTCTTCGGTGAGAAGCTTCCTGGCTTCCTTGCGAGCCTCCGCGAGCCCCACTGAAGGGTACTGACCGATATTTGATCGCAACCTCTCGCGACCACGAATGACGAACCACGTCTTGCGATTTTTACCGACGCGCAAACCGAACGCGGGTGTTGTTTCGTCCCAGTAGGTGCCGCAGTCCTTGAGCCGCGACACAACGATATCCGTCATGTGCAACTTGGACATTTTTTGCTCCAATTTTGCTCCGCGCTCGTGTGGATAGAGGCGGCTTTCTATGGAGCAGTATACACCTCAGAAAAGGGAATTACTTTTCAAAATCAGTAGCTTACGGACACCATGGCGAACCATGAATAATGCGAAACTCGAATTACAAAACCGCTGCTCTACCGCTGAGCTAAACCGGCTAATCCAGTGATTTCAATTAGTTGGAAAAGGAACCAGAGACTTTTGTCTCTTTTTGTCTCCCGCTCCGCGGGCGAGACCGTCGTCGAATATCAGACTTGTTTGGCGTGGGCTAGGCGACCTTGCGCTGTTCCTGGAGCTGATATTCCAATTCTTCGATCAACTGGGCCAGCCGCTCCCGCGTGAGCATATCCGTGGGCTCCAGCGCCAGTCGGCGGGCTTGCGCCAGCTTTCGGTCGAGTTCTTCGCGATCTTGGCGGCTCATTTCGCGGCTCCTGCCAATACGACGGCGGGGTCTCTAAAATGTTCAGCAAATCCTTTATCATCCGTTAATTCCGGCTTTGGTGCGTGATGTTCCGCACGCTGGCTGCACCATTGCTATCCGCATGGGGCTGGGGCCTTTCCGAAGACTTCGGAACGAGTTTGGAAACCAGGGCTTATTTATTGGTCGCGAACGCAATGTGACCGGCGCAGCCCGCCGAAAAACAAGGCCCCCTTCCTTTTTCCCCGACGGGCTGTCGCTCGTTCAAGGAGTGCACAATGGAAAACCCCAAACAAACCGAGATTATCCACCGTGCATACGAACTCTGGGAGCAAGCCGGAAAGCCCGATGGCAGGGATCAGGAATTCTATCACCAGGCCGAACAGGAATTGAGGAACGAAAATAAGTCCTCGCCGCTCCGCACCCCTGACAACCTTTAACTTGTCTCCGGCGACGTGCTGCGTCCCGCCTCTTCGCGGCTAGCGGCCTTTGAAGGGTGAACAATTGTGCGGCTACTTCGTCTTATCTTTGACGGAGACCGCCGTGGATCAAAAGCAGATTGTCATCAGCCTCCTCGCGAAGGCCTACAAGTACCGCAATTTGGCACGGTGGGTGGGCGACCGGGAAACGGTCCAACGCATATTGGCCCTGGCGGACGAACTGATACAACGTGCCCGTGCGCTCACAAGGCCTGATGAAGCCAACATCCGAAGGCGCGCCCGTGAGATCTGGAAAGAAAACGGGCGACCGACTGGAAGGGATGAAGAATTCTGGCTCCAGGCCGAACGGGAAATCCGAGACGCTGAAATGCTCGCAAATGAGGTCGGCGACGATCAATGACGCGGACGTCTGCTATTGGCGGGGGCTCCGGAATCGTAAACTCAATCCGCCGGTGGGATCGTCAGCGCTGCCGACGTCAAGGAACTATGTAAAGGCGCGGGCGTTCGAATACTTGGTTCTCATCAAGGTCGATTATGCAAAATCATTTCGTCGCTTTAGGTTTGGTTCTTTGTATCGCTCTGGCTGGCTGCTCGGGCCCAACGGGAGACAAAGGCGACAAGGGCGACGCAGGACCCGTTGGAGCGGCGGGATCACCTGGACCGCAAGGACCGGCCGGCCCGCCAGGCAAGGATGGCAAAGACGGGGTATCGCCAACGGCCCAATTCCGGGTGGTGCGATCCGTTGCCGACGGAGCGATGTCCAAGCCCGCCATGTGCGACGTCACCGAAGTGATCGTCAGCGCGATGTGCGTTTCGAAGCTCGGATCGATGAGTGAGACGCCGAAAACCGTCGGAGACAACGGGGCGGAGTGCGCTCCGCAATCCGGACAAGCCGACGCGCCGGAGACCGTGATCCTCTGCACCAAGCGATAACGCCTGCTCCCCGGATGCCGTCCGGGTGAGAGCCGTTGCAGAACCAATCGATACCAAGCCGCCCCGAAAGCCTTGTGCGAGGCCGCGGGCCTGATGCTACTCTGCGCGGAGAGAATCAGGCCGGCGGGGGAGAAACGACATGGCGAACGGGCTGCGGTTGACGGTTGCATTGCTGGCGTCGTCGTTTCTGGTTTCCGGACTAACCGCGGCGCAGGCGGCGGACCCCGCCTTTTGCAAGCAATATTCGCAGGCCGCGCTGAACCAGGTGCGCGGCGGATTGAGCAATCCGCGCTGCGCCGGCGGCATGCAGGGCGCGCGATGGTCGACCGATTTCGCGGTTCATTACCAATGGTGCCTCGGCGCTTCCTTCGGCGCCACCGGCGCAGAGCGGGACGCGCGGACGCAATATCTGCACGGCTGCCGCTAGTTCGCCATTGCTCGGAGTCCCTGAAGATGTGCCGGGGATGATACGGGTTGCGCCGGCTTGAGACCGGTGTGAAGTTCCCAGTTCCGCTGTTCTCAAGGGCTGGGCCTCGCCGATGCAAACGCACGACGTCGAATACCTCTGCGAGGGGACCCATCTGCGCGGCTATCTCGCCTTCGACGAGAAGGCCGCCGGGCCGCGGCCGGGCGTCGTCGTGTTCCACGAGGGACTGGGGCTCGGCGACTTCGTGATCGCACGGTCGCGCCGGCTGGCGGAGCACGGCTATGTCGCGCTCGCCGCCGATATGTTCGGCGAGCGCCGGCAGGCGAAAAATCTTCAGGAGGTCGCGAACCTGGTCGGCGGCCTTCGCAACGAGCCCGAAACGCTGCGCGCGCGGGGCCGCGCCGCGCTTGCGACGCTCGCGGCATTGCCGCAGGTCGATGCCGGCAGAATCGCGGCGATCGGCTTCTGCTTCGGCGGCTCGGTCGCACTCGAACTGGCGCGTGACGGCGCTGACATCAAGGCCGCGGTCAGCTTCCATGGCGTGCTCTCGACCCGGACGCCCGCAGTTGCGGGCACGGTGAAGGCCAGCGTGCTGGTCCTGACCGGCGCCGACGATCCGCTGGCGCCGCCGGAGCAGGTCAGGGCGTTCGAGGACGAGATGCGCACGGCCGAGGTGCGGGATTGGCAGGTCATCGCCTACGGCAATACGCTGCACGGTTTCACCAATCCGGCGGCTGATGGTTCGATGATGCGCACGGCGCTCTATAACGAGCAGGCCGACCGCCGCTCCTGGGCCGCGATGCGAAGCCTGTTCGATGAGGTGTTTCGCTAGCATTGCGGCCCGAAATTTGCTGCGACGGGTGTCACAAGGCAGGGAAGGCGAACGGAGCACCGATGCTTGGAATTCTGGGACTGGGGTTTCTGCTGGGCATGCAGCACGCGCTGGAAGCCGATCATGTCGCGGCGGTGTCCTCGATCGCCGCACGCCGCACCGATGTCGGCGACATCGTCAAGCACGGGCTGACCTGGGGGCTCGGCCATACCCTGACCTTGTTCACCTTTGCGGGCGCGGCGATCCTGCTCGGTCACGCCATTCCCGAACATTGGGCGCGGCCGATGGAGACCGCGGTCGGCGCCATGCTGGTCGGCCTCGGCGCCCATGTGCTGTGGCGGCTGTGGCGCGACCGCGTGCATTTTCACAGCCATGGCCACGGCGACGGCACGGTCCATCTCCACGCCCATAGCCACGCCGGGGAAACGATCCCGCACGCCCGCGCGTCTCACGCGCATGCGCATGGCTTTCGCTGGCGCACGCTGCTGGTCGGGTTGATGCACGGCATGGCCGGCTCGGCGGCGCTGCTGGTGCTCGCGGTCTCGCAGGCTTCCAGCGCCGTGGCCGGGCTCGGCTATGTCGCGCTGTTCGGGGTCGGCTCGATGATCGGCATGGGGGCACTGTCGGCGGTCATCGCGGTGCCGCTTGCGGTCTCGGCGCGCTTTTTGACCTGGGCCAACAGCGGCCTGCAGGGCACCGTCGGCGTCGTCACCATCGGCATCGGCTTCACCACCATCGCCAAAACCGCATTCGCCTGACCGCAACGCGGCGTTAACACTTTCTCAGCGACATCGCTCGCAATTGAACGCGCCTAAATCCTTGCGCATTAGGCTTACCGGCAATTTGGCCGGCAGCCTTAACCCATGGTTGGGCGGTATAGGCTAGGTTGTGGAGGAATAATCGGGACTCCACACCATGCGGGCTGGGCTGGCATTGGCTTTTCTGATCGGAACGAGCACTGCGGCGCTGGCCGAAACCGGCCCCGTGATCGTCATTCCCGGCCGCGCCGGCGTGCCCATCATCATCAACGGTATCGACGTCTCCTACGCGGTGGTCGAAGGCGACTGGGGCCTCGGCAAGGGCGTCCACGTGCAGCCGACGATCTATGGCGGCCGCCCCGCCGAACCCGTGCCGAATGTCGGCCATTATTATCCGAGCGCCGGTCATCTGCCGGGCTACGGCCGGCTCGAAATCGAACCGCCCGCCAACCGCAAGCTGCCGCAGCCCGCCGAGGGTTTTTATGAATCGTGGTCGGCGCATTCGACCCCGCAAGCAGTGCAACCCCCGGTGCCGCCATATCCGCCGCCGGTCGTCTTCGCCCCGCAGGACGGCCAGCTGCATGACCGCTCCGGGGCGCAGGATTTTCAGCCTCGCAAGCCGGAGAAGTTTCCACACTAGACCAAGCCAACAAGAAACCAGAGTCCACAGGAGAGAGAGTAATGCGTCAGTTGATTACAGGAATGGTTGCGGCATTCGCCGTGGTGACCGCGAGCGCTGCGCCCGCGATGGCATGCGGGCTGTTTGATACCTGCTCACCGTGCACGCCGTGCGCGGCGCCCCAGGTCTATGTCCCGCCGCCGCCGGTCTATTCCGGCTGCAACCCTTGCGGCGGCGCGGCCTATGAGCGGCTGCCCGATCCCGAGCAGGAATACGGTACCGCACCCGCGGTGCACCAGTATTACTATGCGGACCAGGGCCCGACCTATACCGGCCCCGGCGATTTCGCGCCGCGTCCGGTCTATCGCGAGGGCGGCTGGGGCTATCGGCACCACATCCATCATTACGGTTATGGCTTCCATCCGCACGCCTGGCATCATGGCTACCGTTACGGCTACGAGCACCACGGCATGCGCTATGGCTACGCGATGCCCCACCACTACGGCTATCGCGAACACACGCTGCGCCGCTATTACTGAGCACTTCGCCTAACCCAGGACATCAGCGCCCGTCCGCATCCCGCGGGCGGGCGTTGGTTTTTTCAGCCCATCAACCCGAGCCTGGAGGCGCCGATATAGAGCGCCAACACCGCGGCGTTGGAGACGTTGAGGCTCTTGATCTCGCCGGGCATGTCGAGACGGGCCACCACGCCGCAGGTCTCGCGCGTCAATTGCCGCAAGCCCTTGCCCTCGGCGCCGAGCACGAGCGCGAGCGGCTGGCGCAATGCCACGCTGCCGAGATTTTCGCTGCCCTGGCTGTCGAGCCCGACCGTCAGAAAACCCTGGTCGTTCATCTCGGTCAGCGCGCGGGCGAGGTTTTGCACCGTGACCAGCGGCACCAGTTCCAGCGCGCCGGAGGCGGATTTTGCCAACACCCCGGTCGCCTCCGGCGAGTGCCGCGCTGTGGTGACGATGGCCTTGACCGCAAACGCCGCCGCCGAGCGCAGGATGGCGCCGACATTGTGCGGATCGGTGATCTGGTCGAGCACCAGCACGATGCCTTCTTGCGGCAGGCTGTCGATATCGGGCGAGGGCAGGGGGTCGGCTTCCGCGAGCAGGCCCTGATGCACGGCGTCCGGCCCGAGCCTGGCGTCGATCAGGGCAGGGCGCACGATTTCCGGCGTCAGGGGGATATCGATGTTCTCGTCAGCGAGCCGCCGCGCGGCGTTTTCCGTCAACATCAGTTTGCGGATGTGGCGCTGCGGATTGGCAAGTGCTGCCGCTACCGTGTGCCAGCCGTACAGGATGACCGGGCCGTCGCCTCCCGCGCCGCGCTCGCGGAACGGGGGCCTGCGCCCGGAGTCGCGCCCGCCCGGCGGGCCCTTGCCGCCGCGGCGCCCAAAGTGCTGTTTTCGCTCGCGATCGCTCATGGCAAGGCTTGTGTCACGGGTTCCGGATTATGGCAATTTGGACTGCCCGCGGGCGGTATAAACCGGCCCGGCTTGGTTGACTTTGCAGGGCGGCTTCGCCCATAAACGCGCCCAACCGGGACCCTTTGACGGGTCTTCGGGTTCTAACGTCATCGATGGCCTTTTTTCCGCCAATTCGGCGGGTGGGTTTGCGATGGGTTTGGACGGGGGAGTGTCCCGAGTGGCAAAGGGAGCTGACTGTAAATCAGCCGTCTTATGACTTCGAAGGTTCGAGTCCTTCTTCCCCCACCATCCTGCCTCGCGCCAAGGCGCTTCGCAGGATTTGCATCCTGCCAGATCGCGAAGCAGGGTGCCTTCCGAAGCCTTGGCGAAGGAGGGCTGCCACGGACGCGCTTCGCGCGATTGCAGCCTGCCTGATCGCGAAGCAGGATGCCCCTCGTGCGGACCAGACTCACCACCGATCGCTTCCGGTTTCGCCTCCGCGCGCTGAAGGCGCGGTTTCGTGACCAGCGGACGGAATTCGACGTCATCAGCCGGCACGTCCGCCGCGGCGATATCGTCTGCGACATCGGCGCCAACAGGGGCAGCTTTGTGTTCTGGCTGTCGCGCTGGGTGGGCGAGGGGCAGGTGGTCGCGTTCGAGCCGCAGCCGGAACTGGCGCGATCTCTCGCCGAGGTCTGCCGCGCGATCGGGCTTGGCAATGTCACGGTCGAGGCCAGGGCCGTCTTTTCGCATTCCGGCGATCAGGAGCTGTTCGTCCCGGAGGGCCATGGGCCCGGCGCGTCGCTGACCCACAAGGCCGCGGAGGCTGTGAATTTCAGGACCCTGTCGGTGCCGGTGATCGCGCTCGACGATTATTTCGATGAGACCGCCCACATCACGCTGCTCAAGATCGACGTCGAGGGCGCCGAGCTCGGTGTCCTGCAGGGCGCGGAGCGGATCCTGAAGCAGCATGCGCCGCTGCTGGTGTTCGAATGCGAGAACCGGCATCTCGAGCACGGCCATGTCGGGGACGTGTTTTCCTGGCTCGGCGGCCTCGGCTACGAGGGCAGTTTCATCTGCCGCGACCGGCTTCTGCCGCTCGCGCAATTCGATGCCGCCATCCATCAGCGCCGGGACGGCGAATGGTTCTGGAAGAGCAGGGATTACTGCAACAATTTTGTGTTCCGGAAAATTGCGGCTCGGCCGTGAGTGCCGTTCAGGCATTGAGACCGTCATTGCGTGCGAGCGGCCAGACGAACGCTATCAACATGTCATTGCCGGGCTTGACCCGGCAATCCATCTCCTTGGAAAAAACCTTTTGCGAAGAGTGATGGATGCCCGGATCAAGTCCGGGCATGACGAGTGTGGGTACGGACTCACCAACCCTCTACGTCAAACAGCAGCCGTCCTTACGACACACCTCCGCGATCTCGCCGCATGTTTTTTGCGCGAGGTACAAAAAAGACGCGACGGGATTGCTCCCGTCGCGTCCCAACTTTTGTATCTCGCTGGTCCAGGCGCCGAGAACGCCCAGTTGCGAAGCCTCGAGCGAAGCCTAGCGGGCGATCCCAGCGAGGTGACAGCGCTTGGAACAAGACACTGGATCACCTCCTTTCGTTGTGTTGGTGGAAACTTCAGTATAGGCACGGATTCGGCCCGTGTTAAGGGGCGCGCCGGCGTGATCGCCGCGCTTGCCGGAATGGTGGCCGTTTGCCGCATATGGCGGAGCCTGGACGGTTGAGGGCAAGCGCGCGGCGTGTTAGTTCACGCTGGGCACGCGGGTGTAGCTCAATGGTAGAGCAGCAGCCTTCCAAGCTGAATACGAGGGTTCGATTCCCTTCACCCGCTCCAATGTTCTTGGGATTTTCCGGCATTTTCAGTCCTCCATTCGGACAAGCATGCTGATAGGGTTACAGCAGCCGTTCATCGTGGAGTGACCACGTGCTGCTTGAAACCCTTCTGCCGCTGGGCAAGGTCGACCCCGGCCTGCGCGCGCCGGAAATTCCGCTCGATCTGAATTCCATTGCCGCCGAGGCGCGGCTAGTGGAAGAGATCGGCTACGACGGATTGGTGGTCGAGGAAACCAAGCACGATCCGTTCATCCTGCTGGCACTGGCGGCCCAGACGACGCGGACCCTGAAGCTCGGCACCTCGGTCGCGATCGCCTTTCCGCGCAGTCCGACCGTGACCGCGATGAGCGCGTGGACGCTGCAGAAATTGTCCGGTGGCCGCTTTACGCTTGGCCTCGGCACCCAGGTGAAGGCCCATATCGAGCGACGTTTCGGCATGCCCTGGACGCCCGCCGGGCCGTGGATGCGCGAATATGTGAGTGCGGTTCGCGCCATCTGGGATTGCTGGCAGAACGGCACGCCGCTCGACGTCAGGGGGCCGCATTACAACATCAATCTGATGGTGCCGTTGTTCGATCCGGGCCCGATCGAACATCCCGGCATTCCCATCCATCTCGCGGCGGTGAACCCGTTGATGTGCCAGGTGGCGGGCGAAGTCGCCGAGGGGATCCGGCCGCATCCGGTATGCACGCCATCCTACATCGAGAAGGTCATGCTGCCGGCAGTGCGGGCGGGCGCGGTCAAGGCGGGGAGGCGGCTTGATCGTTTTCAGGTCTGCATGAAGCCGCTGGTCGCCACCGCCGCCAACGTGGCGGAGCTTGTGCCCAAGGTGCGCGATGCGCGCGCGCGGATCGCCTTCTATGCCTCGACGCCGCAATATCGCGCCGCGTTCGACCATCTCGGTCTGGGCGATCTCGCCGACCGGCTGAAGCTGCTGTCGCGGGCGCAACGCTGGGAAGAGATGCCTGAGCATATCGACGACGACGTCCTGCACACCTTCGTGACGATCGCGACCTACGACACCATCGGCCGCAAGCTCTGCGACCGCTATGGCGGCGTCGTCACGACTTGCGAATTCTCGATTCCCGTGAAGAACGATCGTGATCGCGAGCGCCTGCGCGGGCTCGCCTCCGACATCCAGTCCGAAGGTGTCGCGCGCGCCCGGCATGCCATTCTCGGAACCGCCGCCTGATGGCAGTTCTTACGCACATCAACCGGAGACAATCGCCATGAAACTCGGACGCCTCTCTGGCGTAGATCGCCCTCCGGGAAAGATCGATAGTCCATCTGCATGGCGAGGTGAGGAGATAGGGGCCAATCCGGACCGCTGGCTGACATTGCTCGGCGCCGCCGACATTGCCGAGCTCGAGAACGCAGCCACGTCATACCTCGCCGCCACTGATGAAATAGCCGAGATTACCAAAGAGAGGTTTCCGCTGCCCCGCTTCGGCGTCTACCTTGAGAAGCTCCGGAAGAAACTGATGAACGGCATTGGTTTCGAGCTCATACGTGGCCTTCCGGTGGCGAACTATAGCCAGAAATTCGCCGCTACGATCTTTTGCGGCGTAGGTGCGCATCTCGGTTCGGCACGATCCCAAAACGCAGCGGGCCATATTCTCGGGCACGTCCGCGACATCGGCGCTGACGCGAATAACCCGAACACACGCATTTACCAGACATCGGAACGACAAACGTTCCACACGGATTCTTCCGACGTAGTCGGGCTACTATGTATTCGCGAGGCGATGGAGGGAGGTAAATCCCTGCTTGTCAGCACGACGACGATTTATAACGAGATGTTGCGCACGCATCCGGATCTTGCCGCGCTCTTGTTTGATCCGATCGCAACGGACCGCAGAGGCGAGGTGCCGGAGGGCGAAAAGCCATACCTCGAAATCCCGGTGCTGAATTGGCACGCGGGATTCCTGACGGGTTTCTATCAGCGCCAGTATATCGATAGTGCACAGCGCTTTCCCGATGCGCCGAGATTGACACCCGCTCACGTCCAGGCGCTCGATCTGTTCGACAAACTCGCAAATGACGCCGTTCTCCATTTGGGTATGCAGCTTCAACCGGGTGACATGCAATTTGTTTACAATCACGCTTTGCTGCATGACCGAACGGCGTTTCGCGACTGGCCAACCGCAAGCCAGAAGCGGCATTTGTTGCGGCTTTGGCTATCCATGGCAGGCGACCGACCGCTGCCTGATTGCTTCAAACAGCGCTATGGTTCGATTGAGATCGGCAACCGTGGAGGTATCGTGACCAAAGGTACGAATCTCAACGTGCCTTTGGACTGACGTTATCTGGACTGACCAGAGTTATTGCCGTCAGGTTGGTGACACCAGCTCGCTGGCGACATCCAGTCCGAAGGCGTTGCGCCCGCCCGACACACCACTCTAGGAACCGCAGCCTGATGCAGCTCGAGCCCACCTTCAACCGGAGAAAATCGACATGAAACTCGGACGCCTTGGCGTGTGGTACGGCACTGATAAACTCGACGGATCGCAACTGCGCGATTTCGTGCGCACGGTCGAGAACAACGGTTACTCGGCCCTGTGGTACCCGGAATCGCGGGGCTACGAGTCGATGTCGCTGGCGGCCTTTCTGCTGTCGAGCAGCGAGAAGCTCATGATCGGCAGTTCGATCGCCAACATCTATGCCCGCGATTCCTTCACCGCGCAGCGCGCCGTGGTCTCGCTGAACGCGCTCTACGGTAACCGGTTCATTCTCGGTCTTGGCGTCAGCCACATTCCGTTGGTCGAGGGCCTCGGACCGAAGCTGCTGGCGCTCAGCGCCGCCAAGTCGCGTGGCGTGGTTCCGTGCCGGGATCGCCAGTTAAAAACCCAATAAAATATCGTTTTCTGCGCATCCGTTTCAAGCACCGCGACGTTTCATTTTCGTCGATTATCGAGCGCGAGGCGCCCCGGACACTCAGTGATCCTCGCCAAGCGCGGAGATACAAGGACGTGATCGTCTGACCCTTTACGACGGGCGTGCGGCCAAGCACATCCGCGTTTTTGCCGTAGTGGTAAAGTACTCAGGCGTCGTGCACTTGAAAATTTGGCCTCCGATCGAAACTACCTAATCGGATCGCAGCCCTCGACGACAGATACGGCTCTATCGCCAGGAGCTTATATCCTTGGAGGATGGATCGACCGTGAGTGCTCGCCATTTCGCTTCTTCGCGCCATCCGTAATGACGTCGATTTAACGGGTGAGCGTCGCACTAAAGCTAGCCACATTCGAATCTGCGTTTTGGATCGCAATGCTCTGCTTGTCACCGCTGTTCGTGAGTATAAGTTTTGCCTCTGATCCGCTTGCCCCTAAAACGAAAATAAGGATCCTTCCTCTCGTGGCTCGGCCTTCAAGATTCCCCTTGAGTTTCCGGCTTGCCTCAACCCATGTACCGGTTAGATTATTGCCCTCACTAATAACATTTGCGCGGAGATCAAATTTATAGCTCTCGCTGGCGCAGAGTAAACTTTGCTGAAGCGTTTGACTATTTGTCCCAACTTTATAACTAGCGCGACAATTGATCTTTTCGCTCTTTCCGTTCGTCAACTCCACATCGCCGCTACCCGACCAGCTACCGTCAAAGCCAGCGAAGGGATGCCCTTGGGCTATAAGTGCAGGATTGTCGCCGATTGCTGGTTCAATGATCTTCTTACCCGCTGGCTTCGCTTCGGGAGCGCCAGATGTCGTTGGCGGTAAAATGGCTGGTTGATCGCTTTTCGTTAGCTGCTCAAGCACCGTGAGCCCGATGGCACCGACGAGTGCAATGCAGAAATAAATCAAAGTCGATCGAGGAATCGACCTTAATTCAGAAGCCACATTCCGTTCTGCAGTGTGCCCGATCATTCTTTGATCATACTTCTAATTAGTTTAAAGCCCTGCACGGCAAGGAAGATGAACAAGAGCATATAATCGAAGTTTTTGACGATCTGCGCAGCTTGTATTTCGACGCCTGCAATTTCTAACGGTGGAACCTCCATCAGTCCAAGCAGAGACTTCACTGCCAAAGCAATTCCCATTAGCGCAAGTATTTCTAGGCCGTCCTTAGCGAGCAAGAATACGGTATAAAACAGGTCGGAAGTTGGACCGCTCCAATCTTTCTCAGCCAAACTTTCGCGTAAGGTCTTTGGCAACGGGCACCACGACAAAATCAAGAACGAGGCAATCTAGCGGTAGTACAACTGCGGGGTGCTCGTTGACAAGACGGCTTCGCTCGCCGGATCACCGAACCATTCGAACATTGCTGCTACGACGGGCGCGAGATAAGCAATCGCAGACGGCTGACCGGGCCAGCGGTGCCGCATACATTTAGCTACTAAATCACCGTTTCCCGCAGCAATAACAAATGCTTAGATGATAAGATTCTCCCTGCTGCTGGACGGCGCGATTATCATTCAGCCGTGAGGTTCGAGCCAAAAAGCCGAAAATTGCAGGAGTCAAAAACTTCTGATCAAATTGATTAGATTCGTAGGTCAGCCGGATAGAGCGACGGTTCCTAAACCGTAGGTCGCATGTTCGAGTCATGCCGGGATCGCCAACGTTCCAAGATAACGAAATCAGGCGTTTCGTTACCGTGCTGGGTTTGTTCGGTTGGCGATTTACGTGTTGCAAAATGCAATACCCGCCGACAATGATGGGTGATCGCCGCACCCCTCATAGATGGCTTCACGCTCGCACTCCAACAGTGGTGATGCCATCAAGCACGGGCGACACCTTCAACCGGAGAAAATCGACATGAAACTCGGACGCCTTGGCGTGTGGTACGGCACCGATAAACTCGACGGATCGCAGCTGCGCGATTTCGTGCGCACGGTCGAGAAAAATGGCTACTCGGCCCTGTGGTACCCGGAATCGCGGGGTTACGAGTCGATGTCGCTGGCGGCCTTTCTGCTGTCGAGCAGCGAGAAGCTCATGATCGGCAGTTCGATCGCCAACATCTATGCCCGCGATTCCTTCACCGCGCAGCGCGCCGTGGTCTCGCTGAACGCGCTCTACGGTAACCGGTTCATTCTCGGTCTTGGCGTCAGCCACATTCCGTTGGTCGAGGGTGTGCGCGGCCATCGCTACGACAAGCCGTTGGCGGCGATGAGCGCCTATCTCGACGGCATCAACAAGGTGGCCGCCTCAGGCGAACTGCCGGTCGTGGTCGCAGCCCTCGGACCGAAGATGCTGGCGCTCAGCGCCGCCAAGTCGCGTGGCGCCGTCCCATACAACGTGACGCCGACGCATACCGCCCAGGCCGCCGCGATCCTCGGGCCTTCGAAGTGGCTCGCGGTGGAGCAGAAGGTGACGCTCGAGACCGATCCCGCCAAGGCACGCGCCCTCGGCCGCAAGGAACTGTCGCGCTACATGGTACTGCCGAACTACCGCAACAACTGGCTGCGCCTCGGCTTCACCGAGGCCGAGCTCGCCGACGGCGGCAGCGACCGGTTCATCGATGCGATGGTGCTGTGGGGTGACACTGAGGCGATCAGGCGCGGCCTGCGGGCGCATTTTGCGGCCGGCGCCACGCATGTCTGCCTGCAGCCCGTCCACGCCGACGGCGATTTCGCCGCCCGCGACCGCATGCTGGCCGCGCTCGCCGACACCTAGAGCGAGCCCGTAGCCCGGATGGAGCCAACGGAACGCGCGAATGCGCGGCGGCGTGCCCACGCCGGATTGAGGTGTCGATGACCGCCCGGATAACGGCAATTTCGGTACGCGTGGAGGGTGACCCGGATTGCGCCAACGGGGCCCGCAGAAGCGCGTTCCCCTTTGGCTCCATCCGGGCTACGAACTGGCCGCGCTCGCCGATACCTGAGGCTTCCATAGAGCGTGATGTCGTGAAGTTGATTCGGGGCGCCGCCTCTTCACCTCTCCCCGCTTGCGGGGAGAGGTCGGATCACATCGCAGATGTGATCCGGGTGAGGGGGTACAGGTCGCTCCATCAGCACCAGTCTCGCGGAGAGTCCCCCTCACCCGGAGACTTCGCTGCGCTTCGTCTCCGACCTCTCCCCGCAAGCGGCAGGGGAATCGCATATGGGTTTTCACCGGCTATTGCATTGGAAGGCAAGACGGATTCTGAAGATGACTCCCGGATTATGGAGGGGGTCGAATGCGGAAGTTCAAGAAGGCCTTTGGGCGGTTGCC